>Ga0164290_1000041_pt1 | contig 485612 bp, 429 predicted proteins | sample Micstemetagenome_FD_108782 | JGI IMG/M metagenome (GOLD analysis project Ga0164290, IMG submission 108782) | Contaminated culture microbial community from soil near Moab, Utah, USA - Microcoleus steenstrupii SON62 (Illumina Assembly) | ecosystem: Environmental > Terrestrial > Soil > Soil crust... | reverse complement strand
GACGAGGACCGGCGCAGCTCGCAGCGCATCCCGGGGCTGGGGGATCTGCCGATGCTCTCGCGGCTGTTCGGCTCTTCGCTCGACAACCGGGCCAAGACCGAGGTGGTGCTGATGATCACCCCAAGGATCGTGCGCAACATCCTGCGACCCGAAGGCGTGCACGTGGAGCTGCCGGTGGGCACGGACAGTTTTCCAGGGCAGCAGTCGTTGCGGATCGCAAGGACGGCGCCCGGTGCGATGGCCATGGCGCCTTCGACCGGGGCGCAGGCGGAAACCATACCTCAGCCGACCGTGCGGGATGCTCCGCCTGTTGTCGCGACGCCCATCGTCCTGGGGTTGTCGGCGCCGGACGCTGCCCAGGTCGACAAGGTGTTTTCGGTCAACGTCAGCCTGCCGGCGAGCGTGGCGGTCAGAAATGCTCGGGTGGATGTTCATTATGATCCGAAGTTGTTGCAGCCAATTGATTCGCCGCCGTCGAGACCTGGAGCAACTTCCCTGTCGCTGACGGCCGACACACGGGCTCGCGGCCTGCGATTCAAGGTCCTCCCCGGGGCGGCGGGCGCCACTTCGATCTCGGTAAGCGACGTCGAGGTCGTGGACCGAGATGGTTTCGCCATTGAGGTATCAGTGCCGCCGGCGGTCAGCGTCAACCTGACAAATCCGTAATGTCACGACGCAAGCGGCGCCTGTCTCGGGTGATTCGTTCCCGTCGACTCGACCGTGCTCGGTCGGCCGCAAGCTTCTCGCCGAAGAGCGGAATCTCAATGACGGATCGCAGAAGCGGAACATTGCTTGAGCATTCCCGCCGCGCCTTGTTCGATGAGGAGGCATGCGCTCCATCGGTTTTGAGGCCGAGGCCCCGACGGAGCGCCGGCAATACACAAGTCCACAATCGAAATGTCATGTGGGCGACCGAGAATGAGAGCACTCGTGAAAGAAGGCGAGCCAGGGGCGCCCGGTGCGACCCGCGCGGATCAACCTTGCATTGCGCGGCAAATCGACGATCTTCGGCACAATATCCGATGATGGAAGTGATCATGGACGACACGACCGCCCTCACGGACATTGAGAATGAGAGGCTGTTCCGCATCATTCTCGGTTCTCTGGAGGTCAAGTACAAAAGCCAGTTCTTCTTGTGGGCTCAAGGAGCGGTTCACAGCCTGGTTCCCCACGAAGTCATGATCTGCACGCTGGGCGAGTCGAGTCGCAGTAAGCTGGTCATCGAACACTTCTCCAGCTACCCGTTGCCGGTCCAGGATGTCGAGAGTCTGGTCAATCTGGACGGGGGCATGGTGTCGGACGCCTCCAGAGTGTGGGCGGAACTCGGCGAGCAGCCGTTACTGGTCTGTAACTCCAATCGGGAATCATCGATCTACCGGCGGTTCGAGTCCACCCTCATGAGATATGCGTTCCCGAACCTCGTGATTCACGGTATTCCCAGGCTGCCGGGATGTCCTGGTACCTTGGTGATCTTCGCCAATTTGCCGCAACCTTTGGCGCCGCGCCTGACTCGCTTCGTGGAGATCCTGCTGCCCTTCGTGCACTCGGCGTTCCTGCGTATGCTTTCCAACGAGCGGATTCACGTGACGACGGCGACTCCGGCGTCGGAGCTTGTCACCGTTCGTGAAAGCGAAATCTTGCATTGGGTCAGGGACGGTAAGAGCAATCATGAGATCGGGCTGATCCTGTCGATCAGCCCTCTGACCGTGAAGAATCACGTACAGAAGATCCTGAGGAAGCTCGGGGCTCAGAATCGGGCGCAGGCGGTGGCGCGCGCCATTTCCCTCCAACTGATCAAGAACCACGACGCATGATCTCCGGGTGCGGTGTTTGTAAGCGCGCGACCGCGCCAGCGTTGGGCGGAGTCACTGGTCGGCGATAGCTTGCCGGCGATGTCGTCGTCCTGGTGCAAGTTGAGGCTCAAAGTGGTTCTCACGCCAGTCTGGGGATTCGTAGGCACGGCGCCGGAGTACTGGAAATGTGATTCCCGCTCTCAGCGCATTCGGATCGGAGACCTCCCCGTCTCCGCTCCTCGCCGCGTCGAACAGGCCACTTTCCAGGGCGTCCGTGGCTTCACGCTGATTGAGCTCGTGATCGTGGTGGCGATCGTGGGTATCCTGGCTCTCGGTCTATTTCCCCTGGGCGAATTGGCGGTGAAGCGTTCTCGCGAGGCCGAACTCCGCGAGGCGCTGCGAACCATACGTACGGGAATCGACGCATACAAGAGGGCCTGGGTCGAGAATCGAATCGACAAGAAGATCACGGATTCCGGCTATCCTCCGTCGCTGGAGGCGCTTGTGAATGGTGTCAAGGACGCCAGTTCGCCGGGTGGAACCAAGATCTACTTCCTGCGCCGGATACCGCGTGATCCGATGGCCGAAGACGCTACGCTTCCACCCGAGAAGACGTGGGGCCTGCGTAGTTACGCGAGTCCGCCCGATAACCCGACGCCTGGCAGTGATGTCTTTGACGTCTACTCCAGATCGGACCGAACGGGACTGAACGGCGTCCCTTACAGGCAATGGTGAGACCGGTGACGGGCAACCGCCGTCCGAGCTTGGGGATGCCGCCCTGGCCGAAACGCGGTTTCACCTTGATCGAGCTGGTCATCGTCATGGCCATCATCGCGTTGCTGATGAGCATAGCGGTGCCTCGTTATTTCCAACACCTCCAGCGCGCCAAGGAGGCGACGCTGAGGCAGGATCTGAACATCGTCCGCGACTCGATCGACAAATTCTTCGGCGACAAGGGGCGCTACCCTTCCTCCCTGGATGAGTTGGTGAAGGAACGCTATTTGCGCGCGATTCCGATCGACCCGATCACTGAAAGCAGCACGACCTGGGTGAGGGTCGCGCCGCCGGCCCAGGCGCAGTCGACGGGGGAACTCTATGACATTCGGAGCGGCGCCGCCGGCAACGCCAGCGATGGCAGACCCTACGGTGACTGGTAGGCCCGGCAATCGGCTTGAGTCCGTTCGCGATCCCAGTAGCGTGAAGGTGCGCCACTCCCACCAAGTCGACGCGCCGGCAGTCGCCGCGAAGGCGCGCCCCTCGCCGACCGAGGTTCAATTCGCAAGGCGCACGAGCACGGGCCTCGTCCGCGCGTGAATTGAAAGCAACCTATTGGTGAGAAACGCGTTTCTCGTGAGCTCGAACCTGCGCTGCAGCAGGATTTCGGAGCGGTAACGGAATTGACAAACTCCTTGGGCAACATAGTTCGTCCTGCGCATCGGGCTTGCTAGGGCCGTGCGCAGATGCGAACGACAGTGGTCCAAAACAAGCACGCCTTATGAACGGTTGGTGGCCGGCCGCAATCCAGCTTCTTGAACGAGCGAGCCGGCCGATATTCAGGACACACTGTGGACCGAGCGCCGCCAAGTCAACGCATCCACGCCACCAACGGCATGCCGAATCAAGTGTCCTACCCCAAACTTTGCTCCGCGGCGGCAGTTCCGTTACTCGCTCCCACATGCGGCTAGCCTGAAAGGATATCGAACAATGATGCGATTGTGCGCGTGGGTGTTCATCGGGTTGCTTTCCACGGCGCCCGGCTTGCTATTTGCCGGCGAGCAGGAAGACCGACTTCTCCAAAGCCTGCGCGAACGCGCGCCCACGTTGAAGGTCGAGTCGGTGCGCAAGGTGCCGGCGAGCGATTTCTACGAGATCGTCAGCAAAGGTCGGAATATTCTCTATACGGACGTCGCGGGAAACCTGGTGTTGTCAGGCAATCTGTTCGACCTCGAGACCAAGACCAATCTCACCAGTGCGCGACGCGAGGAACTGAACTTCGTCGACTTTTCTCGACTGCCGCTCGACCGGGCGATCGTGAAGGTGAAGGGCAGCGGCGCACGCAAGCTTGCCATCTTCTCGGATCCGGATTGTCCGTATTGCAAGAGATTGGAGTTGGAACTCGCGAATGTAACCGACGTCACCCTTTACCTCTTTCTATTTCCGATCGAGGCACTGCATCCCGACGCCCCGCGCAAGGCTCGAGCCGTGTGGTGCGCGACGGATCAGGTACGCGCCTGGGACGAATTGATGCAGGCGAGCAAGGAACCGGAGGTGCCATTGTCCAGCTGCAAGGACACATTGGAGCAGGTGGCCAAAGTCGCAGACGAAATGAGCATTACCGGCACGCCCGCCTTGATTTTCCAGAGCGGACGGTTGGTGCCTGGGGCGATCGGCGCGGACCAGATCGAGACGCTGCTGGAGGCCTCCGACAAACAGCCCTCGACGTCATCGTCGGGGGCAAGCGCAAGACAGCAGTAGCTCGAACGGTCCCCACCATGGCGTCTGATTCGACCTCACGTGCAACTCGTCAGGCATGCTGGCTCAACAATGCACATTCGAGAGGCGCGCGCACCGCGAGCAGACCAGTTGGGAAGCATTGAGCCGGCGGTGTTGAAACGCTGGCGCCTTGCGGAGAGCGGATGGGAACGAGACTGAAGCATTACAGGCGAGCGCGGGTAGTGTCTCCTCGGCTGCGCAGCGCCCTGGAAGATGCCCGACGGCTCATACACGGGGGCCAGTTTTTCGAAGCGAGATTCGCATACGAAGCTTGTCTGTTGCAGAAGCCCGACTTGCCGGAGGCGCTTTGCGGCCGCGGCTATTGTGCTCTACAGAATGGCGAATTGGGCGCTGCTCAACGAGACGCTCAACAGGCCACTGAGGTCGATCCGTCCGACCCCGCCGCCTGGCAGTTGCTGGGTCGTACTCTGAAGCGCCTCGGGCAGACCGAGGAAGCGGAACGTTGCTTCAGGCGCGCGCTCCAGGCAGCGCCGGAGCGCGAAGAAGCGCGCATCGAACTGGGCATCATGTTGCGGGCCCGAGGGGATCTCGAAGGGGCCGGGGATCAGTACCGTGCTGTCCTGAAGCGCAACCCCGGGTCTTTTGAAGCCCGTGTCAATCTCGCCAATGTGCTCGCTGACCTCGGCCATGCCGAAGAGGCCATCGAGCATTTCCACCGGGCGATCGAAATGCGTTCCGACGCGGCGGACGCCACCGTCAACCTCGGGAAACTGCTGGTCAGCCTCGATCGGCTGGACGAGGCGGAGGCGTTGCTCACGCAAGCGCAGGCGCGTTTCCCCATGGACGGTAGAGTCTATCGCGAACTTGGGGCCGTGCAGCAGGCCCGTGGCGAATGGGCTGCCGCTGGCCACCTTTATCAGCGGGCCGCCGGCCTCATGCAGGACGATCTGCCGGTGCATCACCTCATGGGTGAAGTGGCGCTCAAGCTCCTGGCTTATGGCGATGCCGCGCTGATCTATCGCCGTTGCCTGGAGCTCGATCCCACGGACGTCACTGCCGTCATCAACCTTAGCCTGTCATTGAGGGTCCTGGGGACACTCGGCGAGGCCCTGACGATGGCGCGACGTGCGGTCGAACTCAAACCCGACGAGGTAGAAGCCCACGCCAGCGTCGCAGACGCGCTGGCGGCGCTGGGCCGGGCACGGGAAGCAGACTTGGGATACCGGGAAGCGCTGAAACTCTTTCCGGACCGCATACTGACCAACCATCCGCTGACCGCAACTTACGTCGACACGATATCGCCCGAGGAACTGCTTGAGCGGCACAAAGAGGTGGGGGCGCAGTACTACGGAATGGTTCAGACCATTCATCCCCATGCCAACAGTAAGGACCCGGATCGACCCCTGCTCATCGGTTATCTATCGGGAGATCTGCGGCTGCACTCGGTGACCGATTTTCTCGAACCCATCCTGGTGTCGCACGACCCCGCCAGCGTCGAAGTCGCGTGCTACCACACGCAACCCTGGCAGGATGAAACGACCGAGAAACTGAAACGATGTTCGCGCATCTGGGTTCAGGCCGAACAGATGTCCGACGACGCACTGGTGCAGCGCATCCGGGACGACGGGGTGGACATTCTGGTGGATCTGTCGGGGCACACCTGGGGCAATCGCCTGCAAGCCATCGCGCACAAGCCGGCGCCGATCCAGGTTCTCTACCTGGGCTACCCGACGAGCAGCGGGTTGCCGGCGATCGACTACCGGATCAGCGACTGGTACGTGGACCCGCCCGGCAGCGAGGCGTTGAACAGTGAGACGGTCGTGCGCATGCCGCACAGCTACTACTGCTATCGCGCCTACCCTGAAAGTCCGGATGTCGTGCCCCCGCCCGCGGCCCAACGAGGGTTCATCACCTTCGCATCGTTCAACAATCTCGCGAAGGTAAGCGATACCGCCATCGCATTGTGGTCGGAAGTGCTGCGAACCGTGCCCCGCTCTCGCTTGTTGTTCAAGGCCCGCGGGGTACTCGATCCGACCTGCCAGGACGGTTTGCGCGCACGTTTCGGGGCGTGCGGGGTCGATGCCCAGCAAATCCAGTTCGCAGGATGGAATGACGTTCGCACGGGGCACTTGAGCATTTACAACGAGGTCGACATCGGGCTGGACACGTATCCGTACAACGGCGGCACGACGACCTGCGAAGCGCTGTGGATGGGCGTGCCGGTGGTCACTTTGGCCGGCCCGACTCACGCGTCCCGCATGGGTGCAAGCCTGTTGACTGCGGCGGGTCTGTCTGAACTGGTGGCGGGTGACGCGGCTTCGTTCGTCCGCATCGCTGCAACGCTGGCGCAGGACCACGATCGGCTCGCTCGATTTCGCTTCGCGATGCGTGATCAGTTGTCCGGTTCGCCGTTGATGGACGCACGCAGTTTCACTCGCTCGCTGGAAGGCGTCTACCGCGAGATGTGGCGCCGCTGGTGCGGGCAATCTTGAAATGGCAGCCGCTGCGCAAGTTCTGCCCGTCTCACCGCTGGTGCAAGCCGCCTTGCAAGCGCATCAGCAAGGCCGGCTCATCGAAGCGGAAAATCTGTACCAGAGAGCATTGACGGCGGATCCCGCCGACGCGGTGGGCTGGCACCTGCTGGCTGTGCTCGCGCACCAGCGAGGCGATCTGGAGACGGGTATCAAGAACATTCGTCGCGCGATCGAATTGAAACCGGCCGTCGCGCAGTTTCAACTGACGCTCGGGAATCTGCTCAAGGCTCTCGGGCAGCTGCAAGAAGCGACGTATGCTTACTTTCTTGCTGCCTCGATGGATCCGAGCGACTTCGGCACCTGGAACAATCTCGGTACGACCTATCGTGCGCTGGGTACGCTTCGTGAAGCGGAAGACGCGCTGCGTGCGGCCCTGCGACTGCAGCCCGGCAATCCCGACGCGTTGTGCAATCTTGCGGCTGTGTGCCTGGACACCGGCAAGAATACTGATGCGATCGAGCTGTTGCGCAAGGTTACGACGTTGCAGCCGACCATGGCCGAAGCTTGGTTCAACCTGGGCAACGCCCTGGCCGGTCAGGGCGCCGATGAGCAGGCGGAAGCCGCGTACCGGCGTGCGGTCGAAGTCAACCCTGGCTTGTCATCGGCTTGGTACAACCTCGGCAATACACTGTGCCGCCTCGAGCGGCTGGAAGACGCCGGTACGGCCTACCAGCAGGTGCTGAAACACCAGCCGAACCATGTGCCGTCGATCTTCAATCTCGGCAACGTGCTGCAGGCGGGCCAGCTCTTCGAGGAAGCCATCGAGTGCTATCGGGAAGTGCTGCGCCATCGGCCCGAACATGCCCTGGCACATTTCTGGTGGGCAACGGCGCTCGGTTCGCTGGGTCGTTCGACCGAAGCATCGGAACACTACGACCTGGCGTTGTCCTTGGACCCCGGTATGGCCAAGGCCTATCACATGAAGGGGGGCATGCTCTACAACCAGGGCCGGATCACGGAGGCCGTGAGCGTGAGCCGCAAGGCGCTCGCAGTGCAGAGCGACATGCCCTTCACGTTCTCGAATTCGCTGTTCATGATGAATTACGCCGACGGCACGACGGCTGAAGAACTGGTGTCCGAACACCGCGAATACGATCTGCGCTTTGCCGCGAAGGTGGTGCGCCGATGCACCTACTCCAACGGGGCCGAGCCTGATCGCCCGTTGCGGGTTGGCTACCTGTCGGCCGACCTGCGACGCCATTCCGTGAGCTACTTCATCGAACCGGTCCTGGAGAACCACGACCCACGGCAAGTCGAGCCGTATTGCTATTTCAACTGGAGCCTGCCCGATGAAGTGACCGCCCGGCTCAAGAACCAGGTTCGCGGTTGGACCGACTGCTACTGGATGTCGGATGACGAATTGGCTGCACGCATTGCCGCCGACGGCATCGATGTGCTTGTCGATCTCAACGGGCACACGGCGGGAAACCGCATGCTGACGCTGGCCCGGAAACCCGCACCGGTACAGATCACCTATCTGGGGTATCCCACGACCACGGGGATGGCAGCCGTGGACTACCGGCTCACCGACTGGCAGGCGGACCCTGAAGGATACGAGGCGTTCAGCGTCGAACAATTGCTGCGCTTGCCGCACAGCTATTACTGTTACCGTCCGATGCCGTCGACGCCGGAGGTGGCGCCACTGCCGATGCTCGAGACGGGCCACGTGACGTTCGGATCGTTCAACAACTTCGCCAAGGTCAGCGAGCGTGCCCTGGCATTGTGGGCCCGGTTGCTGGCCATGGTACCGGGCTCACGCCTTATGCTGAAGGCGAAAAGCTTGCAGGACGTGGCCGTCCAGGAGTCGGTCCGGGCGCGCATGGCGAAGCTGGGCGTGCATCCCGACCGCCTGATACTGCGCGGCTGGGAGAAGGCGGTCGGCGGACAGCTGGAGCTTCTCCGGCACGTGGACATCGCCCTGGATACCTTCCCTTACAACGGTGGCACGACCACCTGCGAAGCACTGTGGATGGGAGTTCCGGTACTGACCCTTTGCGGTGCAACCCACGCCTCGCGCATGGGTGCGAGTCTTCTTGGTGCCGCGGGCCTGCCCGAGATGGTGACCACCACCGAGGACGAGTTCCTACGTCGCGCCGGCGAGCTTGCCGGCGACCCGGCAAGGCTTGCAGCTCTGCGCAGCGGGATGCGCGAGCGCCTCAAGGCCTCTCCGCTGATGGACGAAGCGGGCTTCACGCGCGCGATCGAATCCCTGTACCGAGAGGCATGGCGGCGCTGGTGTGCCGCTCGCCCTGCGGCATGAGCGGCATGGCGGTTTCCTCCCGAGGTCCGGACTTGCAAGCGGTCCACGCGGCGCTCGCGACCGGACGACTCGTCGACGCGGAAGCGGGCGCCGCTTCGATCGTGCGCGAGTATCCCGATTGCACCCAAGCCTGGGTCTTGCTGGCGATGCTCGCCTGCGAGTCGGGTCGCCACGTGGAAGCGAGGACGTTGGCCGACCGTGCTCTGGTGCTGGAACCGCGCAACGCGCAGGCGCACTACGTGCGGGCGCGGGCGCTCAAGGGAGCGGGGAATCTGGTGGCCGCGGAACGTGGCTATCGGGATTCGCTCGCGCTCGATCCGGACTACCCGGAGGCGCTGGTGAGTCTCGCCATTCTGATGAGAAGTCGTGGCGAGCCGGCCGCGGCACTGCCGCTGCTGGAACACGCATTGCGACTTCAGCCTTTGATGATTGAAGCAGAGTTCCAGCTCGGAGCCGCTTTGCTCGACCTCGGCCACCACGCGCCCGCTGCGGCGGCACTGGAGCGCGGACTGACCGGTGCACCGAATCGCCTGCAAATGTGGTTGCAGCTGGGCAATGTCCGGGCCGCCGTGGGGGATTGGACCGGCTCGCTGCATGCTTTCGACCGTGCAGCCGGATTGGATGATCGGCTGGCCGCTTGTCACGACGGGCGCGGCGCCGCGCTTGCGCATCTCGGACGGCATGCCGAGGCGGCCGCGGCTTTTCGGACCGCGTTGCGACTCGATGCTTCGGCGCGCCATTCGCGGGTCAACCTGGCGGCGGCGTTGATCGAAAGCGGCGCGACCGAAGAGGCCTTGCGCGAGCTCGATACGTTGCTCGCTGCCGATCCGCGGGACGCCGCAGCCCATGCCAACCGTGGCATTGCGCTGCGAGCACTATCGCGCCATAGCGACGCGGCGGAGGCCTTCCGCCTGGCGTGCGACATCGAGCCCGACAATGCCGAATTGTGGAATCTTCTCGGACTGGCCGAGCAGTGGCTCGATCATCCGGAGCAGGCCGAACGCTGTTACCGTCAGGCGCTTGCCCTGACACCCGATGCGATCGCACCGTTGGTCAATTGGGCCAATCTCTGCGACGATCAGGGCCGGTTCGAGGATGCAGCGGCGATGCTGCGCGAGGCGGTCGCAGCCAAACCCGATCAGCCACAGTTGCTGAGCAATCTGGGCGTGCGCCTGGTGGCTTTGCGTCGGCCGGCCGAGGCGCTGCGGTGCTTCGAGCACGCGCTGGCGCTCGATCCGTCTTTGGATACCGCCAAGCTCCATGCGGGCATCGCCCATCTGTTGTGCGGACAATACGAGCGCGGCTGGGCACTGTACGAGTCGCGTTGGGTGGCGCTGCCGGAACTGGCCGCCACTCGACCCAACGCGGATGCGAGGCAATGGGCCGGTGAGCCGATCGCGGGGGCGGCGATCCTGGTCTACGCGGAGCAGGGTCTGGGTGATGCGTTGCAATTTGTCCGCTACGTGCCGCAACTGACAGCGCGCGGTGCGCGGGTGCATCTGCTGGTGCCTGCCTCCCTCAAGGCACTCTTTGCGGACATCGATGGCGTGACGGCGGTTCACGCCTTCGGCGAAGCGCTGCCGCTGGTCCAGTGGCAGGTGGCCATGCTCAGCCTGCCGCATCTGTTGCAGACGACGCTGGCGACCATTCCCGCGTCAGTTCCCTACTTGCGCGTGGACCGAGACCGGCGCTCAGCGTGGCAGCGCCGGCTCGGAGCCCGCGACGGCTGCATCCGCGTGGGCCTGGTCTGGGCGGGTGATCCGCGCCCGCACGATCGCAAGGCGACCGTCGTCGACCGTCGCCGCAGCATTCGGTTCGCGGACTATGCCCCGTTGTGGACGGTGCCTGGAGTGCAGTGGTACAGCGTGCAGAAGGGTGGGGCGGCAGCTCAGATTCGCGATGGGGCGCTCGGTGTTGAGATACTCGATCCCACCGAAGCTTTGCACGACTTCACCGATACCGCCGCCTTCCTGCTGCATCTCGATCTGCTGATCAGCGTCGACACCTCGGTGGTCCATCTTGCAGGCGCTCTGGGCGTGCCCGTCTGGCTGTTGTCACGCTTTGACGGCTGTTGGCGCTGGTTGCTGGACCGGGACGACAGTCCCTGGTACCCCACGCTGCGCATCTTTCGTCAGGCGAGGCCATTGCAGTGGCGGCCACTGCTCGAGCAGGTGGCCAGTGCGCTCGAGACCTTTGTTGCGCAATCCGATGCCGCTCAACTTGAGGCGATAAAGGCATGAACAGCGATCGAGTCGACACATCCGAGATCCTCAAGGAAGGCATGATGGCGTACCAATCGGGACGCCCGCTGGAGGCCGAGGCCTCATACCGGCGCGTGCTCGCCGTGAACCCGCTCGATCCGGACGCGCTCAATCTCCTGGGCGTTCTGGTGTGCGACGCGGGCAACGCCGAGGAAGGCGTCGGACTGATACGACGCGCGGTGGATCTCAAGCCCATGGTCCCGGGGTATCACCTCAATCTGGGCATGGCGCTGCGCCAGGCCGGGCGGATCGAGGAGTCTGTGGACGCCCTGGGACGAGGGCTGCGGATTCAACCTGCCAGTGCCGATGGTCATTACGCGATGGCCCAGTCTCTCCAGCGGCTCAACCGCTACCGCGAGGCGGAGGGTGCGTACCGTGAGGCGAGGCGCCTTGCGCCGGAGCATCGTGGAGCGTGGCGAGGTCTGGTACGCACCATCGACTTGTGCGGCCGGGTGGACGAAGCGAATCAGGAGTACCAGGCCTACCTCGACGCCTACCCCGACGATGACGGCATGCGCTTGCGCTGGGCCACGCTGTTGCCTGCGATGCCCGTCTCGACCGAGGCCATCGCGCAGTGTCGCGCACGCCTGCAACTGGAACTCGAGGCATTGCTGGCGCGACCTTTACGCGTTGCGGACCCTCTCAACGACGTCGGGAGAACGCTCTTCTTCCTCTCCTACCATGGTCTCGGCAACCGTTCGTTGATGGAACTGGCCGCGCGCGTGGCTTTGCATGCCTGCCCTGAACTGGCGTGGGAGGCGCCCTTCTGCGCCCGCTGGCGCGGCCCAGGGCCGCGCATCCGGGTGGGCTTCATCTCGCGGTTTTTCAAGGAGCACAGCATCGGCAAGACTTCCGCCGGTCTAGTGGAGCGCCTGTCGCGCGAACGCTTCGAAGTCGTGGCGCTGTTCGTGCCGCCGGTCGTGCAGGACACGGTGTCCGATTTCATCCGGGAACGCGCCGACCAGACGGTGATGCTCCCCAATTCGCTCTCCGACGCGCGCGAGGCGATCGCGGCTCTCAATCTGGATGTGTTGTTCTACCAGGATATCGGGATGGAGCCCTTCACCTACTACCTCGCGTTCTCGCGCCTGGCGCCGGTTCAATGCGTCTCGTTCGGGCATCCCGATACGACCGGCATCCCCGCCATGGACTACTTCGTATCGAACGATCTCTACGAGCGTGAGTCGGCGCAGGCGGAATACAGCGAGCAGTTGTTCCTGCTGAGGCACCTGCCGACCCTCGCCTATTACTACCGGCCGCAATTGCCGCATCCGTTGTTCGGCCGCGCCGATTTCGGTCTGCCCACGGAGGGCCGGCTGTACCTGTGCCCGCAGACGTTATTCAAGCTGCATCCGGACTTCGACGACATCCTGATCGGCATCCTCGATCGTGATGCCGAGGCGCGTCTGGTGCTGATCGAGGCGCTCAGCCAGGATTGGCTCCGATTGCTGCTGGGGCGTTTGCACTCCCGCCGGCCCGGGTGTCTCGAGCGTGTGCTGGTGGTGCAGGGCCAGCCCCGCGAGATGTTCCTCAACCTGCTGGCGGTGAGCGATGTCGTGCTCGATCCGCCCCATTTCAACGGCATGAACACCAGCCTCGAGGCCTTGGCGGCGGGTGCCCCCGTGGTGACGCTTCCCGGGTCCTTGCACCGTACCCGCCACACGCAGGCGATGTACCGCTGCATGGGAATGGACGACCTGATCGTGGGCTCCCCGGCCGAGTACGTCGACACGGCCGTCAAGGTCGCCGGCGACCGGCGGTGGCGGGATACCCTGCGGCAACGCATCCTGGCGGCCAACGCCGTGCTGTTCGAGAACGACGCCGTGGTGCGCGAGTTCGAGCGCTTCTTCACCACCGCGGTGGCATCCCGCGCGGCCAATCCTGGGTGAAGCGCGTGCGCGGCCTGACTGCCCGATGCGGCGGGTTCACCTACCTGCTGATGTTGGTTCTTGTCTTCCTGCTGGGCCTGGCGCTGATGGCGGTCTCCACGGTCTGGTCCATCGCCTCCCAACGCGACAAGGAGGCCGAATTGCTGTTCGTGGGACGCGAGTTCCGCGAAGCGCTGCAGGCCTACAACCGCGCCAATCCAACCGTCGGGGACGGATTTCCGATGAAGCTCGAAGACCTGCTGCTCGACGCTAAGGCACCCTACGTGCGCCGGTTCCTGCGCAAGGTCTACGTGGACCCGATGACCGGCAAAGCCGAGTGGGGGCTCGTCCGCACGCCCGCGGGTTCCATCCGGGGCGTCTACAGCTTGTCGGCCCTCAAACCCATTCGCACCTCGCTTCCTGAGGATGTGAGTGTTGGCTCTGGAAGCGCAGCCTCATACGCCGACTGGAAATTTGCGGTGCAAGCCGTGCCCGCCACCGTGGCGGGTGGCGCCACGGCAACGCCGTCCGCGCGCGGCTCGGCGCCAGATGTGGTCGCAGTCGTCGGCGGTCCACCATCGGCGATTCCGGCGCCGCCCACCCCGGAACAACGGGAGGCCCGCCGCTGCCAGCTGATCGTCCGAATCGACCAGGGTGCCTGCGAAGCCCTTGAACGTCGGTACGGTCAGCGGGCGAGCGGACCGTGCTTCCTGTCGGCTGCCGAGCGCAGCGCTGCCTGCCAGTCCGGCACTCCCGTGCCGCCCTTGGCCACGAATGAACGCTGACCGGGGGCTGTAGCGAGACAGCGACAATTCGTCGACGGAACGCTCTGAATCACCAGCGAATAGCCCTGGTGTCCCTCCCCGTAGTTCCATCTGCCCATCGCGCAGGCTCGGACGGGTGCGACGCCCTGTAACGCACCGGGAACAACCTTCCGCTGGCACCTGCGGAAATCCTTCCGCGCGGTGCGAGAGCGAGGTAAGCCTGTGCACAGTAGCTCACCCCGCTTCCTGAAAAATCTCTGGAGATCAATCGCATGAAACTGAAACTACTTGCCGTGAGCATGGCTCTGGCGTTCGCTGGTAACGCGAACGCTGCCCTCACCGGTTTGACTGACCTCACCACGGGAAGCTCGCTGTTCCTGACGGTCTGGTCCGACGACGGTACCAACCAGAAGACATACGAGCGCGACCTCGGACTCAAGCTGACCGATATCGCGAACGGCGTAACCTTGGCTAGCGGCCTCAAGTCGACCTTCCTCGACCCGAACTTCACTTTCGACAACGCTGGTACCTCCACCTTCGGGACCTTCTTCACGGGAGTGTCCCCCACCATCATCAACTGGTCCGTGACCGTGGGTCGGTCCAGCTCGGGTGGACAAGTGCTGACGACTCTTTCCACTCCTAACCTGCCTGGTACCTACTCCGCTGCTCAATGGAATAGCCTGACCGGCAAGGCAGACGCATGGGTCGGACAATTGAATGCGCTGGGTTCGGGCCTTGAGAACACGAACACTGGTGGGACGTTAAACAACGCAAACGTCCAGAGTTCCTGGGGAACGGCGTTGGGTAATACCCTGGGTACCGGCCGTTTCCAAAACGGCGTGGGCTTCGCCAGTTCGTATAGTGACTTGAACGCGGTGGGTTTCTACGTGCTCGGGCAGCGTGCGAACACGGTCGCGAACGCGGCGATCGTGGATTCGGTCAACAGTGCTCAAGGCAAGTGGTGGCTCTCGTCCGACGGCGGAATCCACTACGCCTATTCGGTGGCTGCGGTACCGGAGCCGAGCACCTACGCGCTGCTGGGTGCGGGCTTGATCGTGCTGGGGGCGGTGGCCCGTCGCAAGAGCTGAACCCAGGGTAACCCGGGGCCCTTTGCTCGCCCCGCCGGTCACGAAAAGCTGAACCGGTGGGGCGAGATCCGAAGCACCATTTCTGACTGGAGAGGATTTCCATGAAATTTCGTCTGAAAACCATGCGCGCGGCCGTCACCGCCGCCATCGGTGCCGCGGCGGCGATGCCCGCCTTCGCGCTGCCGCCGACCAGCTACGTTCCCGGCACGACCCTGAATATCTATCTGTCCGGTGCAAGCGCCCAGGACGCCGGCCTGCAAGCGACCATCGCCCGGCTGTGCTCGCCCGGCACGTTGGACCGCTACGACATCAGCAGCACCCAGGCCGCATTCCTGTGCACGCCTTCGACCACGTTCAACGTCGGCACGGCGACCACGGTGGCCATCTTCAAGTCGAGCGTCGCGGGCTCCGGCAATGGCGTCGTGCCGTTGATCGGTACCGGTGCCGCCCTTTCCTTCGCCAGCTTCACCGCGTCGGGCACGCACGTGGCCCTCAGCACCACGACCTGCCCGATTTCCGGGTCCAGCCCCACGGCCTCGATCACCATTTCCGGCGACTCGCTCGGGGTGCCGAGCTACACCGTGCGCAGTTGCAACACGACCGTCACGCTGCCCACCTCCGTGAAGCCGGACGGCGGTCTGTCGGACGTGGAGCCGCCGCTCTTCACCACCAAGAGCACGTCGTCGATCTCGGCAGCCTCGGCGAATGCCGTGACCTTCGGCGTCGTGGTCAGCAGGAACCTCTACCGTGCGCTGCAGCAAGCCCAGAGCCTGGACTACAGCACCACGACGGCCGACACCTCGGCCAGCTCCACCATCACCGGTATCGCGACCCTGCCGGTCAACGACAACGAAGCGAACATGCCGAGCCTGACCCGCGACACCATCGCGAGCCTGTTCAGCGGCCAGTACGCCACCTGGGACAAACTCCAGGTCGCGTCAGGGACGAGTTCAGTTGCTCTGACGACGTATGCCGGCAATGAACCGGGCGTGGTGACCAACAAGCCTGCGCCGACGGATATCAACGTCTACGTCGCGCGTCGTGTGCCGAGTTCAGGTACGCAGAAAGGCTCCGAGATCTTCTTCTTCGGCGGCACGGCGGGCGGATCCAACGACGGGCTTGGGTTGTCCAATGGTTATCCCGCCGGATGCAACGCCACTGCGCTCGGCTTCCTCACCTCTACGAATCACCCGGCCGCAGATTCCGAGACGAACTGCTCGACCGGACTTACGTTGCAGACGGTGTTTGAAGGCAGCGGTTCGGGCAACGTGCGCAATTGTATTGCCAACCACTATGCGGACAATCGTTGGGCGATCGGCATCCTGTCCGCCGAGACCTTCTACACCGGAACGAACAGCCAGACCGCGAAGAACCTGCGCTTCATCAAGATCGACGGTTATTCACCCAGCCTGCTGAACGTGTACACCAACAAGTACAAGAACTGGGTGGCGCAATCGGCCAACAAACCGACGGGGTACATCCCCAGCACGAACGCGGCAAATGGCCGCGATGCGATCTTCAAAGCACTGGGGTCGCAGTCGGTGCTCAAGGCGGTGAACGGCACGTTGAACCAAGTCTGGGGTTCGGGTGCGTTGTTCGCACTGGTGGAGAACGGCGCGGTGCCGGATCCGCTGCCGGTGACGCAGTCGCAGGTCCAGGCTAACCCAGGTTTGCCGCTGACCAAGGCGCTGCTCGGCACCACGGACAACTGCCAGTTGCCGCAGTACGGTACGAGCACGAGCGGTACACCTTTCCCGAACCAGATCAACTAACAGCCGGACTGAGGTTGTGGAGGGCAGGCAACAGCGCCCGTCGCGACCTCGACGGTTATTCAGGGCCCGCTTCGGCGGGCCCTTTTTTCTGGATCGGTGCCCGCGGTGCTATGGGCTGGTCGCGGGGATTCCCGTGCCTTGCAGATCAAATTGTCACAATCGACAGTCAGTATGGACGGTTGCGGCATGGCGCATGTCAGGCCGATGCTGCAGCGTGCCCCCAAGTGCCGTTCCGGACCGGTCGGAATCCCGGTTCGCTTCAACGACCCATCCTCACCAGTTCACTTGTTCGTGTTCCGGCAACGATTTGCCTGCATCCTGGGCACTTGGATCGCACTCGCGTGTCTCGCGCCGGCTACGGCCGCCGACGACGCTCCGCGCTTCGACATCCTCGAGTTTCAAGTGGAGGGCAACGAGGTGCTGGCCGTGGAGCAGGTGGAGCGCGCCGTCTACCCTTTTTTGGGTGAGCAGAAGACGGTCGAAGACGTCGAGAAGGCCCGGGCGGCTCTGGAACAGGCTTATCGCGATGCGGGTTACCTCACCGTGCTCGTGGGCGTGCCGGAGCAGGAGGTGAAGGAAAAGGTGGTGCGATTGACGGTAACCGCCGGCACCGTGTCCAGGGTGCGGGTCGCGGGAGCCCGGTATTACTCGCAGGGCCGGATATTGGCGCAGGCGCCTTCCCTCGATCAGGGCAAAGCGCTTTACTTTCCGGAAGTCCAGAAGAACATCGCGTCGCTGAATCAGACGGAGGCCCTGCGCGTGGTGCCCGTGCTCCGGCCCGGCACCAAATTCGGCACGACCGAGGTGGATCTCAACGTCACGGACAAGCGACCTTACGGATTCAACGTGAACCTCAACAATTACGCCAGCCCCAATACCACCGACCTGCGGCTGTCCGCGGGCGTCCACTACGACAATCTGTGGCAGCGCGGGCACCTGATCAGCCTCACTGCACAAACTTCACCGCAGGACACGAGCGAAGTCAGGGCGGTCTCAGGCACCTACTCTGCGCCGCTCGGCGGCGATCGGGGTCTGATCGCCGGCTACTTCGTGGCTTCGAACAGCAGCGTGGCGGTCGTGGGCAGTCAATCCGTCATCGGCAAAGGCAGTATCGCGGGGTTGCGCTGGAACAAGTCGCTGCCTGCGGTGGGCAACTTCTACCATAGCTTCCTGGCCGGGGCCGACTACAAGGACTTCCAGCAAAATGTCGGGCAGCCAGGCGGAGCTTTGATCGAGCAACCCATCCGCTATGTGCCCGCTACGGCCGGGTGGAGCGCAACCTACCTGGGTGCACGCGGCACGACGTCGATCAACACGAGCTTGGTGCTGGGGATCCGCGGCCTGTCAGACAGCGATGCAGTGTTCGCCAACCGCCGCTTCAACGCCCGGGGCAACTTCGCCATCTGGAAGTTCGACCTGTCCCGGACTCAGAAGCTCACGCCCGGTTGGGCCCTCTTCGCGCAACTGGACGGCCAGCGTACCAGTGAACCCCTGATCGTGAACGAGCAATTTCTCGGTGGTGGGGCGAGTCAGACCAGCGTGCGCGGCTATCTCGAGGCGGAAGTGGCGGGCGACGATGGCACCCATGCCACCCTGGAACTTCGTCGCGATGTGTCGGCCGGAAACCGGCTTTCATTCCTTACCCAGTTGCAGGTGGTCGCCTTCACGGATGGCGTGTATGTCACGACCCACGACCCCCTCCCGGGTACGGCTCACTATGCGTGGATTTCCAGCGGCGGCCTCGGTCTTCGGGCGTCCGGCGCGGGTGGTCTGAAGTTGCGCCTAGACCTGGGGATTCCGTTCAGGTCGACGGTGTATACCGAGGCGGGCAAGCCGGTGCTGCAATTCCAGGCGAGCTACCTATATTGATGCAATGAACAGCGACTAAGCTGGGTTCACTGATCGCCTGCGCTACCCGACCTCGACCGGTATTGAACTGAGGCCTGCCATGAAAACCGTAAACCGTACGTTCCGACTCAAGACCATGACCGGCGCCGTCATGGTGGCGCTGGCGCCCGTCGCGTCGGCTCTTCCCCCGGGACTGGTGCTACCTCCCGGGGTGCTGCCGGTACTCCAGGGTGTCGCATCGGGGCAGGCCTCCGTGGTGGCTGCCCCCAATCTGCTGACGGTGAACCAGGCTTCCCAGCGCGCCATCCTCGATTGGGCCAGTTTCAACGTGGCGGCGGGCGCGAGGGTGAACTTCGTCCAGCCGAACGCGGGCGCGTCGGCCCTGAACCGGATCCACGATGCCGACCCGTCCGTCATCCAGGGCAGCATCACCGCCAATGGTCAGGTCTACCTGATCAACCAGAACGGAATCCTCTTCGACCAGGGCTCACAGGTGAACGTGGGGTCGCTGCTGGCGGCAACGCTCAACATGCCTGAAGACGTCTTTCTGGCCGGCTTGACGGCGTCCCGCACGGGGCCCGCGCTCGAGGGTTTCGGTTCCGGCGGGCCGGCGGGCGTGGATCTTCTCGGCAACATCCGCGTGGGAGCGAACGGCTCGGTGCTGGTGTTCGCTCCTCGAATCACGAATCGCGGGTCGATTTCAGCTCCGGATGGCCAGGTGATCCTCGCGGCCGGCGAACGCGTCTGGCTCGCCGCCAGTTCCAGCGACGACTTGAGCTTGCGCGGCTTGCTGGTGGAATTCCAGGCCGGCACCGGGCCGGTGAACCTCAACAGCACCATCACCAACCAGGGGATCATCAGTGCCGATCGGGGCAACGTCACCCTTGCCGGTCTTGCCGTCAACCAGCAGAACCGGGTCAGTGCCAGCACGGCGGTACTGCAGAACGGGTCCGTCTGGTTGACTTCGCGTGAGAAGGACACGGGCCGGCGCGGCATCATCAATCTCGCAACGGGAAGTTTCACCGGCACGCCGCTCGATCAAAGCGATACCACGACGCTCGCCGAAGACCAGGATTACTCGCCTTACCGGGGCGTGGTTCGGATGGAAGCGAAGACCGTCGTCGTTGGTGGACGGGTCGAGGCGCCGGGCGGTGCGATCGACATCAACGTGCAGGATCCCGACCTCCTGGGAGGCAGCCGCGTATTCGTGGATTCCGGCGGGGTGATATCGGCGGCCGGCAGCTGGGCCGACCTACCGATGAGCAAGAACCTGATCACCGTCCAGTTGACCAGCAACGAACTCAAGGATGCCCCGGTTCAAAAAGGAGGACCCCTGCAGGGTCAGAAGGTGACGCTGGATATCCGGCAAGGCACGCCGCTGTTCGACGCGTCCGGCTTCACCGGGGCCGTCAAGCGGTCGGTGGCGGAGAAAGCCGCCACGGGGGGCACCATCACCATTCAGGCCGACGGGGACGTGATCGTCCGGCCCGACGCGGTGATCGACGTCTCGGGAGGGGGCTACCGCTTCCAGCCCGGCATCATCTCCACTTCGAAGTTCCTGTCGAACGGCAAGGTCTACGACATCGGGCAGGCGACATCGGATCTGCGGTACGAGTCGATCCTCAACGTTTACAACTTCAAGCAGCCGAATTCAGACCCGGTTTCCTTCGGGCAATTCGGCGCTGCCACCGCCCGGTTCGAGCAAGCCGACGTGCAAGGCAAGGCCGGCGGTGCGCTTACGATCATCGCCGCCGGCGGCACCGTGCTCGAGGGCCGGCTGTCGGGTGGGACGACCGCTGGACGCTATCAGCTGGACGCGGGCAAGCAGCCGGCGCCCGCCACCCTGATGCTCGGTGCAAAGGGCCAGCTCGGCATCGGTTCCCTGGGTCAGTCCGAAGTGCGCTTCGCACGAGATTCGCATCTGCTGGCGGCGGATTTCGGCTACGCGGATCCGCTTCCGTCCACGCTGCGGGGCGTATCCACACTGCCTCTGTCGTTCTTTCGGACGGGTTCGGTCGGGCCACTCGGCGAGTACCGCCAGGCAGGGTTTGGCCGGGTCGAGTTCTACGCGGACGACCGGATAACGTTGCCGCGCGAGGCCGCGATCGAGCTGCCGGCCGGCGGTTCGATCACCTTCGTCGCGGGGCACGTCGACATCGAAAGCAACATCACGGCACCCGCCGGAACGATCGATATTCGTGGCACGGCCACAGTGTCCACGCTCGGTTTGCCCAGCGTGGTCATGGGCGAGGGTGCACAACTCGACGTACGCGGGGCCTGGATCAACGATTCGGGTTTGGCCCCCAAGGGCGCATTCACGTCGGCGACCGGTAGTTCTGCGCTGCCACGCCTGATCGGTGGCGGCACGGTGAGCATTTCGAGCGGTGACATCGACCTCGGAGCCGGTAGCGTCATCGCCGTCGATGGTGGGGGGCGATTGCTGCGCGCCAATTCGGTCCAGGGCGGCAAGGGCGGAAGGATCAGCGTGCGCACCGGCCTGGGGAAGGACGATGAAGCGTTCCTCGGCACCATCCGCTTGGCCGCGAAGTTCAGTGGCGACGGACTGGCCGGCGGCGGCTCGCTCGACATCCATGCCGCCAAGGTGCGGCTGTCGAACGCGCCCGGGGCCGACCCTGCAGAACTCGCGATCGACCCGGCAATGTTCGCCGACAGCGGGTTCGCGAGCTACAGCGTGGTGGGTGTGGAGGGGTTCTCATTGCCTTCGGGCTCCACCGTTCGCGCGTTCGCGCGTACTCTCCAATTGGATCAACGGCTGGCCTTGACCGCGCCGACGGGCGCTGACTTGGCTACGTTCTCCGCCACCCGGGTGTTGCCCGAGGTCCTGCGCACCCCGGTCAACTTGGCCTTTGGCGCCAGTGGAAGCGCGGGCGGTCGCCTGTTGATGGAGGAGGGGTCCCTGGTTGCCGTGGACCCGCGCGGACAAGTCAGCCTGTCTGCAAGCGCCGGCCTCACCGTTTTCGGGCAGATACGGGCTCCGGCCGGCGTGATCAATCTCGGTCTCAAGCCCGCGCAGGGCGGGGTCGTGAGCGCGGAACCGCTCCTGGTCGGCAGCACGGCCCGCTTGTTCGCCGCCGGCTATGCCCTCACCAGCGTCGACGCACAAGGCCGCCTGCTCGGCGACATCCTGCCGGGAGGACAGGTGAACCTGTCTGCGACCCGGAGCCCGTTGGTCACCGAGGCCGGATCCTTGATCGATGTCAGCGGATTGTCGTCGGCCCTGGACGTGCGCACGCTGAGCGCAGGGATTCCGGGATATTCCCGGCAGACGATCAACAGCGCGGCGGGTTCCGTCTCGGTCCTGGCCACCGAACGCGTGGTGCTCGATGGCGACCTGCGGGGCCACGCCGCCGGCAGCGCCGTGGGTGGCAGCTTCGCGCTCGATCTTCTTCGCAATGGGGACGTGCCCAGCGAAACCGCGCGCCGGCTCATCATCACGCAACAGCCGCTGACCGATCGCGAGGTCGTGCCCGGGAGTGTGGACGGATATGTCGCCGCCGACCTGCTCGCGGCCGGCGGGTTCGACGGCGTGCGGCTGCGGAGCCAGGATAAGGTGGAATTCCGCAGCCCTCTCGTGCTGGAGGCGCCTCGCCAACTGACTCTGGACGCGCCTGCGCTGGGTGCGAACGGCGCCGGCACCATTCGGCTCGCCTCCTCGCACGTCACGCTGAAAGTTTCGCCCGACGATCCGTTGCTGACGCCGCTGACGCCACGCGCGACGGTGCCCACCGTAGCCGGAGACGCTGCGCTGGTCGTCGAAGCGGGCCGGGCCGGTGGTGCCGGTTTGCTGGATATCATCGGCGACGTGACCCTCAACGGATTCGCCTCGGCGCGCCTCACCGCCCAGCGCGATATTCGTCTTTCCGGCAGCCTGCTCAACCTCGTGCCGGATACCCAGAATCTGCCTGACACCGTGCGCGGTTCACTCACCACCGTTGCCGATCTCACGCTCGAGGCCGGGCAGATCTATCCCACGACCTTCACCACCTTCAGCTTTCGGGTCCAGTCTGTCGCTGCCGGCTCCACCGACTACGTGGACGTTCCCGGCGGCGCGCTGCGCATCCTGGGCAACGGCGCCCCGCAGGGCGTCGTGCTGAGCGCGGGGGGCAGTCTCAGCTTCAATGCGGAGAGCATCGTTTCCACCGGCGTGGTGAAAGCGCCTCTGGGAACGGTGACGTTCAACGCTACTCAGAGCGTGCGCCTCGAGGCGGGCAGCGTGGTCTCCGTATCCGGCAATGGGGCCATCGTGCCCTACGGCACGACCCAGGTCGGACAGGACTGGTTCTACGCCGGCATCGCAGTCACGGGCCCGCCCTCCAAGCGCATTTCGCTTTCGGGACGCGATATCGTGGTGGCCGACGGCGCGGTGCTGGACGTGCGCGGCGGCGGCGAGATTCAGGCCGCGGAGTTCATACCGGGGCCGGGCGGGTCGGTCGACACGCTGAGTGCACCAGGCACCTATGCGATTCTTCCATGGCTCGGTGCCAACGGCAGTGCGCTCGACACGGCCATCCTGGGACAATCGCCTTTCGTTCTGGGAACGGATCGATCGCCGTATGACAGCGTTTATCTGAGCGGCGTCCCCGGCCTGCCGGCGGGCACTTACGCCTTGCTGCCGGGCAGGTATGCCTTGCTGCCGGGAGCTTACGTGCTGCGTCCCCAGAGTGGCCCCAGCGCCACGGGCGTGGTACCCGGCCAGCGTTCGAGTCTCGCCGACGGTACGCCCGTCACTTCCGGGTACTGGGCGGTGGGGTCCACCGGACAGCGCGAGGGGATCTGGCGCGGGTTCGCCGTCGAGACGCCCGCCGCAGCACGCCGGCGCTCGGAATACGCATTGTCGGATTCCCAGTTCTTCGTGGCCAAAGCGGCCGCCGCAGACGGCGCCGCGCCCCCCGTGCCCCTCGATGCTGGACGGATCGTCATCGAAGCGGGTGCCTCGCTCGCGCTTGACGGCATCGTGCTGGCTGCACAACAAGGCGCCGGCCGCGTCGGTGAGTTGGACATCAGCGCCGCCCAGTTGGCCGTGGTCGGACGCAACGGCGTGGCGCCCGCAGGCTATCTGGCGCTGGATGCCCGGCGCCTGAGCGCGTTCGGTGCGCGCCTGCTGCTGGGTGGCGCGCACGACGACCAGACCGGAGAGATACGGATCACGGCCACCGCCGTGGAGGTATCCAATGACTCCCTCGACCCGTTGGTTGCACCCGAGATCACGCTGGCGGCCACCGGATCGGTCATGATCAGGTCGGACAGTGTCGTCCAGGCGGCCGGCTCGATCACAGGCGCGGTCGAGCCGCTGCGCTTGAGCGGAAACAGCGCCGTACTGCGAATGTCCGCCGGGGCGCAAAGCCCGCTCATCCGGACCAACGTGGACCTGGGCGGGCGCGGCGGCAATCTGACGATCGAAGAGGGGGCGCGAGTGGTCGCAGCCCGGTCGTTGCTGCTCGACGCTACGGGTGACGTGAACCTGACCGGTGGCTTCGAACTGGGGCGCAACGGCGCCCTCAGCGTCGGCTCGCGCTTGATCAGTCTGGGAGAGACCAGCGGCGCCGGTACCGGCGGGCTGTCGCTCAGCAATACGCAACTCAACGCCCTGCCGGATCTGGACCAGCTGGTTCTGCGCAGTTACGGATCATTCGATCTGTACGGCCGGTCCGAGCTTGGTGCACCGGCAGGAGTATTGGTGGCCGGTGCAGCCGCCTCCGGCCCCGTATTCAAGGAAATCGTCCTCGACGCGCCCGTCCTGACCAGCGTGAGCGTCGCAGGCCATGCAGACGCCACGATCATCGGGGTGTCCGTCGCGCTGCAAAACTCCTCCGGAAATACCGCGCCCGCGCCCCTTGCCGGGGCCGGCACGCTCCGCACCCAGGCCACACAACTCACTCTCGGCGCTGGGAGCAAGGCGCTCAGCGGTTTCAGCAGCGTCACTTTCGACGTGACCGGCGACTTTGCCGGTGCCGGAGCGGGTTCCCTGACGCAGGTCGGTGATCTGACGGTCAATGCCGGCCGCGTGGTGGGTTTGCCGAAGTCCGAGCAAACGCTGAGCATCGGCAACACGTTGGCCTTCAATGCCACACCGATCCTGGCCAGCGCGACTTTTGAGTCGGCACCGATCGGCGGCAGTTGGAAAATCAGTGCCGCGACCATCTTGCAGGGCGCGCGGTTTCACATGCCGGCCGGCAGCGTCACGATGACGGCAGCCCAGGGCGACGTAGTGCTCCAGTCTGGCGGCGAGATCCTGGCCGGCGCGGTCGCTCACGATTTTTCTCGAACCCCGAGTACTCCGGCACTGGCCTATGCGCCGGGTGGTCGCGTCGAATTGGTGTCCGTGAATGGGGCGGTGCGCGCGGAGGCGGGATCGTTGATCGACTTGTCCGGTACCTCGGCCGGCGGCAATGCCGGCAGTCTGGTCATATCGGCCCTGGGCACCAACGGAACCGCACAGTTCGCGGGCGTGCTGAAAGGGTCGGCAGCCCCGGGAGCGCGCGGTGCTTCGGTGGCAGTTGACGTGACGTCGCTACCTTCTGCTTCTCCCCTTATGGGCGCGCTGAACGATGGCTTCGGGGAATCGGTCGACGTGCGCGTGCGGCAAGGAGATCTAACGGTAGGCGCCGGTGACGCGTTGGCGTCACGCCACATACGCCTCAGCACGGATCGCGGCACCTTGAGGGTGCAGGGCACGCTCGAAGCTGCCTCCACGATGAGCGGAAACCGTATCGATCTGTTTGCCGGAAAAGATCTGATTCTTGAGAACGGCAGTCGCCTCGACGCACGCGGCTTGGGCGGCATCGCTACCGGCGCGGCCCGCGATGGGGGCACGGTGAATCTGGCCGCGCGCGATGGTGCGCTGACGTTTGCCTCGGGTGCCACCATCGACGTCTCGACCTCGGGTGCCGGCCGTGGCGGCTCGGTGATCTTCACCGCGCCGCGCACTGGTACGTCGGTTGCCACCGACTTGCAAGGCACCATCGACGGGACGCCGGGTGCGGGGAATTTGCCCGCCAGCGTCGTGGTGGTCGGCAATGCGGTCTACCAGCGCTCCGCGGTCGACGCCTCGGTCGTCGCCGCGGATCCGTCGAATCCCATCTGGAACGACTATCAGCAGTTCATGGGTGGTGTCGATTCGGGCGCCGTGCTGTCGCGACTGGTGCTGCACGGCACCGATGCGAGCCGGACGGCGGTACGGGCGGGAGTCGAGCTGCAGAGTTCGGCAGACATGATCGTGTCCAACGCATGGGATCTCACCGCCGCAGGCTGGGAGGCTCGAGGCCAGCCGGGGATGCTCACGCTCCGCGCAGCCGGGACGCTCGCCATACGCGCCGCAGTAGGCATGCCGAACGACTTGCTCGTGAGCGGCGAAACATGGTCGCTGCGCTTGGTCGGCGGTGCCGATTTGCTTGCCGCCGATCCCCGCGCCGTGCTGGCGCCCCTGGCAACGTCCGGCAGTGGGGATGTGTTGTTGAGCACGGCGAACTCTGCAATTCGCACCGGCACTGGCTTCATTGACATCGCCGCCGCGCACAATGTTGCACTGGGGAACAAGTCGGCCGTGGTCTACACCGCGGGACAGCCGGGCTTCGGCGGGGGAGGCAACAATCAGTTCCCGGTAAACGGGGGTGATATCACGGTCAGCGCGGGCTGGGATGTCGTGGGCAAAGGTGATCCTGCCTTCGTCAATGACTGGCTGTTGCGCACCAACAATCGCTCGGGACTACCTGGGCAGGGTTGGTGGCCCAACCTCGCTAGTGTGCGTCAGGCGTTTGCGACCCTCGGCGGCGGAGATCTCCACGTGTCGGCAGGGCACGATGTCTCGCAGGTCTACGCGCTCGCGCCCACCTCGGGGCGGATCGACAGATCAGGCAGCTTGCCCGTCCTCGACGTCCAGGGCGGTGGCGACATCACCGTACGTGCCGGTCGCGATATCGTCGGCGGCCAATACCTGTTGGGCCTGGGTCGCGGCACGATGGATGCGCGGGGTGCGATCGGTTCTGGCACCCCGACGGCGATCTACGAAATGGGATTGGGAAGTTCGACCACGGCTCCCAATGGATCCGGATCGGTACCTGTCGCAGGCGCGAAGTCAGGGGCGCAGTTCGCGCTTTCCGCCGCCGGCAGTGTCAGCGTGTCGAACATCAGCAACCCCACCATCATGGCGCTGAGCGCACAGAACCGGACGCCCCGGACGGTGGCGCACTTCTTTACTTACGCCGCCGACACCGGTGTCACCATCGCCTCCATCGCCGGAGATATCACCGTGGGCAATACCGCCCCCAGCCGCTCCAGCCTGGTGGCGGCTGGTCGCCAGGTAACCACGGCCACCTCGGAGATCGCTCCGCCTCGACTGGAATATGTCGCGTTCAGCGGCAGCATCAAGACCGACAGTGCAGTGCCGGTGGAGGGGCTGGTGCGAACCTACCCATCCGATCGGGGCAGCGTTCGGATGCTGGCGACTCAGGACATTCTCGCGCTCGATTATGAAATAACCGATGTCGAGCCCGATACACTGCCGCAGTGGTACCGGCCAACCATCGTACAGGGCGAGAACGTGCCGAATTCGGGCCAGATCGCCTTTGGTGCCATCGTGCCGCGCCGCCTGGTCACGCCGTCCGACGATCCTGATCTCTCGTTCGAGTTCGTGGCGGGCCGCGACATTGTTGACACGTCGCTCTTCGTGCCGAGAGCTGCGCGCGTCGCTGCGGGGCGCGACTTGATCAACTTGGCGGCCGACCTTCAGAACCTATCGCCGCAGGACACGAGTACCGTGCGGGCAGGCCGCGATATCCGGTACCAGGACCTGTATCGGAGCGGGGTAAGTGGTGCCAGCGGTTTCATCCGGATCGGTGGCCCGGGACGCCTCATGGTGCAATCGGGCCGGGACCTCAATCTCGGTGTCACCCCGGGCATCCAGGCCGTGGGTTCGAACGCTAACCTGGCGCTACGCACCGGCAAGAGCGCCGACATTACCGTGGTCGTCGGCGCGAGCGGCGAGTACACCCAGGACGAGGTCAATACCTTCTTCGCGGCACTTGCCAATGTCGCGACCGCGCAGGAGTCCGGCCGAGCGGACCTGCGCGATGCGGCGCTGGCGCAGGCGGAACAGGCTGCTGACTCCTTGTTCGGAAAAGGCCAGCCGGCCGATCGCGGCAATCTGACGATGTATTTTTCCACCATTCGGACCGAAGGCGGGAGCGGAATCGACATCGTCGTGCCGCGCGGCACGCCGGGCAGCTCGGTGGCAGGGAACATCAACGCCGGCCTGCCGAGCGCGTCCTCGGGCAACATCGGCGTCGTGACGGTGCTCGGGGGCGGCATTCGCACTTACGTCGAGAATGACTTCAACGTCAATCAGTCGAAGGTCGCTACGCTCCAGGGCGGCGACATTTTCATATTTAGTCGCGACGGCAACATCGATGCAGGTCGTGGCGCGCGCGATTCACGCACGACGCAACCGCCGCAGCGAGTGCCGATCACGGTGAAGGACCCGGTTACGGGAAAGGATGTGGAAACCGGCCTGTTCGCTTACGTGCCACCGCTGGACGCCAGCGGAAGCGGCATCCGGACGTTCACCTCGGATCCCGACGGCCCAGGGCCGTTGACCGCGCCGAAACCCGGCAATGTTGTTCTCATCGCGCCCCGGGGTTTCATCGATGCGGGCGAGGCGGGCGTGGATTCTGCAGGAAAACTCACCGTCTTCACGCCGACTTTCTTGAACGCCCAGAACGCGACCTCGGCCGGCGGCAGTGTGGGAGTGCCCGTCAACAATGCCGCAGGCGTCGGAGCGTCACTGGCAGCGGCCGGGAGCTCGGCGGCGGGTGCTAGCAAGACCGGCGATGACGTGACTCGATCGGTGGCGCAAGAGAAGATCGCTGCTGCCAAGATGATGCCGTCGTTCATCACGGTCGACGTACTCGGTTTCGGCGACTGCGATTCGGAGCGGCAGAGGTGCAACGAGGTAAACAAGTAAACGGGTCGTAACAATTGGTTCACAAAATGGCGTCTTAGCCCGTCGAACGACAGGATTGCGCAAGACCTTGAGCCCTCTGATCCGCCGTATCGCTGCGACGCTGCTGCTGCTGGCACCACTCTCGACTTACGCTTGGTGGAATGGCGATTGGCAGTTCCGCAAGCAGATCAATCTGAACACCTCCCCGACCGGCGCTGACCTCAAGGCGCCGGTGACGGATTTCCCGTTGCTCGTGCGACTGCATACGGGGAATTTCAGTTTCGCCGACGCGAAGGAAGACGGCAGTGATTTGCGGTTTGTGGCGGCCGACGAGAAGACGGTTCTCAAGCACCACGTGGAGTTGTGGGATCCCGTCAACGAATTGGCGCTGGTCTGGGTTCGGGTGCCGGTCATCCAACCCGCGTCGGCGACGGAGCATATCTGGCTCTATTCAGGCAATGAGAAGGCCACGTCTGCCGTCGACGCTAAGGGTACCTACGACACCACCAATTCGCTGGTGCTCCATTTCAACGGTACCGATATTGCCGACGCCGGAAGTCATGCCCAGCCGGTGATCGCAACGGGAACGAACGCGCAGGCGCAAGGCCCCATCGACGGTGCCGTGACCTTCAACGGTACGGCTCAGATCAAGGCCGCGGCTTCACCCACCCTGCGGGTCACGGCCCAGGGCGGCGCGACCTTCTCCGCATGGGTGCGCATCGCGGCCCCGCAAGGACCGGCCGCGCTCTTCACCCAACAGGATGGGACGAACAGCTTTACCGTCGGCATTGCGGGGACGCGCGTGGTGGCGCGCGCCAATGCTACCCAAGTGCAGTCTTCGAAGGACCTCGTGGCCGGGACGTGGCATCACGTCGCCGCCACGCTGGGTGGCGGCAAACTTACCGTCTTTCTGGACGGCAGTCCGGTCGGTGAGGTGGCGGCCACGGCGGTCGACATGGCCGGCGAAGCGGTGATCGGCAATGCGTTCGTCGGTGATCTCGACGAGGTTCAGGTAGCCGCCACGGCACGCTCGGCGGACGCCATCAGGGCAGCCTGGGCCGGGCAGGGACCTGAAGCGAAGCTGGTGTCCTTCGGCCAGGAAGAGCAGACCGGCGGACAAGGCGCTTCGTATCTGAAGATCCTGCTGGGCGCCGTGACCGTGGATGGTTGGGTGGTCATCGGCATCCTCATGGTCATGCTGGTCATCAGTTTTGCCGTCATGATCGGCAAGGCCCTGTTCGTGGTTCGCGCTGACAAGGCGAATCAGGCATTCATGGCGGGCTTCGAGAAGGATCCGGACTCGATGCTCGATCCGGACCGCGCTCATGCACCGCCGAAGTCTCTCGAGGCCTCGCCCCTTTTCCGGCTTTACCGAACCGGCTTGCGCGAGCTGGGCGTACGCTTCCAGCACTCCCGTGAAAAGCGACAGGCGCTGACCCTGTCGGCCCAGAGCATGGGTGCCATCAAATCGAGCTTGGACGCCACCATGGTGCGTGAGCAGGCGCGCCTCAATAGCCAGATGGTCCTGCTGACCATCGCCATCTCAGGCGGTCCGTTTCTAGGTCTGCTCGGCACGGTGGTGGGTGTGATGATCACCTTCGCCGCCATCGCCGCGGCGGGCGATGTCAACGTCAATTCGATCGCCCCGGGTATCGCTGCTGCCCTGGTGGCGACGGTCGCGGGCCTCGCGGTGGCCATCCCGGCGCTGTTCGGCTACAACTATCTGGCCGCTCGCATAAAGAACATCAGCAACGACATGGCCGTGTTCTCCGACGAGTTAGTCAACCGCATGGCGGAGAAATATGCATAACGACTCCCCGCGTCTCACACGCACCGGACGCTCTCCGGTATGTGGTCACCTGTAACGGAGACAGATCATGCAGGTACAGGCCGACAACCAGCCTTACGACGATATCAACGTGACGCCCATGCTCGATCTGGCGTACGTGCTGCTCGTCATCTTCATCATCATGACCACGGCGTCGGTGCAGGGCATCAAGGTCAACCTGCCGAAGGCCTCGGATGCACCGAGTCTCGCGAAGCCGAAAACCAAGGCGGTCACGATTCGCGACGACGGGCAGATCTTCCTCGATGCCTATCCCGTGACGATGGATGAACTCGAGCAACGCCTGCGTGGATTCAAGGCGTCCGACCCGGACTTGCCGGTGGTCATCAAGGGCGATGCCGGCGTTCAGTACGGCAAGGTCGTTGACGTGCTCGACCTGCTCGGACGGCTGGACATTTCGCAACTCGGTCTGGTTACCCAACGGATCGTGAAGTAGGAAACGACATGAACGAACCTACATGGTTGGACGATCCGGAGCCGGGCCTTCCGCGACGCGGCAGCGGCAGCAAATGGTTCGTGCGGATGGGGCTCGGTGCCTTGCTGCTGGGTGTCGTCGGGCTCGTGTCCTGGGGCGCCATGACGTTGATGGCCGGAGGCAAGGGCCACAAGAAGCAGGTGATGCAGATCGCTTTGCTCAAGCCGCCGCCACCGCCACCCCCGCCGCCGCCGCAGGTGAAGCCGCCCGAGCCTCCGCCGCCTCAGGAGGAGGTCAAGATTCCCCAGCCGGAGGACAAGCCGCCGGAGCCGGACAACTCACCTCCGCCTGAAGGTCCGCTCGGCGTCGATGCTGCAGGTAGCGGTGACGGAGACAGCTTCGGGCTCGCGGCCCGCAAAGGTGGTACCGATATCACCAAGATCGGCACCGGGGGCGGTGGTTTAGGGAAGGATCGCGCCGCCTGGTACGGCGGCTTGGTGCGAAGCTATCTTCAGGCCCAACTCGCGAAGAACGAGAAGCTGCGCAATTCCGACTACCGGGTTCAGGTGCGGGTCTGGTTCGCGAGTGATGGCAGGCTGGAACGCTTCGAGCTGGTCGACTCCACGGGCAACGCGGACATCGACGAAAACATCAAGGTGACGATGGGCAAGATGCCGCCGATGCGGCAGGCGCCACCTGATGGTCTGCCGCAGCCCGTGCGGCTTCAAGTCATTTCAAAGTTGGCCGGCTGATCATAATCGGTCTCGCTGCTACCTGTACACGGGGCCGATCGGGAAGCTTTGCGCAGGCTCAGAGGCCCGCAACAAAAATGAGACCAACGAGACGGATACTTGCAGCACTTTGCTTGCTGCTCGGCATGTGTGGAACGACGGGCTGGGCCCAAGAAGTGCGCGAGCGCCCCGCCGTTCACGTGGTCCGCCAAGGCGAAACTGTCGACAGCATCGCAAGGCGCTACGCCGTCAGCGAACGCGACTTGGCGACGTGGAACAACCTGTCGAAGCCCTACAAGGTGAAGGCGGGTCAGAAATTGCTGCTCGCTGCGCCTGCAGCCGTTCCTCGGCAGGCGCCGAAGACGCCTCCAGCGGAGACCGTTGTTGTACGGCCCCAACCGATTCCAGCACCACCGGTAATCGAACCGACGCAGGCAAAGGAATCGACCGCGCCGTCGCCGGGGTCCGGCCAGGGCACCGAGGCGGCGGGGCCCGCGGCCGCATCCGGCGGCGTGCAGGAAGCTATCCCGTCGGCAGCATCCGGTCGCCGCACCGTAGTAGAAGCCCCGGATGAGGAGGCTTCGCGAGCGCAGAAACAGGAAGTCGAAACGCTTCGGCGGACCACGAACAATCTGATCAACCTGCTCGTCGAAACCGGTGTTCTTTCGCGCGAGAAAGCCGAAGAACTGGTTGCGCAAGCAAAGCGCGATGCTGCGGAACATCTCAATGCGATGGCCGGGCCGGAAACCAAAGTGATTCGCGTGCCCTACGTGCCGCAAACCGTGCGCGAAGAGATCAAGCGAGATATCCGTCGTGAGGTCGTAATGCAGGCGAAGACGGAGCGTTGGGGCCAGGCCGATGCAGTGCCGGAATGGACGGAGCGCATCAAGATCTCCGGCGACATTCGCTTACGCTCCCAAAGCAACCGCTTCGATGCCAACAACGCGCCGAACATCGACGTAAACGGGACGAATCAAGGTAACGGGCTCGTCATCGCCAACAACACCCAGAACTTCGATCTCTGGCGATATCAGGCGCGACTCGGCGTTGACGCTCAGATCACTCCGCGGATCTCGCTTGGACTGCGGGTTACGACGGGCACCATCACCACGCCGGTCTCGTTTGACCAGACGCTGGGCAACACCTTCAACAAGAACTCGATCGTGCTGGACCGCGCGTTCCTCCAAGCCCGGCCGTGGGATTGGATGACGGTATGGGCCGGACGCATCGCGAACCCTTGGGTCAACACCGATCTGGTATGGGATCCGGATATCAGTCTCGATGGCGTTGCCGCGAAGGTCGAACGCTCCGTGGGTTCAAGCACACGCGTGTTCCTGACGGGCGGAGCGCACCCCATCGAATTCGTGGATTGCTCGGTAGCGACGCAGGCCACTTATTGCGGCCGCGACAAATGGTTGTATGCAGGACAATTGGGTGTCGTTCAGGAAGTCGGGTCGGATGTCGGTTTTTTGGTAGCCGCGACCTACTATGACTTCAGGAATCTTGCCGCACCCTTCAATGATCCTGTGATCGAACCGCTCAACCGAAGCAATCTGCTTAAATTCGTCCAACGCGGGAACACCGTCTATAACATCGTCACCAGCGGCGGAAATCCGCTGCTGGGACTCGCCGCCGACTACCGGTTGATAGACCTCATCGGTTCGTTCGACTACAAGCGCTGGGACCCGGCGATCGTGAATCTGACGGTCGACTACGTGGAAAATGTCGGCTATGACCGGGCCCAGATATTGGCGCGAACCGGCGGACTGGTGAATCTGGATCCCCGCACACGCGGCTACCAAGTGCGCTTGAGTCTGGGTCAGAAGGACATGAAACAATGGGGAGACTGGCAGGTCTTCGGCGTTTACAAGTATCTGCAGCGCGATGCTGTGGTGGATGCGTTCACCGATTCGGACTTCGCCCTGGGCGGCACGGATGCCAAGGGCTATATCATCGGCGGCCTTGCGGGGCTCGCCAAAAATACCTGGGTGCGCCTGCGCTGGCTTTCGTCGAATGCCATCGATGGGCCGCCGCGCGCCGTGGATGTGCTCCAGTTGGACTTGAATGCGAGGTTCTGATCGTGGGTCGTAGCGTGGTTAGTAGACCGTCGGACGGCGAGATCGCCGGCTTGACCGCATTCCTGTTCTCCACGCGGAGTAGTCAAGCACCGCGTACCGGGGCGAGCGGCCGGCGCTTTCCATGGTTGGGGGCCCACCTGTCCGTGGCCTTCGAGCCGGCGGGTACCTCGGCAAACGAGAGCATCTGACGTCCATGGCAACGATTTCCGGCGCAGTCGAACATGGCCTCGAGAGGGCCAGGGTACTGTTCGAGCAGGGCGAACTGGAGGCTTGCGTGCGCTTGTGCAATGAGTTGTTATTGCACGCTCCGCGGCATCCTGCGGTGATCGAAATAGTCAGGCACTTGCCTGGCGCGCTCTACGACGATGCCTTCTATGCCCGTCAGCGCGTCAATTCTTACAAGACGGCGCGTGCATTCCTTGGGCATCTTTTCTCCGTGTTTCCGGCGCATTCGGTCGTCGACTTCGGGTGCGGTGTCGGCGCTTGGCTCAAGGCGGCTCTCGACCTCGGCGCCAATAGTGCGGTTGGATATGAAGGCGAATGGGTGCGGGAGCGGGCAATCGACCCGCGAATCGAGTTCGTCTTCGGCAATCTCAATCAGATACCGCCCATGCAGAGGCGATTCGAGTTGTCGATGTCAGTCGAAGTGGCGGAGCACATCGAACCCCGAAGTTCGGAGCAGTTCGTCGTCAGACTCACTGAAGCGGCCGACGTCGTCGTCTTCGCGGCGGCCATGCTGCGTCAGCAAGGGGACGGGCATATCAACTGCAGATACCACAGCTTCTGGGCAGATCTGTTTCGCCAGAGAGGTTACCGATTGATCGACTTCTTTCGCAACCGGTTTTGGTACGAGGTGGCGGAAGGTATCGAGCCCTGGTACGTGCAGAACACGTTCCTGTATGTGAAAGAGGATAGCCCGCTGCTCGACAAGATTCGATCCGATCCGCTGCTCGATGTCTATCACCCTCTTATGCTCAACCCGCTGGCTCAACAGGATCACGCGGGCAGAAAGGGCGAGTGACTCGTTCCTTCGCCCTCAACGCTCGGGTTGTGCGGGGTTTCACGGAGCGTAACGGGAGTTCTCGGCGATAGTGCAGCGATGAGTTTCGGCCGCATCCGGCCGCATCCGAACGATCTGGCGCGCGACAACCGAGGTTCACGAGCATGACGAAGAAGAAAAAGGTTCGTAAGGCAAGCGGTGGCAAGCCGGCCGGGCGGGCCAGCGGTTTCTCGCTCGTTACCACTTGCATGAATCGCGAGCATCACTTGCGCCATTCCATCGTGGAATGGCTCAAGCTTCCTTTCATCTCCGAGATTGTGATCGTCGATTGGTCGTCGACCACCCCGTTCTTCGACTTGCTGGAGCTCGACCCTCGAGTGCGGATCATCCGCGTGGAAGACGAGCCGCGCTGGATCCTTTCGTATCCGTACAACCTGGGAATTTCCGCGGCCTCGAGCGAGTTGATAGTCAAATGCGACGCGGATTGTGTGCCGAGTGAGCTGATCGCCAGTTGTCGACCGGATGGCGAGTGTTTCTTCGCGGGCTACTGGAAGTCCGGACACCAGGCTGGCAAGCCATCGGTGAACGGGCAGTGCATCCTTCTTCGTTCGCAGTTCCAGTCGGTGAACGGGTACTCGGAGCTCATTCGCACGTACGGGCGCGATGACGAAGATCTCTATGATCGCTTGCAGGCGGCAGGGTTTCGACGTTCCGAAATACCCGTCGATTGCCTCACCTTCATCGAGCACGGAGAAGCCGAACGGTTGCAGAACCAGGTGCCAATGGAAGCTCCGAAGGATCTCGATGCCTACCTCGAGCAACAGACTTCATTTCACGAGATGAAGAATTTCTTCATTGGGCGTTGCATGCCTTGGGGACCGTGGTTCAATCGGGCGCAGTACTCAACGATCGAATCGGGCGCCCGCAAGACAATTGTGCGTCGAGCGCCTCTGATGGAACTTCCCATTCCCGGTCCGGTTCTGGACGAGGCTCGCCGCTACAGCATTCGCTACCTCGTCGGCAAGGCATTCAAGCTGCCGGAGCCGGTGTGGCAACGACTCGAGGACGGGCGCTGCCGCGAACTCATTCAGATCGCCTTGCAGCGAGGCGTATAGCGCGGTCGCGTTACGGGGGTGCCACGCCACATCCGTGAGCCGATCGATGGGCACCGCGTAGCGCGAATCGAACAAGTATGCCCGCGCCCAGTCCTTGCCTGCATCCGGTTGAGTTTGATGGTGACGCCAACCCGTTGGCCGTCGAATCGATTCACTCCATGGGGTGAACGCAGGCGGACTACAGGCCGTACTGCAGGCGGAACCTCAGCAGAAAGCCTTTTCCTGCCGGCAGCATTTCCACAGCCTTTGCACTTTCAAGCGCTTCCTTGACCATCCCGGCGCGAATGTAAGCGTGCGATGCGAGGACCAGGAACTCCAGACGATCGTCCGCGCTCATTCGAGCCTCGGCAAGAGCGCGTGTTGTGATCTGCGTGGCGTCTCGGCTGCGGTTGGTGTCGAGGAGCAGGCGTGTCAAAGCCAGACGCCCTTCGTTGAAGTACGGGTCGAGCGTGATTGCGCGCCGATACTCGGATTCCGCGAGAAGAATCTGGCTTACCGGGTCTACCGTCTTATCCAGACGGAGGAGATGTCCCCGAAGCAGATGCGCATAGGGTCGAAACTGGTTCAACCGTTCGGCTCGATCGAGTGCGCCTCGAGCCAGCCGGATGCGGCCGGCCGCGTCTCCGCCGGGTTCCTGTACCAGTTGCTTCACCAACACGTCTGCCTCCGCAATGAACAGGCTATCATCCAGCGGCGACCAGGCTTGAGCGGACCGAAGACTCATCAACGCCTGCTCATAGCGGTTTTGTCGGTAGGCGGTCTCCGCCATTTGATGATGAGTGCCGCCGAGCCCCGCGGCGATGCCGTAGCCACCGAGCAGACCGAGCGCCAAAGCGCCGATGCCCAAGCCGCTCTTCCACGCGACGCGAGCGCCCGCGCGCAAGGGGCGGGCGATTCGATTTCCCGCCCCGAGAGAGACAAACTGCGCGAGCGCGAACCCCGTCAGCCAGGGTAAGGGCATGGCATACAAGTTGAAGTTGAACACGCTGTGAATTGCGACCGCCGACAGTCCACAATAGAGCAGGATCGCGGCAGTCCGAACGGGCGTGAATTGGGCGAAAACGACACGCCACAACAAGCCCGTTGCAGCGATTGCCAGCGAGAGCACCAGCGCAACTGCCGGCCACCCGCCTTCGATCGCCAATTCAAGGTAATCGTTGTGCGCATGGAAGCCGGTGGAGATGTCGGACGGAAGCCGGTAGGGGGGGAAACGCAGCCAGTACATTCCCAGCCCGGCGCCATGCCATGGGAGGTCCAGGAACAGGCGCCAGGACGGCTCCCAGATTTCATTGCGTCCGACGAGTTGGCCACGCACGCTGAAGCCGTAGCGCAAGGTGCGCAACAACACGGTTTCCTGATTGCCCGACACCGCTGCCGAAGCTATCGTCAGGACAACCGCGACGACGACCACACCGAGGATGGTGCAAGCCAGAAGCCAAGATCGTTGGTTCCGCGGGAATGTCGTCCAGAGAAGGCTCGTCGCCAGCATGCCGGCGCAAATCAATCCGAGCGCGCCCCCGCGGCTTGCGGTGGCCAGTGAGCCGAGCACGAGGACGCAACACGCGATGACGGCTCCCCAGAAGACCAGTCGGTTGTGCGGCGAGCCCTGCGCACGCAATACGTACCAGGCCATCACCACGAACAGCAGGAGGTTCAGGAATGCCGACAGGTTGTTCCTGTCGATAAACTGCGCGCCGGAAGGGCGCCCCAGGACGAGGCTTGAATAGATGCTCCACGCGGCGTTCGCGAGAGCGATGGCGGTGATCAGGGGAACCGTCACGCGCCAAGCCGATTCGTTCGGTCCAAGCAACCTGGCCGCACCATACGCAATGGCAAATCCGCCGACATTGATCCAAGCAATGAACTGCAGATGCAGCGCTGGATGCCATAGCGCGGCGATCACCGTCCAAGCGCAGGCCAGTCCAACGCCCCAGTCGACCGGGTGAACACGTGGGGGTAGCTCGCGCTTCCACGCGAAGACGATGGCTACCATCGCGCTCAGCACCAGCGCTGTGCTGTATATAACGAGCCCGCTACCCTCGTCACCGGGCCCGCGGAAAAAGAACGCGCCGAGCACCGCGACTGCAAAAACGACGCCCGCGACCGACCGGAGATACAACGATGAACTTACGGGATCGATCTGTGGGTAACCGAAATCCACACGGGAGTGCTGCGTCGGAGCTGGAGCAGTTGTTTCGGTTTTTGCACTCACAGCGATCTCCGCCCAGTTCGCAACGCCCGCTTCCCGGCGGGCCGTGCCTGCACAGGAATCATCCGTTGACGATCGATGGTGGGCTCGGCGGTCCCTTTCACAGCATCGCAACAACTGTCACGCATCATCTAGAGTTCGTCTTATGGATCGTACAGACCTCCCCTTGACGATCTCGTTTCAACCGACCCTGTCGCCGATCCCGCGCTTATGTCCTTGCCAAACGTCGTGCGCCTTGCGCGGACGACGGTAGCGTAGCGTGAAACTGAATTCGCATGTCAGTGATTCAGACTTTGGCGGCGCTTCAGCTAGGTTGAATCCGTCGTTTTGGCGCAAAGATCGCTCTGATGGCGAACGTAAATTCGAGGTTTTCCCTATGAAACATTCCATCGTCGCCCTCCTGATGGCGTTGTTTGCAGTCAGCGCCAGTGGGCAGCAAAACGACGATCGCAAAGCTGCGCGGGAACGCGAACAGGCGCGACGTCTGCAGTCGCAGATCCAGAAGGTCGAGGGCGAAAAGGCCCAATTGCAGCAACAGATTACGGACCTGCAAAAGCAGACCGGGGAACTCGACAAGAAGGTGAAGGCCAACGGCGCGCTGCAACGCCAGCTCGGGGACGCGAAGAACCGTGAGGCCGCCCGCGAGAAGGAAGTGCGGGACCTCAAGGACGCCATCGCCAAGTGGCAGGCACAGAGCGAGGATCAGAAGAAGCGCATCGCCGAGCTTCAACTGCAACTGGCCGATGCTGCGGGCGAAGCCAAGCGGGTCGCCGGTGAGCTCAAGGATGCCCAGGGGCAGATTGTGCAGCAGCGCGAAATCCTCGCTCGGCAAGCAAAAACGATCGTTGATTCCAATGACAAGAATCTCAAGCTATACCGGCTCAACGTGGAATTGCTCGACAAGTACAACAAGAAGGGCGTGTGGGACGCGATGTTGCAGCAGGAACCCGTCACCCAATTGAAGGACGTGCGTATGCAGGCGCTGGTTCAGGAGTACCGCGACAAGCTCGAAGAGTTCAGGGTCGAGAAGCCGGATCTGGCTAAATGAAGCAGTTCTTCGCCTGGCTGGCGCCGTGGTGCGTCGCCTGCACCCTTTGCTCGGTTTCGGGTGTTGCCGAAGCTCAAGTGGCCAAGCCGGCCACGAAATCGACCGCGCCTTCCCCGCAACAAGTGCCCAGGCCGCAGGCAGGAACAAGCAGCACACGCCCGACTCCTGCACCGACGCCGGAGACGACGACTGCGCCGTCCGCGCAGCCAGTCCCCAGCCCGCAGGCCGGAACAACCAGCACACCACCGACTCCCACACCCGCGCCGGAACCGAAGCCTGCACAGCCCGAAACGACCGCGAGTGCTATCGTAACGGCACCACTCAGGACGGGTACAGCCGCAGGAACAATCGACCTCGGAGAAGCGGTGGCAGGGCCTCAATATCAACTCGGTCCCGAGGATGTAGTCGAGATCTCCATCTGGAAGGAGGAGGGCCTCAAGAAGGAGGTGCTGGTTCGGCCGGACGGCAAGCTCTCGTTCGCGCTTGTCGGAGAGATCCAGGCGGCCGGCCGCACGGCGAGCGAAATCCAGGGCGAGGTCACCCAGCGCCTGACGAAGTTCCTCAGCAATCCGGTCGTGTCGGTGACCGTCGTGAAAGTCGCGGCGCAGAAAATCTATGTGATCGGGCGAGTCAACAAGCCGGGGGAGTACACGAGCGGCCGCTACATCGACGTGCTTCAGGCGCTCAGCATGGCTGGGGGATTGACCCCGTTCGCGTCGGCCAACGACATCCGGGTGATGCGGCGGGTAGAAGGCAAGCAGGTGGCGCTGCCGTTTCGCTACCAGGATGTGGTGAAGGGGCGGAACGTCGACCAGAACATCGTGCTGCAGCCCGGCGACGTCGTCGTCGTGCCGTGATTTCGGTGGTTCCGCGCCCCCGGACCGAGGGCGCGGTCCGGGCGAATCGTCGGGCGCTCATGCTGTTCGCGCTGACGTGGAGCCTTAACGCACCCGCACTCGCTGCCGAGCTCAATGTGGATACGAGCCTCACCGGACGTGTCGAGTACAACGACAATGTCGCGCTGCGCTTTGTTCCGGCAGAATCATGGCGATTTCTGATCGAGCCTGGCCTTACTGCAAGCCGCAGGACCGAATCCAGTCTGCTGTCCGCACGCCTGAGGTTGGGATTCAACCGCTACAGCAACCCGATGGTGGCGGACGCTACCGACAAGGCGGCGACGCTCGCCGCGACTCAATCGTTCGAGCGCAGCCGCCTGGGTATCGTCGTCGACTACTCGGAGGTTTCCTCGCAGTCGGCGACGGTACTTGGCCAGACGGGCATCAACGTCGGACGGCGCCAGGTCCACTCGTTGTTGGTGACACCGACCTGGACCTACAGCCTGACATCGCGGCTATCGCTCAATGCCAGCGCCGGCTACACCGGCACCCGGTTCGAACAGGGCAACGTTGCCAGCGTCACGGACTACACGACCGAAACCGCATCGGTCGGACTCACGCGTGCGCTGGACGATCGCACCAGCGCCAGCCTGTCCGTTTCCTATCTGAAGTTCGACACGGTCCCCTTCGTCAGTCGATCGGAGAGTTGGTCCGGCAATGCATCCTTGGAATACGCGTTCACGTCGACGTTGAGCGGCTCCGCCACGTTGGGCCTGCAGCGCGTCGTCACCAACCAGGCGCAGACGATCCGGATCTGTCCCGTGGATCCGAGCTTCTGTTTGATCGGTTTGGTACAGCCGGTCAGCGTTGGAATTGTCGGTCAAAGCACCCAGAAGCTGATCCCGTTCAACTTCAATCTGAGATGGCAGGTGAACGAACGCGACACTGCGTCCGTGGCCTTCGTGCAGCGAGTCAATCCGAGCGGCGCTGGGGCACTTACGGCCGGCTTCCAAGCCTCCGCGGCTTTCGCCCGCGCCCTGAGCCCGCTGTCGGATATCTCCATCTCGAGCAACTACGTACGTTCCCGGACACTGGGGGGCACGGGGATCGGTGATGTGCTGACGATCGGACCAACGTTGAACTGGCGGCTCTCCGAGGCGTGGACTACCAGTGCAGGGTACATCTTCACGCGCCTCACCTACCCGAATCTGAACCGGAACGTCGAGTCGAATGCCCTGTTCGCTTCAGTTACTTACGGATGGCCGACCTGGAACGCGTTCTATTGAGCGCGCAACGTTCGATACGAGCCAACTTCCGTCGGTAGAACCGGAGCGGATGGCGAAGTAAACCTGTTCCGCCGGACGAATCTAGATCGGACGGAGGCGCTCCCGGACATCCAGTGGGCCGTTCGGCTCATCTTTGGACGCCTGGAATGTGATGTTCTGTAACTTCGCGTTAACGTTGGATAATGAATAATTGGCAGGAGTCCGGTCGCGCCAAGTCGGAGAGTTGCGCGGTACGCCAGTGCTTGGCCTCGTCTGATGTCTGTACGGTGTAGCAAACAAAGGTGCGGAGATGAATAGGCTCAGGCGAGGGTTCGGCTGTCTTAAGGGAGTCTGCAGCGGGCGACGTGGCGTAGGTGCAATGGTGATGTTTTGCGTGTTTTGCGTGGGCGGTGGCGGCCCGGCACAAGCCGCCCTGATCTTGCTGCCCGGATCGAATTTCGATATTGAGTACGACGACCAGCAGGCCGGATTCGCCACGCTCGGTGCGCCGGCGCTCAGCGGGAATACCGTCTTTTTCGTGCCGGGTGCATTTTCGGCGCAGTCGACCAATGGGGCTGGAGCGACGTCGTCGGACGCCAGCTTCACCTTTCGCATGGTGGCGCGACCGTCCCTGGCATTCAGTCAGATTCTGATGACGGCGCGAGGGGACTACCTGCTGAGCGGCGATGGCAGCTCCGTGAGCATCGACGGATCCGTGACGGTGTCGCGGAGCGGTGGCGGATCTGGGTCGGCGCCACTCACGCTCGCCGCGCCGGTTACGATCAATGACGGTATCTTGCACGCTTGGCAAGGGTCCGGCGCCCTTGTGGCTGGCCCAGGCAGCCCGATCGGCGTCACGCCGACGACGTTGTTGGTCACGCTGGACACTAGACTCGCGGCGACGACCACGACGAATCCCGCATTCGCTTTCGTTCAGCAGAAATTCGGGGGTACTTCGACGGAATTGCAGGTCACCATGGCGAACGACCCTACTCCCGTGCCGGCCCCGGAGGCCGTGTATCTGCTGGCCGTGGGGTTGACGGGCCTCGGGGCGCTGGTGCGCCGGGAACGCCGGACGCTGACGTGGTATGGCACGGCAGCCCGTATGACGGAGACGGGGCTGGCGGGCCGGTGATGCATGCAATAGGTGCATCGGCCCATCCCGGAGCAATCGGATTCGTCGGGACTGCAACATTGGGTTACTACGATCGGATCTGACTTTTAAGCGAGTTGACGGCACATGAAGCAATCTAGCCTCAAGAATCGCCCCCACGGATTGTCGTCGACGATGATGGTGTTGTGTCTGGCACTGGGTGCCAGCGGCGCGGGAACGGCATTCGCCGCGCTCCAGACCATCACGACCGGTGCGAACTTCGACGTTTCCTACGACGATGCGCTACTGGGTTTGTTCGGTGCGCCGTCGGTATCGGGTTCGACGATCTCCTTCACGCCGACGAACTTCCTCGCACAGTCGCTGAATGGCGTCGGCACCGTGCCTGCCAACTCGACGATCAACCTGATGCTGACTGCCAAGAACGGATTCAGCTTCGGATCACTTGCTCTGGTCGAGCGCGGCGACTATCGGTTGAACGGGATCGGAAGTTCCGTCTCCGTTGGGGGGCAACTCGCGGCATTCGATCAGGCCGATCCGATCAATTCCTATAGCTTCAGTTTCATCACACCGAGCCCGGCGACGCCGCTCACGACCAATTCCAATGCGCTCGCTCCATGGATCGCGTCCACCGCATTGAACGTGTCCCAGGCGCCATTCTTCCAGCCCTCGAAGTTGAACGTCACGCTTCAGAATGTGCTGACTGCGACGACGACCGCTCAGGGCGGCCTCGGGTCCGAGGCTTTCATCCAGAAGAAGTTTGCGGGCAGTCCGGTCGTGACGCTGGAAGTGTTGGCGGCCCCGCTGCCGGCCGCGGGCTGGCTCGTTGTGGCTGGAGCGCTTCCGTTATTGAGGCTGGTTAGGCGTGGCACGTAACGACACGCGGTAATGTCGAGTAGCGTGCGCCCGCGCGGTCGGTACGGGCGGCGCCCCGGGCGGCGTCACGGTAGGCAGGATTTGTTGCAGCCGATACAGATTCCAGCCTGATTGGACCGGACCAAGCCGCGAATGCGTCGGTGCCTGACGACGTCGCGACGCGCACGTGCCTGCGTTGTTTGTCGATCCGGTAGGTTTAGTAGCGTCCGGTAAGGGTATCGGCCTAACGGACGGTGATCCGAGCGCTCGCCAACGCATCGCGCGAAACATGCAGAAGTTAACCTCGGGCTTCGATCGTGAGCCCCGATGCTACAAGTCAGGACGAAGTGTTGCCGCCGAGCCCATCGGCCGGGGTGCGCCCGCTGATCCGTCCAGAACCGATGAAGGCGGTGGTGTGTCTGTTGGTGGGAGTGCTCGCGGCGTCGGCTGCCGCGACCGCCCAGTCGCAGGGCCCGCGGCCCGGGCCAACCGACGGCGACGCGCAATGGATCAGCGAACTGGAACGTGCTGTGGCGGCGGGGGTGCCAACCGAGGCGCTCGTCCTCTTCGACGATGCCGACGTGGAACGCGAAGCTCGAACATCACGGGAGCGGCGCAAGTTGCAATTCGATGACGCCGACGTGCTGGCGCACAAGGCTGCGCGACTCCACCGGCTGAAGCATCAGGCCATGACGGCAATGGATGCGAGCGCGTACAGCCTCGTGCAAGACTACAGCCATCTTCCGTTCGCACTGGTCCGGTTCAGCAACCGGCGTGCACTCGACCAGCTCCGGGCGCGGCGCGAATTCCGAGCCCTGTTCGCGAACGGTCGCAAGGAACTGATGCTGGATGCGGTGAGTGCATCACTGGTCCGGCAACCGCCCGCGCAGGCGCTCGGTCTGACCGGCACGGGCACGACGGTACTGGTGGTCGATTCCGGGGTCGACTACGCGCAGCCGGACTTCGGGACCTGCACTTCGCCGGGGGTGCCCGCGTCCACCTGCCGGTTGGTGTACGCCTCGAACATTGCGGGGTCAGGCGGTGACAAGGACACCTCCACCGCTCAGCACGGAACCAACGTCGCCGGGATCGCCGCGGGTGTCGCCCCGGGGACGAAGATCGCCTCGATCAACGTCTTCGGGACCGCCAGCGGCACGACGGACTCGTTGATCCTCCAGGCGATCAATTGGGGCATCGCCCAGCAGGCGACGTACAACATTCGCGCGATCAACCTCAGTCTTGGAGACGGGTCCTCGAATACGGCGCCCTGTGCCAATCCCTCGCTGAACCCGTACGTCACGGCGGTGAACAACGCGGGCTCGGCCGGCATACTTGTCGTGGCCGCAGCAGGTAATGAAGGGTACACCTCGGCAATCGCCAATCCGGCTTGCACGCCAAAGGTACTTTCCGTGGGTGCGGTCTACTCCCAGAACTGGGGCGCCGTTTCGGGATCCTGCAGTGACCCGACGACGGCGGCCGATCAGGTGGCTTGCTTCTCGAACAGCGCCTCGTTCCTGACGGCGTGGGCTCCCGGCGCATTCATCACCGCCGGCGGCAGGCAACTCGGCGGGACGTCCCAGGCGGCGCCGTTCATCGCAGGGGCCGCGGCAGTCCTTCGCGCCGCCTATCCGGGTGACACGTTGGACCAGACCGTCTCGCGCATCACGACGTACGGCGTTCCGGTGACCGACGCACGCAACGGCGTGGTGAAGCCGCGTCTCGACCTTTTCGAGAGCGCCCGGCCCGGTAACGACGACTTCGTCAATCGATTCACCGCCAGCGGCAGCATCGGCTCGACGACCGCAAACAATCAGCACGCGACCAAGGAGGCCTTGGAACCGAACCATGCCGGGAACGCAGGTGGACGATCCCTGTGGTGGCGATGGACAGCGCCGGCGAGCGGCCAGGTTGCGCTCGATACCCACGGCGCTTCCATCGATACGCTGCTCGCGGTCTATACCGGTGCAAGCGTCGCGAACCTCGTCGCCGTGGCATCCAACGACAATGACGGGTTCGCCAACGGAGCAAGCGGCCTGTACTTCCAGGCGCAATCCGGCGCCGAGTACGAGTTCGCCGTCGACGGCAAGGACGGCGCTTCAGGCGCACTCACGGTCGAGTGGCAGTTGAACACGTCGGCGCTGGCCAACCTGCGCACTTCCACCGTCATTACGCCCTCCAGGCCTGCCGTGGGCGAGTTGGTCACGCTCAGCGTGACGGTCGTCAACGACGGGCCTCAGCCGGCCACGGGTGTGACCGTTACCGGCACTATTCCGCCACAGTTCTCCTACATCAGCGCCGATGCGGCCTGTGTCATTGCCGGCGGAGGCACAAGTTTCACGTGTTCTGTCGGCACGGTGCTAACCGCGGCCGCTGGCACGGTCAACCTGGTGCTCCGAGCGACGGCGACCGGCACGGTCCAGTTCTCTGCCTCCGCCTCGTCGGAAGTCGCAGATCCGGTGTTGAGCAACAACTCGTCGAGCACCCAGACCTCCGTCGCATCGTCGCGCAGTGTGCCCCTGCCGTCGTGGGCACTGCTCGTCACGGCCGGGCTGCTTGCCGGCATCGCGATCGGCACAGCGCGGCGATCAGCGTGAACAGCAGGTGATTCGGCGGGAACGATCGAAGTGGCCGCCGCAGGCGCGGACTGGGACGCCGCAATGGCCGTGGCTCGCCAGCGCGAGAAAAGCGAGATCAGCACGAGAGATCCCGCCACCAGCACCACAGTCCGGGCCGGCACGGGCGCGCGCGGCGGGTCGGCCACCACCACGGGGATCATGATTGCACTTTCGCGGCTTCGATAGAGCACCGGGTTGGGCGGGTCAGCGCGCGCGAGTCCCGGCTCCGTGGCAATGTTGCTGAGGTAGTAGAACGAAAACGGACTCGGTGAACTCAGCGAGACGTGGTCGGTCATCATGGCCATTTCGCTCCCGGTCATCGGCGATCGGGCGTATTCGGCCGACTGCACGTCAGGTCGGGCAGGGGCCAACTGATCGGTCATCGCGGCGAGCACATTTTGGCCGGAGATGGCCGACACGACCGATACCCACGACAGGAAAGCCAGGCGAAGCAACGCTTCCGCGGACCAAGGCATGAAATCACCGACAACCCAGGATAATTGGCTGGAATTGTGCGTTGCGGAGATGACATCTTAGTCCAGCGCTGCGGCCCGATGGATGATCCGATTGGCGCCTTTGATGTCGTTCGCAAATGAGTAAGGCCGATCGCGACGTGCCGAGGCGATTCGTCCCCCCGCCGCCGTGAAGCCGGCGCGGCTTCGCCGTTGCGTTTCAGCGGACTTTGAAACATCCGTGCAACGCGGCCGCAACAGAATACCGATCCCGCCGAAGGACCTGCCCGGATCTGGTCGGCGCCGGGGAAGGCTCTGCCCATTGCCTGGATCGGATGCGTTGTCAGTTCGATAGGGCATGCTTGGGCCGAGGCTGCGCTGGGTAGCATGTAGCCGAAGTGCCCGTTTCGGGCCCCCACTCTTAGACCACCCAACTCTCACGATTCGTCTCCATGGAAGCAGTGTCGGCCGAGTCTTCCTTCGACCTCAATGCCTTCACCGGGATGCTCCGGCGCGGCTGGCCCCACATGGCGGTTGCGGCGGCGGTACTTCTCGCCGTCGCCCTTGCTACGGCTATCCTTTGGCCCCCCGAGTACCGATCGACCGCGACGATCCTCGTGGAGGAGCAGGAAATCCCTCAGGACCTTGTGCGCTCCACCGTGACGAGCTTCGCGGATCAACGCATCCAGGTCATCGGTCAACAGGTCATGACGCGGGCGAATCTGCTCCAGATCGTCGACAAGTACCACCTGTACGAGAAGCGGCGCAGAACGGAGACGAACGAAGAAATCCTCGAGCGGATGCGCAAGGACGTCAAGGTGGACGTCGTCAGTGCAGACGTCGCCGGCGGGCGCAAGGCCACGATCGCCTTCACGCTCTCCTACATCGGTGAGCAACCGGAGCAGACGCAGAAGGTTGCGAATGAACTCGTCACGCTCTATCTCAACGAGAACCTCAAGATCCGCCAGCAGAAGGCCCAGGAGACCGCCTCCTTTCTCGCGGGAGAGGCCAGGCGCCTGGAGGAAAGCATCGCGGATATCGAAGCCAAGCTGGCGACATTCAAGCGCCGCAACATGGGTCAGCTGCCGGAGCTGGCGCAGCTGAACATGCAGCTGCGCGAAAAGGCCCAGACGGAATCGGCCGACCTGGAGCGCGGCCTCCAACTCATGGAGCAGCGCCGCTTCTTCCTCGAGAATCAGCTCGCCCAGACGGATCCGATGGATAAGTCCGTTTCCGAAGGCGGCCAACGCGTTCCATCCGCAGCCGAGCGGTTGCGCACCCTCCGGTCGACCTATTCGAGCCTTCAGGGTGTGTATTCCGAAAGCCACCCCGACATGGTACGCATGCGCCAACAGATCAACTCGCTGGAGGAGGAGGTGGCCATCAACGAGGGGGGTGAGTCCTCCGCGCGGCTCGGCGGGATCAAAGCGGTTGCCGAACGCGAGAAGATCATCGAGCGACTCGAGGCCGAACGCGCGACATTGCGCGAACGCTATTCCGAGGACCACCCGGACGTGGTCAGCCTTCAGAGGCGCATCGCATCATTGAAGGCCGCGAAGACGGGCGAAAACGACAAGGACGACCCCGGGCAAGGCCGAAATCCGACGTATCTCGCGATCAAGACGCAGCTCAAGGTCCTCGATTCCGAAATGACCTCGGCCCGCAACAGGCGCAAGGAGATCGAGGCGCGCCTCGCCCAGTTCGAAGCACGACTTGTCCAGACGCCCCAGGTGGAACAGGAGTATCTCGACCTTACGCGTGAGCGGGAGAACACCTTGCTGCGCTATCGCGAGATGCGACAGAAGCAGATGGAGGCTCAGGTCGCCCAGGAGCTGGAGAAGGAGCGCAAGGGCGAGCGTTTTTCCTTGATCGATCCGCCGCAGCTTCCGGAAAAACCCCGCAGCCCGAATCGGCCTGCGATCCTGTTCGTCGGAGCGGCCGCTGCCCTCGCGGGCGGACTTGGTGTCGGCGGAATCCGGGAGGTCCTGGATCGATCGATCAGGAGCCCGAGGCAGTTGTTGCGCACGCTGACCGCACCGCTCTTGTCGGTCGTGCCGCACATAGAAACCGAGGAGGAACGGCATCGTCGTCGGAGGCGGCGGATCCTGCTTTGGATGTGCGTCGTCGCGGGCTTTGTGGTGCTACTCGCCGTGGTGCACGTCTTCCATAGCCCGCTCGACGTGTTGTGGTACCTGTTGATTCGTCGATTGGATCTCGGCTAGCAGCCCTACCGCGACTCGACCGAACTCATTTTTCGTCCCGCTTGCGACCATGGACCGAATACTCCAAGCCCTCCAGCGCGCCCGTCAGGAGAACGGTACAGATGCTGCAACGCTGCCGCCCGACATGCGGGTGCGGGCGAGAGCCGCGGGCGGCGACGCACGGGAGTATCCCTCCTCGAGACCAAGGGCAAACGAGGACGTGCCGATCGCCTACACCAGCACCAGGACCATTGCCGTTTCGCAGGAATTCCTGCGAGCGAACCGGGTAATGGCTGGTAACGACCGCGGTCCGGCGGTGGACGCATACAAGGTGCTGAGCACGCAGGTGCTGCAGCGCCTGCGTGAAAATCGCTGGAATGCCCTGGCCGTGGTAAGCGCCGGATTCCGGGAAGGCAAGACGCTGACGGCGATCAACCTCGCCATCAGCCTTTCGCGTGAGGTGGGACATACCGTGCTGCTCGTCGACGCGGATCTGCGCCGACCGGGGATACATCGCTATTTCGGCGTGCCTGCCGAGCCCGGCCTTAGCGAACATCTCATTGATGGGCTGCCGCTGGACCGGCTTCTGTTCAACCCGGGGATCGAGGGTCTGGTGGTTTTGCCTGGAGGCCGGCCGCTGCAGACTTCCTCGGAACTCCTCGGCTCGCCCAAGATGCATTCGCTCGTGCAGGAGCTGAAGCGGCGCTATCCCTCCAGAATCGTGCTCTTCGACCTGCCCCCGGTATTGAGCGCGGCGGATGCGCTCGCGTTTGCGCCGTACGTCGATGCAACGATCATGGTGGTCGAGGAGGGCCGCACCGCCGGCGATGACGTGATTCGAGCGGCCGAGATGCTCGAGACCACCAACCTCATCGGTACGGTGCTCAACAATTCCAACTATCCCGGCTTGCATGAGGAGGTCCACGCGGCACCCAGGCGATCGATGTTGCCGGGGAAGGTGCCGAGCGCCAAACGGGGCGCGGCAGGGTGGTTTGCCCGCCTCACCGGCCGTGGAGGCTGACGACCGTGTACGAGCGTCATTTCGGCCTGCGTGAGCGCCCATTTTCCCTGCTACCGGATCCGGGCTTTCTCTATTTCGGGGAGCAGCATGCGACGGCGTACGGCATGCTCGAATACGCTTTACTGCAGCAGGCCGGATTCGTCGTCATCACCGGAGACATCGGGACCGGCAAGACCACATTGATCCGACATCTCACTGCACACGTACCCCCGGACGTGGATGTGGGTCTGGTCGTCAACACCCATCCCACATTCGGCGGGTTGCTGCCGTGGGTGGTCGATGCCTTCGACGTGGAAGTCGAAGGCACGACCCCGGTGGCGCAGTATCGGGCCTTCATGGACTTTCTGCACGACGGGGCGGACCGCGGCCGCCGCGCATTGCTGATCGTGGACGAGGGACAGAACCTGGATGCTCCCGCACTGGAAGAATTGCGCACGTTGTCGAACATCAACGGCGACTCCCAGATGTTGCAGATCATGCTCGTGGGGCAGCCCAGCTTGCGTCGAACCTTGTGCCGCCCCGAACTCGAGCAGTTCGCGCAACGCGTCGTCGTGGATTACAACCTCCAGCCCCTGAACGCGAACGACACTCGTGCCTACGTGTTGCACCGACTCGCGGTGGCGGGTGCCGGGGAGCGGGAGATCTTCGAGGAGTCCGCGTTGGATTTCGTCCACTCCTACAGCCGCGGAGTGCCGCGGCTGATCAACCTGCTGTGCGACGCGGCACTCGTCTACGGATATGCGGCCAAGGCGCGGACCATTGGCTTGTCACTCGTGCAGGAAGCCACGCTCGATCGCGAACGTGGTGGGATCCTGCCCCTCGGCGGAAAGGTCACGGTCACGAACTGAAGCCAGGACCTGATGCGCAGCCGTTCCGTGTTGCGGCGGACCGTCGGCCAGCGCGAAGCGCGTTTCCCCCCGTCAAGCAGAACCTTCAGACATGATCGACACCCTAGCGAGGCTGCGCTCAGTCCTGATGGCCGCCATCAGGATGGAGCGTGCGGCCGACGACCTCAAGGTCAATCAAGGTCGAATACTCGCGGCGTTGAATGAGGCGCGCCAGAGTTCCGAGTTGAAGGCGTACGAGTTCAAGGTATTCTCGCAATGGGGTGAGGACGGAATACTTCAGCGCCTCACCTCGCTCGTGCCGATCGCGAACAAGACGTTCATCGAGTTCGGGGTCGAGGATTTCCGCGAGTCGAATTGCCGCTTCCTCATGGTTAAAGATCAGTGGGAGGGCTTCGTGATCGACGGCTCGACCTCCAACATCGCGCGGCTAAGGAGTGCTTACTATTTCTGGATGCATCATCTCACCGCGAGGTGCGCGTTCATCACGCGCGACAACATCGACGGTCTCCTGCGTGAAAGCGGGTTCGACGAGGACCTGGGAATCCTGTCGATCGATGTCGATGGTGTGGACTACTGGTTGCTCGAGGAAATCTCGTGCGTGCGACCGCGGATCCTGGTGCTCGAATACAACGCGGTGTTCGGCGCGGAGCGTGCGATCAGCGTTCCGTACGACGAAGCGTTCTTGCGAGGGGCCAAGCACTTCTCGCATCTGTATTTCGGTGCGTCCCTGCCGGCGCTCGCCTCGCTCGCGCGACGCAAAGGCTACACCCTCGTCGGTACGAATTCCGCAGGATGCAACGCCTTCTTCGTGCGCTCGGACTTAATGTCGGCGGGTCTGGTCGAGTTGACTCCGGCCGAGGCATTCACACCTGCCTGTTTCAGGGAGGGAAGAGACTCCCGGGGCCGGCTGGACTTCGCCTCCGGGGCGCGCGCGTTGGCCAAGATCAAGGGACTACCCGTAGTGAACGTCGAAACCGGAGTCATCGAGACGCTCTGAGATCCGGACGGCCTCACTGGACTTCCGAAATCGAGGTTCGTGGTCCGCGCCGTGTGGCTGGCGCCGCGCTATTCCGAGCGTAAGCGTGGCGGAGTCACTCTCAACTGCCGATAGATCTCCTGCATCGGCCACGACTCGGCGACGGTTCTCACGCGCCAGAGATGGCCGGCCTCCAGTTCGGCGCGCAGTTCGGCGGCCGTTCGCTCCAGGGTGTTACGCTGCTCCTTCGACAACGCGACGAGGCGCAGCGGATTCGCGGCCATGTTGTCGATCGAGTCGGCGATGGCCCGCACCGATTCCCGTTCCGCGTCGGGCACGGACACCGTGACCGAAGAGATGGAGCCGCCTTCCCTTGCGCGATACACCTGAAGTGCGTACGGCTCGACCTCAACCGTGAGCCTGCCGCTCGCGACGGGTAGCGTCGTTCCCTTTGCCGGGCGTTCCAGTGTGGAAACGCCAGCCAGATTGACACTCACTCGCGTCGGATATCGCTCCCGATTGACCAGATAGAACCAAAATCCGCGTGAGTCATAGGATCGCGCGGGATCGTTGGCCAGATACCATACCGCGACCGGATCTCTTGCCGACTTGAGCGGCGTGAACGCGGTTTCGGGCAAGGTCCGGTATTCGGCAACCCAGTCCCGCAACTCGGGCTGGCCGAGGGCGTAGCCGTTCCCACCGTCGCCGAGCATGTGGGCGTCCGTTTCGGCCAGTGGAACCGCGTAGCGCTCGAGGAAATGGCGCCCCGCCGGGTACGCCGGTGACGTCGTCCAGCCGTGCTTCGAACCGGCGGGAAAGCCCAGCTCCTTCGGCGCCAATACGGCCTCGGTCTGTTCGAGATAGTTGGCGTTCGAAATGAACGCGGCGCTTCCACCGTCGACAAGGAATGAGCGAAGCTTGCGGGGGTCGAGCAACTCGTCGCGCAACGGTTGCGTCCGGTCGATCGTGGCTTCGCGCCGGCCGAACGCGTGCGTCGCGTTGATCAGGACGACGCCGTCGATCCGACCCAGAATGGAAGCATCGATGCCGCCTTCGCGCCACTCGGCAGCACTGTCGGCCCCGCCGCCGGAAAGTGTGTCCGTGGCACCGCGAGCGAACAGGTTCGCATACAGCTTCAGGTCCGGACGGGCTTGCCGCATCCTCGCAACGATCGATCGGTAGAGTTCACCGATCTTCTCGCAGCGCCATTGAATCCAGCGCTCGCGTGCATGGTCCTGCAGCCACCGGTACCTTGCCTGAGCAATCTCGCGCGTGACCGATCCTCCGGGCGAAGACAACGGACCGGGCACTCTCGTGCCGGTGTCCTGCATGAATCGCGACAGGGTCAGATCGTCATAGCCCCAGTCCAGAGAATGGAAGTTGCTCAGGCCTGGGTTGGTCACTCCGATCAACCTGATGCCGACGCCGAGGAACGCGGGCGAATCCTTGTAGCGGTCGGCAAGCTCGCCGATCATTCCCACGAGATACTGCCGTACGTCCGGGTGGAGTGGATTGTAGAGAGGGGGCAAGTTTCGGGTCGTGCCGTCCTTCTGGAAGAAATTGGTCTCCCCGTCCTTGGACACCATCAATCTGGTCTTCGGGTCGACGGTCGAAAGGGGCCACGCCAGCTCATCGCTGCGCGGATGCAGCTCTGCGATGACGTCCAGACCCTGGCGCTCGGCGTTCAGCAGCGTCTGTCGGAGAACGTCCTGGTCGAGCAGCGAGAAGTACCGGTTGAATCTCGACGGGTACAACGTGAACTCGTAGACGGAGACCGTCGAAATGAACGTGGTATACCCCGCGAACCGCAGCGCCGCCATCGCCCGCCGCGTCGCCTCTTCCAGAGCGCCGGGGCGCCAGTGCTCGCGTACCCCGTAGAACGACAGGAAGTTGACGCCTTCCTCGTACCAGCTGGCGAAAGAGCGGCCAGCCTTCGCCGCGCCGGTCGGCGGCAGATCCTCGTTGACGGCGAACAGCCGGATTCGACTGCAAGCCGCCCGCCGACCGTCGTGCGCGGTCTGCAGCAGCACCCGTGCCTCTTCGCCGCGGGCCCAGAAGAACAGGGACATCGTCTGCATCGTATTGCTGATACGGAACTCACCGCCCGTATCGAGGCCGACGGACACCGGATACATGTAAGTGGGTTGGTTCTCGACCTTCAGGCCTTCGCGTACCGTGATCGTGAACGTTCGCAACGCATCGTCCGGGTAGTCGACCTCGAGAAGGTGAAGTTTCTGCCGGCCGATCGAGTTGAGCCGATAGGCGAACCAACTGAATCGGGGGAGAACTGCCTGAGCGGCGGCCGGCGATCGTTGCCAGTGCGTGAAACCCGTGTCCCCGGATTCCCGGTAGGGTCCCGATGCCGAAGTTCTCGTCGACGTGGTTCCTCCCTGATAGTCCGGATGTGCCGCCGTGCAGTCGATCTCCTGCAGAAGCCTGCGAGGCGGACCAACTACGACAGGAGGCCGGACGGTGTCGATCACTTCGTAGCTCAGATCCGGAACTTCGCGCGCGTCGACGTATTGCGGCCCTTCCGCATAGTGAATCTTGAATTCACCGCCGCGCTCGCAGTAAAGCGGCACCTGATACTGTCTTGGTCTCGCCGAAGGTTCGATCCGGATGATGCGAGTGGCCTGCGTCCGATCGTCGAGATCGTCGAACTTCACCGTCAGAAACCGGACTTTGTCGAAGCCGCCCGCTTCGACGCTCAGCGCGGGGCATTGAGCTTTGCGGTAGACGGCCGATTTTTCCGGCAGCGCGGGCCTGAAGCCCTGCGCGAGAATCGGCTGCGATTCGCTGATGCCGATGCCTTCGATTCTGGGAAATCCGGTCCACAAGTAACGCTGAAGCCTCAGCGTGTGCCTTCCCGGCTCGAGCCACACGTTGCCGACTTTGTCGAGCGGCGCACCGCTGATGTCGTCCAGTCGACCGAATACCCCGCTGGTCCCGAAGAAGTACGCAGAGCCGCTGCTCGCGGCGGAAGTGCCGGGGTCCACGATGTATTCGACACCCGGACCCAGCCCGATGGTGTGGACCTCGTACCAGGCGGCGCGCGGTACATCGAAGTCGTATTCGACGGAACCCGTGATGCCCCAGTCAGTCTTTCCCCCCGACAGGGTTCCTCCGGTCTTGACCTTCACAGCGTGGTCCGGGGAGGTGAACCGGGCGCGGTCGAACGAGGCGGCGGCGCGGCGGATCGTCGAATGCCAAGGCTTGTCCTGGGCTCGCGCCGCGGTATGCGCCACCATCACGAAGACCACTGCGGCCAGCAATGCGAAGAACCGGCCCATTCGAGCCGCCGTGGCCCGCGTCCGCAAGTGCGACCGATCATCGCGGAGAAGGGGAGGCAGCACCCCGCGCCTAGGTGACAGTTGTGGCTGCATCGCGCCGCGCGCTCGCGGGCGTGGCGGCAGCGACGACGGTGTCGGTCAGGGACCGGGCCGGGGCATAGTCGTTGACGAAATACAGCGGCCTTGCCTTCGTTTCATTGAACACGCGCCCCACGTACTCTCCTTGCACGCCAATGAAGAACAATTGGACACCACCCAGAAACAGGACGACCACCATGAGTGACGGATATCCTGGAACCGGATTGCCATGCAGCAGGGTCTCCACGAGGAGAAATGCGCCATACGCGAAGGCAAACGTCGCTACGATGATGCCGAGGTAGGTCGCCAGCTTCAGTGGAACGATGGTGAAGGAAGTTATTCCCTCGAGCGCGAGGTTCCACAGCTTCCAGTAGTTCCACTTGGTTTCCCCCGCAAAGCGCGGGTCGCGGCTGTACGGAACGGCGATCTGCGGATAACCGATCCACGCGAACAGCCCCTTCATGAACCGGTGCTGCTCGCGGAGTTGCTTGAGCGATTCCACGGCGCGCCTGCTGAGGATCCGGAAGTCACCGGTGTCCTCGGGAATCCGAACGCGGCTGATGCGGCGAATTGTCCGGTAGAAGATCGAGGCAGTGGCGCGCTTCAGCCAGGTTTCTCCGTTTCGTTCCAGCCGCTTGGCATAGGCGACGTCATAGCCGTCGCGCCACTGCTCGACCAGGGCCGGAATCAATTCTGGAGGGTCCTGGAGATCGGCATCGATCACGACCACGGAGTCGCCTCGTGCATGATCCAATCCCGCGGTGAGCGCGATTTCCTTGCCGAAGTTGCGACTCAGATCGATCAACGTCACGCGCGGATCGTCGGCACGAAAACCCCGGATGACCTCGAGCGTGCGATCGCAGCTGCCGTCGTTGACGTAGATGATCTCGGCAGAAATCGGCATCGATTCCAGCACCGCCGAAAGTCGTCTATGGAATTGCGGAAGGACTGCTTCTTCGTTGTAAGCCGGGACCACGACCGATACGGTGGGCCCGTCGGGTCCACCAACAGCGGATCTGATTCCTTGCCCGTCAATGCTGTCGATCGCGGCGTTCATGTCCTCTCCCTCGCCTCATCTGAAGACCCAGAGTTTGCTCATGAAATACGTGGCCACTGGCACCGTTGCAACGACCAGGAGCAGAGCCAGCAGATAACTTGCTCCGACGATGTTGACAACGACGAACGTAACGCCGGTGCTTACGCACAGGCCCAGGAGTGCCGCGGCCGAGAACTTCAGGAACGACTCGACGTGTCCGCCCTTGCTCGCGGTGAATGTCCAGAAACGGTGGCCGGCAAACGAGACGGCCACTGCGGTGCAGAAGGCCAGCACCGAGGCCAGAACCGCAGGCAGGCCCATCATGTCGACCATAAAGACGAAGGAAGTCGCGTGCACACCCGTTGCAATGAGACCCACGACGCCGAAACGGGCGACCTGCCCGGGTTCGCCATGCAATCTCATCGGCCGGGCTCTTGCAGCACCGCGATCAACGAGACGCCGAACGGCAGCGAAGTCCTGTTCAGGAGGAACCTTTCGCCGCCAAACAGTGCCGCAAGCGCCCCATTGACCGGGGCGGGCGGTATCCGCAGGAGGGACTCGGGCGCCGCCTTGCTGCTTCTCGGAGCAAGCAGCCTTGCGGCGGCCACCAGCGGAAACAGCCAGAAATTGAAGTATGAGAGCGTGACTACCTCAAGACCGGCGTTCGCGATCGTCGAGCGCAGCGAGGCTTTGTTGTAGCGTCGTTTGTGGTGGTGGTGGAGGTCGTGATTGCTCCACAGGAACTGAAAGGCGGGGACGGTCAGCAGAATCCGGCCCCCCGGGGCCAATAGCGCCCGAATCGATTTCAAGGCACCGACATCGTCGTCGATGTGCTCGAGAACGTCGGTCATCACGATCAGGTCGAACCGCTCCGAACGAAACGGTACGTCATTCGGGAGCGCCCCTTCAACGATCTCCCACTTTCCGCGTCGTCGAGCGAGGTCCGCGGCAATCGGTTCGTACTCGAGGCCGGTCACCTGACCGAACTCGGAGAGCATGCGCAGATTGCCGCCGGTGCCGCACCCCGCGTCGAGAATGCGCAGTCCGACCGCCCCGCGAGACGGAGCCGTTCGGGCGAGGGTGTTGCGCACGATCGCCCGTCGCCCCACGAACCACCAGTGGTGGTTCTCGACCCGTTCCATCTCCCGATAGATCTGCGCGTGCATGGTGGATTCGATAGATACAAGACCGGAAAGGATCAGTGACGACCCAGAACTTCCTTCAGGACCTCGGCGATCTCGTCGGTCTTGTCGTGCCGATACTCACCCCAGTGGCGGTAGGGAAGATTCGCCCCTTCGCGACAAACTTCGTACGCACCCGGTTGGTGGAGGTCGTAACACCCCGTGTCCGTCGCCTTGTACAGGGCAACGGAACTCCAGACGTTCAGAGCCAGAATGGAGGACAGCACGAGCGCGCTGCGTCTGGTCGATGGCATGCCTGCCAGGAGCGCGGCCACAACGAAGAATCCCGCCGGAGCGATCGCACGAAGCTGCGCCGTGAACGCGAATGACATGGCGGCAGCGCTTCCTATCAGGAGCCAGAGGATGTTCACCCCGACGAATTTTGCGCGGAACAACAGATTGAACGCAGCGGCCCACGCAGCGAGGTACCCGATGACAATCGCCCACGAGATGATCCCAGTCCCGTAGGTCGCAGGAAACGGGACGAAGATGAGCACGACCGATTCGACGATCTTCGCCAATCCCGCGAGCAGCATGGCGCCAAACAGTCCCCATGTGCTGCTGAACGAATGCTTGAGGCTGTGGAATCCGCCTGCTGCAGTCTGGTCGGCGATGACATGTTGACTGAGTACGAGGAAGTAGCTGACCACAGCGACCACGAGAAAGGTGACGACCAAAACCGCCGACGCAACCGGCCACTTCCGCTGTCTGAAGTGCCCCGACAGAACGAGCCCATGGAGGATGAAGGGGGTCTTGGAGATCAGCGACAGCATTCCCCACAGCGTCGCTCCGAATGCGCTGCGCGACAGGACAGCGAGGGCGACAAAGATGAGCCACAGCAGGTCGGCTCGCTGGGAGATCCACGTGACCGGATAGACAAACCACGGGTGCGACAGTAGAACGAGCGAAAGCAGCAAGGGATAGGGTGTCGACCTGAACAGCGGCAGGCAAAGGATCGCCAGAACGTCGAAGCACACGAGGCTGACGAGTCTCTGGAAAAACGGATCGGTGGACAGCTGCGCCAGCCCGACGGTCGAAATCAGCCACGCGGGACGGGCAAGGTGCATCGGATCTGCCCCAAGCAGGGACTGTTGGAGGATCCAGAAATCGTCGTAGAAGTAGCCGAACTTCAACGATGGCCAGTAGAAGAGCGTGCACAGCGCCACGAGCAACATCGCGCGCCAGGCTTCCCGGTGGCGCGGGAGGTTGCGGTCGTAACCCAACGTACCTCCGGATGGTTGGGTTGGCTGGCTGGTCAACACACTGAGCCGCAGAAACGGTAACTCCAACTCGGACCTCATGGTTCGACAGATCCTAGATTCAACCGACTGTTACGACATATCTCGCAGCACGAAGGTCCACTGCCTAACCGCCGAGTTGCTCGTTCGGATGGCCCATACTCGGAACCGTAGCATTACGGTAACCGGCCATCATTACAGTCCGTCGAACAAGGTCCAGGCCCGCCTGAATCATCCAAGGTGCTCCCTCCATCTGCTTCGGGGCGGCTGGCACGCGCGACCGCGCTCCCGTCCAGACCAATCTCGCGAGGTTGCGGCACCGCTGGAGAGAGCGGACGAGGCCGCCGGTGTTCCGCGAGGCGGCCGGATGATGATCGCGCCCGGCTTGGCTGCGTCAATTCCCGCGACCCTTGACTACCGGTAATTCATGTCTTCGACTTCCCCAGCGCTAGTGGTGGATCCGCTTGCCTTCTCCTTGAGAGCGCTCGGGGGCGTTGCGCGCGTGTGGCGCAACTTACTGCCCCACCTGGTGGATTCGGATATCGACGTGCGTTTCACCTGTGGTGTGGACGGTAAGGAAGCCCTCAAGAACGGACTCGACGCGGCGATCGAGTCGTTCGACCGCGCGCACCGCATACCCGCTCGCTGGCGTCGTTTCGTGCCCTACACCGGGCCGGCAGCCCTGTTCTTTCCGACCTACTTTCGCCCGTGCCGAGGCGGAATACCGAACATTCAGCTGGTGCACGACTGCATGAAGGAGCTGTACTACCCGATCGCAAAGGCCGCGTTGGCACGCGCGCGCAAGCGCCGGATCTATCGCGACGCGACGGCGCTGATCGCCATATCCGAGGCCACTCGACTGGAGCTCCTGAGGTTGCACGGAGAAAGCCTCGACGGCCGGATTCGCGTCATCCACAACCCGGTGGATCACGGCTATCTGGTGAAATGCTCGACGGCAGGAGAATCAGCCGTCGAGTTCGAGGAGACGATCGGCCGACTCGGGGGTCGGCCGTTCGCCTTGTTCATCGGTCATCGGGCGGCCTGGAAGAATTTTCGCGAGGCGAAGCATCTCTCTAGGGCGCTACCCGAGCACGTGCTCCTGGCGGTGGGCGCCCAGCCGAGCGCCGCGGAGCAACAGTTCGCGAGCACCTGTGAGGGAAGAATCGTCTTCACCGGCCCATTGAGGGACGAGGTCATGTTCGCGCTTCTCAAGCGCGCGCAGTTCCTGTTCTTTCCCTCCATGCTCGAAGGGTTCGGTCTGCCGATCGTCGAAAGTCTGCTGCTGGGGACGCCCGTGCTGGCGTTGGAGACCCAGGTGAACAGGGAGGTTTCGCTCGGGCAGGTCACGACGTTCGAGACCGGTGCGCCGGCGTCCATTCGTGCGGCGGCAGGTCGACTGCAACGAATCGAGATCGGCGGGGCGATCCATCGACGACTGGCCGAACAATTCGATCCTCGGACCATTGCCCACTCGTATCTTGCAGTGATCCGGGAATTCATCTGAGCTGCCTCGGCATGATTCCCTCACGCCTCAGACCATACATCGGCAGCTTCGTCTGGAGTGCGACCGAGGGATTGATGTATCCGGTGCTGATGGTGGTGGCCACCCCGATGTTCCTGAGGACGGTGGGGACAGAAGCGTTCGGATTGTGGCTGCTCGTGAATTCCATCGTGGCGATGGGCGGCCTGGTAGGACTGGGCACGGTCGAGGCGACGACCAGGCTCGTCGCTGCAGCTCGCGGTGAGGGCGATCAGGGTTCGGCAAGAGCAATCTCCAGTCACAACCTCTTCCTGGGGTTCGTAAGCTCCGCCGGCGTCGCCCTGATACTGGGCGTGAGCTCACCCTTGATCGCCGAACGGTTGTTCCCGGCGATGGGCGAACGCGGTCACGTTGTGATCTCGCTGATGGTCGGAGCTGTCATGCTCGTGGTTCAGCAAGTAAGTGGGGTGCTCGCCGCGGTTATCCGCGGGTTCGAGCAATTTCACACGGCTGCCAAGATCGAGTTTGCCGTGAGATTCACGAGCGTCGTCTTGGCGCTGGTTCTGGCGTGGCAGACGGCCGAGATCGCAAACGCCTTGTACGGGTTCATGCTGGTCAACATGCTTGGAATCGGTTGGCGGTTTCGCGTCGTGCAGAGACTTCTCGGTACCGGTCTCTGGCCGCCGGCGTGGCAGGCGGCGCACGCACGCGTGTCGTGGAGCTACGCCGGGTGGAATTGGCTCAATGCCATCATGGCGTCCGTTTTTGCGGGGCTGGATCGACTCCTGGTCGGCGCCTGGCTCGGAGCCGTGGCTCTGGCCCACTACGGAATCGCCCTGCAACTCGCCTCGTTCGTCCTGGTTCTGCCGACAGCGGGTCTCGCTTTTCTGGTGCCGGTGATGAGCCGACGAGCCCGTGGCGCCGTCGATCATGATCGTTCCAGCCGTCTCGCGCTCGCGGCCAATTTTGCCATCACCGGCCTGATCGCCCTTCCCCTCGTGCTGTTCGGGAAGGAAATTCTGAACCTGTGGGTGGGAGTTCCCACCGCACGCGAGATAACCTCGATCTTCCATTGGCTCCTTGGGGCCTTCACGATCAGTTCGCTTGCCGCAGCGCCCCAGTATCTGCTGATGGCCCGTGGTGAAGTGCGGTACTGCTCCAAGACCTTCCTGGTCGGCGCCACCGTCGGCGCCATGGTGGCCGTCACGTCGATCCCGGTCTGGGGACTGATCGGCGCGGCCTGCGCGCGCTATGTGCAAGCCGCCACTTCACTCGCGCTGTATCGGCGGATCTAGGACCAGTCGACATTTGGAACAGACCCGTGTGGCCAACAAAACAAGTGCAACCAATGCGCAACGAACGGTCGCGCCAGGACACCCGGCGCAGGGGCGTTCCATGTGGATGTGGGGCCTGGACCTGTGGGTTCCACGGTGTAGCCTCCGCGGTGAAGAGGGCCAGATGGCGGGCCCGATCCCGCGTTGTGTCGCCGGCCATGAACAGTCGGTCCGAAGCAGGCCGATGACACGACGATCGGAAGCAGCGTTTACCTGCCCGGCGATCCAGGGTGCCTAGGATGTTGCCAGGTCGCGGTGGAGGGCGATCGTACCGGCGGAGAGCCCGGTACGAACAGGGCCCCGACACATCAGGCGGGCTATCGCGCCGATACGGGCGATCGCGGACAGCGCGTTCTTCAGCTCAGGGCAATTCGGTGACTGTCGATCCCATCGCGCCGCCCTCACCCGCGGTCGAAAGGTGGCTCAAAGCCTCGCCAATCAGCGTTGCGTCCTTGCTGCTGGGGCTGTTCGGATGGATCCAGACCACGTTCGTGGCACTGCTCTATCTGGAGGAGTCGTTCCTGCTGGTCGCGGCCGTGGTGTTGGTGTTCTCGCAGCAAGCTAGAAAGGTTCTCGCCGAACCGGTGTTCAGGCGGCTGTTCATCGCATTCCTGATCACGATGACGGGGTACATCGCGTCGGACCTGTTCCGCGGATCGCTCCCGGAGAACTATCTTCGAGGGTGGGGGCGACTCATTTTGACCATGACGAGTTTCCTGGGTATCACGCTGCTCGCCGCTCGCGAACCGCAGTCCATCTGGTGGTTTGCGCTGGGTCGGGGCATCGGTGGCGTCTTGAGCCTCAAGTTCGTCGAGCATCTCCACCTGTTCGGTTCGTGGAAGTACGCGGTGGACCAGTCGGCGGATTTCTCGAGCTTCGGGTTCGCCGAGTATGTCGGTTCCGCGTTGGCAGCGCTCGTGTGGTTCCTGCCCCTTCGGTGGGCGGCTCTAGCCTTCTTCGTCCTGGGTGCATTCAGTTTTCATCTCGATTTCCGCTACCACGCGGGCATCTGCATGCTGATCGCCTGCCTCCTTTTCTTCCGGACAGGGGGGAGATCGGGCGGCACGGCGGCGCGGCTCCCTGTCGTGCGTTTGGCCTTGATAGCAACGCTGGCTATCTCGGCGTTGGTGGCAGGATACAAATTGTCGGAGGATCCTGGCGCAGTGGGGCGGCGAGCTTCGTCCGACGTCAGTCGTCTTTTCGGTCTCAAGGTGGGTTTCCAGGCGCTCTTCGAGTCTCCGCTCATCGGCTACGGTTCGTGGGGGCGCTCCAACGAGATTGCCGCCATCGAAGAGAGCGTGAAAGCCGAGATGGGGCCAGCAGTGGCTGCGAGACCCATCACCGGTTTGGCTGCCATAGTCCACTCCGAGCTCTTTCAGAGCTGGCTCGAGGGCGGCGTACTGGGTGCTGCGTTCTTCCTGATGTTCCTGATCAGTCTGCTCGGGGCATTTCCCCGGTTGGGCCTTGCGAGGCCGATGGATCCGCTGCTGCCGGTTCTGCTCTACTGGTATCTCTTCGCATCGTGGGAGGTGGTGAATGCGCCGTTCGGTGCCAACTCCAGAATGCACATCGCGCTGGGTGCCGCGGCACTGGTCATCAGCGCGATGGAATCCAGGGCGACGAGCCGAAGGGAGGTGCCGCGCCCGTCCGCCGTGCCGGACCGGGTCGATCGGCGACGCGAACGCCCGCGTGGACGTGCTGGTTTGACAACCGACCGAAGGTAGGAGGCGACATCGTCGACGGACGTTGACCCGTCTTTTCTTGCGCGTTCCAGACGAATCGCGAGGTCCGCAAGAGATTCGTATGGCCTACACGGAACGCCGAGGGCCTTCACGGCGCTGAAAAGTGGTCGAGGCATGCTAACTCCAATGAGGACGCCTCCCGCTCCGTCTATACGGCAAATGTACAGGCTCGATCGAGCGAGAGCGCTGGAAGAGATTGCGCCGGATAGCGGCGCCGGGCATCCGGCACCGGCAGGGACGTCGAAGGTGATGGACAGGACGGATGTGCTGCCGTCAGTCTCGATCGTAAGTATCAACTATGCCCCCGAGGTGACCGGTATCGGTGTGTATTCGGGCGGAATGGCTCGTTATCTCGCCCGGATCGGGCATCGAGTGGTCGTCCACACGGGCTTTCCCTACTATCCGAAGTGGTGCAAGCTCCCGACGGATCGACGGACTCGCTTCCGCGAGCATTTCGACGACGACGGCGTGCGCGTGCGTCGCAACTACCTGTACGTGCCGTCCAAGCCCAGCGTGCTGCGACGGATAGCCCACGAACTCAGCTTCGTCGTCACGTCCTCCTGGAGCTACCTGGTGGGACCGAGAACCGATGTGACCATCATCGTGTCGCCACCGCTGTTCCTTGGTGTACCGGTGGCGCTGCTTGCAAGGTTAAAGAAGAGCAAGGTACTTTTTCATGTGCAGGATCTTCAGCCGGATACAGCGGTGGAACTGGGCATGCTGCGTCGCGGTTCGGTCGTCAAGTTGCTGTATGCCCTAGAGCGGTGCACCTATCGGCTCGCCGCGAAGGTGTCGGCGGTAAGCCCCGGCATGCTCCGGAAGATCGAAGCGAAGGGTGTGGATCAGACCAAGTTGCGCCTGTTCCCGAACTGGGCCGACGATGGTTACGTGAAGCCCATGGACGGTGAAACGACGTACCGAAAGGTCTGGAACCTGACCGGGAAGTTCGTCGTTCTCTACGCCGGCAATCTCGGCGTCAAGCAGGGCCTGATGACGGTCCTCGAGGCGGCGGAGCAACTCAGCCACAGGCCCGATATCCAGTTCGTCATCGTCGGAGACGGGGGCGAAAAGCAGCGATTGATCGAGTGCGCGCGCGCGCGTGCTCTCGACAACGTCCAATTCCGTCCGTTGCAGCCGCTCTCGGCCTTGTCCGAATTGTTGGCCACGGCCGATGTATCGGTTGTCCCGCAGCGGCGCGCCGTTTCCGATATCGTGCTGCCTTCGAAGGTCAACAATCTGCTCGGGAGCGGTAGACCGATCATTGTCGTTGCGGATCCAGACACCGATCTTCATCGAATAATCACTGCCGCAGATTGCGGTCTCGCCATACCTCCCGGGGATGCGGGGGCGCTTGCGCAGGCACTCGAGGTCCTGCGTGAATCGCCGGAAACTCGCGCCCGAATGGGCGCAAATGGTCGCCTGCTCGTGGAAACGACGCTGTCTCGAGAGGTAATACTCGGCGCATTCGCCCAGTGGCTCACGGACTGGTTCCATGGTGGGAACCCTCGTGAGCCGATAGTCGGGCTGCGCCGGTGGCTTGGGCAGGAAGCCGTCCACGAGTGGCCGGGCAGGGCCGGCCAGGATGATGGGGTCGTCGCACCCGTCACGTCGCGGCCAAGGACCGGAGTCGGATCCCCGACGATCTTCCCGTCTGACGCCGTCGGTTCCAAGGGCATCGGCGATACTCGCTCCGGTGCGGTTTCACCCGCGGTCGTCGAAACTCCATGTGCAACGGACGATACATGTGCTCCGCCCTCAAGGTGAAGGCGGCGGCCGAGCGCGCGTTCCGGTTTCGCCGCATCCGGTTGCCCGCAAGGCAGACGCGGCATTGACGGCCCGATGACGGTCAGTCGCTCGCGGACGGGCGGATTCCAGCGACGTGGGACAGGTCCAGCCACTCCGTTCTGAAGCCGTTTGACGTCAGAAGGGAATCGATCTCTCGAGGTGCATCGTCCATGGCGCGTTCATGCAGTCGCGTGAAGTGCACCTCCACGAACACCGCGCGCAACAAGGGGGATTCGAGCAGCCTTCCAAAGCCCCGCAGCACGTCCAGTTCGAACCCTTCCACGTCGATCTTGACGACGGAAGGCGACGGAACCGTGCCGTTCTGGACGGCCATGTCGGCCCGGAGAACCTCGACCTCGATGGTATGGCTGTCGGACGTGCCCGTGAGCGCCAGGCGATTGGTCACGGAGTCCCCATCGGCCGAGAAGCGCGCTACGCCCGCGGCGTCCGACAGCGCGGCCTGAACGACGATCACGCGTTCGGCGTAGGCGGTGCCGGGGCCGAAGTATTCCCGTAGCGTACGTGCCGCCGCCGGGGCGGGTTCCCAGCAGACCACGGTCTTGGCCCCGTTCGACAGGAACTCCCTGGTGTAGAGACCGATGTTTGCACCGATGTCCCAGACGATGGACGTCGCGCCCACCATTGCCTGCATGCGCCTGCCGAATGCTTCTTCATAGTCGCGTCTGGCCATCCAGCGTTCATACATCGAGCGAGCCATGCGATTGTTGCGGAGCCGGTTCCTCACGGCGATCATCAGGGGGTGGGTCAGGAGCGATGGCACGGAAGAGTCCTTTCCTGTCAGTGGAGGCGTGAAGCGGTATGGCTGATGCCGAATCGTCCGGCGAGGTGGGATGACAGTCGCAGGCCCAGCGCCATCAGCGTGTACGTCGGATTCGCACTTCCCATCGAGGGGAAGACGGAACTGCTGAGCACGTAGACATTGTCGCTCCCGTACAGCATCAGGTCCGAATCGACCGCGCCTTCGAGCGGGGTGCGGCTCATCCGGGTGGTGCCCGCGGGATGATAGATATCGTAGGTATTGGTCGGCCAGGCGCGCGCAAGGTCCGACGGATCGTTCAAGTGAAGACTCGCGAATCGATCCAGTTGGTTTGTTCGCCAGAATCGCTGTAACTGCTCCGTCATCACGCCGACGATTCCGGAAGGGTCGAGCGGCAGATCCCAATCGACGTGGAGTCGCCCCCGGGGCTCCGACAACCGTCTCTTCTCGACATGGACTCGATTATCGGCGATCGGCGGCTGTTCGAAGTCCACGTGCACGTAGACACGAGCCCCCGCGGGCAACGTGAGTCGTTTGCGAATCGCGCGCCACCAGGCGATCTCGGCAAGATCCGGGATTGCGCCGGGCAACCGCGCGATCTGTCGTAGCGCGACGGCAGGCTGGTTTCGTTGAAAAGAGCGCAATGCGTCGCGCACGAAGGCGAAACCGGAATCGTCGGGAGCTTCGACGACGAAGTGCGCGTACATTGCGGGTACTCCGGCCGACTTCGCCACGGCCGAAGCAAGTTCAAGGCGCGGCGAACGCATCGTGGAGCCCTGGAAAGAGGGACAGAACAGGGTGACGAAGCCGGAGCGATCGGCGATTTCGAGTTCGGCGACGCGTACCGAAAGATGGTCATGAAGAAAGCGGCCCAGCACATCCGCGCCAGCGCGCGCCTGCAGCAGTTCGATGGCGAGTCGGGGCGACTCGAGCGCGCCGGCGCAGATCGCGACAGAGCGCGGACGGACCTCGAGCGTATTGCCGTTGGGTGCCTCGGCGCACAGGCGCTCGGTGCTGAGGGTGTCTGCGCGAGCAGTACTGTCCCATCCCACCACCGTCGCGTTCACCCATGCCTCGGCCCTGCCGGTTCGGCTCAAGGAGGGCCACCAGGCGCTCGCCAGGTTGCGGCCGGCGAACGGAATCCACTTCGAGATGCGGGGTTCGAACCCTTCCCAGTTGAGGGAAGCCAGCGGACTTTTTGCCCGCCCGCCCGCAGTCAGTTCGAATGGCAAAGACGTCACGTTGAGCAGGCTGTCGAGACGCGGAAAGTAGCGCGCGATCTCCTCGTGGTCGATCGGCCAGGCTGGTGCTCCGATATGCGGGCGGGCAGCCATTTCCTCTGCGCGTACGGGCAGCAATTGCCCCCCCCAGAGGCTCGAAGTGCCGCCGAAGCCGTGGGCGCGTCCGCGCGTCGCGCCGCGGTATTCACGTCGATCGAAGACGAGATCGGGTGGGTCGTCGCGAATCTCCGGCGTGGCAGGGCCCGCATCCAGGATCACGACCTTCATGCCGTGTTCGACGAGCGCGCCGCCGAGCGATAGTCCGGCGGGTCCGGCGCCGATGATGCAGACGTCGGTCATGACCGGCATCGAAGGACTGGTGGTCAGCAGATCGCGAAGCATGCTTCGAATTCGTTCAGCCCTTGCGCTCGAGGGCGGCCATGGCGTCCACCGTCTCGTCAATGTGCCCCGGCTTTCGCGACGAGAAGACAATGACGCCGTCCGGATTCAAACGCGAAGCGGCCCGCAGTCGATCGTTCAGCCAATGGTGACGTGACTGAGCCGTAGCGCGACGAGGATCATGTCCGCGGAAATGTCCGAAGGTCGCGTGCGGCGCGCGGCCGGCTCGACGCAGGGAAGACCAGGAAGCATCGGTCGTGCTGGCATCGAGCTGCAGGATCTCGGCCAGCCCTGGAGCGCGCGCCGAGATCTCGACCGCGTCCAGGACGAATCCCGAAATCCCCACATGACGAACCTTGCCGGCCGTCCTGAGGCGTTCGAGTTCCAGGGCCAGCCCGTCCGGGTCGGGGATCAGCCGCAACGATGGTTCGTGCAGATACAAGATGTCGATGTAGTCGGTCCCGAGCAACTTCAGAGAGCGCTCGACGCGGCGGCGCGTGTATTCGGCAGCGTAGTCGCGCCGCGGGACCGCAGCGGGCGGGGGCCCCACTCCAGTGCGACGCAGCAGCTGCCGCCAAGCGAGCCTTCCGTACAGGAGCGTAGGAAACATGCTTAATACGGTGTCCGGGACGATGCCGGTCTTCGTGGCTATCACCAGATCGGTCCGGCCATTCTTCGCGAAGCGACCAAGCTCGCGTTCCGCGGATTCGTGTCCGTACAACGGCGCGGTGTCGAAGTACTGGATTCCGCGGGCACGCGCGTGGCCTAGCAGACGTTGTCGGGCAGAGGACGACACGATGTGGTGCAGGCTTGCGGTGCCGAATCCGAGCCGCGATGTCGTGAAGCCGGTGCCGCCCAACGATACCCTGCGCATCAGGGACTTCCCGGGCACCGTGGCGTGGACTCCTTTGCTTCCAATTCGCGCGTCTTGAGCACGATCATGTATTCGTAGATCGCCTGCAGCGAGGCGTAGATAAAACCGGCGCGGCCATCCAGAAAACCGAGCTTCACGAAGTACATGAGGGCGAACTTCAGGAGCGGGCGGAATGGCAGGCGGTAGAACAGTTCCTTCTGATAGTAGCGGCGTTCGTTGAAATCCCTCGCGGTCAGCGCCCGGCTCAACGACAAGCTGCCGCGCTGACTTCGTGCTCTGAGGACCTGCTCAGCCTCCATCGTCGAGTATGTGTTGTGTTTGTTGAGCCAATGTGTCATTCCCTTGGAGAACGGGAAATGATCGAAGGGCTCGCGCAGGTCGTGTATCCCACCGTCTGCGCGCAGTACCTCGTTCACTTCCCGCTCGTAGCGCACGCGGCCGGGTCTGACCAACCTAATGTAGTAGGGCGACAGCTGACTGTATTTGAGCCACGTACGCCCCAGGAAATCACGGCGCCGGATGCGGCAGGCGACGATGGGCGCCGGAGCCGATGCGAGAAAGGCCTTCATTTCCTCGTACAGAGGCCTCGGAATCCGCTCGTCGGCGTCGAGAATCAGAACCCATTCATGGGCATAGGATTGTTCGTGCAGTCCGGAATTGCGCTGCGCCGCATAGTTGTCGAACACCCGCCTGGTGAACCTGGCGCCGAAGCCGACGGCTATCTGTTCCGTGGCATCGGTGGAATGGGAGTCCAGGACGTGGATATCGTCCGACCATGCCACGCTCGAGAGGCACCCCGGCAGATCTTGCTCTTCATTCTTGGTAAGTATCAGGACGGAAATCATGATGCGCCGATTACGCGAGGCGACGCCGACCGGAATCGACGGCAGGGTGCTGCTTCATGCTGTGACTGAATCACGCCGGAGTACCATTTGCGAGTCTCGCGACGATCAGTCCAAGGTGCTGGAGCGCTCTCCGGAATACAGGGGCTCTCGACTGCTGGCGGTCAGCTCCGGCGGGTTTGAGCGACGCCGGCACCCTCCGATCAACGACCAGTGATCGGACCAAGCCAATGGTAGCCGCGCCATGCCCGGGGCGTTGACCCCTCCGGCGAAGTGCCGGGGGGGGGGCTGCAATACGCGCGTCAACCGATCCACAGGCAGGGCAGGCTAGTCAAGGTTGGTTACAGCGTTATGACCTTGAGACTCGCCCCTTCCGGTCATGCGCGTATCACATCTCGGTAACGGAGAGCTGATAGAAATGGGAGCTCGCTGTGGCTACTTGGCGCCGAACCGGTCCCGATCCGCAGCTTCGAAAAAGAATCCGCGGACAAGCGCGATCAGACCGTCCCTTGGAGCCTACCGTCAAAATGCATCAGGTAATGCAAGGCCCTGTAATCGGGGCGCGGGGAAGCTCGCGCCCGTCGCTGGTGGCGGTTTGGGTCGCATTGGCAGGCTTGTCCGTGGGAGTGGCCTTCAAGCCCTCGCTTGTCGCACTGGTCGGGATCTGGGATACGCAGCCCGAATACAGCTACGGGTACATCATCCCGTTCGTCTTTGCCTTCCTGGTGTATCAAAGACTGACTCGGATCGGCGCCGCGGTAGGGAGCGGTTCGTGGCAGGGCATAGTGCTTGTTGTCGTCGGGCTCGCCCTGGGCACGCTCGGCCGCGTGAGCACGCTCGACACCGTCGCACAATACGGATTTCTCCTGACGTTCTGGGGCCTGCTGCTGTCGTTCCTGGGTTGGCGAGCGTTTTCCACGGCATTGGTGCCATTTGCCGTGCTGGCGTTCATGGTTCCGATTCCCAACTATCTGTTGCGGGAACTGTCCGCCGTGCTGCAACTCGCGTCGTCCCGGCTCGGCGTGGAGATCATCCGGCTGTGCGGATTCAGCGTTTACCTGGAAGGTAATGTGATCGATCTCGGCACGATGAAACTCCAGGTCGTGGAAGCCTGCTCAGGGCTGCGTTACCTGTTCTCGCTGCTGGTCTTGAGCTTCTTGGTCGCGTACTTCTATCGCGCAGAGTTGTGGAGACGCACCCTCATCTTGCTGTCGGCGGTTCCGATCACGGTGCTCATGAACAGCCTCCGGATCGCGCTGGTTGGCATGACGGTGGATCGATGGGGCAAGCAAGCTGCCGAGGGGCTGCTCCACGACTTTGAAGGCGGCACGATATTCGTCGGCTGTGTCGTCGTCCTGCTTGGTGAAATCTGGCTTCTCAATCGCCTCGCGAAGGAAAAGCGAGCGTTTCGCGACGTCCTGTCCATCGACATTCCGACTCACGACTGGTCGTCAGTCTCGCGATTGCTACGGATTCCGCCTGCGGTCGCTTGGATCGCCGTTGGGATGGTGGGGGCCGCCGCCGCGATCGGACTGGCTTTGCCCGAGCGGGTGCATGCCAAACCCGAGCGGCCGGAATTCTCCGCCTTCCCGATGCACTTGGGCCCCTGGGAAGGATATCCGGGCCGGCTCAACGCCGAGGTGCTCGACCTGCTCAAGCTCGACGACTACCTGCTCGCCGACTATTTCGACGCTGCGCAGCGAAACGTCAACCTCTACGCGGCATACTACGCGGTGCAGGCCAACGGCAACTCGGCCCATTCTCCGAAGGCATGCATCCCCGGCGACGGTTGGGAAATCCATTCGTTCGAACGGCATCCCCTGACGAGCGCAAAGCTCGGTGCCGGTCCGATCGAGGTCAATCGCGTACTCATCCAGAAGGGTGAGCATCGGGCTCTGGTCTACTACTGGTTTCAGCAACGCGGCCGCGCAGTAACCGGCGAGTACACGGTCAAGCTGTATATCTTCCTGGATTCGCTGATGCGCCAGCGTTCGGACGGAGCGATGGTCCGACTGGTGACCACGCTGGCACCCGGTGAGTCCGTCGGTGCGGCCGATTCGCGACTGGAGGCATTCGCCGGTGCGGCAATGCCGGAGCTGCGGCGGTATATTCCCGAATGAAAACCGACCTCGATCGGTTGTCGTCATAGCAGAGCCGGCGGACTCGTGCGCAATGCGATCCCCCGCTCTCTCCAAGTCAAGGAGACTTTCCATGCGGCTTGCCATACCCATGTTGATCGCATTCATCGCCGGCAGTTCGCTGTCGCTCTCCGCATGCAGCGGCAAGGAGGCGAAGCTCCGTGACCACCTCGACAAGGGCAAGGCGTACTTCGCGGAGGGAAAACTCGACAAGGCCAGCGTGGAATTGCGCAATGTCGTGCAGATCGACCCGAAGGTGGGTGAGGCCTACTACTTGGCCGGATTGATCGAGGAGAAGAAAGACAACCCGCGCGCGGCCATCGCGAACTTCCAGAGGACAGCGGAGCTCAACCCGGACAACCTCGACGCCAAGCTCAAGTTGGCGCGCCTGTATGCGCTCGGCGGAGACCTGGACGAGGCGTCCGTCAAGGCGCAGGAGATCCTGGCGAAGAAGCCGAATGATCCAGGCGCCGAGACGATCCGCGCCGTGGTGATGGCCGGAAAGGGTCAAACGGCCGAAGCCATCGAACTGGCGCAGCGCATCTTCGACGGCGATCCCAATCTGCCGGATGCGGCTGCGTTGCTGGCAGGGCTCTACCGGAGGGCTGGGCAGACCGACAAAGCCAAGGCGGTCTTGACCAGAGCGATCGAGGCCAAGCCTGGCGATGAGGGATTGCGAGGTGCATTTATTGCGCTGTTGGTAGGTGCCGAAGATATCGATGGCGCCATCGCACAGTATCAAGAGCTGATCCGGCAGTATCCTGCGAATCCGTCTTACCGTGCCTCGATGGCAGGCCTGTACGCCCGCGCGGGTAAGCCTGAATTGGCCGAGGCCACTCTGCGCGACGGCGTAAAGGCGGCTCCGGGCGACGAGCAGAGGATCCTGGCTTTGGCTGGATATCTCGCGGGCACCGGACGCATGGCCGATGCGCAATCGGTGCTCAGCGGTGCTTTGGCGACCAACCCTCAGGCCCACGAGGTGAGGCTGGGGCTCGCGCGCCTGTACCGGCAACAGCAAAAGCCGGACCAGGCTGTGACGGAGTACGACGCCGTCGCAAAAGCGGATCCTACCGGCACTGGCGGTGTGCGAGCGCGAAACGAGAAGGCCGAATTGCTGCTGACGCAGGGCAAGGTTGCAGAGGCTGCCGCGCTCGTTGCCGAAATACTCAAGAACAATCCGCGGGACAACGACGCTTTGATCATGCGTGGTCAGATTGCCCTTGGCCGGGGAGATGCGTCCGCGGCGGTGGCGGACCTGCGGGCGGTGCTCAAGGATCAGCCGAACTCGCCCCGGGTGCTCGGATTGCTCGGTCAGGCGCATCTGGCCAACGCGGAGCCCAAGCTCGCCATCGAAATCGCCGGCAGTCTCGTGGAAAAGTTTCCGGCGGACGCCGAGGCGCGCATCACATCGGCTCAGATTCGAACGGCCGGTGGCGACCCGTCCGGTGCGCTCCAGTCTCTCGAACCTCTGCTCAAGCAGAATCCCAAGAATTATCGAGCCTTGTTGGCCAAATCCGAGGCCCAGGTTGCCAGCAAGGACCTGGCTGGCGCTGAGCGGACCCTGAAGGACGCGCGCGCGGCTTACCCGCAGGACGCCCAGTTCGCTCATCGCTTGGGCATGCTGATGGCTGCGCAGAAGAAATCCGACCAGGCAATCGCTCTGTTCGATGAGGCGCTGGCGCTCAAACCCGCCGCTATCGAGCCCTTGAGTGCGCTGGTTCGCGCCTACGGGGCGAAGGGGCAGTTGGACCGTGCGGAGTCGCGAGTCGCGGCGGTGGCGGCCGAGCGACCCCAGGACATCCTGGTGCAGAACCTGTTGGGCACGGTCCTGGCGGCGCGCGGAAAGTTGCCGGAAGCAGAGGCGGCATTCCGCAAAGTCGTCGCATTGAATCCGAAATTGCCGGAGGTCTACGGCGAGTTGGCCAAACTCTATCTCATGCAGAAGCAACCCGACAAGGCGATCGATGCGTTCAGGGAAGGTTTGCAAGCACTCCCCGGTGACGAACGCCTCAACCATCAGCTCGCGCTGGTGCTCTTCTCGACCGGCAGGAAGGATGCGGCCATCGAGCACTACGAGCAGATCCTGAAATCGCAACCACGGGACTCCCTCGCGGCGAACAATCTTGCGACGCTTCTGCTCGACGAAAGATCCGATCCGCAGAGCCACGCGCGAGCACTCGAACTCGCCAAGCAGTTCGCCGATTCGAAGGACGCCGCGCGCATTGACACGCTGGGATGGGCGTATTACCGCGTGGGACAGCTGGACCAAGCGCTGAGCTACCTCCGCCGCGCGAACGAGTCCACGCCGTCAGTCCCGATCTTTGATTTCCATCTCGGCATGGCCTTGTACAAGAGCGGTGAGGTCAATCTCGCGAAACCCTACCTCGAGAAAGCAATTCGATCCGGAGCGAAGTTCAGCGGCATCGACGAAGCCCGCCGTATCGTGGGCGCGAGTTGAGTCATGATATTCGACTCCGTGGACCGTCCGATGCGAGGAGAGGCAAGGGGGGCAGGCTACTCGATCTGCAGTGCCCGCAAGTCGATCGACGACCGACCGTACGCCCCATGACGGGTGAGGCCATACTTGGTGGCAGGACGTGTGCCACGGGTCGAAGGCCAGGGGGAAATGCGACTGACTTGGTGACCGACCGTCCTTGAAGCAGTGCTTCGTTCTGTCTGGAACTCAACTTGGGATCGGCGCGCAGCACCTTGGCTAGGATGTCGTGAGTTTTTGCGTTCCGGACGAGAGGCTTGGGATTCTTGTTGCGCACGCTGATGTTCTGCTTGATAGCGGCGATGAGCTGCTGGACGCTGCACAACACGCCGTTGCGCAGACGGTCGGTGAAGAGGTCACGGAAGAAGCACTCGACCATGTTGGGCCAGGACGCCGAGTTCGCGCAGACGTACACCTGGAACCGCGGATGTTTGGCGAGCCAGTGCTTGACCTTGGGATGCCTGTGAGTGGCGTGGCTGTTGCATATGATACGCGGCGTCTTGTCCGGAGGCGTTTCCCGATTGATCTGACGCAGGAACTCCGGTCACTCGACGCGCCGATGGTCCCGCTCGCGGTCCGCGATGAGCGTATCGTCCAAGTTGTTTATCGCGGCAACCAGCGGGGTGGTGCCGTTGCGCTTGTAGCCGTGCGTCAGGCCAGAGGCATGGCCCGGCGTCATCGGCAAGCCCGGCTGGACCTGCGTGGTCAGGCGCACGAACTCGGTAGGATCGATCGTTCAATGACACATGCTCTTCGGATCATCGTTTCGCGAGCTAATCTTCCATAGTTTCGAGCTCGCAGCTCATCAATCGTTTCATCTGGTGCGAAGCGCCACACTGGATCTCCACGGGTTTGGCAAACTTCATCCCGGATTTGACGGCGGCTCAGCCGGCAAGGAAACTGCCGGGCGTTCGCGACCCTGCCGGGAGCAGAGCGGCAGGGAAAGCGTCGCTAGGCTCCTGGAGGCTCCGCATGATGACTCTCTTAGCCGGCGGAACTTTCCTTCGATCGTCCAAGTCCCGCAGAGCGCCTGCGGGATTCAATTTGAACATTCGATAACAGCTGATTCCGTCATGCTTGCCTCCTGGCTATCCGGTCCAGCCCTGCCGCGGGTGCTGCCTTTCGGCATCTACATCCTCTTCCTCGCCATCTCCGGCATTTCGGTGAATGTGGATAGCCGCTGGCTGTATCCGGTGCAGGTCGGGCTGGTTGCCGCTGTGCTGATCTACCTCTGGCACCGGTACGAGGAGCTTCCGCGACTGCGCGCGCTGCACGGTGGTAACTGGGCGCTGGCCTTCATTGTCGGACTGATCGTGTTCATCTTGTGGATCCGACTCGATGCCGCTTGGATGACGATCGGCAACACTGGCAAGGGCTTCGACCCTCGCGACGACGACCACCTCAACGTAGTTCTCGCTGTATCGCGCGTCCTCGGGGCAGCGCTGGTGGTTCCGCTGATGGAGGAACTGTTCTGGCGTTCGTTCGTGATGCGCTGGATCGACAAGCCTGCGTTCCTCGCGGTGTCTCCCATCGCAGTCAGTTTCAGAGCGCTGGCGCTGTCGTCGATCGTCTTCGCCGTCGAACATCACCTCTGGTTCGCCGGGCTCATCGCGGGGCTCGCTTATGGCGGGCTCTATCGCGTTACCGGCAATCTCTGGGTGCCGGTCATTGCTCACGCTGTCACGAATGGTCTGCTCGGGGTATGGGTCCTCTATACTGGGAGTTGGCAGTTCTGGTGATCGTCGCGTGCCGTTGGCCATGAAGTTGTCGAGCAACGAGTGGACCTGCATTGCATCCGCAATGGTGCTTGCCGTCGCGTCTGCGCCTTCGTCGGCCTTGGATGGGGATCGAATACGTCCGAGCGTGGGTTTCGTTTCGTTCTATTCGTCCAATCTCTTCTACCTGGATGACCGGCTTCCCAATTTCAACTATCCGTTCCTGAAGGACGGACAGAAGAGCGACGTGTCCTATGGCGGCCGGCTGGGACTCGATGCCGACATTCCGATCAGCCGTCAGACGTTCACGCTACGATCGCAGGTGACCGATTCGCGCTACGTCACCTACGACAATCTCGACTACGTGGGCTACGGCGTCAACGCGGCTCTCAACTGGGTCGTAGGGTCGAATTGGGACGGCGACGTGGGCTGGAACAGCAGCCAGGCGCTGGGCAGCTTCGTGGATACTCGCCTCAACGTTCGCAACCTGCGCAACCTCGTGGATTTCTACGGTAGCGGCCTGTACCGGATCGCTCCGGATTGGAAGTTGCGCGGCGCGCTGCGGCGCTCCACGCTCGAGAACAGCCAGTTCGCGTTCCGTTCCGGTAACTACGAAATCATGGCGTACGAGTTCGGCTCGCGCTATTTCAGCAAGGGTGGCGACAACTATGTCGGTGTGAACCTGCGCTACTCGGACGGCAATTTTCCCGATCGCGTTTTCGTGCCGGGAGTGAGTACCGTGGCGAGTTCGTATCAGCAGTACGACGCGGAGGGCACGGTCGACTGGACCTATAGCGGCCTCAGCAGGCTCAGCGGGTTTCTCGGGTACACCGTCCGGCGCAACTCGGATCTTTCGCAGCGCGACTTTTCCGGGCCGACCGCCAGGCTCACCGGCACCTACGGGTTGAGCGGTACCACGGCCATCTCGGCGACGATCCGGCGTGAACTGTCGTTCCTGGAAACTGCGATCTCCAATGTGGCTCTGCTGCAGGGTATCAGCATCGGACCGAGTTTCCAGACGACAGAGAAGCTGCTCTTGCAGGCGAGCTACAGCTATCTTGAACGTACGTTTCTCGACAACCCGGGATTTGTCGCGAATCCGTTCCCGGACCGCAAGGACAAGACGCAGTCGGTTTCGGGCTCAGTTACCTGGAGCCCGCTGCGCAATGTCCAAGTGAGTTCGACGCTTTCGTACGAACAGCGCAAGTCCAACGCGCTGTTCCTCGACTACGACGTCACGAGCCTGTTCATCACCGGTCAGATCACTTTCTAGCGGCGTGAGCCAACCGGCGATGGCCCCCCACCTTCAGGTTCGGGGATCGACGGTCAGGCGAATCACCGCTGGAGCCCAACCCATAGGCGGATGCACATTGACTTCCGTTCGGGGGCTAGTCAGTGACACGTCGTTCGTCGTCAGGCATGCTAGCCGACACCTTGGTGTCGGCGAGTCTCGCTTGTTCGGCAACCAGACGTATCCACCGTGGCCGTATCATCGGCGACGACGGCGGATTGAACACATGGAGCGAGTCGATGTAGTCGGCCCAATTCGGCGTGCTCGGCAGTTTGGAATCGGGCATGGTGGGAAGCTCCTTTTGTATGGGTGAAGCGGAGGGCCATCAGGCCGAACCGTCGGGGTCTTCGATGAAGCGCGGCGGTCGGTCGCGACGAGCTGCCGTATTCCGGCCGACGCTGCGGGTCGCCATCAGGCGCTGTGCCCGATCAATGCGATCCCGCCAAGCGCCGTCTGCACGCGGCGCGATCTGTTCGAGCACCGTCTGGATCTTGCGTAGATTACTCTTCCCGAGCCGGTAGAGCTGCAGCAGTTCCTCCTGATCACGCGGCGCGAGATCGGCTACGCGAAAATGCCCGCGCTTTTGCAGCAGGTCGACCAACGCCTGACCGAGATGAGGCCACAGTTCCGACACGGGGCCGTCGGGCGCAACGGGCAGAGCGATCTGCTGGGGCGTCAGCAAGCCCAGGCGCCACCGCTCGTAGTCGTTGAGCGGCTGCAAGGTGAGACCTTGCATGGCGAGGCGGTCCATAATGTCGTTGATGCCTTGGCGGCCGATGCCGCGCCACAGTTCCTCCACCGGCGTTTCGAGGAGTTGAGCGAGCCGTACGATGCCGACACGGAACAGCCGGCTGATCGTCATCTGCTCCAGCCCCAGGACCGATACCGGCGTCGTGGCGTCCCAATCGCCCGGAGCGAGCCGCACCGGCCGTTCGCGGTGCAGCTGGTTGTCGCGATATAGTGCGTCGCGCTCGGCTACCAGCGAGGATTCGCCGACCGCTGCAAAGGCATCGACGCCGCGCGGGCGGGATGTCGTCGGGCTTGAACCGGGGAGAGGATTTCTGTCACTGGCCATGGATGCGAGAAACAGGCTTGGCGGGGGCGTCGTCGCCCCTGTTTTAGTCGATTGTGGCAAGCGATTGTTGATGAACTGTTTCAGTCAAAGCCCGTTGAATCTGGTCTGTTCGGCTCATGCAGTCATCGGGATGAGCGCGCCCGACACCCGTGAGTGACGCGATCCGGATCGGGGTCGATCTCGGCGGCACCAAGATCGAGGTCATCGCCCTCGACCCGGCCGGCAAGACCTTGGCCCGCTGGCGCTGTGATGCGCCGCGCAACGACTATCAGGCCACGCTGCGCACCGTCCGGGAGTGCGTGACGCGCATCGAGCGCGAAGTGGGCGCTCGCTGCAGCGTGGGCGTCGGCACGCCCGGTGCACTGTCGCGGGTGACGGGGCTCCTCAAGAACTCGAACTCGACCTGGCTCAACGGCAAGGCCATCGTCGCCGACCTGGAACGCGAGCTGGGCCGCCCGGTCCGCATCGCGAACGACGCCGACTGTTTCGCGTTGTCCGAAGCGACCGACGGTGCTGCGGCCGGCGCAGCCGTCTTGTTCGGAGTCATTGTCGGAAGCGGAACCGGTGCCGGAGTGATCGTCGACGGTCGACCATTGCATGGGCCCAACGGCATCGCCGGCGAGTGGGGCCACAACCCGTTGCCCTGGCCGGAAGAGTTCGAATTGCCGGGCCCGTCATGCTGGTGTGGCAAGCGCGGCTGCATCGAGAGCTATCTGTCGGGACCCGGCATGACGCAGGACCACGAACGCGCGACCGGCGCCACGCTCCCGGCGCACGAGATCGCGGCCCGTGCGGCAAAGGGCGACGAAGTGTGCCGGGAGACCCTCGAGCGCTATGTCGATCGCATGGCGCGCGCGCTGGCGCACGTGATCAACATCCTCGATCCGGACGTCATCGTGCTGGGTGGCGGCATGTCGAACATCGACATGCTGTATCAGGCTGTGCCGCAACGCTGGGGACATTTCGTGTTTTCCGATGCGGTTGCAACGCGACTCGTACGCAACCGGCATGGAGATTCGAGCGGCGTGCGCGGGGCAGCCTGGCTGTGGAATCGCTAGGCTGGAGCGGCACGCCGTAGAATTCGCATCTTCCCGATGCACCGAGACTCATCGCAATGCCGAAGTTCGCCGCCAACCTGCACTACCTCTTCGCCGAAGTGCCCTTCCTCGATCGTTTCGAAGCCGCCGCCAACGCGGGCTTCAAGGGGGTCGAGTTCCAGGTCCCATACGACTTTCCCAAGGACGAACTACGCAAGCGGCTCGATCGGTACGGCCTCGAGATGGTGTTGTTCGATGCGCCCATGGGCGACTGGAAGGCGGGCGACCGAGGCATGACGTGCATCCCGGGGCGTGAAGCCGAATTCCGCGCGAGCCTGGAGCGCGTGGTGGAGTACGGCAATGCACTCGGCTGCGAGACGGTGCACGTGATGGCCGGCGTGGTCGGTCCGGGGATGGACTACGAAACCTGCCGGCGGACGTACATCGCGAACCTGCGGCATGCCGCGCAGTTCCTGGAACCGCACGGCATCCGTGTCGTGATCGAACCGATCAACAAGCGCCTCGGCATCGTCACGAACGGGCCCTCGTACACAACGCAGGGCATGTACGGTTATTTCTTGAATCATACGGCGGACGCGCGCGCCGCGATCGACGCTGTTTCGCATCCGAACCTGTCACTGCATCTCGACTGCTATCACATGCAGATGCTCGAGGGGAATCTCGCTGACACACTGCGCGAGAATGTGGGGCGCATCCGGCACATCCAGATCGCCGGCGTGCCGGGCCGCCACGAGCCCGACGTGGGCGAGATCAATTATCCGTTCCTGTTCGACCTTCTCGACGAACTGGGTTACGAAGGGTGGGTCGGATGCGAGTATCGGCCGAAGGGGAAGACGCTCGACGGTCTCAAGTGGGCGGGGCGGTACGGGATTCGCGCTGCGTAGCGACAAGGTCCTTACATTCGCCGCTGGCCCCCATGCCAACCTTCCCCCACCTTCGGTGGGGGAAGGGGTGTATGTCCCCTCCGCCGGCTTCGCCGGGGGGAGGGCGGAGGGTTGGGGCAGCGGTGCGCGTCGAGTCGCCCGCTCGACCCCTCAAGGCAACCGCGGTCCCAGGTCCTTCGCTGCCTCCTGCGCCGCCATACGCATGGTCACCGTCGATTCGCGCGTGGTCTCGAACGAGTACGACAACTCGTCGATGCCCTCCCAGGCGACGCTGCCGTCTTCGCTGTCCCAGATCTGCAGGAACATGCGCATGATCGCGTACTGGGTCTGGCTCACGTTGAGGCCGAAGATGCCGAAGCGCGATTTCGCACCCTGCTCGAAGCGTGCGAGCTTGATCTGCGCCAGATAGCGCGTGCCGGTTGCTTCAGCCACGCGCTGCAGGATCTCGCGATTGAACACGCCGGTGAGGCGGTAGTCCGCATACATGTGCTGGTAGTCGTCGATCAGTTGCGCGCGATTGACGGCGGAGAGCAGCTCGGGCAACGGCACGAGTCGCAGATCGGGACGCTCCTTAGCCAGCGCCTCGGTGAACAGCAGTGCGAGGGTCTGTCGATCTTCCTCCTGTCCGGTTACCGTGGAAGGCGTGAGGAACGCGAGCCCGCCCGTTTGCAAGTCGCCCTTGCGCAGCGTGTTGATGCGGGTTTCGGGCGTGGAGTAGCGTTGCGTGACGCCGGTGCATCCTGCGAGGGTCAGGGCGGCGGTCGCAAGCAGCGCGCGGCGACGGTGGTTCGGGGTCACGAGTGCGGTCCTTCGGGATTGAACGAGGAGAGTCAGGCGGTGATCGGAACGCCGGCGGCGACGTAGCAGGCCTCCATCAGTTCCAGGGTGTGGATGTTGTCGAGGCGGTCGGTGCCGAAAGGCTGTCCGGTGCGCAGGCCCTGCACGAAGTCCTGCACCGCGGCGGTGAAGCAGATCTGATAGTTCTTGGCGAGGTCGAACAGCGCCGGCGCTTCCTGCGAACCCTCGAAGTACAGTCGGTCGCGGTCGTAGATCAATGTGCCCAGCGTTCCCATCACTTCGAAGCGATCCACGGGCAGGGGCGGATAGCCCGGTGCGGAGATGTTGCCGTCCAGCACCACCGTCATGCCGTTGCGCCCTGCCAGCGTCACCACCGCGACGTCCTCGCCCGCGAGCTCGCGATTCACCTGCGCGACCCGCGCGCTCGTTACTTCGAGTGGCCCGAGGATCACGCGCATCGCATCGAGCTGATGGATCAGCACCTCGAACAGCAGCAGCCGCTTGAACTGCCGCAGGTAGGGCTGGCGCTTCAGCAGGAAGGGCTCGGAGCCGTCGGCAGTGAAGCACGACGCCGACCGGACCACCATGCGCGCGTGCAGCACCTCGCCGATGCGGCCCTCGTCGACCCAGCGCCGCATCAGCGCATAGTGGGGCCGGTAGCGATAGTTCTCGTGCACCATGAAGCGCACCCGATCGCCCACGTAGTCGATCAGCGCGCGCGCTTCGGCCACGGTCGCGCACAGCGGTTTCTGGCAGCACACGTGCACGCCAGCATCCGCGGCCAGTCGCGTGAGCGGTGCGTGCGTGCCCACCGGCGTGATGATGTCCACGGCGTCCGGCTTCTCGACGGTGAGCATCTCGGCGAAGTCGGCGTAGGTCTTCGGGATGCCGAACTCGCGGGCCTTCGCCTGGGCCTTCTCGGGCACCGGATCGCACAGCGCGACGAGGTCCACGCCTTCCGTCTGCTTCCAGCCGGTCAGATGGTACTGGCTGATCGCGCCTGCGCCCGCGATGGCCACCCGCAGCGGGCGATTCGAAATCGGTCGTGTCATCGTTGTCCGGCGGAACAGGGATAGAGATCGGTAAGGGCGTTGCGCACCGTGATGGCGGCGTTGTCGTCCCACTTGCCGAGGTTGCGGCGCATCCAGCCGCGGATCTCCATGAGCATCCGCTTGCCGCGCACGTTGTCCGGTGCACAGACCTCGGTGCCGTCCAGCAGATCGTTGACCGCCGCGACGTAGCCCAGCGCGATCGTGGTGTCCTTGAACGAGCCGGTGGTGCTGGCGGCGGAGTCCAGCCAGTCCGACAGGGTCTTGGACGAAACGAACTCCGCGTGGGCGGCAGTCGCGGCGAGCGCGAGGGCAGCGCAGATGAACACTCGACGCATGGAACCTCCCGTCGGCCAGGATGCTGGGGACCGGCGCGCCGCCCGAGTGCCGCCGGTCGGCGACGGCTCGGCGACCTTTGTCGCAGCGCCGTTGTCGAAGCCAACCTCGACGTGAATGGGTTTCCGGATCATGGATTTGCGCGGGACTTTGCGCCGGAGTTTACCGCACGGCCCCGACCCGGCCTCAGGGGGTGTCCCGGGACATGCTAAAAACTTGTACAGAAATTGCGGAATAGCTCTTGCGCGCCGCGAAAAGACGCTTAACATCCGCCCTCGCGTTTCGCGGACCCCGGGGTCGCGAGGCGTGTACGGAGCAACAACACGGGATAACCGATGGCAACCGCTACCAAGAAAGCCCTGACCGAAGCCCAGCTCCTCGCCGCCCCGGCGAAGGACTACATGAACGAGGACCAGCTCGCGTTCTTCCGCCAGCGCCTCCTCGACCTCAAGCGGGAACTCTTGGAGAACGTGCGCGACACGAGCGAGCACCTGCGTGAAACCGAGGCCGCGAGCGACCCTTCGGACCGCGCGACCCAGGAGGAGGAGCAGGCGATCGAGCTGCGCACCCGCGATCGCGAGCGCAAGCTGCTCAAGAAGATCGACGAGGCGCTCGGCCGCATCGACGACGGCAGCTACGGCTTCTGCAGCGAGTCGGGCGAACCGATCGGTGTCCGCCGCCTGCTCGCCCGGCCCACCGCGACCCTGACCATCGAGGCCCAGGAACGTCGCGAGCGCATGCAGAAGATGTTCGGCGATTGAGGGCGGCACCTCCCGCCGTTTGACAGGCCAAGGCCCACCCTAGAAAATAAGAATAATTCCTATTTGTAGACCCACCGGCTGGCCGGCGAGCGCCGCTCCCGCCGGTGCGGCGCCCGAACTGCCCGCCAGCCGGGTCCCGGCCAGCCGCTCCCCGGAGGAGAACCCGCATGCATGACACCCAGCCATTCGGCTTCAGTTCCTTCCTGCAGCAGACCGATGCGGTTGGCATTTTCGTGCTGCTCCTGCTGCTCGGCATGTCGGTCGCGAGCTGGGCGGTGATCGTCTTCAAGGGGCTGCGCGTGATGAGCGTCCGCAACAGCGCCCGCACCATCATGGACGACTTCTGGTCCGCGCCGAACGTCTCGCACGTCGTGTACGGACTGAAGGACAAGGCATCCAACCCGTTTGCAACGCTGGTCCTGTCCGGCGTCAACGCCGCCGCGCACCATCAGCGCCACCAGGGCGGCCGTCTCGGCGATGCCCTCACGCTGTCGGAATTCGTGACCCGGGCGCTGCGCCAGGGCATCAACACCGCGCAGTCGCGCCTCGAAACAGGCTTGTCGTTGCTCGCTTCGGTGGGCAGCACCGCGCCGTTCGTCGGCCTGTTCGGCACCGTCTGGGGCATCTATCACGCGCTGATCGCCATCGGCTCGAGCGGCCAGGCGACCATCGACAAGGTGGCCGGTCCGGTGGGCGAGGCGCTCATCATGACTGCACTCGGCATCGCCGTGGCCGTGCCCGCCGTGTTGGGCTACAACGCGCTGACCCGCGTGAACCGCGTGATCCTGGCCCAACTGGACGCCTTCGCCCACGACCTGCACGGTTTCCTAGCGACCGGCGCCCGGGTCGACGTCGGTGCGGCGCCGGAGGCGCCGCGTCCTTCGGCCACCCGCCCCCAGACCGCCTGACACGAATGAAACTGCCCCGGCGCTCACTTCGTTCGCTGCCCCCCGGGGCGGCGCGTCAGTGTCCTGGGGCGCTCATGAGGCACTGATACGACCATGGCTTTCGGCAGCTTCGATCAGCAGGGCGGCAACCAGCCCATGTCCGAGATCAACGTGACGCCGCTGGTGGACGTCATGCTGGTCCTGGTGATCATCTTCATCATCACGGCGCCGCTGCTCACCCACGGCATCAAGATCGACCTGCCCAAGGCCTCCAGCACCGCCAACCCGGAGAAGCCCGAGACCGTCACGCTGTCGCTCGACGAGAAGGGCAAGGTCTACTGGAACGACCAGCCGGTCGAGGATGCCCAGCTGTCCGCGAAGATGGCCGAAGCCGCCGCCAAGCAGCCGCAACCGGAACTGCACCTGCGTGCGGACCAGAACACGCGCTACCAGAAACTGGCCGAGATCATGTCCGCCGCGCGCAACGCCGGCCTGACCAAACTCGGATTCGTCACGGATCCGTCGCATGCCCCGGCCAGTCAGTAGGCCGGCCAAACCGGCGCGTGGTGCCGGCTAGAAGTTGAAACCCGCCCGGATGCGGAATTCGTTGCGTGCGAAGCTTTCCTTGTAGAAGCGCCCATCGATCACGTTTTCCGCAGCGTCGGCGGTATAACCCTTGGCGCCGGACAATTGGGGTAGCCAGCTCAACGTGACCCACCAGCGCTTGTCTGCGTAGTGCAGCGTGGGCCCGAGAAAATGGGCCAAGAACTCGCGGTTACTCGCCGACCACGTGTTGCCGAAATAGCCGCGCACATAGCGGTACTCCAGAGCCGCGCTCCAGCGGGGTGCGAACCGGTAGGACAGCCCGGTGAGGACCTGGATCTCGGCCTCCTTCTCCCACTCGCCGGGATACTTCTCCTGTTCCTGGGCGGCCACCAGGTTTGCCGCCCACACGAGTTGGTCGTCGAGGAAATTCTTGTCGACGATCAGCTTGCCTTCGAGTTCCTTACGCTTCGGTCCGTAAGTCGGTTCCAGGTATAGCGCCAGCCCGAAAGCATCCTTGTAGGGGCTCATCAGGCGCCAGATGAATTCGAGCGAAGTGGAGTCGTAGAAGGAAGCCTTGTAGCGTGCGGTGGGATCCGCGTCGTCCGGCACGAACCGACCGCCGGTGGTTCCGTCCGGGTTGTTCGCGAACGCATTCACCGAGTTGTAATTGGCATAGATGGACGCCTGGAAATTGTCCGTCACCCCGTATTCGAGCTCCGTCCGGTATTGCATGTTGCTGTAGTCCCCACGGGATTGGCCGCGCTGCGTGGTGACCCACTGTTCCACTTCGAATCGCCCCTTGGGTTGGGTGTCGGTGGTGTAGATGTAACCGAACGGGTATTCGGCGGCGCGGAGGACCGGGCTGGCCAGCATGGCGCCGAAGGCTGCAAAAGTTAGAAAGAGACCTCTGAAGTTCCGCGCTGCGCAGTGGCTTGATTGGCTCATTTCCGTCTTCTTGGTTGACCGAGCGGCGTGCCCAGAGAGGTCAGGACTGCGGCATCAAGTCGTGCGCACGTCCGTTAGTTGACGAGAATGAGGATACTTCTTATTCGCTGTTAGATCAAACTTCCGTAGGGTTCCGACGTCGCCAGGGGCTCGCGGGGCGCATCGATCTTGCGATGGGGGATAGTTAACTTATTGATGGAATGAACAGAAGTTCGCACCTGGCCGGTGGTTGACGGTATCGGCCGGCTTCGCAATAATGCAAACGCAACTAGTTCTCAATTCAATCTTTGGTGCGCCACCCGCATCCAAGCAGTCGCGCGGAGCCTGCTCCATGCTTCCTTGCACCCAGGCATGACGATGAACGACCTGCCCTATCGCTGGCTCATCGCGCCGGCCATCACCATCGCAGCCTCCGGAGTTCACGCCGCCCAATACCTGTCGGTGGAGGAAGCCCAGCGGCTCATGTTTCCGGACGCCGTGCAGTTCGAATCCCGGCTGGTCAAGCTGAGCGCGGAACAGAAGGCGGCGATCGAGACGAAGTCGGGAGTTCGCGTTCGTCAGCCCGAGCAGAAGGTCTGGGCGGCGCGGGCGCCAGACCGCCTCCTCGGCTGGTTCATCGTGGACGAAGTCTTCGGTAAGCACGAGTTCATCACCTACGCGGTCGCGCTCGATACCGAGGGGACCGTGCGGCAGATCGAGGTGATGAACTACCGTGAATCATACGGCTACGAGATCCGCAAACCGGAATGGCGGAGTCAATTCACGGGCAAGACCCGTTCGGATCCGCTCAAGCTCGAGGCGGACATCAAGAACATCAGCGGCGCGACGCTTTCCTGCGTTCACATCACCGACGGCGTGCGTCGCCTCCTGGCGCTCCATGCCGTTGCCCTTCGCTGAGATCCGGCGCGCGCGTCCACTGCTCGGAACGCTGGTCGAGGTCGCGGTGCGAGGTGCGGCCGATCCGAACGCGGCGGTCGAATCGGCGTTCCGCGCGGTGGCCCATGTGCAATCGCTGATGAGCTACCACGATCAGGCGAGCGATCTGTCGCGCCTGAATCGCCAGGCGCCGCGACGACCAGTGGCGCTTCAGGCTGACACCTATGAGGTGCTATGCGCCGCGCTAGCGCTTTCCGAACGCACTGCCGGCGCGTTCGACGTAACCGTGGCGCCACAACTCGAACGGCAAGGTCTGCTGCCGCGGCATCTGCGTGGTGTCGCGCCCGGATCATGGCGTGATGTTGAGTGCCTGTCCGGCCGGCGCGTGCGTTTCCGCAGGCCGCTTCGAATCGATCTTGGCGGCATCGCGAAAGGCTACGCCGTGGATCGTGCGTGCGCCGCTCTGCGCGCGATCGGTGTCGACAGCGCTCTCGTGAACGCCGGAGGGGATTTGCGCGTGATAGGCACCACGGCTTGGCCGATAGCCGTGCGTCATCCCGCCAACCCGGGACAGCACATTCCGTTGTGCGATCTGGTCGACGGTGCCGTGGCCACTAGTGCCGGCTACTTCCTCGCTTGCGGGTCGTCCGCCAGAGCGCAACGTGCCTTGGTCGACGGGCGCTCACGCCATACCCGCGACTGGCTCGGCAGCGTTTCCGTGAGCGCACCCACCTGCCTAAAGGCCGATGCGCTGACCAAAGTGGTCGGATTGCTGGGTGTGCGCGCCGAGTCCCTGCTGATTCACGAACGTGCCACGGCGTGCATCATCGATGCGAACGGCAAGCCGCGCATTCTGGGTGTGGGACGCTCGCGTGCAGCCGCCGCCGACGGGCACGGCGCTGCTTGACCCGAGCCCGGACCGGGATTCGCGTGCCGGCTCGATCCGTTACGATGTCCGGCACCTGCCCCGATCACCATGCTGAACGCCTTCGAACTTACCGGTCGCACCCGTACGCATATCGTGCAGCTGGAGCAGCCGCGCGTGGCGATCCATCGCGATGCCGTGGACGACTTCCAGGCTCTGTGCGCCGCAGCCCGCACCGAGGGCATCGAGATCGCGGTGTTCAGCGGTTTCCGCGACTTCGATTCCCAGCTCGGCATCTGGAACCGCAAGTACCGCGGCGAGCGCGTGCTGCTCGACGAGAACGGTGAGGCGCTCGACTACGCGAGCCTGAACGAGGAGCAGATCGTCGGGCACATCCTGCGCTGGTCGGCATTGCCGGGGGCGAGCCGGCACCATTGGGGCAGCGAACTCGACCTGTACGACACCGCGGCGTTGCCTGAAGGCTATCGGATCCAACTGGTACCGGCGGAGTACGCGCCCGACGGCGTGTTCGCGAAGCTTTCCGCGTGGCTCGCGGACAACGCGACGCGCTACGGTTTCTTCCGACCCTACAGGGAGTTTCTCGGCGGAGTGTATCCGGAACCGTGGCACTGGAGTTACGCGCCCGTGTCGGTGCCGGCGCTGGCCGCGCTGACGCCCGACGTCATCGCCGAAGCGGTGAGGAGCAGCGAACTGCTCGGCAAGGAGCGCGTGCTCGCGCGGCTCGCCGACGTCTACAACCGCTACGTGCTCGCAGTGGCACCGGCACCTGCGGGCATTGCGCTAGCCTGAGGTCAGGTCCCCCCCGACAGGTCTGCGGCCTCTTACCCCGGGGGCGGCAGCCCTCTTGGGGCGGCCCGGCGAGGGCTGAAGCGCCAGCGCCCCGTCGAGGCGCGGCAGGAACGAATCGAGGCCCGCGGCGGCCGCCTTGGTGCGCAATGCCTGCAACTCGGCGCTCAGTTCCGGCGAGCGCTCGCCGTCGACGTGGCGCGCCAGCATCCGGCCCTCGTGCACCACGTGGTCGATCAGCGCGAGCGGTTCGCGCGACGCGTAGTCCTCGAGCAGGCCGGCGTAGCGCCGCATGAGGGCGGCATCGCCGATGTCGAACGCGATATCGATGCCGATCTTGTAGAAGTGGAAATAGCAGTGACTCACGCAATCGCCGGCGAGCAGGCGTTCGCCTTCGGCGAGTGCCCAGGCGCGGTGCTCGGAATCGTCCGTCACCTGCGCCATGCACATGAGGATGGTGGGTCCGAAGTAGTTTCCCGACGTGCCTGGGCGATTTCCCGAGCGCGCTCCAGCAGCGGCAGCGCTTCGGCATCATTGCCGCGTGCGTGCAGGCAGATCGCCTTGAACATCAGGCCATCGGCCTCGAAGCGGCGTGAACCCATGCGGCGCGAGAGACTGATCGCGCGCTCGGCGGTGTCGAGCGCTTCGTTCCATCGCCCGGCGAGGACATGGATCTCGGCGAGTGCCACGTCGGCGAGCGCATCCGCGCGGCGGTCGCCCAGGCTGCGCGCGATCGACTTGGCCTGCTCCGCCAGCGTGCGTGCGGCCGACACCTCGGCACGGGCGAGGTGCGTCAGCGCGAGCGCCACGCAATCGGTGAACATGCGATGCGCAGTCTGCAGCCGACCGCGCTGATGAGCGACATGGACATCCTGGATGCGCTGCGGCAGTTCCGCGCTTGCCTGCGTCCGGGAGGAGCGTGCTTCGTTTCGGTGCGCGATTACGCCCAGGTTGTGCGCGACGACGTGCTGTTCCAGCCGGTACTGGTCGGTATTCGAACTGCAGTCGAACAGGGAGTCCCATGAAACACGGAGCAGGAATTCTGGTCACGGCCATCGTCGCGATCCCGGTCGTGATCGGCATCGCCGTGGTCACGGTCAAGGCGTTGAGCGAGCGCAAGGCGAACCGTGTGGTCGCCATCGACGTGCGTCCGGTCGCCTATGCGAGCGGCGAGGCGGCGATCACGCTCGGCGGCTATCTGTTTCGCTCGCGCGGTTGCAGCGAGTGCCATGGCGTCGACGGCGGCGGCAAGGTGGTGATCGACGATCCCAACGGGCTGCATGTAGAGTCACCCAACATCACCCTTGGCACGGGCAGCGCGGTGAGCGGCGATGCCGAGGTGGACTGGGTGCGTGCCATCCGCGGCGGCGTCGATCGTGACGGTCATCCGCTGCTCATCATGCCGGGCGAGGACTACAACCGTCTGACCGACGAGGATCTCGCCGCGCTGGCCGCCTATGTTCGGGCCTTGCCGCCCGTCGCCGACAAGCCGGCCATCATCCGGTTTCCGCTGATCGTCCAGGCCTTGTATGCCTTCGGGGTCGTGCGCGACGCGGCCGAGAAGATCGACCACGCGTTGCCGGCTTCGCAACCGGTGCCGGCCGCCGTGACCGTCGAGCATGGCGCCTATGTCGCCAACATGTGCATCGGCTGTCATCGGCGCGATCTCACCGGCGGTACGATCGCCGGCGCACCGCCGTCGTGGCCCCCGGCCGCCGATCTCACGCCTCGCAGCGGCAGCGCCATGGCACGCTACGACACTGGGGAGAAGTTCGTCGCCATGATGCGCACGGGCAGGCGGCCCGACGGCAGTACGGTGAGTACCGTGATGCCGTTTCCGAGCCTGGCGGCCATGGACGAGACCGATCTGCTCGCGTTGCATGCGTACCTGCGCTCGTTGCCGGCACCGCGGACGAATCCTTGAAGGGGTGTGCGGCCAGGCTGTCGCGCGGCGGCGACAGCATTTGGATGCGCCGTCATGAATTTGTCGCGCTAGACTGATGTCTGAACCGCCGCGGTCCGACAGTTTTGCGGCTGCGCGGCTCACCCTTCCCACAAGGCATCAGGAGACCAACAACATGCCCCTTCGTCCCTTCCTCCGTAGCTTTTGCGCCGTGCTGATCGTCTCGCTGCTGAATCTCGGCATGCTGCAGACAGCGAGCGCCGCCGCCATCGACACGCAGACTGCCGTCGCGCTCGAAGATCGCGCTGCGGTGACTGCGCGCATCGACGAACGGCTCGCGCGCGAGGACGTGCGCCAGGCCATGCAGAGCCTGGGCGTCGATCCCGACCAGGCCCGCGAACGGGTCGCTGCGTTGACCGACGCCGAAGTGCTGCAGCTCGACGGCAAGCTCGCGCAACTGCCCGCGGCCGGCGACGGCGGCTGGTTCATCCTGTTCATCGTGATGGCGGTTCTGATCTTCCTGTTCGCTTCGGGCAAGCTCAACTACCGCTGAACACGCAGCGCTTCGCCGCGCGGCTGATCGCCGCCGTCCTCGCGGCGGCGGCAGCCGGCTGCGCCCATCGCGGACCGTACCTCGCGCCCGGGGTCGAGGCAGTCCAGGCGGAGCAACGCGTCGAGCTGGCCGAGGTCCCGTTCTTTCCCCAGAGGGATTTCCAGTGCGGGCCGGCGGCCCTTGCCACGGTGCTCGTCCAGTCCGGCGTCACGATCTCGCCGGCGGAGCTCGAACCGCAGGTCTACGTGCCCGGCCGCAAGGGCAGCTTCCAGGTGGAGCTGCTCGCCGCGACGCGTCGGCAGGGTCGCGTCGCCTACGTGCTCAAGCCCGAGTTGCGTGCCTTGATCGAGGAGGTTTCGCAACGACCCGTGGTGGTGCTGCAGAACCTCGGGCTCGAGGCGCTGCCGCGGTGGCACTTCGCCGTGGTCGTCGGCTACGACACCGCCAACGACACCGTCATCCTGCGCTCCGGCACCGAGCGGCGTCAGGTCATGAAGGCGCACGAGTTCCTGCGCTCCTGGGCACTGGGCAGCCAGTGGGCGATGGTGGCGCTGGTGCCCGGCGAGTTGCCCGCAACGAACGATTCCGACGGCTACGTCCGTGCGGTTGCCGCGCTTGAAGCGCAGCGAGGCTCGACGGCAGTGACCAGCGCGTACGCTGCGGCGGTGAAGCGCTGGCCCGAGCACCGCCTCGCGCGCCTCGGGCTGGCGAACGCATTGCAGGCCGAAGGGCAAGTGGTCGAGGCCGTGGCGGAGTTCGAGTCGTTGGCCGTGCAGAAGCCGGGCGATGCGGTCGTCCTCAACAACCTCGCCGACGGTTTGCTCAAGCTGGGCTGCCGCGACCGCGCGCTGGAGATCATCGAACGGGCATCGCGCGCTCAGCCGGAGCCGGGCAGAATCCGCGATGCGATCGAGGCGACGCGGCGAGAGATCGAAGCGAGCCCGGCGCGGGCAGGCGCCGCGTGTGCGCCAACGGAGGAGCGACCATGAGAAAACTGATCGGAGCAGCGCTGGTGGCGACGGCTATGGCAACGGGGTCGGGCACGGTTGAGGCCCAGCAGAACGTGGTGGGCGTGTGGCGTCTGGTCGCCTACACGGCGGTGGACGCGGATTCGGGTTCCGTGATCGAACCCTTCGGATCGGCCCCGAAGGGCGTCCTGCACTACACCGCGGGCGGGCGCATGGCGGCCGTGCTGAGCGCAGGCGATCGCAAACGCTTCAGCGCCGGCAACCGCATCAATGCACCGGTGGAAGAGCGTGCCGAAGCGTTTTCCACTTCCACCGCCTATGCGGGTACCTACACGCTCGAAGGCAATCGCGTGACCCATCACGTGGAGATCGCGACCAATCCTGACTGGGTCGGCAGCGACCAGTTGCGCTACCCGAAAGTGGAAGGCAACCGCCTCACCATCACCACGCCGCCGCTGCCGACGCGCCCCGACGGCAAGCTGCGTGTGTCGACTCTGGTGTGGGAGCGGGCGGAATGATCGTCGGCATCCCATAACCCATGGATCTCCAGTCGCTGCATCGGCGCATCGCGGCCAACGTCGAGACAGTGGTGCTCGGCCAGCAGGTCACGGTGCGCAAGTTGGTGGCGGCGCTCGTTGCGGGCGGCCACGTGCTCCTGGAGGATTTTCCCGGCACGGGCAAGACCACGCTCGCGAAGGCGCTGGCGCGTTCCGTTGCAGCGGAGTTCAAGCGCGTGCAGTTCACGCCCGACCTGCTGCCTTCCGACATCGTGGGCATGTCTATCTACAGTTCGCAGACCTCGCAGTTCGCCTTTCATCCCGGACCGGTCTTCACGCATCTGCTGCTGGCCGACGAGATCAACCGTGCGAGTCCGCGTACCCAGTCCGCGCTGCTCGAAGCGATGGCCGAAGGCCAGGTGAGCGTGGACGGGACGCGGCACGCGCTGCCGGAACTGTTCTTCGTGGTGGCCACGCAGAACCCGGTGGAATTCCACGGCACCTACCCGCTGCCCGAAGCGCAGATGGACCGGTTCGCGCTGAAGCTGTCGCTGGGCTACTTGAGCGCGGAGCAGGAAGTGGAGATGCTCTCGGCGCAGAACGCGAAGCATCCGCTGGAGCGCATCTCGCCGGTGGCATCGGTGGACGAGGTGCTGGCCGCCCGGAAAGCGTTGGCGAACGTGCGGATGTCCGACGCCGTGAAGCGGTATGCGGTCGATCTGGTGGGGGCGACGCGCGGCGCGTCCGGTGTGACGCTGGGCGCGAGCCCGCGGGCTTCCATCGCCCTGATGAAACTGGCGCAGGCCCTGGCCGCGTTCGACGGCGAAGAGTTCGTGTCGCCGGAGCATGTGCAGGAGATCGCTGTCGAGGCGATTGCTCACCGGATCGTGCTGGAGCGGAACCGGAGCTTCGCGGGGGCTTCGGCGGCGGCGGTGGTGGAGGAGATCGTGAAATCTGTTGCGGTGCCGGTTTGAGGTTGTTGCTGAAAGGCTAGGCGCTCACCGCGGGGGACGCGGAGGACGCGGGGGAAGTCAAAGGCAACGGCAACAGCGGTTGAATGTGAGGAGAACGGTCGATGAGGTCTGCCCCAATGCAGTTCTGCCTTTGCTGTTCCCCTGCGTCCTCCGCGTCCCCCGCGATGAGCGCTTGAGCAGTTGAGCGGCCCGAAGTGCCCAGAACCCTCAAAGCCTTCACCCGAGTCTACCGTTGGTCCCAATGGGCCGACCGTCGCTTCACGCCGGCGGGCATCGGTGTGGTCTATCTGATGATCGCCGCCGGGGTCTTCGGTGTCGATGCCGGCCGCACCATGGGCTTCCAGGTTTTCTCCGTCGCTGCGGCGCTCCTCATCTGCGCATGGATCGGCGCCGGCCGTTGGCGCCCCGGGTTGCGCATCGAGCGCCGTTTGCCGGATCAGGCCACGGTCGGTGTTCCGCTCATCTATCGTCTCGTGCTGCGATCGCAATCGAATCGGGCACTGCCTCGACTCGTGATCCGCGATGAGTTCGAGGACCGCTTCCCCACGCGCGACGAGTTCGCCGCGGCAGGCAGACAGCAGGATCCCTCCGGCAACTTCTTCGACCGCCGCGTCGGCTACCCCCGCTGGGTCGCGCTGGTGCGGCGCCTGCGCGGCGGGACGATCGAGCCCGTGAGCACGCCTGCGTTGCCGCCGAAGACCGACGCCTCGGTGGATGTCGCCTTCGTGCCGGAACGCCGTGGTGTCGTGCGCCTCGCCCGCGCCCGCGTGCTGCGGCCCGATCCGCTCGGACTCATCAATGCCGTGACGACGCTTGCACTTCCGCAATCGCTGCTCGTTCTGCCCAGGCTGTATGACGTGCCCGCGATCGAACTGCCCGGCTCGCGCCGGCACCATCCGGGCGGGCTGCAGGCCGTGCAGCAGGTGGGCGAGAGCCAGGAGTTTCTCCAGCTGCGCGACTATCGGCCCGGCGACCCGATCAAGCGCCTGCACTGGCCCAGCACGGCACGCGCCGGCCGCCCCATCGTGAAGGAGACGAGCGAGGAGTTCTTTGCACGTTACGGTCTGGTGCTCGACACGTTCATCGCGAACGACGACGAGATTGTCTTCGAGGCCGCAGTGTCGGCAGCCGCGTCGCTCACGGCTCGTCTCACACTGGGCGATGCGCTGCTCGACCTCATGTTCGTCGAGGACCGCGCGCTCACCGTGACGGCCGGCCGCGGTATTGCCTCCGCCGGGGCACTGCTGCGTGAGCTGGCAGAAGTGGCCCCTTGCCGCGCTCGTCCTTTCGATGTACTGGCGACCCGCGTGAGCGAGCATGCATCGCGCATGAGCGCTTGCATCCACGTGCTGCTGGCCTTCGATGCGCCACGCCGCGACATGGTGCAGGCGCTGCGGGTCGCGGGCGTGCCGCAGATCGTTCTGGTGGTGGCACGCGAGGATGTCGCCGGGGCCGACGTCCCGGTCCACCGCATCGATCCCGATCGGCTCGCTGAAACCCTCGTCGCGATGCCTGCACGATGCCGGTGAAGACGCCGCCCTTCCTCGTCGCGCTGGGCCTCGTCTTCTGGGGCTGGGCTGCCGGCCTGCTGCTTCCCGCGCTGGCCCTGGCTCTCGTCATCGAAAGTCCGCGCATCGCGAAGGCCCGATGGAGCTTCGACGGCAAGGATTTCGAGCGCGTCGCCGATCTGTGCAGCATCGCCTTCCTCGTGCTGATGGCGTGGCAGTGGTTCGGCAGCCGCAACGGACCCGCAGGACTGGTGGTGGTGTTGACGTGGCTGCCGATCGTCTTCATCGCCATCCTGCTGATGCAGCGCTTCGACGCGCGCAACGCGACACCGCTGTCGGCGCTGTTCTGGTCGTTGCGGAGGAGAAGGGCGAACACGCCGCCGCGTTCGCTGCCGCTCGACTACCCTTTCTTCTGTCTCTGCCTGGTGTCCGCCGCCTGCGCGAATCAGCGCTCGATGTGGTTCTTCGGCGGGTTGGTACTGCTGGCGGTCTACGCCCTGTATCCGTTGCGGGCCGAGGGGCGCCGCTTCGGCGCATGGGGTGTCGCTCTGGGGCTGGCGCTCGGTCTCGCGTACCTTCTGCAGATGGGCATCCTCCAGGCGCAGGAGCAGGTCGAGTCGTTCGTGATGGAGTATCTGCGCGACCGCGTGTTCGGGCGATCCGATCCGTTCCGAGCGCACACCGCCATCGGCGACGTGGGCCGGGTGAAGCTGTCCGACCGCATCCTGTTCCGTGTGGCCGGCGCAAAGACATTGCCGCTCAAGCTGCGCGACGGCACGTTCAACGTATATGCGCACGACAGCTGGTTCGCGCAAGGGAGCAACTTCCGACCGGTGCCGCCAGAAGGCACGTCGAGTTGGGTGATCGGCGAGGGCGTCGGGCCCTCCATGCAGATCTCGACCTGGCTCATGCGCGGCCGCGCCATGCTGCCGCTGCCGCCCGGCACGTTCCGCCTCGATGGTCTGAACGTCGGTCGTGTCGAGGCGAACTCGTTCGGGTCGGTGCGAGTGTCCGAAGGTCCGGACCTCGTGCTCTTCTCGGTGCGCTCCGATCTCGCACGCGAGCTCGATGCAGGCCCGGAACCGGCCGACCTGCAGGTGCCCAAGCGGATCGAGGCGGCGCTGATGCAGGTGCTGGCGGAGGCCGGTGGCCAGGGACTGCCGCCGGCCGGGATCGCTCGCGCCCTGCAGCGCTTCTTCCAGGAACGCTTCGCCTACACACTGAAGCTCGACGCGCGTGAAGGCGGTCGACGCACCCTCGAGCGCTTCCTGCTCGACGACCGCCGCGGACATTGCGAGTACTTCGCTTCCGCAGCCACGCTGCTGCTCCGGGCTGCCGGTGTGCCGGCGCGCTACGCGACCGGCTATGTGGTAGAGGAATGGAGCCCGCTCGAGCGGCGGTTCGTCGTGCGCGCACGCCACGCGCACGCATGGACGCTGGCGTGGATCGACGGACGCTGGCGCGAAGTGGATGCAACACCGGTGGGCTGGTTCGCCGCGGAAGCGGAAGCCGAACCCGCGTGGCGACCCGCGGCCGACTTCCTTTCGTGGCTCGGCTTCGCCTTCCAGCGCTGGCGCGTGAGCGGCGACGAATCGGGCGAAGGCATGAGCCCGTACTGGCTGCTCGCCATCATTCCGCTGGCAGCTTGGGTCGCCTGGCGCGTGACGCGGCGGAATCGCGTGAAACCGCAGGCAGCCGCCGATTCACTCGACGCCGCTGCGGGCCCATCTCCCATCGAACCGCTGCTGGAACGCCTCGAATCCCTAGGCTTTCACCGTCCCGCCGCGGCCTCGGTGCGCCCATGGCTGCAGAGCCTGCCGCTATCCCCCGCGCTGCAATCCGCTGCGTCGACCGTTGCCCAAGACTACGCCCGCTGGCGCTTCGACCCGGCAACCACCGAGCCCTCCACCGATTCCCTGCGCACCCGAGCCACCGCTCTCGCTCAACGCATCGAAGCCGAAGCCGCGGATACATCGCGCGATCCGAGTAGCAGGCACGGCACCGCCGTTTCGTAGGTTCTGTCTTTGCTCACGAAACCGGCACCGGGCCGCCCCAAGCCGGTTTCGCACTTCAATCTCGATGAAGCGCACGTGCGATCGGGCGAGCGCGTAGCGCCTCGCACGATCGCGTACGCTTCATCGATCACGGGCGTTCCATCTTGCAGACGGTAGGCATCACCGTATCCTTCGCCTCCACCTTGCGGTCGATCCGGAACCCGAAACCGGTCTTGTCGTTGTCGTACTTCACCGCCTTGGTGTCTTGCTTGGCGAACGTGGAGATGAACAGCGGCTGGATGAGCTGGTGATTCTCGGCGCGCATGTAGACCTCGCCGGTGTCCACCGTGAGCTTGCCGTTCTCGAGCGCCTTCGCCACCGGCAGCGGCTCGGCCGATTTGGCCTGCTCGATCGCCTGCGCCAACAGTTCCAGCACGACCAGGGGGCCGTTGAACCAGTAGTCGTCGTTGGCGCCCTTGTAGCGATCGCGATAGGCCGTGGTCATCTTCGCGGCGTGGGGTGTGCCCACGTTCGGTGCCCAGAAGCTCACCTGTTTCACGTGGCCCACGCCGGATTCGCCGATGGCGGGCGGCGTGCCGACGATGCCGCCGTAGTAGGTGTAGTAGTCCACTTTGAGACCCGCGTCCTTGCTCGCCTTGATGAGCAGCGCGAGGTCGTTGCCCCAGTTGCCCGTGATGACGGCCTGGGCGCCGGACGCGCCGATCTTGGAGACGTAGGGGGCGAAATCCTTCACCTTGCCGAGCGGATGCAGATCGTCACCCACGATCTCGATGTCGGGCCGTTTCTTGTTGAGCATCGCACGGCCCGCCCGCGAGACCGCCTGGCCGAACGCGTAGTCCTGATTGAGGAGGTAGACCTTCGTGTACGCCTTGTTCTCGACGATGACGTCGGTCAGCGCGGACATCTTCATGTCCGCATCGGCATCGAAGCGGAAGTGCCAGAAGTTGCACTTCTCGTTCGTCAGTGCCGGGTCGACCGCCGCATAGTTGAGGTACAGCACGGCCTGATCCGGATTGCGCTTGTTGTGCTTGTCGACCGAGTCCACCAGCGCATGAGCGACGTTGGAGCCGTTGCCCTGGGTGATGTAGCGGATGCCCTGGTCGATGGCGGACTTCAACTGCAGCACCGAATCCTGCGGGCTCGACTTGTTGTCGAAGGGGATGATCTCGATCTTGCGGCCGAGCACGCCGCCGCGCGCGTTGATGATCTCCGCGGCGAGCTGGAAATGCCGCAGCTCGGATTCGCCGACATTGGCGAACGGACCTGAGAAAGGATCGATCATCGCGATCCGGACGTTCTGTGCCGATGCGGCCGACGCGGCCAGGATGAGCAAAGCGGCGCATGCCGCGCGGTGCAGCCTTGAAGCCATGGTTTCCTCCCTCTTGAACGCGGGCTCTGACGGCCCGTGTGTCCGGATAGTACCGCCGTCAGCGCCGGACCGGGCGCAGACCCTCCGGGGGGATGGCGAGCATGGCGAGGCCCACGCAGATGAAGGCCATGCCGACCAGCTCGCCGTGGCTGGGCACTTCCCCGAATTGCAGCCACGCTGCGATCACGCCGATCACAGGCGTGGCGAGCGTGCCGAGGCCGGCCACGCCCGCGGGCAGGCGCGCGAGGGCGAAGTAGAAGAGCATCCACGCCGCCGCGCTGGCGAGCACCCCGCTGTAGAACAGCGTGTAGCCGAACATCCAGGTCCATTGCACCGGCGGCGTTTCGAAAAGTGACCCGGCCGCGAACAGGATGCCGGAACAGATGATCATCTGCCAGAAGGTGAGCGTGAGGAGATGACTGACCGTCTTGCCCTGGAAGTGCTTGACGATCACGACGCTGCCACCCCACGAACAGCCGGCCGCGAGAGCGAGCAGGCTAGGAGCGAGGCCGCCGAGGTGCAGCGGGTCCACGAGAATGACCAGGCCGACGGCGGCGACCAGCACGGCGATCCACTGCAGGCGGCGCATGCGTTCGTGGATGAACATCCACGCGAAGATCGCCGTCCAGAACGGCATGGTGTAGCAGAGCACCGCCACCTTGCCGGTGCCGCCGAGCTTGAGACCCCACAGCGTGCCCGTGAAATTGGCGGCCAGCATGATGCCCAGCAACGCGGCGAGCCACCATTCCTTGCGCGGCACCCGCAGCGAGTGCCCCTGACCGAGCACGACCGGGACCAACGCGATCGCGGCCACCACGAATCGCCATGCGGCCGAGTCGGTCGGCGATGCGTAGGCGAGGCTCTGCTTCATCGCGATCCAGTTGTAGCCCCAGATGCAGGAGAGGAGGGCGAGAGCGGCGCCGGCGCGGCCGGTGCCGGTGTGCGGAGGGGGCGAACTGCTCAAGGCGAGGCAGAAGGCATCGGGCGGATGCGCGGCAACGGCGAGTCGTGGATTGTCTCACGGCGGTCGTGCGAGGTACCCCTTCCCCCGGCTCGGCCGGGGGAAGGGGTGTACGTCTGCGCCCAGCTTTGCTGGGCTACACATCGCCAATTCAGCACCACCGGGGGTGTTCATCCCCTCCCCCAGCACAGCCGGGGGAGGGCTAGGGTGGGGGCAAGCGCCGCGCGCCGAAGCCGCAGTTGCTCCCGCTCACTTGCTCACCCGATGCGTCCGTGCAGATGCGCTCAAGAACGACGCGGCTCGTCAGTACTCCGCCTTCAGCGTGACCTCCATCGCCCCACCTGCATATGCGAATGCCGCGGCGTCGAACTTGGGCGGCCCGACTCGGCCCCGAGCATCGCGACTGAACGCATAGGCTTCCTTCGGAATCCCCAGCGCGTTGGTGTCGAGCTTCTGGTTGCCGTTCGCGTCTTCATATGCCGCGACTGCAAGGGTGCCGACGGGCGCAGACTCGAACCGGCACACGCCCTTGCCGCCTGCGATGACGCCGATGGTCTTCAACGTGGCGGCCGCTTCCGTGGGATAGCCATCCGGCTTCGAGAACAGTGCGCAGCGCAGCTCCGCGCCGTCGTGCTTGAGCCCTGTCACGGTGACGGAAAGGCCCGCATCGGCCGCAGCCGACTGTGACAACAGGGCGAACATCGCCGCCAAGAGCGGCAGGGAGTCGAATGGCGTCGTTTCAGCATCGGATCTGCTCACGGCTGGTCTCCTTCAGAGGTCGTACTGCACTTCGGCGAAAGCGGTGCTGAGATCGCGCAGGTTGCCGAAGAACGAATCGGCGGGTCCGCGATAGAAATCGGCACCGAGGGTGGTCTTGAGGCGATCGGTCCACGCGTACTTGAGGCGCGGACGCACCAGCGAGTCGCCGTGGACGAACCACGCAATGGCGCTCACTTCGGCCTCCAACGTGTCGTTCCACCATTTCTTCGAGATTCGCACCGTCGCGCCCAACTGCTCGGGATCGCGCTGGTTCGAGATCAGTGCCTGCTGCACGGCGAGCGGCTGCAGCGGTCCCGACACGGCGAACGGATCCTCGTAGTGTGCGATGCGGCGATAGAGCGTCTGGATGTTGACGTTGAGGTTGTCGAGGAACGTGCGGTCCGCACCCAGTACGCCGTAGTAGAAGGAGTTCTTCGTGAACGGGTCGGTCCCGGCGGGATCGGAGGTCCATGTGTACGCGGCTTCGGCGCGCACGCCCCAGCGACCGACTGTGGTCGCGGCATCGGCGCCGATCACGCGGATGCGCGAGTGGTACAGACCGACCAGCACACCGCTCGCCCCGGCGCTGTCGGCTCGCAGATCCGGCGACTTGTCGTAGCCGTCGAAATAGGACGCCGACCAGTCGAAGCGTTCCGACGAGCGTTCGGCCCGCAACGCCCACTGCTGATGCGGGTGCGACGGATCGCGCTCTTCGAAACGAACGCCCGGCGTGGTGGGGAAGGGCAGCGTGTTCGGACGGAACTCGGGCAGCCACAGCGCGGACAGCCGCAGGTCCTCGCGGTTGTAGGTGGCGCGAACCGTGCCGACGCCGGTCTTCTGGTCCTCGTCGGTCGGGGTCAGCAACGTGAAGTTGCGCACCGACAGCACGTCGATCGGATTCACCGCATCCGCCTTGCCCCACACGATGAGCTGCCGGCCGGCGCTCAGGTCCCAGTTGCCGAAGCTCGCGGCGCCGTAGGCTTCGCGGACGTCCGTCTCGCCAGCACGCCCGTCGAAACTGCGATCGTTGCGTGCCCAGCCGTCGAACACGAGCTTGCCGGTTTCACCCACGCGTGCCCGCGCCGTCGCCCAGGCCGAAGCCGAACCCACGTCCCGGTCGCCATCCAGCAGCCGCGAATGGGTCCAGTACGAACCCCGCAGCGACAGGCCCGCTTGCGCGTCATGAACGAACCGGCCCGCACCGACCTCGTCCGCCGCCGACGCAGCCGTCGCCTGCAGGGCGAGCATCAAGCCGGCCCCGGCGATCGCCCGGATTGCTTTCACGATTCGCGTTCGATGGCACGGGCGGTGAAGGCGTCGTCGTTGACGCCCTGGTTGGCCTCGAAACGGTCGAACTCGATGACCGTGCGCCGGTTCTCCTGGACGTTCTTCGCTTCTATGTGCATGGCGATCCACTTGCCGTTCTTCGGGTCCACGTTGCGGTGATCGCGCAGCGTGATGACCTTGAGCAGGTTGCCGGCGAGGTCGTAGTTCTCCGCCTGCATGGCGGCGAAGTTGTCCTTGCGGATCCAGCCGAGGCGCTTGCTGTAGCCGCTGTCGCTGCGGATGCGGTCGGTCTTCGGCAGCGACTCGGTCACCCAGCAGTCGATCCCGTCCACCTTCTCCTCGCGCAGGATCCGGTGAATCCAGTCGCTCACCCGGTAGCCGATCACGTCGCCGTAGGAGAGATCGGTGCCGACGAAACTGTCCTTCTTGTTCGACGACACCAGCCGCCGCACTTTCTTGAGCGCCGGCAGATAGACCCAGATGTCGTCGTCCAGGTCCGGACCGCTGTTCTCTACGGTGAGCGTGACGGTGCCGCGCACGTCGGCCGGCGAGAGGAAGCGCACCAGCGACCGGTTGTCGAGCGTGCCCGGCTTCAGCTTCGAGCGCCCCACCGTCTTGCGGACCCGTTCCTGTCCGTTCGGCGAGTAGAGATGGAACGTCGCCTCGGAGACGGAGTCGGCGACCTTGCCCACCGCGAAGTTGCGCGTGGCGATCTCCTCGGCCGTGATGGGATCGGCCTTCGCGTCGTGCGCGGGCGGGAACGCCAGCACGCCGATCACCATAGCTGCCAGCGCAGCGGGCGTTGCGTTGACCACAGCCGGCGAGCGCTCGCGCCCTTCGAAGACGAAGCGCGGTCGCAGCGTGAAGATCAGCGCGGGCAGCAGCGTGAGCGCAGTGAACGAGCTCACTAGCATTGCCGTGGCGATCAGGAAACCCATGTAGAAGTGGATCCAGAAGCCCCACGACAGCATCAGCAGGCCGAAGCCGCCGGCGATCGCCGACGACACGAAGAGCGCCGCCTTGCCCGCGGACTGGAATGCACGCTGCAGCGCCTCCCGCTCGCTGCCGCCCTTGCGCAGCTCCTCGCGCATGCGATACGTCATGTAGATGCCGTAGTCGGCGCCGATGCCCACCGCCATAGCCGACACCAGCGCGGTCCCGATGTTGAGCGGGATGCCGGTCAAGCCCATGATCCCGAAGTTGACCAGCACTGCCGCCGCCACGGGCACCAGTATCAAGAACCCGGCCACCATCGAGCGGAAGACGACGCTCGTCACCACCAGCACCGCCGCCATGATCTGGAGGATGTTGAGTGCCTTCTCGCGCACCATGGTCTCGGTGAGCGCCACGGTGGCCGAGGTGCCGCCGCCGATGCTCACCTCGATGTCCGGGCCGAACTGTTTCGGCGCGAAGTCCCGCAAGCGCGCGATCACATCCTGGGCGTAGGCGGTGCGGTCGGTCTTCACGAAGACGGAGATGAGCGCGTTGCGATAGCCGGCGTCGACGTAGCTGTCGAAATCTCCTGGGTCGCCGGAGTTCGAGTACAGGAACAGGTACTGCGCCACCAGGTCGCCCGAGTCGGGGATGGCGTCGAACTTCGGATCGTCCCCGTTCATCGCCTTGTGCATGCGCTTCACGAAATCCACGATGGACACGGTCTTGCCCACCAGCGGATCCTCGGCCAGCTTGCGCTGGATGTTCTCCATGCCGCGCAGCACTTCGGGCCGCTTGATCACGTCGTCTTCCCGGCCCTTCAGCAGCACGTACACCGAGTTGGTGCCGGCCATGGCCGCGTTGAGGCGCTCGTCCTGCACCTTCTCCGGCAGCGAGCCGTAGAAGTAGGCCTTCTGCGAATTGTCGATGCGGACCAGGAAGGTGCCGAGCGAGAGGGAAGCAACCAGCAGCCCCACGACCCAGTAGAGACGCCGTCGATGGTCATAGGCGGCGCCGAAGGCGCGATCCACGATGCGGCCCCAGAAGCTGTCGCCCACCTCGCGCATCAGCTCCTTGCGGCCGGGCACCGGCAGCATCGAGCGCAGCGCCGGGATCAGCGTCATCTCCAGCACCAGGGCGCTCGCGATGCCTGCCGCCGTGAACAGACCGAAGACCTGGATCGACTTGATGTCGAACACGATCAGCGAAAAGAAGCCGATGGCCGCGATGCCCCCCGCCACGACCATCACCGGAGCGACCTTCGCCAGGGAACGTGCCACGGCGAGCCGGTTGCGTTCCTTCGACGGCATCGACGGGTGGTCGAACGAGATCTCCGCATACTCCTCGTAGTAGCGCTTGAGGATCTGCACCGCATGTCCTGCCGCGATCGCGAGGATCAGGATGGGCGTCGATGCGTTGAAAACGTCGAACGGCTGCTTCGAGATGCCGAGCAGGCCCAGCGCCCAGATCACCGCGAGCAGTGCCGTCACCAGTGGGAGCACCAGCGCCTGCACGGTGCGGAATGCTTCGTAGTGAATGAGGCCGATGATGAGCACCGCGAGCGGGAACAGGAGGCCCATCCGCGCCGAGTACTGCTCGAGCAGGGCCAGGAAGACCGGCGTGCCGCCGACATCGATCTCCACCGAGGAGTCGCGATACTTGTCCACGGCCTTGTGCACCTGTGCTTCGATGGCGCGGAAGCCCCCGGGGATCTTCTTGAACTCGGCCACGATCTGGACGGTGCGAGCATCCCCGGACACCAGCAGGTTCGAGTAGACCGGGTTGGTCGCCACACCCTGCTCCAGGCTGGCCAGGCCGGCGGCGTCCGCCGGCACCTGATCGAGCAGCGGGCGCACCACCATGCCTTCGTCGTTGCCCGTGATGCTCTTCACCTTGCGCGCGGCGAGGCTGTTGAGATTCCCGCGTACGATGCCCGGCAGCTGCAGCAGATCGTCGGTGAGGCCCTTCACCTTCTGCATCACGCCGGTCTGGTAGACGTTGCCCGCCCGGGGCGTGATGCCGATCACCACGATGAGATCGTTGCCGAACAGCGCCTTGATCTCGTTGGTGGTGGCGATGAGCGGGTGGCTCTGCGGCAGGATGTCGTCCGGGTCCACCACGATGGACAGGTTGCGGAACTGCGTGAGGAAGAACGCCGTCAGCAGCGCGACGGCCACCACCACCGCGATCCGCCAGCGCACGACCGCTTCGGCATAGGTCTTCATGGAAGGTCCTTTCCCGCCCGTCGGGCGCGATAAGTTGACATCGTCTACATACCGGTGCAGATTCTTCGCCGCGCGTGTAGACGATGTCAACATATTTCTTCGATGTGACGTTCTTCAGGGCTTGTCAGCGGGCGGCGAAGCTTCGACACTCCCGCGATGTCCAGCCGGGCGCGCGTGACCCATGGACGATCTGCCCTGAAGGAACCCCGTTGCCGTTCAAGACCCCGAGAAAGCCCGTCGCTCTACCGGTCCCTCGCAAGGGCCGGCGCAAGGCCGTGCAGGAGCCCTATCACCACGGCAACCTGCGCGAGGCACTGCTCGACGCCGGGATCCAGCTATTGAAGGAGCAGGGGGCCGAGGCATTGGGGCTGCGGGAGCTGGCACGCCAGGCCGGCGTCAGCCGCACCGCGCCCTATCGCCACTTCGAGAGCCGCGATGCGCTGCTGGCCGGCATTGCGGAGCAGGGTTTCGTAAAGCTGCGCGAGGTGCTGCTGGAAGCACGCCATGAACACGAAGCCGACCATGAGGCGTGGTTCATCGCGGCTTCAAAAGCGTATATCGGCTTCGCGTTCGGCTACGCCGAGCACTTCAAGCTGATGTTCGGCGGCTACATGAAGTACGAGCCGGACCAGCACACCAGCCTGCACGAGGCCGGCAACGGCGCCTTTCAGACGCTGGTGGATCTGATCGTCGCGTCGCAGGAATCCGGCCTGGTGATGAAGGGCGACCCGATGGCCGTGTCCATCGCTGCATGGTCCACCCTGCACGGCTTCTGCTCGCTCGCGGTCCACAAGCGGCTCGATTTCCTGGTCGGGAACCCGGAGCTGCTGTCCAGGACCGCGGAGCTGGTCGCGCGTACCAGTCTCGAAGGCGTGCGCGCACGATGAAGCAAACCGGGTCGATGGTGAGAACGCCGTCGTGATGTCCATCCCGATCTAACCGATCGGCACTCACTCCCCCGGCAGAGCCGGGGGAGTGCCTGTGGTCGGGGTGCGCGTAAGAAGGGGCAGGTGTGAATCGAGAACTGCCTCGCCAGCATTCGCGCGAACGCCGTGGAATCCACGGCACCCTCTCCAACACCCCGACACCAAGAGATGCACTCCTTCCCCCACCTTTGGTGGGGGAAGGCTGGGATGGGGGCCGCTGCGCCAAGCGAAGCGACGCTTGCCGCCCATCCCAACCTTCCCCCGCGCTCACGCGCGGGGGAAGGAGTGCCTATGGTAGGAAGTGCGCGGAAGAAGCAGGCAGCGAAGCTACCCCGCCAACACCTTCGCAAACACCGGCCGATCCACATTCGCCCCGCACAGCACCGTCGCCACCTTCCGACCGGCGATCTTGCTCTTCTCCCGCAACATCGCCGCAACCCCGGCAGCTCCAGCACCCTCGGCTACCGTGTGCGTGGAACTGAACACCAACCGCATCGCATCGGCCACATCACCATCCGTGACTTCTACGATGCGCGCGACGTGCGCCAGGATGATGTCCAACGCCACCGGTTCCGGCTTGCGGCAAGCCAAGCCATCCGCCAACTCCGTCCGCGCCGGCCGCTCGACCGGCTCCTTGTACTCGAACGACCGCGCATAAGCCGGCGCATCGGCCGACACGACGCCGACGATCTCCACCGGAAGGCCCAACGCTTCGCGCACCGCGATCGCGCCGCAGATGCCCGACCCGAGCCCGATGGGCACGTACAGCGTGTGCAGGTCGTGCACCGCGTGCATCAGCTCCAGAGCCCAGCTGGCGACACCCTGTACCAGGAACGGGTGGAACGACGGCACCATGTGCAACTTGCGCCGCTCGGCCAACTGCGCGGCGTGTTCGCGCGCCTCCTGGAAGTCTTCGCCATGCTCGATCAACTCCGCACCGAGCGCTCGCATCGAGGCATTCTTCTCCCGGCTGTTGCCGTGCGGCACCACGATGGTCGCCGGAATCTCGTGCTTGCGCGCCGCGAACGCGATCGACTGGCCGTGGTTGCCGCGCGTGGCGCTGATGACACCGGCCGGTTTCGGCCCGCTGGAAACGAGCTGCTGGAAATACACCAGCCCGCCGCGCATCTTGAATGCGCCGAGCGGAGTCTGGTTCTCGTGCTTCAACCAGACCTGCGTGCCGAGCTCCGCATTGAGCAACGGCCAGGAATACTGCGCCGTCGGTGTCATGGTCTGGTAGACCACGTCGGCGGCGCGTTCGAGCTGTTCGAGGGTGGGGAGGCGGACGGTCATGTTTCGGGTTCTCGATGACTGCCCGAATTGTGCCACCGCAGCCCGTGCCGGGCCGCCTCAGCCGGGCCGGCCCGCCGGTGAGACGCCCCTTTACCCGCGCCGCGCCGCTCCGAGGTAGTGATAGCTGGCGAACCTGGGGCCGCCCTTGAGATACGCTGCTTCAGACAACTCCACCGCGAACCCTGTTCCCTGCAGCAGCGCGGGCACGTCGCGTGTGAGGTGACAGCCGCCGGCCAGCTTGCCCCACCGCGGTTCGATCCGCCTCTGCCAGCGCACCACACCCGGATCCGGGGCCAACCCGTGTTCGCAGAAGAGGAGGGCGCCATCGCGCTTGAGCACACGCCGCATCTGCCCGAGCGCGCGCTCCACATCGGGGATGGAGCACAGCGTGTAGGTCACCACGACCGTGTCGACGCTCTCATCGTCCAGCGGGATCGATTCGCCTTCGAGCTCGAGGAACTCCACCGCCATCTGCGCCCGGCGCGCGCGCCGGCGAGCAATGGCCACCAACTCCGAACCGGGATCGAGACCGATGAGCGACGTCACCCGGCTGCGATCGTAATGCGCGAGATTCAGGCCGCTGCCGATCCCGACTTCGAGTACGCGCCCGCGCGCCAGTGGCACGACCTTGCGGCGTTGCCCCGTGACCGGCGAGAGTCCGCAGACGCAGTCGAGGACGTGGGGGAGGATGTGGCGGTCGTAGAAGCCCATTGCATCACCTCGGAGTCATTTGAAACAAGGCGGGCCTTGCGTCCCTCTCCCTCGGGAGAAAGACCGAGGGCAGGGGAAGATGGGGTAACGATAACGCGGTGACCGCCGTGCTACTCAGCCGACCGTCCGCCGCCCCAACGCCGAATCCCCCACGAACGGATTCGACCGCCGCTCCTCCCCGAACGTCGATACCGCTCCATGCCCCGGCACGAACGTCACGTCATCGCCCAACGGCCAGAGCTGTGTCGTGATCGACCCGACTAACGTATCGAAATCCCCGCGCGGAAAATCCGTCCGCCCGATCGAGCCGCGAAACAGCACATCGCCGACGAAGGCCAACCGCGACGGGCGGTGAAAGAAGATCACGTGCCCCGGCGTGTGGCCCGGGCAATACCGCACTTCCATCTCGACGTTGCCGAACCGCACGGTGTCGCCCGACTCGAGCCACCGGCCGGGCGTGAAGCGCTCTAGCTTGGGAAACCCGAACCTCCGCCCCTGCTCGGGCAACTGGTCGATCCAGAAGGCGTCCTCCCGCTGCGGCCCTTCCACGGGCAGCTTCAATCGCGCCGCCAACTCGGCGGTCCCGCCGCAATGGTCGATGTGCCCGTGGGTGAGCAGAATCTTCTCGAGCGTGGTGCCCTGCGCTTCGACCTCACCCAGGATCACGTCCAGGTCACCGCCGGGGTCGATGACGGCGGCGCGCTTGGTTTCTTCGCAGACCAGTAAGGAACAGTTCTGCTGGAAGGGAGTGACGGGGATCAGGGTGACTTTCATGCAGGGTGCAGCGTGCGATGGAGTGTGCATTCTCGCATTGCTTGTCGCGGTGCATCAAAGACCGCGGGCCGGGGCGTGCGACTCGTGGCGGTGGCAGTTGGTCGTGCTCGAAGGCACTATGACGCTCGGAGCGGACAGGTGGGTTTCGGTCTGCTTTTTAGGTCTCCTAACTCTCCGGCAACCGATTGATTCTTGGGGTGAGGGGATTCAGTTCCTGTGTTCAAGCACAGTACATTGGTCCTTTATGAAGCACCTATTGGGGCGGGGCGCCTACTTCCCATTCGGCGTCAACAAAGCGGCGCGAGGGTCGATCGACCTAGCCTCAACCTCAAATCTTGGAGGTAAGAATGATCACAGCACGGGCCGTTGCGAAACCCATTACCTTCATCCTTGCGTTTATTTGTAGCCACCTACTCCGGTCAAGAGTTCTTCGCTACTGGGAACGCACCCTCCGCATTGCTCGCCAGTGTCGGTGTTGCCTCAATCGTTTGGTGCTTTATCCCCCAGAGAGAAGCCCGCTGGAGCATTGAGTGCGGGCCCCTAAGCCAGCGTATAAGAGACGCGATCGAGGAAGGAGAGCCGAAATGAAGCCACTGTCCTGGGTAGCTTACTTTGTTCTAGCACTGGCCATGCTTCTCGCCGCATGCGCCACGACGACCTTGCCACCGACTGCGGTGGGCCGCGACTCGACCAGGGCGCAGATCACCGTTCTCTACGATGCCTTCGGCAAGTCTTCGGCCATGCAGAAGGACTGGGGATATGCCGCGCTCATTGAATATGGTGGCAAGCGCATCCTTTTCGACACCGGCAACAACGGCGATATTCTGGCGCAGAACGCGAAGGCGAAAGGCGTCGACCTGTCCAAACTCGACTTCGTTGTCATGTCGCACCGCCATGGCGATCACATGGGAGGGATGGCCTATCTCCTTAGCCTGAATCCCAAGGTGAAAATATATGCACCCAAGGAAGGTTTCGGCGTGTACGGCGCCGACTTGCCGAGCACCTTCTATCGCAAGGATGCCTCTTTACCCCCTGAGCAGCGCTACTACGACGGTGCGCCACCGGCAGTGATGCGTTTCGGAGCCGCCTGGCCCCGCGCCAACTTCGAGTTGATCGACAAGACCACGGAGATTGCCCCCGGTATTCATCTGATCGCGCTGGTATCAGACAAACCGGGTACGCTCGAGTTGCGCGAGCTGTCGCTCGCCATCGATACGCCGGACGGCATAGTGCTCGTGGTGGGCTGCTCGCATTCGGGCATCGACAAAATCGTCGCAGCCACGGCCTCGATCAACCCACGGATCCACTTCATCGCCGGCGGTTTCCATCTGCTGGTATCCAGCGATCAGGAAATCGAGACGATCGTCGCGACCCTGCGCGATACCTTCAAAGTGGCCTTCGTGGCACCTGGCCACTGCACTGGCGAGCCAACCTTCATCGCACTCGAGAAGGCATTCGGTGATCGTTATCTTTATGCTGGGCTAGGTACAACCTTCGCGCTGGGCGCCACGCCGCGCTCCATTTCCGACACTGGTGACAATGCTCCGACTGCCATGGACGAGGATGATCTAAAGAATTACCGGACATTCCTAGCGAATGAAGACGACGGATACGCTCTGCTGGCGTACGACACCTATTGAACGTAGGGCAGCTCGCGAGGGCGCCGCCCAACAACCGGTCGCAGCGGACGGCGCTGACGCGTCGGCGCTGGACCGGGCGTTGAGCACAGAGAACAAACGCGCACCCAACAACCGGCCGTGCGGAACACCCATGTTCAGACTGCACAGGAACCCTGGGCGGCGCCCGCTTCCGGCAACGACCAAGCGCTCCAACAGCAGCCGAAACGCCGCAGTTGTGACCACACGTCTTGCCCTGAGATGACAACCATGCGACAACCCGCCATCTACCTATCGCACGGCGGAGGCCCCTGGCCGTTCGTAAGCATCCCCTTCATCCCGCCCGGCGCCCTGGCTCCGCTCGAGGCTTATCTCCGCACCCTCGTTTCGTCCCTTCCGCACAAGCCTCGTGCCGCACTGGTCGCCTCCGCACACTGGGAGGCCCCGGTGGCGACGATGATGACCAATCCGCATCCGTCAATGCTGTACGACTACACGGGTTTCGCGCCTGCCGCATATCGCCTTCAATGGCCGGCGCCGGGCGCCACGTTCCTGGTCGATCGCGTCGCGCAGTTGCTTGGTGCTGCGGGTATTCCTACAGCCGAGGATTCGAAGCGTGGCTTCGATCACGGAACGTTCATTCCACTCATGGTAGCGCTGCCGGACGCGCAACTGCCGATCCTCCAACTGTCGCTCCTGGACTCCTTGGACCCGGAGGAGCACATCGCCATGGGTCGCGCCCTCGCGCCGCTCAGGGAGGAGGGCGTGCTGCTGCTCGGGAGCGGCAGCAGCTATCACAACATGCGCGGTTTCGGGCACCCGGAGTCCACCGAGCCGAGTCATCAGTTCGACGAGTGGCTTGAGCGTGCGGTGACGAGCGAACCGTCCGAGCGCGAGAGGCTGCTGTGCGCGTGGGAAGCGGCGCCCGCAGCCCGACTTTGCCATCCGCGCGAGGAGCATCTCTTGCCGCTGCATGTGATGGCGGGCGCGGCGCTTGGGGACCCCGCCACGCTGCCGCTTCGCATGCAAGCGTTGAGCGTCTATGCCAGTTGTGTGAAGTTCGGATAGTCGGGCTGCTACTTGCCTGCTCGTGTGTACGGGCGGCTAGGACGCACGACCAAGCAGTCGATGCCTCCGGAGGGTGCAGGACCAACCCGGGAGATAATGAGTCAGAGACGTCGGGCCGCACCGGTCCGGCGATAACGGAAACGGGGGGGTCCGCGCATGGACAAGAAGGGTCTGCTGATCGTCATGGCCCGCGTCAAGCCCGAGGACGAAGAGGCTTTCAACAAGTGGTACAACGAGGACCACCTCCCGAAGGCGATCGAACGCTTCCCGGGGGTGCTCAGCGGGTGCCGCTACCGGATCCGGGAAGGAGAAGACGAGTATCAGTACCTCGCCATGTATGAGTTCGAAAGCTACGACGGCATGCGCGCGACCGCAGGCTCTGAGATCATGAAGGAACTCGCGCGGGAGTTCGATGCGGCGTTCGGCAAGGGCGGGCGCAAGCGGATCCTGGCGGAACAGGTCAAGGCACTGACGGTCGGCTGAGTCGCGTCACCCTCGGGCGGCGCTGACTCGAGTGCCATGCAAACGTACGGGCGTTCCATGGAGAGGTTCATGTTATTTGTTGGTCGATGTTTCCTGATGGCGTGGGCAACTGCCGTCGTCGTCAGTTCGCCCTATGCAGCCGACGAATCCGGTGCTACTGCCGAGGGCACGCCACCCGGCCGAAAGCCCGTTCCGGTCAACGTCGGCAACTTCGCCCGTGCCGAATCCGATCTCTATTTCGGGCGCGCGGTGAAGGCCGGTGGCCTCGGCAAGCTCGTGCATCGCCGCCAGATGACGCCCATCGACAAGCAGGACGTGGTGCGGATGAATCGCGACACGCTCTATTCGTCCGGCGTGTTCGATCTGGAGGCCGCACCGCTGACGATCAACCTGCCTGACCCGGGCAGGCGGTTCATGTCGATGCAGGTGATCTCGCAGGATCACTACACGGTGGAGGTGGTCTACGCGCCCGGCAGCTATTCCTACACGAAGGATCTGGTCGGGACGCGCTATGCGTTCGTGATCGTCCGTACCCTGGTGAATCCCGAAGACAAGACCGACCTCAAGATTGCCAACGCCCTGCAGGATGCGATCACGGTCGAGCAGGCGAGTACCGGCAGCTTCGAGGTGCCGCTCTGGGACAAGACCACGCAGGACAAGGTCCGTGGTGCTCTCAACACCCTCGGCCTACTCGGCGGGACATCGGTCCGGTTCGGCAGTCGCGACGAAGTGGACCCGGTCAGCCACCTGATCGGCACGGCGGTCGGTTGGGGCGGCAACCCGGAGGATGCCGCTGTCTACGATGGTGTGGTACCTCGGTTCAACGACGGCAAGACCGTCTACAAGCTGACCGTGGCGGACGTTCCGGTCGACGGCTTCTGGTCGATCAGCGTATACAACGCCAAGGGCTACTTCGAGAAGAACGCGCTCAACGCGTACTCGATCAACAATCTCACGGCACAACCCAATGCCGACGGCTCCATCACCGTGCAGTTCGGCGGCTGCCGCGAACGCATGCCGAACTGCCTGCCCGTCACGAACGGCTGGAACTACACGGTCCGCCTCTATCGCCCGCGCCCGGAGATCGTCGATGGCTCGTGGGATTTTCCGCAGGCTCAGCCGATGCGGTAGATCATGCGCCTCGCCCGCATCCATCACGTCGCGATCATCTGCTCCGACTACGAGCGGTCCAAGCGCTTCTATACCGAGACCCTTGGCCTGCGGGTGGTGCAGGAGAACTATCAACCGCACCGTGGTTCGTACAAGCTCGACCTCGCGTTGCCGGACGGCGGTCAGATCGAGCTCTTCTGCATCCCCGGCGCGCCGAAACGACCCAGCTATCCGGAGGCGCAGGGGCTGCGTCACATCGCCTTCGCGGTGTCCGACGTCGCAGCGGCAAGGGACGAGTTGGCCGCTGCCGGTATGCCGGTTCAGGAGTTACGGGTGGACCCGTACACCGGCCTTCGATTCTTCTTCATCAGCGATCCGGACGACCTTCCCATCGAGCTGTACGAGCAAGCCGTGACCACGGCCGGGCCGCACCATGAGTGAACGGGCCTGGAGGAACGCATTCCTGGCTCTCGTGGCGGCGATCGCGATCTTCGTGCTCTTCACGTCCATGGCGTTGCCGCCCATCGTGGCCTCCCACTTCGGGCCAGGCGGGGCGGCCGACGGCTTCATGTCGCGACCCGTCTATACGGTCTTCCTGCTGGTCATCGCTGTCGGGGTGCCGTTGTTCCTCGCATTCCTGCCCGCGTCTCTGATCCGGAAGCGCGGGGACAACATCAATCTCCCCAATCGCGCGTACTGGCTGGCACCGGAGCACCGTGAGGCCACCATGCAGTTCCTCCGGATGTATGGACTGTGGTTCGCGATGGCAGTTGCGTTGTTTCTAGCCTATGTGCACTGGCTGGTGGTGCAAGCCAACCGCTTGCGGCCGCCGATGCTGTCCAGCACGCACATGATCGGCACACTGGTCGTCTTCTCCGTCTTCCTCGTCGTCTGGCTCTTCGTGCTGTTCCGGCGGTTTCGCACCCTGAAGTGACGGGACGGCTCGATCACCACCTGGCCACCGCATTGGCAACCTCGGACTCGGCCCGCTAGTATCGTTTGCATGAAACATCGCACCCGAGCTCGCGCCGCGGTCGCGGTATCGGCGCTTGCGTTGATCTTGGCTCTCTCGGCCTGTGCCGGTTACCGTGGCGGTTGGGAGAGCGTGCCGTACGTGGGAGAGGTGCCTCCGAACTTCCCCGAGGTCACGACGGCCTACGAGGCGTATCGCCGGATGGAGCTCACGTTCCCGGGACTCACGCTCAGCGTGGGCCTCGGCAACCGGCTGCGCACTTACGACACCCAGGTCTACCTATTTGTGGTGCCCCTGTCGGTGGATCCGCGACGCGTTCCCACGCAGAGCGTCGACCCCGCCGCGGCTCGGGTCTTGCTTCGCGTCACTGCAGCGGACCCTGGCTATGTCTTTCTTCCTCAGCAAGCGCGGCTGACCGTGAACGGTGAGACCGTCGCGGCCAAGGCGGCCTTCGAGTTCGGCATGTGGGACGCCGCCGGCCAACGTGTCGCATCCGGCGGCAAGTGGGATCATCGGCCGATCGGTGACACATTGGCACTCCTGGAATCAGGACGGACCTACCTGCTCTCCATCGATTTTCCGGTGAAAGCGCCTTCGCCCGAGTCGAAGGGGATCGTGCTCGACATTTCGGAGGCGCTGCGCGCGCCGGAACGACCGGCGCTGCCGTTAATTCGCTTCGCACCGGTACGCTGGAACGAAGGTTACACGTAGCGGGGCTCGGGTGCGCAGTGGATCGGGCGGAAGCCGAACTCGCCCGGGGACACGTGCGTGCCGTCGCCTACAATGGCGCCTTTTCCCACGACGCCCATACCCATGCACAAGCTCCGAGGCAAGCGCGCCCTGGTCACTGCCGGCGCGCAAGGTATCGGGCTCGCGATCAGTCGCCAGCTGCTGGCAGCCGGTTGCGATGTCTTCGTTCACTACCGGAGCAGCGCTGCCGTTGCGCGGGAGCTGGAGCCCGAGGCCAAGACGCTCGGCCGGCAGTATGCCCACGCCGGTGCCGATCTGACGAAGCCCGAAGAATGCGATCGCCTCGTCGGTGAAGCCGTCGGATTCCTCGGCGGCCTCGACGTGCTGGTCAACAACGCCGGCTCGCTGGTCGCGCGCAAGCTGCTGGCCGAGGCCGACGAGGCATTCTGGTCGGAAGTGATGTCGCTCAACGTGGGCAGCGCGCGCCGCGTCACACGTGCCGCCGCACCGCACCTCGTCGCAGCTGCCAAGACCGGCGGCGGTGCCAGCATCGTCAACCTGTCGTCTCTGGCGGGGCGCAAGGGTGGTCACCCCGGATCGCTGGTCTATTCCACGGCAAAGGGTGCGATCCTCACCTTCACGCGTGCGCTCGCTACGGAACTCGGACGCCAGGGCGTACGGGTCAACGCACTGGCGCCCGGCATGATCCTGGGCACCAGTTTCCACAATACCCACACGAGCCCCGAGTCGGCGCAAGCCACCGTGGCCGGCATCCCGTTGGGACGCGGAGGCAATGCGGACGATGTGGCGCGTGCTGCCGTGTTCCTCGCGAGCGAATACGACGGCTTCATCACCGGCGCCACGCTGGACGTGAACGGCGGGGTGTACAGCGCCTGATCGCGGCGCGGACACCGCGCGAAGCCGCGCTCCGCCGGGGTCCGACCACGGCGTGCCGCGATCGATGCATACTGTCCGGAGCGTTCGCTAGAGGAGGGCACGCGCGATGAACCGCAGAATGGTGACGCTGGTCCTGCTGCTGGTCTGCAGCGGCGCGTACGCGGACGACGTCGCAGCGAAGCGCGAAGCGATCCGCGGCATGCTGAAGACGGTTACCATCCGCCTGATGGGTGCGATCGTCGGATACTGTCGATCCGAGGACCCGGCTTCGGCCGGGGCGATCGGGCGCGGCTACGAGAACTACCGGGCCGTCATGGAGAAGGCGGTGGACGAATCGGTCGACGAGATTCCGGAATCCCGATTGGACACCATCATCACCCTGAACAAGTCTGCGGACATCTCGGAGAAGCTCGATAGCGTTGCCGAAATGATGGTCGGCGCATTGCGCACGCAGGATGCGTCGAAGTATTGTCCCCGGATTGCCGGCCAACTCGCTCGCTACTCGCTTGCGGACGCCGAGCAGGATATCCGGAAGGGCAGGGACCTGATCGAAGCCGCGCGCGCCCGCAGCGGCGGCACGCAATCGCCCTGAGTGGGCCCGGCCCGGGCAGCGCGGCCGCAGGATCGCCAGCCGATCCTGGCGGTCGTCAACGCGGCTGCCGGCCTACGAGGGTGTCATCCCCAGCGACCGCTGGCACGAGCCCTACATGCCGGGTTCGGAACTCGAGAGCGAGATCGCCGATGGCGTCGTCTTCCGGGTGGTTGAAGTGGAGGGACGGATCGTGGGCGCGATGGGCATCCAGGACCGCGGTGACGTGTCGCTGGTACGTCACGCCTACACGTTGCCCGCCTTCCAGGGGAAGGGCGTCGGCACGACGCTGCTGCGCCACGTGTTGACCCTGACAGACAAGCCTGTGTTGATCGGCACGTGGGCGGCTGCGACCTGGGCCATCGACTTCTACCGACGCAACGGGTTCGTGCTCGTTTCCGAAAGCGTAAAGAGCGATCTGCTCCGCAGGTACCGGTCGCTCCCCGCGCGGCAGGTGGAGACCTCGGCGGTCCTGGCGGATGAACGTTGGGTCAGGGAGCATCGGTCCGCGGCCTTCACATAACGTGTCGGCTTTCCCATGCCTGGTCCCGCCCGAGCCGGCCTCTTCATCTACGCAAAGGATCTCGATCGTCTTGCGCGATTCTCCGAATCGCTGCGCGGCATGACGCGCCTGCACGCGACCGACGAACTGGTGGTGCTCGAATCGCAGCAGACCCAGCTCGTTGTGCATCGCATCCCGCCGCACGTTGCCTCGGGAATCGTGATGGAATCGCCGCCGGTGCGCCAAAGCGGATGAAGCCGGGCACTGGCGCGAGATTGTATTAATCCCGCACCTCGAACGTTGTCTAGCCCGCTTCCGCCTTTGGTCGATCATCGCGCAACACTCTGCTTTCAGAGGTCAAGCTGCCGTTGACTAGATTTGGCTGCTGGCGGCTTCTCGGCCAATCCGACTATACGGGGGGGCGGCAGCTATACGATGGCCAACGTCTAACTATTTTCTGCAAGGTTTACGCGTAATGCTAGATTTCTGACACTGAGTTATCGACGTTAGGGTATTCAAAAACATGGTTGAATTCGGAAGAGTCGATCCGGCAGGAAGTTGTATGCACGAATCATATTTACGTTCAACGTCACGGGGATTGTCAATTTTCGCAAAACTTTCACGAGCCTTTCATTTTGCTTACATGCGGCTTACGTGTGCAGGAATAGTTTTCCGGAGAAAGCTCTGTGAAAGCAAGTGCCAACATAATTGCGGTGCTCGCGAACACGGGCTTGCATAAGGAAACAGCAGTTGAAAGCCGCGGCAGCAATTGGGAGCACAGCGAACATAGCGACACTTGGCGCGATCGGAGCGGTCGCACTCGCATTGATTGCATGGGTGTCGGGCGGCGGATCGACGGCGCACTATTTCTCGCGCAGCGCACACGCGGAGTATGTGCGTCGCGGCGCGGACAGCGCGCAGCACAAGCCGGGCGACGTGCTGAGCGCAAACAGCGTGGATCTCTCGCCGACCGAATTCGCGAAGCTCAAGGTCGAACCGGTGCCCGAGCGCAGCTTCAACGTGCTGCGCGAGGCGGTCGGCAACATCGCCTTCAACGACGAAATGTCGGTGCAGGTGTTTCCGCCGTTCCAGGGCAAGATCATCGCGGTCTTCGCGCGCGCCGGCGACCGCGTCGAGAAAGGCACGCCGTTGTTCACGGTGGACAGCCCCGATCAGGTGCAGGCCGAGTCCACGCTCATTTCGACTGCAGGCACCCTGCAACTCACCTCCCGCGTGCTCGATCGCGCGAAGCAGCTCTATGCCGTGCAGGGCATCGCGCAAAAGGACGTCGAGCAGGCGATTGCCGACCAGCAGGCGGCTGAAGGCGCGCATAAAGCCGCGCGCGATGCGCTGCGCATCTTCGGAAAGACTGACGCGGCAATGGACCAGATCGTCGCCTCACGCAGGGTCGATTCCGTGCTGTTGGTGCGCAGCCCGATCAGAGGACAGGTGACGGCGCGCAATGCGGCGCCGGGCCTGCTCGTGCAGCCGGGTGCCGCCCCTGCGCCATACACGGTTTCCGACCTGTCGCGCGTGTGGATGCTCGCAAATGTTGCCGAGATGGACATTCCGTTGCTGCGTTTGGGCCAGGAAGTCCTGGTTTCCGTGCAGGCCTATCCGGGGCGCAAGTTCGGCGCGCGCATTTCGAATATCGGCGCCGCTGTCGATCCGAACACGCGGCGCGTGACGGTGCGCTCCGAAGTCAGCGATCCGAAGAACGAACTGCGGCCGGGAATGTTCGCGACGTTCGTGATCCGCACCGGACAGTCCGAGCGTTCGCCCGCGGTGCCATTTGCAGGCGTCGTGCGTGAAGGCGATGGCAGCATGACGATATGGGTGACCACGGATCGCAAGCGCCTGCTGAAACGCAGCGTTCAGGTCGGCATGCAGCAGGAGGGCTACTGGCAGATTCTCGATGGACTGAAAGCCGGAGAACTCGTGGCGACGGAAGGCGCGCTGTTTCTGAACAACGCGCTGACCGGGGCGTCGCGTTGAGGCGAAGGACGGGGGGCCGCCTGCCGCGCAGGCCGCAGGCGAAATCATGTTGAGGGCAATACTCACGTTTGCGCTGATCCGCCGGCCGATCGTGATGCTCGGCTTCGTCATCCTGATGGTCGCCGGCCTTATCGCCTTTTCCAAGCTCAATATCGAAGCGTATCCAAACCCCGCGCCGGTCATTCTCGAAATTACCGCGCAGGTTCCGGGTCTCTCGGCCGAGGAGATGGAGCGCTACTACACGATCCCGATGGAGGTCGGACTGGCGACCACGCCAGGCGTCGACGTGATCCGCTCGACGTCGTTCTATGGGCTCTCGTTCGTGCGCGTCACGTTCCGCTATGGAATCGACTACTACTTTGCCTACACGCAGGCGGCAATCGCCCTGCAGCAGAATGTCAATCTCCCGAACAACGTGCAGCCGCAGATCCAGGGTTCCAGCCTCGTCGGCGAGATCTACCGCTACCAGGTGGTGGGGCCCCCCCATTACGGCCTGAGTAATTTGAGGACGATCCAGGATTGGGTGCTGACGCGGCGGCTGAAGACAATCCCTGGCGTGGTCCAAGTGGTGACCTGGGGAGGTACGACCAAGACCTACGACGTCGAAGTCGACATGAACAAGCTCGACGCCTACAACATCACGCTGCCGCAGACGCTGACCGCCATCGGCAATGGCAATATCAACGTGGGCGGACGGACAATCGACGTCGGCCAGCAATCCGTCAACATCCGCGGTCTTGGTCTCATCAAGAGCATCGACGACATCGGCAACGTGGTGATCACTACTCAGCCCGGTGGCATCCCGGTGCTGGTCAAGGACATTGCCAAGGTGTCGATTGGCAATCTGCCACGGCTGGGCAAGGCCGGCCGCGATGCAGAGGACGACGTGGTCACCGGCAATGTCATCATGAACCGGACATTGCAGACCAATGAAGTCATTGATCGCGTAAAAGCTGCAGTAAAGAAGATCAATGTCGACGGCACCCTGCCGCCGGGCGTGCAGGTCGTGCCGTACTACGACCGATCGAGCCTGATCGAGGTGACGACGCATACCGTGCTGCACAACCTCGTATTCGGCTGCCTGCTGGTGTTCTTCATCCAATGGATTTTTTTGGGCGATCTGCGCAGCGCCATTATCGTCGGGCTCAACATTCCGTTCGCCTTGCTCTTCAGCGTGATCATTCTCTACATGATGGGAGAGTCCGCGAATCTGCTGTCGGTGGGCGCCGTCGACTTCGGCATCATCGTGGACTCGTGCGTGATCTTCGTCGAAAACGTTTTCCGCAACTTGCAACGCAAGGGTGCGGAGCAGGCCGCATTGCTCCACCCGTATATGCCGCCGCAGACCGGCGAGGGCTGGACGGACCGGATCAAGGTGATCTTCGCGAGCGCGTTGCAGGTCAATTCGGCGGTGCTCTTCTCGACCGCCATCACGCTCGCGGCATTCGTGCCGCTCTTTACGATGCAGGGCGTCGAAGGGCAGATTTTCAATCCGATGGCGCGAACCTACGCCTACGCGCTGGCCGGTGCTCTGCTCGGCACGTTCACCGTGACGCCCGTGTTGGTGTCGTATTTCATCCCGGAGCACGTGAGGGAGACCGAGACGTTTGTGGTCAGAATATTGCGCAGGGGTTACGAGCGCGTGCTGACCTGGGCGCTGGATCACCGCGCACTTGCCGTCGGCATCGGTGCCGCTGTCGTACTGCTGGCAGCAGCGCTGGCGCCGCAGCTCGGCAGCGAGTTCCTGCCCACGCTCGAGGAAGGCAACCTGTGGATACGCGCCTCGATGCCGCCGACGATTTCGCTCGACTCCGGCATCCCGTACGTCGAAAAGATGCGCGAGATATTGAAGAAACATCCAGAAACGATCACCGTGGTTTCGCAGCACGGCCGTCCCGACGACGGCAGCGATGCGGCCGGCTTTTACAATGCGGAGCTGTTTGTTCCATTGAAGCCGATGGATGAATGGACGCCGGGTCTGACGAAGGAGAAGCTGGTGGAACAGCTCCAGAAGGAGTTTTCCGCCGAGTTCACGGGCATCACCTTCAACTTCTCGCAATACATCCAGGACAACATCCAGGAGGGCCTGTCGGGCGTAAAAGGCGCGAACGCGGTCAAGATCATCGGGCACGATTTGACGGAACTCGAACGCATCGCCACCGACGTCCTGCGCGTAATGGACGGGGTGCGCGGAGTTAGCGATCTCGGGATCTTCCGCGTCCTCGGACAACCCAATCTCAATATCTCCATCGACCGCGGCAAGGCGGCCCGCTACGGGCTTAACGTTGGCGATATCAACGCGGTGGTCCAAGCCGCACTCGGCGGCACGCAGGCGACGACGATACTGGAAGATGACAAGCAGTTCGGGCTGATCGTGCGGGTCGCCTCCGGGTACCGCGACAATCTGGATAAAGTGCGCAACATCAAGGTCGGCGTCCCCGCGAGCGGCAGCGGGCCGAATGCGTACATCCGGCTAAGCGAGCTCGCCGCCATTTCTCTCGATACCGGCGCCTCCTACATTTATCACGAGCGCAATCAGCGTTACATCCCGGTCAAGTTCAGCGTGCGCGGCCGCGACCTTGGCGGCACGGTGGCGGACGCGGAGATGCAGATTACGCAGAAAGTCACGCTGCCGCACGGTTACCGGATCGAATGGGCGGGAGAGTTCGAGGAACTGCAACAGGCGAAGAAACGTCTCGAGGTCATTGTGCCGATCAGCCTGATCCTCATCATGGTGCTTTTGTACGGCCTGTTCAATTCCACGCACGACAGCCTCCTTGCGCTTTCCGGTATTCCGTTTGCGATCGCCGGCGGCATCATCACGCTGTTCGTGACCGGTATTGATTTCAGCATCTCGGCGGCCATCGGCTTCGTGTCGCTGTTCGGCATTTCGGTCATGAACGGGATTTTGCTGATCACGTACTACAACGAACTGCGGGAATCCGGTTTGCACAGCGTCGATGCGATGTATCACGCGGCATCGCAGCGTATGCGACCGATGTTGATGACGGCGCTGTCCGCGTGCATCGGCTTGTTTCCCGCCGCGATCTCGACCGGCATCGGCAGCCAAGTGCAGCGCCCGCTCGCGACGGTGATCGTGGGCGGGCTCCTGATCGGCCCGGTCATGCTGCTCGTCGTCGTGCCGCCGCTTTGCCTCTTCTTCCTCACCAAGCGGGACCGTGCCGACCTGGAGGCGTACCCGACGGAGGAGGCGGCCGCCGCGGACGCCGCTCCCGCCGACGAACCGGAGAAGCGCGATGAATAGCGTCCGCCGCGGCTCATTGCGCCGGTGCAAAGTGGCGCAAACGGTGTCGATGATGGTGCTTGCGCTCGGCGGCTGTGCGGTAGGCCCCGATTTCCAGCGGCCGGCGGAGCCGGCGGTGAAAAGCTATACGCGGCCGGGATTCCCTGCGCAGACTGCCAGCACGCCGCTGGCGGCCGGCGAAGCGCAAAAATTCCTCGCCGGCAAAGACGTGTCGTACCAGTGGTGGACCCTGTATGAATCGCCGCATCTCAATGCGCTCGTCGAGCAGGCGTTGAAGGCCAATCCGACCGTGCAGGCGGCACAGGCCGCGCTGCGCCAGGCGCACGCGCTGGTGCGCGCGCAGCAGGGGTTTTACTACCCCACCGTGCAGGCAGGCGTGTCGGCGAGCCGGCAGAGAAACTCGGCCACCATCTCGCCGCCGCTGAGCTCGGGCGAAACCATATTCAACCTCTATACCGCCCAGGTGGCGGTCGGTTATACGCCCGACGTTTTCGGCGCAAACAGGCGCCAGGTCGAGGCGCTCAAGGCGACGGCCGAAATTCAACGCTTCCAGCTCGAAGCCACCTATATCACGCTTGCTTCCAACGTCGTCACCGCCGCATTGCAGGAAGCATCCTTGCGCGCGCAGATAGCGGCGACGCAGGAAATCATCGCTGCGAACACCAAGTCGCTTGAGATACTGCGGCGCCAGTTCGCTCTTGGCTATGCCGCCGGCATGGACGTGGCGGCGGCGGACGCCGCGCTCGCGCAAGTCGAGCTCACATTGCCGCCGCTGCAAAAGCAATTGGAACAGACGCGCGATCTGCTGGCCGCTCTTGCCGGCCGTTTTCCGGGCGAGGCGCCGGGCGACCGATTCGAGCTGGCTGAGCTGAAATTGCCGCAGGAGTTGCCGTTAAGCGTTCCATCAAAGCTGGTCGAACAGCGCCCCGACGTGCGCGCGGCCGAGGAGCAATTGCATGCCGCCAGCGCGCTGATCGGTGTCGCGGTGGCGGCCAGGCTGCCGCAATTCAGTATCGCCGCCGTGAGCGGCGGCGCGGCGACCGTATTCAGCAAGATGTTCGAGAGCGGCAATCCGTTCTGGGCGATAACGGGCAACGTCAGCCAGACGCTCTTCGCGGGCGGCACGCTGCTCTTCCGCAAGCGCGCCGCCGAAGCGGCGTTCGATCAGGCCGGCGCGCAATACAAGAGCACCGTGATCGGCGCGTTTCAAAACGTCGCCGACACCCTCTACGCCTTGCAGGCCGACGCCGAGGCATTGAGCGCCGCGGCCAGAGCGGAGCACGCGGCCGAAGTCAGTCTCGGCCTCGTGCGCCAGCAACTGGACCTAGGGCAGGTCAACGTGCTGGCGCTGCTCGCCGCCGAGCAAACTTACCAGCAGGCCGTGATTGCGCGCACGCAGGCGCAGGCCAACCGTCTGATGGACACCGCGGCGCTGTTTCAGACGCTTGGCGGCGGTTGGTGGAACCGTTCCGATACCGCGTCGCGCGAACGTTGAGCGAGGGGGGAGATAAATCGCGATGATCGATTGCCACGAATGCAAGCGACCGATTTCGGATAAGCCATCAAGTGTCCGCATAGCGGCGCTCCGGTGAGCCCTGCCGGCGGCGTGAAGGCCCATCAGATCTTCGGCGTGACCATCATGATATCGGGCCTGGGTCTATTCCTCGTGGCGAAGGAACCGACGTTCATAGCAGGCGGCGGGATGGTGCGCGTTGACGGTTTCATTGCATCGTTTTCGTAAGAACATGCGTATTTCAGCGCCATGAATAAACCTACGGGCAAAAATCGCAGATTACCGGGCAGACCGCCAAAGGGAATCGCCACCGTCCAGTCGCCCGACGAACCGGTCGCCCCAGGCGATCCACGGGAAATTCACGCGCTGATCGTGGAGAATGACGGCGTGCTCGCGCGTGGGCTGCAAGAGGCACTGCGCGAAGCTAGATAGATACCACGTCGCTAGCGGCCAACGGTCTCAAGGCCAATCACCTGCTGTGCAACAGGTGCTGCGAATTCGTGATCATGGATCTCGGCCTGCCTGGATTGGATGGCCTTGAAGCCCTGCGCAGGATGCGGCAGCGCGGGATCAGGACGCCGGCAATCATCACGACTGCGCGAGACGCCGTCGAAGACCGCATAAGCGGCTTCAAGGCCGGCGCCGACGACTATATCGTCAAGCCGTTTGCGCTTGCTGAACTCGAACAGCGGATCTCCGCTTTGCTCAAGCGCACGCTCGTCGAGTCGAAGCGGGCGTGCGGCCCGCTGGTCATGGCGCGGGATGCGTACAACGCGTGACTCACTTGTAGTAGCGGTACTTGCCGCTCTTGCCCGAGGCCTGGGACATGCCCGCGCCGCAGTGCGCGCACTTGAGCAGTCCCACCAACGGAGTCGGAGAAGACAACGCGCGCGGCGCATGCATCTTCGAGTCGTTCGCCGCCCGGCGTCTGGCAACCCGCTCGAACAGGTCCGCTGCCACGATCGCGGGAATCTCCACCGCGATCCATTCGCTCTCCGGTCGCAGCCTTCCGGTCCGGGAGTCGCGCCGGTTGAAGTAGAAGCAGCGCGTGTACAGCGGATCGCTCAGGACGCTGTTCACGTTCTGGATGCGCCAGCGCCGTCCGTGCATGCTGATGCTCCATTCATTGAGATGGGCCGCGATCGCCTTCATCCCCATGAGCTTGTCGTCGCGCCCTCGCAGGTACAGGTCATAGACCTTCCCCACGATCTCCGCATCAACCGGATCAATTTCCAGGCGCTTCCTGATCCGCTCCCGGGTGCCCGCCTGGCCGGTGGCCACGGCCTGGAAGCCGAAGGGCGGGGTGGAGCTGTTCCAGCGGCCTTGCCGGGCGTTCTCCTGCATCGCCCGGCGGATGTGCTTTGCATTCTCCGCGCTCTGGTACTCGTCGAACGCGCTGATCATGGTGCTCATTAGATCGCCAGTACCGTCATCTGCCGTCAGTTGGGTGATGGAAATGAGTCGTATCCACGACTTCTTCAAGCGCAGCTGACAGCTGAAAGACCAATGGACGTTGCGGAAGAAGTGCGAGCGGCTGTGCACGATGATGGCCGTGAACGGAGGAGGCGAGGCCGTGGCCTCGGCGATCATGCGCTGGAACTCCGGACGACGATCGTCCATAGCGGAAGCACCCGGCTCCACGAACTCGGCGGCGATGTCATGGCCTTGAGCCTGACATCAAGCCCGCAGCCGCTTCAGCTAATCGGGGATCGACGGTTCGTTGTCAGCCTGACGGGTGGTGGGCACCCGCGCATAGATTGCCACTGCCATGTCGCACTCCTTCGCTGCCGTTGTCTTGCTTTGTCCCTACGCTGCGTCGTCCGTCTTTGCCTCGATCAGCGCAAGGATCAACTCCGTCAGATGGGTCCGGAAGAGGTCCAGTTCCTCCGCGTAGCCCCGATCCCGGGGAACGTCCAGCGCCAGCGTAACGGGGATTGCGCCCGGTTGCACGGGGGTGGCCCGGGTAGCATCGGTGCACGCTTTCCGGGCGCGTTTGCGCTCAGTGCCGGGTCGAACTTGCTTGAACTGCCGGCATGTTCGCCGCAACGGTGTACGACCTTACTGCCCTTCCCGCCGCTGTACGACCCCGGGGTTCCTGCGCAGGTTGCCCGGGGAAGGTTGCGCAGGAAGTCTACGAGCAAGAATTTGTCCGTGCAATGAATTGCCAGGACCACGCGATTGGGTTTGAGCTAGTGCCTTGAGCGGTCCCCCACTTTCATGGACCGGCGATAGGCCGTAGTCACGGCGGACCGAGGTAATCCGAGTGGTGGGCGTGTAGCAGAGGCAAAGCGGGGTAGTGGCAATCGGGTCGACGATTGTGGATTCTGGTATCGCAAAACTCGTGTCGCTCGAGGGTAATGCCGATGGGCGATTCTTGGGGAGCATGTCAACAACGCATCGAGCCCAATAGGGATCCAGCAGCCTGGAGAGGTCTCGTCAGCAAATCGTAAGTGTCTCCGTGCATCATCGGCCGTTCTGCTCCCGGAAAGCCAAGCATGGAAGGGGGAGGACCTCGTTGTACCGGCGCTGCCAAACCTCGATGAACACCCGGGCTTGGCCACGGGAACGGAATCACTCCAGGCAAGATGAATCTCATCATCCTTAAAGAAGTCTTCGCGGGTTTCCTTCGTACGCGCCATATCGCCCGCCACTTCCGGCGCCTTGCCTTGCTGGATACGCTGGTCCAGGCCGGCATAAGCCGCGAGGTGCCGGCTACTCTTGCGCAACGGATTGTGGCAGCGGCCAAGAGCGACGCAGATGCCCTGCTCAAGACACTTGATTCTCACGCCGACGGCTTGACCGAAGGCCAGGCTGACGCGGTGCGGATGCGCGTGGGCCTGAACGAGGTGGAGCACGAGAAACCGCTGCGCTGGTGGCAACACCTTTGGCGCTGCTACACGAACCCATTCAATCTGCTGCTGACTCTGCTGTCCATCATCTCCTACCTCACCGGGGATCTCAAGGCCACCATCGTCATTGGCGCCATGGTGGTGCTCTCGACCTCGCTGCGCTTCTGGCAGGAAGGAAAGTCAAACCGGGCGGCCGAGGCGCTCAAGGCCATGGTGAGCAATACGGCCACTGTCATGCGCCGCGACGTGTCGGAGGACGCCGCGCCGCTGTTCAAGAAGTACTATGGCATGCAGTTGCGCGTGCGCGCCGCCCGGCGAGTCGAACTGCCGATCCGTCTGCTCGTGCCCGGGGACGTGATCGTCCTGTCGGCCGGCGACATGATCCCAGCCGATTGCAGGCTGCTCTCGGCCAAGGACTTGTTCGTCAGCCAGGCAGCCATGACCGGCGAGTCAATGCCCGTGGAGAAGTTCGCGCACCAGAGCGACGTGGAGGCGACCAATCCGCTGGAACTGGAGAACATCCTATTCATGGGCACTAACGTTGTGTCCGGCTCTGCCTCGGCCGTGGTGGTTTCGACGGGCAACGAAACCTACTTCGGGGTGCTGGCCAGCCGAGTGACCACCATCGATCGCGCCCCGACGTCGTTTCAGGCTGGCGTGAACAAGGTGAGTTGGCTCCTGATTCGCTTCATGTTCGTGATGGCGCCGCTCGTGTTCTTCATCAATGGCTTCACCAAAGGCGACTGGATGGAGGCTTTGCTGTTCGCGCTGTCGGTAGCTGTGGGTCTGACTCCGGAGATGCTTCCGATGATCGTCACCTCGACCCTGGCCAAGGGTGCAGTGTTCCTGTCGCGCAAGAAGGTCATCGTCAAGCGCCTGGACGCCATCCAGAACTTTGGCGCCATGGACGTGCTGTGCACTGACAAGACTGGCACACTCACGCAGGACAAGATCTTCCTCGAACGGCATGTCGACGTGTGGGGTGAGGAGTCCGAGGAGGTGCTGGAGATGGCCTATCTCAACAGTTACTATCAGACCGGGCTCAAGAATCTCCTTGATGTGGCCGTGCTGGAGCACGTGGAGGTGCACCGGGAATTGAATCCCGCACACAACTACAGCAAGGTCGATGAGATTCCGTTCGACTTCACCCGCCGGCGCATGTCGGTCGTGGTCTCCGAACGTGACGATCACCACGAACTGATCTGCAAGGGCGCAGTGGAGGAAGTCCTCGCCGTGTGTACCCGCGTGCGCCACGGCGATGCAACCGAACCCATGAGCGCCGACCTACTGGACCGCATTTTCGCGGTGACCGCCGATCTCAATGAGGAAGGCTTGCGCGTGGTGGCCGTGGCGGCCAAGGAGGTCCCGCCTGCGAAAGACGTTTATGGGGTTGCCGATGAGCGCGAGCTGACCTTGATCGGCTATGTCGCCTTCCTCGATCCCCCGAAGGAAAGCGCCGCGCCCGCACTCAAGGCGCTCGCCGCTCATGGGGTGACGGTCAAGGTCCTGACCGGCGACAACGAGCTCGTCACGGCAAAGATCTGCCGCGAAGTCGACATGCCCATGGACGGCGCGTTGCTCGGCGCAGATATCGAGCGACTGAGCGATACCGAGCTGGCCCACGCGGCGGAGAAGGCGAACGTCTTCGCCAAGCTCACGCCCGCTCACAAGGAGCGCATCGTGCGCCTCCTGAAGGGTAATGGCCATGTCGTCGGCTTCATGGGCGATGGCATCAACGACGCGCCGGCTTTGCGCACCGCCGACATCGGCATCTCGGTGGACACCGCTGTGGATATCGCGAAAGAAGCGGCCGACATCATCCTGCTGGAAAAGAGCCTCATGGTGCTGGAGGAAGGGGTGCTGGAGGGCCGGCGGACGTTTGCCAACATGCTCAAGTACATCAAGATGACGGCCAGCTCCAACTTCGGCAACGTATTCTCTGTGCTGGTCGCCAGCGCCTTCGTTCCGTTCCTGCCGATGTTGCCGATGCAGTTATTGGTGCAAAACCTGCTGTACGACATCTCGCAGATCGCGATTCCATTCGACAACGTGGACGCGGAACTTCTGCAGAAGCCGCAGCGTTGGCAGCCGGGTGACCTCGGGCGCTTCATGGTGTTCTTCGGCCCGATCAGCTCGGTCTTCGATATCACCACCTACCTCATGATGTGGTTCGTATTCAGCGCCAATACGCCGGAGCGCCAGACGATGTTCCAGTCCGGCTGGTTCGTCGTCGGCCTTCTGACACAGACCCTGATCGTGCACATGATCCGCACGCCCAAAGTTCCCTTCATCCAGAGTCGAGCCGCCACGCCGCTGATGGTGATGACCGGCCTCATCATGGCCGTCGCAATCTTCCTGCCTATGGGGCCGTTGGCGCACTACGTCAAACTGCAGGCCTTGCCGCCGCCGTACTTCCTGTTCCTGCCGGCGATCCTGCTGGGCTACATGGGACTCACACAGGCCATGAAGGGCATCTATACCCGTCGATACGGCTGGCAATGAGGAGACGACTATGGAAGCCATTCAAAATATAAACCTGGCCTCCCTGGGCGATACCCTGATCAGCCTGACGACGGCCTTTGTCCTGGGCGGGCTGATCGGCTTCGAACGGCAATACCGGCAGCGCACAGCTGGCCTGCGTACCAACGTGCTGGTGGCGGTAGGCGCGGCCGTGTTCGTGGACATGGCCAATCGCCTGACCGGGCATGACGGCGCGGTACATGTTGTCGCCTACGTCGTTTCAGGTATCGGCTTTCTCGGTGCGGGCGTCATCATGCGCGAGGAGGGCAATGTGCGCGGCATCAACACGGCCGCCACGCTTTGGGGATCTGCCGCGGTCGGTGCAGCGGCCGGGGCGGACCTAATCCTCGAGGCGACCTTGGGTTGTGTATTCGTATTGTCCGCGAACACCTTGTTGCGGCCCATCGTCAACACGATCAACCGCAAGCCGTTGGATGTTGCGTCTACGGAGGTCACGAACACGGTCTATGTCATTGCAGACAAGACCCAGCGGAAGGTGGTCTTGACCCAGCTAGAAGAGGAACTAGAACGAAGCAACTATCCGACCCGTGACCTGGACATTCATGCTTTCGGCGACGCCGAGGTCGAGATCGAGGCTACGTTGGCCGTGACCTCGATCGATGGGAACGAGTTGGATGCCCTGGTACAGCGACTGGCGGCAATGCCAGCGGTGAGACAAGCGTTTTGGAGTCCGAGCACATCCGAGTGACAGGCTTAGGGCATCTTCTCAAGCCGGCACTTGGAGCGGGCTCAACCGCCTTCTCCGAAAGCGGTTCTCTGATGCACCAGAGAAGGGGCTAGTTCGCAGGAAGCGCGCATACATCAGAAGTGGCTCACGCCCACTTCGCTCGACGCTTCCGCCGGGGACACAAGCGCACGCAGGCTCGAACGCTGAAAGCCGCGGTTCGAGTAACGGGAGGGTATCCTTTTGCGCAGGGTGGGCGCAGCGATCAAAGGTCAGTATTCATTCCCGATGTCCGGCGTCCGCCTTTGCGGGTCGATCGCCTCACATGCAGAGGTCCTATACCTGCTATTGCGGGCCGAGCGCCAGGCTCCGGGCTGCATGAATCTGGCAAAGGCGTGAACGCTTTGCCCACCATGGCTGCAACGTGGGGGCTTGTGTGGGGGCCGGCACGTCAGGCATGCCGGCAGCCGTAGCGATCCTGAGCGCGCGACCGGCCACTGAGAGCCAGCGGGAGGTTTCAGGGCTGGTGCTGCCGGCGGCGACGCGTAACTGCGAATACGAGTCCGAGTCCGGCAACCAACATGGCATACGTCTCCGGTTCTGGAACCAAGTTGGCAGCGCCATTCTGGGCTCCAAGGTACATGCCGACATCGTTCGGACCGGGAAGCGAGTCACCGAAACCAGGATCAAACGTGGCGTGGTGATCTACCGGGTCATAGACTCCGCCAAACTTGAAGAACTCATAGCGGCGAAGTATCGATGCCGCGTTGGGCCCCACGGGAGCTCCATAGCCGCTCTCGAGTTTTCCCGAAGCCGGGTTACCTGGATCCATCTGCAACAGCTGCCACTCGATTTCCGTCTTCGCCCGCTTGACCTTCGGGTTGTCTGCGACCAAGTCTTCCAGTCTTGGTGGCTCGTCCAACTCGGTCGTATAGACCTTGACCCAGATTGCCTCGCCGAACTGCGGTTGGAGATCGGGGATCTGAACGGGAGCGGGTGCCTGGACCTGAGCGCCAACGACCGGAGGTGCGGGGGGCTGGCCAGCCGGTCGGGGCGGCGCCGGAATGACATTCCATACCGGCGCTGGAAGAGTAACAACTCCGTTGCTTAGCACCCCGGCTGTCGCCGTCTCAGTCAACCAGCTGTAAGTCGTCTTGGTTGCATTCCTCGTGGTGCCGATTCCGAAATGGTCGCAGGGAGTAGCTGCGCTATAGCCGAGTCCTCCGCCCGACCAGCAGTTGTCTCCCGGAGTGATGAAGCTTCCGCTGGGTGTGCCGTAATCCCAGCTCTTGCTCGCGCCGTCGAACACGCCCGCGTAGGTGACCTTGGTGCCGAAGGTCGTAGCAGTCGTATATTCGGTGATGGTTGGCGAGCCGTAGCGTTCCACACTTCTCGCCGGGTCGAACCCGCGGCCCGTCGGAAAACCGCGACCTGGACCTCCGAAGGTGTCCGTGACATCGCTGCTGTGCAGGCCTTCAAGGTCGATCTCGAATCCATGCGCCATGACCCCCGTGTCATTGATGACGTCGAAGTTGCCGAGGAAGCCGATGACAGCCGTGGAGCCAGCGGCTGGCGCCAGTGCCAGCGACGCGGCAACCGCGATCGCCGAAAGCGTTGGGCTATTCATTGGTTGGAACCTCCGGGTCGACATGCACAAGGCCGCATGCACCTTCGCGAGTCTTCGTCACGGTATCCATACTGTACCCATTAACCGATCTGGTCGCGCGCACTCGCCAGACATACCGGGCACCAGACGCACAACGACGAGGCTGATTTGATCGAACACTCTCACAGCTTCTGGAGTCTTGATTGATCTATATCAGCAAGTTTCCGTCGAGGGTTGGCGCGGAGACTGCACCTCATTCTCGACTTGATGACCCACGCCGATGCCTGGCGCCGGCCCGGCGTTCACCCCCTTACGCTGCTGCCGCCGCGTCTGGAACTGACCTGCCAAGGTTGAAGACGGCCGGCCATGCATGAGGGCCTGACCGCCGGGGAAGCCCGCGCCCGCCTGGTACGGGATGGCGCCAATGAGTTGCCCGTTTCCCAGCGGCGTGGCGTGCTGCGACTTGTTGGCGATGTCGTCAGGGAGCCGATGTTCCTGCTGCTGATCGCTTGCGGCGCCATCTACATGGCGCTCGGCGATCGGCACGAAGCGCTGATGCTTTTCGGGTTCGTGTTCGTGGTGATGGGCATCACCTTGGTGCAGCAACGCCGCACCGAACGGTCCCTGGACGCGCTGCGCGACCTCTCGAGCCCGCAGGCGCTGGTCCTGCGGGATGGCCAGCCGGTCAAACTGCCCGGGCGCGAGTTGGTCTGCGGCGACATCGTGTTGCTGGCCGAGGGTGACCGCGTGCCTGCCGACATCACCTTGGTCGATGCCTCGACCTTGTGCGTCGATGAGTCCATGCTTACGGGTGAGTCGGTGCCGGTGAGCAAGTCGATCTCAATAAACTCCGGCGGGGCGGTCGTCTCGCCGTCAGCGGAAAATGAAGGTCGAGTCTTCTCCGGTACGCTTATTACGCAAGGCGCCGCTCGCGGATTGGTGATCGCCACCGGCGAGCGCAGTGCGCTGGGCCGCATTGGCAAGTCACTCGCAGGACTGGGGGGCGGCAGCACACCGATCCAGCAGGAAACCAACCGCGTCGTCAAGCGTGTGGCCATCGTCGGTCTGATCCTGGCTGCCGCACTGGCGGTGGCCTACACGCTGTCGACAGGCGAATGGCTCCACGGTCTGTTGGCCGGGCTCACGCTGGCCATGGCGGTGCTGCCAGAGGAGTTGCCAGTTGTGCTAACCCTATTCTTGGGACTGGGGGCATGGCGGCTGGCACGCGAAAAGGTGCTGGCCCGCAGCATTCCGGCGGTCGAATTGCTGGGGGCGACCACCGTGCTGTGTGCCGACAAGACCGGAACGCTCACGGCCAATCGCATGACGGTGCGAGGCCTGTGGTCGCCGGTTGCCAGCTACGACAGTGTGCAGGACGCTGGCCAGCCCTTGCAGGAGTCACTTCACGAAGTGCTTGAGTTCGGCATCCTGGCCAGTCATCGACGTGCCTTCGACCCGATGGAGGCCGCTATCGGCGCGTCCGGACAGCGCCTGCTCGCCGACACCGAGCATCTTCACAGCGACTGGACTCTGGTCGATGACTACCCGCTGTCGCGCGAGATGCTGGCGATGTCGCGGGTCTGGCAATCGCCAGACAGCCGGGAGCGGATAATTGCTGCCAAGGGGGCGCCGGAGGCGATCGTTGACCTGTGCCATATGGACGCCGAACGACACAGTGCGGTGACTAGGCAAGTGGGCATCCTGGCCGCCTACGGCTTGCGGGTGCTGGGCGTTGCCCGTGCGACCTTCGTCGCAAGCGAACTCCCGGGCAATCAGCATGACTTCGAATTCGAGTTCCTCGGGCTCATCGCACTCGAGGACCCTCTGCGCCCCGACGTGCCTCAGGCCATCGCCGAATGCCGGGCCGCCGGCATCCGCGTGGTGATGATCACCGGCGACCACCCGGCGACGGCGCATGCGATTGCCAGCCAGGCCGGCCTGACCACCGACGCAGAGGTGATCACGGGCTCCGAACTGTCGGCCTTGAGCGATCAGGATCTTGCACGACGGCTCGATCAGACGCATGTCTTCTGTCGCGTCCAGCCCGAGCAGAAGCTGCGCTTGGTGCAAGCATTTCGAGCGCGCGGGGATATCGTGGCGATGACCGGCGATGGCGTCAACGATGCCCCCGCGCTGAAAGCGGCCCACATCGGGGTGGCCATGGGCGCACGCGGCACCGACGTCGCGCGCGAAGCAGCAGCGCTTGTGCTGTTGAACGACGACTTCGCGTCGCTGGTCACCGCGGTTCGCTACGGACGCCGCGTGTTCGCCAACCTGCGCAAGGCTATCGCCTTCGTCGTGGCCGTGCACGTGCCGATCGTCGGGCTGTCGATACTGCCGGTGATACTGGGCTGGCCGATGCTTTTGATGCCGGTGCATATCCTGTTCCTGCAACTCATTATCGATCCGGCCTGTTCGGTAGTCTTCGAGGCCGAGCCGCTCGAACCGGGTGCGATGAAGGTGCCGCCGCGTCGCCCGGACGCGCACTTGTTCGACGCCGAAGTCCTGGTGCGCGGACTGTGGCAGGGCGCCGGCCTGCTGGTCGTGCTGCTGGCGGTTTACGCGCTGACCCGATCGCATGCCAAGTCCGATGAGGTGGCTCGGGCCGTGACCTTCAGCGTGCTGGTAGTCTCGAATCTAGGGCTCATCTTCGCCAACCGGTTCTGGCGTCAGGTAGCCCTGCCTGGTCGTGGGTCCGCAAACTCGACTTTCCGATGGATCGCCATCGCGGCACTGGTTCTTCTGGCCTGCGTGCTCGGCATCCCGGCTGTGAGCCGCCTGTTCGCGTTCGAAATACCGACCATGCCCCTTCTCCTGGCCGGCCTAGTCGCTGCCGGGGTCTGCCTGCTTTGGTTCGAGGCCGTCAAGTGGGGCCTCGGACGACGACGCGGTAAGGCCGACTGAGACGTGCAAGCCGATGAGGTCATCGGCTGGGGCAGGGGCGCGCAGGGTCGTGCTGCGTGAGATCACCAGGGCGAGGTTGCAGGTTCAGTGGCACCGACACGAACGTTATGAACGCGATCGGCGACAGCGTCATCAACGCGACGCCTGCAAGGCCGGCGAGGAAGCTGCGGAGTTCGGGATGCATAGGGCGCCTTTCAGCGCCGTTGGGGGTACACCGAGCCTGGGCGCATGGACTGACGGCCGCCTGAACATGCATGGGCCCGCATCTGTACTTACCTGCACATGGCCCGCCGTTGATGTGGATCAAGACCGTGGGGCGCACAGTCTTGAGAATGAACCGTCACTTGCCGACTGATCACCGCGCGTCTGCGCGTAGCAAAGCTTTCGTTGCTCCCACCTTGACCGCTCTGCAACTTCTTTCCTACATCGTTATCGCCCTACCGTTGCAGTTGGCGGCGGCCTTGGGCGTGGTCGTTTAGCGGAGACGTGGATTGCAGGTGGTGTCGTCAGTCGCTTCTATCCAGGAGCCTTCCGTGCCGTCAACCGCGGCCTGGCGCGGCTGGCAGGAGTTCCGCGTGGCGCGCCGTGCGTTCGAGGATCGTTCGCGGTCGCAGTGCTCCTTCTACCTTGAACCGATCGACGGATCGGCGCTTCCGCCCTTTCTTCCCGGCCAGTTCCTGACGTTCTCCTTGATCGTCGCGGACTCGGAGGCGCCGCAGGGCGCCTCGCGGGCAATCACGCGCTGCTACTCGCTGTCGGATCGGCCGGACCCTGCGCACTATCGCGTCACGATCAAGCGCGTGCCGCCACCGTCCGATCGTCCCGACGTTCCTGCCGGTGCCTCGTCGAATCACTTCCACGACCATGTCCACCAAGGCGATGTCCTCAAGGTCAAGGCTCCAGCCGGTCACTTTGTCATCGACTCGAATACCCAACCACCCGCGGTGCTGATTGCAGGCGGCATCGGAATCACGCCGATGATGAGCATATTGCGCTGGATCGTGGCCGAACAGTCCGCTCGCACCGTGCATCTTTCTTACGGCGTGCGCAACGGCGGCGAGCACGCCTTCAAGGAGCTACTGGAACAACTCGCTGCGCAGCATCCCAACGTGCACTTGAATGTCGCCTACAGCCGACCGGAGGCCGACGACCTGGCAGGTCGCGACTACCAGCATGCGATTCGCATAGAGGTAGCGGTCCTTCGACATGGAGAAGGCGAAATGGCACATGTACCCAGCGAAGAGGCGCTCGACCGTCTACGCGATCGACATGCGCAGCCACAGCATGTCGACCGGCAAGCGGCGACGCGTTCTTCTACGACACCGCCGGTTAGAAGGACAAGACGCTCAAGTTCTACGACGGCCACTTCCACGACCTGTCGAACGACATCGGCAAGGAAGGCGTGATGGCCGACATCGTGAGCTGGGTCGAGAAGCGATTGCGCGTCTGAGCGCAGCGGATCCCCGAAACGACGAACCCCGGCGCCGGGCCGGGGTTCGTGGGCTTGCGAAAGCGTGAGGTCGGTCAGCGTCGACTGCGCACGCGTGCTGCGCCGGCGCCGACGAGCGCCAGGCCGGTGGCTACCATCAATGCGAGCGATCCCGGCTCCGGCACCCGATTGTTCGGTACCTGCCGGGCGTAGATGCTCAGGTGCGACAGGGCACGAGGGGCGCCGTTCTGGCTGTTGATCCGGACCGTGAACGTGCCGGGTTGCCCGACGCCGATCTGGGAAGCGAGGAACTGCTCCTGGTTGAAGCGATAGGCGATGTAGCCACCTTCGCCACCGGTGGTGACACTGTTACCGGCCTTGATGACCGCGACGATATCCAAGGCGAGAGGCAGACTCGCCGGCCCCGGATCGCTCACGATGGTCAGCATCCACGTGCCGGGCGACGCAGTGCCTGACGAGGTGAGCGACCAGTTGAGGCCGAAGGCCGAGGCGGTTGCGGCCGCGCCCCCAGGCGGATCGTCCTTGATCCAATCCTGCCAAGTGTTGATCCCGAACAGGCCGCCGCCCGCGAGCCCGTTGAGGTCACTGACGGAGTTGTTGCCGGGGTAGATGCCGGCGCAGTCATCGGCTGCCGATCCGCGGAACGTCAAGTCCGTCGTGTCGAGGGCACCGCCGATGGCGTTGTTGATGTTGACACTGCACGGCCCGGCCATGGCCGGAAGGGAACTTGCACAGGCGACTGCGAACAGCACTGCACCAGCGACTTGTTGGAACTTCATTCATGCTCCTGACAGCGTGTATTTGTGGGATTTTAGGTCGCGTGGCGCAGAGCGAATCGCGTGCCACGGCAGTAGTCCGGCACAATCACCATGTGCATCAGCGCGTTGTTCGCGCGTGAGGAAACTGCGCGGCGAGCGCTGTAAGAACCGCCGACGCGACGTTGCGTCATGGCGCAATCGTTCGAAAACACTGCGACCTGAACGCTGCGCTTCGGAGGGCACCGCTTTGCAGCAGCGGCTTCGCCCTCTAGACTCCGTGCAGTGGATCTTTGGAGGTGACGATGGGCAGGCTGGGCGCCAAGTTTGTTTGCGTGCTGGGATTGATCATGCTGGCGGCGGTCCCGCTACGGGAGGCAAGAGCGGCCGGCTCGGTTGCGATGCAGGTGGAGCACCTGGTCAAACAGGCCGTGGCGGAATACAACACCGCCATGGAAGCCGGCGACAGTTCGAGCTTCGTCAAGTATTTCGCGTCGAATGCAACGCGCGAAACCCCGTTGTCGAAGCAGTCCGGACGGGCCGACCTGGCCAGGTACTTCGAGGCGGAGTTCAAGGCCTACAAGGCCAGCTACCAGGTGAAGAGGATGTTCGTTCAGGAAAGTTCGGCGGCCATCGTGCTGACCTGGGATGCGGTGGATCGCAAGTCCGGCGATTCGCTCAGGATCGACATGGTCGCCCTGTTCGAGGTGGGGTCGAGCGGCCAGTTCAGCTCGGCAACGTATTACTTCGACTCGGCGCAGGCCAAACCCCTCGCCGAGCTCGGCAAGTGACGGGAAGATCCGCGCCATGACCGCTGCCGGATACGCCGGGGCGATGGTGCTGCTTGCGGGAACCGCGTGCGGGTTCGCGTCCGTCCCGGCAGGCGCCGCCGAGGAGTCCACGCAGGACGCCTTCGTCTGCATGGAAGAGACGCAGGAAAAGTGCGACTACGAGAACAGGAACATGGCGCTGTTCATCCAGGGGAGCGACGCCTTCGATCGAGGCCGCGAGATCGGCGATCTGGGCGAGGCACGCCGCATTGCCCGGGAACTGATGGACCGCGACGATATGCGGCACGGCAAGGCCCTGATGAAGTTCGTCTACGTGCAGGTAAGCCTGGGCGTGCACAAGAACTACGTAGAGGCGTATCGCTGGATCGAGGCCGACATTGCGGCGGGCCAGTCCTACCAGCGCCTGGATCTCAACTGGGTCAAGGACAAGCTGGCCGCGAAGATGACGCCGGAACAGCTGGCCGAGGTGGGGAAGCCGAAATAAACAAAGGGGCACTGCGTTGCCGCAGCGCCCCTCAAGCGTAAGGGCCGATGCATGGCCCGCGGCCATGCCGGTCAGCGCAAACGCAGTTCTTCCTTGATGTATTTGGCGAGGACTCCCAGGGTCTCTTCATCGATCAATCCCTTGAAGGCCGGCATGCCCTTGCCTGCCCGCCCCTTGGAAATGGTCTGGACGAGTTCCTGTTCGGTCAGTTTGGTGACACGGAGGTCGGCTCCATAGCCCCCTTCGTTCTGGCCGCCGCGGCCGTCGCCCAGGTGACACGTGATACAGCCGAACTTCTCGAAGGCTGCGCGGCCCCCGGCACGGGGCACGATGATTTCGGGGCGATCACCCGTTTCCGTCTCCGCGACCGCCGGCACGGGCTGGAGCGCCCACGTGCCCAGTTCGAGAACTCCGGCACCCAGCAGGACCGCTGTCGATTTGCGAAAGCCGTTCATACACGTCCACCTTGAAATTTGCGTCCGGACTCGACGGCTCGAGTCCGCACAGGGTCATTCGTTCCGGGTTTCGGTCGTCACGGGGTCGGCGCGAAGCCGGCCCCGTGCGTTTCACGCGCGCTTCACTCAGTCGTCGAGCGAGAACACGTACAGCATGTTGCTCGGGACCTGCGACTTCAGTTCCGGCGTGGCGCTGACGAACCACTGCGGCCAAGCACCGCCGAGACCCACTTCGATGGCGATGTACTGCTTGCCGTCGGCCATGAAGCTCATGGGCGGGGCGTTGATCGCCGAACCCGTCTCGAACTTCCACAGTTCCTCGAGCGTGTCAGCGTCCAGCGCCACGACCTGGCCTTCGGCGTAGCCGGCGAACACCAGACCGCCGGCGGTGGACAGCAGGCCGCCCAGCTGCGGGTGCTTGGTGGTGTGCTTCTTCACCACCTTGCCGGTGACCACGTCGATCGCGGTGATCGAGCCCCAGATGCGGCCGCACTCCGGATCCTCGTACGTCGAGAACGGCGCGCCGCCCAGGAACAGCTGACGGTGCTTGAACTCACCCGGGATGGCCACTTCCGCGAACGCCTTGTTGCAGCCGTCGATCGTCGGGATGTAGTAGCGGTTGGTCTGCGGGCTGTACGTGGTGGGCGGCCAGTTCTTGCCCCCCATGTGACCCGGCTTGAGCACGCCTTCCACGGTGCCGCGACCCTTGGTAGCGGTACCCCGGCCGGCGGCCGTCCCCGGCACGTAGGTCTGCACGTCCTTCGTCGGATCGTAGGTCTTCGGCTTGCACTTGGCGTCCAGTCCGCCGGACCAGTTGAGCTCATGCACGAACTGCGTGCACCACAGCGGTTCGCCGGTCTTGCGGTCCAGCGCGTAGGCGTAGCCGTTGCGGTTGGCATGCAGCGTCGCGCGCACGAACTTGCCGTTGATCTGCGTATCGACGAAGGTGTTCTCGTTGATCGAGTCGTAGTCGTATGGGTCGTTCGGCGTGTGCTGGAAGCCCCACTTGATCTTGCCGGTGTCCGCATCGAGCGCGATGGTCGAGTCGGTCCACAGGTTGTCGCCGGGACGGTAGGCGTTGTCCCAGTCCGGACCCGGGTTGGCCGTGCCCCAAACGATGATGTTGAGCTCCGGATCGTAGGAGCCGGTGACCCAGGTGGTGCCGCCGCCGGTCTTCCAGGCGCCGTGCTTGTCCTTCCACGTTTCGTGGCCCGGCTCGCCGGGGCCGGGGATCGTGTAGGTCCGCCAGCGACGCTTGCCGGTCTTGAGATCCATGGCCTCGATCCAGCCGCGCACGCCATACTCGGCGCCGGCCATCCCGGTGACGACCATGTCTTTCACGATCAGCGGCGCGCCCGTGATGGTTTCACTCTTGCCCGGGTCGGCCACTTGCGCTTCCCAGACCTTCGTGCCGTCCGTCTTGTTGAGCGCGATGATGCGGCCGTCGATGACGGGCGATATCACCATGTTGCCGGCCAGCACGGCGCCGCGGTTGTTGATGCCGCAGCAGGCCACCGTGGTTGCAAAGTCGGGATCGGGCGCCGGGTTGTACTGCCAGACCATCCTGGGTATTCCGCCGCGCGTATCCAGCTTGGTGACCACACCCCAGCCGGTGGTGATATAGAGGAAGCCGTTCTCGGCGACCGGTGTGCCCTCGAGGCCGGCGAACGGCCACTTGATGATCTCCTTGCCGCCGCCCTGGGTGCCGCCCATCGCCCAGGTGAAGGCGACCTTGAGCTTCTTGATGTTCTTGGTGTTGATCTGGTCCAGGCCCGAGAACCGATGCGCCTCCAGATTGCCATGATGATTGAGCCAGTTGCCCGGTTCGCGCTCGCTGTTGGTGAGCCGCTCCGGCGTGACATCGGCATAGACCGTAGTGGCGCAGATCATGGCCACCGTCAATGCCGTAACTCTCCCTGCGTGTTGCCTCGTACGCATCGCTTCCTCCCCGCTACTGGTTAATTGTCTTGCAGCGCTCGACAACCCTTGCCGCCCGGTCGTCTTCGCGCCGATGCATTCTGGAATGCGTCTTCCATTGCCTCTCGTGACGCACCGGCCGAAACCGGCGCGTCACCGCCAATGTATGCCCGGGCGATGATTGCGGCAAACGCAATCTGTGAAGCCTGCCTTTGCAATCCGCGAAGACTTCTGCGCTGCACCGCAGCAAATCGTGGCGATGCTGCGGCCGCGCGGGCTCAGAACGACCGCGGCAGGCCGAGGATGTGTTCGGCGACGTAGGAGAGGATCAGGTTGGTGGAGATCGGCGCCACCTGATACAGCCGCGTCTCGCGGAATTTGCGCTCCACGTCGTACTCGGCAGCGAAGCCGAAGCCGCCGTGGAACTGCAGGCAGGCGTTGGCTGCTTCCCAGGATGCCTTGGCCGCGAGGTACTTCGCCATGTTTGCCTCGGCGCCGCAGTCCTGCTGGTCGTCGAAGAGCCGGCACGCCTTCCAGCGCATCAGGTTGGCGGCCTCCACTTCGATGTAGCTCTCGGCGATGGGGAACTGCACACCCTGGTTCTGGCCGATGGGTCGGCCGAATACGTTGCGATCCTTGGCGTAGCGCGTGACCCGGTCGATGAACCAGTAGCCGTCGCCGATGCACTCGGCCGCTATCAGCGTGCGCTCGGCGTTGAGACCGTCGAGGATGTAGCGAAAGCCCTTGCCTTCCTCGCCGATCAGGTTCTCCGCCGGGATCTCGAGATCGTCGAAGAACAGCTCGTTGGTCTCGTGGTTCACCATGTTCGGGATCTGCCGGACGGTCATGCCCTTCGCGAGCGCCCGATGCAGGTCCACCAGGAAGATGGACATGCCCTCCGACTTCTTCTTCACCTCGGCGAGCGGAGTGGTGCGCGCGAGCAGGATCATCAGATCCGAATGCTGCACGCGCGAGATCCAGACCTTCTGGCCGTTCACCACGTACCGGTCGCCCTTGCGCACGGCGACGGTCTTGATCTTCGTGGTGTCGGTGCCGGTGGTGGGTTCGGTCACGCCCATGGACTGCAGGCGCAGCTCGCCGGTGGCGATCTTCGGCAGGTAGCGCCGCTTCTGCTCTTCGGAGCCATGGCGCAGCAGCGTGCCCATGTTGTACATCTGCCCGTGGCACGCGCCCGAGTTACCGCCGGAGCGGTTGACCTCTTCCATGATCACCGACGCTTCGGTGAGCCCGAGGCCGGAGCCGCCGTACTCCTGCGGGATCATGGCGGCGAGCCAGCCGGCCTTGGTCAGCGCATCGACGAAGGCTTCGGGGTAGGCGCGCTCGGCGTCGATTTTGCGGTGGTACTCGGCGGGGTACTCGGCGCACAGCGCACGAACGGCATCGCGGATCTCCTGGTGGGCGTCGAGTTTGGACATGCTCATCGTTCCACCTGCGCGGTGGCCTCCATGGTCAGCATGCCCTCGTGATCGCGCGTCCAGAGTGCGACGGTGCCGTCGCCGTCGGGCTTGCCGCACACGGTGAAGCGATGGATGTCGAAGACCGGTCGCACCGCGCGGAAGTCGAAACGGGTGATGCGAGCCCCCGGAAGATGGCGCCGCACGAGGTCGATCAGCAGCGTCGCGATCAGCGGCCCGTGCACAATAAGCCCGGGATATCGTTCCACTTCGGTCACGTAGGTGCGGTCGTAGTGGATCCGATGGCCGTTGAAGGTGAGCGCGGAATAGCGGAACAGCAGCACCGGATCGGGTGCGATCTCACGCCGGAAGACTTCGTCGGTCGGTGCCGCCTGCGGCTTGGGCGCGGGCGCGCCGGGCTGCGGATTGTCGCGATAGACGATGTCGTGTTCCTCGTGGATCGCGACACCGCTCGCGTCGGCGATCTCGTGGTCCACGGTCACGAAGACCAGTGTGCCGCTGCGGCCCTCCTTGATGCTGACGTCGCGGATACGTGAGTTGCGGGTGATCTCGGCGCCGACGACGAGCGGCCTCCGGAACTCGAGCCGCCCGCCGGCCCACATGCGGCGCGGCAGCGGCACGGGCGGCAGGAAGCCGCCGCGCCGGGGATGACCGTCGGACCCGATCTCGCTCTGGCGGGCGAGCGGCAGGAAATAGAGCCAATGCCACAGCGGCGGCACCGCGGCACCCGGACCGGTCCCGATGTCGTCGAGGTCGAGCGTGGCGGCAAGGGCGGTGACAGGCGTCGGTGTGACCTGATCGGTGCGCGTTTCGGTGCGGCCGATCCAGTCGCGCAGACGCTCGAGCCCTTCCGCCGGGGCGTTCATAGTGCGATGACGATCTTCCCGAAGTGCTTGCCGGCCTGCATGTGGGTGAACGCGTCGGCGGTCTTCTCGAGCGGATAGGTCGAGTCGATCACGGGGCGCAGGCCGTGCTGCGAGATGGCGCGGTTCATCGCCTCGAACCGCGCGCGCGATCCGACGGCGATGCCCTGGATGCGGACCATCGGTCCGATGACCGCGCGCAGCGGAATCTCGGCCTTGTAGCCGCCCACGAAGCCGACGACACCGATGAAGCCACCGAAAGCCAGCGCTGCCAGCGACTGGTGCAGCGACCCGCCCGCCGTCTCCACGACGATGTCGACGCCGCGGCCGCCGGTCGCTTCCTTCACCGGCCCCTCCCACGCGGGCGTCGTGCGGTAGTTGATGCAAGCGTCGGCGCCGAGCTGCTTCGCGCGGGCGAGCTTCTCGTCGCTCGACGACGTTGCTATCACCTTCGCGCCCGCCAGCTTGGCGAACTGCAGCGCGAACAGCGCGACGCCGCCGGTACCTTGTACCAGCACGGTGCTGCCCGGCTTCACGCCGCCTTCCTGCAACGTGGACCAGGCGGTCAGTGCCGCGATCGGCAGCGTGGCTGCTTCGCCGTCCGTGAGATGCGCGGGTGCGTGGACGGCGTCCTCGGCCGGGACGGTGACGTAGTCCTGCAGTACACCGGTCAACGGCGCACCGAGCGTGCGCTTCGTGCGCAGTTCGAGCGTCGGATAGCCGTCGTGCCAGCCCTGCGTGTAGATCGGATTCACGCGATCGCCGACCTTGAACCGGGTCACGTCCTCACCCACCGCGACGACTTCGCCGCACGCATCCGAAACCGGCACGTAGGGCAGCGGCAGAGTGGGCAGATAGCCTTCGACCAGGACGGCGAGATCGCGATAGTTGAGACTCGCCGCCTTGATGCGGATCAGCAGCTCGCCGCGCCGGGGCTTGGGCACCGGACGCTGGACAAGCTGCAGGCTTTCGATCGAGAACGCGCGCGCTTCCATCGCGCGCATGGTGGTGTTGACGGTCATGTCAGTGTTCCATGGTCCGGCTCAGTCGCACTCTCCCTCTCCCTCTCCCTCGGTCCCTCTCCCGGAGAGAGAGGGAAGCACCCCACGACGCCTAGTCCCTCTCCCTCGGGGAGAGGGGTTGGGGTGAGGGAATGCGGCGCACGCCTGCAGACGACGTGAGCGTATGGACTGCATCATCCCAAGTCGGTCAGACTGCCCGGCCGCCGTCGACCGGGAGTTCGACGCCCGTCACGAAATCGGACAGATCGGAAGCAAAGTACAGCGCGGCCTTCGCAATGTCGTTCGGCGTCGCCAGCCGGCCGAGCGGGATATTGCCGATGAACTTGGCGCGGTTTTCCGCGGTATTGGCCATGCCCATGAACGATTCGATCATGCCGGTCGGTGCCATCACCGGGCAGATCGCGTTCACGCGGATGTTGTCCGGGCCGAGCTCGGCCGCCATGGCCTTCGACACGAAGTTCGCCGCCGCCTTCGACGCGGCGTACCAGACGAGGCCGGGACGCGGGCGGATGCCGGAGACCGAGCCGATGTTGATGATGTTCCCGGACTTCTTCTGACGGAAGACCGGCACCACCGCCTGCGCCATGAGGTAGATCGCCTTCACGTTCACGTCGAAGCAGCGGTCGAAGGTGGCTTCGTCCACTTCCAGCATGGGAGAGTTGCGATGGGTGTAGCCGGCGTTGTTGACGACGATGTCCACGGTGCCGAAGGCCTTGACCGTCGCGGCCACGAGGTTGTCGACGTCGGAGCGCTTGGCCACGTCGCACTTCACGGCGATGGCGTTGCCGCTGCCCAGGCCGGCGGCGACCGTCTTCGCGCCTTCCTCGTTGAGGTCGGCCACCGCGACCTTTGCGCCCTCAGCCACGTACAGGCGCGCGATCTCCGCACCGAATCCGCTCGCGGCGCCCGTCACGATCGCCACTTTGTTCGCCAGCATGCCCATCTCGTCTCCTCGTGCTTGTCGATCCGTCGCCGTCGCGGCGACGGTGGTGCCTCGCGGCACCGGAAAACCCCTGATGCTACCCGCTTTCAGTCAGACGACGCCGTCCGCGTGCAGCCTGGCGATCGCTGCGGCGTCGTAACCCAGCTCGCCGAGGATCGCGTCGGTGTGCTGGCCGATTGCGGGGATCGGATCCATGCGCGGATCGAAGCTCTCCGGCACGCCCGGCGGCAGCAGCGCCTTGATGGGGCCGTTCGGCGTCTCCACGTCGACCCAGCGGTCACGGGCGCGCAGTTGCGCGTGCTCCCATAGGTCGTGCATGTCGTTCATCTGCGCGTTGCCGATCTGCGCGGCGTCGAGTCGCTCGACGATCTGCGCGGCAGTCATGGTCGAGAAGGTTTCGACGATGATCGGGTACAACTCCTGACGTGCCTTGGACCGCAGCGGATTCGAGGCGAAGCGCGGATCGGTCTTGAGATCGGGGCGCAAGAGTACCTTGTCGCAGAACACGGCCCACTCGCGTTCATTCTGCAGGCCCAGCATAACCGTCTTGCCGTCGCCGGCGGGGAAGGGGCCGTAGGGATAGATCGTGGCGTGCGACGCACCGGCGCGCACCGGTGGCGAGGCGCCATCGTACGCGTAGTACAGCGGAAAGCTCATCCACTCGGCCATGCTCTCCAGCATCGAGATGTCGATGCGGCAGCCGGTGCCGGTGCGGCCGCGCCGGATCAGCGCCGCGAGAATGTTGGTGTAGGCATACATGCCCGATGCGATGTCGACGATGGAGCAGCCGGCCTTCGACGGCGTCTCGGGCGTGCCGGTCACCGACAGCAGGCCCGACTCGCTCTGGATCAGCAGGTCGTAGGCCTTCTTGTCGCGATAGGGACCGTCGGCGCCGTAGCCGGAGATGTCGCAGACGATCAGCCGCGGGTACTTGTCCGACAACTGGTCATAGGAGAAGCCCATGCGCGCCGCGGCGCCGGGAGCGAGGTTCTGCACCAGCACGTCGGCATCGGCCAGCAGCTCGTGCACGATCTTGCGCGCTTCCTCGCGTTTGAGGTCGAGCGTGATGCTCTCCTTGGACCGGTTGGTCCACACGAAGTGGGAGGCCAGGCCTTTCACGCGCTCGTCGTAGACGCGCGCCGGGTCGCCCACTTCGGGGCGTTCGATCTTGATGATGCGCGCGCCGAGGTCGGCCAGCTGGCGCGTGCAGAACGGACCGGCGATGACGTGCTCCAGGGCAACGACGGTCACACCTTCCAGCGGTCGCATGATTCAGATTCCGTGGCTGCGATCGGACCCGACGGGTCGGCCGATTCTCGATGAGGGGGCGAAAGCATGACCGACAACCGCAGGGGCCGCCATTGGAAAACGGTCAAGCCGGTCTCGCCGAATGCGAAGCCCGGGCGCGCCGTCACAAGGCAAGGTAGCGGCTCTTGACGGCATCGTCCTGCCGGAGCGCCTCGATCGTGTTGCGATAGACGATCTGGCCCTTGTCGATGATCACGGCGTCGCTCGCGATGCCCAGGCAGAAGTGCATGTTCTGCTCCGCCAGCAGCACCGTCACGCCCATGTCGCGCCGCTTGCGCAGCAGTTCGCCGATGCTTTCGACGATCACCGGCGCCAGGCCTTCGCTCGGTTCGTCGAGCAGTAATCCGGTGGGGTTGCCCATCAGCGTACGTGCGATCGTCAGCATCTGCTGCTCGCCGCCGGACAGGCGGCCCGCCATGCGATCCTTCAATGGCGCCAGTCGCGGGAACACCTCGTAGACGCGCGCGAGGGTCCAGTAGTCCTGGCCTTGAGGCCCCTTCTTGGCACCGATGACGAGATTGTCGTCGACGGTGTGTTCGGGGAAGACCTGTCGGTCTTCGGGGACGAAACCGATGCCGGCACGGGCGATGACGTGCGGCTTCCTGCCCTGGAGTTCGGTGCCTGCGACGCGCACGCGGCCCTTCGCCGGCGGCGCGATACCGGCGATGGCCTTGAGGGTGGTGGACTTGCCTGCGCCGTTGCGACCGAGCAGGGCGAGGGTCTGGCCTTCCGTCACGGCGACGCTGACGCCGAAGAGGATCTGGCTGGTGCCGTAGAAGACGTCGATGTCTTCGGCTTCGAAGATGACGTTCGAGGTCATTGCGGCAGTACTGATTCTGGTCCGCGGGAGGCGAGCGTCGTTGGCCCCCATCCCAACCTTCCCCCGGCAAAGCCGGGGGAAGGAGCCGTACACCCCTTCCCCCACCTTCGGTGGGGGAAGGTTGGGATGGGGGCCAGCCGATACACACTCGCGCGCAGCATCGTCAACCCCGCCCCTTCTCATACGCCGTCCCGAGATACGCCTCGATCACCTTCGGGTGATTGCGGATCTCGTCGGGCTTGCCTTCCGCCAGCACCGTCCCGTAGCTCAGCACGCGGATCGTCTGCGCATACTTGAACACGATGTCCATGTCGTGCTCGATGAAGATCAGCGTCATCCGCTTGCGCTGCCAGAGCTGGTGCACGGTATCGATCATCTGCCAGCGCTCTTCCGGCCCCATGCCGGCGGTCGGTTCGTCGAGCAGCAGGACGCGCGGTTCGAGGGCCAGCGCGAGCGCGATGTCGAGCAGCTTCTGGTCACCGTGCGACAGGGTGCCCGACAGCGTGTCGGCCTTCGACGTGAGGCCGACCAGGTCCATCACTTCGTCGGTCTGCGCATTCGCTTCGGCCAGCGGAAACCGGCGCGCCAACCTCGTGTGCCAACCCCGATGGGCGTTGACGGCACCCAGGATGGTCTCGCGCACCGTCAGCGACGGAAAGATGCTGGCGATCTGGAAGGCGCGCCCGATGCCGCGCTTCACGATCTCGGGCGACGAGAGTCCGGCGATGTTCTCCTCGCCGAGCAGGATGCGGCCCTTGTCGGGCCGAAATGCTCCGGTGATCAGGTTGAAGAACGATGTCTTGCCCGCACCATTCGGGCCGATCACTGCGGTGAGCGTGCCTTCGTCGAAACGCAGGTCGATGCCGTTGATGGCGTTCACGCCACCGAAGGACTTGTGCAGGTTCTCGACGGTCAGCATCTCAACTGGTGCCCGCTCGCCGGCGTGCCCACGCCCAGAGTACGAAACCGAGCAGGCCTTTGCGCAGACCCAGCGCGAAGCAAAGGATGATGATCCCGAGCATCAGGCTGTAGTGCTCGGTCATGCGAGTGACGACGTCGTTCAGCAGCAGCAACATGACCGCACCCACCAGCGGCCCGAAGAACACGCTGATGCCGCCCATCAGGATCATGAAGACGGCTTCGCCGGAGATGGTCCAGTAGGCGAAGTCCGGATAGGCGCTCGAGACGAACAGGCTCATGAGCAGGCCGCCGACCGAGCCGAAGACACCGGCGACCACGAAGGCGAGCAGCCGCACCCGCCACACCCGCACACCCAGGAATTCCGCCCGGCGCGGATTGTCCCGGATCATCCGCATGGTGTAGCCGAACGGGGAGCGCACGAGGTGCCACATGACGAACAGCGACAGCACCAGGATCACGCAGCAGAAGACGTAGAGGTGGTGCGGATCGTCGAGCCGGATGCCGAGGAACGGCGGTCGCGGCACGCCGCCGGTCAGACCCTGGTCGCCGCCCGTGAGCGGTGTCCACGCGATGATGATGCTGTGCAGGAGCATCTGGAAGGCCAGGGTCAGGAAGGAGAAGTAGATCTCCTTCAGCCGGATGCAGATCGCGCCGACTATGGTCGCGATGAGCGCGCTCACGCCCAGCGTCGCGACGAAAGCCACGGGGATCGACGTGCCGAGCTTCTGCATCATCAGCGCGAAGCTGTACGCACCGAGACCATAGAACAGGCCGTGTCCGAACGATACGAGTCCCGTGTAACCCACCAGCAGATTGAGCGATGTCGCGAAGATCGCGAAGGCCGACAGGCGGATCACGAAATCCGAGAAAGCCTTGCCCGGAAACGCGAGCGGTAGCAGCACGAGGACGACGAGCGCCGCGACGGCGATCGCGGTGTCGCGCCAGACGGTGGAGCCGCGCACCTATTGCTCCTTGCCGAACAGACCGCTCGGCTTGGTGATCAGCACCAGCGTCATGAACAAGAACATGACGCCTTCGGTGAAGAGCGGAAAGCCGATGGTGCCGAAGCTGCGCACCAATCCGATGAGCAATGCGCCCACCAGCGCACCGCCGATGGAACCCATGCCGCCGATGACGGTGACGATGAACGACTCGATCAGGATCGAGAAGCCCATGCCGGCGACCATGGAGCGCACCGGCGCGGCGAGGGCGCCCGAGAGTCCGGCGAGCAATCCGCCGAGCGCGAACACCCCACCGAACACCAGGGCCGTGTTGATGCCGAGCGCCGAGGTCATGGTCGGATTCACGGCTGCGGCGCGGACGATCTTGCCAGCGCGGGTTTTCGTGAGCAGCACGCCGAGGAGTAATGCCACGCCGAGCGTGACGCCGATCAGGAACAGGTAGTACACGGGCAGCACACCGCCAGCCAGCAGGATCGGCGGCCGCTGGAACGCGGCCGGCATGCCCATCGACAGGAACTCCGCACCCCAGATGATCTTGACCGCATCGTCGAGGATCAGGATGAAGCCGTAGCACACCAGGAGCTGCATCAGCACATCGGTGTTGTAGACGCGGCTCATGAAGAGGCGCTCGAAGATCAGCCCGAACAGCCCGACGCCGAGCGAGGCGCCGATCACGGCGATCGTGAAGCTGCCGGTGGCCGTGTACAGCGTGTAGGCGAAGTACGCGCCCAGCATGTACAGCGAGCCATGCATGAAGTTGACGACCTTCAGCGTGCCGAAGATGAGCGACAGGCCGGCCGCCACCAGGAACAGCAGCATGCCGCTGATGAGTCCGCCCGTGGTCTGCGTGATCACGCACGACGCGGTCGAGAAGCACGTCAGGAGGGCCTGGGGATCCAAGGTCGGTCTCTACACGGACGGGGAGGGGAAGCGGCCGCCGGCGGCGGCCGCAGCTCGAGACGGCGCGGGGCGCGCCGGGCGCTACGCGAACCCCATCTTCTTCTTCCACTCCGCCTCGTGTTCCAGGATCGACTTCCAGTCGCCCGGTGTCACGGTCGGTACCCACGGTTCCTTCGGAATGGTGGTGCCCCAGCCGATGGCGTAACCGATGGTCGTCTGGTCCTCGGCGCGCATGGTCACCGTCCCGTCGGCACCGAATGGCGACTTCACCTTCATGCCGCGGATCGCGTCGGCGAGCTTGGCGCCGTCGGTGGAATTCACCTTCTTGAGCGCGGTGGTGAGGAAGCTCATCGCGAGCGCGTTCTCCCACGACCAGTTGGTGGGGTAGTCGCCGAACTTGGCCTTGTAGGCATCGCCCCACGCCGCGTTCTCCGGCACCGCCGGAAAGGTCTTCAGGTAGCGCGATGACGAGTGGATGCCTGCCGGCAGGTTCTTCACCGCCGTCAGCGTCGTGTAGTCGGCCATGTTGATCGCGAACAGCGTCGTTTGCGAGAACAGGTTGTAGATGCCCGACTGGTCGAGGAACGACACCAGGTCGCCGGCCCAGAGCGCCGAGTACAACGCCTGCGGCTTGCCCTGCAGGATCTTGGTGATGTTTTCGGTGTAGTCGGCCTGGAACAGCTTCGGCCACGCCTCGCCCACCACCTCGATCTCGGGGTGGAAGCGCTTCATGTACTCGAGGAACAGCGAGGTGTTGTCGCGGCCGTAGGCGTAGTCCGGCGAGCAGGTCATCCAGGTCTTGAGGCCCTTGGCCTTCGCGACGTTGCCGGCGTAGGCCGCGCTCACGATGGCGTCATGGATGCCTTGGCGCGCGGTGCGGAAGGCGGTCGGGACGCGGATCTTCGGGTCTGCCGACAGCGACGACGTCTCCGAATTGGTGTGGATGCAGAGCACCTTCAGCTCGCGGATGACTTCCTGCACCGCGAACGCGCCGGCGGAGGATTCGGCGCTGATGATGATCTCGCACCCGTCGCCGTTGATGAGCTGGCGCGTGTTGTTCGCCGCTTCATCCGGCTTGCCCTTGGAATCGCGCGTGATGAGTTCGAGCTTGCGGCCGTTGAGGCCGCCGGCCGCGTTGAACTTGTCGACCTCGACCTGCAGCGCGTTGCGCGACGAGATGCCGAGTTGTGCCACGCGACCCGAGAGGATCGTCGGGACGCCGATGCGGATCGGCTTGTCCTGCGCGCGGGAAATGTAAGGGAACGCCAGTCCGGTCGCCGTCAATGCACCGGCAGCCTTGATGAACCCGCGTCGATTCGCGCCGGTCCGTTGCGGTTCGGTCATAGTCTCCTCCTCTGCTCGTTCGTTGCCGCCGCCGTTCGATGCGGCGATCCGTACCTCTGGGGTCTCCCGCGATCTTTTGTCCGACGACTCCTGATGTGCCCGCAGGTCTCGCATGCCCGCGTGGCGCGACAGTACAACCTAAGCAGCTTGAGCGAAACCGCAACGCCGGCGGAATCGCAAATCCGTCAAGCCGGACTTCGCCGTCCGCGAAGCCCCGATGGTTTGCGGCGCCGCCGCAAGATTCACTTCCCGCCGGTCAGGTGATCCACCAGCTTGCGGGCGATCGGCGGCAGCGCGTCGTAGTCCCGCACGCAGACGTACATGCGGCGCTTGGCCCAGGCATCGCTCAGCCGCACCAGTCGCAGTTGCATGGCGCTGACGAACGGCTTCGCGGCTCCCTCGGGCAGGACGCCGATGCCCAAGCCCGACTCGATCATTTTGCAGAGCGCCGCGAAGCTGTGAACCTGGATGCGGTTGCGCAGCGGCCGGCGCGCTACCGCAGCCTGGTCGCTCAGCAGCCGCGTGATGGCCGTGCCGCTTTCGAGCGACACGAAGTCGTAGTCGAGCAGCGCCGAGAACACGACGCTGCGGCTCCGCAGCGGATGCGCTTTCGGTACCACCGCGGCCAACTGGTCGGACTTGTAGTCGAACCATTCGAGGCCGTCCATGGGCGTGCCCTCCATCAGGACGCCGACGTCGGTGGCCCCTTCGCGCAGCGCCTGCGCGATCTCGCCGCTGAAGCGTTCTTCCAGGGCGAGCACCACTTGCGGCGCCGCAGCAGAAAAACTCGCGAGGTCGGCCGGCAGGAACTGCGAAATGGCTGAAGCGCTCGCCTGGATGCGCACATGGCCCTTGCCGCCGGACGCGTACTCGGTGAGTTCCGACTTGAGCTGGTCCACCTGATTGAGGATCTGCCGCGCGCGATGCAGCACGGCGCGCCCCGCGGCGGTGAGTTCCGCGCCGCGCGCCGTGCGCTCGAGCAACTTCACGCCGAACTGATGCTCGAGCAGGGTCATGCGCCGGCTCGCGGCAGCGAGCGCGATGTGGCTCGCTTCGGCGGCCTTGGTGATGCTGCGTGTCTCCGCGACGCGCACGAACAGCGCGAGGGAGATGAGGTCGGGCAGCATGCTAGAGGCGTGCGCCTAGCGGCGCTTCACGGCCAGTCGCCGCGGATGCGCGGATAGCTCGCCCAGGACTGCGCCGCCAGCCAGCCGCCATCCACGGGGATGTCGATGCCGGAGATGCCGGCGGCTTCGTCGGAGAGCAGGAATGCGATCGCGTAGGCGGATTCCTCCGGCTCCATCAGCCGGCGCAGCGCGGTCGCGCGCTCGAGAGCGGATGCGTCGCGTTCGCCGGAATCGAGCTTGGCCTGCAGCGCCGGCGAGCGCGTGAAGCCGGGCGACACGGAGTTGACGCGCACCTGGCTCGGGCCCCATTCGGCTGCAAGATTCCTGGTGATGGAGATGATCGCGGTCTTGGTCACGGCGTAGCTGTGCAGCGGCACCGAGCGCCAGGCGGTGATCGAGGCGATGTTGACGATGGCGCCACCGCCGCGCGCCTTCATGCGCAGTCCGAACGCTAGCGAGGTCACGTAGGTGCCGCGCTGGTTGATGTGCACCACGCGATCCCATTCCGCCATCGACAACTCTTCCGGCGGGACCGGGCTTGAGAGAATGCCGGCGGAGTTGACCAGGCCGTGGACCGGCCCGACTTCGCGCTCCACCTGTGCTGCCACCGCTTCGACCGCCTTCTCGTCCCCGACGTCGAGAGCGTAGGCGACGCCGCCGATCTTCGCGGCCACCGCCCGCGCGCCCTCGGCATTGACGTCGAGCACGACCACTTTCCACCCCTTGGCGACCAGCACTTCGCAGGTGGCTCTGCCGATGCCGCTGGCACCGCCCGTCACGGCGACGAGTCTCATCCGTCCTCCCCAGAATTGCAGCGGGCGCTCCGCTGCGCCGTTCGCGTGCTCCAGGGTAGCGCGCGTCACCCTGGGGACGTCAAGCGACGCGGTGCGCCCGCGCTGCTCGGTGGTTCAGAAGCGGCGGGTAATCCCGGTCACGACGGCCCAGTCGAACGTCAGCTGGGCGCCGTTGGTGTGGCGGTAGACCGGCAGCTGGGCGAAAGCGTAGACCTCGGTGGCCGGCGAGAGGCCCCAGCTCAACCCCGGACTCACGAACACGAACTGCCCACCCGTCACCGTGGGTTCGGCATTCGAACCGCTGTCGTGGGTACGCGCGGTCGCATTCAGCTGCAGGATGCCGGTCACGTGCAGGGTGAACGGATGCCGATAGCCGCCGGTCGCGACGAAGAGGTTGCCAGGCCGATAGTCCTCCTTGGTCGCAACCGGCGACTGGAAGGTGGCCTGCGCGAACCAGAGCGCGCCGTTGCGTGCCGGTTTCGTGGTGAAGAGGCCGACCACGAGATCCGTGCTGCCGGTGCCCGGCTGCAGGGACCGCTCGGCCGGCACGCCCTCGGCGTTGGTGACCCGGAAGGGGCCGGTGGGCAGCTTGAGACCGAACAGGATGCCGGTGGCAGACGTGGGTTCCACTGCATCGGCGTGGCGCCACGACGCCAGCAGCCGCGCGTCGCCGAGGCGCGTGAAGTTCCACGACTCCGGCGTCGCGCTGCCCTCGGGGTCGGCCACGTGGCTGTGGGACCGGCTCACGATCGGCACACTGGCCGTGACTCCCCAGTGCTCCGACACTGCAAAGTCGAAGGTGGCGAGCAGGTTGCGATTGATCGTGCGCGTTTCGCGGGCTTCCTCGTCGCCCGCCGACTCGGCGCTATGCGACCCGCTCCAGGGCCGGTTCTGATCGATGTACTCGTAGCGCAGGTCCATCCGCGTGGTGCCCGTCGCGGTGGGAACCCCCTGGATGTTCCAGTTCGTGTTCACCGCGCAGAACGCCGAGCCGCAATTGGCCCATGCGCCGGTGGCGGTGGACAGGCTCGCACCGAGCAGCGCTGTGAGGACGATACGCAAGGCGACCTCCCATCGATCGGACGCTCGCGATGCACCGGGTGGCACCGCTACGTCTGGGAATCTTGTATCACGGGGGCCGGATCGCGACACTGCGACACGTTGTCGCAGCCGGCCGCGGTCGTCGCCTACAGCATCCTGCGGCTCGACAACTCGTCCTTGAGATACGCGTAGTAGATCGGTGCCGCGATCACGCCGGTCACGCCGAAAGCCGCTTCCATCGACAGCATCGCGAGCAGCAGCTCCCAGGCAGCGGCGCGGATCTGGGTGCCGACGATGCGCGCGTTCACGAAGTATTCAAGCTTGTGGATGATCACCAGGAACGCCAGCGACCCCACGGCGGCACCGAGCGAGAACGACAGGCTCACGATGACGATCACCGTGTTCGAGATCAGGTTGCCCAGCACCGGCAGCAGGCCCGCGATGAAGGTGACCGCGATCATGGTCTTGACCAGCGGCAGGTGGATGCCGAGCAGCGGCAGCACGCCCACCAGATAGACGCTGGTGAGGAAGGTGTTGAGCGCGGAGATGCGGATCTGCGCGAAGACGATGCGCCGGAACGCGTTGCCGAGCCGGTCGGCGCGTTCGGCGAGCGCCCGGGCGAGCGGGCCGAGACCGTTGGCGTCGCGCACTTCGCGCAGCGAGACCATGGCGCCGATCACCATGCCGACGATGATGTGGGCGAACGCGCGACCCGCTTCCTTGCCGATGGACTGCACTTCGGTGGAGTGCTCGCGCAGCCAATCGGTGAGGCTGATGCGCAGCTCCATGGCGTTGTCCGGCAGGCGCGCCTCGATCCACTCGGGCAGCTTGTTGCGGGCGCTGTCGAGGATGTCGGCCATCTTGGTGAGCAGCGTGCCGATGTTGCCCAGATCGCTGCGGAAGAACGCGATGATGCCCACCACGGCCAGCGTGAGCAGCGTCACGACGATGATCGCAAGCAGGCCGACCGCGACCACTTTTGCTCGATGGCCGCCGAGCTGCACGAGACGCAGCCGGCGCGCGATGACGTGCACCAGCTCGTAGGTGAGCAGGCCGGCCAGCAGCGCCGGCAACAGGTTCAACTGCAGCACGAGGAACAGGCCGGCGGCCGCCAGGATCCAGGAGGCGATCTCGTACCGGCTGGCCGGCGTGCTCATGCGCTGGCTCGCGCCTTGGGCTTCGAGCGCAGGCGTTCCAGCCCGGAGTCGAAGCGTTCGAGGCCCTGCTCCAGCCGGGAGACCTCGGTGGCGAAGCACCAGCGCACGTAGCCTTCGCCTTCCGGGCCGAAGGCGATGCCGGGTGCGAGGCCGATGCCGCCTTCCAGCACCAGCCGCTTGCAGAGGTCGAAGCTGTCGTCGAGACCGTCCACCTTGAAGAAGACGTACATGGCTCCGGAGGGCAGTGCCGCTTCGATGCCGTCGATTCGGTTCAACCGTTCCACCAGGAAGTCGCGCGCCTTGCGATAGCGCGCCACCGTGCGCGCGATGACCGGCTCGCCTTCGCGCACCGCCACCAGACCCGCGCGCTGCACGAAGCCCGGCGCGCACGATGTGTTGTACTCGATCAGCGTGCCGAAGTCTTCGGTGAGCTCGGTGGGGGCGACGAGCCACCCGAGGCGCCAGCCGGTCATCAGCCACGATTTCGAGAACGTATTGGTCGCCACCACACGATCGTCCGGCGTGGCGATATCGAGGAAGGAAGGCGCGACCGGCTCCCATTCGTCGGTGCCGTTGCCGAAGTACAGCCGCTCGTAGGCGTCGTCGGCCATGATCCAGATGCCCAGCTTGCGGCAGTGGCCCAGGATCGCCTGCTGGGACTCGCGGTCGATGGTCCAGCCCGTGGGGTTGTTGGGCGAGTTGATCATCAACAGGCGCGTGCCGGGCGTCAGCGTCGCGATCAGCCGGTCGAGGTCAAGCGTCCAGGCGCCGTGCCGGAACGTGAGCGGGAAGGTGACGGCCTGGGCGCCGACGATCTTGGGGATCTCCACCAGGTTGGGCCACACGGGGGTGACGATCACGGCGCGGTCGCCGGCACCCACCAGCGCCTGGGTGGCGATCATCAGCGCCGACATGCCCGAGTTGGTGAGCACGATCTGGTCGGGGGCGGTGGGGCGGTGCAGCCGGGTGACGTACTCGGCCAGCGCTTCGCGCAGCGGCGGAATCCCGAGGTTCTGGGTATAGAAGGTGTCCCCGGCCGCAAGGGCGTCCATGCCGGCACGTCGGATGAATTCCGGCGTCACCTCGTCCGGCTCGCCGAACCAGAAGGGCAGCACGTCCTCGCGCCCCATGCCGGCGTTGGCCACCTCCCGGATCTTGGAGCTGCGGAGCTTAAGGACGGCGGGGCGGGCGCGAAGATCGGGGTTCATGTGTCGGTACGGTGTGAGGTATCGCTATTGGCCAGCGGCCGGCGGAGCCGGGTCGCACGGGCCCTCTCCCCTAAAGCCTTGAGGTGTGTGGCGCAGGGCCGCCCCAAGGCACTGACGCGCCCCCTCAGGGGGCAGGGAGCGCAGCGGGCGTGGGGGGGCGTTCATTTCGGGTGGGGTCGGGGACCAGGATTTTCGCACGGGGCGGCCCTGGGGAGGCCGCCCGGGAGTCCGAGACCCGCGAAAAGGGGCTTGACAGCGTTTGGTAGTGTTACCAATACTGTTGGTGGATTAACCAAGAAACACCGGAAACCCCATGCCTCGCGACATCGCCACCGACGTGAAGACCCGCATCCTCGAAGCCGCCCTCGGCCTATTGGCCGAGCACGGCGTGACCGAGCTCACCCAGCCCAAGATCGCGGCGGCCGCCGGAGTCCGTCAGAGCCACCTCACGTACTACTTTCCGACGCGGATGGAGTTGCTGAAGGCCATCGCGGTGCACTCGCTGCAGTCGCTGATGGCCACGCTGGCTACCAATGCACCGCCCGGCGGGTTCGATCTGGAGGCGTTCGTACGCATGGCCGGTGAGCAGGTGGTCGACGTGCGACGTACCCGGGTGATGCTGGGTCTGGTGGTCACCGCCGACCAGGACCCGGACGTGCGTCAGTTCATGCGCGACTTCGTCGTCACGGTGCGGCATCACCTGGGCAACCTGTTCCGCATGCTCGGCAAGGAGCTGGACGAAGACACGATCGCCGCGTTCCACACGCTGATGGTAGGCGTGGCGATCCTGAACGTGGCACGCAACGACGCCCGTTCGCGCAAGGAGAGCGCCGCGCTCGCGAGGATCGCGGTCGAGAAGTTTCTGATGCAGGCGCCGTCCGTTGCGGACGAGAAATCGTCGACGCGCCGGGCCGCACCTCCGAAGACAGGGAGAGGATCATGACCACGAAGTCCGTGCTGTGCATCGTGGCGGGCATCGCACTGCTGTCCGCCTGTGAAACCCACAAGACCGTGAGCTACCAGGGCTACGCCGAGGGCGAGTACATCCTCGTCGCGGCACCCTACGCCGGAGCGCTCGAACGCCTGAGCGTCGCGCGCGGTCAGCGCATCCAGGCGGGCGTCCCGCTGTTCGCGCTGGAGCAGGCCAACGAGACAGCGGCGCGGCGCGAATCGGAACAGCGCCTCCGGTCAGCGGAAGCGCGCGTGACGAACCTGGGCGGCGCTCAACGCACCGACCAGGTGCGGGCGCTCGAGGCTGCCGTGGCCAAGGCTGTTTCCGCCCTCGACTACACGAGGGTGCAGTACGCCCGCAACGAGAAGCTGCTGCGCGACGGCTTCATATCGCCCGCGGGCCTCGACACGTGGCGGACCGCCATGGAGCGCAACGAGGGCGATCTGCAGGAGGCGCGTGCGCAGCTTGCCTATGCGCGGCAGAGCGTGGGCCGCCCTGCGGAGCTCATGTCCGCTCGTGCCGACGCAGGCGCCGCCGAGGCGGTGGTGGCGCAGGCCGAATGGAAGCTCGACCAGAAGTCGCAGAAGGCTCCCGCCGGTGGCTTCGTGCAGGAGACGTTCTACGTCGCGGGCGAATGGGTGCCCGCCGGCAAGCCCGTGGTGAGCCTGCTGCCGCCGGAGAACGTGAAGGTGCGCTTCTTCGTGCCGGAAACCGTCGTCGGCCAGCTCAAGATGGGCGGGACGGTACGGATTCACTGCGACGGATGCGGGGACGACATTCCGGCGACACTGTCCTACGTGTCGTCGCAAGCGGAGTTCACCCCGCCGGTGATCTACAGCCGCGAATCCCGGGCGAAGCTGGTCTTCATGGTCGAGGCCCGGCCTGCGGCGAAGGACGCGACGCGGTTGAAGCCCGGCCAGCCTCTGGACGTGGTGCTGCAATGAACGCCGATCTCGTCGTCGACGTGCAAGGTCTCAACAAGCATTTCGGCCCACGCCACGTGGTGAAGGATTTCTCCCTGCAGGTGCGACGCGGGGAGATCTTCGGCTTCCTCGGCCCCAACGGCAGCGGCAAGACCACCTCCATCCGCATGCTGTGCGGACTGTTGACGCCCGACAGCGGCAGCGGCACGTGCCTCGGCTACGACGTGATCCGCGAGACGGCGTCCATCAAGCGCGAAGTGGGTTACATGACGCAGCGCTTCTCGCTGTGGGAAGACCTCACCATCCACGAGAACCTCGATTTCGTCGCGCGCATGTACGGCATGCGCCAGCGGCGCAAGGTGGTGGACGACGCCATCGAGACCCTCGGCCTTGGGTCGCGCCGCGATCAGCTGGCCGGGTCGTTATCGGGCGGCTGGAAGCAGCGGGTGGCACTGGCCGCGTGCATGCTGCACGAACCGAAGCTGCTCCTGCTCGACGAACCCACGGCTGGCGTGGACCCGAAGGCGCGACGCGATTTCTGGAAGGAGATCCACACGCTCGCGGCGACCGGCATTTCGGTGCTGGTTTCCACCCACTACATGGATGAAGCGGAGCGCTGTCATCGTCTCGGCTACATCGCCTACGGATCGCTGCTGTCCTCCGGGACCGTGGACGAGGTGGTGGCACAGCAGGCCCTGTCCACCTGGAATGTCACCGGACCCGATCTGCCGCAACTGCAGGAGAAGCTGGAGGGTCTCGCCGGTGTTGCCGATGTGACCCAGTTCGGCAACGCGTTGCACGTGAGCGGCGTCGATCCCGCAGCGCTCGAGCGTGATACGGCACCGCTCCGTGCGAGCGGGCCACAACGCTGGCAGAAATCGGAGCCCACGCTGGAGGATGTGTTCATCCACCTGATGCGCGACACCAAGGACAACTATCAATGAACCGACTTCGGTTCTCGTTCACCCGTTGGATCTCCATCGTCATCAAGGAATTCATCCAGCTGAAGCGCGATCGGCTGACCTTCGGCATGATCGTGGGCATTCCGGTGATCCAGGTGCTGTTGTTCGGCTTCGCGATCAACTCGGACCCCAAGTCGCTGCCCTCGGCAGTGGTGTCGCTGGACAACGGGCGCTACACGCGGACGATCGTCGCGGCGCTGGCGAATACCGGCTACTTCCGGTTCGTGCACGAAGCGGCTTCCATCGCGGAGGCCGACGAGATGCTCGAGCGCGGCAAGGTGCAGTTCGTGGTCACCATTCCCGCCGGATTCGAGCGGGCGCTGGTGCGGGGCGATCGTCCGCAACTGCTGGTCGAAGCGGACGCGACCGACCCCTCAGCCACCGGCAATGCGCTCGCTGCCGTGAACCAGGCGCTGACCACGGCGCTTGCCCACGATCTGCAGGGCGTCACCGGCGATCTGGCGAGTAGCCTGTCAACGATCGACGTACGCGTCCAGCGCCGCTACAACCCCGAAGGCATCACCGCCTACAACATCGTGCCGGGCCTGCTGGGCGTGATTCTCACCATGACGATGGTGCTGATGACCGGCCTCGCGATGACCCGCGAGCGCGAACGCGGGACGTTCGAGAACCTGCTGGCCACGCCGGCGCTGCCGGTGGAAGTGATGACCGGGAAGATTGTCCCCTACATCCTGATCGGCCTGATCCAGGTGACCTTGGCGTTGCTGGCCGCGCACTACATCTTCTTCGTGCCCATCGAGGGCAGCCTGCTGCTGCTGTATGGCGTGGTGCTGGTCTTCATCGCCGCCAACCTCACGCTCGGCATCACGTTCAGCTCCATCGCACGCAACCAGTTGCAGGCGATGCAAATGACGTTCTTCTTCTTCCTGCCGTCGATCCTGCTGTCGGGCTTCATGTTCCCGTTTCGCGGCATGCCCGAATGGGCGCAGGTCATCGGCAGCCTGCTGCCGCTCACCCACTTCCTGGTGCTGGTGCGCGGCATCCTGCTGAAGGGCACCACGCTGCACGAACTCTACTCGTCGATCTGGCCCATCTTCGCGTTCATGGGCGCGATCCTGCTGCTGGGACTCAAGTTCTATCGGAAGACGCTGGATTGAGGGGCTCTCTCCAGCCCGCCCTCGTCCCTCCTATCCCGCGAGCCCCGGAAAGAGGTAGATCAACCCTTCGGCCATGGTCTGTACCGCCATGGCCGCCAGCAGCAGACCCAGGATCCGCGTTGCAACGTTGAGCGACGTGCGGCTCAGGCGCTGCTCGATGAAGTGCGCCTTGGAGAGGATGAACCAGGACAAGAGCGCTACCAGAGCGATGCACGCGACGACGGCCACCTTGTGAACCGGCCCACCGCGCTCGGCGGCCAGAATGCATGTGCTGATGGCGCCCGGTCCGGCGAGCAGGGGGATTGCGAGTGGCACCACGCCGTTCACCTCGCCAGCCTGCAGTTCATTGGCCTCGGCGATGCTCTGTCGGACCGAACCGGCCTCGGCGTTCAGCATCGCGAGTGCCATCAGCAGTAGCACCAGGCCACCACCGACCCGGAAGGAAGGCAGGCTGGCACCGATGTACTCGAGCATGGTTTCGCCGAAGAAGGTGGCGCAGGCGAGAACGACTAACACGGTCAAGGTGATGCTGCGCGCGAGCCGCCGGCTCGCATCCGGCGTCCGTGCGCCGGTGAGCGCCAGGAAGAACGGGACTGCCAGGAACGGGTCCACGACCGCGGTGAGCGTGACGATGAAGCGGAGGTATTCGGTGAGGCCGGCCACGGTGGGGTGTCTGCCGATCGGTGAACTGCGCGATCTTACATGGAGGGATGGTGCGCTTCTTCGGTACGTTCCCTCCCCCACGCGCAGCGTTGGGGAGGGTTAGGGTGGGGGCCAGCGGCGTACCCATACCATCCATCGCTTGCCCCCATCCCAACCTTCCCCCGGCATAGCCGGGGGAAGGAGTGCCTTCGCTCTGCCTCGCCTAGGTGCGGTGACGTACCACGGCTACCCGTCAACGGACTGATGTAGCATCGCGCCTTCCTTGAGGGAGGCATTCCATGAGCACGCAGGTCCACCAGAACTACATCGCCGGCGAATGGGTCGCGGGCGCCACTGTCACCCGGGACATCAACCCGTCCGACACCTCCGACGTCGTGGGCGAGTACGCCCAGGCCGATGCCGCCCAGACGCTGAAAGCCATCGAGGCGGCCCGAGCGGCCGCGCCTGCCTGGGCCGCCTTCAACACCCAGGCGCGCGCCGACCTGCTCGACAAGGTGGGCTCCGAAATCATCGCCCGCAAGGACGAGCTGGGTAAGCTGCTGTCGCGCGAGGAGGGCAAAACCTTGCCCGAGGGCATCGGCGAGGTGGTCCGCGCCGGCAACATCTTCAAATTCTTCGGCGGCGAGGTGCTGCGGCGCGCGGGCGAGCTGGTGCCCTCGGTGCGGCCCGGCATCGACGTGGAGATCACCCGCGAACCGGTGGGCGTGGTCGGCATCATCGCGCCGTGGAATTTCCCGTCGGCGATCCCGGCCTGGAAGATCGCACCGGCCCTGGCCTACGGCAATTGCGTGATCATGAAGCCCGCGGACCTGGTGCCGGGTTCCACGTGGGCCATCGCCGACATCATCCATCGGGCCGGCTTCCCGGCGGGCGTGTTCAACCTGTGCATGGGTCGCGGCAGCATCGTCGGCGAGGCGCTTCTCACCGATCCGCGGGTCGACGCGATCACGTTCACGGGGTCGGTGGAGACGGGTCGCAATGTGGCCGCCAAGGCGATCGCCGGCATGAAGAAGTTCCAGCTCGAGATGGGCGGCAAGAATCCGCTCGTGGTGCTGGACGATGCGGATCTCAAGACTGCCGTGGAAAGCGCCGTGAACGGGGCGTTCTTCTCCACCGGCCAGCGCTGCACTGCTTCCTCGCGGATCGTCGTGACCAAAGGCATCCACGACAAGTTCGTCGCAGCCATGGTCGAGCGCATGAAGGGTCTGGTGGTCGACAATGCGCTCAAGCAGGGCGTGCACATCGGCCCGGTGGTGGACAGCTCGCAGTTGAAGCAGGACCTGTCCTACATCGACATCGCGAAGAACGAAGGCGGCAAGCTCGCCTTCGGCGGCAACCTGCTGAAGCGCGAAACCGAAGGCTTCTATCTCGAGCCGGCGCTCTTCACCGAGACCGAGAACGCGATGCGCATCAACCGCGAGGAAGTGTTCGGCCCGGTCGCCAGCGTAATCGCGGTCAAGGATTACGACGAGGCGCTCGCCGTGGCCAACGACACGCCCTTCGGCCTCTGCTCGGGCATCGTCACCGGTTCGCTCAAGCATGCGGCGCATTTCCGTCGCAACGCGCAGTCCGGCATGGTCATGGTGAACCTGCCCACGGCAGGCGTGGACTATCACGTGCCGTTCGGCGGTCGCAAGGGCTCGAGCTACGGCCCGCGCGAGCAGGGGCGCTACGCGCAGGAGTTCTTCACCACGGTGAAGACGGCGTACGTCGCCGCGCTCTGATCGGGAGGCGGCTGCCCGGTGGACCTCGCGTTCTTCGCCGAGCAGTCGCCGTTCCTCGCCGCGCTTGCGGCGAGTGTGGTTGCGGGGACGCTGGCCACGGCAGCCGGAGCCCTGCCAACGCTGGTGGTGGGAAGGCTGTCGGAGCGTGCGACCAACCTGTTGCTCGCCTTCGCCGCCGGCGTGATGCTGGCTGCGACCGTGTTTTCGCTGTTGATCCCAGGCCTGGACGCGGCCCAGGCCATGGTCGGCGATCGACGACTTGCGACGCTCGGCATGATCGCCGCGCTCGGCGGCGGTGGGCTGCTGCTGTGGCTGGTCCACCGCGCCGTGCCGCACGAGCACTTCTGCAAGGGGTGCGAGGGCGCGGAGAGCAGCCGCATCGCGCGGCTGTGGCTGTTCGTCATCGCGATCGCCCTGCACAACGTGCCCGAAGGGGCGGCGGTGGGTATCGGCGCCGCGAGCGGCGATCTCAAGGTGGGTCTCGGCGTCACGCTGGGCATCGGGCTGCAGAACTTTCCCGAAGGGCTGGCGGTGGCCGTGGGCCTGATGGCCGCGGGCTACGACCGCGTGCCGGCCTTCTGGCTCGCGGCGGCGACCGGGCTGCTCGAGACGCTGGCCGGGATCGCCGGTGCCGGATTCGTGCTGCTGTCGGCGTCGGTGCTGCCGTGGGCGCTGGGCATCGCGGCCGGCGCGATGCTGTTCGTGATCAGCGGCGAAGTGATTCCGGAGACCCATCGGGCGGGATTCGAGCGCGGCGCTACGGCCTCGCTGTTCCTGGGTTTCTCGGTGATGCTGTTCCTCGATACCGCGCTGCTCTGAAAGCGGGGCGGAACGTCCACGCGAGCAACGTCAGGGCGATCGCGGCGAGCGGACCGCCGAGCGACACTCGCGTGGGGACACGTTGCGCGAAGGCCGATCGGCCGAGTGCATGCGACAGACCGCGCGCGCCCGCAGTGCCGGCATCCAGGCGCAGATAATCGAGCTTGAGCTCCTGCGCGAGCACTTGGAGGTAGCGCTCGCGCAAAGCGGACATGTGTTCATTGCCCGACGTGGCCCAGTCGGCGGTGCCCGTTTCCTCTTCGGTCTCGACAAGTTTCTCCTGGCCGACGCTGGTGGCACGACCCATGGAGTAGGTGTCCTGCTGCTGTACCTCGTCGGCGCGCCAGTAGCCCAGCCGCCGGCCGGCCGGATCGAACTTGGGGATCGGCATGGGCTGCAGGCCGCCGACACCCACGATGAGCCCCGCGATCGTTCCGGGCTTGCCGTCGTAGTGCGGGCGATGTCGCGGATTGATCGGGGGGGCTTCGTGACCGTCGGTGACGAACACGATCGAAGGCTTGCTGGGCATCACGTCGGCCTGTCGCAACGCCCAGAAGATGCCCTTGGCGATCTCGCTGCGGCCGGCCCACGACAGGCGCCCGTCGATGCTGTCGAGCGTGCTGCCCAGTTCGCGGAAATGAGCACAGGTTTCGAGGGGTGCGAGCAGCACCAGCGTGCGGTATTCGGTGAACACGCCCCAGCCGACGCGGCTGCCGCATGGCAGCGCCTGCAGCGCTTCGTGCAAAGCTACCTTGGCAGCGTCGAGCCGGCTCTGGGGGCGCTCGTCCGCAGTGTAGTCCTCGACGTTCATGCTCTGCGTGACGTCGAGCACGATGATACCGTCGAAGCGGGCCAGCGGCAGCGTCACCGTCGGTCCCCACGCGGCGAGGGCGAGGCACAGCGTGGCGAGCATCAGCGCGCGGATCGGCGTGAATCTCCAGGAGAGCTTCGCGTTCACGGCAGACCGAGCGTGAAGGCGCGCATGGTGGTGAGCGCCCGTTCGGAATCGGCGGGGATCGAGGCGCCTTCGTCGTCGCGTGCGTCGTCCTCGGGTGCCAGCCGCAGCGCACGCTCGAGGTTGTAGCGCGCCGACCAGACCGACGGATCGCGTCGCAGGACTTCGCGATAGGTCTCCTTTGCGAGTTCCAGCAACGGCAACGCGCCGGCGCGATTGTCGGCGGCGACGAGCCGGCGCCCTTCGCGATGCAGTGCGTTGGCGGCGTCGACCAGTGCGGCCGGGGCGAGGTCGGGTCGTGCTTCGGCGACCTGGCGATAGAGCGCGACAGCGCGCGTTACCTGACCTTCGCGTGCGGCGACCGAAGCGGCGGCGAAGCGGAGTTCGGCGGGGGAGTCTTCGACGAGCGACGGGGCAGTGGGATGCTCCGTTTGCGTCGAACGGGCGATGGCGGAGTTGTGGTCGGTCGCACGCCACCAGCGCAGGGTGTCCATGCCGGCGAGCGTGGCGAGGATTGCGAAGGCGAGGAGGGTGCGGCGGGTGCGGGGCGTCATCTTTCGTGCCCCTCGCTGTGCAAGCACAGCCCCGAGGTTGCGCGCGCCAGGCCCCCATCCCAACCTTCCCCCACGACTGCGCCGTGGGGGAAGGGGTGTACGGCTCCCTCCCCCGGCTTCGCCGGGGGGTTGGGGTGGGGGCAGCGAAGCGGTGGCTTCGCCGGGGGACGATCGGGATGGCGGCAGCGCATCACGCAACCCCCCAACGCTCTCTCTGCCTCACCCCTGCCACCGCCAGCAACCCTGCACACCCCGCCGCGATCGCGAACCACCACCCCGCCAGCTCTCGCCGCGGTGCGATCGCCGTGGTGACGATGGTGTGCTTCTCCAGCCGATCGATGTCCTCGATGGCGCGACCGAGTTCCTTCGGATCCTCGGCTTCGAAGGCACGATAGGGTATGCCGGTGCTTTCCAGGAACCGGTGCAGCGCCACCTCGGGAATCGCGTCGGAGAGCTCGAGACCGGCGGACTCGCGGATGGTCGCGCTGCCGATGGACCGGATGTAGAGCCAGTAGACGCGCGCCCGCACGCGCTGCAGGCCTTCCGTCAATCGGTGCCGCACATCCGGATCCAGCCGCGCTCCGCCGTCGGACACGAGCAGGATCACCCGCGCGCCGAGGTAGGGGCGCGACTCGAACGCGGCCACGCCGGCCTCCAGGGCGGCGCCGATGTCGGTCTCGCCGAGTCCGCGGCCGACGTCGTTCGCCGTGATCGCCGCGCGGATGGCTTCCGGCGAGCTGGTGAAGTCGAGGGCGCGCATGGGTCGGGCGCTGAAGATGAACATCGCGAACTCGTCGAACGGGCGTGCGGCGGTGAAGCGCAGCAGCAGTTCACGCGCGACGCGACCCTTCGAGTCGCCGGTGGTCTCGGCGCGATTGCCGATGCTCGAGTTGTTGGTGAACGGCAGATCCATGCTGCGGCTGCGGTCGAACAGGATCGCGATTTCAGCGCCTTCGCCGACGCGCGTCACGGTGGTGGGGCCGCGATATGGGCCCGCGAGGCCGATCACGGTGGCGGCCAGCGCGATGGTGGCTAGCAGTTTCAGGCCGAGCCCGATCGCATCGGACAGGCGATCCTTCGGCAGCAGGGCGACCCAGGCGTGGCGCGGCAGATCTCGCCATCGCGACCACCAGGGCAGCAGTGCGAGCGGCAGCAGCACCAGCAGCCAGGGGGCCGAGAACTCGAAATCGGTCATCGTGGCTTGCGTCCGGCCGCGTACTCGCATTCGGCGAGTCGCCGCACGAGCTGACGCATCGCGTCGAGGGAAGGCAGCGCCAGCCCATTCTCGGCGAAGAAGTACCGGTTCGATGCTTCGAAGAAGGAATGGATGTCGTTGCGTGCGACGCCGAACGCGGGACGCAGTTCGAAGAACCGGTCGAGTGTCTCATCGGTCACGGCGAAGCCCGCGCTCTCGTCGAAGGCGCGATGGATGCGGCGTGCCTGTTCGGCCAGGACTCGCTCATCCTCAGCCGTTCCGAGCCGCGCGATCGTGCCGCGAACACGCGCGAACGGCCGGCGCGCCAGCAACGAGGTGGGAACCCAGCCCTGGGCCCAGGCGAACCACGCCGCGAGCGCAGCAGCGACAACCGCGAGGGCGACGAGACGCAGCCGGTTCCACTTCGTCTCGATTCGAGGCACCGCGACGTCCGGCTGCAGTTCTTCGAGACCGTCGCGGGCGAGCACTTCGCCAGGAGTCAGTGGCGAGACCGTCACCGGGATCTCCGGCAAGGCGATCGTCAGGTCCTCGGCACCTGCCTTCCGGAAGCGGATCGCGAGCGGCGACGTGTCGACCGTGCGGACCGCGATGGCGCTGTTGACGACCAGGAAGCGTGCTCGGAACCGGTAGCGATCGTCGGACTGGGTCTCCAGCACGCTGTCTCGCAGTTCCAGCAACGCACCGCGCCGGCCGGGCTTGGGAATGCTGTCGGCATCGGGAGCGTATCCCCGAGGCACGGCGGCTGACCCTTCCACCACGATCTCGTCGCCGATGACGTAGCCGTACTGGCGTATCGGCGTGGTCGTGAACATCGCCCCGTCGGCGGCCGACGTGCCGACCGATGCCAGGAGGCTCAGAAGGCCGAGCGCGACCTCAGGCCACCGCCGCCGCATGGTCGGTGCCGCCCAGGAAGTGATGAGTCAGGTCGTCGGGATCGAAACCGTCATCGATGAAGATCGCTCTCGATCCGAACCGCGCGAAGGTCGAGCGGAGATCCCGCCGACGCTGCAGCAACCCGCCGCGGATGCGCTCCGCCAGTCTCGGCCGCAGCCAAAGGAAACGATGGGCCGCGTTCTCGCTGTCCGCGAGATCGACCAGTCCGCGATCGGGGATGCGGGTCGTCGACTCCGCCGCGCCCCACACCACGACCGGTACCACGAAATGTCCTGAGAGCGAGGCGAGCAGCCGCTGCACGTCGGCGAGGTCGAAATGAAAATCCGATGCGAGCAACACCAGCGCTCTGCGCTTGCCCAGATACCTCGCGGCGTCGAGAAGTCCGGCGGCGTTCTCGCCGTCGAACGGCACAGCCCGCAGCAGCTCCGCGAGTCGCGGCCCCGCGCCCCGGGTATGCGTCGCGGGGCGGAACCATTCATCGCGGACTATCCGATCCGCGCCGATGAAGCCGAACGGATCACCGGTACGCCAGGCCGACAGGCCGGTGCTCTCCACCAGGCAGGTGACCGCCTCGCGCTTGTCGCTGGTCCCCATGGATGCGGAGAGGTCGGCAACCACCTGGACCGGCACCGACACCCGCTCGCTCATGTTGCGCACCAGCCACTGACCGAAGGGATCGGTCAGACTGCGGCGCAGGTCGATGCGGCGCGGATTCGGCCGCGAGAGCAGCGACTGCAATCCCAGGAACACGCCCGATCCGCCGTCCAGCCGGCTCGGATGCGCGCCCGGTCGCAGGCTCGCCGGGCGCCCCGGAATGCGATAGAGGTACTCGCCGCTGCGCGAAGCGGTCACGGTGCCGGTGTGCGAGCGAAGGCTTGTGCGAAGAGTTCCCGCACGATGGCGGCGCGGCGGAGCTCGTAGGCGGGCTCGAAGAAGACGCGATGGGCCATGGTCTCGAAGAAGACGGCGTGCAGATCGCGCGGCTCCACGTGTCCGCGGCCATCCAGCCAGGCATGGGTGCGCGCCGCGCGCACCGCGAGACTCACGCCCCGCGGGCTCGCACCCCCGAGGATGAGAGCGGCGCTGTCCACGCCGTCGATGTGAACGTCGTGTTCGTGTGGCCGAGCGACGGTCTGCCACAGCCGATGGGCATAGCGCCGCAGCGCATCGCCCACCTGGATCGATCGCTGGATGGTCGCCGCAATGTCGTTCAGCGCGCGATAGTCGACCAGTGCTTCGGGCACCTCGTCGATGAGTGTATCGACGTCGTGGAACCGGGTATCGAACATCAGCGCGAACTGGTCAGCCTCGTCGCGCGGCGCTTCGATGCCCACTTCTATCATGAAGCGATCCTTCGCCGCCGACGAAATCTCGAAGGTTTCCTCCCGTTCCACCCGATTGCGGTCGGCGAACACCGTGAGATGCGGAAAGCGGAACTCGCGATCGAATGCGGAGGCGCTGCGCTCGGCCATCACGCGCAGCAGCACCGAGTGCACCTGCGGTCGGGCCCGGTTGATCTCGTTGAAGAACAGCACCGCCAGATCGTCGCTGTTGCGTACCAGCGGACCGGGATCGACGCGCGGACGGCCGTCTTCCCCGATATAGGTGTAGTAGAGGAGATCGGCCGGCATCAGGTCCACCGTGCCCTCGATCCGGCTGAAGGTGCCGCCGATGGCCCGGGCGAAGGCGCGGAGCAGGGTGGTCTTGCCCACACCCACGTCGCCCTCGAGCAGCACGTGGCCACGCGCGAAAAGTGCGACGTCGATCAGGCGCACGGCACGTTGCTGGCCGACGACCACGGCATTCACTGCCGACTCGATGGCAAGCGCGCTGGCGCGCCAATCCGCGAGTGCGTTCTCCTCCTGGCCCATTCTCGTTCTCTCGGTGAAGTGTGGCCTGTGTCCCGGGCCATGCTGGCATGGAGCCTTCGCGAGGGTCAAGGGACCGGGCTACAATCGGGCTGGATTGATCGGTGGAGTCGTCCCATGCGGGAGTGGTGTGCTGCGCTGGCCCTGGCGCTCACGAGCGGCGCAGCCCTTGCCTTCGATGCCGACGGTTTCGAGAGCGGGATGAGCCGGGACGACGTCATCCGGCTGGCCGCCACCCGGTACGAACAGGTGGGTAACGCGCGCGAGTTCCTGCTCGCGGCGGGCCCGAAGGACGCCGATGCCCCCGCGTCGATCCAGTTCTGGTTCTGCCGCGACCGGCTGATCCTGGTCAACGCCAAACCGCGCGTCGACCTTTCGGTGCGCAACCTCCTGGCGCTCGCCGACGAGGAGATCGCGCAGCGCGGTCAGCCGCTGCGCATCGAGACCCGTGCGCTGATGCATGGCGGCATCGGCGAATCGCGCGAACTCACCTTCATCTGGAAAACCTCCCCGGACTATTTCAACGTGACTTTCGAGTACCTGGAAAACCATCCCGGCCACGTGTCGCACGCGTGGTTCACGGAGAATCCCTGCATGCGTCCGCACTGGATGCACGGCATCGAAGGCGGCAACGGCGAAGCCGGCGCGGCCGCTCCGTCGACGAGAGGCTGAGATGGCCGGCATCCGCATCGAACCCCTGTCCGACCACAGCCCGGTGCAACTGCCCGATCCGCTGCCGTTCGGACGCATCTTCACGCGCCGCATGTTCCTGCAGCGCTGGGATCCGACGCGCGGCTGGCACGACGCGACCATCGGTCCGCGCCGCCCGCTTGATCTCGATCCGGGCGCGCAGATCCTGCACGCCGGCCAGGCGATCTTCGAAGGCACGAAAGCCTATGCGCGACCGGACGGGCGCGTGAACCTGTTCCGGCCCGACGCCAACGCGCTGCGCTTCAACCGTTCGGCGGAGCGCATGGCGATGCCGGCGTTGCCGGCGGAGAGCTTCGTCGAGGCGATCGAGGCGCTGGTGCAGCTCGAACACGAGTGGGTGCCGACGGGCGAGGGCTCGTCGCTCTACATTCGTCCGGTGATGGCAGCGACCGAACCCACGTTCGAAGTGCGGGCCGCGCGCGAGTACGTCCATTACGTGGTACTGAGTCCTGCCGGACCTTTCTTCGCCTCCGGCTTCCAGCCGGTGGGCGTGCAGGTGGCGGAAGAACACATCCGGGCCGCCCGCGGCGGCACCGGTGCCGCGAAGACACCGGGCAACTACGCCGCCAGTCTCGCGGCCAGCGAACGGGCACGCGCCAACGGCTATCAGCAGGTCCTGTGGCTCGACGCGGTGGAGCGCCGCTACATCGAAGAGGCGGGCGCGATGAACGTGGCGTTCGTCTACGACGGCCGCGAGATCGTGACGCCCGCGCTCTCCGGCAGCATTCTGCCCGGTATCACGCGCGACTCGATCCTGCGGCTCGCGCCCGACCTGGGCTATCCGGTACGCGAGGCACGGCTCGATGTGGATGCCGTCGTCGCCGATATCGACGCCGGGCGTGTCACCGAGGTGTTCTGCATGGGCACGGCCGCGGTGATCGTGCCGGTGGGGCGCATCGGTCATCGTGGTACCGATCATCGCGTGGGCGACGGCAATGCCGGACCGGTGGCACTGGCGATGTATCGCTCACTCACGGACATCCAGTACGGCCGCGCGGCCGATCCGTACGGTTGGACGCGTGTGCTCGACGTGCAGGTGCCGGTGCGGGAGCGCGCCGTCGCGTGAGGCACTGATCGCATGCGCTGGTCCGGGGCGACAGGGATCGCGGGCGCGGCAGCCTTGAGTGCCGCGCTCGGTGCTGCCGAGGCGCCGACGCTCGACGCGGCCGCGTTGTCGGGCGGCGATGCCACCGTGATGGATATCGGCCCGCAGGCGTATCTGCGACCGATCGCATCGCTCACCGCGGACCAGACCAAGCGGTTCAAGACCGGCCACTACCTCTTCGACACGCGCTGGGTCATCTTCTGGTTCGAACAGGGCGAGTGGGGTGCGGGGCCGACGTTCAACGCGCGCGGCTGCGGCGACTGCCACGTCCACAACGGGCGCGGGGCGCCGGTGGCGGGCGGGGCCGATGCGCATCCGATGGTGCTGCGGTTGAGCTTGCCGGGCACGAACGAGCATGGTGGTCCGCTGCCCGATCCGCACTACGGCGATCAGCTGCAGACCCAGGGTGTCGAGCGCGTGGTCCCGGAGGAGGGCAGCGTCGAAGTGCGCTGGGTCGAATCGACCAGCGCCTTCGCCGACGGTGAGACCGTGACGCTGCGCAAACCGGAGGTGTCCATCCGCCAGCTCAACTTCGGTCCGTTCGGCGATGGCGTGATGATTTCCGCGCGCACGCCGCCGCCCCTCGTCGGGGCCGGGCTGATCGATGCGATCCCCGAAGACGAGATCCTGGCGCTCGCAGCGCGCACGCCGGTCGACGGCATTCGCGGCCGGCCGAACCGGGTGTGGGACTTCGCGCAGAAGCGATTGGCGGTGGGCCGCTTCGGTCACAAGGCGACCCATTCCACGCTGCGACAACAGATCGCTGCAGCGTTCTCGGCCGACATCGGCGTCAGCAGCGACTATTTCCCGGAGCAGAACTGTCCCGGCCCGCAGCGTGCCTGCCAGGATCTGATGCCGGCCGGTCGACCGGAACTGGGCCACGTGCGCTGGGATGCGGTCGAGACCCATCTGCGTTCCACTGCAGTGCCCGCGCGACGTGACGTGGGCAACGCCGTGGTGAAGCGCGGCGGGCAGTTGTTCGCCGAAGCCCGTTGCGCCGTGTGCCATGTGCCGGAACTGAGGACCGGCGAGGTGCCGGGTTACGCATCGCTGTCGAACCAGACGATCCGTCCCTACACCGATCTGCTGCTGCACGACCTGGGCGAAGGTCTTGCGGACAACCGTCCGGATTTCGTGGCGAGCGGCAGCGAATGGCGCACGCCGCCGTTGTGGGGCATCGGACTCACGAAGACCGTCAACGGCGTCACCACGTACCTGCACGATGGTCGCGCCCGCACGCTCACGGAAGCGATTCTCTGGCACGGCGGCGAGGCGACGGTCGCGCGCGAAGCGTTCCGCGCGATGCCGCGGGAGGATCGTACGGCGCTGGTGCGTTTTCTGGAGTCGCTGTAGTTGAGGGGCTAGTGACTAGGGGTTAGGGAAAGGCGCCGGTGCCGATGTTTCGCGGGCTTTCCCTAGCCCCTAGTCCCCAGCCCCTAACCCCTCGACTAGCAGTCGGCCTCGCTGATCCACCCCGCCGCCTTGCCGTTCACGTCCAGCACCTGAGTGGCGGCCTTGCAGCCGGGCGGTGCCTTCGCCGCGAGGTGATAGACCGGGCCTGAAGGCGGCAGTTGCTCCTGCGGATCGCGCGCCTCGAAGCGGAACACCTTGTGGCCGTCGACGTGGGCGACGCAGACCCACTCCTTCAGGTTCCAGTCCACCAGCCGCGCACCGACGGAAGCCTCATCGTCACCCGTGGTCCAGGCGACCAAAACCTTGCTGACGGCCACGGACGATTCTTCGCGGCATGCGCGCAGCGCCTTCTGGTACTTCGACAACTCGCGAGTCCAGCCGCGGCCGGCGTTCGCGATCGGCTCCGGCGGCAGCTCGATGTTCTTCGCGACCGTTTCACCCGGATAGTCGGGGCGCGATTCGAGGGCGGCGATCTGGCGTTCGTAGCGTCCTTCGAGACACGCGACGGGACTGGCGGCCCTGCGGCAGTCGTTGCGGCTCGACCACCACGTGCGCTGCTCGGCCTCGAGCGTTCTGCGTCCCTCGCCGCTCACGACCTTCAGCAGGCGCGCGTACGCGACCGCGAGTTGCAAGTCCAGCTCGGACAGGCGATCGGATCCGCAGACGGTGGTCTCGACCCAGGTCTTCGCCTTGGTGCAGACGAAGCTCGGCGTGGCGGCCTGGGCCGAACCGCACAGGAAGCAGGCTGCGATCACGCTCGAGGCGATGGCGATTCGATGCATCGATGCTCTCCTTCAGGGGGTGCGGACGCGATCGTTACGCACGTACCAGCGGTCGCCGAAGCGCATGGCGAGCGGCTCACCGGACGACGGCAGAATGCCGCGGCCCGGTCGTTGCGCATGCACGTGCAGATGAGGCTCGTCCGTGTTGCCGGAGTTCCCGACCGCGCCGACGATATCGCCCGCGGCAACCCGCTGACCGCTCTTCACTGCGACACTACCCTGTTTCAGGTGCGCGAGCAGCACGATGAAGCCGCCGCAGTCGATCATCACACGATTGCCTGCCGGATTGCGCGGATCCGTCTGCGGCGGCGCCAGATCGGGCAGGGTGTTCTCGATTTGCGACACCGCGCCGGAGCACGGTGCGTGCACCGGTCTGCCGAAGATCGCGTAGCGCGCGGGATCCGACGGCAGCGGCGTCCACGCGCGCACGCCGATGACGTTCACTTCGACGATGTCGAGCGCATACGACTGGCCCCGTACCGGTGCGAAGCGCGGATCATCGAGCGTGTCGATGTGCGCATTGACGAGGTCGGTGCTGCCGCCGTTGGCGATGACGAAACGGCCACCGCGCAGCGGAAACTCGAGATCCACGACTTCCACGGCCGGCACGCGTCGCCCCGCGAGCGCTTCACCCCACAACACGACGCAGCCTGCCGTTGCGACGGAGATGATGGCGATGCGCGCGCGCGCCTTGGTCGCCGCCGGCCACGGATTCCGCTGACGCGCATGTGACCATGCCCTCGAGGCTGAATAGGCCCAGGCGACGGCATAGATCCACGCCAGCCATCCGGGCAGGACGAACCAGAATCCGGCGAGCGCGATGGCGACCAGCCATGCGCCGCACAGAGCAGTCACGGCGATTGCTTCCGCGCGGCTCGAGAACGCGGTGCGACCGAGCCAGATCAGCAGGGCGACCGGCAACGCCAGCTGCAGCAAGGCAACCAGGACGATCACGATCATGGAGCCGAAGCCCGACGTATGATCGGGTCATGGAGGAGCGACTTTCCGCGAGTTTCCCGGCAGCGGGCGAATCGGACATTCGCCCCTACGCTGGCGTGGACGGCTGCCGCGGCGGCTGGCTGGTGGTGCTCGCGCTGCATCGGGGCGAAGGCCGTCATCCTGTCGCCATGGATGTGCGGTTGTGCCGGCATTTCAAGGAAGTGGTCGACCTCGCCGACGCGCCGGTGGTCACGGCGGTGGACATGCCGATCGGATTGACCGATCGCTTCGTTCCGGGCGGGCGGGCGTGCGATCGCGACGCGCGCACGCTGCTCGGACCGGGGTGGACGTCGACCATCTTCAGTCCACCGGCGCGTGCTGCGCTGGGGGCGCCCGATCATGCGGAGGCGATGCGGCGCCAGGGGGGCGGCCTGTCGATCCAGTCGTACAACATCGAACCGCGCATCCGCGAAGTGGATGCCGCGCTCACGCCGGCGACCCAGGCCCGCATCGTCGAAGCCCATCCGGAACTGGCGTTCCGCCATCTCAACGGCGGACGTGCGCTGACGTCGCGCAAGCACACCGAAGCCGGCCGCCACGAGCGGGTGCGGTTGCTGCGCGAGGTGTTCGGCGAACGCCTGCCGGATGCGATGACCGCGCGACGCGTGCTCGGCGGCACGGCCGTGGGTGTCGACGACATCGTGGACGCGTGCGTGCTCGCTCACGTCGCGTGGCTCATCCATCGTCACGATGCGTACCGCGTGCCGGCAGTGGAACCGCCGCGGGATGCGCGCAGGCTGCGCATGGAAATCTGGTTCTGAACGGCGCGGATCCTCGAGGTCTGGCGGCATGGTCGTATCGCGTCACTTGCTGCGCTTGCCGCCGCGCGGAATTCTTTCACTTCAGGAGATTCGTTGCGAGCGGTGCGAAGCAATCGCGAATCCGAACAATGGCATGTTCCCGGGTCCGGCGAAACGGTGTCGCACCACCCCGGTCTGGCCCGTTTTTCGCACCCTCGGGGGCTGTTGCATTCATCGGGCTTGAGACATGAACAAGGCAATCATGAGCATCGGTCTGGTTGCGGTGGCGGCAGGCACCACCTGGGCCGGTGTGACATGGTGGAGCGCGGCGCGCACCGAATCGGACTTTCGCGAGTACGCCGCCCAGGTATCGAGCGATCCTGCGCTGCCGTTCGACATGAGCGTCGCCAGCTACGAGCGCGGCGTGCTCAAGTCGCACGCCGTTTCGCGCATCGCCGTGCGCGGGTCGCGGCGGCTCGCTTTCGAGCTGGAGCACGCCATCGATCATGGACCCAATCTCGCGTTCGGTCTGAGCCGCGTCACCACCACCGTGCGGTGGCCGGAGGCTGCGCGTCCCGCCATCGCCTACTACTTCGAAGGCCGGCAGCCGCTGTCGCTGGTGACGGTCGTCGGTTTCGACGGCAATGCTCGCACCGAAATCGCGTCGCCGGCGTTCGAGAAATCGCCGCAGGATCAGTCGAGCGGCAAGATCATCTGGGGCGGTCTGTCGGGCAGCATCGGCCATCCGGCGACCGACCAGCTGCGCGGCATGGTGACGATGCCGCGGCTGGCTCTCGACACGCCCGCCGGCAGCGGTCGCCTGGAGGGGCTGGCCGTCAACGTGGACTGGAAGACCGCCGGTCCGAACAGCCTGTACTGGACCGGCGCCTCGTCTCTTTCCATCGCGGAAGCGGGCGTCGTCTCGCCGTTCGGCAGCTACGCGGTGCGAGACGTGGCATTCGGCGGCTATCAGAAGGATCAGGGCAGGACGCTGCTCGCCGGCTACACCGTGCACGCGGCGAGCGGCGAGATGATGAACGGCGAACAGCGCCAGCCCGTGTTCCGCAACGCGAATCTCGACCTGGAACTCTCCGGACTCGATCGCAAGGCGTTGTCCGACCTGTTCGCCGGCACGAGCCGGTTGGCGCCCGACATGCCGGCACCGGAGCGCAACGAGAAGACGATGGAACTGGTGGCGCATGCGCTCGAAGCGATCGCCGCGCAGGCGCCCGCGCTTGCGCTGAAGCAGATGGAGGTCGAAACGCCGCACGGGATGTTCTCGGCGACCGGCGGCCTCGACCTGGCTCCGGCAGCCGCAGGGGCCGATCCGAAGTCGCCGAGCGCGTGGGTCGAGCGGTTGAAGGGAGCATTCACGGTGGAGGTGTCTCCGGGACTTGCGCGCCTGGCGTTGGCGAAGCAGTCGATGCCGAAGGCGTACGCAGCGCTGTCGAAGCCTGGTGAGAAAGTGGACCCGGAAGCGCAGAAGGCATTGGCGGATCACTTTGCGGATCGGCGGTTGAAGCAACTCACCGAGCATGGCGCATTGCGCACGAAGGGCAGCAACTATCTCATCGAGATCGATCTGAAGCGCGGGGAATGGCTGCTGAACGGACTCACGCGCGAGCAGTTCATGGTGGCGCTCGCGGATCAGAATGCCGCGCCCGCCATTGCTGCAGCGCACGGACCGCTGCGATGAGGCGGCCTCGGAGCGCGTCGTACGGGCTCGTCTTCCGTTTGCGATGGGGACGTCGGCATGGTGCTGAGGCGGGGCCCCCATCCCGACCTTCCCCCATCGGAGGTGGGGGAAGGGGTACACAGCTCACCCACACTGGTCGCGTGAGGGAGGAAACGGCAAGCCTCTGCGCAATCCGTCAGGCGCCCTTCGAAGTTGCCGCTTCGATCTCCCGCGAGAAGTCCCCTACCACTTGGAGATACCGCTGCGTCTCCTCCAGATGCGCGGTGTGACCGCTGTGCTCGAACACGACGACGCGTGAGTCGGCGATGCCGCGGCGGATCGTGTCCGCACACACGGGCGGAATCTCGTCGAAGCGGCCGCAGCCCAGCTGATCGAAGAAGACGACCTCGTGGTCGCGCGCGAGTCCCTCGAGCGGTTCGAGATAGTCGTGGCCGGCACCAGGGCCACCATGCAACAGGAGCAGGGGGATGCCGCCGCTGCCTACGCGGCGATACCACACTCGGTGGCCATCGATCGGGATGTAGCCTTGTTCGTCGCGCATGGAGATCAGCGGATGAACTCCTTGCTGATGGCGCGGAAGGTATCGGTCCCGGCTTGATGCAGCCATTCGAAGGCGACCATCTCGCGCGAAACCACGTCGATGCCGTGTTGGCGGAACCGCGCGAGCGCGAGTTCGCGATCTGCGGGGCGACGCGACCCGACGGCATCGGCGACGACGAAGACCTGCACGCCCAGCGTGGCGAGATCGAGCGCCGTCTGCAGCACGCAGACATGCGCTTCGGTCCCGGCGATCACGATCTGCGGCCGCTGAAACACTTCGACGTCGTCGAAGCAGCCGTCCGCGACGCAAGAAAAATGCACCTTGGTCCGGACGCTGTCGGGCGGCAGCACGGCGGCGAGCTCCGGTGCGGTGGTGCCCAGCCCCTTCGGATACTGTTCGGACGCGATCACCGGCACTTCGAGCCGTTGCGCCACCTGGGCGAGCCAGATGCAGTTGGCGAGCACCGTGGTGCCGTCGTGGATCGCCGGCAGCAGGCGCGACTGCACGTCGACGATCAGCAGGGTCGAGGACGCCGCGTCGATCAGCGGGCTCATTTCCCGAGGAACGGCGTCATGAGTTCGCGCATGCGCGGGAGCGTCTTCGCCCCCCACAGCTTTGCACGCACGATGCCCTCGCGGTCGATGACGAACGCGGTGGGCGTGGGATAGCTGCGCTCGAAACCGGATTCCTCGAGGTCGGACACCATGGCGCCCTGCAGGTTGTAGGTGCCGAGCGCGTGCGCCACGCGATCCCTGTCGTCAGGGCGGTCGATGGCGATCACCAGGACTTCGAAGCCGCGATCCTTCATGTCGTCGCGGTAGGTCTCGACCGATCCGATCTCGAGCGCGCAGTGCCGGCAGTAGCTCGAGTAGAAATTCACCAGCACCACCTTGCCCTTGTATGTCGCAAGGTCGAACCTGTCGCCGGAGAGCAGCGTGCCCTTCAAGGGCGGTGCCGGCTGATCCAGTTCGACGACGGCGCGCGCCGGCGCCATGGCCAGCACGAAGCTCGTGAACAGCACGAGATCTAGCAGGCCGCGACGTCGCATCACGCGATGGCAGCCGGGTCGAGTTGACCGCGCGCCACCAGCGCGCGGAAGGCGGCGAGCGTATCGCGCATGCCGGCTTCGAGTTCGATGCGGCCGTAGTCGCCCAGATAAGCGCGCAGCGGATCGTCCGACAGGTCCATCGGGTAGGGCAGCGCCTTACCCGAGCATGTCACCTTCATGCCGGGCTCGATCTTCTTCAGCAGTGCGATCGAATTCTCCACCGTCTCCGAGATGCCGTTGATGTCGAACACCGGTGCGCCTTCGCGTTCGCGCGACACGGCCTTCAGGAATGCGCTGGCGACTTCGCCGGCGTGCAGCCACGACACCGGGCCGATGAACGGAATGTCATAGGGCTTTCCGCCGACGGTGGCGAGCAGGGCCACGGTGGTCTTCGACGTCTGACCCTGGTCGCGGCCGATGCCGTACACGACGCCGGGACGGAATCCGACGCTCGGCACTTTCCAGTCCTGCCAATAGACCTTGGCCGTCTGCTCGTTGCAGTACTTGTAGGCGCCGTAGAGCGTTGCGCCCCAGGGACTGTCGGGGATCGCGCCGAGCGCGCCGATGGAGCTTGCATAGGCCAAGCGCTTCAAACCCTGCGCGCGCGCCGCCTCGAAGATGTTCACCGTGCCGACGACGTTGACCTGTGCACCGGCCACCGGATCGGCCTTGCAGAACGGCACCTGCAATCCCGCGAGGTGCACGACGGCACGCGCCCCCGTGGATTCGACCACTTCGCGCACGCGCTTCGTGTCGGCGATGTCGCCGGTCAGCCAGCGTACCTTCGCGAGTTCGGCGTCCGACATGAGGAGCTTCGGCCGGCGTGTGTCCTCCTTCAGGTCGAAGGCGACGGTCGGCACGCCCGCGCGCACCAGCAGCGCGAGCGCCCAGCTGCCGATGCAGCCTCCGGCACCGGTGACGAGAACGGGGCCGTCGTAGTCGGCGGCACGGACGGGGAAGTGCTGGAACATGTCAGGGCATCTCCATGGGTAGGGTGGCGTCCGGTGCCCATTCGGACATGGAGGCGTCATATACGCGCACGTCGGGATGGCCGAACATGGTCAGTACCAGCGTCGTGCTGGTGGCGGCAATGCCGCCACCGCAATACGTGATGACGCGAGGCTTGGCGAGCGGCTGCTCGAACATGCGATGCAGCTCGGCAGCCGGCTTGAACAGGTTGTGCTCGTCGACCACGTTGGCCGCCGGGACGTTGATGCTGCCCTTGATGTGTCCGGGGCGCCCGTAGACCGTGCCGCCGCTGCCCGCGTGCTGCTCGGGGCGCAGGGCATTCAGGGTGCAGACATCGCCGGCTCCGATGGCGTTCAGCACGTCGTGCTTGTCGGCCACCAGCTCCGGACGGAAGCGCGCGCGGAACTCAGCGCCCGCGCGCGACTTGCCGGGGCCGGTCTCGACCGGCCGACCCTCCGCCTGCCAGTGCTGGAACCCGCCGTTCAGCACCGCGGCCCGGTCGTGGCCGAACACGCGCAGCGTCCACCACAACCGGGTCGCCCACCAGTGGTTGGCCGTGGCGTAGCAGACCACCAGCGTGTCGTTCGAGATGCCGAGCCGGCCCATGGCGGCGGCGAACCGCTCGGCCGGGGGCAGCATGAAATGCAGGCCGGGCGCCTGATCCGGGTCGGACAGGTCGATGTCGATATCGACGAACTGGCCCCCGGGAATGTGGCCGCGCTGGAAGTCGGCCCGACCCGAGACCACGTTGTAGGGGGTGGGAGGCGGCGGCATGAGGTGCGTCGTCCCGTCCAGGACGACCACGCCGGGATCGGCCAGATGGTCCGCCAGCCAGGCGGTGTCGACGATGAACTCTGGGTGTTTGAAGCGTGTGGTCATGACTGAAGATCCGGAAGCGAAGCGGCATTCTCGGCTGCCGGCCCAGCGTGCTGCAACCGGGACGGCGTTCGGAAGGCGAGCGCCCACCCACCGATCCGGGGTCGAATGGGGTCCGCTATTCCCCTAATTCTTCAGGGTTTTCGAACGGCGGAGTGGACAGCCCCCTCTGCAATTGGGTTCAATAACGCCTTTGCAGGACAGGCAAGGCGCCGCGCCCGAGCAGCGTGGCCGCCGCAGTTCTATAAGAATTCGAGGGGATCCGGGCCATGGACGATCAGACCGCCGTATTCGAGAAGCGCTATAACAATCGCGCGGCGGTGACTGATTTCGCCCAGTATTTCGATCGATGGGGCCGGCTGTCCAAGACCGCCCGCGACGAGCTCGACTGCGACCTCGATGTGGCCTACGGCGACCATCCGATGGAAAAGGTCGATATCTTCCGGGCCGAAGGGCGGTCGCGGGCGCTCCTCATGTTCATCCACGGCGGCTACTGGCGCTCGCTCGACAAGCGCGACCATTCGTTCATCGCCAACGAGTTCGTGAAGCTGGGCGTGACGGTGGCCATGCCGAACTACGCGTTGTGCCCCTCGGTCAAGCTGGAAGAGATCGTCCGGCAGATGCTGAAGGCCACGGCTTGGTGCTACCGCACCGCCAGCCGTTACGGTGCTTCCGGCAATTCCCTCTACGTCGCCGGCCACTCCGCGGGCGGGCACCTGACGGCCATGATGCTGGCGGCGCAATGGCCGCGCTACGGCTCGGACCTCCCGGATCAGATCGTCCAGGGCGGCATGGCGGTCAGCGGCATCTACGACCTGACCGAGATCGTGCGCGTGCCGTCCGTCAACGCGGACACCCGCCTGGACGAAGCCGCCGCGCTGAAGGCGAGCCCGGCGTTCATGGCACCGGCCACCCCGGCACCGCTCTACATCACTGTCGGCGGCAAGGAGATCGACGGCTTTCACTATCAGCACCAGCTGCTCAAGTCGCGCTGGGGGTCGGTGATCGCCGAAGACGTGCCCTGTCCCGAGGACAACCATTTCAGCATCCTCGAGACCTTCGGCGACGGCGAGTCCGATCTCTTCAGGGCCACCTGCCGGATGATGAAGCTCGGCTGACGGCTGTCTGCCGCGCTCGATCCGAAGCCCCGCTCGTGCGGGGCTTCGTCGTTTATGGTGCTTGCGTCTTGGCGAAGGACTGTGTATTAATACAGTATGTCGCTGCGAACCCATGATGGCCAAGCCCCCCGCCTCGCCAAGGGCAGGGGTGCTGCGCTCAACCCGGAGGGCCGCTTCGAGTCGGTCCGGCGCGAGGCGGTGGACGACGGCTGGCTACCCCCGGAGCCGGAAGGCGAACCGCCGCGGCTCGACACCCACGTCACGGAGGAACGGGCACGCTCCATCCTGACCCGCAACGACTCGCCCGATCTCCCGTTCACGACGTCGATCAATCCCTATCGGGGTTGCGAGCACGGGTGCATCTACTGCTATGCGCGACCCAGTCACGCCTACCTCGATCTGTCGCCCGGCCTCGATTTCGAGACCCGCCTGTTCGCCAAGGTGAACGCGGCCGAGCTGCTGCGGCAGGAACTCGCGAAGCCCGGCTACCGGTGCGACTCCATTTCCATCGGGGCCAACACCGATCCTTATCAGCCGGTGGAGCGCGACTACCGTATCACCCGCTCGGTGATCGAGGTGCTCGCAGCCTGCGACCATCCGTTCGCCATCATCACCAAGAACGCGCTGGTCCTGAGGGATCTCGACCTGCTGGCGCCGATGGCGCAGAAGAACCTGGTGAAGGTGTTCGTCAGCGTGACGACGCTCGACCACGGCATCGCGCGCCGCCTGGAGCCGCGGGCAAGCAGTCCGACGCGACGCCTGGAGACGATCCACGCGCTGGCCGAGGCCGGCATACCCACCGGCGTGATGGTGGCGCCGGTCATTCCGTTCCTGACCGACGACGGGCTCGAAAGCATCCTCGAGTCGGCCGCGGAAAGGGGTGCGCGCTACGCCGGATACGTGCTGCTGCGGCTTCCCTACGAGATCAAGGAGCTCTTCAAGGACTGGCTGCAGAACCACTATCCGCTCAAGGCCGAACACGTGATGAGCCGCGTGCGGCAGATGCGCGACGGCCGCGAGAACGACCCGGAGTTCGGCTCGCGTCAGCGCGGCCAGGGCCTGATGGCCGAGCTGCTGGACCAGCGCTTCGAGAAGGCCTGCCGGCGCCTGCGTCTCAACGATGAACGCATGGGGCTCGATACCTCGCTGTTTCGCGCCCGGAAGCTCGCCGGTCAGATGGCGCTGTTCTGAGCGGCGTTCGGGCCGTCCGGGCGGGTCTTCAGTAGAATCGGGTCATGGTCCGTCTCTACTCCGCCGCGACGCTGCCTGACGCGCACCTGCTGCGCCAGCTGCTTGCGCATGCGGGGATCGAGGCGCACGTGTTCAACGAGAACGCGCAGAGCGGCATGGGCGAGATCCCGTTCACCCACGCGTGGCCCGAGGTCTGGATCGAGCAGGATGCCGACATGAAGCGGGCGCGGGAGATCGTGTGCTCCTTCGAGCGGCCGCCGGCCAGTCGCGACGATGTGTTCTGCGCCGCCTGCCGCGAGCGCAATCCCGGCAATTTCGAGCTGTGCTGGAACTGTGGCGCAGCGCTCTAGGGACGATTCACCATCGATGCGCCGCCGCGAACTGGTGTTCGGCAGCGCGACCTTCGCGATCGGCGGATTCGGGGCCGGCCGCGTGTTCGGAGCGGAGGGTGCGCGCGTGAACCTCTACGTTGGCGAAGTGCTCGGCCGTTACGGTTTCCTCGACGGCCATCCGCTCGGCATGGATCGTCAGGGCGCCTTTTTCCGTGAGACTCAGGCGCGCGGTCTCGACCGGCGCACGAAGGTGGGTGCTCCCACGACACCGGCCGCGCGCGAGGCGATCGAACGTTTCCACACGCCGGCGTTCGTCGACCAGGTCGCCAATGCCGAACGCGACGGACTCGACCTGCTCGACAAGGGCGACACGCCGGTCTTTCCCGGCGTGTATCCGATCAGTGCGACCGTGGTGGCCGCCGCGCTGGACGGGCTCGACAGCATCATGCGCGGCGAAACGCTGCGCACCTTTCAGCCGATCGGGGGCCTGCACCACGCAGGGCGCGGTCACGCGGCCGGTTTCTGCGTCTTCAACGATCTGGGGGTGGTGATCGAGACGCTGCGGCGCACCTACGGTGTCAAGCGCGTGGGTTACATCGACATCGACGTGCATCACGGCGACGGGGTGTTCTACGCGTTCGAGGATGATCCGGATCTCATCTTCGCCGATATCCACCAGGACGGGCGGTTCCTGTACCCGGGCACCGGGCACGCCAGTGAAATCGGCAAGAGCGCTGCGGAAGGAACCAAGCTCAATATTCCGTTGCCCGCCGGTGCGGGCGACGCCGAGTTCTTCGCGGCCTGGCGCAAGGTCGAAGCGCATTTCGAACGGCATCCGGTGGAGTTCTACGTATTCCAGTGCGGTGCGGACGGCCTCAAGGGTGATCCCCTCGCGAGCCTCGAATACTCGCCGGCCGTGCACGCGCATGCTGCGCGCGGCCTCTGCCGGTTGGCGGATGCGCAGGCGCGTGGTCGCCTGATGGCCTTCGGTGGTGGCGGCTACAGCCGGCCGAACCTCGCCGCGGCCTGGAACAACGTGGTCGCCGAACTGCTCGTCCGTTGAGATCCGGGCAGCGCCCGGCGCACTGGGGCGCACAGCCTCTTCGGCGTACCGTTGGTGGCCGCACCAACATAGGGCGGTGTCATCGCGATCTGCACCGGGCCTTGGCGTGGCCGGGGTCCGGGCATCGTTGTCCAGTCTCAAGTCGTTGATGTGCAAAGCGATGACGACTGGCACATCGGTTGCTGACCAAGCTCGCAAGTCCGAGTTTGTCCAGCGGCGGTTCGATCGGGGGCGAAGCGTGACAACTACACACGACCGAGGAGGCGTGGCCGACCGCCGGCCGCATTGTCAGAGCGATGTCCTTCACCCAGTACCTCAAGACCATCGTCACGGGCGGCGATCAGCACCCCGGACTCACCGAAGCGGAAGCGCACGACCTCTTCTCCGCCATGCTGGACGGCGGCGTACCCGACGTGGAACTGGGTGCCATCCTCGCCGCGCTTTCCATGCGCCAGGAAACCGCCGAGGAACTGATCGGATTCCAGCGCGCGTGTGCCGAGCGCGTCTACGCGCTCGACATCGCGGCCGAGCGGCTGCGTCCGGTCGTGATTCCCGCATACGGCGGTGCGCGCGAGAGCGCGAACCTGCTGCCGCTGCTCGCGTTGCTGCTGCAACGACTCGGGATTCCGGTGCTGGTGCACGGGACGCTCGAGGGCGGTGGCCGGGTGGCGGCTGCGTACGTCCTGCGCGAGCTGGGCGTGATGCCGTCGGGCAACCTGCGCGCCGCGCGCACCGCGCTGTCGGAGGAAGGCCTCGCGTTCGTCCCCACCGCCGTGCTGTGCCCCGGACTCGCCGAGATGCTCGCGCTGAAAGGGCGCCTGGGTATCCGTTCGAGCCCGCATCTGGTGGCGAAGCTGATCGATCCGTTCGGGGGTGAAGCGGTGCAACTGGTGGGTGCATCCACCGCCGATCGCCTCGAAGTGCTCGCCGAAGTGCTGGTGTCCACCGGTGCCCGCGCGCTGCTGTTGCGCAGTGCCGAAGGCGAGCCCGTCGCGAACGCGTTCCACCGACCGCAGATCGACTGGATCACCGACGGCACGCGCACCGCGCTGTTCGAGGAGGAGATGGGTCCCGGCAAGGCGGTGCACGGGCTGCTGACGGCGGTCGATGCCCACGCGACGGCGGCCTGGATCCGCCGCGCGCTCGCGGCCGAAACGCCGTTGCCCCATCCGATCGTGAACCAGCTCGCCTGCTGTCTCTACGCGTGCGGCTACACCGACAACATGAACCAGGCGAAGGCGATCGCTGCGGTCGAGGCCGGCGGCCTTTCGACCGGACGCGCGCCCCGTCGCGGCGGGCGCAACCTCGGGACGGAACCGCGGCATGGCGATGCCCGGTGACACGCCCGGGGCCGCGGCCCTGCTGCGACCGGTACCCACGGCTGCACAGTCTTCGACGCGCCTCGCTCTCGTCGGACCGATCCGTCTCGGTGGTGAGGTGGGTTCGACACTTCAACTCCGCATCGGGCACGCATCGCGCGGCGCCGGCAAGCTGAACGAGGACTTCTACGGCATCGCCAATCCCGGTGCAGCCGCCATCGCTGCGCGCGGACTCGCGCTCGCCGTCGCCGACGGCGTCAGCGGCGACGGCGGCGCACGTACCGCCGCCGAAACCACCGTGCGGTCGTTGCTCGACGACTACTACGACACGCCCGAGCAGTGGAACATCGGTCGCGCGCTCGATAAGGTGCTGCGTGCAATCAACGACTGGCTCGTGGGCGAGAATCTGCGCCGGCCCGATGGCGAGGGCCTGGTGAGCACGCTCTCCACGCTGCTCTTCAAGGATGCCCACTACTATCTCGCCCACGTCGGTGACACGCGCGTGTATCGCCGGCGCAAGACGGTGCTGAAGCAACTCACCACCGACCACACGTGGCCGCGGCGTGACATGCGTCATGTGCTGCGGAGGGCCGTCGGTCTCGACACGCATCTGATCGTGCAGTACGGCGACGGTGAACTGCAGGAGGGCGACACGTTTCTCATCGCCTCGGACGGCGTGTGGGAGGTGCTCGGCGAACGCGCGCTGCACGAAGCGCTCGAGCCCGGCGTCGATCCGCAGGTAGGTGCGGACAGGCTGGTGCAGCACTCTATCGATCGCCAGCTCCAGTACATGGGGCGCAACGATGCGACCGCGGTGATCGTGCGCGTGGAGACTGCGACCTAGGGGCGGCGCAGTCTCGGGCGTGAGGGCGATGCGCTACAATCCGAGTCTGCCTGCACATCCCGCCTGGAGACCTCCCGATGGAACACAAACTGCCGCCGCTGCCGTACGCGTTGGACGCGCTTGCCCCGCACATCTCCAAGGAAACTTTCGAGTTCCACTACGGCAAGCATCATCAGACCTACGTCACCAATCTCAACAACCTGATCAAGGGCACCGAGTTCGAGAACCTCGATCTCGAGGCCATCGTGAAGAAGTCCTCGGGCGGCATCTTCAACAACTCCGCCCAGGTCTGGAACCACACGTTCTTCTGGAACAGCATGAAGCCGGGCGGCGGCGGCAAGCCTTCGGGCGCGCTGGCGGCCGCGATCGACAAGAAGTGGGGTTCGTTCGACGCCTGTAAGGAAGCGTTCTCGAAGAGCGCGGTGGGCAACTTCGGCTCGGGCTGGACCTGGCTCGTGAAGAAGGCCGACGGCTCGGTCGACATCGTCAACACGTCGAACGCCGCCACGCCGCTCACCACGGTCGACAAGGCGCTCATCACCATCGACGTGTGGGAGCACGCCTACTACATCGACTATCGCAACGCCCGCGCGAAGTTCGTGGAGACCTTCCTCGCCTCGCTGGCGAACTGGGACTTCGCGGCAAAGAATTTCGGCTGATTCGGCCGCACGCTGCGCGACGAACAGGGCTGCCTCGAGGCAGCCCTTTTCTTTTCCGGTGCTACCTGGGGATGGTCTTCAAGCCTTCGACGCGATCGCCCGGTTTGATGCCGCGCTTCGCGAACCAGCCCTGGTTCATCTCGAGCGAGTAGGACGCCTCCGCGGCCGCGCCGTGGGCGTCGAGCGTCTCCGGCTGCATGTCTTCGATGTTGATGATGCGGCCATCGCGGTCGAGGAACGCCACCGACAACGGGATCAGGGTGTTCTTCATCCACATGGCGTGCAGGCCGGGCTGTTCGTAGACGAACAGCATCCCCTGGTTGTCCGCCATCGAGCGGCGGTGCATGAGACCGGTCCGGCGGGTCTCCTCCGTGTTCGCGAGCTCGGCCCGCAGACCATGCCCCTTGATCTTGAGGGGGTATGTGAGGAGGGGATCGGCCCGGGCCAGTCCGGAGGCGAGGAGCACAGCGGCCGCGAGGCCCAACCCGACTAAAGCCCTGCGGGGCGGCGACGTTAACGGTGAATTGGCATCCTGGTGCTTCTGGCTCAAGTACATGGTCCCGTGGTTCTCTTCGTTGCGCCCGTCGGGCCGCGGCTTGTCGGTGCTCCCGGCCTGGATGCGTACACCCGTGCCCTGGATCGTGCTTGCCCTCGGCCTGGCAGTGACTATCGGATGGTGGTGGGTCGAACTCGACCGCCAGCAGGAGAATAACCGGGAGCGGCTCGCGCGGCAGGCGGATGGCGCCGGCCGCAACCTGGACGCCGCGCTGGCGGCCTACGAGCAGACCCTGCGTTCCGCGGCGGCCTGGGTCGCCACCCAGCAGCACGCCGAGCCGTCGGAATGGCGCGATTTCGTGAGCGAACTGGACCTCTTCAACGCACTGCCCGGGCTCCAATCGATCGAGTTCCTGCCGCGTGTCCCGGCGGCAGCCGTGCCGGCGCACCGGCACCGCATGCGGGCGGCGGGTCTCGTCGGCTACGACGTCTGGCCCAAATCCGGCGCGCGGGTCACCTACCCCGCGGCACTGGTGGCCGGCGTCCGAGGCGGGCGGGAAGCCACGCTCGGCTTCGACCGGTTCGGCGAGGCCGTGCGGCGTGAGGCGATGATGCGGGCCTTGTGGACCGGACGCCCCGCCTATTCGTCCCGGGTGCAGTTGGTGACCGATTCGGACCCGATCACCGGCGCCGGTGTCCTGGTGTTCCTGCCGGTGATGCCGCCCGGTCTGCGCGATGCCGGTCCGGGGTTGCGCGAACTGCGTCACACCGGCTTCGTCGTCGCGGTGGTGAGCCTCGATGCGCTCGTGCGGCGGGCCTTCGGCCCGATTGCCGACGTGCATGTCGAGCTGGTCGAGGGGAGCAGGATCGACGGCGCGCCCGTCCTGGCTACGGCAGGAGTCGCGGCACCGGGCATCGGCAATCTTCGAACCTCGCGGTTGGTCATGCGCGGCGAGACCACCTGGGCGCTGCGCGTGGTGCCCGGTTCGCACTTCGAGACCGGTCACGCGGCGGCGGGCAGCCGGCTGCTCGCCGTGGGGGCGGCGACTTCGCTCGCGCTCTTTCTCGTCGTCGGGATGGCGGTGCGCAACCGCGACCGCATCAAGTCGACGCGCGTGCTGACCGGCGCGGATGCGCAGGTGGCCGGCGACTACCTCGGCATCGTTCTCGACGCGATCCCCGCGCCGCTCGCCGCCAAGGACCGGCAGCACCGTTTCCGCTACGTGAACGCGGGCTATTGCGAGTGGATCGGCTTGAAGCGCGAACAGATCCTCGGGCGCACCGACAAGGAACTGTTCCCGGAGCAGGACGTGAGCCGGTACATCGCGTCGGACAACCGCGTGCTGGCGACCGGTGAGGCCGAGCAGTACGAAAGCTCGTACGTCATCCGCGGGCGCCCGCGGCACATGACCGTGAGCAAGAGCCGCCTCGTGGTGCAGAACGGCGAGGCCCTCGTGCTGCTCAACATGCTCGATACGGGCGAGGCCCGCAGCCTGCGTGAGGAGCTCACCCGCCAGCGCGATTTTCTCGAGACGGTGCTCGACGCCATCCCGTCCCTGGTGTTCGTGAAGGATAGCGCGCGTCGCTGGATCGTGTTCAACGAGGCCGCGCTCGCCCAGCACGGCTGGAAGCGCGAGGACACCATCGGGCGTACCGATTTCGATCGCCACTCTCCGGAAGTGGCGGCCGCTTACGCCGCCCAGGACGACGTCGCCTTCGCCTCGGACGAGGCGCATTCGTACGAGGAGAGTTTCCGCTTCCCGGACGGGCGCGAAGGCTGGTATCTCAAGTCGAAGAAGGCGGTGACGCTGGCCGACGGCAGCCGCATCCTGATCGGCGTCAAGGTCGACATCACGGCGCGCAAGCGGGCCGAACTCGAAGCCGAGGAGAACCGGCGCTTCCTCGAGGCCATCTTCGATGCTTCGCCCATGCCGCTCGTGGTGAAGGACGAGCAGCACCGCATCGTGATGGCGAACCGTGCCGTGGGGACCTTCCATGGCATCCCGAGCGAGTCCTTCATCGGCCGGACCGACCGCGACATCTTCTCCGCGGAACAGGCCGAGATCAACTGGGAGCAGGACGAGCGCCTGCTCGCGACCGGCACGAGCCTCAACACCGAAGAGCGCTATCTCACGGTCTCGGGCGAGGAGCGCTGGGTCGTGAAGGTGAAGCGCGTCGTCGACATGCCGAGCGGCAAGCGCTACCTGCTCGCGAAGCTGATCGACGTGACCGCGCTCAAGCAGGCGGAGCAGGATGCGCTGCGGGCGCGCACGTTCCTCGACGCGGTGCTGAACTCGGTGCCGGCCGGCGTCTACGCGAAGGATCGCGAGCACCGCTGGCTGTTCATGAACGATGCCGGGCGGCGCTTCATCGGCCGGCCGGACGACGATTTCGTCGGCCGCACCGACTCGGACTTCCGCACGCCGGAGGAAACGGCGCGCGTCTGGGCGGAGGACGACGAGATCTTCGCGACCGGCGGCACGGTGGAAAGCGAGGACACGTTCGTGGCCAACGGCGTGACGGTCCACGCGATCAAGCGCAAGCGCCTGGTCACACTGCCGAACGGCGAGTCCTACGTGGTCGGCGCGACCGTCGACATCACTGCCCGCCGCGCCGCCGAGGAACGGCTGCGCGAGATCGCGCGCCACGTGCCGGGCATGATCTACCAATACCGGACGCGCGCCGACGGGACATCGCATTTCCCGTTCGCGAGCGACGCGGTGCGCGAGATCTTCGAGGTGACGCCGGAGGAGGTCATGGCCGATGCCGGCATCCTGTACCAGCGCGTGCACGGAGACGACATCGACGCGACGGTCGCGTCGATCCAGCGGTCGCGCGAGACCCTGGAACCGTGGCGGCACGAATTCCGGCTGGTACGGCGGAGCGGCGGTACGGCGTGGGTCGAAGGCTATGCGACGCCGCGCCGCGAGGCGGACGGCTCCACCGTCTGGCACGGCTACATCTCCGACATCACCGAGCGCAAGCAGCGCGAACTGGAACTCGACAAGACCCGTGCGATGCTGGCCGGGGTGCTCGCGTCGGTGCCGATGGGCGTAGCGCTCAAGGACGAGCACTTCCGCATGGTGCTCGTGGGCGACGGCTGTTTCGACATCTGGGGCAAGCCGTCCGAGTACTTCATCGGCAAGACCGCCTTGGACATCTATCCGGCGGACGAAGCCGCCGAGGTGCAGGCTGAGGACGAAGCGGCGCTCGCCTCACCCGACGGCCGGCTCGATTCGGAGATGCAGATGACGCGGCCCGACGGGCGCCGCATCTGGGTGATGAAGAGGAAGCGCGCCGTGACGTTGCCGGGCGGCAAGCGCGGCATCGTGAGCGCCGTGTACGACGTGACGCCACTGCGCGAGGCGGTGCTCGAGGCGGAGCGCGCCCGCCAATATCTCGACTCGGTGGTGCAGGCCATGCCGGCCGTGGTGTTCGCGAAGGATCGCGAGCACCGGTGGGTGATGATGAACGAGGCCGGCGGCGCTTTCCTCGGCAAGCCGCACACGGATTTCATCGGCCGGACCGACTTCGACTTCTTTCCGGAGGAGCAGGCGCGCAAGTTCTGGGTCCAGGACGACCGTGTGCTCGAGCACGGCGAGGCGCTGTCGCTCGAAGAGGAGTTCATCACCGCCATCGGCGAGAAGCGCTGGGTGCTCAAGAACAAGCAGGCGATCACGCTGCCGGGCGGCGAGAAGCTGCTGCTCGGTTCGCTGTGGGACATCACCGCGCAGAAGCAGGCGGAGCGCGCGCTGCTGGAAAGCAAGCAGTTCCTCGATGCCGTGGTCGATGCGATTCCGCAGGGCGTGTACGTGAAGGACACCTCGCATCGCTGGCTGGTTGCGAACAAGGCGATGTCGCGCCTCCTCGGGTTCGATCGCGATCTCGTGGTGGGGCGTACCAACGAGGAGATCTTCGGTGCCCGGGAAGCGCGCATGTTCGACCGGCAGGACGACATCGCGCTCGCGGAGTCGCAGCCGATCGTGTACGAGGGGCCGCCGGTCAATCCGCGGCTCGCCGACGCGTGGCTGCTCAAGACCAAGGCGAGCGTCACGCTGCCGGACCGCAGCCGCTACGTCGTCTGCGTGTCGACCGACATGTCGGACTGGAAGCGCGTGTCGCGCGAAGTCGAACGCAGTCGGGAGTTCCTGCACGCGATGATCAACGCGTTGCCCAATCCGACCTATGTCAAGGATCGCGCCCACCGCTGGGTCATGGTGAACGATGCGTTCTGCGCGGTATTCGGCGAGCCGCGCGAGGCGCTGATCGGCAAGTCCGACTTCGACAAATTCCCGCGCGAGTTCGCCGAGGCTGCCTGGGCTGAGGACGACCGCCTGTTCGCCTCGGGCGGCATGGCCCGCTCCGAGATCCATCTCCGGAGGATCGGCCAGACCGACGGACGCTGGCAACTGAAGACCAAGGCGGCGGTACGCCTCGCGGACGGCACCGAGTACGTGATCGGCAGCACCACCGACATCCACGAGCGCAAGCTCGCGGAGCAGGAGCTGATCGCGACGCAGGCGCGCCTGCGCGTGCTGAACGAGCTCGCCTCCGCGATGGCGCGCGGGTCGTCGTTCCTCGAGGTGGTGCGCCTTGCCGTGGATCTGCTGCGGGAGTGTTTTCCGGGCAAGCGCGTGGTCCACGCCAACGTGGACGAGACGGGGCGCCTCACTGTCGCGTACGCGGGCGTCGCGCCTTCGGGGCCGCCGCTGCCGGGCTTCAGCGCCGACCTCGCCGCTGTGCCGCAGCATCTCGTGCAATTGCGCAGCGGTTCGGTGGTGGCGGTGGACGACACGGCGCCCGGCGCCACGCCCGATGCGGTCGCGGGACGCATCGGCGCCGTGCTCGACATCCCGATGCTGAAGACCGGGCGGCTGGTGGGCGTGCTGTCCCTGATCGACGAGCACGTCCACCGGTGGAGCGAACACGAGATCGCGACGGCCCAGGAGATCGGCGAGTACCTCGCGCTGGCGGGCCTCAACGCCGAGTCGGAGGAGGCGCGCCGCTCCGCCGAGGACGCGATGCGCGACAGCGAATCGTTCCTGCAGGCCGCGGTGCTCGCCGCTGACGTGGGGATGTGGTCCTGGGACGTGCGCAGCGGAACGGTGTTCATCTCGCCGCAGTACAAGCGGCAACTCGGCTACAACGAGCACGAGATGGAGAGCAACTGGGACGCCTGGCAGTCGCGCGTGCACCCGGACGATCTGCCCGCGACCATGCGCCGCATCGAGCAATGCCTGGTATCCGCTTCGACGTTCGAGGCGGAGTTCCGGATGCGGCATCGCGACGGGCGCTGGATCTGGAGCCTGTCGCGTGCCAACATCGAGCGCGACGACTACGGCAAGGCGGTGCGGATGCTCGGCGGACACCTCGACGTGACGGCGCTCAAGAATGCCCAGGAGGCCCTGCGGACCCATCGCGACGAACTCGAGCGGCTCGTGCTGGAGCGCACCGCGGAACTGCTGTCGGCCAAGAACGCCGCCGAGGCCGCGAACCGCGCGAAGTCGGAATTCCTCGCGAACATGTCGCACGAGTTGCGCACCCCGATGCATGCGATCCTTTCCTTCGCCCGGCTGGGCTCGAAGCGCCTCGCCGACACCGGCGATGCGGCCGACAAGCTGAAGCAGTACTTCGGCCGCATCGACCAGAGCGGCGAGCGCCTGCTGATCCTGTTGAACGACCTGCTCGACCTCTCGAAGATGGATGCCGGTGCGATGCACTACGACATCGAGCACGGCGACCTGCGCACGACGGTGCAGTCGGTCCTGCACGAAATCGATCCGCTTGCCCGGGAACGCGGCGTTCGCCTCGACCTGGAGCCGGCGGCGGTCGATACCCACGCCTGGTTCGACGCGAGCCGGCTCGCGCAGGTCGTGCGCAATCTCGCCTGGAACGCGGTGAAGTTCACGCCGGCCGGACGTCGCGTAAGGTTGCGCATCGAGGGCACGGAGCTGCCGGCCGGCCGGCGTCAGGCCGATGCGGGCCAGGTGCCGGCGCTGCGCCTCACGGTGAGCGATGAAGGGGTCGGCATACCGGAATCGGAACTCGATGCGGTGTTCGAGAAATTCGTTCAGAGCAGCAAGACGAAGAGCGGTGCCGGGGGTACCGGCCTCGGGCTCCCGATCTGTCGCGAGATCGTGACTGCCCACGGTGGGCGGATCTTCGCGCGTAACAACCCGGCGGGTGGCGCGGATCTGGTCGTGGAGCTGCCGCGCGAACCGGTCGGCAACGACGTGACGGCGGAACAGGCGAGGAGGCAAGTGGCATGAACACCAGCGTGAGACGACTGCTCGTGGTGGACGACGAGCCGTTCAATCTCGAGATCATCGCGGAGCATCTGGAGGGCGATCATTACGACATCGTCACCGCCGGCGACGGCGAGGAGGCGTGGTCGATCCTCAAGGAGGCGTCGGGCGAGGACTTCGACGCGCTCATCCTCGACCGGATGATGCCGCGGCTCGACGGACTGGATCTCCTGAAGCGGATCAAACAGGAGGCGCGCTTCCGGCATCTGCCGGTGAAGACCGCCGCCGCGGCGAAGGAGCAGGTGCTGGAGGGCATCCGCAACGGCGCGTACTACTACCTCACCAAGCCCTTCGACGGCGAGGTGCTCGCGACCGTGGTGCGGGCGGCGGTGGTCGACCGCGTTGCCTGGCAGGAGATGGCGCAGGCGGCAGCGGTCGAGCCGCAGGCTCTGCGGCTGCTTACCGACGCGCAGTTCCGCTTCCAGACGCTGGCGGAGGCGCGGCATCTCGCGGCCGCCCTGGCCACCTGCCTGCCCGACTGGCCCAACGCCGGTCTCGGCCTGCTCGAGATGTTCGTGAACGCGGTGGAGCACGGCAACCTCGGCATCGCGCTGGACGAGAAGGCTGCGCTGCTCAAGGCGGGTCGCTGGGAGGCCGAAGTCGGCCGGCGGTTGGCGCTGCCGGAGTACCGCGACAAGTGGGTTCAGGTGCACTACCGCCACAGCGGCGATGCGATCGTCGTGCACGTGCGCGACGACGGGCCCGGCTTCGACTGGCGTGCCTATCTCGATTTCGACCCGAGGCGCGCGTTCGAGCCGAACGGCCGCGGCATCGCGCTGGCACGCCAGCTCTGCTTTCCCGACCTGGAATACGTCGGTGCCGGCAACGAGGTGCGGGTCACCGTGCGTCTGGCCGGATGAGCGCGACGCGGCAACCCGCGCGCGACGATGCATCCGTCGCCGGGCGGGCCGAAGGGCTGCGCGTCCTCGTGGTGGACGATTCGCCGGCGGTCAACACGCTGCTGCGCGGATTCCTCGCTCGCGAAGGTCACGCGGTGACCGTCGCGGCGGACGGCGTGCGTGCCGTCGAACTCTTCGCCGCGTCGCCGCCCGACATCGTGCTGATGGACGTGGTCATGCCGACGATGGACGGCATCGAAGCGACCCGCCGCCTGCGCGAACTCGCGGCCGGCCGCTGGGTTCCGGTGATCCTGCTCTCGGCACTCGACACCGAGGACGACGTCGTGCGCGGCCTGGAGGCGGGCGCCGACGACTACCTGGTGAAGCCCATCAACCTGTCGATCCTGAAGGCCAAGATCCGTTCGTTCCAACGCATCGCGCGCATGCAGAACCAGGTGGTGGCACAGGCGGAGGTGCTCGGGCGCCTGAGCGACGAGCAGGCCGCCGAGGAGCAGCTCGCGCATGCGCTGATCGGCAACATGGTCCGACGCAAGGGCCTCGACGATCCGGCGCTCGAGTGGCGGGTGCTGCCTTCGGCGCGGTTCAGCGGCGACGCGGTGGCCGCGGCGCGCGGCCCGTCGGGCCGTCTCTACGCGATGCTGGGCGACGCGACCGGCCACGGCCTCGCGGCGTCGGTGAGTCTCCTGCCGGCGCTCCAGGTCTTCTACGGGATGGTCCGGAAGGACCTGCCGTTGCCCACGGTGGTGCGGGAGATCAACGCGCGCCTGCGCGATGTGCTGCCCGCCGACCGCTACCTGGCCGCGGCGTTGATGGTCGTGGACGAGGCCGACCGGGTCGCCGAGGTCTGGAACGGCGGCATGCCGCGCATCGCGTTGCTCGATGCCGCGGGGACCGTGATCCGGCGCTTCGAATCGGCCCACGTGCCCCTCGGGATCCTGGGCGATGCGGCGTTCGACGACGATTGCGCGCTGCTGCGCTGGGAGGAGCCGGCCGAGATCGCGGTGTGCACCGACGGCGTGGTCGAGTGCGAGAACGCGGCCGGCGTGGCCTTCGGTCTCGAGCGTCTCGAGGACAGCTTGCGCGCCGCCCCGGCGGGCGCGCGTGCGGCCCGGGTCGCACGCGATCTGGCGGCGCACCTCGCGGGTGCCGCCGCCGTCGACGACGCATCCGTGCTTACCATCCGGCTGCCTTGAGCGATCGGCGTACCAACGCCGACGTCACGCCGGCCGGACGCGCGATTCGTCCCATCCCCCGACCCTTGTGCGATGCAATAGCGACACGGATTTCGGAGGGATCGCCCTAGGTAAACTGATTGACAAGCCAACAGGGTTACCTTAACGTCGCCGTCGCGCCGGAAGGCTTGATTCGCGCGCTTCTTCGGTCAGTGCATCAGTTCCAAGCAATACCAAGCAATACTCAAAACCAAGGGCCACCGGTCAGCGATCGCGGGCCCGACTTCGGGAGGTACTTCAATGGTGAAGCAACTGTTGCTGAATCGCGCAGCAGTCGTCGCCGCCTTCGCGCTCGCTTCCGGCGGCGCATGGGCGCAGGGTCTGGATGAAGCTGCTGCCAAGCTCTATCCGAACTATGTGACCGACGACATGCTGCTCAACGCCGACAAGGACGCGCAGAACTGGCTCCTGTACGGCCGTGACTATCAGACCACGCGCTACAGTCCGCTCGCGCAGGTCAACCAGTCGAACGTCAAGAACCTGAAGGCTGCGTGGCAACTGTCGTTCGGCGTGCTGGACGGCCAGGACAGCCAGGCTGTCGCGGTCAACGGCACCGTGTACGTGACCTCGTCCTACAACAAGGTCTGGTCCGTCGACGGCGCGACCGGCAAGGTCAACTGGAAGTACGAGCGGGAACTCCCCGGCGACGTGTTTCCGAAGCTGTGCTGCGACGTCGTGAACCGCGGTGTCGCCGTCTACAAGAACAAGGTCTACCTCGCGACCCTCGACGCGCACATCGTCGCGCTCGACAACGCGACCGGCAAGGTGGTCTGGGACAAGAAGATGGGTGACTACACCTACGCCGAGACCTTCACGATCATGCCGATGGCCCTGCGCAACAAGATCATCTTCGGTACGGCCGGCGCCGAGTACGGCGTCCGCGGCTGGATCGCGGCGATCGATGCCGATACCGGCGCCCCCGTGTGGAAGACCTACACGATCCCGGGCCCGGGCGAACCCGGCAACGACACGTGGGCCGGCGAGTCGTGGAAGTACGGCGGTGGTTCGGCGTGGATCACGGGTTCCTATGACAAGGAAACCAACACGCTCTACTGGCCCGTCGGCAACCCCGGCCCCGACTTCGACCGCCATGTGCGCCTCGGTGACAACCTGTTCACCAACAGCAACCTGGCTCTCGATCCGGACACCGGCAAGATCCGCAGCTATTTCAACTACACGCCGAACGATCCGTACGATTACGACGGTGTGAACGAAATGATCCTGGCGGACGTCGGCGGCAAGAAGCTGTGGCTCCATGGTTCGCGCAACGGTCACATCTACGGTATCGACCGCGTCAACACCATCAAGAGCAAGGCTGGTCAAGAGCACAAGTGCGTGTGGGTCACGGCCCTCCAGCGCGTGAACTGGACCAAGCCCATCACCCCGGCCAACAACTGCAAGCCCATCTACAACTGGCCCGAGAAGGACGTCGTGTACGACAAGGTCACGACCGACATCGCCCCGTCCCTGGACGGCGGCAAGGAGTGGCACCCGATGTCGTACAGCCGTCGCACGAAGATGGTCTACGTGCCGGTGTATGACTTCGCGATGGACCTCCAGGCCAAGAAGATGGAGTGGAAGCGCGGCGAATGGTACCTCGGTGCCAAGGTGCTGAACTTCAACGCCGGTGCCGGCCACGTCAAGGCGTTCGACGCCGCGACGGGTGCGCTGGTCTGGTCGAAGTCCCAGTCTGAGCCTGCGACCGGCGGTCTGCTGTCGACCGGTGGCGGCCTCGTGTTCTACGGCGACCCGCAAGGCTTCTTCAACGCCCTGAACGACGAGACCGGCGAGCATCTCTGGTCCTTCCAGCTCGGTTCCGGTGTCTACGGCAACCCGACCACCTACTCCGCCAACGGCAAGCAGTACGTGGCGATCGTGTGGGGCGCGGGCGGCGGCGGCATCTGGCCCCTGCACTATGCTGATTGGTACAAGAAGCATTCCAAGGGCGGTGGCCTGACGGTCTTCGCGCTGGACTAAGTAGAGGTTGATCTGTGCGGGCCGATGGTCCGCACAGGCTTCTCCAGCAAGGAAACAGGGGAGGGCGAAGCTGCTGCCCTCCCCTGTTGTTTTTTGGCTTGCGACCCTTGGTTGGCGCCCGCTGTCAGATAATCGTTGTGAACCGGCCTCGAGGCTGGTGCGTTGGATCACGTAGCAAAAAAGAGCCGTTCGCGAGACGAATCGACGTCGGGCGCGGCAGAGGAGGAGTACGGTTTGAACAAGTTGCGTTGGATTCTCGGCTTTGCGTTCGCGGCGACGATATGTGCCGTCCCGGTACTGGCCGCGGAGGAGGAAGATCCGCTCGAGTCGAGCGATGCCCTGGTCCGGATCAAGGCGCGCGGCATGCTGACCGCCTGCGCGGACCCCTATGAATATCCCCACGCGCAGCAGAACAGCGACCCGCCCGGGTTCGATGTGGAGATCCTGCGCAACATCGTGAAGCGGGCCGGCCTGCGTCTCGATCTGGTGTGGGTGAATACCGCTTCGCGCGGCGGCACTTCGCGCGCCTTCCGCCAGTCCATTCTGGCGAAGAAGTGCGACGTCTTTCTCGGCATGTCGGACAACGGTGACGACGACATGCTGATGGGCAAGCTCGCGTTCACGCGCCCGTATCTCGGCATGGGGTACGTCCTCGTGACGCAGGGCAAGGCTGCGGACAAGACGACGCTCGCCGAATTCAAGGACGCGGGCATCAAGGTGGGCGTGTCGATGTCCACGCCGATGGACGACTACCTGTTCATGAACAAGATTCCGCGCGAACTCTTCATGGGGAGCAAGCGCATGCTGGACGCGATGATGAAGGGCGAGATCGATGCCGGCATGTTGTTCTCGACCACACTCGGCACCATCCAGACCGACTATCCCAAGGCGACCTTCAAGATGGTCCCGGGGTTCGTTCCGCTGGATGGCCTGCGGTTCAATGCCGCCTGGGTCTTGCGAAAGGAAGACAAGACGCTGCGTGCCTTCATCGACGAAGGCATCGGAGTGCTGCTGGAGAACGGCAAGATTCGCGAAATCGTGGAGAGCTACGGCGTGCCGTTCTACGCGCCGTTCGCCTCCTAGACCATCAACGAGCTGGAGGAAAGGACATCATGAGTAAGGGGATCAAGTGGATTCTGACCATCGTTTGCGCGCTGATGTTCAGCGTCGGGGGAGCGACGGTCACGATCGCCGCCGACGACGAGATCGATCGTCACGGCATGGAGAACGATATGCCGCTGCCGTCGGATGCGGCCGCGCTCGAGAACGGCAAGGAGCGCTATAGTGCGCGTTGCTCCTATTGCCATACGCCGCTGGGCCGCGGCGGCAGCAGCAGCGTGTGTCTCGCCTGTCAGAAGTACAAGTGGGGCAGCAAGTCTTCCGCAATCTACGCGACCATCGCAGCGGGTCGTCCGAACACCAAGATGGGTGCGTTCGCGACCAGCTTGTCGCAGGAAGAGATCCTGAACATCATCGCCTACATCCGCACGCTGCAGGAAAAGAAGATCCAGGACGATCTCGCGGCGGCGAAGCAGTAACCGCGATTTCCGCGGCGTGATCCGGGTGCACCGGATCACCGCTGTCTGACAAGAGACCGCTCGCGCCTGAAGGTGCGAGCGGTCTTTGTCTTACTCAGCCCTTGCCGGTGCTCCCGAAACCGCCGGCGCCACGACTCGAGTCCCCGAAGGCGTCGACCACGCGAAAGGCAGCCTGCAACACGGGTACGATGACCATCTGCGCCAGGCGCTCCATCGGGTTCAGCACGAAGGGTGTGGAGCCGCGGTTCCAGGTGGAAACGAAGAGTTGCCCCTGGTAGTCGGAGTCGATCAGTCCCACCAGATTGCCGAGCACGATGCCGTGCTTGTGACCCAGACCGCTGCGCGGCAGGATCATCGCTGCCAGTCCGGGATCGGCGATGTGGATCGCGATGCCCGTGGGTACGAGCTCCGTGGCGCCGGGATTCAGCGTGAGCGGGGCGTCGATGCAGGCGCGCAGATCCAGGCCGGCGGACCCGGGCGTGGCGTAGGCGGGCAGCAGGTCGCGGATGCGTTCGTCGAGAACGCGCAGGTCGATCGTCGTCATCGCTAACGGTAGAGCCTGGCGATGTGCGCGACGAGCTTGCGCGCCTGATCGAGCTTCGGCGCCCGGGGCAAGGGATGGCGGCCCTGGTCGTCGAACAGGATCAGCTCGCTGTCGTCGGCACCGATGGACTGTTGCGCGATGTTCGCCGCGAGCAGCGGAAGGTGCTTGCGCTTGCGCTTGGCCTCGGCGTATTCGTCGAGGCGTTCGCTTTCGGCGGCGAAGCCCACACAGAAGGGTGGATTCGCGCGGCTCGCGACGTTGGCCAGGATGTCCGGCGTAGGCGCCAATTCCAGCGACAGGATGCGCGCGTCCTTCTTCATCTTCTGTTCCTGCGGATTGAGCGGCGTGTAGTCGGCCACCGCCGCGACGCTGATGAAGATGTCGCAGGTACCGACCGCCGCCTCCACAGCGCTCAGCATGTCCTGGGCACTGGTGACGCGCCTGATCGCCACCCCTGCCGGCGCTTCGAGACCGGTGGGGCCGCTCACCAGCGTGACTTCCGCTCCGGCTTCCTTCGCGGCCCGCGCGACGGCGTAGCCCATCTTGCCCGAACTCGCATTAGTGATGCCGCGCACGGCATCGATGCGTTCGAACGTGGGACCGGCGGTGACGAGCACGCGGCGGCCCGTGAGCACCTTCGGCTGGAACGAAGCGAGGATCTCCTCGGCCAGGGATTCGGGTTCGAGCATGCGCCCCATACCCGATTCGCCGCAGGCCTGCGAGCCGCTGTCGGGGCCCAGGACCACGATGCCATCCTGACGCAGCTGCGCGACGTTGCGCCGGGTCGCGGGGTGCTCCCACATCTGGCGGTTCATCGCGGGAGCGACCAGCAGCGGACAGTCGCGTGCGACGCACAGTGTCGAGAGCAGGTCGTCGCACAGCCCGTGGGCGAGCTTCGCGAGAAAGTCGGCACTGGCGGGTGCCACGACGATCAGATCGGCCTCTCGCGACACGTCGATGTGCGCCATGCCGTTGTCGATGCGCGTGTCCCACAGATCGGAATAGACCGGCCGGCCCGACAGCGCCTGCATCGTCGCGGCGGAGATGAAGCGCGTCGCGGCTTCGGTCATGACCACCTGCACGGCGGCGTTCTGACCGATCAGCAGGCGGGCCAGTTCGGCCGCCTTGTAGGCGGCGATGCCGCCGGTCAGGCCGAGCACGAGACGACGTTGTGGAGATTCACTCATGGAGCGGGAGGAAGGTGGAAAGCCGCGCAAGTGTAAACTGCCAGGCGGACCGTCGACATGGCTGGACCCGGAACCGATGGCGATCAAGGATTGGCCGGAAGGCGACCAGCCGCGCGAGAAACTCCTGGCACTCGGCGCCCAGGCGCTGTCGGACTCCGAGTTGATCGCCATCTTCCTCCGCACCAGTGGGGTGCGGGGCAAGAGCGCGATCGACGTGGCCCGTGAGCTCAAGGCGCGCTTCGGGAGTCTCACCGGCCTGTTCGCCGCCGATCTGGAGGCCGTCAGCGCGGTCCCGGGCATGGGCGAGGCCAAATACGTGATGCTGCAGGCGGTCATGGAGATGGCGCGCCGGGCGCTGCGGGAGTCCATGGATCGCACGGACGTGCTGTCGACGCCGGAGGCGGTCAAGGCCTACCTGCGCCTCAAGCTGCAGAACCTGCCCCGAGAGGTCTTCGTGGTGATCTTCGTGGACGCCCAGAACCGCGTCCTGGCCCTGGAGGAGCTGTTCGCGGGGACCCTGACCCAGACCAGCGTCTACCCCCGCGAAGTGGTCAAGCAGGCCCTGACCCATAACGCCGCGGCCGTGATCTTCGCCCACAACCACCCCTCGGGGGTGGCCGAGCCCAGCCAGGCCGACGAGGACCTCACCCGGGTGCTCCGGCAGGCCCTGGCGCTGATCGACGTCCGGGTTCTGGACCACTTCGTGGTCGGGCGAGGCGGCGCCATGTCCTTTGCCGAGCGCGGGCTCCTCTAGGGATTGAGCGCTCCCGCGCCTCTGTGGTATAAAGCCCGACTTTTCCGCGCCCCCTTGGAGTTTCAGATCATGGCACGCGTCTGCAAGATCACCGGCAAGAAGCCGATGGTTGGCAACAATGTCTCCCACGCCAACAACAAGACCAAGCGCCGGTTCCTGCCGAACCTGCAGTACCGCCGCATCTGGGTCGAGAGCGAGAACCGCTACATCTCGCTCCGCCTCACCAACGCCGCCCTGCGTACCATCGACAAGAACGGCATCGACGCCGTCCTGGCCGAACTGCGCGCCGCCGGCGAACGCATCTGACGGAGCCTGCCATGCGCGACAAGATCAAGCTCGAATCCTCCGCCGGCACCGGCCACTTCTACACCACCACCAAGAACAAGCGCACGATGCCCGAGAAGATGGAGATCAAGAAGTACGATCCCAAGGCTCGCAAGCACGTGCTCTACAAGGAAACGAAGCTAAAGTAACCGCTTCGTCCCGGCGCCGAACACAAAAAAGCCCGCTCTTTCGAGCGGGCTTTTTGTTTGGCCGTAGCGTCGTGCGCTTTACGCGTAGCTGCGCAGTTGCCGGGAGAATTCCTGCAGCGGGGCGATGCCGCTGCGCTCGGCTCGGTGGCACCAGTCCTCCAGATGCTTCACCAGCTGTTCCTTGGAGGCGGTGGAGCGCTGCCATACCTGGGCGAGTTCCTGGCGCATCGAATGCACCGTCGCCAGCACCTTGCTGTTCGCGAGCAGTTCGTTCAGGCGGACACGGTCCTGGTGGGGCAACTGCTTCTCGTCGCTGTGCAGCCAGCGCTTCACGGATTCGCGATCGATGCGCAGCTTGTGGGCCTCTTCGGTCCACGTGGCCTTGAGCGAGCGGGCATACCGGGCCAGCACGTCGTAGCGGTGCGTGATTACGGCGTGCAGCGTGGCGGAGTCGACGCTGGACTTGCCGAGTTCCATGCGGACCTTCGGCGCCAGCTTCTTCACCTTGGCGAGCCCGAGGATCTCCATGGTGCGGATGTAGGCCCAGCCGATGTCGAACTCGTACCACTTGCTCGACAGGCGCGCGGAGGACGCGTAGGCATGATGGTTGTTATGCAGCTCCTCGCCGCCGATCAGGATGCCCCAGGGCACGATGTTCCGGCTGGCGTCGTCCGCGGCGAAGTTGCGATAGCCCCAATAGTGACCGATACCGTTGATGACGCCGGCGGCAAAGATCGGAATCCAGGCCATTTGAACGGCCCAGATCGTGAGGCCGATCGGTCCGAACAGGACGACGTTCAGGACGAGTTGCAGTCCGATGCCCGCCGCACTGTGCTTGGAGTAGACGTTGCGCTCGAGCCAGTCGTCCGGGGTGCCGTGACCATACTTTTCCATGGTCGTCGCGTTCTTGGCTTCCTTCCTGTACAACTCCGCGCCTTCCCACATGACCTTGTCGATGCCCAATACCTGCGGGCTATGGGGATCCTCGACCGTCTCGCACTTGGCGTGGTGCTTCCGGTGGATGGCAGCCCATTCCTTGGTGACCATGCCGGTCGTCAGCCAAAGCCAGAAGCGGAAGAAATGGCTGGGAATCGGGTGCAGATCCAGAGCACGGTGCGCCTGGTGGCGGTGCAGATAGATCGTCACGCCAGCGATCGTCACGTGAGTGAGTGCTAACGCAACGAGCACGTAACCCCACCAGGGAAGATCGATCAAACCATTGAATACCATGGATACCTCGGGAAGTTGGCAGCGCTGGGGATTGTACAGGATGCTCGCTCTTGCGGACTCTGCGCCAAGTCAAATCCGCGACATAAAGTGGGGCCGGAGCCTCGACGCGCAAGATGACGCAAGATCTCAGCCATCCGCCGGTAGGGGATTCCCGACAATCCGGACTTCCCGCTGAGGGAAGGGGATCTCGATGCCCTTGGCCCGGAAGGCATCGAAGACCTGGAGGCTCAATTCCGACTTCAGGTTCGCGCGTCCGGCCTCGGGATCGTTGATGAACACCATGAGTTCGAGGTCGATGCCGCTCTCGCCGAAGTTCTTCACCAACGCGACCGGTTCCGGCGACTTGAGCACGCGCGGCATTGCCCGCGCGAGCGCGAGCAGCGTCTCCAGAGCGAGCCGCAGGTCCGTCTGATAGGCAACCTGCACCGGCAGGTCAATGCGCGCCAGTCGGTCCGAGTGAGAATGATTCACCACGGTCGACGTGATGACCGATTCGTTCGGGATGATCGCTTCGGAGCCGTCGCCGCTGCGGACCACCACGTAGCGCGCCGTGAGGCGAGTCACTTCGCCGTGGCGACTGTCGATCGTCACCAGATCGCCCAGCTTGATCGAGCGGTCGAGCAGGATCGCAAAACCGCTGATGTAGTTCGCGGCGATCTTCTGCAGGCCGAAGCCCAGACCCACACCGACGGCGCCGCCGAACACCGACAGCACGGTCACGTCGATGCCGACGAGCGGCAACGCGATGAGCACTGCAAAGGTCAGGAATACAGCCTTCGCCGCCTTCGCGATCACGACGCGCAGGCTCACGTCCATACGCTGCAGCGCCATCACCCGGTTTTCCACCAACCGGCCGATCCACATGGCGACGACGATGGTCAGCGTCACCGAGAAAGTGCCCTCGATGATGTTGAGCAACGAGATCCGGTGGGCGCCGAGCGGCAGCGCGAGCTCGTCCATCCAAGCGCGGATGTGCGGCAGTAGCCCGGTGATGTGGAGGACCGCGCCGATCCACATGGTCCACGCGATCGCGCGCTCCGAATTGCGCAGCCAGCTGCCGGTCGGGAACGCCTGGCGCAGCAGGTACACCGCGATGCGGATGATGACGAGCGACGACGACAGCGGAATCGCGACATTCAACAGCTTGATCGGGAGGCCATGCTGCTGCAGCACGGCGCGTCCGATCAGTAGGAGGATCCACACGATCGCGGGGTTCAGGACCCGATCGAGACCGGCCGCGCCGAACTTGAGCGCCTCCTCCTCCACGCCGGCCTGCGCCCGCGCGCTCAGCAATCGGGGCCGCAGTATCCTGGCGATCAGCCATGACACGCCGAGACAGATCAGGATCACACCGAGCTGCCGGGCGATCGAGACGGTCTCGATCTCCGACACGAGGTCGAGGATCAGATTCGGCGGTGGTAGGGTGTCGGAGGCGGCCATCGAACTTCGGTGTCGATCCGGCCGATTCTAGCACCCGCTCTGCGTCAGGAAGGGCGCGCGAGCACGGCGGCGAAGAAGCCGTCGGTGTGATGTTGCGAGGGCGTCAATCGCAGGTACGGTCCGGACACATCGAGCGGGATCTGGGCCTGCCGAAGCAGCTCGCCCACGTCGAGCAGCGACCAGCCGTCGTGTTCCGCGAGAAACGTTTCGACGATCGCCTCGTTCTCCTCGCGCAGCAGGCTGCACGTGGCGTACACGACGCGGCCACCGGGTTTCGGCAGCCGCGCGGCCGCGCGCAGGATGGAAGTCTGCTTTGCAGCGAGCTCGGCCAGCGCTTCGGGATTCATGCGCCACTTGAGATCCGGATTGCGCCGTAGTGTCCCGTTGCCGCTGCAAGGGGCGTCCACCAGCACGCGGTCGATCTTGCCGGCGAGGCGCTTCACGCGTGCATCGTTCTCCGAATCGATCAGTTGCGGATGCACGTTCGAAAGCCCGGAACGCTTGAGCCGCGGTCGCAGGTTGGCGAGCCGCTTCTCGGAAGTGTCGAAGGCGTACAGCCGGCCTTCCGAGCGCATCGCCGCACCGAGGGCGAGTGTCTTGCCACCGGCCCCGGCACAGAAGTCGACCACCATCTGATGACGTCGCGCATCCACCAGCAGGGCAACGATCTGGCTGCCTTCGTCCTGCACTTCGGCGAGACCGCCGGTCAGCAGCGCGTGCCGCTCCAGTGCGGGTTTGCCTCTCAGTCGGATGCCTACGGGTGACAGCGGCGTGGGCGACGCTTCGATGTCGCTCGAGTGCAGCGTGGCGAGCACTTCGTCGCGGCGCGCGCGCAGCGTGTTCGCGCGCAGATCCATGGGCGCCGAGGCGAGCAGGCTGCGCGCCAGCGCGACCCGCTGATCGTCCGCGAACACGTTACCCAGCCGCTCCCACAGCCAATCGGGCATCGACAGCCGCACGGCATCGGGAGCGGAGTCTTCGCGGGTCCGCAGGTCGGCGAGCCACTCGGCCTCGCCGGGCCAGAGCGCCCTCTGCAGTGCCCGCTGGTTGTAACCCGCGATGCGCGTGAGGCACGCAAGCACGAGACGGCGCGGACCGCGCCCACCGGCGAGATGCTCGAGCCAGCGCAGATGCCGCAGCGTGGCGAAGACGGTGTCGGCCACCAGGGCTCGATCGCGTGCGCCGAGTTGGGGATTGTCCCGGAACCAGGATCGCAGCACGGCGTCGGCGGGCCGATCGAGCGGGAGGACGACCGACAGTGCATCGACCACCATCCCGAGGCGGGATTGCGTAAGCTCCGTCTCGGAGCGCTCGCGCAAGCGCGGTTCGGAGATCATCGGCCGGGATAGGTGATCTTGGTGACGGTGGAATCGAACGCCGTACCGTCCTTCTCCACGATGCGGATGCGCACCGGCAGGCGATGATGTTCGAGTGCCAGCCAGAACTCGAAGCCACGCTTGTCGTCGCCCTTCTGGACCTTGCGGAAGTGCAGCGTGTCGAGCTCGCCCAGTTCCGTCTCGATCTTCTCGCGCCCGACGAGGGCGAGCTCGTATTCCTGCAGCTTGCGGCCGTCGGTCACGTTCACCTTGAAGCTTTCGCCCTTCGGCGGTTCGGTGAACAGGAAGGCATAGGCAAGCGTGGCCTGGTCGAGGGTGCCTGCCGTGAGCGGCACCTTCTCGATGTCACCGCCCTCGTCCATGGTGAGCTCGCCTTTGTCCCAGTCGAACAGCGCCGCGTTCGGCGCCTTGCCGGTGCGCGACTGCTTGAACGACAGCGGGCGCAGGCCCCGTTCGGTGATGAGCCCGCGGCTCTCGCGCTTCTCGTCCATCTTCTTGAGCGCGCGGGCGATGCCCACGGTCCGGGCCTCGGTGTTCACCGTGTAGGTCTTGCCGTCGTGCTCGAACGTGTCGCGACCGACGCCGACGGTGAACCCTTTCGCTTCCACCGAGACTTCCATTTCGACTCGGGTCGGGACGCCGGCGGCGTGGGCCGCGGACGACGCGATCGTTGCCAGCGCGAGGATGGCGAGATGGATCTTCATGCGGCCTCCGGTGCGCGCAATGCCGCCAGCGCCTCCACCGGCGCATCCACGCGCACGCGCATGCCTTCGATCGTGAGGCGGCCTTCCAGGAACCAGCGGATGGCGGCGGGGAAGATGCGGTGTTCCTGGGCCAGGACGCGCGCAGCGAGCGCGGCTTCGTCGTCACCGGGCAGCACGGGTACGGCAGCCTGCGCGATGATCGGGCCGTGGTCGAGGGCCGCGGTGACGAAGTGGACCGTGCAGCCGTGCAGCTTCACGCCCGCTTCGAGCGCGCGGCGATGGGTATCGAGCCCGGTGAACGCTGGCAGCAGCGACGGATGGATGTTGATCAGGCGGCCCGCATAGCGCTCGACGAAGCCGGGCGTCAGGATGCGCATGAAGCCGGCAAGCACGACGAGGTCGGGACGAAAGCCGTCGATGGTCCTCGCTAGTTCCGCATCGAAGATCTCGCGCCCGGCAAAGCGCTGATGATCCACCACCGCCGTGTCGATGCCATGGGATCGCGCGATCGCAAGCCCGCCGGCATCCGGTCGGTTGGAGATCACACCGACCACCGGCAGCCCGGCTTCGAGCAGTGCCCGGAGATTGCTGCCGCGTCCGGAGATCAGGACGACGATGCGCTGCATGTCAGTGCGATGTCCGCTATCGCGCTGGGCCGGCGGCCGGCGAAGCCGGGTCGCACGGGCCCTGCAGCAACAAACCTTGCGGTGTGTGACGCCGGGCCGCCCCAAGGCGCTGACGCGCCCTGGAGGGGCTGAGTCCGGACACACGACAGTCCCTGCGGACTGTCGTATGTCTGACGAAGCGATTGGGCCTGCAGGCCCGATCGTGGACGCGAGACCGCGGGGAGCGTGGGGGCAGTGCCATCAGTCTAGACGACGACGGTGGCGGCTTCGTCGGAAGCGCGCGGCGCGATCTCGCCTGCGAGCCAGGCCTGTTCGCCCGCTGCCCGCAGGCTCTCGAGGGCGGTGCCCACGTGTTCGCGGGCCATCACGAGCACCATGCCGATGCCGCAGTTGAATACGCGATGCATCTCGGCATCGGCCACCTTGCCTTGCGTCTGCAACCAGGTGAACACCGGTGGGAGGTTCCAGGAGTCGCGACGGATGACGGCCTTCATCCCGTCCGGCAATACGCGCGGTACGTTCTCGACGATGCCGCCGCCGGTGATGTGCGCGATGCCTTTGACGGGAACCTTGCCGAGGAGTTGCAGCACGGGCTTCACGTAGATGCGGGTCGGGGCCAGCAATGCTTCCCCTAACGGGCGGCCGTGGAAATCGGCTGACAGATCGGCACGGCCCACCTCGACGATGCGCCGGATCAGCGAATAGCCGTTGCTGTGCGGTCCGCTCGAGGCAAGGGCGACCACTGCGTCGCCGGCGACGATGGAGCGGCCGTCGATGATGGCGGATTTCTCCACCGCACCGACCGCGAAGCCGGCGAGGTCGTATTCCCCGTCCGGATACATGCCCGGCATCTCGGCGGTCTCGCCGCCGATCAGCGCGCAGCCTGCCTGGCGGCAGCCCTCCGCGATGCCGCTCACCACTGCGGCTGCGGTGTCCACGTGCAGCTTGCCGCACGCGAAGTAGTCGAGGAAGAAGAGCGGTTCGGCGCCCTGCACCAGGATGTCGTTGACGCTCATCGCCACCAGATCGATGCCGACGGTGTCGTGGCGATCCATGTGGAACGCGAGTTTCAGCTTCGTGCCCACGCCGTCGGTGCCCGAGACCAGCACCGGTTCGCGATAGCGTTTCGGAACCTCGAACAACGCACCGAACCCGCCGATGCCTGCCAGCACACCATCGCGCAACGTGGTGCGGGCGAGCGGTTTGATGCGTTCGACCAGAGCGTCGCCGGCGTCGATGTCGACACCGGCGTCGCGATAGGAAAGTCCGGCTGCGGGGCGATCGGGAGTCACGTCGGGCGAGGCGGGAGGAGAAAGAAAGAGCGAGGGGCGGCGCTGTGAGCGCAGGACCGGGATTCTAACCGATCGGTCCTCGCGCCGACCGCGTTTGTATAATCACTTGCATGAGGCAACTCGCCCTGCGCATCGCCGAACCGCCCGCGCCCCGCTTCGACAACTTCGTCACGGGCCGCAACGCCGAACTGCTGGCCGCGTTGCAGGCGCAATGCCTGCCGCAATCCGCCGAACGCATGATCTACTGCTGGGGCGAGACGGGCAGCGGCCGCACGCACCTGTTGCAGGCGGCGGCCGGGCACGCACCTTCCATGGGCAGGCGGTCGGTATGGTTCACCGAGAACATCGCCGATGCGTCGGCGCTGGTCCTCGTGGATGACGTGGAACGGCTGGATGCCGCCGCGCAGGCGCGCCTGTTCGGTCTCTACAACGAACTGCGCGAAGGTGGCGGCTGCCTGCTGGCGGCAGGCAGCGCGGCACCGGCCCACCTGCCGCTGCGCCCCGACCTCCTGACTCGCCTCGCCTGGGGGCTCGTATACCAGGTGCATGCATTGACCGATCAGGAGAAAATCTCGGCACTCGAGCGCCACGCGCGGGCGCGAGCCTTGCGTCTGCCCGCGGAAGTCTCGGCATACTTGTTGCGCCACGGGCGACGCGACATGCGCTCGCTCGTGGCAACCCTCGACGCGCTCGACCGCCACTCGCTCGAAACGAAACGTCCGATCACCCTGCCGCTGCTACGCGACCTGCTGCAAGACGCCGCACCGACTGCCGACTCGTTCCAGGAAAATCCCTCTTGAAACTCGCGCTCTTCGATCTCGACAACACCCTGCTCGCCGGCGACAGCGATTTCGAGTGGGCGCAGTTCCTGATCGAGCAGGGCGTGCTCGATCGCGAGTTGTACGAGGCGCGCAACCAGCACTTCTACGACCAGTACCGCGCCGGCACGCTCGACATCCACGAGTTCCTGGATTTCCAGCTGAAGCCGCTGGCACGCCATCCGCGCGAGCAACTGGAGAAGTGGCATCGCGACTACATGCAGCGCAAGATCCTGCCGATGATCACGCAGAAGGCGCGCGACCTGGTCGAGAGCCACGCCGGCGACGCGCGCGTGATCGTCACCGCGACCAACAGCTTCGTGACCTGGCCCATCGCGCGCGAGTTCGGCATCGAGAACCTGGTCGCCACGGACCCGGAAGAGGCGCCCGACGGCGAATTCACCGGCGGCGTGCAAGGGCTTCCCGCATTCCGCGACGGCAAGGTGAAGCGCATGGAAGCCTGGCTCGCCGGGCTGGGCCTAACCTGGGACTCGTTCGCCGAGCGGTGGGTCTACAGCGACTCGCTGAACGACCTGCCGTTGCTGTCCACCGCGACCCATCCGGTGGCCGTGGACCCCGACGAAACCTTGAAGGAACACGCCCTGGCGAACGGCTGGATGGTGATCAGCCTCCGTTAGCCGAGGTGGCCGCGACGGGCCACCGTGTATACTCCGCCGCTTGGTGAATCGGCCCCGCGGCCTTCAGTCAATGATCAAGAAGCTGCTCGACAAGGTTTTTTCCCGCGGCGCCCGCAGCGGTGCCGGGAAAGCCGGTCGAGCCGGTGGCGAACCCGTCAGGATCCGCCTCGACAAGCACGGCGTCGGGCGGAACCGCATCAGTTCCTGTGCGCGGCGCGTCACGGAGAGCCTGCAGGCCAATGGCTACCGTGCGTACGTCGTGGGCGGCGCCGTGCGCGACCTGCTGCTCGATCTCGAACCGAAGGACTTCGACGTGGCGACCGACGCCACGCCGGAGCAGGTGCAAGGCGCGTTCCGCCGTTCGCGCGTCATCGGCCGGCGCTTCCGCATCGTGCACTGCATGTGCGGGCAGGACACCATCGAGGTCTCCACCTTCCGCGCGCTCCAGGGCACGGGGGATGACGATCAGGTGAAGGACGAGCACGGTCGCCTGCTCCGCGACAACGTGTTCGGCTCGCAGGCGGAGGACGCGCTGCGCCGCGACTTCACCGTGAATGCCCTGTACTACGACCCGAGCACCGAGGAGATCCTCGACTACTGCGGCGGCGTCAAGGATCTGGAAGCCCGCGTGCTGCGCATGATCGGCGATCCGCGCGAACGCTATCGCGAGGATCCCGTTCGCATGTTGCGGGCCGTGCGCCTGTCGGCGAAGCTCGGCCTCACCATCGAGCGCGGCACGCGCGCCCCGATTTCCGAGATGGCGCCGCTCCTGCAGAACGTGCCGGCCGCGCGCCTGTTCGAGGAGATGCTGAAGCTGCTCCTGTCCGGCCATGCGGTGGAATGCGTGAACCGTCTGCGCGAGCAGGGCCTGCATCACGGCCTGCTGCCGATGCTGGACGTGATCCTCGAGCAGCCGCTCGGCGAGCGATTCGTCATGCTGGCGTTGCAACGTACCGACGAACGCATCCTCGAGGACAAGCCGGTGTCCCCGGCCTTCCTGTTCGCCGCACTGTTGTGGCACGAGGTGCTGGCCGCGTGGAACCTCGCGCAGGAACGCGGCGTGCCGCCGATCCCGGCGCTGCACGAGGCCATGGAGGAGGTGTTGTCGGTGCAGGCCGAGAAGATCTCGATCCCGCGGCGTTTCGGCACCGACATGAAAGAGATCTGGCTGCTGCAGTCGCGCTTCACCCAGCGTTCCGGCAAACGCCCCTGGCGCGTGCTGGAGAATCCGAAGTTCCGCGCTGGGTACGATTTCCTGCTGCTCCGCTGCGAAAGCGGTGAGATCGACCCTGAAGTGGGCGAATGGTGGACGCGCTTCCAGGATGCAACGCACGAGGAACGCGATCGCATGCTGCTGCCGCCCGAACAGGGTTCGGGCACCGGACGCAAGCGTCGTCGTCGCCGCCGCGGCAAGCCCGCCGAGGACGGCGAATCAGGCGGCCCGTCCGACGAGCAGCCGGCCGACTCCGAATCGTGACCCCGGGTCTTCGCCCATGAGCGGCGCGCCGCTGCTGCCCGAGCGCCTGCGCTACATCGCTGTCGAAGGACCGATCGGCGCCGGCAAGACCAGCCTTGCGCGCAAGCTGTCCGAGGCGATCGATGCCGAACTGATGCTGGAGGACCCGGATACCAATCCGTTCCTGCCGCTGTTCTACGACAATCCGGAACGGCACGCGCTCGCGACCCAGCTCTTCTTCCTGTTCCAGCGCACCGACCAGGTCCGGACGCTCCGCCAGACCGACCTGTTCCGCCGGGTCACGGTCGCGGATTTCTGCTTCGAGAAGGACACGCTGTTCGCGCGGTTGACACTGGCCGACGACGAGTTCGAGCTCTATCAGAAGATCCACGCGCACCTCGCCCCGCAGGCCCCCACGCCGGACCTGGTGATCTATCTCCAGGCATCCCCCCGGGTTCTGGCAGACCGGGTCAAGCGCCGCGGTATCGCCTACGAGCGCGGCGTGACCGACGCCTACCTGGCGCGGCTGGCCGAGACCTACAGCCGCTTCTTTCACGACTACGCGGCTGCCCCCGTGCTGGTGGTCAACAGCGAACGCCTCAACTTTGTTGATAGGGCCGAAGATTTTGCGTTATTGTTGCGCCGCATCACGGAGATGCGGGGCCGCCGCGAGTTCTTCAACATCGGCGCCTGACGCTTGCAACGGAGAGAACGGATGTACACAAGTCCGTCGGGAGACAAGGGGAAGCCGCCGGCGCGCGTGACGCTGGCGACGTTGCAGAAGATGACGCGGGAGCGCGAGCCCATCACCATGGTGGCGTGCTACGACGCGACCGCCGCATCGGTGGTGGAGAACGCCGGCGTCGAGATCATTCTCGTGGGCGATTCGCTCGGCATGCTGGTGCAGGGCGGCGATTCGACCCTGTCGGTCAGCATCGACGATGCCGTCTACCACACGCGCTGCGTGGCGCGTGGGGCGAAGCGCGCGGTCGTGCTGGGCGACATGCCGTTCGGCAGTTACCAGGCGAGTCCGCAGCAGGCGTTCGAGAACGCGGCGAAGCTGATGGCCGCGGGCGCGCACATGATCAAGCTCGAGGGCGGTGCCGTCATGGCCCCGACCGTCGAGTTCCTGTCCGCGCGCGGCATTCCCGTATGCGGCCACTTGGGCCTGACGCCGCAGTCGGTGAACGCCCTGGGCGGCTTCAAGGTGCAGGGCAAGACCGAGGATGCGGCGCAGCGCGTGATCGACGACGCGAAGGCGATCGAGGCGGCCGGCGCCGTCATGATCGTGTTCGAAGCCATTCCGACCGCGCTCGGCAAGGCCGTGACGGAAGCCCTGGCGATCCCGACCATCGGCATCGGTGCCGGGCCGGATTGTTCGGGCCAGATCCTGTTGCTGTACGACATGATCGACTTCTTCCCGGGTCGGAAGGCGAAGTTCGTGAAGAACTTCATGGTCGGCGCAGGCAGCATCCAGGCGGCGGTCGAGAACTTCGTGCGTGAGGTGAAGGCGCGCACCTTCCCAAGTCCGGAATACTGCTACTGACGCGGCCTCAAGGCGCGTACTCGTCCGTCATGGAGATCATCCGGACCATAGCCGAGCTGCGGGTTCGTCTCGCACGCGAATCGAACATCGCGCTGGTGCCCACCATGGGCAACATCCACGACGGCCACCTGAGCCTCGTGCGCATTGGTCTCAAGCGCGCCCCGTTCACGGTGACCAGCATCTTCGTGAACCGCCTCCAGTTCATCCAGGGCGAGGACTTCGACAAGTACCCGCGCACCTTCGAGGAGGATTGCGAGAAGCTCGAGGCGGCCGGCAACAGCGTGGTGTTCGCGCCGGACGAAACCCAGATGTATCCTGAGCGGCAGGTGTTCATCGTCGAGCCGCCGCCCATCGCGAACAAGCTGGAGGGCCGCTTTCGTCCAGGACATTTCCGCGGCGTGTCCACGGTCGTCCTCAAGCTCTTCAACATGGTGCAACCGCAGGTCGCGGTGTTCGGCAAGAAGGACTACCAGCAGCTTTCCATCGTGCGCCATATGGTGGACCAGCTCGCGTTGCCCCTGTCCATCATTCCCGCCGAGACGGTGCGCGCCGAAGATGGCCTGGCACTTTCGTCGCGCAACCGCTACCTGAGCCCCGAGGAACGCAGCGAGGCCCCGCGCCTCAACGAAGCGCTGCGCCAGGTGAAGCAGGCCGTGGAATCGGGTGATCGCAACTTCGAGGCGCTGGAGTTCGCAGCCGATGCGCTGCTTGCGCGCCATCGTTGGCACGTGGACTATGTCGTGGTGCGCAGCCGCCGCACGCTGATGCAGCCGGACCCGGACGAGCGCGAACTGGTGGTGCTGGGTGCGGCGCGTCTTGGACAGACGCGGCTCATCGACAACCTGGAGATCCTGGCGCCCGCCTGAACGTCGGCAGGGCGCTCATGAAGGCAAGCCCATGAGCCGTCCTGCACCGTTTCCCTTTTCGGCCATCGTCGGTCAGGACGAGATGAAGCTCGCCCTGCTGATCGCGGCCGTGGACCCGACCGTCGGTGGGGTGCTCGTGTTCGGCGATCGCGGTACCGGCAAGTCCACAGCCGTGCGGGCACTCGCGGCTCTGCTGCCACCCATGCGGGCGGTCGCGGGTTGCCCTTACGGTTGCGAACCCGACAAGCCGGCCGCGTTGTGCGAAGCATGTCGCGGGGCCGGCAAACTGAAGAGCGTCCAGGTGCCGGTGCCGGTGGTGGACCTTCCGCTCGGCGCCACCGAGGATCGCGTCGTCGGCGCCCTCGATCTCGAACGCGCGCTGGCGCAGGGTGTGAAGGCGTTCGAGCCCGGGTTGCTGGCGCGCGCGCATCGCGGCTTCCTGTACATCGACGAGGTGAATCTGCTCGAGGATCATCTGGTCGATCTGCTGCTCGACGTGGCAGCGTCCGGTGAGAACGTGGTCGAGCGCGAAGGGCTGTCGGTGCGGCATCCGGCGCGCTTCGTCCTGGTGGGCAGCGGCAATCCGGAGGAGGGCGAACTGCGGCCCCAGTTGCTCGACCGGTTCGGACTGTCGTTGGAGGTCAGGACGCCGACCGATCTCGCGCTGCGCGTCGAGGTCGTGCGACGCCGCGATGCCTACGAACGCGATCCGGAGGAATTCACCGCGCGCTGGAAGAGCGAAGAGGCGAAGGTACGCCGCCGCATCGTCGCTGCGCGCGAGCGCCTCGCGTCGGTCGCGGTGCCTGATCCAGTGCTCGAGCGTGCGGCTGAACTCTGCATGCGCCTCGGCACCGATGGACTGCGTGGCGAGCTGACGTTGATGCGGGCCGCGCGTGCCGTGGCGGCAATCGACGGTGACCGAACGGTGTCGGACGTGCATCTGCAGCGCGTCGCGCCGGCGGCGCTGCGCCATCGGCTGCGGCGCGATCCGCTCGACGACACCGGCTCCACCACGCGGGTGGAGCGCGTCGTCACGGAAATGTTCGCGGCGTGAACGCGACCGGCGACGCCGGGAGCCGCGTCTGGGCGGACGCAGCGCTCGCGGCGACGCTGTGCGCCATCGACCCTGCAGGACTCGGCGGCATCGTGCTGCGTGCGCGCGCCGGGCCGGTGCGGGACCGCTGGGTCGAGCACCTGCGCGGTCACATCCCGGCGAGCATGCCGATCCGTACCGTTCCGCTGCATATTGGTGACAGCCGATTGCTCGGTGGGCTCGATCTCACAGCTACGCTGCGCGCCGGGCGCCCCGTCGCTGAACAGGGGTTGCTGGCCGAAGTGCATGGTGGCATCGCACTGCTCGCCATGGCGGAACGGGTGTCCGGCGCAACCGCGGCGCGCATCACGAGTGCGCTGGATCGCGGCGAGATCCAGGTCGAGCGCGACGGCTTGGCGCTGCGCATTCCTGCGCGGTTCGGCGTGATCGCCCTCGACGAAGGCGCCGAACCGGACGAGCGGGCACCGGCAGCGCTGCTTGATCGCCTCGCCTTTCACGTCGATCTCGAGGGCGTGCCACTGGGTGACGCAACGGCCTCCGCAACCACCGCGTCAGCGATGGAGAATGCCCGTTCCCGGCTCCCGCGCATCGTTGCAGGCGACGATGTGCTGCAGTCGCTCACCGCGACGGCGATGGTGCTCGGCATCGCGTCGCTGCGCGCCGTGCATCTTGCCTTGCGTGCGTCCCGCGTGCTGGCTGCATTGGCGCAACGTGATGCAGTCGAGGGGGAGGATGCTGCCATCGCGGGTCGACTGGTGTTCGCGGCACGCGCCACGCAGTTGCCGAGCGCACCGCCCCCCGACGCCGCGGAAGCACAGGACACCGTCGAGGATTCTCGAACGGAGGCAGAGCAGGACGGCGATCCGTTCGACCGGCCGCTGGACGACATGGTGCTCGAAGCAATCAAGGCCGCGTTGCCCGCCGCGCTGCTCGCGCAACTCGTCGCCGGCGATGGCGTCGCGTCGCGGGGACGATCCGGCGGCAAAGCCGGCGCGAGTCATCGGTCGAAGCTGCGCGGCCGGCCGGTCGGCACGCGCGCCGGTGAGCCAAGTGGCGGTGCCCGGCTGAGCGTGGTGGAAACGCTGCGCAGCGCCGCACCCTGGCAGCCGTTGCGACGACGGGAGTCGGGACGCGCGCAGTCCGTTGCTCGCATCGACGTGCGACCGGAGGACTTTCGCGTGAAGCGCTACGAGGAGCGATCGCAGTCCACGACGATCTTCGTGGTCGACGCTTCCGGCTCTTCGGCGTTGCACCGTCTCGCGGAGGCGAAGGGGGCGGTCGAGTTGCTGCTTGCGGAGAGCTATGTGCGGCGCGATCAGGTGGCGTTGATCGCCTTTCGCGGCGAACGCGCCGAAATGCTGCTGCCGCCGACGCGGTCGCTCGTGCGGGCGAAACGCTCCCTCGCGGGCCTGCCCGGTGGCGGCGCTACTCCGCTCGCCTCCGGCATCGATGCCGCGCTCGCATTGGCCGACAGCCTGCGACGCAAGGGCGAGACGCCCAGCATCGTCGTGCTCACGGACGGCAAGGCCAACATCGCCCGCGACGGCAAGCCGGGACGGGAGCAGGCCACGGCCGATGCGTCGTCGGCAGCACGGCGGCTCCGTATCGCGGCGATTCCCGCAATCGTGCTCGACACCTCTCCCCGGCCCCAGCCGCAGGCCGAGCAACTTGCCCGCGACATGGGCGCACGCTACGTACCGCTGCCCCATGCCGACGCGAATGCGCTGACGCGCGCCGTCCGCGCGGCCGCACCGGATCGGAGATGAGCCCGGGTCTCAAGTGGGACGTCGACGGTCGCGACTGGCCCCATCGCGAGGCGAGCCGATTCGTGACGGCCGGCGGTCTGCGCTGGCACGTGCAGCAGATGGGGGCTGGTCCGGCGCTGCTCCTGGTACACGGCACCGGGTCCGCGACCCACTCCTGGCGCGATCTGATGCCGGCGCTCGCCCGGTCCTTCACGGTCGTGGCGCCGGATCTGCCCGGGCACGGGTTCACCGAGGCGCCGGCACCCTCGCAGCTGTCGCTGCCGGGGATGGCGACCGCACTCTCGGCGTTGCTCGATACGCTGAGGGTGTCCGCCGTGCTCGCCGTCGGGCATTCCGCCGGTGCGGCGATCATCGCGCGGATGAGTCTCGACGGCCGGTTGCCGGCGGCCGGTCTGGTCAGCCTCTGCGGGGCGATGCTGCCGCTGCGCGGGATTCCCGGCTTCCTGTTCTCGCCGATGGCGCGGTTGTTCGCAGCCACGTCCCTGGTGCCGCGCCTGTTCGCGTGGCGGGCCGCCGATCCGGCGGTGGTGGAGCGCCTCGTGCACGGCACCGGCTCGACGATCGACCGCGTCGGACTCGACCTCTATGGTCGCCTGATCCGCAGTCCGGCCCATGCGGCGGCGGCCCTGGACATGATGGCGCACTGGGACGTGCATCCCCTCGCGCGCGATCTGCCGCGGCTCGCGCCGCGATTGCTCCAGATCGTCGGCACCCACGACCACACCTTGCCGCCGGCCGAGGCGCGCCGCGTGCAGAGGCTGTTGCCGGAGGCGACCATCGTGCCGCTGGCGGGGGCCGGGCACCTGGCCCATGAGGAACGGCCCCTCGAGGTGGCGACCCTGATCTGCCGTTTCGCCACCGAGACGGTGGCGGTTCCGGCCTGCGGCTGAGGCGTTTCCGGGTACGCAAAGGGCTCTTGTCTGCGGGCCCGACGCTGTTACACTCGCGTCGAACATGTTGACAGTCAATGTGTCACGATCAGTTGTCAATCCGGCCCAGGGGCGCAGGCCCCACGCGGTCGTGATCGGCAGCGGTTTCGGGGGGCTCGCCGCCGCCGTCCGGCTGGGCGCCCGTGGCTATCGCGTGACCGTCCTCGAGCGCCTCGATGCGCCGGGAGGGCGCGCCTATGTCTACCGGCAGGACGGGTTCACGTTCGACGCCGGTCCCACCATCGTCACCGCACCGTTCCTGTTCGAGGAACTGTGGGCACTGTGCGGGAAGCGGCTCGCCGATGACGTGGAGCTGCGTGCGCTCGGATTGTTCTACCGCATCCGGTTCCACGACGGGCAGGTGTTCGACTATTCCGGCGATCCGGAGGCCATGCGCGCCGAGGTCGCGAAGTTCGCGCCGGACGACGTGGCGGGCTACGAGCGTTTCATGGCACTCAGCGAGGCCACGTGCCGCATCGGCTTCGAGCAGCTCGGCCATGTGCCCTTCGGTTCGTGGAAGGACATGGCGAAGGTGCTGCCCGACTTGGTGCGGCTCGAAAGCTATCGCACGGTGTACGGCATGGTGGCGAAGCATGTCCGCGACGAACGCCTGCGCACCGTGTTGAGCTTCCATCCGCTGCTGGTGGGCGGCAATCCGTTCACGACGACGTCGGTGTACAGCCTGATCGCCTCGCTCGAGCGGCGCTGGGGCGTGCATTTCGCGATGGGGGGGACCGGGCAACTGGTGCGCGGCCTCGTCGGTCTGATCACCGGGCAGGGCGGCGCCGTGCGCTGCAACGCCGAGGTGAGCGAGATCACGGTCGAGCAGGGCCGGGCGACCGGTGTGCGCCTCACCTCGGGCGAGACGATGCGTGCCGACGTGGTCGTGTCGAATGCCGATGCTGCGTGGACCTACCGTCACTTGCTGCCTCAGGCGGTGCGGCGCCGCTGGACTGACCGGCGCATCGAGCGCTCGCGCTATTCCATGAGTCTGTTCGTATGGTATTTCGGCACGAAACGCCGCTACGAGAGCGTGCCCCATCACACCATCCTGCTCGGGCCGCGCTATCGCGAGCTGCTGCGCGACATCTTCGCGCGCAAGGTGCTCGCCGACGACTTCAGCCTCTACCTGCATCGGCCGACGGCGACCGATCCTTCGCTCGCCCCGCCGGGCTGCGACACGTTCTATGTGCTGTCGCCGGTGCCGCATCTGGACAGCGGCATCGACTGGTGGAAGCAGGCGGAAACCTATCGTCGCGCGATTGCGCAGCATCTGAGTGCAACGATGCTGCCCGATCTGGAAGCACAGGTCGTGACCTCGCGCGTGCTGACGCCGCAGGACTTCCACGACCGCCTGCTCTCCTATCGCGGTGCGGCCTTCGGCATGGAACCCGTGCTCACGCAGAGCGCCTGGTTCCGGCCCCACAACCGCAGCGAGGACGTGGAAAGGCTGTACCTGGTCGGTGCCGGTACCCATCCGGGCGCCGGGCTGCCCGGCGTGCTGTCCTCGGCGCGCGTGCTCGATACCGTGGTCCCCGATGCAGCCGTCTTCGCCTGATCCGCGCGCCGATCTCGCGCAATGCGACGCGCTGCTGCGCGGGGGTTCGCGCACCTTCTTCGCGGCCTCGCTGCTGCTGCCGCGCCGCATGCGCGAACCGGCGAGTGCGCTCTACGCGTTCTGCCGACTCGCCGACGATGCGGTCGACCTGGGCGATGACGGCCCCGGTGCGCTTCAGGAACTGCGCGATCGGCTGGCCCGCATCTATGCGAGGCAACCTATGCCGATCGCCGCGGATCGCGCGCTGGCCGAAGTTGTCGCGCGCTACGGCATTCCGCGCGCGTTGCCCGAAGCGCTGCTCGAAGGTTTCGAGTGGGATGCCGAGGGCCGCCGCTACGAAACGCTGGAAGACCTTCTCGCCTATGCGGCCCGGGTGGCCGGCACGGTGGGCGCGATGATGAGTGTGCTCATGGGCGGCCTTGCACGCGAAGTCGTTGCACGCGCTTGCGACATGGGCGTGGCGATGCAGCTTACCAACATCGCGCGTGACGTGGGGGAGGATGCGCGTGCCGGTCGCGTCTATCTGCCGCTCGCCTGGTTGCGCGAGGCCGGGATCGATCCGGATGCCTGGCTGCGTGCTCCCGCACATTCCGTCGCGCTTGGTATCGTGGTGCAGCGGCTGCTCGACACGGCGGACGGGCTGTATGCGCGTGCCGGTGCGGGCATCGCGCGGCTGCCGCTCGCGTGCCGGCCGGGGATGCATGCTGCGCGCATCGTGTATGCCGAGATCGGCCGCGCCGTGGAGCGGCAGGGGCTCGATGCGGTCTCGACCCGCGCGATCGTGTCCGGGCGGCGCAAGGTGTGGCTCGCCGGTCGGGCGGTGATCGAGGCGGGGTTGCCGCAGGGCAGCGCAGCAGCGGCACCGTTGGCAGCCACGGCGTTTCTCGTGGATGCCGTGGCTGCGTCGTCCGTGTCGGCGATTCCCCTGCGTCGCGGTGTCACGGAACACGTCGAGTGGCTGGTGGATCTTTTCACGCGCCTCGAGAAACTCGAGCGTCGACAACCTCTGCAACGGCAGGGCGTCGCGGGATAGGCCGTGTCCGGCAACGTCCTCTTCCTGCTCGAGCTGCTGTTCGGAGCGGGCGTTGCACTCGGCTTCGCCGTGTGGGAACTGGTGCAGCTGAAACGCTACCGGGATCGGCGCCCGACACCTGACCGTGAGGAAGGCTCCTAGCGCCGACGCGGCATGCGAAACGGCAGCAGCATGTGCACCCAGTCGGAGCGGAAGCGATCCAGCGACAGGCTCTCATGCATTGCGGTCACGGACTGGCCCAGCAGGCGGGAAGCGACGACCGAGCGCGTGTAGAACGGCGTGTCTTCCAGAGTCTGGGCGACCGTGGGTGTGGAACCGGACTCAGCGCGGGTGTGGCGCGCGATGCGCCAGATCATGCCGGGCGGCAGGGCAGTGCGCGGCGGCGGGTCGAACTCCTCGATGCGGCCGTCGCCATCGCAACGCAATGCCAGGGTCCGATGGTCTCCCGTGCGGCGCGCCACGTCGTAGAGGATCGCCGTGCCGCCGTTCACCGGGGCGCGCGACCAGTCCCAACGCACGAAATCGTGCTCGAGGGGCGCATCGCCCGCGTTGGAGTCCAGATAGGCCGATCCCGACCAGCGCAGACCCGGACGATCGAGTGCCACTTCGACGCGTGAGCAGGGCGCGAGCGGCGACCAGCGCTGGCGCCCGACCCCGTCCAGGAAAAAGGTGTGTTCGGTGGCATGCGACGGATGGAGCCGCACCGTGCCACGAATGCGTGTGGGAAGCGGTGCGGTGACCTCGTTCACATGGATCACCAGCGTGGTTCCGTCCCATTCCAGCGCGCTCGGGCCGATGGCGAGCGACGCGGCCGAGCGGCGGAGCGCGGACCGCGAACGCTCGGTGAGCGCCCAGCGCTTGCCGCCGTCGCCATACAGGGCGACGTTGAGCGCGCAGTAGTTCTCCGGATCCCCGGCGCCGCGACGGCGTGCCCGGGCGTAGTAGGGGGAGAACACGCTGCCCACGAATGCGATGATGGTGAGGCCGTGCCTGCCGTCGTCGCTCAGCGCATCGAGGTACCACCAGACGTAGCCGTTCTGGGCGACGGGTCGATCGAAGTCAAAGCGCACCGCAGTCCTCCAGCACCGCGCAGCTCGCGAGCCGGCCCGAGAGCGCGGCCATGGGTACGCCGGGTCCCGGATGCACGCTGCCGCCGGCGAGATACAGCCCGGGGATGCGCGTCCGCGCCGCCGGGCGGCGGAACGACGCTACCCATCCGTGCGACGCGCGGCCGTACAAGGCACCGCCGGTACCGGGAAACAGGCGTTCGAAATCGGTTGGCGTCGTCGCGACCTTGTGATGCGGTTCGATGCGCAGCCCGCAACGCGCGAGCGTCGCACGCATGTCCGCCTCTGAGCGGGCGACTTCCAGCGGTTTGAAGCGTCGCGAGTCGCCGATGGGCGGCGCATTGACGAGGCACAGCAGGCGTTCCGGTCCTGCGGACGAAGACACGCCACGATCGTCGCGATCCTGCGCACAGACGTACACGGTCGGATCGATCGGAACGCAACCGCGCGCGAGGATCTCCTCGAATTCGGCGCGATAGTCGCGCGAGAAGAACACGTTGTGGCGGGTCAGCGGGAACCCGGAGGTCTTCGCCACGCAGGTCCAGGTCATGGCCGACAGCGATCGCGCGCTTCGAGGAACGGCGGTCACCGCGGTGGCGATGTCGCCGCCGAACTTGCCGCTGGCGATCGCAGCAGGGTCTGCGTTCACCACGACCGCATCCGTGTCGAAGCGCTCGCCGGTGTCGAGCTCGATGGCGGCGACCTTGCCGTGCTTGACGTGCACCGCGGCCGCGGCCGTCCGATAGCGGATGGTCGCGCCGCGGTCGGCGGCCGCCTTCGCCAACGCGTGGGCGATGCGATGCATGCCGCCTTCGACGAGCCAGACGCCTTCGCGTTCCACGTGGGCGACCAGCATCAGCGTGGCAGGAGCGAGAAACGGCGACGAACCGCAGTAGGTCGCATAGCGGCCGAACAGCTGACGCAGCCGCGGATCGCGGAAGTGCCGGCGCAGCGCATGGGCGAGCGTCGTGAAGGGCGAGATGCACCAGAGGTCGTTGAGATGCCGCCAGCCGGTGCGGCGCACCAGCTCCAGCGGTCCGGGCTTGTCGGCGCGGATGAAAGGGTCCTCGAGCGTGCGATAAACGCGGCGGGCGCGCTCCGCGAATTCGCGATAGGCCTGGGCCTCGGCTGCGCCGGCGAAGGCGCCGATGGCGTCGGCTGTTCGTGATTCGTCCGCGTACAGATCGAGGTTCTGCTCCTCGTCCCATGCATGACGCGCGAGGACTTCCGCGGGACGCAGGGTGAGCATGTCGTCGAGCGCCATGCCCGCCGTGGCGAGCAGTTCGTCGAAGACCCAGCGCATGGTGAACACGGTCGGCCCTGCATCGATCTGTGCGATGCCGGCGGCCACTTCGCGCATCTTGCCGCCCGGCTGGGCTGCCCGCTCAACGACGAGCACCTCTAGACCTCGGGCCGACAGTTCCAGCGCCGCGGCCAGCCCCCCGATCCCGGCCCCCACCACCACCACGCGTTTCGCGCGCATCCGCTGCATCGCCTCAGGCAAGTGTTCGTTGACTCGGCCGGAATCGTGTGTCTATAGTACATTACAGTTATACGTGACAAGTAAAAGTGACGACCAAGAGGAGGCACGGCATGGACGGCATCACTCGAGTCGAAAAAGCCCTGGCGCTCGCCATCGAGCAGCATCTCGCCGCAGCGGTGGCCCAGGCTGAAGCGCCCGGATGTCCGCCGCGACTCGCTGCGGCCCTGCGCTATTCGGTCTTTCCGGGTGGCGCGCGGGTGCGCCCGAGGCTGTGCCTGGCGGTCGCCTGTGCCTGCAACGAGGACGATCCGGGCGTGGCCGACGCCGCCGCCGCGGCCATCGAGCTTCTGCACTGTGCCTCGCTGGTGCATGACGACCTGCCTTGCTTCGACGATGCCGCCACCCGCCGCGGCAAGCCGTCGGTGCATCGAGCCTTCGGCGAGCGTCTGGCTGTCCTCGCGGGCGATGCCTTGATCGTGCTGGCCTTCCAGACCCTGGCTCGCGGCGTCTCGGCAGCACCGCATCGACTGGGGCCGCTCACCATGATCGTCAGTCGCGCCGTGGGCGCGCCGTCCGGCATCGTGGCGGGCCAGGCTTGGGAATGCGAGCCGCACGTGAGCCTGGCCCACTACCAGCGCGCGAAGACCGGTGCGTTGTTCGCGGCGGCGACCGTGGCCGGTGCCACGGCGGCCGGTTATCCGGAACCGGGGCAGTGGCGCACCCTGGGCGAGTGTCTCGGCGAGGCCTTCCAGGTGGCCGACGACCTGCGCGACGTGGTCTCGGATCCGGGCGAACTCGGCAAGCCCACCGGCCGTGACGCTGCGCTGGGTCGACCCAGTGCGGTACAGGACCTCGGAGTGGTCGGCGCTCAGGATCGTTTCGAGTACCTGGTCACCAACGCGGTGGCATCGATCCCGCCATGCCCGGGTCGCGACGACCTGCGCGCGTTGATCACCGTGGAATCCTCGCGCTTCCTGCCGAAGGAGCTGGCCCGCCGGGCGGCGTGACGCCCCCGCCCCGATGGCGCCGGTGGATGCCGCCTTGGCCTGGTCCGATCGCTGGTTCTCGACCCGCGATCGCCTGCTGGCGAGCCCGAGGTTCCAACGCTGGGCCACCGCTTTCCCGCTGACGCGCCCGATCGCCCGACGGCGAGCGCGGCGCCTGTTCGATCTGTGCGCCGGCTTCGTCTACAGCCAGGTACTGCTCGCCTGCATGCGCCTGCACCTGTTCGAACTGCTCGCCGAACGGCCGCAGACCGTCGCTGAGCTGGCGCGCCGCCTGGCGCTGACCGAAGAGAACGCCGCCCGTCTCGCCGCTGCCGCGGCGGCTCTGGGCCTCGTCGAGGAACGCGGCGCGGGCCGGTACGCCCTGGGACCGTTGGGTGCGCCGCTGGTCGGGAACGTGGGGCTGCGGGCCATGATCGAGCACCACGCCGTCCTCTATGGCGATCTGCACGATCCGGTCGCTTTACTGAGGGGCACGCGGCGCGACACCGGTCTGTCGCGCTACTGGTCCTACGCCCGCTCCGACCACCCCGCGGAGCTCGATCGGGACCACGTAGGCGCCTACACGCACCTGATGGCGGCATCCCAGCCGCTCGTGGCCAACGAAATCCTGGATGCCTACCCGCTCAAGCGTCATCGCTGTCTGCTGGATGCGGGTGGCGGCGACGGCACCTTCCTGCTGGCCGCCGCGCTGCGTACCCCGAAGCTTCGGGTGATCCTCTTCGATCTGCCGTCCGTCGCCGAACTCGCGCGGCTCCGCTTCGGCGCCGCAGGTATCGCCGACCGGGCCACCGCAGTGGGCGGCGACTTCCGCGCAGATCCCCTGCCCACGGGTGCCGACGTGATCTCACTGGTCCGTGTCATCCACGACCACGACGACGCGGCGGCCCTCGCGATTCTGCGGGCAGTCCGTCGAGCGTTGCCGCCGGACGGGACGGTGCTCCTGGCCGAGCCCATGTCCGGAACTGCGGGCGCCGAACCCATGGGTGATGCGTACTTCGGCTTCTACCTCCTGGCCATGGGCCAGGGCAGGCCACGCACGCCGACGGCCCTGGCCGCGCTCCTTCGCTCGGCCGGATTCGATCAGCCCCGGTTGCTTGCCACGCACGTACCCCTGCAGGTGCGGCTGCTGGTGGCGCATCCGGAGGTTGACACCTCGACTGTTAATAATAATTGACATATCAAAACGTCCGCGTAGACTGACATTCATGGACGCCTCGACAAAGAGCTTGGGTGTGGGCTCGACACAATGAGTCCGCCGCTGAATGCGTTGGCCGTCGTGCTGGAAAAGCCCGAGCACCTCGTGCTGAGCCGCCTCGAGCTGACCCCCGCGGGTGCCGAGGACGTCGTCGTGGACATCGAATGGAGCGGCATCAGCACCGGGACGGAACGTCTGCTGTGGTCCGGTCGCATGCCGCCCTTTCCGGGCATGGGCTATCCGCTGGTGCCCGGCTACGAGTCGGTCGGCCGCGTGGTCGCCGCGGGCGACCGGGCTGCAGTCGATCCCGGGGCAAGAGTGTTCGTGCCGGGCGCGCGCTGCTTCGGCGACGTGCGCGGGTTGTTCGGGGGCGCGGCGGCCCGGGTGGTGGTGCCGGGCTCGAAGGTCGTTCCCTTCGACGAATCGCTGGGTGAGCGTGGCGTTCTGCTCGCTCTCGCAGCCACGGCCTACCATGCGACGGTCGGCCCGGATGGCAAACCGCCTGAACTCATCGTGGGTCATGGCGTGTTGGGGCGACTGATGGCAAGGCTCGCAGTGCTCGCCGACGTCGAGCCCGTGGTCTGGGAACGGAATCCGGAACGTGCCCGGGGTGCCGAGGGCTATCGGGTCGTCCATCCGGATGACGATGCGCGCCGTGAGTACCACACGATCTGCGACGTGAGCGGCGACGCAGCGCTGCTCGACGCGCTGATCGCCCGTCTCGCCCGCGGTGGCGAGATCGTGCTGGCGGGTTTCTACAGCGAGCCCCTGTCGTTTGCGTTCCCGCCGGCGTTCATGCGCGAGGCGCGCATCCGCGTGGCTGCGGAATGGCGCGAGTCGGACCTCGTAGCAGTGCGCGAGCTCGCGGAGTCCGGTCGTCTGTCTCTCGACGGCCTGATCACCCACCGACGCGATGCGGGCGATGCCGCGGCGGCGTATCGCACTGCGTTCGGCGAGCCCGAGTGCCTGAAGATGATCCTCGACTGGAGATCGACGCGATGAGCGACTCGTGCAGCAGCAACGTGGCGGTGCCGGTCAAGTTCAGCATGAAGGACCGGCTGCGCGCCGAAGCGGCGATCGAGCCCGATCCGGTTTCCACCGCAGCACCCACCAAGACGACCCAGATCATCGCGATCTACGGCAAGGGCGGCATCGGCAAGAGCTTCACCCTCGCGAACCTCTCGTACATGATGGCGCAGCTGGGGAAGAAGGTGCTGCTGATCGGCTGTGATCCGAAGAGCGACACCACCAGCCTGCTGTTCGGCGGCAAGGCCTGTCCGACCATCATCGAGACCTCGTCGAAGAAGAAACTGGCCGGCGAGCAGGTGGCGATCGGCGATGTGTGCTTCAAGCGCGACGGCGTCTTCGCGATGGAGCTGGGCGGTCCCGAAGTGGGCCGCGGCTGCGGCGGGCGCGGCATCATCCACGGCTTCGAGACCCTGGAGAAGCTCGGCTTCCACGACTGGGGCTTCGACTACGTCCTGCTCGATTTTCTTGGCGACGTGGTGTGCGGCGGCTTCGGTCTGCCGATCGCGCGCGACATGTGCCAGAAGGTCATCGTCGTCGGGTCGAACGACCTGCAGTCGCTGTACGTCGCGAACAACGTGTGTTCGGCGGTGGAGTACTTCCGCAAGCTGGGCGGCAACGTGGGCGTTGCGGGCCTGGTGGTGAACAAGGACGATGGCACTGGCGAGGCCCAGGCTTTTGCCGAGGCCGTCGGCATCCCCGTGCTGTCGTCGATTCCAGCGCACGACGACATCCGCCGCAAGAGCGCCAACTACGAGATCATCGGCCGGCCCGGCGGGCAGTGGGCGTCGGTGTTCGAGACGCTGGCGACCAACGTCGCCGAGGCCCCGCCGCTGCGGCCCACGCCGTTGACGCAGGATGGGTTGCTCGGCCTGTTCTCCGGCGACGTGGTCGGCCGCAACGTGGTGCTCCAGCCCGCGACGCTGTTCGACATGATCGGCAAGGCCGACATCGAGCGGCCGACGCTCGAAGTGGTCTACGACGCGGCCTGAGTGCGATGAACGCCGCAACGCCACCCGCAGCGATCGCACCTCTTACCGGCGTGGAAGTGGTCTACGACGCGGCCGGCTCGGCCCCCATGGCGAACGACGGAGCGGAGACGATGCCCGAGAAGCGCGTCATCCCCATCCACGTGACGTCGGCCGATGGTACGGGTTGCCACGGCGGCAAGGAACAGATGCGGGCGGCCGCGAGCACGTCGGTCAACAGCGAAACGCTGCAGCGCTACGCCGCCGACTATCCCACCGGTCCGCACGATCAGCCGCAGAGCATGTGTCCGGCGTTCGGTTCGCTGCGCGTCGGGCTGCGCATGCGCCGTACCGCCACCGTGCTGTCCGGCTCGGCGTGCTGCGTGTACGGCCTCACCTTCACGTCGCACTTCTACGGCGCCAAGCGCACCGTGGGCTACGTGCCGTTCAACTCCGAGACGCTCGTCACCGGCAAGCTGTTCGAGGACATCCGCGAAGCGGTGTTCAAACTGGCCGACCCGGCGCTGTACGACGCGGTGGTGGTGACCAATCTGTGCGTGCCGACGGCTTCGGGCGTGCCGCTGCGGTTGTTGCCGAAGCAGATCAACGGCGTGCGGATCATCGGTATCGATGTACCCGGCTTCGGCGTGCCGACCCATGCCGAGGCGAAGGACATCCTGGCCGGCGCGATGCTGCAGTACGCCCGCAACGAAGTGCAGCAAGGACCGGTAGCGGCGCCGCGCAACGGCGTGAGCGACCGGCCGACCGTCACGTTCCTCGGCGAGATGTTCCCGGCCGACCCCGTCGGGATCGGCATGATGCTGGACCCACTCGGCCTCGCGGCCGGCCCGGTGGTGCCGACGCGCGAGTGGCGCGAGCTGTACGCGGCACTCGACTGCGCCGTCGTCGCCGCGATCCATCCGTTCTACACCGCGTCGCTCCGCGAGTTCGAACACGCGGGTCGCCCCGTCGTGGGCTCGGCGCCCGTGGGTTACGACGGTACCGCCGCGTGGCTCGAAGCCATCGGCGCCGTGTGCGGCATCGCGCGCGACCGCGTCGATGCAGCGAAGAACCGGGTGCTGCCCGCCATTCGCCAGGCCCTCGAACGCACGCGCATCGAGGGCCGCGTGACGCTGTCGGGCTACGAAGGTTCCGAACTGCTGGTGGCGCGATTGCTCGTCGAAAGCGGTGCCGACGTGCGCTATGTCGGAACCGCATGCCCGCGCACACCCTGGTCCGATCCCGACCGTGAATGGCTGGAAGCGAAGGGTGTGCGTGTGCAGTACCGCGCGTCACTCGAGCAGGACCTCGCGGCCATGGCCGAATTCGAACCCGACCTCGCCATCGGCACCACTCCCGTGGTGCAGGCAGCGAAGGAACGCGCGATCCCGGCCTTGTATTTCACGAACCTGATCTCGGCGCGTCCGCTGATGGGCGTGGCCGGCGCCGGATCGCTCGCGCAAGTGATCAACGCCGCTATCGGCAACAAGGCGCGGTTCGCCACCATGCGCGGCTTCTTCGAAGACGTGGGCAGCGGCCACGCAGCCGGCGTGTGGGAGGACGTACCGAAGGACCGTCCCGAGTTCCGCGAGCAGTACGCAAGGCAGATGGCGAAGCTCGCGAAGCAGCGCAAGGCCGAGGAGATGATCTGATGCTCATCCAGGATCACGATCGTGCCGGCGGCTACTGGGGGTCGGTATACGTCTTCACCGCGATCAAGGGCCTGCAGGTCATCATCGACGGGCCGGTGGGCTGTGAGAACCTGCCGGTCACTTCGGTACTCCACTACACCGACGCGCTGCCGCCGCACGAACTGCCGATCGTCGTGACCGGCCTCGCCGAGGAGGAACTGGGCCAGCACGGCACCGAAGGTGCCATGAAGCGCGCACACCGGACACTCGATCCGTCGCAGCCTGCCGTGGTGGTGACCGGGTCCATCGCCGAGATGATCGGCGGCGGCGTCACGCCGGAAGGCACGAACATCAAGCGCTTCCTGCCGCGCACCATCGACGAGGACCAGTGGCAGAGCGCCAACCGCGCTATGTACTGGCTCTGGACCGAGTACGGCTTGAAGAAGATGCCCGCTCGCAAGGAACGGAAGCCGGACGAGAAGCCGCGCGTGAACATCATCGGACCGAGCTACGGCCACTTCAACATGCCGTCCGATCTCGCCGAGATCCGCCGGCTGGTGGAGGGGATCGGAGCCGAAGTCAATCTGGTGTTCCCTCTGGGTAGCCACCTCGCCGACGTGGCGAAGCTCGCCGACGCCGACGTCAACATCTGCCTGTACCGCGAGTTCGGTCGCCTGTTGTGCGAGGCGCTCGATCGTCCGTACCTGCAGGCGCCGATCGGGCTCCACAGCACCACGAATTTCCTGCAGACGCTGGGACAACTGCTCGACCTCGACCCCGAACCCTTCATCGAGCGCGAGAAGCACACGACCATCAAGCCGCTGTGGGACCTGTGGCGCTCGGTCACCCAGGACTTCTTCGGCACGGCGAGCTTTGCCATCGTGGCGAACGAAACCTACGCGCGCGGCGTGCGGCACTTCCTGGAAACCGAGATGGGATTGCCCTGCACGTTCTCGTTCGCGCGTCGCGCCGGCGTCAAGCCGGACAACGACGCGGTACGCCGCGCGCTTCAGGAGAAACCTCCGCTGGTGCTCTTCGGCAGCTACAACGAGCGCATGTACTCAGCGGAACTCGGCGGCCGGTCGATGTACATCCCGGCATCGTTCCCCGGCGCGATCATCCGCCGCCACACCGGCACGCCCTTCATGGGGTATTCGGGGGCAACCTATCTCGTGCAGGAAGTGTGCAACGCGCTCTTCGATGCGTTGTTCCACATCCTGCCGCTCGGGACCGACCTCGATCGGGTCGAGGCGACGCCGGCGCGTGCGGAAGCGCGCGGCGAGCTGCCGTGGGACGCCGATGCACACCAGCTGCTCGAGCTGGTGGTCTCGACCCAGCCGGTGCTCGTGCAGATCTCGGCGGCGAAACGCATCCGGGACCGCGCGGAGCGCGACGCGCGCGGGGCCGGCGAGCTGCGGGTCACGACGGCCCGCGTCGAGCGGTCGCGCGTCGCGTTGACCGAAGGGATCGCGGCGTGAACGCGTCGCGCAAGAACCGAAGAATCTGCCCGGATGCCTCGGGCGGAAAAGGGGTCGCAACGGAGCTTTCCGTGTGCGGCATTTTCAGCCGCGGCAGTCGAACGCGGTATCGGTCGCAAGGCCAATCTGGAGGCTTGATCTATGGCTGACATGCAGAGAAGCGGTTCGCTGTCGGGGCTGACGGAGGACGAGGCGCGGCAGTTTCACGGCATCTTCATGACGAGCTTCATCGTCTTCACCGTGATCGCCATCGTCGCTCACATCCTGGCGTGGAGCTGGCGTCCCTGGTTGTAACAGGGACCCGTCTCGAGGAGGGCTCGCAAATGTCTGACGGACTCAACCCATCGGCACGGGCTCCCGCACGGGACGGCTCGAAGGGGTTCGGCCTCATCTTCCTGCCCAGCTTCGTCGTCTTTCTGCTGGTGGCGCTCATCGGCCAGACGTTCGCGCTGGAATGGCGGACCTGGCTGCCCGGAGCCGCCGGCGAGAGATCGATGATCGCGGGCGTGAAGACGGCGGTCTACACCTTTATGTCGCACCTCACTTAGGAAGGAGACGAACAACATGTGGAGAATCTGGCTTCTGTTCGATCCGCGCAGATCGTTGATTGCGCTATTCACGTTCCTGTTCGTACTGGCGCTGCTGATTCATTTCATTCTGCTCAGCACCGACAAGTACAACTGGATCGAAGGTTCGAAGGCACACGCAGTGCCGGCAGCCCAGAAGTAGCTGCGGCTGCGAGGGGGCGGACGCACCGGGCCTTCAAGTCCCGGCGTCGTCCGCAACCCTAAAGCGAGCGACCGGTCGACGAGGCCCTGCAAAGGGCGCGTGCCAAGGGAGGAGACGGCGATGTCGATGCTCAGTTTCGAAAGGAAGTACCGCGTTCGCGGTGGAACGCTGCTCGGAGGCGACCTGTTCGACTTCTGGGTGGGGCCGTTCTACGTGGGCTTCTTCGGCGTCACGACGATCTTCTTCGCGACGCTCGGCACCGCGCTCATCGTGTACGGCGCGGCCATCGGCCCGACGTGGAATCTCTGGCAGATCAACATCGCCCCGCCCGATCTGAGTTACGGGCTGAGGTTCGCTCCATTGAAGGCCGGCGGGTTGTGGCAACTCATCACCATCTGTGCGGTGGGCTCGTTCTGCTCGTGGGCGCTGCGCGAAGTGGAGATCTGCCGCAAGCTCGGGATCGGCTATCACGTGCCGTTCGCGTTCAGCTTCGCGATCCTCGCGTACGTGACGCTGGTGGTGTTCCGGCCGCTGCTGCTGGGTGCATGGGGCCATGGATTTCCCTACGGCATCCTGAGCCACCTCGACTGGGTGTCGAACACCGGCTACCAGTACCTGCACTTCCACTACAACCCGGCGCACATGATCGCGGTGAGCTTCTTCTTCACCACGTGTCTCGCGCTGTCGTTGCATGGCGCGCTGATCCTCTCGGCCACCAATCCCGGCAAGGGTGAGCGGATGAAGACGCCTGAACACGAGAACACGTTCTTCCGCGACACCATCGGCTACTCCATCGGCCCGCTCGGCATCCACCGGCTCGGGCTGTTCCTCGCGTTGAGCGCGGTCTTCTGGAGTGCGGTCTGCATCATCATCAGCGGCCCGTTCTGGACCCGCGGCTGGCCGGAGTGGTGGGGTTGGTGGCTCAACCTCCCGATCTGGTAATCGGACGACCTCAAGGGGACCACCATGGCGGAATACCAGAACATCTTCACGCGCGTGCAGGTTCGCGCGCCCGCGTACGCAGGCGTCCCGTTGCCGGCCGGCAGCGTCTGGCGGCGATCGGGTCGGCCCGGGTTCATGCATCTCCTGGGCAGGTTCGGCGACGCGCAGATCGGCCCGATCTATCTCGGCACCACCGGGCTGCTGTCGCTCATCTGCGGCTTCATCGCGATCGAAATCATCGGCCTCAACATGTTCGCGTCGGTCAACTGGGATCCGATCCAGTTCGTGCGCCAGCTGTTCTGGCTCGGGCTCGAACCGCCGTCACCGGAGTACGGCCTCCGGATTCCGCCGCTGCGAGAGGGCGGATGGTGGTTGATGGCAGGCTTCTTCCTGACTGCGGCAATCCTGCTCTGGTGGGTGCGCATGTATCGCCGGGCGAAGGCCCTCGGCATGGGCACTCACGTCGCCTGGGCGTTCGCATCCGCGATCTGGCTCTACCTGGTGCTCGGCTTCATCCGGCCGCTGCTGATGGGCAGCTGGAGCGAGGCGGTGCCCTTCGGCATCTTTCCGCACCTCGACTGGACCGCGGCGTTCTCGATCCGCTACGGCAACCTGTTCTACAACCCGTTCCACATGCTGTCGATCGCGTTCCTGTACGGCTCGGCGCTGCTGTTCGCGATGCACGGCGCCACCATCCTGGCGGTGAGCCGCTTCGGCGGCGACCGCGAACTGGAACAGGTGGTCGATCGCGGCACCGCCTCGGAACGTGCTGCGCTGTTCTGGCGTTGGACCATGGGCTTCAACGCGACGATGGAGTCGATCCACCGCTGGGCCTGGTGGTTCGCGGTGCTGACGCCCCTGTGCGGGGGCATCGGCATCCTGTTGACCGGCACCGTGGTGGACAACTGGTATCTGTGGGCGGTGAAGCATCACGTCGCACCGGCCTATCCAGCGGTGTTCGCGCCCGTGGTCGATCCGGCGGCCGGGGTATCGCAATGATGAGCACCGAGCCCCGCAGACGCATGCTGCTGCTCGCTTCCACCTGTGCGTGTGTCGTGGCGATCGGCTACGGGACACTCGCTCCGATGCCCGGCGCGCTGCCGATCCCCGAGGTCAAACTGAGCGACGCGTCCTCGTTCCTCAACCTGTTCCCGCCGGTCAAGGAACCGGCTTCCAATCCGGGAGGTTCGCGATGAACTCCAACATATGGAGGCTGGGTGCACTGATCGCGGTGACGACATCCGCGCTGCTGGCAGGATGCGAAAGACCGCCGACCGCTACCGAGCAGCGCGGCTACCGCGGCACCGGCATGGTCGACGTACAGAACCCGCGCACCGTTGCGGCCCTGCACGAGGCTAACAAGGTGCCCGATCCGGTACCCGCCGCGGAAGCCGGCGGACCTTCGGCCGGCACGCAGTTCAAGAACGTGAAGGTGCTGAACGACCTCAGCGTCGCGGAGTTCACGCGGGTGATGGTCGCGATCACGAGCTGGGTCGCGCCCAAGGAAGGGTGCGTCTATTGTCACAAGGGTGCGGACTTCGCCGATGATTCCCTGTATCCCAAGGTGGTCGCGCGCCAGATGCTGCAGATGACGCGTCACATCAACGCCCAGTGGAAGAACCACGTGGGCGACACCGGCGTGACGTGCTACACCTGCCACCGGGGCGACCCGGTGCCGGCGTTCGTCTGGCACAACGATCCCGGTGCGCGCATGGCGAAGGGCTTCGCGGGCGGTCTCGGCCAGCAAAACCGGCCGGGGACGCAGGTGGGCCTCACCGCGATGCCGCAGGATCCGTTCGGGCCGTTCCTGGTGAAGGACGGTGGGATCAGGGTCATCGCTCACGAGGCGTTGCCTGGAGCCAAGCCGGGCAAGACCATTCCGCAGACCGAGTGGACCTACTCGCTGATGATGCACATGTCCGAATCCCTCGGCGTGAACTGCACGTACTGCCACAACAGCCGGTCGTTCGCGGAATGGGGCGCGAGCAGTCCGCCGCGCGCCACGGCGTGGTACGGCATCCGTATGGTGCGCGACCTCAACTCGGCCTACCTCGAACCGCTGACGTCCGTCTTTCCCGACGAACGCAAGGGGCCGCTCGGTGACGGTCCGAAGCTGAACTGCGCCACCTGCCACCAGGGTGTGCACAAGCCGCTGTATGGAGCGAGCATGGCGAAGGACTATCCGGAGCTGGGCGGTGGTCATGCCGCGCCGGAGAAGAAGTCCGATGCCGGCGGTGGTACTCAGCCCGAGCGGCAGCGGACAACCGTAGCAAAGCAATAGCGGCAGACAGCGTCACGCCGCGGGAAGGGGCTGTCCGAAGGGACCGCCCCTTTTTTGCTACGCTGGCTGTCCGAGCGCGGCATGCCAGATGCCGCCGGATCTCTCAAGGGGGAGTGCATTCATGACCATCGTTCATGCCGTGCGGCTACTCGTTGCCGCGATCGCGTTGGCGGGGCTGTCCGCGGCTTCGGCCCGGGCCGGCGACGCCGAAGACGTCAATGCCGCCGAGGAGGCGCGCTATGCCGTGATGATCGCGCAGGATCGCGCGGCGCTGGCGGCGATCCTCGCCGACGAGTTCATCTATCACCAGCCGAGCGGGCGGGTGCAGGACAAGGCGGGCTACATCGAGCAGGTGACCGCGGGCGAAGTGCGCATCAGGAAGGCCGAGCGCTACGACATCAAGATCAACGTCTACGGCAACACGGCGACCGCCACCGGTTCGACCAAGGTCGACGTCGAACTGAAGGGCGAGCCGAAGCAGTTCGACCTGCGCTTCCTCGACGTGTGGGTCAAGCGCGACGGGCGCTGGCAGATCGTGGCGCGGCAGTCGGCATACAAGACGCCGACAAAGTAGGGCTGCGTATATTGCAGGTGACGTGGTGGTGGCAAGATCTCGCCTTCCGACTTGTCGGCCTACCGCGATGTCCCGCGCGAGCGTATCCCCCAGCTCCACAACCCTGCGGTCGGCAACGGGATGACCATGAACCAGTGTTCGAGGATGGCAAGCGACAGCAGGCTCGCCGCAAGTGCGAGACCGGTCCGGTCGAAGGCCGTTGCGGTCGCCGCCGTTGCCTCGGTCCACAGGATCGCGGCCGCAATGGTCGCCACCGTCACCGAGACGGGAAACAGGAGATTCATCGGTCGCTTGACGAAGAAGCTGCGCAGGTAGCGCAGCCGTTCCGGCAGGAACTCCTCGCCGAGATTGCGCACCCCGAGGAACAGGTTCAACTTGGCGGACAGGCGCATCACCCAGAGGATCAGGAAGGTCCACAAGCCCACCGGGTTCGGCGCTCCCGACGACAGCATCGCGATGACGAGGGCGGCGAGCACGATGGCGAGCTCGTGATAGGCGATGGCCTGGGTCGCGAACAGGAAGCGCTGCCACTCGCTGCATCCCGCGGGCGCCGCGGTGGTGCGCGGACCGGTGACGAACCCCATCAGGAACGAGATCTCGACCCAGCCCCACACGAAGATCGCGCAGGTGAAGGCGCAGTAGGCGCCGGCTGCGGTGGCGCTGTCGGCGCTGCGATCGAGGCCGATCAACGCAGCCAGTGCGAGCACCGTCGCGCCGAGCATGCTCCAGCGATAGGTGTGCCGCGGCAACCCATCGAGATACAGGATGGCTCCCGTCGTGAACCACCACACGAGCAGGGCGTAGAGCGCCGGCAATCCCACTTCGGTCACGACGATCGCCTCCTCGGCCGGACTACCAGGCGGGCGCCATCAGCACGCGCTGCGGGATCTCGTTGCGCCGCATGGGCAGCAGGAACAACCGGGCGAAGGTTGCGACCGCAGCGGTGCCCAGGACGGCGCGCGTCGCCGTGCCTGCCAATCCACCTCGGGCCTTCGCCGCCTCGGTGGCGATGGCGATGCGGCGCAGCCGCTCGAGCCCGGCGCGGAACCGCGGGTCGTCGATGTCGAGTTCCACCGGGAACACCTGGCGTGCGATCTCCGAGGTGATCCGGAACACCTGGTAGTCGTATTCGGTGGAGTCGAGCCCGAGTGCCGTGTGCAGCTCCGGCCGCGTGTGGTCGCGCACGTACATGGTGGCGTACACGGCGAGCAGGAAGAAGCGGATCCAGAGCTTGTTGTGCCCTGCGAGCAGCTTCGGATCGGCCCGCATCAGGAGTGCCAGCGCTTCGCCGTGGCGGAACTCGTCGTTGCACCAGCGCTGAAACCATTTGAAGATCGGATGGAAGCGATGCTCCGGGTGCCGCTCGAGCTGGCGGTAGATGCAGATGTAGCGCGCGTACCCGATCTTCTCCGAAAGGTACGTGGCATACAGGATGAACTTCGGCTTGAAGTAGGTGTATTTCTTCGCGCGTTTCAGGAAGCCCAGGTCCACGGCCACGCCGAAATCGCGCAGTGACTGGTTGATGAACCCCGCGTGGCGCGATTCGTCGCGCGCCATGAAGCCCATCAGCTTCTTGATGTCGGGATTGGTGACGTGCTTTTCGATCTCCTTGTACAGCACGCACCCGGAGAACTCGGAAGTCACGGACGAGATGAGGAAGTCGAGGAACTCGCGCTGCAGCGCCGGCGGCAGTTCGCGGACCTCGGAGGCGAACTCCGGCGTGCGCTTGAAGTGGTCTTGGTTGTTGTCACCCTCGAACTCGAGCAGCAGGTGGTCCCACTCCTCGCGCACCAGGCTCACGTCCATGCGGTCCATGGCGTCGAAGTCGGTGGTGTAGAAGCGCGGCGTAAGCATGGTCTCCTGATTGGCGAGGCTGGTGGCCTCCTCGGATGTGGTGACGCTCTCGACCGTGGTTTCCATGTTGCTCTCCTGTGCTTGAGGTGCTGGAACTTCTATCCCTTGCGACCCTGGAGGTCGAGCAGGCGTACGAACACGCCGGCGTTGGTGGGCCCGAAGGCTTCCAGGTCCACGTGCCGACCTGTCGTCGGATCGATCAGGGTGATGCGGCCATCCGCATGGCCCACCAACTGGAACGGTGGCTCCTGCCCGATGCCCTGCCGGTGTCGTTCGCGGGCAAGACCCCGCAACGTGCCGCGCAGGAATCCGTTGGTGCCCGGCGCTACGACGTCCACCACGGGGCCGTCGCGCCCCGCGAGGACGAGGATGCTGCCGTCCGGCCGATCGGCGAACCGGAGATCGGCCTGACTCACGACCGGCGATTCGGCCACACGGGTGGTTTCGAGTCCGCTTGCGCGGAACGCCACGACACCGATGAGCGCGACGACCACCAGCGTCGCGGCTCCCACCAGCGGTGCCACCGGGAAGGAGGTGGCGCGGAACGAATGGTTCATGGGTCCCGCTCCTCTCTCATGCAGCCGCTACGGTACCGGGGCGGACGCGCACGATGCGTGCCGTTTCCTCGGATGCGACGGACCGTGAGACGATGCCTGCGGACGCCGCCAGGGCGCGCGCCAGAATCGCTGCCACGCGCTCGGCGTCGGGCAGACTGCGCAGCATGGGTTGCGGGCGCTTCACCTGCCAGGGGCGCGCGTGCGGCCAGAGATTGAGGTAGGCAATGCGATCCGCTCCCGCGAGCCTGAGCGGAATGTCGCCGCTGCCGTCGCGCCACAACCGCAGGTCAACCGACCCGATCGCCTTGAACGGCAGGTTGAACGTGACGGTGAGCACGATGCCGATGCGCATGATCACCCGCTCGCTTGTCACGGCGTAGCGCGCGGTGCGTGCGGTGAACCAGGCAATCGAGCAGAGCAGTCCCACCGCGAGCGCGCCCAGCAGGGCGAGTGCGATCGATCCTGTCAGCGCGGCACCGACCGATTCGCCGTCCGTCAGATGAACACCGATGCGCCACGTCAGCAGGATCACGAAGTAGATCGCGACCTTGCGTGCATGGAACACGCGCAGCGCGAGACCCTGCCAATCCGGTCCGCCTTCCCACAGCACGCGCTCGCCCTGGGGCAGCGGCTCCGGCAGGCCGCCGCGCTCGAGCTGCTCCATCTCCTCCTCGTGGTGGTTCACAGGAAGGGCTCCGCGCGGCCCGGGTCGGCGTAGAGGGTGCCGGCCCCGTAGTAGGCCGCGATCTTCTCTTCCTCGAGGAAGGTGATCTGGTCCGCGCTCCTGGTGCCGGGCACGTTCTGGAAGTGCCGGGCGTGGATGGAGCGCACCGTCAGCGCGGCATTACGACCCTTGCCGACCTTCGCGAACGTGTTCGGGATGAGCACCGCGCGGCCGTTCACGTTCGCTTCGTAGTAGCGGATCAGGGTCTCCGAGGTGTCGACCCACACGTCCGTCACCTGACCTGCCACGCTGCCGTCCCCACCCACCACCGGCAGGCCGCGCGGATCGGGATCGCCGGCTGCGAGCGCGAAGCCGGCTGCTCGGCGCAGCGGCACGATCTTCGGTTGTCCATCGACGGTCAGGTCAGGTGTGTCGGCCCGTTCCGCGTAGGCACCGGGCCCGACCTCTGCCAGCATCGGATCGCCCATGGGTTCGAGCGGCGCTCCGGGCCAGTTGCCGACGGGCTGCGCATTGATGGTCCGGGTATCGCGCTTGTCGTTCGGTGCGCTGAACGTGCCGCCATGGGGCAGCTGGAAGGTCTTCGGCGTCGGCATGGACGGAAAGCCCTGGACGCGGATGCTCCCCGAGCGCTCGTTCTCGAGCGGATAGCCTTCGCGCTTGTTCTCGCGATGGAGGTAGAAGATCAGTCCCGCGAAGAAGATCCAGAACGCGTACAACGCGAGCTGTGCGACGTCGATGTAAGCGGTGATGGCGCCGGTTTGCATGGCGTGCCTCCTTGTTTGAAGTGGTACTCAGCCCGGAAATTCCGCCAGGCCGAATCGCGAAGGCGATTGCGGCCGGGCCCCCTGATTCGGGCGAACCAGCGGCCCGATCGCGACCAGCGTTGCGAACAGCAACGCGATTTCGAGGTGATACACGACGCTGTAGCCCACGCCGGGCCCGCTCAGCGCTTCGCCGAGGGCGCCGCGGGCGGCCAATCCGGACACGACATCGCGGAGCGCGCCGCCGAGGGCAATCGCGAGACCAGCCGCCGAGGCCTGGACGGCACCCCACGCACCGAGGGCCAGCCCGTTGCGGCCTTCGTGGCGCAACGCCATCGCGGCGGTGAGCGTGCCCACCGCGAACAAGCCGGCGCCGAAGCCGATGAGCGCAGTGCCGACACGGAACAGGAATGCGGATTCGAGCGGGTCGGCGAAGACGATCGCCGCGAAGGCGAACACGCCGGCCAGTGCTCCGAGGGCCGCGAGCCGATGCGGATCGGCGCCGCGCCCGAGCCGGCGCGCCGCCACGGTGAATCCCGCGAGACTGCCGGCCGCAAGCAACGCCGTGAGGAGACTCGTGGCGCCGACACCCAGATGCAGGATGTGGCCGCCGTAGGGTTCGAGGAGGATGTCCTGCATGCTGAAGCCGGCGGTGCCGAGACCCACCGCCACCAGCAACCGCTTGGGCCGACCGGTCACGGTGAAGTCGCGCCAGGCTTCGCGGAAGCTCGTGCGGGTCGGCACTTCTTCCGCACGCGATCGTTGCCTCGGTTCCTGCTTCCAGAGCGCCAGCAGGTTGAGGCCCATGGTGACCATGGCCGCACCCTGGATCACCTGGATGAGGCGCAGGTTCGAGAAGTCGGCGAGCAGCACGCCGAACACGAGCGAACTCACCACCATACCCAGCAGCAGCATGACGTAGAGCAGTGCGACCACGCGCGGGCGTGAGTGCTCGGGCGCGAGATCGGTCGCGAGCGCGAGTCCCGCGGTCTGGGTGGTGTGCAGACCTGCACCGACCAGCAGGAAAGCCAGCGCCGCGCCGGCCTGACCCACTTGTGCCGGCGCGTGTCCATTGCCCGTCAGCACCAGCAGCGCGAAGGGCATGATCGCGAGTCCGCCGAACTGCAGCAGCGTGCCCATCCAGATGAACGGCACCCGCTTCCATCCGAGCACCGAGCGATAGGTGTCGGAGCGGAAACCGATCAGGGCGCGGAACGGTGCGAACAGCAGCGGCAGCGACACCATGAGCGCCACCAGCCAGGCCGCGACTCCCAACTCCACGATCATCACGCGGTTCAGCGTGCCGTTGAGCAGCGCCGCGGCCATACCCACCGACACCTGAAACAGCGACAGCCGCAGCAGCCGCGGCAGCGGCAGATCCGGCGTCGCCGCGTCCGCGAACGGCAGGAAGCGCGGTCCGACGTGGGTCCAGGTGCGGGCGAGGGTGGCGTTGAGGGAGTTCATGGTGCTACTTCCGGCGTTTCCCTCACCCTCGATCCCTCTCCCGGAGGGAGAGGTTGGCTGCGCCAACCTCTGCGAGGTGCATGTGGCTCCCTCACCCTCGATCCCTCTCCCGGAGGGAGAGGGAAGGGTACCCCGGTGCAAAGCCCCTCTCCCTGCGGGAGAGGGGTTGGGGTGAGGGGAACGTCCATCCTCCCCGCAGGGGACGGCGACGCCGTCCCCTCTCCCTCCGGGAGAGGGGTTGGGGTGAGGGGGTCGTCCATCCACCCCGTAGGGGTCGGCAACGCCGACCCCTCTCCCGCCGGGAGAGGGATTCTGGTGAGAGAGGCAATCCGGCCGCTCATGCGTGCAGGTGAGCCCACTGCGCGCAGGTATCCGACAGTTCCAGCGCCTGCGAGGTGTAGAACCCGCTCGCGATGCGTAGCGTGCGGCCGGTCTGCCAGGTAGCCAGCCCCGCTTCACGTGCGAGCAGCAGCTCGAGCGTGACGGGGCGCACCGGCTCGATCGCCGGGGCCCGATCGCCGCGCGGGAACAGGCGACCCACCGCGTGCATCAGCGCCAGTGCCGGCGTGCTCGGCGCGAACGTGAAGAGGATCGACTCGCGCGTGCGGGCCGCCAGATCGGACAACACGCGGACCACGTCCGGCGCGCGATAGTGGATCAGCGAGTCCATCGCCACGACGTAGTCGAACGAACCCAGTTTCGGATCGAGCATGTCCCCGACCCGGAAGTCGACGCTGCCGGCACCGAGATCGTTCGGCAGGCGTTCGCGCGCGAGCTGCACGAGCGTGGGCGACAAATCGATCGCCACGACCTGCGCGCCGCGTTTCGCGGCTTCCACCGAGAGCGCACCCGTGCCGCAGCCGGCATCGAGCAGGCGGCATCCGGTGAGGTCGGGCGGGAGCCAGCCGAGCAGCGTCGCGCGCATGCGATCGCGTCCGGCGCGAACGGTGGCGCGGATGCCGCTGACCGGCGCATCCGAGGTGAGACGTTTCCAGGCGTCGACCGCGGTGCGATCGAAGTAGGTCTGGAGCTGGCCGCGGCGCTGCAGATAGGAGGTGGTCATCGCGCTAGTCGAATCCGAGGAGATCGAAGATGTCGCGGTCCTTGAGGGAGGTCACCTCGAGCGGATCGGTGCCCGCCCACAGGCGTGCCGCGAGCTGCAGGTATTCCTTCTGCACGGCGTCCAGTTCCGGCGAAGACTCCATCTCGAACAGCGTCGACTTCTTGAGGCGGCTGCGACGCACCACATCGAGATCGGGGAAGCGAGCCATGGTCTGAAGGCCCACGGCGGCGTTGAACTTGTCCAGCTGGTCAGTGGCGTTGCTGCGGTTCGCGATCACGCCACCCACCCGCACCTTGTAGTTCTTCGATTTCGCCTGGATGGCGGCGATGATGCGGTTCATCGCGAAGATGGAGTCGAAGTCGTTCGCGGTGACGATGAGCGCGCGGTCCGCATGCTGCAGCGGTGCGGCGAAGCCGCCGCAGACCACGTCGCCCAGCACGTCGAAGATCACCACATCCGTGTCTTCGAGCAGGTGGTGTTCCTTGAGCAGCTTCACGGTCTGTCCCACGACGTAGCCGCCGCAGCCCGTGCCCGCCGGCGGTCCGCCGGCCTCGACGCACATGACGCCGTTGTAGCCTTCGTAGACGAAGTCCTCGACCCGCAGCTCCTCGGGATGGAAGTCCACCGACTCGAGCACGTCGATCACCGTGGGTACCAGCTTTTTCGTGAGCGTGAACGTGGAGTCGTGTTTCGGATCGCAGCCGATCTGCAGTACCCGCTTGCCGAGCTTCGAGAACGCGACCGAGAGATTGGACGACGTGGTGCTCTTGCCGATGCCGCCCTTGCCGTAGACCGCGAAGACCTTGGCCGTGCCGATGCTCACCGTGGGGTCGAGCGCGACCTGCACGCTGCCCTCGCCGTCGGTACGCCTGGGCGGCGTTCGGACGCTGGACAAGGGAACGAAGGTGGTCGTGGTCATCGGCTGCTCTCCTGAATGACGGGCGTCACGCGGCGGATGCCGCGTACACGCCCTCGATGCGGTCTTCCAGCTCGTCGGCCGCGCGATGCAGCGCTGCGAGCATGCTTGCGTCCGGCTTCCAGTACTGCCGCTCGGACGCCTCGAGCAGGCGGTTGGCCACCTTGGCCGACGCCGTCGGATTGAGCTCGGCCAGCCGGCGGCGCATGTCGTCGTCGAGCACGAACGTCTGCGTGAGCTGCTGGTAGACCCACGGCGCCACCTGGCCGGTGGTGGCCGACCAGCCCATGGTGTTCCTCACGTGCTCCTCGATCTGGCGCACGCCTTCGAAGCCGTGCTCGAGCATGCCCTCGTACCACTTGGGGTTGAGCATGCGCGTACGCGTTTCCAGCGCCACCTGTTCGGCAAGGGTGCGCACCTTGGCCGTACCGGTGGTCTGATCGCCGATGTACACCGGCACCGTCGCGCCCTTCGCGCGACCGACGGCCCGGCTGATGCCGCCCAGCGTGTCGAAGTAGTGGTCGACGGTGGTGACGCCGACCTCCACCGAGTCCAGGTTCTGGTACGCGAGTTCCACGTCGGACAGCACGGCGGCCAGCAGTTTCGCCTGCTGCACGGGCTTGCCGCTGCGCCCGTACGCGAAGCACTTGCGCCGCGAGTAGGTCTCCGCCAGTTCGTCCTCCTGGTCCCAGCGGCTGCTGTCGATCAGATGATTCACGTTCGAGCCGTAGGCGCCGTCCGCGTTGCTGAAGACGCGCAGTGCCGCGGTTTCCAGATCGCAGCCCTGCTCCCGCTGATGGGCGAGCGCGTGCTTGCGCACGAAGTTCATCTCGAGCGGTTCATCGGCGCTCGCCGCGAGGAACGAGGCCTCGGCCAGCAGGCGCGTCTGCAGCGGCAGCAGGTCGCGGAAGATGCCCGACAACGTCACCACCACGTCGATGCGCGGCCGGCCCAGTTCCTCCAGGGGAATGAGCGTCGCGCCGCAGAGGCGGCCGTAGGTATCGAAGCGTGGCTTCGCACCGACCAGGGCGAGCGCCTGTCCGATCGGTGCGCCTTCGGTCTTCAGATTGTCCGTGCCCCACAGCACGAGCGCGATAGACTCGGGCAACGCGTGGCCGTCGGCGCGATGGCGGTCGAGCAGCCGTTCGGCCTGGCGAGCGCCGTCGGCAACGGCGTACGTGCTGGGAATGCGGAACGGATCGAAGCCGTGCAGATTGCGGCCGGTGGGCAGGATCTCCGGCGTACGCAGCAGATCGCCGCCGGGAGCAGGGCGGACGAAGCGGCCGTCGAGCGCGGCGATCAGCGCGGGTAGTTCGTGGTCCTCGCGGAGCAGGCAGTCCGTCCGTGCCAGGGCATCGAAGGCCGCGCGATGAGCATCGTCCGCTTGCATGCCGCTTGCGGTGAGTGCTGCTTCCGGAGCCGCGCCGTTCACGAGGGCTTCGACGGCCGCGCGCGGCACCTGCAGTCCGTGGGACGCCTCGGCCACCGACAGCAGCATGTCCACGCGTTCCGCGACGGAAGGTGCCTTGCCCACCACATGCAAGCCGTGCGGAATCAGCGTGTGTTCGAGTTCGACGATCGCATCGGCCAGTTGCGCGATCGGCGCGGTTGCGCTGCTTCCCCAGGCCGGCTCCGCTGCGGCGAGATCGAGCGCGGCAGCCTGCGCCTGGATGAGCGCCGCCAGTTCCGGCTGGCGTTCCTGTTCCTCCGGAGCCATGCCGCGCCACTGGTCGAGGGAGGTCTTGAGATCCACCAGCCCGCGATACAGCCCGGCCTGGGCCACCGGCGGTGTGAGATAGCTCACCAGCGTGGCGGCGGCGCGACGTTTCGCGATCGCACCTTCCGACGGGTTGTTGGCGGCATACAGATAGAAGTTGGGCAGGTCGCCGATCAGGCGATCGGGCCAGTCGGCGGCCGTGAGTCCGGTCTGCCGTCCCGGCATGAACTCGAGTGCGCCGTGAGTACCGAAATGCAGCACTGCGTGGGCACCGAAGTCTTCGCGCAGCCAGCGGTAGAAGGCCGAGAACGCGTGGGTCGGCGCGAAACCCTTCTCGAACAGCAGGCGCATCGGATCGCCTTCGTAGCCGAACGCGGGCTGGATGCCGACGAACACGTTGCCGAACCCGGCGCCGAGGACGAAGAGCGATCGGCCGTCGCTCTGATGGCGGCCTGGTGCGGACCCCCACTGCGCCTCGATCTCGGGCAGCCAGCGTTCGCGTCGTACGTGATCGTCCGTTGCGATGCGCGCATGCACATTGGCCGTGGCGCCGTGACGCGCCGCATTCCCGTCGATGATCTGGTGGCGCAGGCTGTCTACGTCCGCAGGAACCTCGACGGTGTAGCCGGCGGCCTTCAGGCCGATCAACGTGCGATGCAGCGACTCGAACACCGAGAGGAACGCCGCCGTACCCGTGCTGCCCGCGTTGGGCGGAAAGTTGAAGATGACCAGAGCCAGCTTGCGCTCGGCGCGTTCCGAGCGCCGCAGGACGACGAGCTTTTTCACTCGTGCCGCGAGCATGTCGGCCCGCTCGACGCAGCTCGACATGTCGCGCCGATGCAGGCCGCCGTCGAACGAGCAGCGGCGCGCGCAACCGGTGCATGAAGTGCCGGCACCGCCGGCACGGCCGCCGTAGACCATGGGCCCGGTCGCGCCGTCCAGTTCCGGAATCGCGACCATCATGGTGCTCTCCACCGGCATCAGGCCACGGCTCGAGGCACCCCATTGCTCGATGGTCTGGAATTCCACCGGGTGCGCGGCGAGGTAGGGCACGTCGAGGCGCGCCAGCATCTCCTCGGCCGCTTTCGCGTCGTTGTACGCCGGGCCGCCCACCAGCGAGAAACCGGTGAGCGACACCACGGCGTCCACGATCGGCACGCCATCCGCCAGGAAGAAGCGTTCCACCGCAGGCCGGGCGTCCAGTCCCGTGGCGAAGGCCGGTATCACGCGCAGTCCGCGCGTTTCCAGGGCCGCGATCACGCCGTCGTAGTGCCCCGCGTTGCCGGCGAGCACGTATGAACGCATCACCAGCAGTCCGACCGCGCCTTCCTTGCCCACCGCCGGCAGACGATCGACGCGGTCGGCGATGCGACCCTTCATGCGCGGGTGGTAGACGCCGATCTCCGGGTACTCGGTGGGCGGCGCGGCCTTCAACGTGCCACGCAGCGCGCGCCGCGGCCCTTCGGCGTAGCGGTCCACCAGATACCGCACGAGGTTCGCGACGTTCTCGTCGGAGCCCGCGAGCCAGTACTGCAGCGTGAGGAAGTACGCTCGCACGTCCTGCGCCGTGCCGGGGATGAAGCGCAGGATCTTCGGCAGACGCCGCAGCATGCGGATCTGGCGTTCGCCGGCGCCGCCGTTGGCGGTGGTGCCCGGTCCGGTTTCGTGGCGGGTGCCCCGCAGCTTCTTGAGCAGCGTAAGCGCGCCGTTCTGCGTGCCGTCCATGCTGAACCGGCCTATCCGCGTGAGGCGCATGACCTCGCCCGCGGACATGCAGGCGATCATCGCATCGCACGCGTCGCGGCGTGCTTGCAGTGCCGGCAGCACGGCCTGGATGTGCTCTTCCATGAAGAGCATGGTCGCGATGACGATGTCGCCCGCCGCGATGTCGGCGCGGCAACGCTCCAGGGCAGCCGGATCGTCGCCCCATTCCGCGGCAGCGTGCAGCGAGAGCACGAGGCCGGGCAGGTCCTTCCCCAGGGCGTGCTGCGCGCGCGCGGCCGCGCTCGCGAGATGGCTGTCGAGCGTGACGATCACCACGCGGATCGGCACGGCGCGCTCCGCGCCGGCGCTAGCGTCCGAAGTGCGCTTTGGCATCGTAGAGCGTCTCCACGGTGATCTCGCGCAAGCCGCGTTCGCGCGCGTAGGTCTCGGTGTTGCGGCGCGCCTTCCCGCGCACGAAGAACGGGATCTTCCTCAGTTCCATCTCGCCATCGGATGTCCAAGGCAGAGCATCCGGCGCGACGGCCGGCTTCTCGTCCGTCGGTGCCGGTGACGATCCACCGGCACGCGGAAGATGCGATGCCGGCGCGTCGTCGGCGAACTCGAAGTCGTCGCGGAACATCTGCAGCAGATGCTCCTCGAGCCCCATCACGAGAGGGTGCACCCAGGTGTCGAACAGCACGTTCGCGCCTTCGAAGCCGTAGACGGGGCTGTAGCGGGCCGGCACGTCCTGCACGTGGATCGGCGCCGAGATCACCGCACAGGCGATTCCCAGACGTTTCGCGATGTGGCGTTCCATCTGCGTGCCGAGCACCAGTTCGGGTGAGGCGGCGGCGATGGCCTGCTCCACCTCGAGATAGTCGTCGGCGATCAGGGGCTCGACACCGTAGTGCGCGGCAGCGGCGCGCACGTCGCGGGCGAACTCGCGGCCGTACGTGCCCAGCCCCACCACGGTGAATCCCATTTCCTCGGTGGCGATGCGTGCGGCGGCGATCGCATGCGTGGCATCGCCGAAGATGAACACCCGCTTGCCGGTGAGATAGGTGGAATCCACCGACCGCGCGTACCACTGCATGCGCGATTGCGAAGCGTCGAGTCGCGCGACACCGGGCCGTTCGCGACCCAGCACCGGTTGCGGATCGACGTCTGCGAGCCGTGCCACTTCCGCGATGAACTCGCGGGTGGCGCCGAGGCCCATCGGTACCGTCTTCGTGCACGGCATGCCGAAGTTGCGCTGCAGCCACGCGGCGGTCGAGTGTGCGGTTTCCGGATAGAGATCGATGTTGAAGTCCGCCTCCGGCAGCCGGCGGATGTCATCGGGCGATGCGCCCATCGGTGCGACGACGTGCACGTCGATGCCGAGTTCCTCCAGCAGCCGACGGACTTCCACGACGTCGTCGCGGCAACGGAAGCCGAGTGCCGTGGGGCCCAGCACGTTCGCGCGCGGTCGCCGTCCCACGACTGGTCCTCCGCGTGCAGTACCGGGTGGCGGCACGCAGCCGGCGAGCAGCGCGCGGGCGATCTGATAGAAGGTCTCGGCGGCGCCCCAGTTCTCCTTCTTCGTGTACGCCGGCAGTTCCAGCGGAATCACGGGCACCGGCAGGTTCATGCCGAGGGCGAGCGCACCGGGCTGATCCTGGATCAGTTCCGCGGTGCAAGACTCGCCGACGAGCAGCGCCTGCGGCCGATGACGCTCGTAGGCTTCGGCGATGGTCCGCGTCACCAGCCCCGCGGTGTCGCCGCCGAGGTCGCGGGCCTGGAAAGTGGTGTAGGTTACCGGCGGGCGGCGATCGCTGCGATCGATCATCGTGAACAGCAGGTCCGCGTACGTGTCGCCCTGGGGCGCGTGCAGGACGTAGTGCACGTCGCGCATGGAGGCGGCCACGCGCATGGCGCCCACGTGAGGCGGTCCTTCGTAGGTCCAGAGTGTCAGCTGCATCGTGGCCTCCTCACACGCGCAGCCGTGCGCGCCGCTCGGACGGGCGCGCGAAGATCTCGGCGAGATCGCCGGCCTGCTCATAGCCGTGGATCGGCGTGAACACGAGTTCGATCGACCATTTCGTCGCGAGGCCCTCCGCTTCGAGCGGATTGGCGAGGCCGAGCCCGCAGACCGTGAGGTCGGGCGCCGCCGCGCGCAGACGATCCAGCTGGCGATCGACGTGCTGTCCTTCGGACAGCGTTGTCGCCGCCGGGAGCAGCGGCAATTCCGCTGCGATCATCTGCCGGTCGAGATAGGGCGTGCCGACCTCCACCGGTTCCATGCCCATCTCGCGATGAAGAAAGCGCGCGAGCGGAATCTCCAACTGCGAATCGGGCAGGAAGAACACGCGCTTGCCCGCGAGGCGGTCGCGGTGGCGCGCGAGCGCCTTGCGGGCCCGATCGATCATCGGTGCCGTCACCGCAGCGAAGCGATCGGCGGGTACATCCCACTCGTCTGACGCTGCGGCGAGCCACGCAGTAGTGCCTTCCGCACCAAGGGGATAGGGCGCGGACAGCATCGTGGCGCCGCGTGCCGCCAGCGCCCGGATGGTTTCACCGTTGAACGGCTGCGCGGCCAGCACCATCGTGTTCCGGCCCACCGGCGGTGGGTCCGTGGCGCGGCGCGGCGGGAAGAAGCGCGCCGGACCGATGCCCAGCGCTTCGAAGCAGCGGCGGAACTGATCCTCCACCACGTCGGCGAGGCAACCCACCACGAGCAGTTGCTTCTCGTCGGTGGGTGCCATGAGCGGGACCATGGCGCGCAGCGCGTTGTCCTCGCCCTGCGTGAACGTCGTCTCGATGCCCGAGCCCGAATAGTTGAGCACCCGCACCCGCGGCAGGAGTCGCGCATTGAGCCGCTCCGCCGCCTTGGCGAGATCGAGCTTGATCACCTCCGAGGGGCAGGAGCCCACCAGGAACAGCGTCCGGATGTCCGGGCGGCGCTCCAGCAGGGTGACGCAGATGCGATCGAGTTCGTCGTTCGCGTCGGCCATGCCGGCCAGATCGCGATCGGTGAGGATGGCCGTGCCGAAGCGCGGCTCGGCGAAGATCATCACGCCGGCGGCCGACTGGATGAGGTGCGCGCAGGTGCGAGACCCCACCACCAGGAAAAAGGCGTCCTGCATCTTGCGGTGCAGCCAGACGATCCCGGTGAGCCCGCAGAACACTTCGCGCTGACCGCGTTCCCGCAATACCGGAACATTGGTGCCCGCACAGGCGGGCGGTAGCGCGCTCAAGTCGGTCATCGGCCGGGCACCAGTTCGCCGGCCGGCGGGGCGACCTGCTCCAGCCGTGCGGCGCGCAGCTTGAGGAGAAACTGCGTCGCGTTGATCACGTAGGTGGCGTACGCCGCCAGCGCGAGGAGCATCTGTTGCTTCGGGCCGAGCAGGCCGAACAGCAGCGCCGCCAGATAAGCGGTGTGCAGTCCCAGGACCAGCATGCTGAAGACGTCTTCCCAGAAGAACGGCCGCGCGAACAGCCAGCGGTCGAACACCGCCTTCTCCCAGATCGATCCGGTGACCATGATCGTGTACAGGATCAGGGTCTTCGCCACGACCGAGACGGTTGCGGCCGCCAGTCCGTCCCCGCTGGCGAGGTAGCGCAGGACCAGGCCCAGGCTCACCAGGAACACGACGAACTGGATGGGGGCGAGGACCCCTTGCACCAGGGTCCAGCGCGAGGCATCCCGACGGCGCCGCTCCGCCGGCGTGTACAAGGCCCGCGGCCGATCATTCCCGGTTCGATGCTGCTTTGGCATCTCGATCCTCTCCTCGCCCGGCGTTGTGTCAGGAATCTAAGACGCATGCCGGAAAGTGTCAACATAATAAGACGTAAATTGATGTTGACATCGGATCCGTACCGGGTCTACACATACGCCAACGTCGTCGAATTGACGCTCAAGTTGCACCTAACGGGTCCGGAGCCGACAATGGACGCAAACAAAGTGTCAGCGTCAGACGGGCGAAGTGGTGTCGGACACATAGAACACCACAGTCCGCGGGGTTTACGCCCCCGTTCTCGTTTGGGAGGAAGAGAACCGATGGACAGGCTGAATCGGCTTACCGGCAGCTGGGACCCTGAGAGCGCGCCCGACGGGGGCCGCCTCGAACGAACGGGCGGTCATGCCGACTGCGATGATGCCCACGAGCACGTCTCGCAGCTCTTCAAGACCATCGAGACGGAGATCATTCCCCGCCTCATGCTGGCCCATGGCGAGGCTGCCGAATGTCCGGCCCTGCCCGGCATCGGTGCCGAGGGTCCGGACGCCAGGACGGTCGTCGAGTTCACGCGCATGGTGGTGGAGCAGGACGGTGCCGTGGCCGCCGCCTATATAGATGCGCTGCGTGCCCAGGGCACGCGGCTCGAAACCCTCTACCTCGAGCTCATCACGCCTGCGGCGCGGCGCCTCGGTGAGCTGTGGGAGGCTGACCTATGCGACTTCACCGAGGTGACGGTCGGCCTGTGGCGCCTGCAGCAGGTGCTGCGGGGTTTGAGCCCCGCTTTCCGTGAAGAAGCCCATGCGGCGTCGAACGGGCGTCGCGTGCTGCTGGTGCCGGCGCCTGGAGAACAGCACGTGCTGGGCCTTATAATCGTCGGCGACTATTTTCGCCGTGCCGGCTGGGACGTATGGGGTGAACCGCCGGCGACCAGCGATGATCTGCCGGGTCTGGTCCGCAGCGAGTGGTTCGATGCGGTGGGCCTGTCGGTAGGTTGCGAGGTCCGGGTGGAAATTCTCGCAGCCGAAATAAGTGCCATCCGCAAGGCTTCGCAGAACCGTGACCTCGTCGTCATGGTGGGCGGGCCCTTGTTCATCAAGTATCCGGACCTGGTCGCCGCGGTGGGGGCCAATGCCTCAGCGCGCGACGGTCGGGAAGCAGTGCAGCGGGTCGAAGGCCTGCTGGTTGATCGGGGAGCAACACGCAGTTGAAGCCACGGCAGGGTGGGGATACCGAAGTCGTGCGGCGCGACGCTGATCTCGGTGCGTCGCCGGCGAAGCATTTCGATGCGCCGAAAAAGTCGTTGGGCGGGCTCGATCCGGAGGCGGCCGCGACCCTTATCGCCGCAACCACCGACGTAGCGCTGGTCCTCGATCGTCAGGGCGTCATCCGCGACCTGTCGTTCGGCAGCGCGGAGATGTCCGCCGAGGGCTACGGTAGTTGGATCGGCCAGGCCTGGGTCGACATCGTCACGGTGGAAAGCCGCCCGAAGGTGGAAGCGCTGCTGCGCGAGGCCGCCGCGAATTCCGCCACCCGCTGGCGTCACGTGAATCATCCGTCGGCCAAGGGCGCTGACGTCCCCGTTCTGTACTCCGCCATCCGCGTCGGCAAGGACGGTGGCATGGTGGTTGTCGGGCGCGACCTGCGATCGGTGGCCGCCCTCCAGCAGCGGTTGGTCGCCGCGCAGCAGTCGATGGAACGCGACTACTGGCGCCTGCGCCACGTGGAGACGCGCTACCGCCTGCTGTTCGAGATGTCCGCCGAAGCGGTGCTGATCGTTGATGCCGCGACGCTGCGCATCACCGAAGCGAATCCGGCTGCGGCCGAACTGCTGGAGGAGAACGTCAAGCGCCTGGTCGGCCGCACCTTCCCCGAAGGCTTCGATACCGACAGCATGCAGGCGATCAAGGCCCTGATCGGGGCCACACGCACCGCCGGGCGCAGCGACGATCTGCGGGTGCGCCTGGCATCCGGCAAGCGCGAGTTCCTGCTCGCGGCATCGCTCTTCCGTCAGGAGAACAGCGCGTACTTCCTGGTGCGTCTGGCGCGTCAGGACGCCGGCGCCAGCGTGGACGTCGTGCCGAAGCGCAAGTCCGCCATGCTGGAGTTGGTCGAGAACGCGCCCGACGGATTCGTGGTCACCGATCTCACCGGCCGCATCCTCACGGCGAACCGCGCGTTCATCGATTTGGCGCAGATCGCCACCGAGGAACTGGTGCGCGGCGAGTCGCTCGAGCGCTGGCTCGGCCGCCCTGGAGTCGACCTCAAGGTACTGACCTCGAACCTGCGCCAGCACGGGGCGGTGCAGCTCTACGCGACCACGCTGCTGGGCGAGTTTGGCACCTCCACCGAAGTGGAGATCTCGGCGGTTGCGGTGCCGCACGCCGAGGAACCCTGCCTCGGCTTCACCATCCGCAACGTCGGCCGCCGCCTGATGGCTGATTCGCGTGCAGGTCGCGAACTCCCGCGTTCCGTCGAACAACTCACCGAACTGGTCGGCCGTGTGTCGCTCAAGGATCTCGTGCGCGAGTCCACCGACCTGATCGAGCGCCTTTGCATCGAGGCCGCGCTCGAACTGACCGGCGACAATCGCGCTTCGGCCGCCGAGATGCTGGGTCTCAGCCGCCAGAGTCTGTATGTGAAGCTGCGCCGCTACGGTCTGGGCGACTTGGCGCCTGAAGAGGAAGACTGAGCGGCCGGTAGGCCCCCATCCCAGCCTACCCCCAGCACGGCTGGGGGTAGGGGTGTCCGTCTTTCCCTCCGGGGGTATACGCCTTTCCCTTCGGGGGTGTACATCCCCTCCCCCAGCTTGCTGCGGGAGGGTTAGGGTGGGGGCAGCGCCGCACCAGCTTTGCCGAGGGAGGGCGGGCAGCAAAGTGCCCGTCGCTCATGTAACAGATAATTGACATTACGCAATGTCAGCAGTAGCGTCCAGCCATGGTGCGCTCTGCGATGACAGCGGCAATCGAGGCTCGTCCGGCACCCGCCGCGGTGCTGGAACTGTTGAAGCCGATCACATGGTTCCCGCCCATGTGGGCCTTTCTGTGCGGCGTGGTCTCCTCGGGTGTCGCGCCCGACGGTTGTTGGGTTTCGATCGTCGTCGGAGTGCTGCTGGCGGGTCCCCTGGTGTGTGCCACCAGTCAGGCCGTGAACGACTGGTTCGACCGGCACGTGGATGCGATCAACGAGCCGGGTCGTCCGATTCCATCCGGCCGCATTCCCGGCACCTGGGGTCTGCGTATCGCCGTCGCGTGGACGGCACTTTCCGCAGCGGTGGCCGTGGCACTCGGGCCATGGGTGTTCGCCGCGGCCGTGCTCGGGTTGGTTCTCGCGTGGGCCTACAGCGCGCCACCGCTGCGCCTCAAGCGCAACGGTTGGTGGGGCAACGCGGCGTGCGGCTTCTGCTACGAAGGGCTGGCGTGGATCACCGGCGCCGCCGTGATGACCGGCGGCAATCTGCCCGATGCGCGCATCCTGCTGCTCGCCTTGCTCTACAGCATCGGTGCGCACGGCATCATGACATTGAACGACTTCAAGTCGGTGGAAGGCGACCGGCGCACCGGCGTCGGTTCGTTGCCGGTGCGGCTGGGTGAGATCAACGCGGGCCGCGCCGCCTGTCTTTTCATGGCGCTGCCACAATGCGCCGTGGTGGTTTTCCTCTGGCAGTGGGATCGGCCCTGGCATGCCCTAGGCGTCGCGGTGCTGCTGGCCGTGCAGATTGCGTTGATGCTGCGCTTCCTGCGCAAGCCGAGCGCGCATGCGCTCTGGTACAGCGCTCTGGGCATCAACTTCTTCGTGCTCGGCATGCTGGTGAGCGCATTCGGCGCGCGCGTCCTGGTGGTGCCGTCATGACAGCCGCATCGCCGCTCGGCTGGATCGGCATCGTGCGCCTGGGCCTCGTGCAGACCGCGCTCGGGGCGATCGTGGTGCTAACCACTTCCACCTTGAATCGCGTGATGGTGGTCGAACTGGCCTTGCCCGCCTTCCTGCCGGGCGTGCTGGTCGCGCTGCACTATCTGGTGCAGGTGGTGCGACCGCGGCTCGGTCACGGGTCCGACGTCGGCGGAAGGCGCACGCCCTGGATCGTTGGTGGCATGGCAACATTGGCACTGGGCGGCATCGGTGCCGCGGTGGCCACGGCGTGGATGGCGACCGATCCCGTCGCAGGCATCGTGCTGGCGGTGGCGGCGTTCGTCGCGATCGGCGTCGGCGTCGGTTCCGCCGGTACGGCGTTACTGGTGCTGCTCGCGAAGCGGGTCGAGGCGGGCCGGCGTGCCGCCGCCGCGACCATCGTGTGGATGATGATGATCGCGGGCTTCGCGGTGACCGCGATGATTGCCGGCCATCTGCTCGATCCGTACTCGCCCCTGCGGCTCGTGGCGGTGACATCGGGAGTTTCCCTCGTCGCGTTTCTCATCGCCGTGCCGGCGCTCTGGGGTGTGGAGGGCCGCGCCACGATCGCTTCGGCGATTCCCGAGCGCGCCAGGGCCCGCTTCGTCGATGCGCTGCGCCAGGTGTGGGCCGAACCCGCGGCGCGCCGCTTCACCGTTTTCGTGTTCGTGTCGATGCTTGCCTACAGCGCGCAGGATCTGATCCTCGAACCGTTCGCGGGCATGGTGTTCCGCATGACGCCGGGCGAGTCGACACGGCTCTCGGGTGTGCAGCACGGCGGTGTGCTCGCGGGCATGCTGCTCGTCGCTGTCGCAGGCTCCGTGGGACGAGGTCGCTTCGGCACTTTGCGCGCGTGGACCATCGGCGGTTGCCTTGCCTCGGGTGCGGCGCTCGCGGGGCTCGTCGGTGCGGCGGTGCATGGGCCGGGATGGCCGCTGCGTGAATCCGTTTTCCTGCTCGGCGTTGCGAATGGCGCATTCGCGGTCGCGGCGATCGGTTCGATGATGGAACTCGCCGGCCGCGGCCGTGAATCGCGCGAGGGCGTGCGCATGGGATTGTGGGGCGCCGCCCAGGCCGTCGCCTTTGGCCTCGGCGATCTGGCGGGGACCGCGGCGAGCGACGTCGCGCGCCACCTCATGGGCTCGCCCGCACAGGCGTACGCGGTGGTCTTTTCCGCGGAAGCGGTGCTCTTCGTGCTGTCCGCCGTACTGGCCGCGAAGGTGAGTGCAGGTGCGACGCCCAAGTCCGTCGCCGGAACCGGCGGCATGCTGGTGCCGATCGAAAGGGGATGATGCCGATGAACGAGTTCTTCGATGCCGTCGTGGTGGGTGGCGGCCCCGCCGGAGCCACGGCGGCAGCCGACCTCGCCCGCGCGGGGTGTTCGGTGCTGCTGCTCGACCGTGCCGGACGCATCAAGCCTTGCGGCGGTGCCGTGCCGCCGGCGCTGATCCGGGAATTCGAGATCCCCGATGCGCTGCTGGTGGCGCGCGTCACGTCGGCGCGCATGGTTTCGCCCAAGGGGATCGAGGTGGACATGCCGATCGAAGGTGGCTTCGTCGGCATGGTGGATCGCGAGGTGTTCGACGAATGGCTGCGGGAGCGCGCCGCGGCGGCCGGTGCCGCTCGGCGTGCCGGCACCTACGATCGCATCACGCGCGAAGGGGGGGGCACGTGCGTCCACTTTCGCGCTAAGGATGGCGACTCGACGCAGTGCGTGCGGACGCGAGTCGTCATCGGTGCCGACGGCGCTGCCTCCGCCGTCGCACGGCAGGAGATCGCGGGCGCGCATCGCATGCGCTACGTCTACGCCTATCATGAGATCGTGCGTTCGCCGGCTGCCGGCCAGGGCGCGTTCGATCCGGCCCGTTGCGACGTGATCTATCGGGGCGCGTTGTCACCGGACTTCTATGGCTGGGTGTTTCCGCACGGCGCGACCACGAGCGTGGGAACGGGCACCGCGAATCGCGGTTTCTCGATCCGTCACGCCGCAACCGCACTGAGACAGGCCACCGGGCTCGATGGCGCGGAAACCCTCCGTCGCGAGGGCGCACCGATTCCGATGAAACCGCTCGCTCGGTGGGACAACGGCCGCGATGTGGTGCTGGCCGGCGATGCGTCCGGCGTCGTCGCGCCGGCGTCGGGCGAAGGCATCTACTACGCCATGACGGGCGGCCGCCTCGCGGCGGAGGCCGCATTGCAGTGCCTGCGCGCCGGCGATGCGCGAGCCCTCGCGACCGCGCGCAAGCGCTTCATGCGGGCGCACGGCCGGGTGTTCTGGGTGCTCGGCATCATGCAGCGCTTCTGGTACTCGAGCGACAAGCGGCGCGAGCGCTTCGTCAGCATCTGCCGCGATCCGGACGTGCAGGCGCTCACCTGGCAGGCCTACATGCACAAGAAGCTGGTGCGCGCGAAGCCGATGACACACGTGCGGATCTTCTTCAAGGATCTCGCGCATCTGGTGGGCATCGTTTCCCCCTGACCGCGCGGAGCCGAACCGGCGATGAGCGAGCTGTTCGCGTCCGGCCGCATCGTCGACCTGATACTCGCGTTCGCGGTCCTCGAAGGTGCGGTGCTCGCCGTATGGCGGAGGACTGCGGGCCACGACCACGCGGTCGCCGACGTGGTGGTCGCATTGCTCCCGGGGGTGTGCCTGTTGCTCGCTTTGCGTTGCACCATCGTCGGCGCCGACTGGATCTGGACCGCCGCCTGGCTGCTGGCAGCGCTCGTCACCCACCTTGCCGACCTGGCGCGGCGGTGGTTTCCGGCGTCCCGGCTTGCCGTTGCTCCCGAGAACCGGCCGGAGGGCTAGAATTGTCGTCCGCGATCCCGCCGACCGTCGCGGGCCGGTCATCTCACGCGCAGGGCCTCCTCATGATAGGGACGAACGTTCCGCAGCCCGATATCACGCTCCATCTCGACATGGATGGCGTGATCCGGGTCGCGACCCTGTCGCAGGCCTTTCCCCATGAGGACCTGGATCGCTGGATCGGCATGCCGTGGTTCGAGACCGTCTCGGGCGTCGGCAGCGACAAGGTGAAGCGGCTGGTGGAGGACGCGCGCTGGCTGCGCGTGACCGGGTTCCGGCAGATCAACCAGCGCTTTCCCAGTGGCCGCGAGATCCTGGTCGAGTACGCGACGATCCGGATGGGCGAGCGCGACGGCCTCATCGCGATCGGACGCAACCTCCAGGCGGTGGCTGAACTGCAGGCGCGCCTGGTCGAGGCGCAGCAGTCGATGGAGCGCAAGTACTGGCAGCTGCGCGAGGTGGAGACGCGCTACCGGCATCTCTTCGACAACGCCGACGAGCCGGTGCTGCTGGTGCGCGCCGCGAACCTGCGCATCCTCGAGGCGAACCCGGCGGCGATGCGGGCGATGCGGGCGCTGCGGGCCGAGGGCGGCGAGGGCCGTGGCGTGCTGGGCGAAGTGGCCGCCGAGGATCGCGAAGCGTTCCAGGCCATGCTGGCCAGGGCGCGCGCCCACGGCAAATCCACCGGGATCCTGGTGCGCCTGGGGGCGCATCGCGAACTCTGGCTCGTCCGTGCGTCGCTCATGAACTCCGACACCGGCGACCTGTTCCTGCTGCAGCTCGCGCGGGCCGGCACGTCCGGTCCAGTGCGGCATTCCGAGGATCGCGTCCCGGTGGAAGAACTGATCGATCGCGGTCCGGATGCGTTCGTGGTCACCGACGGCGAGCGTACGGTCCTGCGCAGCAATCGCGCGTTCCTGGAACTGGTGCGAATGTCCGGCGCCGAACCGGCGGTCGGCAGCCGCATCGATCGCTGGCTGAGTCCGGCGTCGGCGCTCGATGCGTTGATCGCAGCCGTTCGCCGCGAGGGGCGCGTGCGCAACCACGCGGCATCGGTGCGCCTCGCGTCCGGCGATCAGGTGCCGGTGCAGATCTCGGCGGTCGGCAGTTCCGACATCGATCCGCACTACTTCGGCCTCCTGTTGCGGGAAGCCGGCCCGTGACCCGGCCGCCGATTTCCGGAGTGCCGATGCCGCAGGCGCCGGCCACGCTGTTCGGGAAGGCCGACCTGTCCAATTGCGAGCGCGAGCAGATTCATCTCGCGGGTTCGATCCAGCCCCACGGCGCGCTGCTGGTCCTGCGGGAACCGGATTTCGTCATCGTGCAGTCGAGTGCCAACGCGCGCGCTTTCCTCGGAAGCGGCGAGGAACCGATCGGCCGCTCGCTCGACCAGCTCGGCGGCAACCTCGCCGCGCGATTGCGCGAACACCTCGACGGTCCGCTGGAGCAGATCCCGATCGCGGTGCGCTGCCGCGTGGGTGGCGTCGATAGCGACGTGGACTGCCTCATGCATCGCACGTCGGCGGCGGAACTGATCGTGGAGCTGGAGCGGCCCGGTGCCCCGATCGACTTCTCGGGTGCGCTGCAGGAGGCGCTCAACGCGATACTCGGGGCGTCGTCGCTGCGCGAGCTGTGCGACGGCGCGGCCACGGTGTTCAAGAACGTGACGGCCTACGACCGGGTCATGATCTACCGCTTCGACGAGGAAGGACACGGCGAGGTCTTCGCCGAGCGGCGGCAGGCCGGACTCGAGCCCTATCTCGGCAATCACTATCCCGCCTCCGACATTCCGCAGATCGCGCGCCGCCTGTACGAACGCAATCGCGTCCGCGTGCTGGTGGACGTCGAGGCCGCCCAGGTGCCGCTGATGCCGCGGTTGTCGCCGATTTCCGGCCGCGAGCTCGACATGTCGCTGTGCCTGTTGCGCAGCATGTCGCCGCTGCACATTCAGTACCTGAAGAACATGGGCGTGCGTGCCACCATGGTCGTCTCGCTCATGGTGGGCGGTAAACTCTGGGGGCTGGTGGCCTGCCACCACTACGTGCCGCGCTACGTGGACTACGAAGCCCGTGCCGCGTGCGACCTGCTGGCCGAAGCGCTGGCGACGCGCATCGCGGCGCTCGAGAGTTTCGCGCAAGCGCACATGGAGCTGACGGTGCGCCGGCTGGAGCAGCGCATGGTCGAAGCCATCGCCCGCGACGGCGACTGGAAGAGCGCGCTCTTCGACGATCCGCGCTCGCTGCTGCAGCCGCTCGATGCGACCGGCGCCGCACTGCTGATCGAGGGACAGGTGCTGACTGTCGGCGAGGTGCCCGGCACGCCGGAGCTGCGCGAGATCGGCCGGTGGATCGACCGTAAGCCGAAGGCGCCCGTGATCTCGACCGCCTCGCTCGGTCTGGATGCGCCGGAATTCGTGCTGCTGACGCAGGTCGCCGCGGGCGTCATCGCCACGCCGCTCTCGAGCGCGCCCGGCGACTACATCATGTGGTTCCGCCACGAGCGCGTGCGCACCGTCACTTGGGGCGGTAACCCCGCGAAGCCCTTCGTCGTCGGCAACGATCCGACCGACCTGTCGCCGCGCCGCTCCTTCGCGCAATGGCACCAGGTGGTCGAAGGCACGTGCGATCCGTGGACACCCGCCGACGAAGCTGCCGCGCGTCTCATCGGCGAATCGGTCTCGGACATCGTGCTGCAGTTCCGGTCGGTGCGGATGCTGATCGCGCGCGACCAGCTGCGCGAGGCGAGCGATCAGGTGCAGATTTCCGAGCAGCCGGTGCTGGTCGCCGATCCGGAGGGCCGGATCCTGGTCACCAACGAATCGCTCGACCGCCTGCTGGGAGACCGCCGCGCGGAGTTGCGGACGATCCGCGACCTCGAAGTGCTCCTCGCATTCGACACCCGCATCGGTCGTCCTCTAAGCGACCTGCTGGAGCAGCGGCTGCCGTGGCGTGGTGAAGCCACGCTGTCGTCCGGAGCGACCGATCCGAAACCGATCCTCATCCGGGCCGATCCGGTGTTCGCGTCGCCCGAGCGCTATCTCGGATTCGTGATCGGGTTCGTCGATCTGACCGAGCGCAAGACCGCCGAGGCGGCACGCCGCCGGTTCCAGGAGGGCATCGTCAGGCAGTATCGCCCGGTGAGCGTACGCCTGGATTCGGAGTCCGATGTGGTCTACCGCAACCTGCTGTCCACCATCGTCGGTAACGCGCAACTCGCGGCGATGGAGATCACCGACGGCGTGGACATGGCGAAGATGCCGGGCATGCTGGAGAGCGTGCAGGCCTCGGTCAACCGCACCGCGGAGCTGCTGGGCCAGCTGATCTGGCGCACGTCCGGTTCGGGCAAGCGTCCCGACTAGGTTGTGTCAGCGGTTCGCGGCGGTGATCGCGACCGACAGCTCGTTATTGAGACGGAACGCGCGTTCCGCCTCCGCGATCACGCTTTCGCGATCGTTCACATGGTCCGCGGCTCGATCCAGATCGGCACGGTAGCTGGTCTTCAGTGTCTCCACGTTTTCGACCCCGGGATAGTCGTAGAACGCAAGTTGCGATGCCTCGAGCGACAGGCAGCGCGCCACGATCCCACGGAGGATGCGGCCGCCGCTCAGATCGCCGAGATAGCGCACGTAGGCATGGGCGATCAGGGGCGAGCCGTCCGAGACTGTTGCATCCGCCACCGCGGAAGCGTACCGCTCCGCCGCCGGCAGGATCGCGATGTCGTGCTGCCAGTCCGGTCCGCACAGGGCAACGAGATCGGACTCCAGCGCGGCTGCGCGATACACGACGGGTTGCGCGGCACCGCCCATACCTGACGAATCACGATGACGCTCGAGACCATTTTCCAGTTCACGATAGACGGGCAGCAGATTCCGCAGCAGCGCCGCGTAGCTGCGCCGATCGATCCGCCCGCGCAGCAATTCGCTCACGACACCGGAGCGTTCAGCTTCGGCGTGCAGCGCGCGCGTCCGATCGCGGATGGCGTCCATGAACGATGCGGAACCGACTCCGGTGTCGACACGTGAGCTTGAGGTCCCCATGGTCACGTCACCAGCGGAAACATCGTGGCCATCGCCCACGCGAACACCACCGCGTTGGCGTACAGAACCTTACCGGCGCTGTCCGTGCAACGGAGTACGTCATCGGCTGCGGCATGCCCGGCGGTCAGGATGCACAGCATCAGTGCGGCGACCCGCGTCACGGCGGGTCAGTCGCGGTCCCGGTTGGCCGCTTTGCGTTGGGCTTCGGCCTGTTCGGCCGGGGTGCCCTGGTAGTTGGTGCCCTGCGAGAATGAAGGCTTGCCGCCGGCCCCCGGGCCGCTCGGCCGCATGCGCATCTCGTTCGTCTTCAGTTCCTGGGGTGTGAGCTTCTTCTCCTGCTTCGCGCCCTCCTTCTCGCACGGCTCCTGCGAGTAGATGATCGCGCCGGCCGCGTTGCGGCACTTGTACACGTTCGCCTGGGCGGGCAACGCGACCAAGGCGGTGGCGATCAGCAACAGCATCTGGTGTTTCACGGTGGTGCGCTCCATCCTGGGGCCGCCTCACGCCGTGGGCAGCCGGTGATCCTTGAAGTCTTCCCGCAGCTTGGTCTTGAGCAGCTTGCCGGTGGCGGTGTGAGGCAACTGTTCGACGAAGACCACGTCGTCGGGAATCCACCATTTAGCGACCCGGCCCTCGAAGAACTTGAGCATTTCCTCGCGGGTGACCTGGGCGCCTTCCTTGCGCTTCACGATGAGCAGCGGCCGTTCGTCCCATTTGGGGTGGGCGATGCCGATGACCGCCGCCTCGGCCACGGCCGGATGCCCCACCGCGGCGTTCTCGAGATCGATCGAGCTGATCCACTCGCCGCCGGACTTGATCACGTCCTTCGAGCGGTCGGTAATCTGCATGTAGCCGTCGGCGTCCAGGGTCGCGACGTCGCCCGTGGGGAACCAGCCGTCGACCAGCGGATCGCCGCCTTCGCCCTTGAAGTACTGGCGGCAGATCCAGGGGCCGCGCACCAGCAGGTTGCCGAAGGCCCGGCCGTCGCGCGGGAGCTCAGCACCTTCGTCGTCGGTGATCTTCATGTCGACGCCGAAGATCACCCGACCCTGCTTGTTCTGGAGCGCATCGCGTTCGGCCTTGGGCAGCGTGAGATGACGGTTCTTGAAAGTGTTCACCGTCCCGAGCGGGCTCATCTCGGTCATGCCCCACGCGTGCAGCACCTGCACGCCGAACTCGTCCTCGAAGCTGCGGATCATGGCAGGCGGGCAGGCCGAGCCGCCGATCACGGTGCGCTTCAGCGTGCCGAAGTCGAGCTTGTTGCCCTTCACGTGGGCGAGCAGGCCCAGCCAGATGGTGGGCACGCCGGCGGACACGGTGACGCTCTCCTGCTTGAAGAGCTCGTGCAGGCTGGCGCCGTCCAGCTGCGCCCCCGGAAACACCAGCTTGGCACCTACCAGCGGCGCGCTGTAGGGCAATCCCCATGCGTTGACGTGGAACATCGGGACCACCGGCAGTACCGCGTCCCGCGCCGACAGGTTCAGCGCGTCCGGCAGGCACGAGCCGTAGGCGTGCAGCAGGGTCGAGCGATGGGAGTAGAGCACGCCCTTCGGATTGCCCGTGGTGCCGGAGGTGTAGCACAGCGACGAGGCCGAGTTCTCGTCGATCTCCGGCCAGTCGAAACGGTCGGAGTGGCTGTTGACCAGATCCTCGTAGCACTGCAGGGTCAGCGACGACGAGGCCGGCATGTGCGCCTTGTCGGTCATCGCGATCCAGTGCCGCACGCCCTTGCAGTGCGGAGCAAGTTTTTCGACCAGCGGCAGGAACGTGAGGTCGAAGAAGACGCAACCGTCTTCCGCGTGGTTGATGATGTAGCCGATCTGCTCCGGAAAGAGCCGCGGGTTGATGGTGTGGCATACCGCGCCGATGCCGGAGACTGCGTAGTAGATCTCGAAGTGCCGGAAGCCGTTCCAGGCGAGGGTGCCGATGCGTTCGGTCGGCTTCACGCCCAGCGCGACCAGCGCGTTGGCGAGCTGGCGGGCGCGACGGTGGGCGTCGGAGTACGTGTAGCGGTGGATGCCGCCTTCCACGAGGCGCGAGACGATCTCGGTGTCGCCATGGTAGCGATCCGCGTGCCGGATCAGCGACGTGATCGTCAGGGGCATGTTCATCATGAGACCGTGCATGGAACGAACTCCTCCTCGCGGGCGGGACCGGGTGTTGAAATGCGACGAATTGTAGCGCGCGGATCCTCGCCGCTCCGGCTTTCGCTGCAGCGCAATATCGCGGAAAGCCGCAGCCGATGTGCGTTTACAGGGAGGGGGCCTTCCGGCAGAATCCGCGCCTCTCTCGCGAGGACGCTCAATCAGGTGTCCCGCAGGGAGCGAAATCCCGCTGGGCCAGTCCCTGGCTCGGGACGCGAAGACGGGGGCTTGTCAGCCTGGCGCACTTCCGGACCGTTCTTGGGTCTGACCGATCGGCGAGCGGCGTCGGCGGCGATTCCGAAAAATATGAGGGGAGGAGTGAACATGGTGAAGTCTCGGCTGCGTGCGGCCCTGATCGGTGCGGTGGCGGCGCTGGCGTTCGCGGGCCCGGCAAGTGCGCAGGGCGTGCTCAAGATCGCCTACCTCGAGGGCCTGTCGGGACCCTTCGGCAACGTGGGCGAGGTCGGCCTGCGTCACCTGCAGTTCGCGGCCGAGCGCATCAACGAGAAGGGCGGTGTCCTCGGGCAGAAGATCGAGGTGGTGCCGTTCGACACCAAGACCAGCCCGCAGGAAGCGCAACTCGTCTTCAAGCAGCTGGTCGACCAGGGCATCCGCTACATGATGCAGGGTAACGGCTCGGCGGTGGCGCTGGCGCTCTCCGAAGCCATGGGCAAGCACAATGCGCGCAACCCCGACCAGACCGTGCTGTACATGAACTACGGCGCGGTCGATCCCGCACTCACCAACGACAAGTGCAACTTCTACCACTTCCGCTTCGATGCCGACGTGGACATGAAGATGCAGGCCATGACCAACTACATGGCCACGCAGAAGGGCATCGCCAAGGTGTACCTGATCAACCAGGACTACTCCTTCGGCCAGTCGGTCGCGAAGGCTGCCCGTGCGATGCTCGCGCAGAAGCGGCCGGACATCCAGATCGTCGGCGACGACCTGCATCCGCTCGGCAAGGTGAAGGACTTCGCGCCCTACGTCGCCAAGATCAAGGCGTCCGGCGCCGACGCGGTGGTGACGGGCAACTGGGGCAACGACGTGGCGCTGCTCATCAAGGCTGCGAAGGACGCAGGACTGACCGCCGACTTCTACACTTACTACGCCGGTGGTCTCGGCACGCCGCCGGTCATCGGCGAAGCGGGCGTCGGCCATCTGAAGCAGGTCACCGTGTTCCATTCGAACATCGGCGGCAGTGGCACCGTGGCGAACGTCGAGGCGTACCGCAAGCGCTTCCCCGATTCCAAGGACGACTTCTACTGGACCAGCATCATGAACGCCATGACGATGCTCACCATGGCCATGGAGAAGGTGAAGTCCACCGATCCCACTAAGGTCGCCCCCGCGCTCGAGGGCTTGAAGATCGACACCATCACGGGGGAGGTCACGATGCGTGCCGACAACCACCAGGCGGTGCAGCCGATCTTCATCTCGACGTTCTCCAAGACGAACGGCAAGGACGTGAAGTTCGACGTCGAGCGCACCGGCTTCGGTTTCAAGACCGACGCGCGCATCGAGGCGAAGGACACGGTGCTGCCGACCACCTGCAAATTCCAGCGTCCGAAGGGCTGAGACGCATACGACAACCACCTTGAGGGGCGCCCGCACGGACGCCCCTTTTGTTTGACCGGATCCGGAGTCCCGCTGGCGTGGAATTCTTTCTCGTGACCTTGCTGAACAGCCTGTCCTACGGGCTGCTGCTGTTCATGCTCTCGAGCGGGCTCACGCTGATCTTCAGCATGATGGGCGTGCTCAACTTCGCCCACGCGAGCTTCTACATGCTGGGCGCGTACTTCGCCTATCAGACCAGCAGGTACGTCGGTTTCTGGCCCGCGCTCGTCGTCGCGCCGCTGGCGGTCGCCGCCCTCGGCGCGCTCACCGAGCGCTACGGCCTGCGCACGGTGCACAAATACGGCCACGTGGCGGAACTGCTGTTCACCTTCGGTCTCGCCTACACCATCGAGGAGGTGGTGCACCTCATCTGGGGTCGCGCGCCGGTGCCGTACCGCATCCCGGAAATCCTCGAGTTCTCGGCGTTCTCCATCTACAGCACGCAGTACCCGGCATACCGTGTGTTCATGATGCTGGTGTCGGTCGCGATGCTCGTGGGTTTGTACCTGGTGCTGACCCGCAGCCGGATCGGCATGATCATCCAGGCTTCGCTCACCCATCCCGACATGGTGCAGGCGCTGGGCCACAACGTGCCGCGCGTGTTCATGCTCGTGTTCGCGGGCGGTGCCGCGCTTGCGGGGCTCGCAGGCGTGATCGGCGGGAACGCGTTCGTGACCGATCCGGGAATGGCGGTGTCGGTGGGAACGATCGTGTTCGTCGTCGTCGTGTTCGGCGGTATGGGCTCGCTGGCGGGGGCGTTCATCGCGTCGCTGATCATCGGCGCAGTGCAGACGTTCTCGGTGGCGTTCGACTATTCGCTGCTGACGCTGTTCGGCTCGATCGGGATCAAGGTGAATCCCGATTCTGGGTGGATGGAACTGTGGAAGGTGACCATCGCGCAGGCGGCGCCGGTGCTGCCCTATCTGCTGATGGTGGCGATGCTGATCGTGCGGCCGAAGGGGCTGATGGGGACGCGCGAGGGTTGATGACAATGAGAAAAGTGAAGCGCTCAACGCGGTGGACGCGGAGGAGAACCGCAAGCCTCGGAATCGGTTTCATGGGGTTGGCGGCATGAGTGCCATGTTTTCCTGGCGCCGGTTGCTGGTCTGGGCTGCCGCGGCCGCGGTGATGATCCTGGCACCGCTCGTGTTCACTCAGGGTTTCGCGGTGTCGATGCTGTCTCAGATGGGCATCGCGATCATCTTCGCGCTGTCATACAACATGCTCCTGGGGCAGACCGGCATGCTCTCGTTCGGGCATGCGGTGTACTTCGGGCTGGGGGCGTTCTTCTCGGCGCACGCGCTGAACGCGATCGGCGCCGGCACGTTCGGCTGGCCGGTGTCGTTGCTGCCGCTCATCGGCGGGGCTGCCGGTCTCGTGTTCGGGGTGATCTTCGGTTACGTCACCACGAAGCATTCAGGAACGCCGTTCGCGATGATCTCGCTCGGTATTGCCGAAATGGTGGCAGCCTGCTCGCTCATGTTCCCGAGCTTCTTCGGCGGCGAGGGCGGCATCTCCACCGACCGGGTCGTGGGCGAGGCGGTCATGGGCATCACGTTCGGCCCTTCGTTGCAGGTGTACTACCTGATCGCGGCGTGGTGCTTCGTGTGCATGATCGCCATGTTCGCGTTGACCCAGACGCCGCTCGGCCGCATGGCCAACGCCGTGCGCGACAACCCGGAGCGCGCCCGCTTCGTCGGCTACAACCCGACGCGCGTGCGGTTCCTGATGTTGTCCCTGGCGGGCTTCTTCGCCGGCATCGCGGGCGCGCTGGAAGTGATCAACTTCGAGCTGATCACGGCCGAGCGCCTCGGTACCGTCGCCTCCGGGAACGTGCTGCTGATGGCCTTCATCGGCGGGATCGGCCATTTCTACGGGCCGATCATCGGTGCGGTGTTGGTCACCTTCCTGCAATCGGCGCTGTCGAACTACACCCAGGCGTGGCTGCTGTACTTCGGCCTGTTCTTCCTGGTCATGATCCTGTTCGCGCCCGGCGGCATCGCATCGCTCATCACCCTCCATAAGCCGGTGGTTCAGACTCGGATGCTCGGACGACTGGCGCTGCCCTACGTCGCTGCCGCGGCATCCGCGGCCGTGCTGATGCTGGGCCTCGTCGCGCTGGTCGAGATGCTCTACCACATCGAGACGAAGGCCGAGCAGGTCGGCACCGTGATGTCGCTCTTCGGGCGCCAGCTGGATGCCGCCACGGCTCAACCCTGGATCGTGGCGGCGATCATCCTGATCGCGGGCGGCGGTCTGCTAGCGTTCGTCGGCAGGTTCGTGCGTTCCGCCTGGAACGACGTCACGGTCGCGGTCAACCAAGCGAAGGGAGCCTAGGATGTCCGAGCCCCCACGCTCACCTGGTTCGTTGCCCCCCGAGGGGGCGCGCGCCTCCCTCGAGGCGGCTCGGCGGGAGGCACCGACCGCCGCTCTCGAACTGAAAGGCGTTCACAAGAGCTTCGGCAAGACCGCGATCATCAACGGCGTGGATCTCGCGATCGGGAAGGGCGAACGGCATGCGGTGATCGGTCCGAACGGCGCCGGCAAGTCGACGCTGTTCAACCTGATCAGCGGGCGGTTCCCGGTCACTTCCGGCACCATCAGTCTGAACGGTGAGCCGATCACCGGCCTGCAGCCGCAGCAGATCAACCACCGCGGTCTGGCGCGCAGCTTCCAGATCACCAACATCTTCCCGAAGCTGTCGGTCTTCGAGAACCTGCGCTGCGCGGTGCTGTGGTCGCTGGGCTACAAGTATTCGTTCTGGCAGCGGGTGGGCGGCTTGAAGGACGTACGCGATCGCGCGGATGAACTGGTCGGCATGATCGGTCTCAAGAAACGCCGCGACACGCTCGCCGGCGTGCTGTCCTACGCCGAGCAGCGCGCGCTGGAGATCGGCATCACCATCGGCGGTGGCGCCGACGTGATCCTGCTCGACGAACCGACGGCCGGTATGAGCAACACCGAAACCGCCGATGCCGTCGCGCTGATCCGCAACGTGACCGTCGGCAAGACGCTGGTCATGGTGGAGCACGACATGAGCGTCGTGTTCGGGCTCGCCGATCGCATCTCGGTTCTGGTCTACGGCCAGGTGATCGCCACGGGCACCCCTCAGGAGATCCGCGGCAACAAGGCCGTGCAGGAAGCATATCTCGGGGCGGAGGTGGAATGATGTTGGCCGTGAAGGATCTGCACGCCTACTACGGCAAGAGCCACATCCTCCACGGGGTGCACCTCAACGTCGGCAAAGGCGAGATCGTCAGCCTGCTCGGCCGCAACGGCGTGGGCCGATCGACCACCATCAAGGCGATCATGGGCCAGGTGTCGGCGAGCGGCTCGGTCAGGTTCAAGGACCGCGAGCTGATCGGCTTGAAGACCTACATGATCGCGCGCGAGGGCCTGGGCTACGTGCCCGAGAACCGCGACATCTTCCCCACGCTCACGGTGCGGCAGAACCTGACGCTGGGCATGAAGGGCCGGAAGGAGTCCGGCCGCTGGAGCATGGAAGACATGTACGGACTGTTCCCGCGGTTGCGTGAACGGGCCGATGCACCGGCCGGCGTGCTCTCCGGCGGCGAGCAGCAGATGCTGACGCTGTGCCGCACGCTGATGGGCGACCCGGATCTCGTGATGATCGACGAGCCCACCGAGGGTCTGGCCCCGAAGATCGTGGAACAGGTGGCGAGCCTGTTCGACGAGATCGCGAAGCGCGGCATCTCGATCCTGCTGGTGGAGCAGAAGCTCGCCATCGCGCTCAAGATCTCTCAGCGCCTCTACGTGATGGGGCACGGCGAAATCGTGTTCGAGGGGACGCCGGAGGATCTGCGGGCGAACGAGGCCGTGCGGAAGGAGTGGCTGGAGGTCTGAAGGGCCGTGACGGGTGACTCGTGACTGGTGCGCGGCGTTGCCGCGCTAGGTCTGGGTTCCCCGGTATAGTCCGTCACCCCGGCACGACTTCGCGGCCACTCGGCACGGCCCGCCAGACACGAATCACCAGTCACGAGTCACGGAGTTCCACCCATGCCCAACATCGTCGAATACCAGCTCCAGGGCCACATCGGCGTCATCACCCTCAACAACCCGCCGGTCAACGCGCTGTCGGTCGGCAAGGGTCTCCTGCAGGGCATCCTCGATGCGATCAAGGCGGGCGATCACGATCCGGCGGTGCGGGCCTTCCTGCTGATCGGCGGAGGCAAGAACTTCTCGGGTGGCGCGGACATCACCGAGTTCGGCAAGCCGCCGTTCCCGGGCATGGCGACGCTGCGCGACGTGCTGCAGTACATGGATACCGTCACCAAGCCGATCACCGCGGCCATCGCCGGCCCCACCATGGGTGGCGGTCTCGAACTGGCCCTCGGCGCGCACTACCGCTGCGCGATCACCGGGGCGCAGATCGGTCTGCCGGAAGTGAAACTGGGCATCCTGCCCGGTGCCGGCGGCACGCAGCGCCTGCCGCGGCTGATCGGCGCGAAGACTGCGGTCGACATGATCGTATCGGGCGATCCCATCAGCACCGAGCGGGCCCTGGAACTCGGCATCGTCGACGAGATCGTCACCGGCGATCTGCTGGCCGGCGCCATCAAGTTCGCAAACCGGATCGTGAAGGAAGGCAAGCCCATCCGCCGTGCGAGCGCGCTGACCGTCGCGGTCGAGGGCGATGCGGACACGTTCTTCGCCGAAGCTCGTGACCGTATCGCGAAGGAATGGCGCGGCTATCCTGCGCCGCTCGAGTGCCTGGCGTGCGTGGAGGCCGCGGTCAAGCGTCCGTTCGCCGAGGGCGTCCGGTTCGAACGCGAACGCTTCGAGTACCTGGTCGGCACCGACGCATCCAAGTCGCTGCGTCACGCGTTCTTCGCCGAGCGCGCGGCTTCCAAGATCAAGGACGTGCCCGACGACACGCCGGTGCGCGAGATCCGCAGCGCTGCAGTGATCGGCGCCGGCACCATGGGCGGCGGCATCGCGATGAACTTCGTGAACGCCGGCATCCCCGTGAAGGTACTCGAAGTTTCGCAGGAAGCCATCGACCGCGGTTTCGGCATCATCAGGAAGAACTATGCGGCCACCGTCGCGAAGGGTCGTCTCACCCAGGAGGCCATGGACAAGCGCATGGGTCTCCTGACGGGCGTGAACAGCTACGACGATCTGAAGGACGTCGACATCATCGTCGAGGCGGTGTTCGAGCAGATGGACGTGAAGCAGGAAGTCTTCCGCAAGGTCGACGCTGTCGCGAAGCCGGGTGCCATCCTCGCCACCAACACCTCGACACTCGACATCGACCAGATCGCCGCCGTCACGCAGCGCCCGCAGGACGTGATCGGATTGCATTTCTTCAGCCCCGCGAACGTGATGCGGCTGCTGGAGATCGTGCGCGGCGCGAAGACGGCGAAGGACGTGATCGCCACCAGCATGAAGCTCGCTCGTACCATCAAGAAGGTGGGCGTGCTGGTGGGCGTATGCGACGGTTTCGTCGGCAACCGCATGGTGCATGCGTACTTCCGCGAAGCAGGCTTTCTGCTGGAGGAAGGCGCATTGCCCCAGCAGGTGGACCGCGTGCTGGAGGACTTCGGCTTCGCCATGGGACCGTTCCGCGTCGGCGATCTCGCCGGCCTCGACATCGGCTGGGCGATCCGCAAGCGTCAGGCGGCCACGCGCAATCCGAACGAGCGCTATACGAAGATCGGTGATCTCATCTGCGAGCGCGGTCGGTTCGGTCAGAAGACCGGCGCGGGCTACTACAAGTACGAGGCGGGCAACCGCAAGCCGATCCCCGACCCGGAGATCGAGGCCCTGATCGTCCAGGCTTCGAAGGATGCAGGCATCGAGCGTCGCGATATCTCCGACCAGGAGATCCTGGAGCGCTGCTTGTACCAACTCGTGAACACGGGCGCGAAGATCCTCGAGGAAGGCATCGCGCAGCGCGCGAGCGACATCGACATCGTCTATCTCTTCGGCTACGGCTATCCGCGGTTCCGCGGCGGGCCCATGTTCACCGCCGATCTGATCGGGCTGCCGAAGGTGCTGGAGGCGGCGAAGCGCTACGAGCAGTCGGTCGGACCGTGGTGGAAGCCGGCAGGGTTGCTGGAGAAACTCGCCGCCGAGGGCGGACGGTTCAACGGGTGACGTCGGGAGAGGAGGACGGCCCCGACAGCCACAATTCCAGGTTGCCGCCGGCCGAGTAGGGAACGGTGGCGTACCACGTCCCCGACTGCGGCGGCGTGTAGATCGAGAGGCCGGCGAAGAGGCCGCATAGCGAGGCGACCGGAGTGGCATTCGCCGGGTCGCCCGCTGCCTTGCCGGAGATATCGCACGCCACCACGTTCGTGCCGGCCGTGCTGAACTCCACCGGGACCGGCAGCGTGGTCTTCAACAGCCGGGCGTCGGTGAAGACGGCCAGATACCGGGCGTGCGGCGGCACCGGCGCGCGGACCGCGGCGAAGCGCTGGCCGTTGCCGTTGAACATGAAGCGGGTCGGGGCCTCGAACGGGGCCGAGGGCTGGAAGCGCTCGTCGTAGAAGATGAAGACCGGCGAGAAATAGGAACCGACCCATTCGTTCAGCGTGTTCTTCCGAAGGACGGGGAACGACGCGACGGTCGCGAATGCGGGCCCGGGCGAGGTGGGCAGCGCGAATGCACCGAAGAAGCTCTTGCCGCCAGGGAACACGAAGGCGGGACTCATGGCATCGATGGCAACTACCGCTCGCTGCCCGATCGCCACGGGTCGGAACGGGAACTCCCTGGGGCTGCTGCAGCAGACCGGCACGGAGGCGAGTGCTGCCCGGAGGGCGTCGGCCTGCGGGTTCGAGGCGCAGCCCGCCGCAAACACCGGCAGCAGGGGCAGCAATGCCGCAACCGCGGGTCCGAATCCATGCAACCGACGCAATGAACCTCCTCTTGTGCGAAACAGGGCGCCCGAGCGTGGTCCCCGATCGATGATCGCATGAATGCGACACGGTCGATGTCCTGCATGCCCATGGAGGCTTGTCGACACGATTGTCAGATCGGTCGACGTCGCGCCCATACCATCGTCATCGTCACGCCGACGTCATCCGGACGCGTGCCGGGTGCTGTTCTGTGCTCGGTGCGCAGTCCCGGAGCGACAGTATGTCCAGCCTGGGCTTCGGCGTGTGCCGGTACTTTTCACCGATGGCGAACGGGTTTCAGCCCTTCGCCTATGCCGGCTTCTCGGAATACCTCGGCAACGGCACCAAGGTCACCGACGTGACCTACCACTTCGGCACGACGCCGGACACGGGGCCGGAGATCAAGGAGCAACGCTCTTTCATGCTCGGTGCGGGCGGTCAGTTCCTCCTGGCGCGGAACGTGGCCTTGCAGCTCATGCTCGGTCTGCACGCCACGCGGATGCAGATGTCCGTGTTCGGTGGCGGGAGCTCGGGTGGCGGACCCAACAACGTGTTCTCGACGAACAAGTGGATTTGGGGGCCTGCCGCAGGTGTTGGGCTGTCGTTCCCGTTGTTCTACTTCAGCGGCGGTTCGCCCCTCGTCGGCTTCCTGCAGTATCAGGCCATGATGATGGACGACGTCAACGAGAGCGTGTCTTGGCCCTTCAGCAACTTCACTTACAACCTGCGTGCCGACGGCAGCATCCAGAGCAAGTTCATGTTCGGAGTGGAGCAGCGGTTCCGAGTTACCGGCTGCCGGCACCGCGCCGGCCGCGCAGCCATTCGAGAGCGAACATGAGCGCAGTGGTGAACACGATCAGCAGCGTGGCCACCGCCGCAATCACCGGCGTGATGTTCTCGCGGATGCCGGTGAACATCTGTCGTGGCAAGGTCACCTGGGCGGGGCCGGCCAGGAAAAGCGTCACCACCACTTCGTCGAACGACGTGGCGAAGGCGAACAGGGCACCCGAGATCACACCGGGTGCGATGAGGGGCAGCGTCACGCGGCGGAAGGTCTCGAGCGGTGCCGCGCCGAGACTGGCGCTCGCGCGGACCAGGTTCGTGTCGAAGCCCTGCAAGGTCGCCGAGACGGTAGTCAGGACGAACGGCGTGCCCAGTGCCGCGTGCACCAGGATCAGTCCCGCATAGCTGTCCGATAGCCCTAGCCTCGCGAAGAAGAGGTAGGTCCCGACACCGACCACGACGATGGGCACGATCATCGGCGCGATCAGCACGGACAGCAGCGCGTTCTTGCCCGGAAAACGTACCTGGGCGAGCCCCACCGCGGCCATGGTGCCGAGCACCGTGGCGATCAGCGTCGCCGCCGGCGCGACGATGAAGCTGTTCTTCGCAGCCCGCATCCACTCGGCGGAATCGAACAGTTCGCGATACCAGCGCAACGACCAGTCCGGCACCGGATACACCAGGAAGGAACTGGAGGAGAACGACAGCGGCACGATGACGACGATGGGCAGCAGCAGGAATATCAGCACCGCGACGCACAGTGCACGCACGGCGACGAACCCGATGCGTTCCCACGGCACTTCGGCGGTGTTCGGGTTCATGCGAGCGCCGGTTCCATTCGTGCGAGCCGGCGATAGATCGCGTACAGGATCAGCGTGGCAGTCAGCAGCACGCCGCCGAGCGCGCAGGCCATGCCCCAGTCGAGATGGACGTTGGCGTACTGAGCCACGCTGTAGCTCAGCATCTGGTCCTCGGGGCCGCCCAGCAGTGCCGGTGTCACGTAGTAGCCGATGCCGAGAATGAACACGAGCAGGCTGCCGGCGGCGACGCCCGCGTAGGTCTGCGGCACATAGACCCGGACAAACGCTGCCAGGGGGTGGCTGCCCAGCGAAACCGCGGCCCTTACATAGTCCCGCGGGATGCCCTTCATCACGCTGTAGAGCGGCAGCACCATGAACGGGAGCAGGATGTGCACCATGGCGATCACCACGCCGGTCCGGTTGAACAGCAGCGCCAGGGGTTGATCGATGAGTCCGGCGGCGGCGAGTAACTGGTTCACGACTCCCCCCGATTGGAGCAACACGATCCATGCCGCCACGCGCACGAGGATGGAGGTCCAGAACGGCACCAGCACAACGATGAGGAGCGCATTCGCGCGTCGGGCCGTCATGGTCGACAGCCACCAGGCGAGCGGGTAGGCGAGCAGCAGGCACAGCACGGTGTCGATGGCCGCGATGCTGAAAGTACGCATGAGAATGCGGCGAAAGGCGGATCGGTCGGCGTCCACGGACACGACCGAGCCTTCGATGGTGCGCCGCAAGTCCACCGCGGCAAGGAGGTAGTCCGGCGTGAGGCGCGAACCGTTCTTCGCGATGGCCTGCCAGATCCAGGGCTCGTCCCAGCGCGGATCGATGCCGATCAACTGAGCGTGCACCTGGGCGGCATCGGTCGTCGCCGGCAACGGCAGCGCCCGCCAGGTATTCATCACAAGCGAACGGGCGCCGCCGACCTCGGTGTTGAGGCGTCGTGCGAGCGTCCCGGCGTCCGACTGCTCCCGCAGTGCCTGCAGGTCGGCGACGATGGCGGCGTATGCGGCTGCCGGCGGACGCGATTCACGGTCCCAGCCGCGCAGTGCGGCGATCGTTCCGGGCAAAGCCCGGGCGATCTCGGGATTGTCCACGGCGCGCAGGAGCAGTGCGCCGATGGGAACGATGAACGTGAACAGCAGGAATGCGAGCAGCGGCAGCGTCAGCACCAGGGCGGCTGCGGTGCGGCGGCGTGCGTCGCGCCGCAGCGCCGAGCGCATGTCCTCGATGCCTGCGTCCGCCGCCGTCATGCCGGTCACCGGATCATTGCGCCACCCAGGCGTTGAAGCGCTTCTCCATCGCCTCGCCGTGATCGGACCAGAACTGGAAATCGAACTTGAGTGCGTCCTTCGCGTTCGCCGGTGCACTCGGCAGCTGCGTAAGGGTCTTCGCGTCGAGCTTTGTCAAGGCCTTGGTCGCGGTGGGCCCGTAGCTGATCAGCCGCGCGAACTCCGCTTGGGCGTTGGGACTCACCGCGAATGCGATGTAGCGCGTCGCGAGATCCCGGTTGGGCGTGCCCTTCGGGATCGCCCAGTAGTCGAGATCGTAGATACCGCCGGCCCACGCGATGGCGAGGTTGCGGCCTTCACGTTGTGCTGCATCGATGCGGCCGTTGTAGGCGCTCGCCATGACGACGTCGCCCGCCACCAGGAACTGCGGCGGCTGCACGCCGGCCTCCTACCATTGCAGATGGGGCCGCAGTTCGGCGAGCTTGCGGAACGCGCGTTCGACGCCGTCCTTGGTTGCGAGCACCTTGTAGACCTCGGCCGGCTTCACGCCATCGGCCATGAGTGCGAACTCCAGGTTGAAGCGCGCGTTCTTGCGCAGCGCACGCTTGCCCGGAAAGCGCTTCACGTCCCAGAAGTCGGCCCAGGATTTCGGCGGGTCCTTCAGACGGTTTGCGTCGTACGACAACACCGTGGACCAGACGAAGATGCCGATGCCGCAATCGTGCACCGCCGCCGGGATGAAGTCGCTCCTCGGGCCGATCCTGCCCCAGTCGAGCTTTTCGTAGAGCTCTTCGTCGCAACCGCGGTCGAGGTCGGCGGATTCCGCCTCCACCACGTCCCAGGTGACCTTGCCGGTCTCCACCATCGCCTTGATCTTCGCCTGCTCGCCGTTGTACTCGACCGGAATGATCCTGGCACCGGCGGATTTCTCGAACGGTTCGTAGTAGGCCTTCTTCTGCGCCGTGCCGTTGGCGCCGCCGAAGTTGACCACGGTCAGCGTGCTCTCGGCGTGGGCCTGCAGAGCGAGAGCCATTGCAGGGATGCACAGGGCGACCAGACTTTTCATGGGAAGCTCCTCAGGCGTAGATGCGCACGTGCTCGGCAGGGAATTCGAGATGGGTTCGCGCACCGATGGCCGGCGGCGGCCCGGCCGAAATCGGTTGCTTGACCACGGCCGTCGTCTCTTCGTCGACGATGCAGCGCACCCGCACATGATCGCCGAGATACACGATGTCCTCCACCGTCGCGCCGATCGAGTTGGGGCGGGCGGTGCCGCGCAAGGCGATGCGTTCCGGGCGGATGGCGACCTGCACGGCGGCTCCCGATACCGCGCTGCCGACCAACCGGCCACGCAACGTGGCGTTGCAGTCCAGCGCGACCTCGGCGAATTCAGGCTGCACCGCTGCGATGCGCCCGTCGAGTGCCGTGTTGTCGCCGACGAAGCCGGCGACGAAGCGGTTGGCCGGTTCTTCATAAAGTCGGTCGGCGGTATCTACCTGCTGTAGCGCACCGTCGTTGAACACCGCCACGCGATCGGAGAGGGCCAGCGCTTCGCTCTGGTCGTGGGTCACGTACACGAACGTCACGCCGAGCCGGCGATGCAGGTCCTTCAATTCCATCTGCATGTGCTCACGCAACTGCTTGTCGAGAGCCCCCAGTGGTTCGTCCATCAGCACGATGGCCGGATCGAACACCAGGGCCCGCGCCAGCGCAACGCGCTGTCGTTGGCCGCCGGAAAGTTGATCGGGCCGGCGCGCCGCCATCCCGCCGAGGCGCACCATCTCGAGTGCGGCGGCAACGCGGGATGCGCGCCCGTGGGCCGCCACACGCCGCACCGTCAACGGATAGGCGACGTTGTCGCCGACCGTGAGATGCGGGAATAGTGCGTAATTCTGGAACACCATGCCGAAGTTGCGCCGGTGCGGTGGCGTGCGCGTGATGGGTTTCCCATCGAACAGGATTTCGCCCCCGCTCGGCGTTTCGAAGCCGGCGAGCATCATCAGCGTGGTGGTCTTGCCTGACCCGGACGGTCCGAGCAGCGTGAGGAACTCGCCGCGGCGGACGTCCAGGTCGAGCGCACGCACGGCCAGTGTCGAACCATCGTAGCTCTTGTGCACACCGCTGAAGCGTACCAAGGGCGATTCAGCGATGTTCATGTATCGGGCGGAGGGCGGGGCCCCCTCAATTCGCGGTCGACCCGAGGTGGCGCTCCAGTGCTTCGAGCCCGGCATGCCACGTGATGTCGGTATGCAGCGGGGTCACCGAGATCCAGCCGCCGTGGGCCACTTCCAAGTCGGTGCCCTGCTCGGGCAGGCCGGCCTCATGGATGAACGACAGCCAGGAGTAGGGGAACTGGCGGGCATCGGTACGCACATCCACGTTCAGCTTGATACGACCCCATCGACCCTGCCGGGCCGAACGGATGCCACGGACGTCACCCGGTTCCACATCGGGAAAGTTCACGTTGTGGAACACGCCCGGCGGCGTTTCGAGCGACAGCAGGCTTTCGACCACCCGGGGCGCATGGGCCTCGGCAGTGCGCCAGCGCACTTCGGCGCCGAGCTCGAAGACCTGGCTCATGGCGATGGCGCGGATGCCCTGCTGGGCGCCCTCCATGGCGGCTGCGACCGTGCCCGAGTAGGTCATGTCCTCGGCGAGGTTGGAGCCGCGATTCACGCCCGACAGGACCAAGGTGGGCGGGCTCGCCTTCATGATCTCGTTCAACGCCATCACGACGCAGTCGGTGGGCGTGCCGCGCAGAAGAGAATAGCGCTTCTCCGACAGGCGGTTGACGCGGATCGGCTCGGCCAGCGAGATGGAGCGCGAGGCGCCGGAACGCTCGAAGTCGGGCGCCACCACCCAGACGTCGTCGCTCAAGTGTCGGGCGATGCGTTCCATGACGGCCAGGCCGGGGGCGTGGATGCCGTCGTCGTTGGCGATGAGGATACGGTGCTTCAAGGACTTGCCTCCCGGTTCGACCGCCCGCCCCCGGGTCGATCTGCCCGGTTGGTGCACGCGGCGGTGCCCCCGAATCATAGCGGCCCGACCCCACGGGCGATACGTGGCCTGCTCCTGAAGTCCATGGCGAATTGATACCATCCCGTCTCTTGCCCATAAAAACCCGATCGGAGGACCGCCATGACCGATGCCGTGATCGTTTCCACCGCCCGCACCGCCCTTTGCAAGTCCTGGCGCGGCGCCTTCAACATGACCCACGGTGCCACCATGGGCGGCCACGTCGTGCAGCACGCCGTGGCGCGGGCCAAGCTCGATCCGGCGGAGATCGAGGATGTCATCATGGGTTGCGCGAATCCTGAGGGCGCCACCGGCTTCAACATCGCCCGGCAGATCGCATTGCGCGCGGGTTTGCCCGTGACGACGTCGGGCATGACCGTGAACCGGTTCTGCTCCTCGGGTCTGCAGACCATCGCGCTCGCTGCGCAGCGGGTCATCGCGGGCGAGGCCGACATCTTCGTGGCGGGCGGCGTCGAATCCATCTCGTGCGTGCAGAACGAGATGAATCAGCACATGGGCAAGGAAGACTGGCTGAAGCAGCACAAGCCCGAGATCTACTGGACCATGCTGCAGACGGCCGAGACCGTTGCGAAGCGCTACAAGATCGACCGCGAAGCCCAGGACCGCTTCGGGGTGCAGAGCCAGCAGCGCGCCGCCGCATCGCGGGCTGCGGGCAGGTTCAACGACGAGATCGTGCCGATCACCGTCACCATGAAGGTGGTGGACAAGAACACCGGTCAGGAATCCACCAAGGAGACCACGGTGACGCAGGACGAAGGCATCCGCGCCGACACCACGTATGAAGGTGTTTCGCAGATCAAGCCGGCCCTGGAAGGCGGCGTGATCGCGGCGGGCAACGCGAGCCAGTTCTCCGATGGTGCTTCGGCTGCGGTCGTGATGAACGCGAAGACGGCGGAGAAGAAGGGTCTGAAGCCGCTCGGCATCTTCCGCGGCTTCGCGGTGGCCGGTTGCGAGCCGGACGAGATGGGCATCGGCCCGGTGTTCGCGATTCCGAAGCTGCTCAAGCAGACCGGTGTCAAGATGGACGACATCGGCCTGTGGGAGTTGAACGAAGCGTTCGCCGTGCAGGTCATCTATTGCCGCGACAAGCTCGGCATCCCGAACGACCGGTTGAATGTCGACGGCGGTGCGATCGCGGTGGGTCATCCCTATGGCACCACCGGCGCACGCCTCGTGGGTCACGCATTGATCGAGGGCAAGCGGCGCGGCGTCAAGTACGCGGTGGTGACGATGTGCATCGGCGGCGGCATGGGGGCGGCGGGGCTGTTCGAAGTGGTCTGATGCCCCGGTCCATGGAAGTCCGCATCGTCAACCGACGCGACCTCGATTTCATCCTCTACGAACTGCTGGAGGTCGAGGGACTGACACGGCGCGAACGCTTCCGGGATCACTCCCGGGAGACGTTCGACGCCGTGATCGACACGGCCTCGAAGATCGCCGCCGAGCAGTTCGCGCCCCATGCGCGCGCGGCGGACGAGCACGAGCCGCGTTTCGAGAACGGACGCGTAGTGATGATCCCGGAGGTGAAGCAGGCGCTCGACGCGTTCCGCGAGGCCGGGTTCATCTCGGCCAGCTTCGATGCCGAACTGGGCGGCATGCAGTTGCCGGTGACGGTCGCGCAGGCGGCGTTCGCGATCTTCAACGGCGCCAACATCGCGACCGCGGCCTACCCGTTCCTCACCATCGCGAACGCGAACCTGTTGTCGGCGTTCGGCTCGGCGGATCAGAAGCAACGCTATCTCGATCACCTGCTGTCCGGACGCTTCTACGGCACCATGTGCTTGTCGGAACCGCAGGCCGGTTCTTCGCTGTCGGACATCGTGACGCGTGCCGAGCCGCAGGCCGACGGCACCTATCGGCTCTTCGGCCAGAAGATGTGGATCTCGGGTGGCGAACACGAACTCTCAGAGAACATCGTGCATCTCGTGCTGGCCCGCATCGAGGGCGCACCGGCGGGCGTGAAAGGCATCTCGCTCTTCGTGGTGCCGAAGTTCCTGGTGAACGACGACGGGTCTCTCGGTGCGCGCAACGACGTGCAGCTCGCGGGCCTCAACCACAAGATGGGCTATCGCGGCACCACCAACTGCGTGCTGAACTTCGGAGAAGGTGCCGGCGCGATCGGGACCCTGGTGGGGGAGCCTCACAAGGGTCTCTCGTACATGTTCCACATGATGAACGAGGCGCGCGTGGGTGTCGGGCTAGGCGCGGTGATGCTGGGGTATTCCGGCTATCTCCACGCGCTCGAATACGCGCGCGAACGTTCGCAGGGTCGGCCGGTGCTGGCGAAGGACCCGACCAAGCCGCCGGTGAAGATCATCGAGCACCCCGACATCCGCCGCATGTTGCTTGCCCAGAAGGCGTACGTGGAAGGCGGTCTGGCGTTGTGTCTCTACGCTGCGCGACTGGTGGACGACGAACGCAGCGGACCGGACGAGAAGACCCGCCGCGACGCGAAGCTGCTGCTGGAGGTGCTGACGCCGATCGTCAAGGCGTGGCCATCGCAGTGGTGCCTGGCGGCGAACGATCTCGCGATCCAGGTGCACGGCGGTTACGGCTACACGCGTGAGTATCCCGTCGAGCGGTTGTATCGCGACAACCGCCTGAACCCGATCCACGAGGGCACGAACGGCATCCAGGCGCTCGACCTGATGGGCCGCAAGGTGGGCATGGACGACGGCATGGCGATCCAGTTGCTGGCGCGTGATATCGATCGCACTGCCCGTGAAGCGAAAGGATGCGAGTCGGCCGAACTGCGTCGCTGCGGCGAGAAGCTGACCGACGCCTTCGCGAACGTTATGGAAGTGGTGCGCAACTCGCTTTGCGCCACCGACAAGGGGCATGCCGAGATGGCACTCGCCAACGCCCATGTGTTCCTGGAGATGACCGGCCACGTGGTGGTGGCGTGGATGTGGCTGCGACAGGCATTGGTCGCGGTGAAGCATGTGGGTACCGATCCAGGACCCGAGCAGGATTTCTATCAGGGCAAGTTGCAGGCTTGCAGCTATTTCTTCCGCTGGGAACTGCCCAAGACGGATCACTGGTTCCAACTCGTGAACGACCTCGATCCGACGTGTCTGGAGATGCAGGATGGGTGGTTCTAGGCGCGGTGCACCGTCGGCTGCGCCGGGCTCGTCGCGGTCCTTGCGGGAACGCCTCATCCGCAAGCACTATTCCCGTTGGTAGCAATAGCGACAGGTCCACACAGAGGTCACAGCGATGTCCGTGCAACCCAAGCCCCAAATGACAGTTGCGGAGTATCTCGCGTTCGAGCTCGAGACTTCCCAGAAGCACGAGTATTTCAAGGGCGAAATCTACGCGATGGGTGGAGCAAGTTTCTCCCATGGCCTGCTCACGGGCAATCTGGTTTCGGCGCTGCACGCACGACTCCGCGGCAAACCTTGTCGAGTCGTCCCTGCCGACTTGAGGGTCAAGGTGAGCCCGACCGGGCTCCACACCTACCCCGATGTGGTGGTGGTCTGCGGCGAACCGAAGCTGGAGCAACCGGGCGACACGCTACTCAATCCAAAACTGATCATCGAGGTACTCTCGGAGAGCACGGAACGCAAGGATCGCGGTTGGAAATTCGAACAGTATCAAACGATCGAGACCCTCACTGACTATCTGCTGGTGGCGCAAGACACCCCCCGTCTTGAACTCTTCACGCGGCAGACCGACGGCCGCTGGCTTTACGTTGCCGAGAACCGCATCGAGGCGAGCGTCATGATGCCTTCCATCGAGTGCGAATTGAAGCTCGCCGATGTGTACGAGAAGGTCGAAGGGTTGAGGGAGCCCGAAAGGGCATATCGGGCTTGAGTGAGTCGGGCGTGCCTATGTGTCCGGGCTCCGCGGTCGGTCGCGGAGGTCGGTCTCACGCCACACATTGAACGCGAGGTAACCAAGTGAGAACGCTCCAATTGTTCAACCTCACCGACAGGATCGCCCTGGTGACCGGTGGCTCCCGCGGCCTGGGCCTGCAGATGGCTGAAGCACTCGGCGAGATGGGCGCGAAGGTGGCAATCACCGCACGCAAGGCGAACGAGCTCGAAGCGGCTCAGGTGCACCTGAAGGGAATGGGTATCGACGTGCTGACCCATGCCTGTGACCTGTCGGATCCCGCCGCCGCCGAGCCGCTGCTCGACAAGGTGGTGTCGCAGTGGGGTACGCTCGACATCCTGATCAACAATGCCGGTGCGACCTGGGGTGCTCCGGCCGAGGATCATCCGCTCGATGCTTGGCAGAAGGTGATCAATCTCAACCTGACTGCGATGTTCGTCCTGTCGCAGCTGGCCGGGAAGAAGGTGATGATCCCGCGCAAGGCCGGGAAGATCATCAACATCGCGTCCATCGCCGGTTACTCCGGCACCGATCCGCACTTCATGCCGACCATCGCTTACAACACCAGCAAGGCGGGCGTGATCAATTTCACCAAGTCGCTGGCGGTCGAGTGGGCGCGCTACGGGATCCACGTGAACGGCATCGCTCCCGGTGTGTTCCCCAGCAAGATGTCGAAGGGCATGATCGACCGGGCGGAGCAGTACATCCTCGACCACACGCCCATGCGGCGCATGGGGACGGATCAGGATCTCAAGGGCGTCACCGTGCTGCTGGCTTCGCGAGCGTCGGACTTCATGACCGGCGTGACGATCCCGGTCGACGGCGGCTTTGCAGCGTTGTAGGAGACGGCCATGGCGCGCAGCGGCTTCGACATCAACATCCCGTACGCCGAGTATCTGGGTATTCGGCATGTTGCCCACGAGCCGGGGCACGTGACGGCTGCGCTCACCATCCAGGCCGAGCTGCAGAACAGCTGGCACGTGGCCCATGGCGGCGCGATCATGTCGCTGCTCGACGTGACCTGCGGCATGAGCGCCAAGTCGCTCGACTCGCATGCGAATGGCGCCACCACGGTGGAGCTCAAGGTGAACTTCCTCGCATCCGCCACCGGCGAAGTGATCGCCGAGGGCTACGCCCGCAAGGCCGGGCGTTCGCTGGTGTTCGTCGAAGGTGAAGTTCGCGATGCCGCCGGCCATGTGCTCGCCAAGGCCACCGGCACATTCAAGCTCCGTTACCCCACCTCCCACCACTAGATGGCACTCGATCCCCAAGCCCAAGCGATCCTGGAGGCGGTCAAGGCCGCCGGTCTTCCCGACATGTGGCAGCTCACACCCGACCAGGCTCGCGAGCAGTACAAGCTCCGCATCAAGAAGCTCGATGCGAAGAACGAACCGATCCACGGCGTCGAGACCTTGCGCATCGACGTGGCCGACCGGGCTCTGCGCATCCGCGTCTACAAGCCGCGCGAAGTGATGATCGGCGAGCGGCTGCCGGCCCTGCTGTGGTTCCACGGCGGCGGCTTCGTGATCGGCGATCTCGACACCCACGATTCAGCTTGCCGGCGCATTGCGCGGCTAGCGGAATGTATCGTGGTGGCGGTCGATTACCGGCTTGCGCCGGAATCCAAATTCCCGGCGGCGGCCGACGATTGCATGGCGGCGTTGAGATGGGTGGCGCTGCATGGCGAACGCCTCGGCGTCGATGCCGAACGCCTCGCGGTGGGCGGCGACAGCGCGGGCGGAAACCTCGCCGCCGTGTGCGCCCTCGTTGCGCGCAACGAAGGGTTTCCGAAGCTACGACTGCAACTGCTCATCTACCCGTGCGTCGCGCCGGAACCGGAACTGCCCTCGCACTACAAGTTCGCCGAGGGCTACCTGCTCACGCGCAAGAGCATGACGTGGTTCTATGCGCAGTACCTGCGTTCGTCGAAGGATACGCAGGACTTCCGCTTTGCTCCCCTGATCGCCGACGATCTCAGCAACCTGGCTCCGGCCTTCGTGCTCGTGGCGGGTTACGATCCACTACGCGACGAAGGTGTTCAGTACGCGGCACGGCTCATCGAAGCGGGTAACCGTGTGACTCTGGTCAACTACGAGGGCATGATCCACGGCTTCCTATTGATGCTGGGTGCCGTGGATGCTGCGAATCGCGCTGCGCAGCAAGCAGCGAGTGCTTTGAAGAGGGCGTTTGCACCGTAGCTTCGTCTTGCGCGTAGCGGGGCGGCGCAGTGAATTCGATGTGGTGATTGAATGCAAGACCCAAAAATCGATTGACAGGGGATGATGCGGCGAACGCATTGAAGCGCGCGTTCGCCGCCCCATGGGGATCAGGCCCTGTCCAGCCCCGCCTGTGCCCGTGCCTTGACCGCGAAGTCTTCCTCCGGCGAGTAGACCAGGCTCTTGCGGCCCACCAGCGCGAAGTAGATCACGCCCACGGCGTACCAGATCGCGACCCCGATCACGCCGCCGCGGTAGGTCGGGTCCTGGAACTGCATGAATAGCGTGACCGCCGCGATGATCACCACGATCCAGCCGCCCACCACGCCGAACGGACTGCGATAGGGCCGCTCGATGTTCGGCAGTTTGCTGCGCAACAGGATGAACGCGATCGCCTGCAGCGCGTACGAGATCATGGCGCCGAACACCGCCATGTTGAGGAGTTGAGCGCCGATGAAGGCGCCGGCCCCTTCGCCCTTGATCAGGTACACCGACATCATCACCGCGAAGCCCAGCACCGCGCCGGTGATCAGCGCGATATGCGGCACCTTGCGCGTGCCGTGGGTTTCCGACAGCTTCGACGGGAAGTAGCCCGCACGCGACAGCGAATAGATCTGCCGACCGAACGCGAAGATGATGGTGTGGAAGCTCGCGATCAGGCCGATCACCGCGCATAGCGAAAGCAGCTTCGCGGCACCGGTGCCGTACAGCGCACGGAAGCCGTCCAGCAGCGGCTCACCCGAACTGCCCAGATAGAAGGCGCCGCTCGCCACCGGGTCTCCACCCTTCACCGGGATGCTCGAGTTGAGGAACAGCACCATGAACGCGGAGAAGAGCAGGGTGGCGATGCCGAGCAGCAGACCCTTCGGCATGTCGCGCTTCGGATCGTGCGATTCTTCCGCGGCGAGCGGCAACTGCTCGATGGCGAGGTAGAGCCACACCGCGAACGGCATGGCTGCGAGGATGCCCTTCACCCCCAGCGGCAGGAATGCACCGCCGCCCTCCGCCAGCTCGACGATGCCACCATCGTCCCCCACGCCGATGTTGAGCGCCCAGCGCGAGAAGTCGAGCTGTCCGGAGAAGATGGCGCTCACCCAGAAGACCGCCAGCACCGCCAGCGCCAGCACGGTCACGAGTACCGACACCTTGAACGAGAGTTCCACGCCGATCAGGTTGAGGCCCACGAACAGGATGTACATGCCGATCCACCACAAGGGCTGGATCGACTCCGGCGTCTCGAAGATGCCACCCAGGTACGCGCCGATGAAGAACACGATCACCGCCGGCGTCAGCACGTACTCGATGTTCTCCGCGAGTCCGGTCACGAACCCACCCCAGGGTCCCATGGCGCTGCGCGCGAACGAATAGGCTCCGCCCGTGTGCGGCAATGCCGGCGACATTTCCGCCAGGCAGAAGCAGAGCAGCACGTACATGAGGCCGATGATGAGCGCGGCGAAGAACAACCCGCCGAACCCACCCGCTGCCAGCCCGAAGTTCCAGCCGGAGAAGTGCCCCGAGATCACCGCGCCCACCCCCAGGGCCCACAGCGACCACACGCGTGCATGCTTGCGCAGTTCGCGCTTGGCGAAATAGTCGGTGCCCGCCTCGTGGTACTCGACGTTGCCTACTTTTCTCTTTTCCATCTTCCATAGTCTCCTGTATGGGTTGGAACAGATCCGGCTGTGGCTTGTTCGGGCTTGTAGACCGCCACTCGATGGGACCGCCCGGGAGTATGGGTGAATGCCCCTGTCCTGGGCAACCGCCGGCATGGCGCGAGGGTATGATCTGCGCGGAAGACCGATAATCGCGAGGAAGGGGAGAGAATGGGCACGCTGTCGGGAAAGGTGGCCTGGGTGACCGGGGCCGGGACAGGGATCGGGTTGGCGGGCGCGCAGGCGCTCGCGGACGCCGGCGCCACGGTAGTGATGTCGGGCCGGCGCGCCAACGTGCTGGAAGCCGAAGCCGCCAAGCTGAAGGCGAGGGGCGCGCGGATCGAGACCGAAACGCTCGACGTGAGCGATGCGGATGCCGTAGCCGGGGTGGCGAGGGCGATCCTCGGTCGCCATGGGCGGGTCGACATCCTCGTGAACAGCGCCGGCCTCAACGTGCCGACGCGCTTCTGGAAGAACCAGACGATTCCGGGTTGGAACGAGGTGATCCGCATCAATCTGGACGGCAGCTACTACTGCATCGCGGCCGTGCTGCCCTCCATGCGCGAGCGCAAGGACGGCCTGGTGATCAACATCTCGTCCTGGTCTGGGCGCTTCGACACCTACATGACCGGGCCGGCCTACAACGCCGCCAAACATGCTGTGATCGCCATGACCGCCCACCTCAATCAGGAAGAGTGTATCAACGGCATCCGCGCCTGTGCCGTGTGCCCTGCGGAAGTGGCCACGCCGATCATGGACAAGCGGCCGATTCCGCCTTCGGCGGAAGACCGCGCCAAGATGCTGCAGCCCGACGATCTCGGCCGCACCATCCGCTTCGTGGCCGAGATGCCGCCTCATGCCTGCGTCAACGAGATCCTGATCAGTCCCACGTGGAACCGGATCTTCCTGGGCGCATCAGACTTGAAACGCACCTGAAGGCGGACGAATTCGACTGAAGGAGGGCGCACCATGAGCAGGACACTGTTCCGGAACGTCAACATTCTCGATTGCACCGGCGCGCCGCCGTACGCGGGCTCGGTGTTGATCGATGGCAATCGCATCAAGGCCGTGGCCCCGCAGGGCAGTGCCATCGCCACCGATGGCGCGGCGGTCGTGGATGGCATGGGTGCCACCCTGATGCCGGGTCTCATCGAATCGCACTCGCATCTCACGTTTCTCGATACGCCCGATCTGGAATCCCTGGGCTTCGTGCCGCCGGAGGAGCACATCCTGCGCTCGGTGAAGAACGCCAGGAAGATCCTCGATCAGGGGTTCACCGCTTGCAACAGCGCGGCGGCGGCGAAGGCGCGGCTGGACATCGTGCTGCGCAATGCGATCGACGCCGGTGATTTCCCGGGGCCACGCACGCGCGCGGCAAGCCCGGAGCTCGCACCCACCGCAGGGCTCGGCGACGTGCGTCTGCGTCATATGCATCGCGAGACCTTCGCCATCATCTGCGACGGCGCGGACGAGTTCCGCAAGACCGCCCGCGAGATGGTGCGCGAGGGTGTCGACACGCTGAAGATCAATCCTTCCGGCGACGAATTCGTGCCCCACGCGCGGGCGCATCAGACCGTGATGACGGAGGCGGAGATCGCCGCCGTGTGCGAAGTGGCGCACATGCACGACAAGCGCGTAGCCGCCCATTGCCGCAGCGCGAAATCGGTGAAGCTCGCCCTCAAGCATGGCGTGAAGGTGATCTATCACGCGACGCTGGTGGACGACGAAGCCTGTGCGCAGCTCGAGGCGGCAAAGGACTGGTGCTTCGTCGCGCCGACGCTCGGCATCAACTACACGACTCTGAACGAGGCCGGCAAATGGGGCCTCACGACCGAGATCGCGGAGAGCATGGGCGTGCGCCGCGAACTCGAGACCGGCATCCGCAACATGAAAGAACTGAAGCGTCGCGGCGTGCGCATCCTGCCGGGTGGCGACTACGGCTTCGCGTGGAATCCCATCGGCACCAATGCCCGGGACATCGAGCACTTCGTGAACCTGCTCGGCTTCTCACCGATGGAGGCGATCCTCTCGGCGACCAAGCTGGGTGGCGAGATCATGATGCTGGAGAACGAGCTCGGTCAGGTGAAGCCCGGCTTCCTTGCGGACCTGCTCCTGGTGGACGGCAATCCGCTCGCGAACGTCGCGATCCTGCAGGACGCGAACAAGCTGCTTGCGATCATGAAGGACGGTGTGTTCCACAAGGCGCCGATCGGACGGCAAGAGGCGCAGCGGCAGTCGGCTTGAAGCGCTGGCCCCCATCCCAACCTTCCCCCACCGCAGGTGGGGGAAGGGGTGTACGTCCCCTCCCCCGGCGCAGCCGGGGGAGGGCTAGGGGGGGGGCGGCGACGCGCGCACAATGCCAACTTCGTTCATCTATCGCTTGTCGCGATCGCCGTGCAACGCGTCCTCTACACCAACATCGCCATCCTCGACGGCACCGGCACGCCGCCGTACCCGGGCAGCGTACTGGTGGAGGGTGAGCGCATCGCTCGCGTATCGCGTGATGTCGTAGACCCGGCCGGCGCGCGGGTCGTGGACGGCGAGGGCGGCACGCTGATGCCTGGCCTCGTGGAAGCCCACGCGCATCTGACCTTCCTCGACATGGCGCGCTCGATCGATCTCGGCTTCGTTCCGCCGGAAGAGCACATGCTGCGGACCGCGACCAACGCGCGGCGCTTGCTGGATGCCGGATTCACCAGTTGCGCCAGTGCGGCTTCGTCCAAACCGCGGCTGGACGTGGCGCTGCGCAACGCCATCGACAGCGGCGATGTGATCGGCCCGCGCACGCTCGCGGCCAGCCCGGAGATGACCGTCACCGCCGGTCTCGGTGACGTCCGGCTGAGCCACCTCTATCGCCAGAACTTCGCCGAAGTCCTCGACGGCGAGTCCGAGTTCCGCCGCTTCGCCCGGGAGATGGTGCGCGAAGGTGTCGACACGCTGAAGATCAACATCTCCGGTGACGCCGGCACCGTCGCTTCGCCTTCACGTGCCACGGTGATGACGGAAGCGGAAGTCGAGGCGGTCTGCGATGTCGCACATGCGCACGGCAAGCGCGTAGCGGCCCATTGCCGCAACGATGCATCGATCCGCATGGCGCTGCGCCACGGCGTGACCATCCTGTTCCACGCGAACCTGATCGACGATGACACTTGCGCTGCGATCGAGGCCGAGAAGGCAAGGGTCTTCGTCGCGCCGACGCTGGGCCACACCTACACGACGCTCAACGAGGCTGCATCCTGGGGCATCACCACGGCCATGGGCAGGGAGCGCGGTCTCGACCGGGAGCTCGAGCGCGGCATCGACAACATGAAGAACCTCAAGCGCCGCGGCGTGCGCGTGCTGCCGGGCGGCGACTACGGCTTCGCTTGGAACCCCAACGGCACCAACGCCCGCGACCTCGAACACTTCGTGAACCTGCTGGGGTTCACGCCGATGGAGGCCATCGTCGCCGCGACCTGCCTCGGCGGTGAACTGATGATGAAAGCCGACGAACTCGGACAGATCAAACCGGGCTTCATCGCCGACCTGCTGCTGGTGGACGGCGACCCGCTTGCGGACATCTCGATCCTTCGCGAAAAGACCAGGCTGCGCGCGATCATGCGCGGCGGCGCCTTCCACAAGGCGCCCGCCTGACACCCGTCAGTCGTGGTCGAACATCGCGCGCCATGCGGTGAGCGCGGTCGAGGGTCCGTCCGTATGCAGCAGCTGTCGCAGCGCGACGCGGCGGCTCAGACGCTGCACACGCGTGTAGTGCAAGCTGTCCTGCGGCGGATCGCCGGCACGCACGGCCGCGATGGTCTCCGCCTTTGCCGTGCGGCATGCCGGATCGCCGTGCGCAGCGAAGATCGACTGGAATGCCGCATGGCGAGCCGCATCGAAGGCGACCCGGTGTCCATGCTCGTCGTGGATGGCACTTGCCGGAAAGATCTCGGCGCTGGGCACCATGCCCTCCGGCAGCGGTACCGTGGCCGCGTGGGTGCGGCGGTGTTTGAGGAGATCGGGCAGCACGTGCGTGTGCGGCCCGTCCGGTGTGCGGCCGTCGGGCTTCGGGATCGGCGTGCGCACCTCGAGACGACCGAGGCGCGAGACGAAGACCCGCGTCGGGCTCGCCGCGGCGAGATCGGGCATCAGTCCTGATTCCAGCAGCGGTCGACCCAAGGCGGCACGCAGTGCCTTGAGCATCGCGGGATCATCGACACGAATGCATGCATCGCAATGCGGTGCGCCGATGCCGAGATCGAACAGCGCCGCTGTGCGGGCGCTTCGGTCCAGGGCATCACGATCCGGTCCGAGCTCGGTGATCGTGGTGCGCCGGCCCATGGCACCGGCGTCGGATGCGAGGCACAGCGCAACGCCGTGGGTCCACGAATCACCGGCCGTGGGCCGTTCCCACGCGACGATCCGCACGCCGTTCGAAGGCTGCACCCGGATGCCACCGCGCGCCGTGAGTGCGCCGTCGGCGGACAGATCGACCGGCTCGTCCGGATCTCGATGGAACTCCGCGATGGCGCCGAACGTGCCGATGGCCCAGCTCGTCTGTGGATCGTGCAGATGGCGGGCGACGAGGTCGGCGGCGGTCATGGCGATGGGAACGGATGTATGCACGCCATTATGCAACTGCCGCGCGCACTCGAGAGGCGCTGCACATACCCGGTAGACTCCGAACTTTTTCGCGCACCATCGCCGGTACCCATGGCCGATCTGACCGCCTGCATCGAATTCGCCCGCTCCCAAGAAGTGCCCTGGCCGCGCGATCCGGCCGCCGATCCGACGAAGTGGGGCGTGCATCACGACGATCCGCCGCCGTTCAATCGCCTGCGCGGTCCGGTACACGCGCGCGGGCCGGTGTCCGGCGTGATCCTGCGCGGCGGCAAGGAGCTCGCGGCGTGGGGCGAGCCCGATCGCGCCGACCTCACCTTCAGCGTCGCGAAGACCTATCTCGCGCTGCTCGCCGGTGTGGCGCATGGGCGTGGCCTGATGCCTGATCCGTATGAGCCGGTGGTCGAGCGGGTGAAGGGCATCGGTTTCGAGTCGGCCCACAACCGCACCATCACGTGGGCTCATCTGCTGGAACAGACCAGCGAGTGGGAGGGCACGTGCTTCGGCATCCCGGATACCGTGGATCGCTATCGCACCGTGGCGCACGATCCGAAGCCTCCGGCGGGGCGCAAAGGCGACGCGCGGCCGCTGCAGACACCCGGCACCTACTGGGAATACAACGACGTCCGCATCAACCAGCTCTCACTGGCTTTGCTGCATCTGTTCGGCGCACCGCTGCCCGAAGTGTTTCGCGAAGCGATCACGCAGCCCATCGGCGCGAGCGACGACTGGCGCTGGGTGGGATACGACGACGCCTGGATCGAGATCCCGCAGGCCGGCGGCGGTACGCGCCGGGTGCAGTCGGTGCCGGGCGGCACGCACTGGGGGGCAGGTGTTTCCATCAGCGCGCGTGACCAGGCGCGCATCGCGCAACTGATGCTCGATGGCGGGCGTCACGGCGCGACGCAACTGCTGCCGGCGGGTTGGACACAGCGGATGATGCAGCCGTGTGCGCTGGCGCGGTTCTACGGCTGGCTGATGTGGCTCAACACCGACGGCACCGTGTTTCCTGGGGCGTCGAGGCGCGCGGCGTTCATGGTGGGCGCCGGCGGGCACTACATCGGCATCGAGCCGGAACTCGATATGGTGCTTGCGGTGCGATGGATCGACCCGGCGCATGCGCCGGCGTTCATCGGCCAGGTGGTTCAGGCGCTGGCCAGCGCAAAGAACTGACGCTGCTGCTTGGCGCCATCCGGCTCCGACAGCCGGCAGAAGAGGGTTGGCCTCAAGCGGTGTGACCGCCGGCCGGCGTCCCGGGAGCGAGGAGGTACGACCCTCGTTCCCGGTGCGCGATGCCGTTCAAGCCAGCGAGGCGCCGATGCTCACACCCACCGCGATGAGCGCGAAGGACACGAGGACACGGGCGGCGACGCTGCGGGCCACGGTGGCAGCTACGGGGGAGGAGTACGGGGTGCCGAGCGTTTCGAGAAGGATCGGCGACGACTGAGCGATGTGAAACATTTGGCTGCTCCTGAAGTTGGAAAGGGGTGCGGCTACGGCCTACGGTCCCTCCTCCCTCCAGTCTTGAGTGCCTGTTGTTGTAACCGCCGCTGCACTTGATGCGTAATTTATGCTTGACTAGTCCGGTTGAGAACTGCTAGGACCGGCATGATGGGTATTCCGAAAAACCCATAAGCTGTCACAATCGATGGTAGGCTGTGCGAATGGACTTCATCCAGCGCATGCGCCTGTTCCAGAGGGCGGCCGAAACCCACAGCTTTTCCGCCGTCGCTCGGGAGCTCGACACCACCCAGCCGACGGTCAGCAAGCAGATCGCCCTGCTCGAGCGGGAGCTCGGTGTCGCGCTGTTCCAGCGCACCACCGTCGGCCTGCGCCTGACCGATGCCGGGCAGCAGTTCTATGAGCGGGCGCGCGGCCTGCTGGACGAACTGGCCTCGCTCAAGGCCACGCTGGGGCGCGAGCCGGGCCGGCCGGTGGGTCGGCTGCGCGTGGCCTGTCCGACCACTTTCGGTCAGGCGTACCTGTCGAAGATGCTGATCGATCTCGTGCAGCAGCACCCGGCGCTCAACGTCGAGTTCCTCCTGAGCGACCGCTGGTTCGACGTGGCGGAAGAGGGCATCGACGTGTCGATCCGGATCGGCCCGCTGCCGGATGCCCGCATGGTCGCGCACAAGCTGGGGACCAGTACTCAGGTGTGCGTGGCTTCGCCCGAGTACTTGAAGGCCCAAGGTGAACCGAAGCACGCGCGCGAACTCGCGCAGCATCGCTGCCTCGTCAACGTGTTCCTGTCGCCGGACGATCGCTGGACCTTCAGTGGACCCGACGGCGCCACCAGCGTCCAGGTGCAGGGGAATTTCCGCACCAACAACATCGAGACCATCCGTGCCGCGGTGCTGGCCGGCAACGGCATCGCCGTCGGTGCGCTATGGCTGTACTACGACGACATCGCGAACGGGCGCGTGAAGCAGATCCTGCGGAGCTTCGTGCCGGCCGCGCTCGACATCTACGCGCTGCATGCGCCGGGTGTGCGTCAACCAGCCAAGGTCACGGAGTTGCTCAAGCTGCTGGCGCAGCGCATTCCGCAGATCAAGGAGCTCGGGACACCGCCGCGGCCGCGGAAGAGTTAGGTCGAGATGTACATCCCCTCCCCCGCGAGCAGCGCGGGGGAGGGTTAGGGTGGGGGCAAACGGTCGTGAGTGATGTGGCCGCTGCATGCCCCCATCCCAACCTTCCCCCACCTTCGGTGGGGGAAGGAGTGCATATGGTTACGGCGCCGGGAAGCAGACGGTAGCGCCGTCAGTGATATCGCTTCACCATGTCATCCAGCGGCACCGCCTTGATCTTCGGCGCCTGCCCCGCGCAACCGAATGCCTCCAACCGCGCCTTGCAGATGCCGCGCGCGGCCTTCCTCGCTTCGATCAGCGCCTTGCGCGGATCGAATTCGCTTGGCTGTTCGGCGAAGACCTTGCGCATCGCGCCGGTCATGGCGAGACGGATGTCGGTGTCGATGTTGACCTTGCGCACGCCGGTCTTGATGCCGCGCTGGATCTCCTCCACCGGCACACCGTAGGTTTCCTTGATGTCGCCGCCGTACTTGCGGATGATCGCGAGCCATTCCTGCGGCACGCTCGACGAGCCGTGCATCACCAGGTGGGTGTTCGGGATCTTCGCGTGGATCGCGGCAATGCGGTCCATGGCGAGGATGTCGCCGGTGGGCTTGCGCGTGAACTTGTAGGCGCCGTGGCTGGTGCCGATGGCGATGGCGAGCGCATCGACGCCGGTCTTCTCCACGAAGTCCTTGGCCTGATCCGGATCGGTCAGCAGCATGTCGTGGGTCAGCTTGCCTTCGGCACCGACGCCGTCCTCTTCGCCGGCCTCGCCGGTCTCGAGCGAACCCAGGCAGCCCAGCTCGCCTTCGACCGACACACCGACCGGATGCGCAGCTTCGCACACGCGGCGCGTGACGGCGACGTTGTAGTCGTAGGTGGCCGGCGTCTTCATGTCCTCCTTGAGCGACCCGTCCATCATCACGCTGGTGAAGCCCGAGCGGATCGACTGCTGGCAGACCGCCGGCGATGCACCGTGATCCTGGTGCAGCACGATCGGAATGTCCGGATATGCCTCCACCGCCGCGAGCACCATGTGCCGCAGGAACGGCTCGCCGGCGTACTTCCGGGCGCCGGCGGAGGCCTGCAGGATCACCGGAGACCGGGTCTCCTGCGCGGCTTCCATGATCGCCTGGATCTGCTCGAGGTTGTTGACGTTGAACGCCGGCACGCCGTAGCCGTTCTCGGCGGCGTGGTCCAGCAGTTGACGAAGGGAGATGAGGGCCATGGCGGTTCTTTCTGGAGTGGGATCGGTCCGGTCGCTATTGTCCACGTCATGTCGCCGAAACGGGAGCTTCCGCGTCGACGGCCTGGAGCCAGTATTCGACGTCTTCTAGGCTCACTGATTCATCGTTTGCCGCGCCTCGGGGCAGGGCGGGCCGCCAGCCGTTGCGCCGGTCTAGGCCCGGCCCGACAGCCAGCGCGCCTTGCACTGCGCTGTCCGCGAAGTACGCGCTGCGCGTGATCAGCACCGGGATGTCCAGGGCGAGCGCCGCAGCCGATCCGTTCGGGGAATCCTCGATGGCGACGGCCTCGTACGACTGCACGTCGAGGATCTCGAGCGCCCGCAGGTAGACCTCGGGATCGGGCTTCTTGCGCTGCACGTCCCCGCCGCAGACGACGGCGGCGAACCATTCGCTCCAGCGATCGCCCAGCTGCACGCGCAGGAGGGCATCGACGTTGGCGCGACTGGTGGTGGTCGCAATGGCCATGCGCACATCGCGGGCGCGGCATTCCTGCATCAGGGTAGCCACACCTTCGCGCAAGGGAATGGCACCCGAGCGAACGAACTCGCCATAGAGTTCGTTCTTCCGCTCGTGCAGCGCGCGGGCGAGCGCCTCGCGGTCCCCGGAGCTCGTCGGACTCGCCTCACGCAGGTTCATGTCGTAGAGGATGCGCTCGCGTCCGCCGGTGATCCGCAGCAGCGAGCCGTAGTGCGCCTCGTCCCAATGCCACGGCAGGCCCCACGCTTCGAAAGCGGCGTTGAAGGCGACGCGATGACCGTCGCGTTCGGTCTCGGCCAATGTGCCGTCCACGTCCCACAGGAGCGCCTTCAACATGGGCATGGGTGGTTCGTCACGCCGCTCGCGCCGCCAGCACGTGCTCGGCGACGTGCAGCAGCCCGGGGAAGATCTTCTGGGGTTGGGCGTCGGTGATCGGGGACCCGGCGTTGTAGCCGTAGGGCACGGCCCAGGCCGCGACGCCGGCGTTGCGCGCCGCCTCCACGTCGGTGCGGGAGTCGCCCACGTGCGCCGTGCGGCGCACGTCGCCATTGAGCTTGCTCACCACGTGACGCAGCACGCTGGCGTGGGGCTTCTTCTCCGGGAGCGAATCGCCGCCGATGGTGAGATCGAAGTAGCGGTCGAGGTCCGTCACCTGCAGCACGCGCAGGGCGTGACGCGTTTCCTTGTTGGTGACGCATGCGAGCTTCACGCCGGCGGTCGTGAGCTTCGTCAGCGCTTCGTGCGCCCCTTCGTAGGGCTGCGCCATGGTGCCGGTGGTGTCGCCGTAGTGGCGGTCCAGCGTTTCGAGCACCGCGTCGATGCGCACGCGGTCGGCGAGGCCCGGTTGCTCCAGGAACACTTTCGCGAGCAGCTTGATCATCAGCTCGCGCAGCCCGTGGCCGATGAGCAGAGTGATCTCGGGGACGGGACGGCGTGCGATTCCGTGGGATTCGAGCGCCCGGTTGGCGGCCTCGGCGATCTCGCCGGCGGTGTCCACCAGGGTGCCGTCGAGATCGAAACTCACGATGTCGTAACTCATCCTCAACGGCTCGACGGGGCGAGACTCCTTTCCTGTGCAACGTGTTGTCCTACCAGCTCGGCGAGGCGCTCCGCCGTAAGCCCGAAGTGTTCGTAGACCTTCGGTCCGGGCGCGGACTCGCCGAACGTATCCACGCCCAGGGCCGCGACACAGCCGTACTGACCCCACCAGCGCGTGACTCCCGCTTCGACGCCGATACGCGGCATTCCGTTCCCCAGAATTGTTTCACGCCAGGCCCGATCCTGCCGATCGAACACCGTCGTCGAGGGCAGCGATACTACGCGCACCGGAACGTTGCGTGAGTCGAGCAGCTGCTGCGCGGCGATTGCAAGCGACACTTCCGAACCGGTGGCGAGGATCGCGGCGACGGCGTTCGGGCGATCGCTCAGCACGTAGCCGCCGCGGCGGATCTCCAGCACCTGTTCGGGCGTGCGCGTTTGCGCCGGAAGATTCTGGCGCGAGAGCAGCAGGGCGGCCGGTCGTTCCCGCTGCGCAAGGGCCTGAGTCCACGCGACCGCGGTCTCGGCGGCGTCGCAAGGACGCCACACATCGAGATTGGGGATGAGCCGAAGACTCGCCGCGTGTTCCACAGCCTGGTGCGTGGGACCGTCTTCGCCCAATCCGATGGAGTCGTGGGTGAAGACATGCACGACCCGCAGCTTCATCAGGGCCGCCATGCGGATCGCGTTGCGGCTGTAGTCGCTGAATGTCAGGAAAGTGCCGCCGTAGGGAATGAAGCCGCCGTGCAGCGCGATGCCGTTCATGATCGCCGCCATCCCGAACTCGCGCACGCCGTAGTTGATATGGCGTCCGCCTTTCTCACCGCCGCGTACGGCACCGCAGCCGGGGAAGTCGGTCAGGTTCGAGCCGGTGAGGTCTGCGCTGCCGCCCAGCAGCTCCGGCACCTTCGGTGCCACCAGGGCGAGCAGCTGCTGCGACGCTTTGCGCGAGGCCATGGTCTCGCGCGACTGACCGAACGCAGCCATGGCGGCGATCAGCGTTTCCTCGAAATCGCGCGGCAGGTCGCCGGCCATGCGACGCTCGAACTCGTGGGCGAGCACCGGATGCGTGTTGCGGTAGGCGGCGAAACGTGCGCGCCATTCCACTTCGCGGGCAGCGCCGCGTTCACGTGCGTTCCACCTCGCCGCGACGGCGGCAGGGATCTCGAACGGACCATGAGGCCAATCGAGTTCGCGGCGGGATTGCTCCACCTCCTCTGCGCCGAGTGGCTCCCCGTGCGCCTTTGCAGTGCCGCCGCGGTTGGGTGAACCCTTGCCGATGGTGGTGCGGCAGACGATCAGCGTCGGGCGATCGGTGCTCTGCTTCGCATGCTCGATGGCGTTGCTCAGCACGATCGCGTCGTGCCCGTCGACCGGTCCGATCACGTTCCAGCCGTAGGCCGCAAAGCGTGCGGAGGTGTCGTCGGCGAACCAGCCGTCGACAGCGCCGTCGATGGAGATGCCGTTGTCGTCGTAGAGCGCGATCAGCTTGTGGAGCTTCCACACCCCGGCCAGCGCACAGGCTTCGTGGCTGATGCCTTCCATGAGGCAGCCGTCACCGAGGAAGACGTAGGTGCGATGGTCGACGATGTTGTGCCCCGGCCGGTTGAACTCGTCGGCCAGCAGCTTCTCCGCGAGCGCCATGCCCACGGCGTTGGTGATGCCCTGGCCCAGCGGACCAGTGGTGGTCTCCACGCCCGGCGTGAGTCCGTGCTCTGGGTGGCCCGGTGTGCGGCTGTGCAGCTGACGGAAGCGCTTCAGTTCCTCGAGCGGCAGCTCGTAACCCGTGAGGTGGAGCAACGCATACAGCAGCATCGATGCGTGGCCGTTCGAAAGCACGAAGCGATCGCGATCGGCCCAGCGCGGATTCGCCGGGTTGTGGCGCAAGTGGTTGTGCCAGAGTGCCACCGCCATCTCCGCCATGCCCATCGGGGCACCCGGGTGGCCGGAGTTGGCCTGCTGCACGGCGTCCATGGCGAGCGCACGGATCGCGTTCGCCATCTCGTTGCGTTTGCCGTTGTCGGGGCGGAGGACGCGGGTGGTGGAGGCGGAGGTCATGGGATGCTCGGTGGGGTATCGATCAGCACAATCGAGGGGACGCGCGTTGCATGCCCCCATCCCAACGTTCCCCCAGCAAAGCTGGGGGGAGGGTTAGGGTGGGGGCCAAGCGCCGATCGCCAGCCACAGCCCTCATGGAAGCGCCGCAGCTCACAACACCCCCACCGCCCGCTTGCGCCGTTCCATCATCCGCCAGATGAACGGCGTGAAGATGAGCTGCATCGCGAGGTCCATCTTGCCGCCGGGCACCACGATGGTGTTGGCACGCGACATGAACGAGTCGTGCACCATCGACAGCAGGTAGGGGAAGTCGATGCCCTTCGGATTGGCGAAGCGGATGACGCAGAGGCTTTCCGAAGCCGCAGGGATGTCGCGCGCGATGAACGGGTTCGACGTGTCCACCACCGGCACGCGCTGGAAGTTGACGTGCGTGTGGGCGAACTGCGGGCAGATGTAGTGCACGTAGTCGGGCATGCGGCGCAGGATCGTGTCGGTGACCGCTTCCGCCGAGTAGCCCCGCACGTGCTTGTCGCGCCACAGCTTCTGGATCCACTCCAGGTTGATGACCGGCACGACGCCGATCAGCAGGTCCGGATAGCGCGCGATGTCGACCTGCTGTGTGACGACCGCGCCGTGCAGACCCTCGTAGAACAGCAGGTCCGTGTCCGCCCGCAGTTCCTGCCAGGGTGTGAACGTGCCGGGTTCCTGTCCGTACGGCTTTGCCTCCACGGCATCGTGCAGATACTTGCGGAAGCGGCCCGTGCCGTTGTCCGCATAGTTGCGGAACAGACCCTCCAGTTCGGGGAACAGATTGTTCTCCGGCCCGAAGTGGCTGAAATGGGCGTCGCCCGCCTGCTCCGCTTCGAGCTGCCGGGCGCGCATCTCCTTGCGGTCGTAGCGGTGGAAGCTGTCGCCTTCGATGATCGCGGCCTGGACGTTCTCGCGGCGGAAGATGTTCTCGAAGGTCTTGGTGACCGAACTGGTGCCGGCGCCGGACGACCCGGTGATCGCGATGATCGGGTGCTTCTCGGACATGCCCGCATGCCCCTTTCAGTCGCGGAACAGGCTGCGTTCGGCAAACAGCGGCACGCCGGGGTCGCGCGCCTGCGGTTCGTGGTGATAGCGCTCGATGCGCTCCACCTCGTGGCGCGAGCCGAACACGAGTCCGATGCGCTGGTGCAGCGTCGAGGGTGTCACGCCCAGGACCGGTTGGCGTCCGGTGCTCGCGCGCCCGCCGGCCTGCTCCATGATGAAGCCCACTGGATTCGCCTCGTACAGCAGCCGCAGCCGTCCGGGCCTGGCGGGATCCTTCGTGTCGCGCGGATACATGAACACGCCGCCGCGCATCAGTATGCGATGGGCCTCGGCCACCATGGACGCGATCCAGCGCATGTTGAAGTCCTTGCCGCGCGTCCCCGTCTTGCCGGCAAGGCATTCGTCGACGTAGCGCTTCACCGGCGGCTCCCAGAAACGGCTGTTCGACGTGTTGATGGCGAACTCCTGCGTATCCGCCGGCACCTGGATGCACGGATGCGTCAGCACGAACTCGCCCAGGTTCGGGTTCAGCGTGAAGCCGGCGACGCCGTTGCCCACGCTCAGCACCAGCATCGTCGTCGGACCGTAGATCGCGTAGCCGGCTGCGATCTGGGTCGCGCCCGGTTGCAGGAAATCCGCTTCGGTCACGTCGCGGCCGCTGTCCACCACCTCCTGCGGCGCGCGCAGGATCGAGAAGATGCTGCCCACGGCCACGTTGACGTCGACGTTGCTCGAACCGTCGAGAGGGTCGAACAGCAGCAGATACTTGCCGCGCGGATACGCGTCGGGGATCTGCTTCGGTGCGTCCATCTCCTCCGACGCCATGCCGGCGAGATGGCCGTTCCACTCGTTCATGCGCACGAAGATCTCGTTGCTCAGCACGTCGAGCTGCTTCTGCACCTCGCCCTGCACGTTCACGCCGCCTGCTTCGGTCGCGGGCAGTTGGCCCAGCGAGTCGGTCAGATCACCGAACGAGACGATGCGCGAGATCGCCTTGCACGCGAGCGACACGTCCAGCAGCAATGCGTTGAGATCGCCGCTCGCCTCCGGGAAGCGCCTGCGCTCCTCGATGAGGTAGCGGGTCAGGGTCCAGCGTTTGGACAGCGGCATCGTGGGTCTCCGTGGTTGTCGTCGTTGCGTATCGGCTTCAGGGCCCCGCTCCAAACACCCGGCTTGCGCGGATGTCAGGCGGTTCGATCGTGGTGAGGTCTGCCCGCGTCAGCTCACGGTCGCGCTCGGTGAACAGCCGGCTCGCCTGCCGCAGGCGCATGCGATCGAGGGCGTTGCGCACGCTGCGCGCATTGGCGAAGTGCGGTTGTTGCAGCCGATGCACCAGGTATTCGCCGAAGGCCTCGCGCGCGCCGACGCCGAAGCGGTAGCTCATGGTCTCCAGCATCCGGTCGCCGATGTGCAGCAGCTCGTCGTGGCTGTAGTCGGGAAAATCCAGGTGATGCGCGATGCGCGAGCTCATGCCCGGATTGGACTTGAAGAAGGTGTCCATCCGGTCCTTGTAGCCGGCGAGGATCACCACCAGGTCGTCGCGCTGGTTCTCCATCACCTGCAGCAGGATCTCGATCGCCTCCTGGCCGTAGTCGCGCTCGTTTTCGGGGCGGTAGAGGTAGTAGGCCTCGTCGATGAACAGCACGCCGCCCATGGCCTTCTTCAGGACCTCCTTGGTCTTCGGCGCGGTGTGGCCGATGTACTGGCCTACGAGATCGTCGCGGGTCACCGCCACCAGATGGCCTTTGCGCACGTAGCCCAGGCGATGCAGGATCTCGGCCATCCGCAGGGCGACCGTGGTCTTGCCCGTGCCCGGGTTGCCGGTGAAGCTCATGTGCAGCGACGGGGTCTGCGCGGCGAGCCCCTGGTTGAGGCGGAGTTTGTCGATGACCAGCAGCGCGGCGATGTCGCGGATACGCTGCTTGACCGGCGCGAGCCCGACCAGGTCCTGGTCCAGCTCGTCCATCACGGCTTCCACCTGACTCTGCGCGAGTACGTCGGCCACGGTGCGCGCGACCGGCGCGACGGTCGGGTCGGCTGCCGGCTCGACCGGCACGTTGGCGGCGACCGAACCCGGAATCGCGTACATGGGCTGGCTCATCGGGACCCCCTTTCCCGGAAGCGCTACGCTCTAGTTGCCGTAGCGCTCGCCTTCGGGCGCGTTGGCGGCGTAGCCGCGGGTCGTGTAACGCATCGTGCGGCTCACGGATTCCTGCCGCTCGAGCTGGAAGCCCGGCTCGACCTTCGGCCGGTTCACGATGAAGCTCATGCCGATGGATTCCACTCCGCGGGTCGAATCGAACGCGATCAGGCGGATGTAGTGGTTGGGGAACGTCTTGCGGCAGTTCTGCAGTTCCATCAGCACGCCTGCCGCATCCTTCAGATCGAACATGGGCATGCCGAACAACTCCCAGTACGTGTTGCGCGGATGCGGATCGTCCGTGTACTCCACGCTCCACGCGTAGCCGCGATTCAGGCCGTACTCGATCTGCAGCGTGATCTCGGCATCGGTGAGGTCGGGGAGGAAGCTGAACTGGCCCTGGGTGATGCGGCCGGCGGGATTGGTCATCATGGTTCGGTTCTCCTTCAGGCAAACGCCGGGGTGACGGCGTAGTCGCTGGTGTCGGTGGAGGCGTAGTTGAAGGTGACGTCTTTCCAGGTATCGAGCGCCTGCTTGAGCGGCGTGCAGAACTGCGCGGCGCGGGCGAGGATTTCCGGACCCTCCTTCACGATGTCGCGGCCTTCGTTGCGCGCCTTCACCATGGCCTCGAGGGCCACGCGGTTGGCCACGGCGCCGGCCTGGATGCCGGCCGGGTGGCCGATGGTGCCGCCGCCGAACTGCAGCACGACGTCGTCGCCGAGGTAGTCGAGCAACTGGTGCATCTGGCCGGCGTGGATGCCGCCCGAGGCCACCGGCAGCACCTTCTTGAGGTCGGCCCAGTCCTGGTCGAAGTACACGCCGCGCGGCAGGTCCTGGCGCGTGTGCGCGTCGCGGCAGATGTTGTAGTAACCCTGGGTCGTGAGCGGGTCGCCTTCGAGCTTGCCGACGATGGTGCCGGCGTGGATGTGGTCGACGCCCGCGAGTCGCATCCACTTCGCGATCACGCGGAACGACACGCCGTGGGTCTTCTGCCGCGTGTAGGTGCCGTGGCCGGCGCGGTGCAGGTGCAGGATCATGTCGTTCCGGCGCGCCCAGTTGCTGATGCTCTGGATCGCGGTGTAGCCGATGACGAGATCGATCATGATGATCACGCTGCCGAGTTGCTTGGCGAACTCGGCGCGTTCGTACATGTCCTCCATGGTGGCGGCGGTCACGTTGAGGTAGCTGCCCTTCACCTCGCCCGTCGCGGCGGCCGCCTTGTTGACGGCGTCCATCACGTACAGGTAGCGGTCGCGCCAGTGCATGAACGGCTGCGAGTTGATGTTCTCGTCGTCCTTCATGAAATCGAGTCCGCCCTTCAAGCCCTCGTAGATCACGCGACCGTAGTTGCGGCCCGAGAGACCCAGCTTCGGCTTGGTGGTCGCACCGAGCAGCGGACGTCCGAACTTGTCGAGGCGCTCGCGCTCCACCACGAGACCGGTGGGCGGACCCTTGAACGTTTTCACGTAGGCGACCGGGACGCGCATGTCCTCCAGGCGCAACGCCTTCAGCGGCTTGAAGCCGAACACGTTGCCGATGACGCTGGCGGTGAGGTTGGCGATCGAGCCCTCCTCGAAGAGGATGAGGTCGTAGGCGATCCACGCGAATACCTGGCCCGGGCTGCCGGGCACCGCCTCCACCTTGTAGGCCTTGGCGCGATAGCTGTCGCACGCGGTGAGGCGGTCGGTCCACACCACCGTCCACGTAGCGGTGCTCGATTCGCCGGCCACGGCCGCCGCTGCCTCGACCGGATCCACCCCGTCCTGTGGCGTGATCCGGAACAGACAGATGAGGTCCGTTTCCTTGGGCTGGTAGTCGGGCTGCCAGTAGCCCATCTGGCGGTATTTGAGGACGCCGGCGCTGTAGCGCTTCTTCGCGTCCATGGCGGTGATGTCGGTGGCGTCTTTGAGAATGCCGGGTTCGACGGTCTGATTCACGGGGCCTCCTTGGGGCGGGGAACGCGATTGACGGCGAGCGGGGCCCACTGTAGTTTCGCCATCAGATAAGAGACAGTCAGACTTTCTTTAGAAAGAGTTAAGGGAAAGCTGATCTATGAACGTCACGTTCCGGCAGCTGCGGGTCTTCATGGAGGTGGCGCAGCAGGGCAGCATGGCCCGCGCGGCGGCCGTCCTGCACCTGACGCCGCCGGCGATTTCCATGCAGATCAAGGAGATCGAGACCCAGGTGGGTCTGCCACTGTTCGATCGGGAGGGGCGCAAGGTCACCTTGTCCACGGCGGGCGAGTACTTCCTGGTGCACGCGCGGAAGCTCCTGGTCGCGCTCAAGGAGGCCGAGGACTCCATGGCCCGCTTCCGGAAGCTGGAGAAGGGGCTGCTCACCATCGGCATCGTCAGCACGGCCAAGTATTTCGTGCCGCGGCTGCTCGCGCGCTTCCGCGAAGAGCACCCGGGCATCGAAGTGCGGCTGCGCGTGGCCGGCAATCGCGAACAGCTCGTGAGCCTGCTGCAGGCCGGCGAGGCGGACCTTTCCATCATGGGCCGCCCGCCGAAGGGACTGGAGACGCGCGCCGAAGTGTTCGCGGCGCACCCGCTGGTGATCGTGGGTCCGCCGGAGCATCCGCTGCTCGCCGCGACGTCGCTTCCCGTGAACGCGCTGCGCGGCTATCCGTTCATCGTGCGTGAACCGGGTTCGGGCACGCGCGCGTCGATGGAGCGGTTCTTCGGCGAGCACCGCTTCGAGCCGAACATCACCATGGACATGTCGAGCAACGAGACCATCAAGCAGGCGGTGATGGCCGGCATGGGGCTCTCGTTCCTCTCATTGCACACCATCGGGCTCGAAGTGCGCAGCGGGCTGATGGGCGTGCTCGACGTGGAGGACACGCCGGTGATGCGCACATGGAACATCGTGAGCCTGCAGGCGAAGCTGCTCTCGCCCGCGGCGGAAGCATTCCGCTACTTCATCATCGAGAACGGCGAAACGCATCTCGCCGCGCACGACACGCCGCTGCTCGAAGCGGTGCGCAACCGGCAGCGTCCCGCCGCCTGACCCGTCAGAACGCGAGCAGCAATCCGGCGATCGCCGCGATGACCGCCACGACCACCGGCGACCAGCGCGCGAACACCAGCAGTCCGAACAGCGCCAGCGCGAAGCCGAAATCCGCGCGCGACAGGATCGCGCTGGTCGCGACCGGATCGTAGAGCGCCGCGAGGAGCAGACCCACGACCCCGGCGTTCACGCCGGCCATGGTCGACTGGACGGCGTCCCGCTGCCGCAGCGCATCCCAATAGGGCAGTGCACCCACCAGCAGCAGGCATGCGGGCGTGAACAACGTCACGAGCAACACCAGACCGCCGATCCATCCGTTCAACGGCCCCTGGTTCACCGCACCGAGATACGCGGAGAACGCGAACAACGGACCGGGCATCACCTGTGCAGCACCGTAACCCGCGAGGAAATCCGCGTTGCTCACGGCGCCGCTAGGCACCACCACCGATTGCAGAAGCGGCAGCACCACGTGGCCACCGCCGAAGACCAGCGCCCCGGAGCGGTAGAACCCGTTGACGAGCGACAGCACCGTCGAGCCGGTGGCGCTCGCGACGATCGGCAGTCCGACGAAGAGCACGGCAAACATCACGAGCGCGACGGCACCGGCTCTTTTCGACACGCCGTAACCCAGGTGCTCCACCGGCTGCTGGTGCGGCAGCCGCAACGCCCCCCAGCCGATCACGCCGCAGACGGCGATCGCGGCCACCTGCCCAACCGTCGTGGGCAGCGTGAGTGTAAGCAGGGCACCGAGGATCGCGAGCCCTGCGCGCGGCCGATCGGGGCACAACGACTTGCCCATACCCCACACCGCCTGCGCGACCACCGCCACCGCGAACACCTTGAGGCCGTGCACGGCGCCCGATGTGGCCAATGCGCTGTGCCGCGCGATGCCGTATGCGAACGCGATGAGCAGAAGCGCTGAGGGCATGGTGAAACCCAGCCATGCCGCGAGCGCCCCGGACCATCCGGCCCGCATCTGTCCCAGCGCGAGTCCCACCTGGCTGCTGGCGGGACCGGGCAGGAACTGGCACAGCGCGACCAGATCGGAATAGCTGCGCTCGTCGAGCCAGCGGCGCCGCTCCACGAACTCGGCGCGGAAATAGCCGATATGCGCCACCGGTCCGCCGAAGGAGGTGAGACCCAGCCTCAGGAACGCGAGGAAGACCTCGAAGGGCGAGCCGGGATGACGCGGCGAAAGCACTTCGCCGCCGCCGCGGGCGGAGGGCAACTGCTCGAGCGTGTTCACACGCCCAAGCTTAGCCCCGCGCGCGCATCATGCCCAGATCCCGGCGGCTACAGGTCCACCAGCATCTCGAAGCCGCCGCAGTACATCCGCTTGAAGTCGAACGGCATCGTTTTCGCGTCCATCTTGAGCCGCGGATCCCGCATCACCTTGGCATTGACGGTATCTCGGTGTTTCCGCGACCGGAAGACGATCCAGGAGAAGAACACCGTTTCGCTCGGCTTCACCTTCACGGCGCGCGGAAAGGGCAGCAGGCCCTTGATGTGCAGATCCTCACCCAGGCATTCGCGGTACTCGAGCGCACCGTGCTCGATCCAGATCTTGCCGGCCTTGCGGGCGATGCGCGCATAGGCGGCCACGTTCTTCTTCGGCACGGGCAACAGGAATCCATCGACGTATCGGGCCACGGAGCGTTTCCTTTCGTGTTCTGGTTGCGATCCTGTATCGTCGCGATGTCAGCGACGAACGACAGCGCGAATGTACAGGCGTGTGCGCTACCGCGCGATCATGCCCGGTCGAGGTTTCCACGACGGTACCTAGTGAACTCTCGTTGCAAGCGTCGATCTCACCCGAAGTTCCCCCGATCAGGAGACAGTGATGACGAAAGTACTGGTGCTGTACTACTCGGCCTATGGCCATATCGAGAAGATGGCGTATGCCGAAGGCGAAGGCGCGCGCGAGGCGGGCGCCGACGTGGTCGTGAAGCGCGTACCGGAGACGGTATCCGAGAGCGTCGCGAGGGCTTCCGGCTACAAGCTCGATCAACCGGTCGCCGTGGCGACGGTGGAAGAGCTGCCGCAATACGACGCGATCATCTTCGGCACGCCCACGCGCTACGGCAACATGACCGGCCAGATGAAGACCTTCCTCGACCAGACCGGTGCACTCTGGGCGAAGGGCGCGCTGGTCGGCAAGGTGGCTTCGGTCTTCACGTCGTCGGCCACGCAGCATGGCGGACAGGAATCGACCATCCTCACGTTCCATCCGGTGCTGCTGCACCTGGGGTTCATCCTCGTGGGACTGCCCTACGCGTTCCAGGGGCAGATGGGCTACGCGGAGGTCATGGGCAATTCGCCGTACGGCGCTTCCACGATCGCGGGCGGCGACGGCAGCCGGCAACCCACGCAGGTCGAACTGGAAGGCGCGCGCTATCAGGGCCGCCACGTGGCGCAGATCGCGGCGAAGCTGGCCCGATGATTCGATCGGCCTGAGAGTCGGGTCGGAAGCTGCCGGCGCCGCTGTTGACAAGAAGTCCGCGTCGGCCTTAGTACACCGCATGGACGGAGGAAAACCATGCTCGTCGAACCCTATCTGTTCTTCGAAGGCCGCTGCGAGGAGGCCATGGCCTTCTACACGAAAGCGGTCGGTGCGAAGGTCGAAGCGCTGATGCGCTACGGCGAAAGCCCCGAACCTCCGCCGCCCGACATGGTGCCGCCCGGCTCGCAGAACAAGGTGATGCACGCGCTGTTCCGCATCGGCGACTCCGCCGTCATGGGTTCCGACGGCAACTGCTCCGGCAAGCAGACCTTCAGCGGCTTCTCGCTGACGCTGACGGTTGCCAACGAGGCCGAGGCCAGGGAGAAGTTCGCTGCCCTGTCCGAAGGGGGCACCGTCACCATGCCGCTCGGCAAGACGTTCTTCTCGCCGTCGTTCGGCATGCTCACCGACAAGTTCGGTGTTGGCTGGATGGTCCTCGTCCAGTAGGAATACCGTCACGCAGCGGAGTTCCCATGCTCAAGAAGATCCTGCTGACCACCGTTGCCGTGGTCGTTGCGGTGGTTGCTGCCGTTCTCATCCTCGCCGCGACGCGGCCCGACACCTTCAATGTGGAGCGCTCAGCCAGCATCAAGGCGCCGCCGGAGAAGGTCTTCGCGCTCATCAACGACTTCCCGAGCTGGCAGTCGTGGTCACCGTGGGAGGGATTGGACCCCAACATGAAGCGCACCATGAGTGCGACCACGGCGGGCAAGGGTGCCGTCTACGAATGGGACGGCAACAACGACGTCGGCAAGGGTCGCATGGAGATCGCGGAGTCGACGCCGCCCTCCAAGGTCGGTATCCAGCTCGCCTTCTATCGGCCGTTCGAGGCACACAACGTGGCGGAGTTCACGCTGGTGCCGGAGGGTGATGCCACCAAGGTCACATGGACGATGTCAGGGCCGATGCCGTACGTGTCGAAGCTCATGTGCCTGTTCTTCGACATGGACAAGATGATCGGGAAGGACTTCGAAGCCGGGCTCGCGAAGATGAAGTCGGTGGCGGAGAAGTGAGTCCGGCTTCGTGGCATCGATGGATCGGATGATCGAGGAGTAAGGCGGCCCCCATCCCAACCTTCCCCCGGCATGGCCGGGGGAAGGAGTGCCTGTGGTCAATGCACCTCGGTGAGTACATTCCCTCCCCCAGCTTGCCGGGGGGGTTAGGGTGGGGGCCAGCTTCCGGCATACTTACACCCGGAAGCGGGACTGCCGCGAAGTGAGGAGAGCGCAGCCCCGATGCCGTGACCAACGGCGCAGAACGAATCCTGGACGGAGACTCCGGATGACAAAGCTGTGGGCATCCCTTGCAGTCCTGCTCCTGTGGCCGGCGATCGGCGGTGCCGAGCCGGGTGCGTTCGAAGGCAAGGTCGTCGTCGAATGGGTCGACGAAGGCTTCGTTCCCTCCATGCGCCTGGTCCAGGACTTCGGATTCCGTCAGTCGGACGGCAAGCTCTGGACCGCCGAGCACGGCCGCCTGCTCGAAGGCAAGGCGATGCCGCCGCTCTTCCGCGATCTCGTCGGGCAGCCCTTCGACGGGGGCTTCCGCAAGGCGGCGGTGGTCTACGATGTCGCAGCGCAAAAAATGACCGAGCACTGGCAGAAGTCCCAGCGCATGTTCTTCGAGGCGAGCGTGGCCGAGGGCGTGCCCGAGCCGGAAGCCAAGATCATGTACCTGGTGTTGGCCGCCCAGGGGACGCGCTGGGAGATCCCCGGTTCGCGTTGCTACGGGAGCTGCCACGGCCAGGTGGAACCGCTCGAGTGGCGCCCGGTGGTGGACGAGACGCGACTGACCGAACTGATGAAGTGGGTGCGGACGGACGACCCCAAGATCGAGGCGATCGACCAGCAGGTGCATGAGGCCATCCGCGCCTATGGACCGCACATCTTCGAGCAGCCGAAGTGCAATCGCTTCTCCGGTTCCACGATGATCCGCAAGAGTTGCGATTGATGGTGCCGCGCGTTCGAGTTGAGAGGGTTCGGCCATGAACCGACCGAGCCCCCGCGGGGATACCGTGCGCCTCGGCGCCTTGCATCAGGGGTTCGTGTACGGCGTGACTGCCGCCCTGGTGGTGAGCGGTATCGCGTGGATCGTGCTGCACTACTTCTTCGCGCAGGAAGGCGAGTACGGTCCGACTATTCATCCGCTCGAACCTTGGATGCTGAAACTGCACGGCGCCGCCGCCATGGCCGGCCTCATCATCTACGGCTCGCTGCTGCCCGTGCACATCCGCCGCGCTTGGGCCATCCGCCGCAACATCTTCCTCGGCATCGGTCTGGTGCTCTTCATGCTGGCACTCACCGTGACCGGTTATCTCCTCTATTACGCCGGCGACGAGGAAACGCGCCCGGTGATCAGCGCGGTGCACTGGATCATCGGGTTGGTGGTGCCGGCCGTGTTGTTGTGGCACGTACTGTCCGGTCGTGCGCAAACCCGCGCGATGCAGAAGCAGGTCTTGGAGAAGCACGCATGAGCCACCTGGCGAGGGGCCCCATTCGAAGAATGGGGATCGATAGTCAGGCGATTGCGTGCAGGCACCGACGCGAGATCGGTTCCTATGCGATATCGGATCGGAGGCGCCCAGCATGAGTTTTGACGTCCGCTGGCTCGTGCCGGCTGCCATCATCGCTGCAGCCCCGCAGTGCTACGCCGCCAAGTATATGACGATCGAGCAGGCGAGAGCGCTCATCTTTCCGCAGGCCGACGAATACATCGCCGCACCCGTGCAGCTCACGCCGGAACAGATGCAGCAGATCGAGAAGCTCTCGGGCATACCGAGCCGCACGCCGAACCAGCAGGTGTGGCAGGCCATGTCGAAGGGCAAGCAGATCGGCTGGTTCTTCATCGATCAGGTGATCGGCAAGCACGAACTCATCACCTACGCGGTCGGCATCAACGCCGACGGCAGCGTGCGCCAGTTCCAGATCGTCGAGTACCTCGAAGCCTACGGCTATCAGGTGCGGGAAGTGAAATGGCGCGACCAGTTCGTCGGCAAGACCACGGATAGCGCACTGCAGGTGGGCACCGACATCGGCAACATCAGCGGCGCTACCCTATCGGTGCGCCACATCACCGACGGCATCAAGCGCCTGCTGTTCCTGACCCAGACCGTCCTGCGCTAGCGCCTCTTACTCTTTTCTTCGTGCCGCCTCTCCATGCACTCCTTCCCCCGGCAAAGCCGGGGGAAGGCTGGGATGGGGGCCTCGCGTCTCAATCACCACCCCGGAGTCCCCCTCATGCACCACCGCATCTACAGCCTGCTGGCCGCAACCCTATTCCTCTTCGCAGCCACCACCCAAGCCCAACTCCTCCCCACTGCCACCCCCGAATCGGTAGGCATGTCCTCCGAGCGCCTGGCCAAGATCGACACCGCTCTCCAAGGTGAAATTGACGCCGGAAAGATCCCCGGCGCCGTCGTGATGGTCGCCCGCCACGGCAAGCTCGTTTACAACAAGAGCTTCGGCTTCCGCGACAAAGCCGCCAATGTGCCGATGACGGGAGACACCATCTTCCGCATCTACTCCATGACCAAGCCCATGGTGTCGGTGGCCGCGATGATGCTGGTGGAAGACGGCAAGCTGCAGCTCACCGACCCGGTCTCGAAGTACCTGCCCGCGTTCAAGTCGATGCAGGTGAGCGTGGCCACGACCGACGCCGAGTTCGCGAAGATCACCTACGGCACCACCTCTGCCGTGCGCGAGATGACCGTGCAAGATCTGCTGCGCCACACCGCGGGGCTTGCCTACGGCGAGATCTCGCAAAATGCACCCGTGAAGAAGGCGCTGCAGGATGCGGGCATCTTCAGGACCACCATCGAGTACGACGCGCGTGATCTATCGGCGGCGGAGCAGGTGGAGCGATTGGCGAAGGTCCCACTCGCGCATCAGCCCGGTGCTGTTTGGGAGTACAGCCTCGCGAGCGATGTTCTGGGGCGCGTCGTGGAAGCGGCGTCCGGCCAGCGCCTGTCCGAGTTTCTCGACCAGCGTTTGTTCAAGCCGCTGGGAATGGTAGATGCAGCGTTCTGGATTCCGGCGGATAAGATGCCGCGGCTGGCGCAGCCGCTTGCTACCGATCCGACGACCGGCAACCCGATCAAGCTCATCGACGTGAGCGCACCGCCAGCATCTGATTCCGGTGGTGCTGGTGCGGTGGCTACGGCATCCGATTATTTGCGCTTTGCGGTCATGCTGTCGAACGGAGGTCGCGCCGGCGACAAGCGGGTGCTGAGCCGGACGACAGTGACGCTGATGACGTCGGATTCGCTCGGCACTCGCATCTCGGTACCAATCACGCCTGGGGAGCTACTGCTTGGTACGCCCGGCTACACGTTCGGTCTCGGCTTCGCCGTGCGGCAAGGGCCTGGTGTTGCGGGAGTGCACGGTTCCCAGGGGGAGTTCATGTGGGGCGGCTACGCCGGGACGTACTTCTGGGTGGATCCGAAGGAAGAGATCGTTGCCGTGTACATGTCGCAGGCGACGGGGCCGACGCGGCCTTGGTATCGGAGGTTGGTGAAGAATCTGACGTATCAGGCGATACAGGACTAGGCTCCCGTCAGCTTGCCCGAACCGCGGACCCGCCGCTTACTCCTTCCCAAACCAAGTCTCATAAAGCCGCGCATACGTCCCGTCATCGCGTATGGCGACGAGTGCCGAGTTGACCTTGCGCCGCAACGGGCTGTTGAGAGGCACGACGAAGGCTAGATCGTTCTTCCTGACCTCGGGGCCGGTCGTTCGGACTTTCCCTGCTCCTTCGTGCGTCGCGTAGTAGCGAAGCGCGGGAGCGGCCATGACCACGGCGTCGACCTTTCCGGAGAGGAGGGCGGAGTACATGTCTTGAGGCTGCGCGAACTGCTGTGTACGCGCCCCGATATCGCGGACGTAGTCGACGGAGGCTGAGCCGGCCAACGTAGCGACCGCTTTTCCGGGCAGATCATCCGGCCCGTTGATGGCGCCCTGGATCTGCTCGACCGTCAGTGTGGCGGTCATCTGCGCGGTGAAGAACGTGACGAACACGACACCGGTGAACAGCCAGATGATCGCGAGGACGTGCGCGAACCGCTGTTTGGGCATCCGCGGCGCCTGCGCCAGCAATCCCGCGGCGGCCCATGCCATCGCGTCAAAGATGCCGGGGAAGTATTTGGGGCTCGTGCTGATGCCTTCCTCATTCCGCCGGTCGATCAGCCAGAGGATGTGGGCGGGCACCAGGAGCAGCAGAAGAGCGGCTACGATCCAGTAGAGCATCCAGCGCGAGAACAACAACTTGAGGAATGCATTGAGCGGGTGCTCCTCGAGTCCGGCGGCCGAACTGCGCACCATCACCTGCTGACCCGCGTTCAATATCGAGTACGAGAAATCGAACTCCTGATCCCGCTCCGCGCTGTAATAGAGACCGGTGACGATGATGTCGGCCTGCTGCTTGCGCAACGCGTCGAGGAGTGCCGGTACATCGGAGACTATCTGGTAGTGCGTTCGTAGTTTCAGGCTCTTGGCCACCTCGTTCCACAGTTCGACGCTGAAGCCTGTGAGATGGTCCTGCTCTTCGATGACGAAAGGTGGAAGAACGCCCACTACGGCTCGGATCTCGGGCGCGTCCGCTGCTGTGGCCCATTTCGGCAGAACAAGCGCCATGATGACAAACAACCCGACGCTTGCGCGGATGCAGACTGCTAGCATTGTCCTCATGTGTATGTTCCTTGCCAGGCCGCAGCGCACCGAATGCGGTCTCGAGAATGCAGGATAGATCTATACCGAATGAACGGGTGGTGTCGATTGGCTCCAGTTCGGTCTTGTGGATTCCGAGCCCGGCTTGATCTCTCAAGCGGCTGGATTCGGATACCTGAGTTGAATCCGGTCGATTTCCGCATGCGTCCCTGCGTCAAGATCGAACTGCGCTGCCGCAATGTCTTCCTTCAGCTGGGCCATGGACGTGGCACCGATGATCGATGAACCGAGGAACCAGCGGCTTGCCACGTAACCGAGGGCGAGTTGGACCAGCGTGATGCCGCGCTGCTTCGCTAGTGCCGCATAGGCTTCCACGGCATCCGGCACCAGCGGCTTGCAAAAGCGCACGCCTAGAGAATCGAACAGCGTGAAGCGCGCGTTCTCCGGTTGTGCGCCGCCGAGGTACTTGCCGGAAAGAATTCCGGCGGCCAGCGGGCTGTACGCCAGCAACGACATCTTCTGGCGGAACAGCGTCTCCGCCAGATCGTTGTCCACGTTGCGCGAGAGCAGGCTGTAGCTGTTCTGCAATGTCACCGGTCCGGGCACGCCCAGTTCGCGCGCTGCTCTCCAGAACTCGCAGACACCCCAAGCGCTCTCGTTGGAGAGGCCGTAGTGGCGGATCTTGCCCGCCTTGATCATCGCGGCCATCCCCTCGACCTGCTCGTGGATCGAAGGGCCGCCTGATTTCTCCTTTGAGGGGTCGAACGCGGTGGCACCGAAGTTCGGCACGTTCCGCTGCGGCCAATGGATCTGGTAGAGGTCGATGTAGTCGGTCTGCAGTCGCGCGAGGCTGGTGTCCACGGCCTCGGCGATCACGTCCTTGGTGAGGTCGGTGCGCCCGCCGCGGATCCAGTCGCGGCGGCCAGGGCCGGCAACCTTCGTAGCGACGATCAGGCGGTCCCGCTGCTGCTTCGCGAGCCAGGTACCGAGATAGGTTTCGGTGCGGCCCTGGGTCTGCGCGTTCGGCGGTACCGGATACATCTCCGCCGTGTCGATGAAGTTGATGCCCTGTGCGACTGCGTAGTCGAGTTGCTCATGGGCCTCGGCTTCGGTGTTCTGCTGGCCCCAGGTCATGGTGCCGAGGCAGACCTTGGACACATCGAGATCGGTGCCGGGTAAGGTCAGGGTCTGCATGGTCGTTTCTCTTTCGAAGCGGCGCCCGTCACGGCATCCACGGCACCATCTGGACGGTGCCTTGCGGCGCGAACGGGATCTCGATCAGCCACAATCCACCGACCGACTGCGCCTTGCGTACCGTGGCGCCGAGATCCTTCGCCTCGACACGCACGCTCTTCGCGCCGAACGCATCGCCGAGTTTCACGAAATCCGGGTTGGTGAGTTCCGACCCGATGTGCCGGCCGCCCAGCACGCGGTCCTGATACTGGCGGATGGCGCCGAAGGCGTTGTCGTTGAAGACGAGCACGACGAGGTCGATGTCGAGCGCGCGGGCCGTGGCGAGCTCCTGCAACGTGAACAGGAAGCCGCCGTCCCCGCAGATCGCGACGACAGGCTGGTCCGGGCACGCGAGCTTCGCTCCGATCGCTGCCGGCAGCGCATAGCCCAGCGTGCCGTAGGTGCCAGGATGGATCAGCGTGCGCGGCTGATAGATGTCCATCATCACGGGCATCCAATAGCCCACGAGCGTGAGGTCGTCCACGAAGATCGTGTCGTCCGGTGTCGCGTCGCGCAGGGCCTCGATCACCTCGAGCACCGGACCGGCGCGATCGGCGAATACCGCACGCTTGCGCTTGCGGAAGGCCGCGACATCGAACCACGATGCGCGTGGCCGATGTCCGTCCAGTCGGGCCGCGAGGGCACCGAGCACCTGGTCGGCATCGCCCACGATGCCGACTTCCACCGGTCGGCGCTGGCCGATCACCATGGGATCGATATCGATCTGCACGATGCGCTCGGGAAAGCGTGCGCCGCCATTCCAGTCGGTGACGACGTCGATGCGCGAGCCGACCACCAGCACCAGATCAGCCTGACCGAGCAGCTCGTCGTAGAAGTTGTGGCGTCCCCAGCCGTCGCCCACCGCCAGCGGATGGCGATCGGAGATGGCACCTCGCCCGAACGCGCTCGTGACGACCGGAGCTCCGAGTGTCTCCGCCACCCGCACGAGAGACTCGGTGGCTTGCGCGCTTTCCACGCCGCCACCGGCGAAGATGAACGGACGCTTCGCCGATTCGAGCGCTTCCGCGGCGAGATCGATGGCCGCCGGATCACCGGCGGGGCGGACGTACTGCTCGGGCGGCAGCAGAGCGACGTCCGCTTCGCCGCTCTGCACATCCAGCGGCATTTCGATGTAAGAGGGTCGCGGCCGCTTGCAGCGCATCGAGCGCATCGCTTCGCGGACGATCCGCGGGATCTCGGCCGGCGTCATCGCCCGCGTCGCATAGCCGCACACGGATGCGGCCACGTTCACCGAGTTGGCGAGTTCGTGGAAATGCCCGCCTTCGCGCTCGAGCTGGGCGATGGCGTTCTGACCGCCGAATACGAGCATGGGGCTGGACTCGGTGTAGGCCATGCCCATGCCGGTGAGCGCGTTGGTGAGACCAGGCCCTGGCACCATGAAGCAGGCGGCAATCTTGCCCGAGGCACGGGCGTAGCCGTCCGCCATCAGCGACGCGCCCTGTTCGTGACGCACGGTGACGACCTTGAAGTCGGGGTCGCCGTGGACGCCGTCGAACAGCGGGCAATCGTGCGTCCCGACGATCCCGAAGATGTGGTCGATGCCTTCGGCCTTCAACGCCATCGCGACTGCGCGGCCGCCCGTCATGCGTTGCATGGTCTCCCCTCGGTAGGTTGTGGTTGTGGGCGTCAATATACCGGCAGTGGTGGGTGGGGCTGCCCCCATCCCAACCTTCCCCCATCTTCGATGGGGGAAGGAGTGCCTCGTTTCTGCAGGTCGCGAAGGGATGCACTCCTTCCCCCACCACCGGTGGGGGAAGGCTGGGATGGGGGCGCCGTCTTCTCCCGACGCGCCAACCCCCCATGAGCAATTCCCGCCCACCTCAAGCCCGACTACCGAGCGCGTCGGAAGACGTCCTGCCACAATGGATGTCTCCTGATCCCCCTTGAGAGTTGGCGATGAGCCTTCGACGGTTGCTGGCCTTATGCGTGCTGACGTTGTCCGCCGTATCCACCTTCGCCGACGACAAGTATCCGAGCCGCCCTGTCACCTTCATCGTCCCGCAGGCCACCGGCGGTGCGAACGACGCGATCGCGCGCGTGATCGCGCAGAAGCTGTCGATGGTGATGAACCGACAGTTCCTGGTGGACAACCGGCCGGGGGCGGGCGGCAATATCGCGACGGCACTCGTCGCGAAGGCGAAGCCGGACGGCTACACGCTGCTGCTCACGGCCAACAGCATGCTGGTCATCAATCCGGCGCTGTACCGGTCGCCCGGCTTCGACCCGGTGAAGGACTTCGAGCCGGTGTCGCTCGTTGCCACGGCGGGCTTCGTCATCGCGGCCAACCCGGCGTTTCCGGCGAACTCCATCAAGGAGCTGATCGCCGCCGCGAAAGCATCACCCGACCCGCTGCTGTACGGTTCCGCGGGTGTCGGCACCATCAATCATCTGCTCGGCGAGATGTTCAACAAGGCAGCCGGCATCCGCCTTGCACACGTGCCCTACAAGGCCGCAACGACGGCGGTCGCGGATGTCATGAGCGGACAGATTCCGCTCGCGGTGCTGAGCGTGCCCGTCTCGCTCGGGATGGTGCAGGCCGGCAAGTTGAAGGTGCTTGGCGTAGCCAACGAACAGCGGATCGCCGCGTTGCCCGATGTGCCGACCATCGGCGAGACCGTCAAGGGCTTCGGAGCGACGCCGTGGTACGGCATCGTCGCTCCTGCCGGGACGCCCAAGGCCATCGTCGAACAGTTGCACGCGGCCGTGCGGCAGGTGCTCGACGCGAAGGACGTTCAGGAGAAACTCGTCGCGCTCGGCTGCGACGTGCGCCGCGGCAATCCGGCGCAGTTCGCTGCGCTGATTCGTGACGACCTGCCGAAGTGGGCGAGGGTCGTGGCGGAGTCGGGGGCGAGTGTGGAGTGAGGGGGGTATCGGGTACGTTGTTGCCCCCATCCCAGCCTTCCCCCACCGTTGATGGGGGAAGGGATGGCTACGCCATCCCTTTCGGGAGCATGGTGGGCCCTCTCCCTCGGTCCCTCTCCCAATGGGAGAGGGATGTACATCCCCTCCCCCGGCTCGGCCGGGGGAGGGTTAGGGTGGGGGCAAGCCGGCGGCTCAGCTCTCGTACTTGAACGACAGCGATACCCGCGCTCGGTACGCGACCACCTGGCCCTCGTCCACCTTCATGTCGAGCTTGGTGACCTCGGCGATGCGCAGGTCGCGCAGCGTCTTCGCTGCGGTTGCCACTGCGTTGCTGGCTGCCTCTTCCCACGACTTCTTGCTGGTACCGACTACTTCAACGATCTTGTAGATGCCGTCGCCATTCTTTTTGGCCATTGTCCGTCTCCTCCATCCGTTGTTGTCGATCGCTAAGGGAACGCCTCGCGCCTCGAGAGAAGGCGGGCAGCATCCATCATAGACCTGTCACGGAGGAACGGCCGATACCCCCCTTCAGGCGCCCCTGATCGGGATTCGCAGCTGGATCATCCGGAGCAGGAGCAGCACCGCCGCGCCGGCCAGCAGATGCTTGATCGAATGCCCGCTGATCACGTGGCCCCAGTCGAAGATCCTCGTGTCGAAGATCTCGGCAACCTTCGCCAGGGCATACATCAGCAGCACGGCGAAGATGACGCCGCTGCGGGTGTATCGCGACCGGCGCGTAACGGCGAGTGCGAAGATGGCGGCAATGGAACCGTACTGGGCGATGCCATAGGGGATGAGGCTCTCGGCTCCGTGCAGGGCACTCCAGCGCCAGTACACCACGGTGCCGGCGCCGTACAGCATGAGCGGCAGCAGCAGCCGGATCCCCCATTGCGCGCTCAGACGTTCCGAGATCATCGCTGCCAGCAGCGCAGTGAACGCGAGGCTGATGGGCAGGCGGTCCCATACCAGTCGAGCGTCGTCGGGCGCCAGGTGGTAGTACATGGAGCCGATGCCCGTCAGTGTGACGGCGGCGAACAACCCCCAGTACGCGAACCGTTCCCCCGGCATCTCGAACCGGATCAATCGCGCGCTGGCCCGATCGCGCCACAGGAAGACGAGCCCAAGGATGCCGATCAGCAGCAGGGGCAGGTTCGACAGCGTGTTGAACGCGTTGGCGACGCCGAGCCAGGTTCGGTCATCGGCGAAGGAGTGATAGCTCTGGTCCTGTTGCGCGCTCAGGTTCATGGCACGGAGGGCGAAGTGGGGGGCGTCGACCGGCACGGCCGGGTTGATACGCCTGCCTCGCTAATCTAGCATTGCCGCAGCGGGATCGAGATTTCCAGAAACCGGCCGCCAGCCGAAGCGGTCGGGCGATTCCGCGAACGACGGAGGATAACGATATGGGGTTCGAGATTGCGCCGCTGCATCCGGTGTTCGCGGCCGAAATTACCGGCATCGATCTGAGACGGCCGGCTGATCCGTCGCTGCTGGCTGCCATCGAGGCGGCCTTGAATCGCTACGCGGTGGTGGTGATCCGCGACCAGCGGTTCGACGATGACCAGCAGCTTGCGTTCGCCCAGTCCATGGGGCCGCTGGAGCCCTCGGTGGCCGTGGTCGATTCGCACCGGCATCGCCTGAAGTACCGCGAGATGGTGGACATCTCCAATCTGGAGGTGGATGGCTCGATCATGCGCGCCGACGACCGCCGCCGGATGTTCAACTTCGGCAATCTGCTCTGGCACAGCGACAGCAGCTTCAAGGCGACGCCGGCCAAGCACTCGATGCTGCATGCGCGGGTGGTGCCGCCGGAGGGCGGCAATACCGAGTTCGCCGATATGCGTGCGGCGTGGGACGCGTTGCCGGAGGCGACGAAGACACTTATTGAACCGCTCGTCTGCGACCATTCGCTGATCTATTCGCGGGCGCTGCTGGGCTTCGACGATTTCACCGAAGCCGAACGGGACGAGTTCGCGCCCGTGCCGCAGCGGCTGGTGCGACGCCACGCCGGGTCGGGACGGCGTAGCATCTATCTCTCGTCGCACATCGGCTTGGTCCGCGGTTGGCCGCGACCCGAAGGCATGGTGCTGATCCGCGAACTGATGGAGCACGCCACCCAGCGCCAGTTCGTCTACAGCCATCCCTGGCGGTTGCACGACCTGGTGATCTGGGACAACCGCTGCACCATGCATCGCGCGCGGCCCTTCGACGACAAGCGCTACAAGCGCGACATGCGCCGCCTCACCCTCGAGGATAGCGCACCGACGCTGGAACAGGCGGCCTGAGCGCGCAGTCCGCCACCCGGTTCAGCGGTGGCGGATGTCCTTCAGCAGCGCGACTGCCCGATCGGCGCGCACGTCGCGTTCTTCGGCCATGCGGCGGGCGATGCGATCCACTTCATCGCCCACGGCACCCGCGACGAGCGCCAGATTGCGGGCGTGCAAGGCCATGTGGCCGCGCTGGATGCCTTCGGTCGCGAGCGCGCGCAAGGCGCCCACGTTCTGCGCGAGTCCGACGGCGACCGTGACTTCGGCGAGTTCGCGCGCAGTCTTTACGCCGAGGATCTCGAGGGCGACCCGGGCGAGCGGGTGGGTCTTGGTCGCGCCGCCCACGAGACCTAGCGGCATCGGCATCTCGATGCTGCCCACGAGGGCGCCCGACGCGTCCTTCTCCCAGCGCGTCAGCGACGTGTAGCGACCGCCACGGCTCGCATAAGCGTGGGCACCGGCTTCCACCGCGCGCCAGTCGTTGCCGGTGGCCACCACGACGGGATCGATGCCGTTCATGATGCCCTTGTTGTGGGTGGCGGCGCGATACGGGTCGACCGCGGCGAAGGTGTAGGCGTCGAGAATGCCCTCGATCACGTCCTTGCCCTGGAACTCGGATGTCGTCAGCGTCTCGGGCGCGTAGCGCACGCGTGCCCGCGCGAGGCGCAGGTCCGCAAGATTGGAGAGGATGCGCAGACGCACCGACCCGCCGGTGAGTTTCTCGGTGAGCGGTGCGACCGACTCGGCCATCGTGTTGACCGTGTTCGCGCCCATCGCGTCGCGGACGTCCACGATGAGATGCATCACGGCCATCGGCCCGCGGGGCGTGTCGGGGAACACGTGGACTTCGACGTCGCGGCATCCTCCGCCCAGGCCGACCAGCACCTTGTCGCGGCTGTTGGCGAGTTCGACGATCTCCGCCTTTCGGGCAAGCAGCGCCTGACGTGCTGCTTCCGCATCTGCGATGCCGACGATCTGCACCTGCGCGCGCATCAGCGGCTCGGTGCTGGAGGTTTCGAACCCGCCGGCAACGCGAGCGAGCTTCGCCATGAACGATGCCGCTGCGACGACGGACGGTTCCTCGACCACCATCGGCACCAGCACGTCGCGGCCGTTGATCGTGAAGTTGGTGGCGACCGCGAAAGGCAACTCGAATGTTCCAACGACGTTCTCGATCATGCCGTTGGCGGTGGCGAGGGGGAGTGCGCCCGGGTGCGAGAGGCGGTCTGCGGAGTCCTTGCTCAGCGAAGCAGTGCGGGTAAGCAGTGCCAGGCGTTTCTCGGGGGTGAGGGAGCGGAAGTCGGAGAGACGGGAGTCGAGGGCCATCGTAAAGGGTGCTTCGGGGGAAGACGGCGCATGTTAACGGCGGGCGTCTTCGTCCTGGGCTGGTTGTGGTGGCGGTGCACGCGCCGCTGCCCCCACCCTAACCTTCCCCCGGCAAAGCCGGGGGAGGGGATGTACACCCCCGAAGGGGAGAGACTTACGCCCCTTCCCCCACCGTAGGTGGGGGAAGGTTGGGATGGGGGCATGCGGCGCATCCAGAGTCCTTAACCCGCATCATGAAAAATAACCCCCAACGTATACCTCTGCCCCACCCGCACCCGACTCACCCCATGCCGCATGTTCACCCGATAGACGCCTCTGGTCCCCTGCACCGGTCGATGATGCACGGCAAAGATCGCCGCGTCGCCTTTGCGTAGCGGCAGCACCTCCGCGCGCGACTGCATGCGCGGCCGCTGTTCGGTCAGAACGAACTCCCCGCCGATGAAATCCTCGCCGGGCTCCGACAGCAGGATCGCCGCCTGCAGCGGAAACACGTGCTCGCCGTACAGATCCTGATGCAGACAGTTGTAGTCCTCCGGGCCGTACCGCAGCAGCAAGGGCGTCGGGCGCGACTGTCCGGCTGCATGGCAGCGATCGAGAAACGTGGTGTGCTGCAACGGATACCGCACGTCGATCCCCATCGCGATGTTCCACAGATTGGCGATGGGAGCGAGCCGCGGATACAACGCGGCACGGAGTTCCTGCACCAACGAGGGCAGCGGATAGGAGAAGTACTGGTACTCGCCGCGACCGAACCCGTGCCGTTCCATGACGATGCGATTGCGAAAGCGATCACCGTCCCCGTAGAGTTCAACGAGAGCTTCGCACTGCTCCGGCGGCAGCAGGCCTTCGACTATCGCACACCCGCGCGTATCCAGTTCTTCGCCGATCCTGGGCCAGTCGACGGCGTCGATGCGGATCGCAAGTTCGGGCGGCGGGCCAAGCGATCGGCGGGCGAGGGTACTCATGCTTTCGCTTCCCGCTCGAGCAAAACGCGCTTGCGGTCGACGCCCCAGCGATAGCCCGACAATGCGCCGTCGTTACGTACCACGCGATGGCAGGGGATCGCGACCGCCAGCGCATTCGCGGCACACGCCTGCGCAACTGCGCGCACCGCCTTCGGCGCACCGATGTGTTCGGCGACCTGTGCATAGCTGACGGTCGAGCCGGCGGGAATCTCCGTGAGGGCCTGCCAGACGCGTTGCTGGAACGCGGTGCCGCGCACGTCGAGCGGCAGATCGAGGCCGATGCGCGGTGCTTCGACGAACCCCACCACCTTGGCCACCAGTTTCTCGAAACCGGCATCGCCGCCGATGAGCTGAGCGTTGGGAAACCGATCCTGCAGATCGCGGAGCAGCGCATTCGGATCGTCGTCGAGCAGAATGGCACAGACGCCGCGCACGCTCGCTGCCACGAGGATGGCGCCGAGCGAGCATTGGCCGATGGCGAAGCGGATCTCGGTCTCGGAGCCGCCCGCACGAAAATCCGATGCCTTCATGCCGAGCACGCGATCCGCCTCGGCATAGAAGCGGCCGCTGGAGTTGTAGCCGGCATCGAAGATCGCATCGGTGACCGTTTCGCCGCGACCCAGCGCGTTGCGCACGCGGTGCGCGCGATGGGCGGCGGCGTAGGCCTTGGGGGTCAACCCGGTGGCGGCCTTGAACACTCGATGGAAGTGGTAGGTGCTGAGACCTGCGCGGTCGGCGAGCTCCGCGAGGTTGGGCACCGTGTCGGCAGCTTCGATCATGCGGCAGATTGCGGCGACTTTCGCGGCATGCTGTTCGGCAAGCGGTGGTTGGTCCGGCCGGCAACGTTTGCAGGGCCGGAAGCCGGCCCGCTCGGCATCTTCGCGCGTCGTGTGGAAGCGGACGTTTTCGGGACGGGCGAGGCGGGCGGCGCAGGAGGGGCGGCAGTACACGCCGGTGGTGGCGACGGAGTAGTAGAAGGTGCCGTCTGCGTTGGTGTCGCGCGCGATGATCGCGGGCCAGCGCGGGTCGTCGAGGGTCTCGGCGGCGCGTTGTTCGGTACGGGTGGTGGCGTTCATGGTGGCAGACCTCGGGAGTCGGGTGGTGGATGTCTGCACTCTAGGTTTCATTGTGGCGGATCGCACTCCGGTGCTTGCTTTTGAATTCTGCTCTGGATGTGGCGCTCATGCTCCTGCCGCGGGCCCCCATCCCGACCTTCCCCCAACGAAGTTGGGGGAAGGAGCTGTACGTCCCCTCCCCCAGCGAAGCTGGGGGAGGGCTAGGGTGGGGGCAGCAGCACGTCGACACGGATGCTGCGATGATTGCATCCCTCTACCGACCACCTCCAACTCACCGAATTCCCCCATGCCCAGTCAGCTCTTTACCTCACTCGCTCTGCGCAAGCTGCAACTCGCCAACCGCATCGTCGTGTCACCCATGTGCCAGTACTCCGCCGAGGAAGGTAATGCCACCGACTGGCACACCATCCACCTCGGCACCCTCGCACAGAGTTCCGCCGGACTCGTGCTGATCGAGGCGACCACGGTCAGCCGCGAAGGGCGCATAGCACCGGGTTGTCTCGGGCTCTGGAACGATGCGAACGAGGCTGCGCTGAAGCGGGTTGTCGACGCGATCCGGCCCTACGCCACGTCGCCGATCGGCATCCAGCTTTCCCATTCCGGTCGCAAGGGTTCCGTCACGGCGCCGTGGCTGGGCGGAAAGGGCTTGCCGACGGCGGAGGGCGGGTGGACGCCGCTTGCACCCTCGGCCATTCCCTACGATGCCGCCGCCAACTTGCCGCAAGCCATGAGCGCCGCCGACATCGCGCGGGTCGTGAACGACTTCGTCGCCGCCGCGCAGCGGGCCGAACGCATCGGCCTCGAGGCGATCGAGCTGCATTGCGCCCACGGCTACCTGTTGCATCAGTTCCTGTCGCCGCTCACCAACAAGCGCACCGATGAGTATGGCGGACCGCTCATCAATCGCATGCGGCTGCCGCTCACCATCTTCGACGCGATCCGTGCGATCTGGCCCGCCCGCAAGCCGCTCGGCGTGCGGGTGTCGGCCACGGATTGGATGGAACATGCGGGAGAGCCGTCGTGGACCGTCGAACAGACCATCGCGTTCGTGCACGAACTGAAGGCGCGAGGCGTGGACTGGGTCGATGTGTCGTCGGGCGGGCTGTCGCCGTTGCAGAAGATTCCGCTCGGTCCCGGCTATCAGTTGCCGTTCGCCGAGCGCGTGAAGCGCGAGACCGGTGTCACCACCATCGGCATCGGTCTCATCACGGAAGCATCCATGGCGGAAGCGGCCATCGCGAACGGTCAGGCCGACATGGTCGCGCTGGCCCGAGGCTTCCTCTGGAATCCGCGCTGGGTGTGGCAGGCCGCGGCGGAACTCGGTGCCGCGGTGCTGCCGCCGCCGCAGTACCGTCGTGCACCGCCCCCCGAGCGGGCGAAGGTGTTCGCGCCGCTGTCATGATCCTTCTCCGGACCCTTCTCGGGAAGGAGAACGGAAAACGCTGCAACGATTCCGCATGACCGAGGTTTGCATCGAAGAGGATGCCCGTTGCGGGCATCCGCGACCCGACGAAAGGAAACGACCATGATCGAGAAGACCGCCGGCGTGCACTGGGAAGGTGCGGGCAAGAAGGGTGTGGGCAAGATCAGCACCCAGACCGGTGCCCTGAAGGACTATCCCTACGGTTTCGGCAGCCGCTTCGAGGACGACCGGCGCGGCACCAATCCGGAGGAGATTCTCGGTGCTGCTCACGCCGCGTGCTTCACCATGGCCTTCTCGTTCGCGTGCGACAAGGCCGGGTTCGCGACGACCTCCATCGACACCGAAGCGAAGGTGCGCCTCACGCAGGTGGGCGACGGCTTCGTCATCGACCGCATCCAGCTGCGATTGACGGCGAGCATTCCGAACATCGACGAGGCGACGTTCCAGCAACTCGCCGAGGGTGCGAAGCGCGGATGTCCGGTGTCGAAGGCGCTCGCCGGCGTGCCAGAGGTCACGTTGACCGCGACGCTGCAGCGCTGAGGGCCCTTCGCGGGCTCCTCGTCGTCCCGCTCGGTCCGTGAGCCTGCGGTACTACCGATGCCGGTTCGTGGTCGGGCGCGATCAGGTCGGGAGTGGCATCTTCCGGAACGCGATGGAAAGCCGGTTCCACGCGTTGATGGCGCCGATGGCTACGGTTAGATCGACGATCTCGCGGTCGGTGAAGTGCGTGGCCAGCCGCTCGAAGTCCTCGTCCGGCGCGTGGGTCTCGGCGATCAGCGTCAGCGCCTCGGTCCATGCCATTGCGGCGCGAAGGGGGCTGATCGAACGCTGAACGCGGGTGATGGGGCGAGCCGTCACCGCTCCATCGCGTTGCGGCGGCCGGGCGGGTCACGCTGCATTGCAGCGTCATGGCCGGCGGCGGAAACCTTCCGTTTACTAAACATTCGCCATGGCCGATCAGGCTCGGCAGCCGGGTGCTCGCCCCGTGGCGCATTTGTCTCGTCCTCCTATGTGCGACGCAACATGACGGTGGTTCCGGCAGGCCGGCCACCGGTCGAGCGTTGACAGGTCCGATCGTTTAGTAGCAGGCTTTTACTAAACAGCTTCACTAAACAAAAAATCGGGTCGAAGGGGGAGGAGCAGGCAGTGCCCTCCGGGATCCTCTCAAGGTTGCCGAGCCGAGTTCCGGCGCATCTGCGACGGCGGCGCGGCGGTGGTCCAACACTCTGGAGGAGTAGACACATGCTCAAGCTGAAGCAGTTGGCCGTCGGCGCGGCAGCGCTCGGCCTCGCGTCGTTGGCGGCCACGCCGGCCTTCGCGCAGAACAAGCAGATCACGCTGTGCTGGGCGGCCTGGGATCCGGCCAACGCGCTGGTGGAACTGTCGAAGGACTTCACCGCGAAGAGCGGCATCCAGATGAAGTTCGAGTTCGTGCCCTGGCCGAACTTCGCCGATCGGATGCTGAATGAGCTCAACTCGAAGGGGAAGCTGTGCGACCTGCTGATCGGCGACAGCCAGTGGATCGGCGGTTCGGCCGAGAACGGCCACTACGTGAAGCTGAACGACTTCTTCGACAAGAACGGCATCAAGATGACCGACTTCGCGCCGGCCACCGTGTATGCCTATTCGACGTGGCCGAAGGGGTCGCCCAATTACTGGGCACTGCCGGCCATGGGGGACGCAAACGGCTGGGTGTATCGCAAGGACTGGTTCGCGAAGCCCGAGCTCAAGGCCGAGTTCAAGAAGAAGTACAGCCGCGATCTCGCGCCGCCCAAGACCTGGACTGAATTGAAGCAGATCGCGGAGTTCTTCCAGGGCCGCGAGATCGACGGGAAGAAGGTGTACGGCGCCGCCATCTTCACCGAGCGCGGTTCCGAAGGCATCACGATGGGCGTGACCGGAGCGCTGTATGCGTGGGGCTTCCAGTACGACGATCCGAAGAAGCCGTACCACATGGACGGCTTCGTGAACTCGAAGGATGCGGTGGCCGCGCTCGAGTTCTACAAGTCGCTCTACAAGTGCTGCACCCCGCCCGGGTACACCAACGCGTACATGCAGGAAGGTCTCGACGCGTTCAAGTCCGGCCAGGTCGCGATGATGATGAACTGGTTCGCCTTCTTTCCCGGCCTGTACAAGGACGAGAAGGTGGGCGGCGAGCACATCGGCTTCTTCGTGAACCCGGGCCAGAAGGTGGAAGCCTCGACGCTCGGCGGGCAGGGCATCTCCGTGGTGTCGTACTCGGCGAACAAGGACGCCGCGCTGCAGTACATCAAGTGGTTCGCGCAGCCGGACGTGCAGAAGAAGTGGTGGTCGCTGGGCGGCTATTCGTGCCACAAGGCCGTGCTGGGCGATCCGAACTTCCCCAAGACCGCACCGTTTGCCGCCGACTTCCTGAAGGCGATGAACGGCGTGAAGGACTTCTGGCAAGAGCCGGCCTACGCGCAACTGCTACAGGCCATGCAGAAGCGGGTGCATGACTACGTCGTAGCCGACAAGGGCACGGCGAAGGAGGCGCTTGACCTGCTGGTGAAGGATTGGGAGAAGGTGTTCAAGGAGGAAGGGAAGCTGTGAGCGTTCGTTCGAGTGTACGCGGCGACCCTTCGGGGTGGCTGCGCCACCCCTGTGGGGAGTAGGACGTAACCCTCACCCCCGGCCCCTCTCCCAAGGGAGAGGGGAGCAGTGCAGACCCTCGCCCTCCAGGAGAGGGTGAGAGCGAAGCGAGCGGGTGAGGGTGCAGTACGGTTTGGTTGTATGACTATCGAGGAATGGCGCAGGAACCTGGCGGAGACATGAACGACATTGCCAAAGCGAGCTTCATCGAGCGCGCCGCTACCGCTACGCCGGCGCCGGTCGCGCGGGTGGTCAAGGGGCTCTCGGATCGGGCCATTGCGTGGTTGTTCATCTCGCCCACGATCATCCTGCTGCTCGCGATCAACATCTTTCCGTTGATCTGGACCATTCAACTTTCCTTCACCAACTACCGCGCCAATCGGCCCAATGCGGAGGTGAAGAACATCGGGATCGATCATTTCCGGTCGATCCTGACCGATCCGGACGTGTGGGCGGCCATGCAGGCCACGGCGCATTTCGTGTTCTGGACCATCCTCATCCAGACCGTGCTCGGGTTCGCGCTGGCGTATCTGGTGGATCGCCGCTTCCGGGGGCACGGGTTCTGGACCACCGTCATCCTCATTCCGATGATGTTGTCGCCCGCGGTCGTCGGCAACTTCTGGGCGTTCCTGTACCAGCCGCAGATCGGCCTGTTCAACTACGTCATCTCGTTCTTCACGGGGCTCGATCCGTCGTCGTTCGAGATGATCGGGTCGGTCAAGCTCGCGCCCTGGGCCATCGTGCTGGTGGACACGTGGATGTGGACGCCGTACGTGATGCTGATCTGCCTGGCGGGTCTGCGCTCGATCCCCGAGTACCTCTACGAGGCGGCGGAGGTGGACCGCGCGTCGAAGTGGCGCCAGTTCTGGACCATCACGCTCCCCATGGCCTTGCCGTTCATCATGCTGGCGGTGCTGTTCCGCGGCATCGAGAACTTCAAGATGTTCGACCTGGTGAACCTGCTGACCAACGGCGGACCGGGGTCGACCACCGAAGTCGCGTCGATCACGCTGAAGCGCGAGGCGTTCGAGAAGTGGCGCACCGGCTATTCGTCGGCCTTCGCCATCATCCTGTTCGTCACCGTGTTCGGGCTGGCGAACATCTACGTGAAGGCGCTCAACAAGGTGAAGAGCCGATGAGCCGCGGCATTTCCCACGCCCATTCGATCGTCGAGCCGGGGCCGCTCTCGCGCAACGTCGCGGGCGTCATCGTGATCGTCTATGCGATCGTGGCGCTGGTACCGCTCGCATGGATCTTCCTCACCTCCATCAAGACACCGCCCGATTCCATCAGCTATCCGCCCAAGGTGATCTTCGATCCGTCGCTGGAGGGCTACTGCAACCTGTTCACGACGCGGTCGCGGCAGACCCCCGACTATCTGCAGACGCTGCCGCCACCGTCCGGCGTGTGCGAAAAGATTGCGCGCGATCGCAACATGGTGATCGTCGGGCCGTCGAACTATGCGCCGCGGTTCCTGAACTCGTTGGTCATCGCCTTCGGCTCCACGGCGCTGTCGGTACTGCTCGGCACGGCGGCAGCCTACGGCTTCTCGCGCTTCAAGGTGCCGCTCAAGGACGATCTGCTGTTCTTCATCCTGTCCACGCGGATGATGCCGCCCATCGCGGTGGCGATCCCGATCTTCCTGATGTATCGCGAACTGGGACTGTCGGACACCAAGCTCGGCATGATCCTGCTCTACACCGCGGTCAACGTGTCGCTCGCGGTATGGCTGCTGAAGGGCTTCATCGACGAGATTCCGCGCGAGTACGAGGAAGCGGCGATGATCGACGGCTACACGAGGCTGCAGGCGTTCTTCCGCGTGGTGCTCCCGCAGGCCACCACGGGGATCGTGGCCACCGCGATCTTCTGCCTGATCTTCGCGTGGAACGAGTACGCGTTTGCCGTGCTGCTCACATCCGGAGAGGCCCAGACGGCGCCGCCGTTCATCCCGACCATCATCGGCGAGGGCGGGCAGGACTGGCCGGCCGTGGCCGCCGGGACGACGCTGTTCCTGGTGCCCATCCTCGTGTTCACCGTGTTGCTGCGCAAGCAGCTCCTGCGCGGCATCACTTTCGGAGCGGTGCGCAAATGACGACGACCACGAAATCGTCCTGGCCGCGCTGGCTGCGCCGTGGGCCGATGGAGAACGTGGCGACTGTGTTGATCGCAGCAGGCGTGTTGATGCTGCTGCAGTCGTTCTCGATGACGCTCTACACCTACTCGTTCATCACGACCCTGGTGGGGACGGCGATGTTCGTGGTGGTGTCGAAGTTTCCGGAGTGAGGGGCGGATGATGGAACGTCGGTCCCCACCCTCACCCTCCCCCGGCGAAGCCGGGGGAGGGGACGCACACTCCTTCCCCCACCTTCGGTGGGGGAAGGTTGGGATGGGGGCAGCCCACCATGGCTGAAATCCGCATCGAAAACCTCCACAAGGCCTTCGGCACCTTCACCGCCGTGCGCGACTCCACCTTCACCGTGCGCAACGGCGACTTCTTCTGCCTGCTCGGTCCCTCCGGCTGCGGCAAGACCACGACACTGCGCATGATCGCGGGGCTGGAGCTGCCCACCTCCGGCCGCATTCTCCTGGGCGACGAAGACGTCACCTTCAAGCAGGCCTCGGCCCGCGACATCGCTTTCGTATTCCAGCTCTTCGCCCTGTATCCCCACCTGAACGTGCGCGCGAACATCTCCTACCCGCTCCGCTCGCAGGGCATGGTCCGCAGCGAAGTGCAACGGCGCGTGGAGGAGGCGGCGAAGACGCTGCGCATCACCCATCTGCTCGACCACCCGGTGTCCGGACTGTCGAGCGGCGACCGGCAACGGGTTGCTCTGGGTCGCGCCATCGTGCGCGAGCCGCTCGCCTTTCTGATGGACGAACCGTTAGGGGCTCTCGATGCCGAGTTCCGCGAACTGATGTGCGGCGAGCTGCGGGCGCTGCACGACCGGCTCGGTGCGACCACGGTCTACGTGACCCACGATCAGCTCGAAGCGATGTCCATGGCGGACACCATCGCGGTGATGAACCAGGGCGTGATCGAGCAGTTAGGGTCGCCGCAGGAGATCTACGATCGGCCGGCATCGCTGTTCGTGGCGGATTTCATCGGATCACCGCCCATGAACCTGCTGCGCTTCGAGGGCAAGGTGGGGCGCGGCGATCGCAGCGTGCGTGTCGGCGGCGCCGAGATCGCGGTGCCTGAGCTCCACGAGGATGCCGCGCCCGGTGAGCTGGTGCTCGGTGTGCGTCCGGAGCACGTCCGCCTGAACGGCGATGCACCGTATCGGGCACGCGTGATCGACAGCGAGTACCTCGGCACGACCCAGATCGTCACGCTGGCTTCCGCCGACGGTGCAGGCCTCAAGGCGCGCATGCCTTCCGAGGTCGCGGTGCGGGCCGGCGATCACGTGGGGTTGACCTTCCATGCCGACAAGCTGTCCCTCTTCGACGGTCGCTCCGGCCGCGCGCTGCGGACCCGGCTCCATGCGGAGGCCACCCGTGGCTGAGATCCGGCTGGAAGGTGTGTCGAAACGTTTCGGCACCGTGGATGCGGTGCAGGGCCTGAATCTCGATGCCCGCGATGGCGAGTTCATCGTGTTGCTGGGCCCCACGGGGGCAGGAAAGACCACTACACTTCGGCTGGTAGCGGGTCTCGAGAAGCCCGACGTCGGGCGCGTGTACATCGGTGGCCGTGACGTCACCGATGCCACCCCCGCGCCGCGTGATGTCTCGTTCGTGTTCCAACAGTATTCGCTCTACCCGCACCTGTCCGTGTTCGACAACCTCGCCTTCCCGCTGCGCGCACCGGCGCGCAAGCTCCCGGAGAGCGAGATCGAGGCGCGCGTGCGCGAGATCGCCGGCCTGCTCCATATCGAGGACAAGCTCGGCAACCGGGCCACGCAACTCTCGGGCGGTCAGATGCAGCGGGTGGCCATCGGCCGCGCGCTGGTGCGCAAGCCCACTGTCTATCTGATGGACGAGCCGTTGTCGTCGCTCGATGCCAAGCTGCGTGCCGAGATGCGGGTCGAACTGAAGCGCATCCAGCGCGAACTGGGCGCCACCATCCTGTACGTGACCCACGACCAGACCGAGGCCATGACCATGGCCTCACGCATTGGTGTGCTCGATCGCGGCCGACTGGTGCAGGTGGGCAGTCCGCGCGACATCTACGAAGACCCGATGAACACCTACGTGGCGACGCGGCTGGGCAGCCCCACGATCAACCTGGTGCCGCGCAGCGTGTTCGCCGAAGTGGCGGCACCGGCCGCGACGGTCACCATCGGCGTGCGCACGGAACACGTCCGCATCCGGCGCAACCCTTCCGGTGCCGGGCGCGTAAAGCGGGTCGAGCACCTCGGCGATCAGAACCACCTGCACGTGACGGTGCTAGGCACCGACGTGGTGGTATTGACCGATCCCGAGGAGCGGCTCGCAGTAGGCGACACGGTCAGCCTGGAGCTCACCGCTCCGTTGTTCTTCGGCGCCGACGGGGCGAGAGTAAGACATTAGGATGAAACTACCTCCACGCTCCCTACGCTCGCTGCCCCCCGGGGGGGCGCGTCAGCGCCTTGGGGCGGCGGCCCGGCGGCGCTGACATGGACCAAGCCACGCTGAAGCAACTCATCGTCGCAGTCGCCGAATCCGTGATTGCGCATGCAGAGGAACTGACGGCACTGGATCAGGCGATCGGTGACGGCGATCACGGCCTCAACATGAAGCGCGGGTTCGAAGCGGTGCTTGCCGAAGTGGACAAGACCTCGGCGTTGCCGCCGTCGGATGCATTGAAGGCCGCCGGCATGGCGCTCGTCATGAAGGTGGGTGGGGCTTCCGGACCGCTGTACGGCACGCTGTTCATGGCTCTGGGCAAGGCGTGGCCGGCGAGCGTCGATCGTGCCGGACTGGCCGATGCCTTCATCGCAGCCATCGATGCCGTGAAGGCGCGCGGCAAATCGGAGCCCGGCATGAAGACCATGCTCGACGTGCTCGTGCCGTTGGCTGCGGAATTGCGAAACGGCGCCGATCTCGCGCAGCTCCGGGCCACAGCGACCGCGGCCGCCGATGCAACCGTGCCGATGAAAGCGATCCGTGGCCGCGCGTCGTTCCTGGGCGAACGCAGCATGGGGCATATGGATCCCGGCGCACGGTCGTCGAGCCTGATCCTGCATGCGATCGCCGATGTTCTCGAGGAGCAGCACGTCGCATGAAGCACCTCGCGATCCAGGTGGTGGTCGAAAGGATGATCGCCGCATACCCCCATCCCAACCTTCCCCCAACTGAAGTTGGGGGAAGGGGTGTACATCCCCTCCCCCGGCTTGGCCGGGGGAGGGTTAGGGTGGGGGCGGCGGCGCATCGCGTGTCGTCGGGGCCTGCTCGATGAGCACCAACGTCGGCATCGTCATCGTGTCCCACTCGCCCGACGTCGCGAAGGGTGCGGCCGACATGGTGCGCCAGATGGTCGGTGACGACGTGCCGCTCGCCTGGTGCGGCGGCGCGCCGGGCGGTGGTCTGGGCACGAGCGTCGAGGCGATCATGGCCGCGATCGACCGTGCTTGGTCGGAAGCCGGGGTCGCGATCCTGGTGGACCTGGGCGGCGCCGAAACCAACAGCGAGATGGCGATCGAGATGCTGCCGGACGAGCGGCGCGATCGCGTCGTGATCTGCAACGCGCCGGTGGTCGAAGGCGCCGTGATGGCCGGGACGGAGGCGTCGGCCGGTTCGTCGCTCGAGCACGTCCGGCGCACGGCTGAAGAACTGCGCGCCGCCTGAGAGGAAACACGAGATGTCTGAGACCGCCCAGTCCAGCGTGGTGATCGAGCACGAAGTGGGACTGCATGCGCGCCCGTCGGTCAAGCTCACGCAACTCGCCAAGAGCTTCCGGTCGCGCATCGAGATCGCGACTGCGGCCGAGGGGCCGTGGATCGACGCGAAGAGCATCGTGAAGGTGATGGGCAGCAAGACCCCGAAGGGTGCGCTGCTGCACGTTCGTGCCGAGGGCGAGGACGCCGAGACCGCCGTCCAGGCGATCGTCGCGCTGGTCGAGCGCGATTTCGAAACGGCCTGACCGTGTTGGAGCTCGTCGGCACGCCTGCTGCGCCCGGCATGGCCGCGGGACCGGTCGTCCGCCTCGGCAGCACTCGACGGCGCGAGCGCCTGCGGCGCGCCGCGTCGGATGAGCTGTCCGAGGTCGGCAATGCGATCGCGGCGGCGCAGGCGGCGTTGGCGGGGCTGATGGAATCGGTCGGCGACGACGAAGCGGCCGGCATCCTCGCGTTCCAGATGGCGCTGCTCGAGGACGACGAGATCACGCGGCCGGTAGCCGAAGGCATCGCCGCCGGTGCAGGAGCCGACGAAGCGTGGTCGAAGGTCATGAACGCGCTGATCGCCGATTACGAGGCTTCGGAGGACACCTACTTTCGCAGCCGCGCGGCCGACCTCGCCGATCTGCGCGAGCGCGTGCTCGACGCGCTGACCGGCGCCGATGCCGAGACCATTGCGCCGGGCAGCATCGTGGTGGCCGAGGATCTCGCGCCTTCGCGCTTTCTCGCGACCGACTGGAGCGGCGGCGGGTTGGTGCTCACGCGCGGCGGAACCACCAGCCATGTCGCGATCCTCGCCCGGTCGCGCGGCGTGCCGCTGCTGGTGGGGGTCGGACCCTTCGAACTGAGCGATGCCTGCGAGGCACTGCTCGATTCCCATGAGGGCGTGCTCGTCATCGATCCCGATCCGCCGGCGCGCGAACGCTTCGAGCATCGGCGTACCGCCCACGAGGACCGTGCGCGGGCCGACCGCCTGCACCTCGCGACCGAAGCCCGCACTGCGGCCGGTGAGCGTGTGCTCGTCATGATCAACGTCGCGCGCCCCGAGGAACTGGATGCGATCGATCCGGGCCACGTGGACGGCATCGGCCTGGTCCGCACCGAGTTCCTGTTCCACGATCGCCGCGATCTGCCCTCGGAAGAGGAACAGTATCGGGTGTACCGGCGGATCGCCGAATGGGCGCAGGGCAAGCCGGTGACCATCCGCACGCTCGATGCCGGCGGCGACAAGCCGATCCCGGGGCTCACGCACGACGGCGAGTCGAATCCGTTCCTCGGCGTACGCGGCGTGCGGCTGTCGCTCGAACGTCCCGAGATCCTCGAGGTGCAGTTGCGTGCACTCGCCCGGGCTACGGTGCTCGGCAACGTAAAGGTCATGGTGCCCATGGTGGCAGTGCCGCACGAGCTGGACCGCGTGCGCGAGCTGCTCGGGAAGGTGGTGCACGATCTGCGTACCGCCGGCATCGAAGCGGAACTGCCACCGCTCGGCATGATGGTGGAAGTGCCCGCGGCCGCGCTCGCGATCGAACGCTTCGATGCCGCCTTCTACTCGATCGGCAGCAACGACCTGCTGCAGTACCTGATGGCGGCGGGCCGCGACGAGCCGGCTCTGGCCTCGTTGTCGAAGCCCGGCCCGGCGTTCTGGCGAGTGCTGCGCGAACTGTGCGAACACGGCACCGCCGCCGGTCGCGAGGTCAGTCTGTGCGGCGATCTCGCCAGCGATATCGGCTCGATTGCTCAGTTGCTGGCGAGCGGCTTGCGGACACTGTCGGTAGCCCAGGCCGCACTCGCGTCGGTGAAGGCGGCGGTGAGCCGTGCCTGAGACTAGCCCCAAGCCCGACGTGCTGCAGGCGCGAGTCGCGGCCTACAAGGCGATCCTGCAGGAAGTGCTGGACAGCCGCCCCTCGGGCATGCGGCAGCGCTTGGCGGAAGTGCTCGGCAAGAATCGCAGCTTCATCTCGCAGATCTCGAACCCCGCGTACACGGTGCCGATCCCGGTGCAGCACGTGGAGCGCATCATGGAGATCTGCCACTTCTCGCCGCGCGAGAAGGAACGCTTTCTCGCAGCCTACCGCAAGGCGCATCCGCGACGGCTGCAGATCCTCGAGGAAGAACCGCAACGCACGCACACGATCACCTTGCCGGATCTCGGCTCCGAGGCGCGCAATCGTCAACTGGATGGCATCGTGACGGCGTTCGCCGAACAGGTGGCGCGGCTGCTGCAGGACAAGTAGTCAACGACGGAGGACCAGCATGAAGAAACTGATCAACGCGGTCGACGCGGTGCTCGTCGAGAGCCTCGCGGGGTTCTGTGCTGCGCACGCCGACATCGTGGTGGCGGGCGAGGAGGGCAAGTTCGTGCAGCGCGCCCGGTTGAAGTCGGGCAAGGTGGGGCTGGTCTCCGGCGGCGGCTCGGGTCACGAGCCGCTGCACGCCGGTTTCGTGGGCCACGGCATGCTCGACGCGGCGTGCCCCGGTCAGGTCTTCACGTCGCCGACACCCGACCAGATGCTCGCCGCCGCAGCCGCCGTGGATACGGGCAGCGGTGTCCTGTTCATCGTGAAGAACTACGAAGGCGACGTCATGAACTTCGACATGGCGAAGGAGATGGCGGGCGGCAACATCGCCACGGTCATCATCAACGACGACGTGGCGGTGGCGAACTCGACCTATTCCACCGGGCGCCGCGGTGTAGCCGGCACGATGGTGGTGGAGAAGATCGTCGGCGCCGGCGCCGAGCGGGGCCACGATCTGGGAGCGCTGCAGGCGCTCGGCGAGCGCGTGAACGGGCAGACCCGTTCCATGGGCGTCGCGCTGACCAGTTGCACCGTGCCTGCGGCGGGGAAGCCCACGTTCGACATCGGCCCGGACGAGATGGAGATGGGCGTGGGCATCCACGGTGAACCGGGCCGGCGGCGCGTGAAGCTGCAGTCGGCCGACGCGATCGCCAAGGAGATGGTGGATGCGATCGTGGGCGATCTGGGTGCGGCCGCGAAAGGCGAAGCGCTGCTGCTGGTGAACGGCTTCGGCGGAACGCCGCTGATGGAGTTGTACCTCATGTACCACGCCGCGGAGAAGTTGCTGGCACCTGCAGGTGTGAACGTGGTGCGCTCGCTGGTGGGGAACTACGTGACGTCGCTGGAGATGGCGGGGTGCTCGATCACGGTGACGATGCTGGATGCGGAGACGAAGGCGCTGTGGGATGCGCCGGTGCATACGGCGGCTTTGCGGTGGGGGATGTAGACCGTGGGTCGCTTGCCCCCACCCTGACCCCCAGCGTAGCCGGGGGAGGGGATGTACGTCTCCTTCCCCCAGCTTGCTGGGGGAAGGTCGGGATGGGGGCGGTCTGGCCGTCACGGCAGGTTCATGATCTTCGCGATGTCATCAACCCCCATCACCGTGCAGTAGATGTTGTTGATGATCTCGAGCTCCTTCCGATGAAGCTCGTCGGTCGCGGCCGCGCAGCAGTCGTCCAGCACCACCACGCCGAAGCTCTCGTCCGCCAGGCTGCGCACCGTTGACGACACGCACTGGTCGGTGAAGATGCCCACGCACACGACGTTGCGGATGCCCACGTTGTGCAGCATCAGCCGCAGGTTCGTGCCGGTCAGCGCGCTGTCCGTGGTCTTGGTCACCACGATCTCGTCGTCCCAAGGCGCCAGTGCGTCGACGATGAAGGACGGTGTCGTGTCCTTCGGCAGCAGCAGGTTGTTGAACCCCGGCAGCTTCTGCGACAGCGAGCGGTCGCGGCCGTCGCGCGTCTGACAGGCGATGCGCGCGAAGAAGACTTCGATGCTGCGCCGACGGAATGCCGTGAGAACGCGAGCGATGTTCGGAATCACCGTGCCGTGCATGCGCTCGTGGAACGGCGTCCAGCGATCGAAGTGTGCCTGCTCTATCGGAGAGAGCGTCGAACGCTCCGGCCGGGTCAGGTAGGTGTTCTGCACGTCGATCACCAGTAGTGCCGTCGTCTTCGGGTCGAGCACCGGGTCGGCGGGTTCGGCCATGGTTTCGTAGTAGAGCGAGCGGTAGGCGGTCTTCCAGTTCATTGTGGTCCTCGGCAGGGGGAACTCGACATCTTGTCGCGTGACAGCGACGACGTCGCAACCGCGAGACACTAGCGGAATTCGTGCGCGTGCGCAGATGCTCGGTCTGCCCGACGACGCATCGAAAGGGAAACCACCGTGCACGTGCATCGCACTCGCGTGCACCGCCTCGATGGTGCCGGCGGTCGCTCAAGTCGTGAGCGACCAGAATCTCGTCGTGACACCCTATCTCGCGGGCCTCTCCAGTCCCACCGGCATGGTGTGCTCCGGTGCCGGCGAAGGCTTCGTGATCGAGAAGGGCACCGGGCAGGTGAAGCGCTTCGAGAGCGGAGCGCTATCGGCTGCACCGGTCCTCGATCTTCCCGTCATCGCGAACTCGGAGCGCGGACTGCTCGGCATCGCACTCGACCCTGGCTTCGCGGGAAATGGATTCGTGTATCTGTACTACAGCTCCAACGATCGCACCGGGGCCCTGGATGGCGGTAACTGGGTCGACAAGCGCGTCGTACGATTCCATTGAAACGGAACGGCGCTCTCGACTCCGGACCTGTTCCGCACCTTCGGTACCGCCGCGGACGGAGAGCCGGACGGAGCGAACCACAACGGTGGGCCGATCGTGTTCGGTACGGACGGCAAACTCTACGGCGCGACCGGCGATCTCAACCGCAACCTCACCGAGCAGAGCTTTCCGTCGACCGGAAATGCCTCCTCGCACGTCGGCGGCATCTATCGATTGAACAGCGATCTCACCACGCCTGCGGACAATCCGTTCTCCGGCGGCAAGCCGACCCGAAGGCCGGCTTGCATTGCTCGCGACGAGGGTTACTTGACCCCGATCGGATTGATGATCGCCTGCACCGCACCGGTCATGCGCGCCGGTCCGAGCGTGAAGAAGAACTCCGACACGCCGTCCTTCACCAGCTCGGCGGTGTACAGGTTCTCGAGGATGTAGATGCCGTTCATCGGCAGCAGGATCTGATGGACCTCGAACACCCCGCTGTCCTTCTCGAAGGGCAGCACTTCCAGTCCCCAGGTGTCGGCTCCGATCGCGGCCACGCCCTTCCCGGCGAGGTATTTCGCACCACCCACGCCGAGCCCGGGTTCGACGCTGGCGTAGCGCTTGTCGTCCTTGCCGATCAGGCTGTTCCAGTTGGTGTGGAAGATCACCACATCGCCCTTCTCGATGGACTTGATGCCCTGGCGCTTCATGGCCGCCTCGATCTCGGCCTGATTGAACGCCGTGCCTTCCGGAACGATGCCGTCCTTGCCGTGCAGCGCCACCATGTCGAGGACGATACCGCGCGTGGCGATCGGCGGAACCGTCTCGATGCCGAGTTTCTTGAGACCGTCCACCTTCGAGAAGTCGTGGCTCTTGTTGCAGTTGAAGTAGACGCCGTCGATGCCTATGTGGCCGAAGCCGTCCAGCTGCGGGCCCACGCCGTTCCAGCCCTGGACCATGTCGTCGTTGTAGGTGAGCTTGGTGGGGCCGAAGCTGGAACCCTGAGCCTGGTTCGGCTGCAGGACCGTCACGCTGAAGAAGCGGGGCGGGTATGCCGGCGTCTTGGAGTTCACCTCGATGCCCAGGCGATAGGACTTGCCCTTGGTGATCAGCTTGGCGGCCTCGAGCGTCTTCTCCGGAGTGATGTAGTTGGAATTGCCGATCTGGTCTTCCGGGCCGAACTTGGACTCGCACTTCCAGTCGGCCGCTTCGGCCGTGGCAAACGTTGCGCCGCAGGCGAGTGCAGCCGCCAGCAGCTTGAAGCTGCGCGATGCGCGTGACATGGGTGATACCTCCTCGTTGGTTTGTTGTCGTTGTCCGGCACGGGGCCGGGGCTCCGCCGCGGTCTTCGGCAGCGGAACCGACATCCTAACAAAAGGGGGTTTGTTCCTACCGAGCGGGACGCCGGAGCGGCGCCCGCTCTTAAGCCGCCGGCTCAGGCCAGCCCGAACGCGGTCAGGACGTCCTGACGATGCTTGTCGTAGTCGACGTTGAGCGCCTTGATCGGCCCGCCCGAGAGCGCGTCGACCACGACGCGCGCCGGACGCTTGCCGGCGGGCATCTTCACCACTTCGAGGATCGCGTCGGCCACGTCCTGCGGTTTCGGCGCCTGCGGGCTCGAGAAGAGCTGTCCCAGGCTCTCGCCCATCTTCTGCGGAATCTCCGCGACCGCACCGTAACCTTCGGCGCGCGCGGGATCGTTCGCATACAACCCGTTGTCGCCGACCTTCGTCGGGAAGGCGCCGGGCTCGATCAGCACGACGTCGATGCCGAGCCACTTCACTTCGTCACGCAGCGCTTCGCCGAGTGCTTCCAGCGCGTACTTGGTGGCGGAGTAGGTGCCGAGCGTCGGCAGCGACACGCGCCCGACGATGCTCGAGACGTTCACGATCAGGCCGGAGCGCTTCGCGCGCATGTGCGGCAGCACCGCGCGGTTGAGGCGCAGCGGGCCGAAGACGTTGGTCTCGAACAACGACTTGGTCTCGTCCAGGCGGTAGGTTTCCTGGATGCCCATGGAGAAGCGGCCGGCGTTGTTCACCAGCACGTCGATGGCGCCGCCGGCGCGCTTGGCGATGTCGCCGACGGCTGCATCGACCGAGGCGTCGCTCGTCACGTCCAGTTCGACGACCTGCACGTTTGGAACCTTCGCGAGATCTGCTGCCGCGGTGGCGTTGCGCCCCTTGATGTCGCGCAGGGTCGCGAAGACGGTGTGACCATTGCTGGCCAGGGTGCGTACGGTGAGCTGGCCGAAGCCGCTGCTGGTGCCGGTGACGATGACGTTCACGAACGATCCTCTCTCGGTGCGGTTGGGATGGCGCGGGGTAAGCGCCGACTAGATGAGCTTGACCAGCTGCTTGCCGAGGTTCTCGCCCTTCAGCATGCCGATGAACGCCTTGGGTGCCGCATGCAGTCCTTCGGCGACGGTCTCGCGGTACTTGATCTTGCCTGTGGCCACCAGCCTCGCGAGCTTGGGCAGCGCGCGCTGGAACATGTCCATGCGGTCCGAGACGATGAAGCCCTGCACCTTCACGCGGTTCACCAGGATCGACCGGATGTTGGTGATGCCGTAGGGTTCTGTGGTGTTGTAGTCCGAGATGAGCCCGCACAACGCCACGCGCGAGAACGGGTTGAGCACGCGCAGCACGGTGTCCATCACGACACCGCCCACGTTCTCGAAGTAGCAATCGACCCCTTCCGGACATGCGGCGCGCAGATCGTCGAGCAGCTTGCCGGCCTTGTAGTCGACGCAGGCATCGAAGCCCAGCTCCTTCACCGTGTATTCGCACTTGACCGGGCCGCCGGCGATGCCGACGACGCGGCAGCCTTGCATCTTCGCGAGCTGTCCCACCACGCCGCCGACGGCGCCCGAGGCGGCCGACACCAGGACGGTTTCGCCAGCCTTCGGCAGGAGGATCTCGTGGACGCCGGTCCACGCGGTGACGCCGGGCATGCCGACCACGCCGACGTAGGCCTGCAGCGGCACCGCCTTCGGATCCACCACGTTGAGACCCTCGCCCGTCGAGGTGGCATAGAGCTGCCAGCCGAGCGAGCCCACGACGAACTGTCCGGTCTTGAGCCGCGGGTGCTTGGAATCGACGATCTCGCCCACCGTGCCGCCTACCATGACCGAGCCGATCTCCACGCTGGCGGCGTAGGACTTGGCGCTGCTCATCCGACCGCGCATGTACGGGTCGAGGGAGAGCCAGTGGTTGCGCACCAGCACTTCGCCGGGACGCGCTTGCGGAACGTCGGTTTCGACGATGTTGAAGTTCGATTCCGTGACCCAGCCTTCGGGGCGGCTCGCGAGCAGCACTTGCACATTGCGGTTCATGGCGTTGTCCAGGATCCCGGAACGATGGAACGGCGGATTGTAGCGGAGCGAAATCGCCGCTTCGACCGCGTGCGTCGCAGGGTCATGGCATGATCTCGGCCCGTGAGTCCCGTCCCGCTCGTTCTCGTCCCCGGCCTGTTGTGCGATGCAGCTCTGTGGGCGCCGCAGATCGCGGCGCTGCACGAGGTCGCACAGTGCTGGGTCGCCGACGTGACGCGCGACGACACCATGGAGGCGATGGCCCAGCGCGTCCTCGATGAGGTGCCGTTCGAGCGCTTCGCGCTGGCCGGCCTGTCCATGGGCGGCATGATCTCGCTCGCCATGGTGCGCGCTGCACCGCACCGCGTGCAGAAGCTGGCGTTGCTCGACACCAATGCCCGACCCGACACGCCCGAGCGCTCGCGCGAGCGCATGACGTTCGTGGCGCGGGCGGAGAAGGAGGGCGGCTTCGGCACGATCCATCGCCTGATGATGGCGCGTCTCGTGCACCCGGCGCGCCAGACCGAAGCCGTGCTGATCCGGGCCATCGAAGCCATGGCCGAGCGGGTCGGCGTGCCCGGCTATCGCAATCAGCAGCTCGCGGTGATAGGGCGGCCCGATGCACGTCCCGGCCTCGGCGCGATCACCTGCCCCACGCTGGTATTGTGCGGCCGTGAGGACATCCTCACCCCGCTCGAACTGCACGAGGAGATGGCGGCCCTGATCCCGGGTGCCGAACTGGTCATCGTGGAGCACTGCGGACACATGAGCACCCTGGAGCAGCCCGATGCGGTGAACGCGGCGCTGCGTTCCTGGCTCGGGCCGGTGGCGCGATGAGGATTCCGGCGCTCACGCTGCTCGCGATCCTCGGATCGATCGCCGGAGGGGCCGAGGCGGCCGACCGTGACGTCATGGCACACCTGCAGCATTGCGCCGACTGCCACGGCGCCGATGGCCGGTCGAGCGCGCTGCCGGCGAATGGCCGCATCGCCGGGCAGCACCGCGAGTACCTCGTCTACATTCTCAAGCAGTACCGCACCGGCGGAATAAGAGGTGTGAACAGCGGCATCATGTCCAACGCCGTGCGCCATCTCGACGACGCCGAGATCAAAGCCATCGCGCAGCACTACAGCACGTTACCCTGAAGAGAGTCCGGTTCGATGCCGATCTCGTTCACGCTCAACGACAGACCGATGACGCTGACCATCGACGAGGAAAAGCCGCTGCTGTGGGCGCTGCGCGACACGCTCGGGATGACGGGCACCAAGTACGGCTGCGGCCGCGGCTGAAGAGACCCGCGGCGATCCGCGGCGCGGTCTCGAACTCTCCGTCTCGTGCGCTTCCTGTCATGAAGGCGACGGCCGTTCACTCGGATACCGACTCTACCCGCGCATCGCCGGGCAGAACTACGAATACCTGGTCAACGCGCTCACCGAGTTCCGTCGCCTGGAGCGGCATCAGGCGTATGCATTCCAGATGTTGGACCCGACGCTCCATCTGACCGATCAGGACGTGCGGGATCTCGCCGCGTTCTACGCGAGACTCCCCTGGTAGCGCGTTGCCGCGTTCCCGGGCGCGTGCTATAACCCCGCGCCCTGCACACGGCGGCAGCGCCACGACGCACGCCGCCACACCCACCCGGAGGAAGTGATGCCTGCCGTATCCAACCGCGCGCTCCATCTCGGCACGGAGAACGCGTTCGTCGTGCTAGCCGAAGTCAACGCGCGGATCCGCGCCGGCCACGACGTGATCTCGTTCTGCATCGGGCAGCCGGACTTTCCGACGCCGGGCAACATCCAGGATGCGGCGGTCGCGGCGATCCGCGGGGGCAAGCACGGCTATACGCCGTCGGCCGGCATCGACGAACTGCGTCAGGCGATCGCGGCCGACATCCGGCGCACGCGCGGACTCGAGGTGGAGCCGTCCGACGTGGTGGTGGGGGCGGGCGCGAAGCCGTTCATCGGTTACAGCGTGCTCTCCACCACCGACTACGGTGCGGGCGACGAGGTGATCTACCCGAATCCGGGCTTCCCGATCTACGACTCGCAGATCCGCGTGAACGGGGCGGTGCCGGTCCCGATCAGCCTCCGCGAGTCGCGCCAGTTCAACTTCGATCCGAACGAACTCGCCGACCGAATCACGCCGAAGACGAAGCTGCTGATCCTCAACTCGCCCCAGAATCCCACCGGCGGCATCATCCCGCGCGCCGAGATGGAAGCCATCGCCGAGATATTGCGCCGGCACGAGCAGGTCTGGGTGTTCGCGGACGAGATCTACGGACGCCTCGTGTACGAGGGCGAGTTCGTGTCGATCGCGACGCTGCCGGGCATGCTCGAGCGCACCATCATCTCCGACGGCTGCTCGAAGACCTGGGCGATGACCGGCTGGCGCCTCGGATTCGTCGCGAACCGCAAGCTTGCCCCGTACCTCACGACCTGGATCACCAACACCGAGTCGTGCGTATCGCAGATCAGCCAATGGGCTGCGGTCGAAGCGCTGAACGGCCCGCAGACCGAGGCGAAGCGCATGCGCGACATCTTCCTGCAGCGTCGCGACCTGATCGTGAAGCTGCTGAACGGAGTCCCGGGCGTGACGTGCCAGTCGCCCGGTGGCGCGTTCTACGCGTGGCCCAACGTGACCGATGCGTGCCGCATGATCGGTGCCGCGGATTCGGAGGAATTCCGCAAGCGCCTGCTGAGCGAAGCCGGCGTCGCGGTGCTCGCAGACATCCATTTCGGTCCGCGCGTGCAGGGTGAAGGCCAGCACATCCGCTTCAGCTATGCCGCCTCGACCGAAGCGATCGAGAAGGGCATCGGGCGGATGGCGGACTTCGTTCGCAAGAACACGCGCTAGACCGCACTGCGGGCTGTTGCTGCCCGGTCCACCGCCGTGCAGCGGAGTGCACGGACGCCATTGACGCCTGGTTCGTGAATACGAATAATTCGTATTCGATATCCTAAGAACAATAGCCCAGGCAGGCTTAGGCCCACCCAGGACCTCCGAGAGCGTCATGTTCTGCGTTCCGCAACATATTGAGTCGAAAGACTTGTTTCGCGAGCGCAGGGGGTGCGGCGACCAGCATGCCTCGATGATTCGAGGTGACGAGACGGTTTTGTCCGTGCCATCGTGATTTCTCCCTCCGCCCCGCGCTTTTCCCGTTCGACCTTCGCCGGTGTCGTTGCCGCTCACGTGGCCGTGGCGGTTGGACTGTTTGAGTGGTCCTTCCACCTGCGACCCGCCGAGCCGCCGCCGCTCATGGTGACGCTGATGTCGGTGCCGCCCGAGCCGGACGTTCTGCCCGCGCCCATGCCGGTGGCATCGGAACCCGTCGTGCGGCCGGAGCCGAAGCCGCAGGTGCAGCCGAAGCCGGAACCGAAGGTGCTCAGGCAGGAACCGGTACCCCAACCCGTGGCCGAGACGCGGCCGGTCGAAACGGAACCTGCGGTGGAACCTCCGCCGCCACTCGTCCCCGAGGCGCCGAAGCCGGTCGCCGACGTGCCGACACCGCCGGCGCCTGCACCGCGACCGGAAGTGGTCGCAGCAGCACCCGCGGAAGTACCGCGTGCGCCGCCCCCGCCGCCGCGGCCCGTACCGGTGGCCGAACCGCCGACCCAGGTGACGGCGACGACCGACTCCGACGCCGCTGCGCAGGCCTGGAAGGCGGACTACCTGCGCAACCCGAAGCCGGTCTATCCCAACGCATCGAGGCGCCTCGGCGAACGCGGGGTCGTGCTGCTGCGTGTGCTGGTCACCGCCACCGGCGAACCGGCGAAGGTCGACCTCAAGAAGACCTCCGGCTACGCGCGCCTCGACGAATCGGCGCTGGAAGCGGTGCGCACCTGGAAATTCGTGCCCGCCCGTCTCGGCGAGAAGCCGGTCGAGGCGTGGGTAGTTGTTCCGATCGAATTCTCACTCAAAGGATAGCTCCATGACGAACGACAATCCCTACGGCGTCAACGCGCTGCTCGCCCAGGGCGATGCGGTCGGCCTGCTGGTGCTCCTGATCCTAGGCGCGATGTCGGTGGTGACGTGGTATCTCATCGTCACCAAGTCGATCAGCAACCGGCGCATGGGCAAGCGCATCCAGGCCTTCATGGCGCAGTTCTGGGGCGCGCCGTCGATCGAGACCATCGCGGCGGAACTGTCGCGGCAATCGCCGGAGGAACCCTTCGGACGCGTCGCCGCCCAGGGCATGGAAGCACGGCAGCACTATCGCCGTTCCGTGTCGGCCGGTCTGGTCGATGCCGGCGGCCAGGGCGAGTTCCTCACGCGGTCGATCCGGCGCGCCATCATCCGCGAAGCGGGCGCGCTCGAGTTCGGGCTGTCGGTGCTGGCCTCCATCGGCAGCACCGCACCGTTCGTGGGACTGTTCGGGACCGTGTGGGGCATCTACCACGCGCTGATCGGCATCGGTGCGAGCGGTGCCGCGACCCTCGACGCGGTCGCGGGGCCTGTCGGCGAAGCGCTGATCATGACGGCCGCCGGCCTGTTCGTCGCGATCCCTGCCGTGCTCGCGCACAACGCATTCGCTCGCGGCAACCGCACCGTGCTGGCGGAACTGGACGGCTTCGCCCACGACCTGCACGCGTTCCTCACCACCGGCGCCAAGCTGGACAGCGGCGGCTTCGTCGATCCGGCCAAGCGCGTCGAGGTCCGCTCCGTTCCCAAGGCTGCATAACATGGCCTTCGGCGGATTCGACAGTCACGAGGTCGACCGGCCTACGCCGGAGATCAACATGGTGCCGCTGATCGACGTCATGCTGGTGCTGCTCATCATCTTCATCGTCACCGCACCGCTGCTGACGCATGCGATCAAGATCCAGCTGCCCACCGCGTCGAACCAGGTCAACCTGGAGAAGCCGGAGACCGTCACGTTGTCGCTCAACGCGGCCGGTGCGGTGTTCTGGAACGACAAGCCGGTGGAGGAGGCGCAGTTGCCGGCGCTGTTTGCCGAAGCCGCTGCGCACAAGCCGCAGCCCGAGCTCCACCTGCGCGCCGAGAAGACCACCGAGTACCAGCGCGTGGCCGAGGTGATGGCGATGTCGCAGCGGGCCGGGCTGACGCGGGTCGGGTTCATCACGGAGCCGTTGCATCGATGAGCGATGCGCTGGACAAGTCGACGCCGACCGCGTCGATGCGAACGAGCGCTGCGCCGCGGGAAGCGCCGCCGCGGCGCGTGCTCGAAAGCCGCGAGCTTTTCGCGGGCGGACACGAGCTGCACATCGAGCACAACGGGTTTCTCTACACGTTGCGTCTCACGAGCAAGGGCAAGCTGATCCTCACGAAATGAAGTGGCGTGCGGCGTACCGCACGCGTCGTACCCAGCAATATCGAGCGAGCCAACCGGGTCGTTTCCGGATAGCCAGCGTTGACTATCACAGGGAGTGACCATGAAAAGAAAACAGATGTTGCGGCCGCTCGCGGCCGCGTTGGCGGAATTCGGCTCACGCCGCAGCAGCGGAATCGCCGCCCACACGATTCCGCCCAGGCAAGTGGTCCGTGAGGAACCGGTCGCGCGTGCGCGGACGGCGTGGCTGCCGTTGGGCGCGATGCTGACCGGCGTGGCCTTCGCACCCGGCGCGGCGCTCGCCCAGGATGACGCCGCCAAGGCGAAGGCCAAGGACGAGACCGTGCTGCCGGCGGTCAAGGTGGAAGACTCCAGCGTCGTCGACTCCGACAGCTATCAGGGCGGCAAGACGCGCATCGGCAAGACCAATCAGCTGGCGAAGGACATTCCGCAATCCGTCACCATCGTCCCGGAAAAACTGATCGTCGAGCGCAGCGCCGACACGCTGAAGGAGGCGCTGCGCAACGTCGCGGGCCTCACCTTCAATGCCGCGGAAGGCGGTCGGATCGGCGACAACATCACGCTCCGCGGCTACAGCGCGGTCGGCGATCTGTACCTCGACGGCATGCGCGACGTGGCCCAGTACAACCGCGACACCTTCAACCTGCAGCAGATCGACGTCCTGCGCGGGTCGGCCTCCATGATCTTCGGGCGCGGTTCCACCGGCGGCGTCATCAACCAGGTGAGCAAGGTGCCGATCCTGCAAGACACGGGTCGCGTGGCGATGACCGTGGGTAGTTTCGACTATCGCCGTGTCACGGCCGACGCGAACCAGAAGGTGGGCGACAACGCGGCCATCCGCGTGAACGCCATGCTCACCAACTCCGACAGCTTCCGCGACTATGCGAGCACCGATCGCAAGGGCGTCGCGCCGTCGGTGTCGTGGGGCATCGGCACCAAGAACGAATTCATCATGTCGCTGTACCACCTCGAGTACAACGACCTGCCCGACTACGGCATCCCGATCGTGAACCGGCCCTACGGCAAGCCGATCAACGTGCCGCTCAACACCTTCTACGGGCTGGCCGGCACCAACTACCAGAAGGACAGCGCCGACATCATGACCGGCGGCTGGATCCATCGCTTCGACGAGAAGACCGAGGTGAAGACCGTGATCCGTCGCGGCCAGTACCAGCGCGATCTGCGCGCCGTTGCACCGAGCACGGGCAATGCGCAGATCATCACCGATGCCACGACGGTGAACCGCGGACGGCAGGCGCGCGGCGCGAACGAGACGTCGACCGCCCTGCAGTCGGACCTCACGACGAACTTCGACGCCCTGGGCATGAAGCATTTCGTGCTCGCGGGTACCGAACTGATCCGCGAGACCGCGGACCGCTGGAGCTACGCCAACGCGAACACGACGCCGACGGCACCGGGCGACCCGGCGACGACGGTCGGCAACCCCAACGCCTTCCCGGCGCTGCCGGCCAACTACAACAACTCCTACTTCAAGGTGAATCCGCAGAATTTCACCGCGAGCACGATCGGGCTGTACGCGCAGGACATACTCGAGATCACGAAGCAATGGAAGGTGGTGCTCGGTGCGCGCTGGGACCACTTCGACGCTGACTACACGACCATCAGCTCGACCACCGCGACCCTGGGGCAACAGACCAACTTCTCGCGCCGCGACCGTGTGTGGAGCTATCGCTCCGGCATCATGTATCAGCCCACTGATCTGTCAACCTATTACGTGTCCTACGGCACCTCGTTCATCCCGTCCGCGGACCTCTACGCGCTGGACGCGCGCACGACCAACACGCCGCCGGAGAAGAGCCGCAACATCGAGGCTGGCGCCAAGTGGGAGTTGTTCGACGGCAACCTGTCGGCGCGCACCGCCATTTTCCGCACCGAGAAGACCAACGAGCGCAACACCGACTTAGCACTTCCGGATATCGCCGTGCTGTCGGGCCGGCGCCACACCGACGGCATCGAACTGGAGGCAGCCGGGCGCATCACGCGCAACTGGGAGGTCTTCGCCGCCGTCGCCTTCATGCGCGCGGAGATCGATGAGCAGATCAACCCCTACGGGGTGGGGCTGCGGCCGCAGAACACGCCGCCCTACACCGGCACGCTCTGGACCACCTACAATCTCGGCAAGGGATGGAAGGTCGGTGGCGGTGTCGACTTCGTGGGTGACCGTCTGGGCTATGCCATCGGCAACACGGTTCCTTACCAGCCACCGACGGTACGCATGGTGGAGTCCTATATCCGTGCCGATGCAATGCTGTCCTACGATCAACCGCGCTACGGTGTGCGGCTCAACGTCTTCAACCTGTTCGACACCAAGTACTACGAAGCAATCTATACGAACGGGCCGTTCGCCTATCCTGGAACACCCCGAGCGGTGCAAGTGACCCTGACCTTGAAGTGGTGACCACGCGTGCCGCTGCTTGCGTTCAACGGAAGCAGCGGCGCGAACCGACTGCCTGAGCCACACCTGCCATCATGATGCTGCACGTTCCCCAGGCCATCTCGCTCGAGGCGATCAAGCGCATCCGCCGGTTGATCGACGCGGCGTCCTGGGCGGACGGGCGCATCACGGCCGGTACCCAGTCGGCCCAGGTCAAGAACAACCGACAGCTGCCGGAGGATTCACCGGCTTCGCGCGAAGCACGCCTGATCGTGCTGGACGAGTTGGGCAAGAGTGCGCTGTTCTTCTCGGCGGCTCTGCCGAAGCGTATCTATCCGCCATTGTTCAACCGGTACGAAGGTGCGGCCAACTCCTTCGGCAACCACGTCGACAACGCGGTGCGTACATTTGCCCCGACCGGCGAGCACGTCCGCACCGACCTGTCGGCCACGCTCTTCCTGTGCGACCCCGACGACTACGACGGCGGCGAACTGATGGTGCAGGACACCTACGGCGCGCATTCGGTGAAGCTGCCCGCGGGCGATCTGATCCTCTACCCGGCCTCGAGCCTGCATCGCGTGGAGCCGGTGACGCGCGGTGCGCGGATCGCGTCGTTCTTCTGGATCCAGAGCATGATCCGTGACGTGGAACGGCGCCGCCTGCTGTTCGAGATGGACATGGCGATCCTGCAACTTCGGCAAACCCAGGGTGAGACCGAGCCGGTGGTGTCGCTGGTGGCCTGCTATCACAACCTGATGCGGATGTGGGCTGAGCTGTAGGGCCGAAGGCGGGTTTTACCGCGAAGGACGCGAAGGGAGGCGAAGGACTGCAAAGGCGAAAAGCCGAGAGCATGTAGTTCAGGTTTCCCTTCGCTCTCCTTCGCGTCCTTCGCTGTGAAAAACCTTTGACCCTCAGCCCCCCGCACTGCGCGCCGGCGGCTTCGACGTATCGGTAGGAGAACGCTCCAGCAGGATGTCCTGCATCCGCGTCTCGATCGCCCCTTTGATCTTCTGATGCGGCAGGATGTAGAAGTGCTCGTCACGGATCGCCGCGAACACCCGATCGCCCACCTGTTCGGCGGTGATCCGGCCGGACGACACGGCCTTCCGCAGCAGTTCCTCGCGGGCGATCTCCTCCTCGGACCGGACGCGCTCGGGATTGCGCAGGTCGGCCGGCCGGTTGCGCTCCGAATCGGCGATCGCGGTGGGCACGTAGGCGGGGCACAGCACGGATGCCTTCACCTTGTCCGACTTCGACGCGAGATCGTGATGCAGGCATTCGGTCAGGGTGACGACGGCGTGCTTCGACACGCAGTAGATCGCCATGCCGGGCGGTGAGATCAAGCCGGCGACCGATGCGGTGTTGACGATGTGACCCTCTTCCCCGTGGGCCAGGATCGCGGGCACGAAGCTCCGGATCCCGTGGATCACGCCGTACACGTTGACGCCCAGACACCACTCCCAGTCGGCAACGGTGCTTTCCCAGGCGAGCCCACCGGGTGCGACGCCGGCGTTGTTGCAGACCACGTGCACCTTGCCGAAGCGCTTCAGCGCAGCGTCGCGCAATGCGTCCACCTGATCCGCCTTCGATACATCGCAGCGCACGCCGATGGCCGTGTGCCCCGCTGCGGCGAACTCGGCGACCGTGCGATCGAGAGCGTCCTGCTGCACGTCGGCCAGCACGAGGCGCATGCCCTCGCGCGCGAACCGCTGCGCCATGGCGCGGCCCAGGCCGCTGGCGCCACCGGTGACGACCGCCACCTTCCCTTGGAAATCCTTCATCGCCCCTCCCCGTGAAACGGCGCCGAAGTCTAGCACCGGCGCTCGTTCTCAAGCCCCGAGCCGCAGTGTATTCTGCCGCTCCACGTCGCAGGGAGCGGTAGATGCACGAAGAGAACGTCGGCACGATGCCGGTTCAGGAGAAGCACCGGTTCGACGAAGCCGCGCTGGCCCGCTGGATGGCCGTTCACGTGGGGAGCTTCAGAGGCGAGCTCAAGGTGGAGCAGTTCAAGGGCGGACAGTCGAATCCGACCTTCGTGCTGACTGCCGGCGGCCAGCGCTATGTGCTGCGGCGCAAGCCGCCGGGCAAACTGCTCCCGTCGGCCCACGCCGTGGATCGCGAGTACCGCATCATCACGGCGCTGCGGGACACCGGCGTGCCGGTCGCGAAGACCTATGCGCTGTGCACCGACGACGCCGTGATCGGCACGGCGTTCTACATCATGGAGTACGTGCCCGGGCGGGTCCTGTGGGATCCGTCGCTGCCCGGCATGACGCGTGAGCAGCGTGCCGCCGTCTTCGACGAACTGAACCGTGTGATCGCGCTGCTGCACGGCGTGGACTACAACGCGGTCGGGCTCGGCGACTACGGGAAGCCCGGGAGCTACCTCGAACGGCAGATCGCGCGCTGGACCAAGCAGTACCGCGCCTCCGAGACCGAGCGTATCGAGGCGATGGAGAACCTGATCGAGTGGCTGCCGAAGAACATTCCGCCGGGCGACGAGACCACGATCGTCCACGGTGACTATCGCCTGGACAACGTGATGTTCCACGCGACCGAACCGCGCATCGCTGCGGTGCTCGACTGGGAGCTGTCCACGCTGGGTCATCCGATCGCGGACTTCGCCTACCATTGCATGACATGGCGGCTCACGCCGCAGGAGTTCCGCGGCATGCACGGTTTCGATTTCGCGGCGCTCGGCATCCCCTCCGAAGAGGAGTACGTCGCGATGTACTGCCGGCGTACCGGCCGGTCCGGCATCCCGAACTGGGATTTCTACGCGGCGTACAACATGTTCCGCCTCGCCGGCATCCTGCAGGGCATCATGGGGCGCGTGGTCGAGGGCACCGCCTCGAGCGCGCATGCGATCCAGCAAGGCAAGCGCGCCCGGCCGATGGCAGAGGCAGGGTGGAGGCAGGTGGAGAAGATTCTCTCGAGTTCGTGACTCGTGACTCGTGACTCGTGATTGGTGGTCGTGCTCCGTGCCGCGGGCTCGTTCCGTTTGGGCGGTGTATGGTCGCGGCGTACGCCGCGATCCGCCAGTCACGAGTCACCAGTCACGAGTCACGTCCTCCAAAGGGATATCACGATGAAAGCAGTCCTCTGCAAGCAACTAGGTCCTCCCGACAAGCTCGTCGTCGAGGACATTCCGTCGCTGGTGCCGGCCAAGGGCCAGGTGGTGGTGTCGGTCAAGGCCGCCGGCGTCAATTTTCCGGACACGCTCATCATCCAGGGCAAGTACCAGTTCAAGCCGGAGGTGCCGTTCTCGCCGGGCGGCGAAGTGGCCGGCGTGGTCAAGGCGGTGGGCGAGGGCGTCAGTGGCTGGAAGCCGGGTGACCGGGTCATTGCCGCAGCGACCTGGGGCGGCTTCGCCGAAGAGCTGCTCACCGACGCCGAACGGCTGATTCCGCTCGTCGACAAGATGGACTACGTGCCGGCCTCCGCCTTCATCCTGACCTACGGCACGTCGTATCACGCGCTCAAGGACCGCGCGCAACTCAAGCCGGGCGAGACGCTGCTGGTGCTTGGCGCCTCGGGCGGTGTTGGCCTGGCGGCGGTGCAGCTCGGCAAGGCCATGGGCGCGCGAGTCATCGCGGCCGCATCATCGGATTCGAAACTCGACGTGTGTCGCCAGAACGGTGCGGACGATGTCATCAACTATGCATCCGACGATCTGCGCACCCGCATCAAGGCACTGACGGCGGGCAAGGGCGTGGACGTGATCTACGATCCGGTGGGTGGACCCTATTCCGAGCCGGCGTTGCGCGACATGGCCTGGAACGGACGCTTCCTCGTCGTTGGCTTCGCTGCGGGCGACATTCCGAAGATTCCGCTGAACCTGGCGCTGCTGAAGGGCTGCTCCATCGTCGGCGTGTTCTGGGGGGCGTTCACGAAGAACGAGGTGGAGCGCAATCGCGCCAACAACGCCGAACTGATGCAGATGTATCTCGACGGCAAGGTGAAGCCGCACATCCATGCGACCTATCCGCTCGAGCGTGCGACCGAGGCATTGAACGAAGTGATGAACAAGCGGGTGAGCGGCAAGGTCGTGTTGGTGCCGTAGCGTTGTCTTAGCTGGCGGTCCCCGACCGGCAGCGCCTTCTCCGATCTTCGAGGACAACACCGCCATGTTGAGACTCTACGAGCATCCGCTGTCCGCTTACGCGATGAAGGTGAAGATGGCCTTGAATGCGAAGGGTCTCCCCTTCGAGGCCCTGATACCGGACGGCATGTCGCAGGGCAAGGCTGCCGGCGAATTCGTCGACGCGAACTTCCGGGCGGAGGTCCCGACACTGATCGACGATGATGTGCAGGTATTCGACTCCACCATCATCCTCGAGTACCTGGAGGACAAATGGCCCGAGCCCAGGCTGCTGCCTGATTCCCCGGCCGAGCGGGCCCGCGTGCGCATGATCGAAGATGTCATGGACACGCAATACGAGCCGAACAACTGGGGCACCATGGAAGTGACGCGATTCCGACGGGCGACTGGTCAACTGGCCGATCGGCTGGTGGCCTACGGTCGCGCCAACATCGAGCGGTATCAGCAATGGCTCGACCGGCAGCTGGAAGGGCGCCGCTGGTTCAACGGGGCGGGCTTCGGTTGGGGTGACATCGCGGTGGCACCTTACCTCAATCGCTCCGCGGGCTACGGCTACTTCCCGCAGCCTGGCTCCCGTCTCGCGGAATGGTTCGATCGAGTCAATCGCGAGCCGCCGGTGGCGAAGGTGCTCGAGCAGTTGAAGCAAACGATCGCTACCCTGTCGGACCTGGCCGCGCTGCTGCAGGCCGGCCAGATCAAGCGCCAGTACCGCGACCATCGGCTGGAGTGGATGATCGCCGGCGGCGGGATCTCGGTCGTGCAAGAGGGCATCGAGAAAGGCACGATACGTTTCAGCCGCGACGTTTCCTAGCGACCACGACCAGCGCGCCACCGAAGCTCAGGCGCAAACAGATGGCTTGGGCGCGCGCATTTCTGCGCGGTCCGAACGGCAACGGTGCGAACCGCGCCCAACATTGACCTGGATCATGCCTGCATCCGTGGTCGCACTCGAGTCTCGATCGCGCGTGCGATGCACAGCGCGCCCGAGATCCGGTTTTCCTCAATCGAGTTTCTGCTGGTCCAGCGCCGAGCGGAGCGTTGCCGCGAGACTCGTCGTGGGGCCCCGCCCCCAGTAGTGGAGGAACAGCATGCGTGGCGTTTCGCCGGTCATGTGATGGTGTATCGAGACCACGTGGATGCCACCGCGCCGCAGAGCCTTCAGCACCGGTTGCAATTCGCTCTCGAGCACGGCGAAGTCGCCGTCGACCACCGCGTCACCGTCGGCTCCGGCGAAGGCGGCCCAGGTGTTCACGCCGAACTCCTTGCCGGCAGGGCATCCGCATTCCATGCTGATGCTGCGGCCGATGACGATCTTGACCATGCCGTCCTTCGCCTGGCCTTCGTATCCCAGACTCGTGCGGATGGGTTCGGATGTAATGCTGCTCGGCGATGGCAGCGGTGCCTCGTTGAAGGCAGCCTTCGGTACGGGGACGCGGCGACGCAGGTCGTCGATCTTCCCGAGGGCCGAACGAATGGCCGGCGCCAGCGTTTCGATCGTTCCCTCGCCGCCGATGTGCATGAAATAGACCTTCGGGTCGTCGAAGAAGAAGTGGTTGTGGAGAGCGGTGACCGCTACGCCGCCTTCCATGAGGGCATCCATGACCGGGTCCACCTCATCCTGGAAGACCACGATGTCGCCCGCGAGCATGACTTCGGCGCGTCCCCCCGGAGCGAACGCCGCCCAAGAGGTGAGGCCCATGAAGGGAGGCAGCATCGAGCCGTCCACGCGTACCGGAATGTCCGTCCGCGGCCGCGTGAACTTGTAAACCGATTCGGCCCCGATGTACGAGCCTTTCATGCCGATCAGGGGCTCGACGGCGGCCAATGTGGTCTCGGGAGCGGCGTCTGCGAGCGGGGCGGCGGCAGCGATGCCCGCGCTCCAGCCGATCGCGAGACCGACGAGAGGGTACAGAGAGCGGAAAGCACGCATGGTCCGGATCCTTCAGGTACGTTGCTGCGATGTCGGCGGCCAGCCGTGCGTTTCGTCCTGCAGGTCACGGCACCAGGCATACAGCGCGTCGTAGACGATCAGGCCGACGCGCAGCATCTCGTGGTCGTCGGGGAAAGTGCGCGACAGCCCGAGGGAAATGGCGAGCAGGCCGGCACACTGCGGTGCCAGGTCGGGGCGTCCCGTGTCGGCACCACGAACGATGAGGGCGAGTCTCTGCAGTGCCGGATCGTCCAGGTGGTACTTGCCGAGGAACGCATCGAAACTGCACATCTCGCCCTCGTGACTCAGTTCGACGCCGGGAATGTCGTAGGGAATCGCAGCACTCGATTGCGCGTGCTCCAATACCTCGCCCGCGGGCACGAACAGGAACTCGGGGGCTGCGTCGATGAAGCGCGTCACCAGCCAGGGACAGGCGATGCGATCGATCTTGGGTCGTTCCCGGGTGATCCAGCGCATGGCGTGTCTCCTGGCTAAGTGGTCTGCGAAACTACTTCCCTGGCCCGTGCGCGACCTGTCGACCGGTGCGCAGGTCGTAGGCGAATTCCTCGACCTTGTCGCCGGCTGCGATCAGAACGACGAGAACGCCACGCCCGTATTCCACCGCCGGGATGGCGGAAAAAACGCGACCCTTGTGTTCCTTCTGTGCCGTTCCGATCAACTGCGCGAGCGGCATCCGCGTCTGCGACATCAGGGTGAGGTGCTCGGAAGCGCGGGCCACGTGCGGGATGTCCTTGAAGACCTCGGCTTCGGGTTTCCATGGGAGCTGCCGCGGATCGCCCGCGAACTCCTTCATCACATTGTGCTCGGCGTCGACCGCCAGCCCTTTCTCGGCCGTGTAGACGGAAAGCGAGAGTTGCTTGTCGTCGTTCAGTTCGAACTTGGCCGAGATTGCCGATTCCTCGCCCCTGGCGAGTTGCTTGACGCCGTCCGCGAGCGAGAGCTTGCTCTGCTCCAGGGCCGGCAGCAGGGCGGCAATCTCCGCGTCGTCATAGCTCTTCGCGGTCGCGACGTTGAACAATAGTGACGTCGCGACGGCAGTGACGGCGATGACAATACGCATCGAGCGGTGAAGCGGTGTGAATTGGGTGTTCATGGATCTCTCCTGAAAGTCACATCGAAAAAGTCTCGGGTGCGGCACTTCTCGCGGTGCCGGTCCAGCCGTGACGAGGGTTGCACCGGGCGCGCCACGCAACCTCGTGGATTCGCCCTTGCGGATGGGGGCAGGGATCCGTTCATGGTGTCAGCCATGTGAGGCCCAGGCCGATCGCCCCGAAGGCGCCGATCAATGGAACGACACCGGCCTTGAAACGGAACAGCGCGATCGCGGCGGCCACGAACAGCGCGGCTGCCACCCAGTCGACCGGATGTCCCGGACCCTGGGGGAGGAACACGTGCTGCCCGAAGACCAGCGCCAGATTCACGATCACGCCCACCACCGCTGCGGTGATGGCTGCAAGCGGTGCCTTCCAGCGCGGGATCCGATGGGTCGATTCGATCATCGGACCACCGGCCAGGATGAAGATGAACGACGGCAGGAAGGTGAAGTACGTGGCGACACAAGCGCCGGCAATGCCTCCCCACAACGTCGACGACGTTCCCGGGACGGTCCACCCTCCCACGAATCCGACGAAGGTCACGACCATGATCAGCGGACCCGGGGTGGTCTCGCCGAGCGCGAGGCCGTCGATCATCTGCGTCGGCGTGAGCCATTGAAACTGCGTCACCGCGCCTTGATAGACGTAGGGAAGCACCGCGTAGGCACCTCCGAAGGTCAGCAGCGCAGCCTTGGTGAAGAACCATCCCATGCGCGCGTACGTGCCGGTCCATCCGACCGTAGCGACAATGAGAACCAGCGGCAGGATCCAGAGCGCGAGACCGGTCGCCAGCGTGATCGCGAGGCGACGGGACGAGTGGAGGGCATGTGCCGGCGTCGGCGTGTCGTCGTCGATCAGCGCGGGCCCCGCGTCGACAGCGTCCGAAGTGCTGCGATGACCGGAGCTGCCCGTGAACCGGTCTGGAAACAGCGCTCCGATTGCCGCGGCCCCGGCGATGACCCAGGGAAAAGGAATCCCGACGAGCGCGATGGCAACGAATGCCGCCGCCGCGACGGACCACGACCACGGACCCTTGAGGGCACGCGTGCCGATGCGCCACGCCGCATGCAGGACGATCGCGATCACCGCCGGCTTGATCCCGTGGAGTGTCCCCGATACCCAGGGGAGATTACCGAATCGCACGTACACCCACGACAGGACGATCAGCAGCACGAGCGAGGGCAGTACGAACAGGGCGCCTGCGACGATTCCGCCCCAGGTGCGGTGCATCAACCAGCCGATGTAGGTGGCCAGTTGCTGCGCCTCCGGCCCCGGCAGCAGCATGCAGTAGTTGAGCGCGTGCAGGAAGCGCCCTTCTGAAATCCAGCGCTTCCGGTCCACGAGCTCGCGATGCATGATCGCGATCTGGCCTGCCGGACCGCCGAAGCTCACGAAACCCAGCTTCAACCAGAAGCGAAACGCGTCCCGGAACGGGACCGCGGCTGGGTGCGATGCCGCTACGCCGCGATTCATCCCGAGGTTTCCTCGGCCTGGAAGGCTTCGTAGAAACCATCCATGATCTTCCTTGTCTGGGCAAGAAGCGCGTCGTCGTCTTCGCAGATGCGCTGCAGCCCTGCCACCAGGCGTTCCAGGCCTGCGGCCTCCGGCACCGGAGCGCCGCCCACGTCCAAGAAGTGCACGATGGCGGCGATGCGACGCAAGGCCACATCGTCGTCCAACCCGAAGCTGGATGCGATGACCTCGAAGGTGACCTTGTCGCCGACGTGCGAGAACTCGGCACCGTCGAAGTCGTAGCCCACGGCGTCCCGCGGACAATCCGCGGGCTTGGCGATCCACACGAAACGCGCACGCGGGTCGACGAAGCGCTTGACGAGCCAAGCGCTCGCCAGTCGATCGATCCAGGGGTGCCGTCGCGTCGCCCAGGTTCGGCGCTGGTAATCGGAAACGTCCAACCGCGCGATGGCGCGCTGCTGCGGATGTGGTTCGCCCGGCGACAGGCGCTCGATGGCGGCGCTCTCCAGTCGTGCCATCGCGGCGGCCGCATCGGCCGACGCAGCGGCCGGGAAGAAGTCGATCGCCTGCAGGACATCCAGGCGCGACCGGATCGATTTCACCCGCTTGCGCAGATCGGTTTCGCCGAGCTTCTTCACCCGGGCGTGAACCATCGCGATCTCTTTCGACAGCCCGGCGAACTCCGCGGAGCGGTCGAACATGGCTGTGAACTGGGCGAACTGGCCCTCGTTCGCGGCCGTGATCTGCAGGACATGCGCCTGACCGCCCGCTGCCAGCACGTCGTCCGCAAGCGCGGTCAGGGCGCGTCCAGCCTCGTCCGATTCGGGTAGCAGGTAGACCCCGTCACGCAGGACGCCGCAACCCAATCCCTTGATCGCACGCCACAAACGCATGCGGGCCGTGCTGTTGGCCGTCGGCATGGTCACCACGAGCATTCGCCAGTTCTGGAGCATGTAGGATATTCAACAGAAATGTTGAATATATTACACACACATTGGTTCCCATGAAGCACCTCGACCAGTCCCGCCTCTACGCGGCCGTAGGGGTGATCTCGATCTGCGTCATGGCTGCGGGCGCACAGGCGGGCCCGCCGTTCTTCTCGAACGATCCCGACCCACCCGACATCGGTCAGTGGGAGGTCATCCTTCCTTCGACCGTCAGGCGTTCGAGCGATCGGGGCCTGAACGGAGAGTGGACCACCTTCGATTTCAACTACGGCTACGACGAGCGCACCCAGTTGAGCGCCGGTTTGCCGATCGCATTCGCGAGCGAACCGGGGCAGTCGCGGCACAGCGGTCTCGGCGATGCGTTCCTGGAGTACAAGCACCGGTTCGGTCTCGATCCTGAGAAGGGCTACTTCGGTGTCGATCCCGAGGTGGCGTTTCCCACGGGTGATGCCGATCGCGGCCTGGGCGCGGGCAAGATCACCGCGGACCTGCCTTTGCTCTACCAGCAGCGGTGGGGCATGTGGACAGCCTATGCCGACACCCGCTACAAGTGGCGCGGAGGTGAACTCGGCAAGAGCTACTGGTTTTTTGGTGCGGTGCTCGAGCGTCGAGTCCTGGATCGTGCGGAAATCGGTGTCGAGGCGTATGGCAGTTCGAGCCGACGCGATGGAGCCGGATCCTCGACCGGCTTCGACGTCGGGTTCCGGTGGTCGCTGTCGGCGAGTGTCCGACTGATCGGGTCGGCCGGGCGGAGCTACGGCGGTGATCGAGCTTCCACCGCGTTGATCGGCGTGAAGCTCTACTTCTGAGCGAGGACCAGTCCGGCTTTCGTGCAGTGACGGGCCGAAAAAGGCACCATACGCGTCGGCCGCCGGACATCACGATGCGGCTGGACTGGTGTCGGCCGTCGTGGTCGCTCCAGATCGAGGCCGCTGCGGTGCGGCAAATCCTGGAGGGGGTGTCATGCAGTCGACCATGATGAAAGTGCCGCTCAATCTCACGCACTTTCTCGAGCGCGCAGGCAAGCTGTTCGGGTCCGTCGAAATCGTCTCGCGCATGCCGGACAAGTCGCTGCACCGGAGCACCTACGGCGAGTTCTACCGTCGTTCGCGGCTCCTGGCCGAAGCGCTGCAGAAGGCCGGTCTGAAGAAAGGCGAGCGCGTGGCCACGCTCATGTGGAACCACTACGCCCACTTCGAAGCCTACTTCGGCGTGATCGCCTCGGGCGGGGTGATGCACACGCTCAACCTGCGGCTCGCACCCGACGACATCGGCTTCATCGCGAACCACGCCGAGGACCGTTTCATCATCGTCGACGACGTGCTGCTGCCGCTGTTCGAGCAGTTCAAGGCGCAGACGAAGATCGAGAAGGTCATCGTCGTATCCCTCACGGGCAAGCCGGTGCCGGCCGGCTGCGTCGACTACGAAGCGTTCCTGAAGACCGCCACCGGCGACTGGGACTATCCCGAGATGCACGAGGACGATCCCATCGCCATGTGCTACACCTCGGGCACCACGGGACGGCCGAAGGGTGTGGTGTACTCGCATCGTTCGCAGGTGCTGCACACGCTGGTGCAGGTGATTCCCGATTCCATCGGCATTTCCGGTCGCGACGTCATCCTGCCGATCGTCCCCATGTTCCACGCGAACGCGTGGGGGGTTCCGTATGCGGCGGCGATGCTCGGGACCAAGCTGGTGTTCCCCGGGCCGCACCTGCATCCGGACGATCTGCTGCCGCTGCTGGAAGGCGAGAAGGTCACCATCAGCTGCGGCGTCCCGACCATCTGGCTCGGCATGGTGCAGATCCTGGAGAAGAACCCGGGCCGTTGGAAGTTCCAACCGGGGCTGCGCCTCACCGTGGGAGGCTCCGCGGTGCCGGAGTCGCTCATTCGCGCGTATGCAAGACAGGGCATCGAGATCATCCAGGGCTGGGGCATGACCGAGACCTCGCCGCTCGCGACCATCGCCAAGGTCACACAGACGCAGGGCGAGGTGTCCGAGGACGAGCGCTTCGCGACCCACGCCACCCAGGGCTATCCGTTGCCGCTGGTGGATCTGCGCATTCTGGGCGACGAAGGCGAGCAGCCTTGGGACGGCAAGGCCGTCGGCGAGATCCAGGTGCACGGGCCCTGGATCACCGGCAGCTATCACAACCTGCCTGCGTCCCAGGACAGCTTCACCGAAGACGGTTGGTTGCGCACCGGCGACGTGGCGGCGATCACACCGCTCGGCTTCGTGAAGATCACCGACCGCACCAAGGACCTCATCAAGTCGGGCGGCGAGTGGATCAGTTCGGTGGATCTCGAGAATGCGATCATGGGGCATCCGGCGGTGGCGGAGGCAGCGGTCATCGCCGTACCGCATCCGAAATGGGCCGAACGGCCGCTCGCGGTCATCGTGTTCAAGAAGGACGCGAAGGCGACGCAGGACGAGCTGAGGCAGTTCCTGTCTGGCAAGTTCGCGAAATGGGCGGTGCCGGATGCTTATGCGTTCGTCGACGCAATTCCGCGCACGTCCACCGGCAAGTTCCTCAAGACCAAGCTGCGGGAGCAGTTCCGCGATTGGAAGTGGGAGAGCGCGGCTTGAGGTTGCGGCGGCCCCCATCCCAACCTTCCCCCACCTTTGGTGCGGTAAGGGATGGTTGCGCCATCCCTTTCGGGAGAATGATGGGCCCTCTCCCTCGGTCCCTCTCCCAGAGGGAGAGGGATGTACATCCCCTCCCCCGGCTTTGCCGGGGGAGGGTTAGGGTGGGGGCAAGCGATGCAACCCACGGGAGGGCATCATGGATTTCCAGATGACCGAAGAGCGCAAGCTCATCCAGAACCTCGCGCGCGAGTTCGCGCGCAACGAGATCGCGCCGATCGCGGCGCGCTGCGACCAGGAAGCGCGCTTTCCCATGGAGGTGTTCCACAAGCTGCGCGACGTGGGGCTGGTGAACCTGACGGTGCCCGAGGCCTACGGTGGTCCGGGACTCGGCGGTCTCGAAGTCGCGCTGGTCACCGAGCAACTCGGTTGGGGGTGTGCCGGCATCACCGGTGCCATCGGCATCAACACGATCGTGGCCGACGTGTTCCATTCCGCCGGGACCGAGGCTCAGAGGAAGCTCGTCTTCGGCCGGTTGCTGGAAGGGCAATGGGGCGCCTACGCCGTCACGGAGCCGAGCGCCGGCTCCGACGTGGCCGGCATCAAGACCCGGGCGGAGAGGCGCGGCGATCGGTATGTGATCAACGGGTCCAAGATCTGGATCTCGAACGCGCCGCTCGCGCAGTTCTTCATCGTCTTCGCGAAGACCGATGCCGCTGCCGGGCATCGTGGCGTCAGCGCGTTCCTCGTGGACCGCGATACGGCCGGCGTTTCGCTGGGCAAGTCGCTGGGCAAGCTGGGTCAGCGCGCCGCGCCCGCCGGCGAAGTGTTCTTCAACGATGTCGAGGTGTCCGCCGACCGGCTGATCGGCGACGAAGGCCACGGATTCATGATCGCAATGAAGGTCTTCGACCGGTCGCGACCGATGGTGAGTGCGCTGGCCCTGTCGCTGGCGACGCGCTGCCTCGACGAAGCGGTGGCCTACGCCCGCGAGCGGCACACCATGGGCAAGCCGATCATCGAACACCAGGCGATCGGCCACAAGCTCGCCGACATGGGCGTGCGTGTGGAGGCGTCGCGGCTGCTCGTCTATCAGGCGGCCGGATTGCTGGATGCCGGACAGCCGAATACGCTGCAGGCCGCCTACGCGAAACTGTTCGCGGCGGACAGTGCGATGTTCTGCGCGACCGAGGCAGTGCAGGTGTTCGGGGGCATGGGATACAGTACCGAGTATCCGGTGGAGAAACTGTTCCGCGATGCGAAGGTGCTGCAGATCTACGAGGGAACGAGCGAGATCCAGAAGTCGATCATCGCGCGCGAGTTGGCGCGGCGGTAGGTTCTCGGAAAGGGTGTTTGACCGCGAAGGACGCGAAGGAAAGCGAAGGAAAGGCCCGGGGGCAGCGATCTCCGTGCCTATCGCGGCGCATCCGCGCACAAGGTTTTCCTTCGCTTTCCTTCGTTTCCTTCGCGGTGAATGAGTTTGTCTTGAGAGAGGAATACGTCCATGCCGGAAGCCGTCATTCTCGAAGCCGTCCGCACCCCCTTCGGCCGTCGCGGTGGGGCGCTCCGTGAGGTCCGACCGGACAGCCTCCTTGCGCACACATTGAAGGCGCTGGTGAACCGCGCCGGCATCGACCCCGACAAGATCGAGGACGTCGTCAACGGCACGGTCACGCTTGCCGGCGAGCAGGCGGCGAATCCCGGGCGTCTCGGCGTTCTGCTGGCCGGCTTTCCGGTCAAGATTCCCGGCGTGTCCCTGAACCGCATGTGCGGTTCGAGCCAGCAGGCAGTGCACTTTGCGGCGCAGGCGGTCGCATCGGGCGACATGGATTACGTCATCGCCTCCGGTGTCGAGAGCATGACCCGCGCGCCCATGTTCCTCGACATCAGCCTCGGTCGCGAAGGCGTGAGCGGTTTCGACACGCTCAATCCGGAGCTCTTCAAGAAGCACGAACTCATTCACCAGGGCGAGAGTGCCGAACGGGTCGCGGAGAAGTGGGGCATCAGCCGTCGCGACGTGGATGAGTTCGCCAAGGCGAGCCACCGCAAGGCCTATGCAGCGCAGCAGGCGGGCTTGAACCGTGAACTGGTCGCGATCGAAGGCGTCAGTCCGGAAGCTCGATCCATGACGCTCAAGATCGACGAGGGCGTGCGCGGCGTCATCGACGAGGAGAAGATGCGCACGCTGAAGACGGTGTTTCGACCCGCCGGCAACGGCGTGGTCACCGCCGGCAACGCGAGCCAGATCTCCGACGGGGCATCTGCAGTCCTGGTGGGCAACCGCGAGCGCGCGGCCGCGGACGGCTTCAAGCCGCGGGCGCGCTTCCGGGCACGCGTGGTGGTCGGATCCGATCCGATGCTGCAGCTGACCGGCGTCATTCCCGCCACCCAGCTCGCGCTCAAGAAGGCTGGCCTTACGCACCAGGACATCGACTGGTTCGAGATCAACGAAGCGTTCGCATCCGTCGTGCTGTCGTGGGCGGCGGAACTCGGTGTCGATCTCGACAAGGTCAATCAATGGGGCGGCGCCATCGCCCACGGTCATCCGCTGGGAGCGACCGGCGGCGGTCTGATGGCGAAGATGCTGAGCGGCCTCGAGAAGACCGGCGGTCAGTTCGGACTGCAGACCATGTGCATCGGGCACGGGCAGGCGACCTGTACGATCGTGGAGCGAGTGTAGGGCACAACGGCTTTTGCCGCGAAGGACGCGAAGGTGAGCCAAGGAAGACAAGAACCGACGCAGAGGTGACTCGTCGTCCTGCCATCGGTCAACCACACGGAATAGGTTTTCTTCGGTTTCCTTCGCGTCCTTCGCGGTGAATGCGTTTCTTGTTCTCCCGGACGAAGCCCGCGTATGTTTAAGAAGATCCGCATCGCCATCCTCCTCCTGATCCTGATCAACGTCGGCGTCGGCGCGTGGCTCACGCGGGCGCGGACGACTTCGTGGGAGCGGCCGTTGCGAGTGGCCGTCTTCCCGATCGCGGCGGACGCGAGTCCTGCCACGGCCGGCTACATTGCCGCGCTCACCACCGAAACCTTCGCGTCCGTCGATGACTTCTTCCGTGAGGAGGGCAAGCGCTACGGCCTGACGCTCTCGCGCCCGGTGGAAGTGCGGGTCGCCCACCGGGTGGATGGCCTGCCGCCATCGCCGCCGTATGGCGAGAGCGGCCTTTCCGTGCTTCTGTGGAGCCTTCAGATGCGCTTCTGGGCCTGGCAGCATGGCGAGGTCGAGGGTCCGGCGCCGCACGTGCGCATGTTCGTGGTCTTTCACGATCCCAAGCTCTCGACCATAGTTCCGCACTCCCTGGGATTGCAGAAGGGTCTGATCGGTGTCGTCCATGCCTTCGCCTCGGAGGAACAGACGGCGCAGAACGAGGTCGTCGTGGCCCATGAACTGCTGCACACCGTGGGCGCCACCGACAAATACGATCCGGCGACGAACCTGCCCGTGTTTCCCGACGGCTACGGCGATCCGGATCAGCAGCCGCTGTTGCCGCAGCGCTTCGCCGAGATCATGGCCGGCCGCGTCGTCGTTTCGAAGACGGAAGCCGAAATGCCTGCGAATCTCGGTGCGGTGCTGGTGGGCCCCGCAACGGCGCGGGAGATCAACTGGGTGCGTTGAAGCGCGCCGAGATCCGAGGCATCAACGGGTCGCCCGCCGCGCTCGAGGTCGATCGCCCGGTTCTCTGAGAGCGCGCGGCGCACCGGTGACATCGCTTTGCCGTCGCGGCTCGCTGTGAGCGGCATGATCTGCTCGATCGGCTGGTCACGCGCTTCGTCGTGGCTCCAGCGGGTCATCTGCTCGGCTACCGGGTTCAGGAAGGTGACGGCACCGCCCGGATCGGTGGCGATGACCGCATCGCCGACGCAGCGCAACGTGGAGGCGAACCAGCACTCCGACTCGCGCAGGCGCCGCTCCAGGGTGGTCTTGACCAGGGCGACTTCGAGCACCGCCCGCAGTTCCTTGCTCCGGTAGGGCTTGGTGAGGAAGCCATAGGGAGCCGTCTCGGCGGTTTCGGCGCCGTCCATGGCGCCGCGCAGGACGATATCCATGAGCACCGCGTCGGGGCGGTGCTTGCGGGCCAGTTCGACCGCTTCGACACCCGTGGCGGTGGTACCACGACCCGGTAGCCCATCGCTTCGAGGTCTTCCTGGATGTCGAGGGCCACGATCTGCTCGTCTTCGACGACCAGGACCGAACGTGGGACGGGGCGACATGTCGATGATTTGGCGCAAATTATTGTTGGCGTTCGCGCGGATACCGGAAACGCGGCGGCGGGCCGTCGTCGATGGGTGACGGGGACGAGCGCAGGGCGGGCCCGGAATGCAAGGCGCGGGCGCCGGGCGCTTGAGAGTTTTCGGGGCCGGTGCCCCGGGGCGTTACAGCCCCTCGAGCAGGATGGTGCCGTTCACGTTGACGGCGATGCGGCTGGTGCCGGCCTCGACCGAGGGAGCCTGCACGCTGTCCTGCGAAGCGGCGCCACGCATGGTCATCAGCATCTGCTTCGGCATGGGCGGCATACCGCCGTCGGCGTTCACCGCCGCGTCCTTCACCTTATAGCCGCGGGCGCCGAAGCTCTGGGCGATCAGGTCGGCCCGGCGCTTGAAGTCATCGATCGCCGCCGTGGTCAGTTCGTCCTCGATCTTCCGGCGGGCCTCGGGTGAAACCGAGAAATAGATGCCGCCCAGCTTGAGCGTCGCCTGCAGCTTGCCGACGAGGTCCGACAGCGCCTTGAAGTCGGTGCTCTTCAGGAGCAGTTCGGAACGGGCGCGCCAACGCACGATGCGCGTCTTGTCGTAGACGGGGTAGGTCTGATAACCGCCGGTGCGGGTCGTCACTGCTGCGGTGGCCTTCGCCACCTTCACGGCGTCGGCAACCGCCTTGTTCACGGTGTCGGCGAGGCGCACGGGATTCGCATCCTCTTCCTCGACGTACAGCGTCGCGTGCATCGTGTCGTTGTCGACGTCCATCGCGGCCTGGCCCTGCAGCGCCACGCGGCCGGTTTCATGGTCGTGACCGTGGTCCGCGTGGGCGAGCGGGGTGGCAGCCAGCGCGGCGAGCAGGGAAAGGGCGGAAATCGTCTTGTTCATCGGGTACCTCCAATAGAATGCGGACCGACTCTAACGCAACGCCCCGGGAAACGGGGTTACCTTGCCTGCCATGACCCAGGACCACGGCTACCGCCGCAACCTCACCAACTACGGTGACCGCAAGTTCGCCCTCTACCTGCGCCGCTCGTTCGCGCAGGCCACCGGGCTGTCGCGCGAGCTGATGGACAAGCCGATCGTCGGCATCGCCCGCACCGACAGCGGTTTCAATAATTGTCATCGCGGCGTGCCCGAACTCGTTGAAGCGGTCAAGCGCGGCGTGCTCGCGGCCGGCGGGCTGCCGCTCGATTTCCCCACCGTTTCCCTGGGTGAGGTCTTCCTGAGTCCCACCAGCCTCATGTTCCGCAACCTGATGTCCATGGACACCGAGGAGATGATCCGCGCGCAGCCCATGGACGCGGTGGTGCTGGTGGGCGGGTGCGACAAGACCGTGCCGGCGCAGCTGATGGGTGCGGCGAGCGCCGACCTGCCCGCGATCCAGCTCGTGACCGGCCCCATGCTCGCGATGCCGTTCCGCGGCGAGCGTCTCGGCGCCTGTACCGATTGCCGGCGCTTCTGGGCGAAGTACCGCGCGGGCGAAGTGGACGACGAGGGCATCGACACCATCGAGGCGAACCTCGCAACCACCGCAGGCACCTGTGCCGTGATGGGCACCGCGAGCACCATGGCCTGCATCGCCGAAGCGCTCGGCATGAGCCTGCCGAACACCGCAGGTATTCCGGCCGTGCACGCCGACCGTATCCGTGCAGCCGAAGCGAGCGGACGCCGCGCCGTCGCGATGATCACACAAGGGCCGCGGCCTTCCGAAGTCATCACGCCGAAGTCCGTGGAGAACGCGCTCACCGTGCTGCTCGCGATCGGTGGTTCCACCAACGCCATCGTGCACCTCACGGCGATCGCGGGGCGCCGCGGGATCGACATTCCGCTCGCCCGCCTGAACGAACTGTCCGATCGCACGCCGGTGCTGGTGGATCTGAAGCCCACCGGCGCCTACTACATGGCCGACTTCCACGCTGCCGGCGGCATGGACGCGCTGCTGTGGGAACTGCGCGATCTGCTGCATCTCGATTGCCTCACGGTCACCGGTGAAACGCTGGGCAGCCGCGTGCGCGAACCGGTGTTCGTGGATCGTGCCATCATCCGTCCCCGCTCCGAACCCTTCCATCCGGTCGGAGGTCTGGCCGCACTATTCGGTTCGCTCGCACCGAACGGTGCCATCATCAAGCGCTCCGCCGCCGACCCGAAGCTGTTCGAACGCGAGGCCCGCGCGGTGGTGTTCGAATCGCTCGAGGATCTTGCCGAACGCATCGACGATCCCGCGCTCGACGTGACCGCCGAGGATTTTCTGGTGCTGAAGCACGCCGGCCCCGCGAGTCCCACCGGCATGCCCGAGGCCGGCTACCTGCCGATCCCTAAGAAGCTCGCGCAGGCGGGCGTCAAGGACATGGTGCGCATCTCGGATGCGCGCATGAGCGGCACGGCCTACGGCACCGTCGTGCTGCACGTCTCGCCCGACGCCGCTTCGGGTGGGCCGCTCGCGGTCGTGAAGAACGGCGATCGCATCCGTTTGAGTGTGGCGCAGCGGCGCATCGATCTGCTGGTGGACGAAGCGGAACTCGCGCGTCGCCGCATGACGTGGAAGCCGCCGGTCTTTCCGTCACGGGGCTACAAGCGCCTGTATGCGGATCACGTGCTGCAGGCCGAGCACGGCTGCGACTTCGATTTCCTGAAAGGGACGGGAGATGTTTAGCCTGGTCGATCAAGTGAAGCAGTTTCGACCGCTCGCCTGGACTCAGACCTTCCCGTGGCGCGAATGGTTGTTCGTGGGCGTGCCGGTACTCCTGGCGATCTTCGTCTGCATCTGGATCGCGGCCCAGTTCATCAAGCCGGCGCCACCCAAGCACGTCGTACTGGCGACCGGTCCGGACGGCTCGGCGTACCGCGTCTTTGCCGAGCGCTACGCCAAGGTGTTCGAGAAGAACGGCGTGAAGCTCGAGGCGCTGCCGACGAAGGGCGCGCGCGAGAACTACAAGCTGCTGCGCAGCGAGGGCCCCGAACCGAAGGAGGATCACGCGGCGCAGAACGGCGCACGTCCGGTGCCGGCGACCATCGCCGCATCGGTCGCGACGGAAGAAGCACCACCCCACGTGGATGCTGCCTTCGTTCGCGGCGGCATCGGCGACGTGGAAGAGGCGCCGCATCTCGTTTCGCTCGGTACCGTGGCCTACGAGGCGCTGTGGGTGTTCTGCCGTGGCGATCATCGCTTCGACGATCTGCCGCCCTTGCACGGCAAGGCCGTGGCGATCGGCGGCAAGGGCGCCGGCATGCGGCGCATGGTGATGACGCTGCTCAAGGCCAACGGCACGGACGAAGCGGACTTCACCGCGCTCGACTTGGGAGGGGTGCAGGCGGCGGAGGCGCTGCTTACGGGCAAGGCCCAGTGCGCCTTCCTGCTGGAATCGCCCGAGGCCGGCATCCTGAAGGCGCTGTTCTTCGCGCCCGACGTCTACATGGTCGATTTCGGCCGGCGCGCCGATGCCTACGTGAAGAAGATCCCGTTCCTGCAGAAGGTGGTGCTGCCGGAGGGCGGCATCGACCTGCCCTCCAACATGCCGATCGCGCCGATCACGCTGCTCGCCGCGCAGACGCAGATTCTCGCGCACGCCGATCTGCATCCCGCCATCCAGATGCTGTTCCTGCAGGCGGCCAAGGCGACCCACGGCGAAGTGGGGATGTTCAACCGCGAGGGTGAGCTGCCGGCGGCCAACAAGTTCGACTTCCCGATCTCGGATCAGGCCACGCGCTTCTTCGAGCGCGGCCCGCCTTTTCTGCAGCGCTATCTGCCGTTCTGGCTCGCGAACCTGGCCGACCGGGCGCTCGTCGTACTGATCCCGGCGCTGGCGATCGTGTTCCCGCTCGCGCGCATCCTGCCGCCGCTCTACGCCTGGAGCATGCGCCGGCGCATCTTCCGCTGGTACGGCGAGCTGATGTACATCGAGAACGAACTGCGCCGCCAGCTCACGAAGGGCGAGACCCGCGACTTCGGCGAGCGCCTGGACTGGATCGAGCGCGAGGTGAACGAACTGCATACGCCCGTGGCATTCGCGAACCAGCTCTACCTCCTGCGCCAGCACATCGACTTCGTGCAGCACAAGCTGGAGCAGATCGCGCTCACGACCACCACGGGCAAGCACGCGATGCTGCCGGAGTTTGTGGGGAAGGACACCGAACGCTAGAGGGGCGGTGGAACCCGCCCGGGCCGACCCGGTCTGATCTCCCGAGGGAGGACGTCGTCCTCCCATGAGAACAACGGTGCGCGAAGCGTGGGGAGTCCATCGCCATGAGAAAGCGTCTGCTGTTCGCCGTCCTGTGTGCGGCGTTGCCGGTATCCGCGCAGCCGCAGTCCGAAGCCGACATCGAGCACAGCGACTTTTACATCATGGGCGGTGCGCTGCGGGCCTTGAGCGAGACCACCTGGACGGCACAGAGCGGATTCATCTACCGGCCGGACGAGAAGCGCTGGGGTCTCGGGTTCGCGTACAACAACGACGGCCACCTCACCAACAATCATCGCGACGGTCTCGCGGCCCAGGGCTGGTACGTCCTGCCGCTCGGCGAGCGGTTCGAACTCCAGCTCGGGACCGGCCCCTACGCGAGCATGAACAACACCACGATCGACGGGGAGCGGCTGAACGATTTCCGTCTGGGACTGATGACCTCGGCCGCGCTCAAGTGGCGGTTCTCGCCGGGCGGCTGGTATTTCCGAACCCAATACAACAACACCTGGGTACCGGGTTCGTTCAATTCGAACGCGGTGCTGTTCGGCCTCGGGCGCGATTTCACCGACACGGCGGATTCGGAGAATCCCCTGGGGCTCAATGCCCAGGTCAGCGTGTGGGGCGGAACCTCCAGGACCACCCAGCTCGGCACGCAGAACAGCGCGGCCGCCTATCAGCTCGAAGCCCAGTACCTCCGCGATTCCGATCACTGGTGGCAGCCGTCCGGGATTTCCGTGGCGTTCCTGTCCGAGGGCGACACGATCCTCGCCCACCGGACCGGGGTGCCGGTGCAGTTGTGGTGGAGCACGGCGCCGGACCGGTTCACCTTCAGTTTCGGCGCCGGCCCCTACGTCGCCTATGACGGCGCGCGGGATCAGGAGCTCAATCTGATGGGCATCCTGAGCCTGCGGGCCGCCTACCGGCTGGCCGAGACCCGGCGGCATACCCTGGAGGTCGGGTTCATGTACACGCGCGTCGCCTCGTTCTACAACCGGGATCAGGACATTTTCATGCTCGGGCTGCGCCTGGCCGGGCGCGTCGGGAAGCGCTGACCGCGGGGTCCTGGTGGCCGCCGGGACCGCGTTCCTGACCGGCCGGGCCGCGATTTGCGCCGGATTCCAGGGGTTCCGCGGACGCCGGCATCCGCCGTTCGTCGCCTCGGGCGGCAGTTCGCCGCCCGAAACCGGTCATTCGTCGCACACCCGTGGCTCCCTCCTGGGGTGGCTGCGCATCATGGCGTCGCAGTCTGATGAAACGCGTAGGGCAGAGGCCCGGCGGTCGTCAGCAGCCCAAGTCGAACCACCCCACCGCTCAAGGAGAACGCCATGAATGCTCGCAAGACTCTTCTCGCCGTCGCCGCTCTTACCCTCGTTTCCGCCTCGGCCTTCGCGGCCGGTACCCCCGTCGAACAGGACAACCGTGGCGGCCATGGCCGCACGGCCCTGGGCGCGGTGAAGGTTGCCGCCGCCGACCAGATCGGTACGCGTGACCGTTCCGGCAACGAAGTGGCTGCCAAGGCCGCCACCCGCACCATCAGCCAAGTGGCGGTGAACGTGGCCGCCCCGCGCGACGGCTCCGGTTCGTAAGTTCCGGGCAATGGGGTGACGCCGCCGCGTCACCCCTGAAGCACCGCGGCGCCAACCTCTCCCTCCTCCCCGGCGCCGCGTACTCGATCCGCCGGATGCGGCATTCGTATCCCCTCGCATCCGGCGGTTTTTTTCGGTCATTCTTGACCGGAGATGACGTCCCCCGAAGGGCCTGCGGCCCCTCCCTTGGGTGTGCTGGCCCCTGGGCGACCCTGCGAAGGGCGAGATGATGCCGGCATCCGGAGTGCTACCATGCAGCCGACCGTTTCCGCCATGAGCCTCGCCTCCACCCAGCGCGCCGCGCTGCCGCCGCTTCCCGCCACCGCCGGCATCTGCCTCGTCCAGTTCTCGCGCGACGTCGCCGTCTGGCTGGTGCTGAACAGCGCCATCGCCGGCATCCTCTATCTGGGCATGGACGCCGGCAACGGCATGACCTACAGCCGGCTGTGGGTCTTTTCGCAGTGCATCGGCCTCATCACGTTCTTCTCGTCGATGGTGGCGCGCCGTGTGTTCTGGCCCGGCCGCATCCCGACGCCCTGGGGTATGGTCCTCGTCTACCTCGGGGCAGTTCCCCTGGGCTACGTCGCGGGCTACTCGCTCGCAAGCTGGATGCTGGGCTCGCCGGAGGGCATCATCGATTTCGCGCGCGAAGTGACGCAGGCCGAGATGGCCGCGCGTGCCGGCGCGCTCACGCTGCTCATCACCATGCTGGGCGGCGCGTTTGGCGTGTTCCTGCTGTGGCGCCGCGCGGAAGTGGCGCATCTGGAAGCCGAACTCGCCCGTCAGGCTCTGCGCGCCGAGGAAGTGGAGCGCCGAGCCACCGAATCCCACCTGCGCATGCTGGCCGCGCAGATCGAACCGCACATGCTGTTCAACACGCTCGCGAACCTGCGTTGCCTGGTCACGACCGATCCCTCGCGCGCGCAGTTCATGCTCGATCGTCTGATCCAGCTGCTGCGCCTGAGTCTCGCGGTGTCCCGCTCGGAGCGCGTGTCGCTCAAGGACGTATTCTGGTTCCTGAACGCGTACCTCGATCTCCTCGTCATCCGCATGGGTGAGCGCCTGAAGTTCACGCTCGACCTGCCGCATGAACTGGAAGGCGTGATGGTCGCTCCGCGGTTGCTGCAGCCGCTGGTGGAAAACGCCATCAAGCACGGTCTCGAGCCGAAGGTCGAGGGCGGCTCGGTGCACGTGGCCGCCGCGATCGATGGCGATCGGCTGCTGCTGACGGTGGCGGATACCGGCGTCGGTCGCGCGTCGGAAGTGTCGCCCACGGGCGTGGGACTGTCGCTGGTGGCGGAGCGGCTGACTGCTCTCTACGGATCCGAAGCGCGCCTCGACATCGCCGACAATGATCCGAGCGGCGTCAGGATCACCCTTAGCATCCTTCTCACCTCGCTCGATGCCGAAGGCGCTGATCGCCGAGGATGAGCCGCTGCTCGCGGAGACGCTGGCGGCGGAGCTGAAGTCGGTCTGGCCCGCGGTGGAGATCGTCGCGCGCGCCGGTGACGGACTGAGCGCGGTCGAGAAGGCACTGGCACTGCTGCCCGACGTGCTGTTCCTCGACATCCGCATGCCCGGGCTGACCGGCCTCGATGTGGCGCAGCGGGTCGCCGAGCGCTGGCCGGCCGACCGATCCGCGCCGGAAGTGGTCTTCGTCACGGCCTACGATCAATACGCGGTCGATGCCTTCGAGCACGCGGCGGTCGACTATCTGCTGAAGCCGGTGGAACGGGGCCGGCTGGAACGCACGGTGGAAAGACTCGAACGGCGTCTTGCACCTTCGAGCGCCGAGGCATCGCCGCCCGCCGACCTGCAGCGCCTGCTGGGCGAGATCCGCAAGGCCATGGGGCAGGGCGATGGTGCCGCGGGTGGAGCACTCAAAGTGATCCGCGCCGCGGTGGGCAATGCGGTGCGTATGATCCCGATCGAGGAAGTCTTCTATTTCCAGGCCACCGACAAGTACGTGAACGTCGTGACCTCGGAGGGCGAAGCGCTGCTCCGTACGAGCCTGAAGGAACTCACCGATCAGCTGGACCCCGACCGCTTCTGGCAGATCCATCGCGGCACAGTGGTGAATGTGTCGCAGGTGCGCGCGGCCGTGCGCGATCGGCTGGGCCGGTTGTCGGTTCAGTTGAAGTCGCGCACGGAACTGCTGCCGGTGAGCCGGCAGTACGCGGATCGCTTCAAACAGATGTAGACCGCTTCGCCCCCCTCATCCCCGACCCTTCTCCCGGAGGGAGAAGGGAGAACGACGGATGACGCGGTCACGTCAGGAAATCGGAAGCGGTGCGGGCCTGCGGTCCTTCAACAGGATCCACCCGCGCGCGATGCGATAGATCAGCCACAGTCCGGTCGCTACCGCGATCACCCACGCCACCGGCAGTCCGATGATCGTGAGCCCCACCGCCACCGCGATCACGATCCACAGCAGCGCGAACCAGAAGCTGCGGATCTGCCAGCGGAAGTGGGACTCGAGGAACGTGCCGCGCGCTTCACCGCGGTACATGTAGTTGAGGATCACCGCGACGATCGACGGGATGCCGAAGACGAACGCGGTGACGATGAATGCCGCGCTCGACAGGCCGATCAGGATCGACGCGGTGTGCAGCGCGTACACGGCGTGCGCCATGGTGACGAGTGAATCGTTCGGTTCCGTGGCCATGATCGGGTGCCTCAGACGCGCCCCGACACCGGAATCATGGCACCGGTGATATCCCGTGCCCCGTCGGACAGCAGGAACACGATCGCATCGGCGATGGATTTCGGCGCGACCCAGCGGCTGAAGTCGGCTTTCGGCATGTCGGCGCGGTTGGCCGGGGTGTCGATGGTGCTGGGCAGGATGGCGTTCACGGTGATGTTGCGGTCCTTCAACTCGGCAGCCAATGCTTCGGTGAGCTTGGCCACTCCCGCCTTCGATGCCGTGTAGGCGCCCATGCCTGCGGCGGCCTTCGCCGCCGCGGCGCCGGCGCCGATGTTGACGATGCGACCGCCGCCGCGCTTGAAAAGATGCGGGAGTGCCGCCCGCGATGTGCTCACTGCACTGCGCAGATTCACGCGATACAGGAAGTCCCAGGTGTCGACGCTGCCTCCGGCCAGTTCCTCCCAGCGAAACGTGCCGGCGATGTTGACCAGCGCGTCCAGTCCTCCCCATTGCTGCGCGACCTGGTCCAGCGCTCGCGCGGCCACGTCCGGTTCCGCAAGATCGAGCCCGCCGAGAGCGAGTGCGCCGTTCAGTACCGAGGCGTCTGCCGGTGCGGGAGCCCGGTCGAGCGCAGCGACTCTTGCGCCGGCCGCGATCGCGCCCTGCACCACGGCTACACCCAGTTGTCCGAATCCGCCGGTGATGGCAACGACCTTTCCGTTCAGCATGCCTTGCGTCTCCCCGTCAATTCGCTACCAGGCAATGCGGACCCAGTTCCGCGAGCGTCGTGCGTCCCAGCAGCGTCATGGTGGTGTCGATCTCCTTGGTGAGGATGTCGAGCGCTTTCGCGACACCGGCCTCGCCGCCGGCTGCCAGACCGTACAGCCAGGCACGCCCGATCATGCAGGCGCGGGCGCCGAGGCACAGCGCCTTCACCACGTCGGAACCGCGCCGCACGCCGCCGTCGAGGATGACCTCGGCCTTGCCCTGCACGGCTGCGACCACGCCGGGCAAGGCATCGATGGCGGAGATGGCGCCATCCAACTGCCGGCCGCCGTGGTTCGACACGATGATCGCGTCGACGCCGTGATCGACGGCGATTCTCGCGTCCTCGGGACTCAGCACACCCTTGAGGGCGATCGGTCCACCCCATACGGACTTGAACCAGTCGACGTCCTTCCACGAGATGGACAGGTCGTACTGCCCCGCGATGAACTGCGTGATGGTGACGGCGTCGCCGGATTGCGCGGCGGTACCGTCGAAGTTGCGGAACGTGACCTTCGGGCCGAGACCCACGTCGATCAGCCAGCGCCAATGGCGGGCGAAATCGATCATGGTGCCGAGCGTGAACTTCGGCGGCACCGTGAAGCCGTTGCGCATGTCGCGCTCGCGCGGGCCCTGCACCTTCGTGTCGACGGTGAGCACGAGCGCCTTGCACCCCGTGGCGCGGGCGCGCTCGATCATCATCTTGGTGATTCCGCGGTCGCGCAGCACGTAGAGCTGGAACCAGCGCTGCACGTCGGACGCCTGCGCGATCTGCTCGATGGAGCAGGTCGCCATGGTGGAGAGGCAATAGGGCACGCCGGCGGCGTGAGCCGCTCGCGACGCGGACAACTCACCGCGCCGGTGCAGGATGCCGGCGAGGCCGGTGGGCGCCAGTACCAGCGGCGCCGATGCGGGCGTGCCGACGATCGTCGTCGAGCGCTCGCACGTCGACACGTCGGTCAGCACGCGCGTCATGAAGCGGCGCTTTTCGAAGTCCGCCTGATTGGCGCGGAGCGAGACTTCATCGAAGGCGCCGCCGTCGATGAACTCGAAGATGGTCTTGGGCAGGCGCCGGCGCGCGGCGTCGCGGAGATCCGAGATGTTGTAAGCGTTCATTGTTGTTGTTTGGGCTGGTCGGCCCGCTCCACCGTCAGCGACGGATCGGGGCGGGAGTCGGTGGCGCTGGCGGCGCCGGGGCGAGGCGGGTTCGGGCCCCACACCATGGGAATGTCGGTCCTGCGCGCACGGACCAGTTCGTCGATGAACTTTGCCGGCGCCATGTCCCACGCGTAGTCGTTGAGCCGGGCGAGCAATTGCGCGACGAGTTCGGGGTTGCGCTCGGCGGCATTGTCCTCCTCGCCGGGGTCGTGCGGCACGTCGTAGAGTTCGAGGTGCTGCGGCAACGATGTGTAGAGGATCAGTTTCCAGTCGCCCACGCGGATGGCGCCGCGCAGATCCTCCACCGACAGCAGCACCTCCTTGCGGCGCGAAGCCTGGTTGTCGCGGATCGCGGCCCACTGGTCGAAGCCGTCGATGGCCTTGCGCTGGTCGATCTTCACGCCGGCAGCCGCCAGCAGTGTGGGATACATGTCGGTCACGTGCATGAGCGTGTTGTTGTCACCGCCCTCGACCCCCTTGGGCCAGCGGATGAAGGCCGGCACACGCACGCCGCCCTCGTAGAGGCTGCCCTTGCCGTCGCGATAGGGACCGTTGTCCGACGCACCGACCGTGACATCGCCATCGCCGGTGGGGAACTTGGTCGCCACCGCGCCGCCGTTGTCGCTGTGGAAGACGATCAGCGTGTTGTCGAGCATGCCCTTCTTCTCGAGCGCCTGGCTGACCAGACCGACGGCGTCGTCCAGAGCCGTGACCATGCCGGCGTAGGTCCGCCGGTCCGGGTCCTTGATCTGGGCATTGCGTTCGAGGAACTCCTTCGGGGCAACCATCGGTGCCGCCGGCGTCGTGAACGAGACGAACAGGAAGAGCGGCGTGGCGGCGTCGTGCCTGGCGATCACGTTCGCGGCATCGCGTCCGAGCAGCGTGGTCACGTAGCCGTCTTCCTTCACCGGCTTGTCGTTGCGGCGCCAGTCGAGGCCCACCGCGTTGGTCTTGCGCAGCGGATCCACCTGTCCGGCCAGCGGGCCATAGTGGTAGTCGAACCCGCGCTTGAGCGGCAGCATCTCCGGCCTGGCGTGCCCGAGCTGCCACTTGCCCACCAGCGCCGTGCGGTAGCCCGCGTCCTTCAACGCCTGTGCGAGCGTGCGCTCGTCGGTGGGCAGGCCGTACGAACTGGTCGGCAGCAGCGACTGGGTCTGCAGCCCATAGCGCATCGGATAGCGGCCGGTGAGCAACGCCGCCCGCGTCTGCGAGGAATAGGGCTGCACGTAGAACTGGGAGAGGCGCACCGCGCCGTCAGCGAGCCGATCGATGTTCGGCGTGCGGATCTCCTTGCCGAGGTAGCCCAGATCGTGCCAGCCGAGATCGTCCGCCATCAGGTACACGATGTGCGGGCGTTCCGCGGCCAGCGCGCCCGCACTCAGTGCGAACGCGAGGCCGGCAACCAGGCAACGGTGGAGCATGGGGTGCGAAGAGCGGGGCGGCACCGGCGCATGTTACCCGACACCCCGGACGCGGCCATCTTGCGGCGCGCAACCGGGGGCCGATCGAGCCATAGCGCTGTGCTAGCATCCGAAGACCATGGCGGAACGTGAAACACTCCTCAACGCGCTCGATGGGGTCGAGCGCCGGCTCCGCCTTAACCTTGCCGTCGAACACCTCACCGACGCGGCTGCCGTCGTGCTCGGGATTGCCGTGGTCGCCGTGCTGCTGCGTGCAGCGACGCCGCCGCGCACCGGTCTGTTCGGATTGTCGCTGGTTGTCACGCTGTTCCTGGTGGCGTGTCTTGCCGCCGTCGGCATTGCGGTGGCGCGAGCCCTCAAGCGTGGCACCCGGGAGAAAGCCGCGGCGGAGGCCGACCGGCGCGCCGGGCTGCACGACACGTTGACTTCGGCGCTCTGGTTCTCGAACCAGGGCGAGATGTCGCCCTGGATTCCGCTCGTGATGGCGCGCGCTGCGCGTGCTGCCGCGGCACTCGACCCGGTGCGGCTCATCCCGCTGACCATGCCGCGGCGCATGCGCCTGGCGCTGCTGCTGGCGGTTGTCCTGGCTGTGGCCGCCTGGGCGGCGCCGCGCTTCGCGGCGAGTCTGTCTTCGGTCACGACCGATACGACAGCGGCGCGCGAAACCGAGTCCGAGGAGATCGCTGCTCTGCGCCGGCTTACCGACGAGGCCGCCCGCCGTGGTGACGAAGCCGCCCGGTCGAAGCTCGAGAAGGTCCTGGCCGCCCTGCAGCAGACGGGCACCAGCGACGAGGAGAAGCGCCGTGCGCTCGACGAGGCCCGGCAGTACGCCGAGCAGCGCGGGCTCGATGCCGCCGCGGACCGCGAACGCCTGCGCCGATTGGCGGATCAGTTGGGCAGCAACGCGGAGTACGTCGAGGTAGCCAAGGCGTTGCGAAGTGGCGATGCCCGCGGCGCGGCCGACGCCCTGAAGCGCATGCTGCCGGAAGGCGAGCGCGAGGCGGCCCGCAACGAGGAAGCGCTCGAAGCCGCCAAGGCCGACGATGCCTCCAACCTGAATGCGCTGCAGGAGTCGCTGCAGTCGGCCGCCCAGAACCCCGATCGCAACGTCACCGGCGAAACCCAGGGCAAGATCTCGAAAGCGGTGCAGAACCTCGAGGAGATCGCGAAGCGGCTGGACGGCGCCACGGCGCTCAACCAAGCGCGCCGCAAGCTGGACAACCTGTCGATGTCGATGTCGCGCGACACGCGCTTGCGTGCCGGACGCTTCGGTCAGCAGGAAGGAACGCCGAGCAGCGAGTCTCCGGAAACCGGCGAGGCCAATATCCAGGGCGGCGCGATGTATCGGCAGGCCGCGGTGGCGAAGGAGCGCGATGGGGAACGCGATGGCGTGCGAGCTGGCGACGCCTCCGGCAACGCCCAGGGCGATCCGGTGCTCGGCGACGAGATGAAGCGGCCCGAGGCGAAGTACAAGCTGGAAACGATCCGTGGTGCCCAGCAGGAAGGCCCCGAGGGCGAGGACGACTCCACGTTCTACGCCGCGAGCCGGCAGAACCCGGCCAAGGTGCAGTTCCGGACCGAGGCGCCGCCGCAGTACCGACGAGCCGAGGAGGAAGCAATGAATCCGGAGCGCATCGGGCTGCGCCACCGACCGATCGTCAAACGCTATTTCACCCAGTTGCGGGAGCAGGACGCCAAATGAGCACCGTCGAGGTCGATCGCAGGATCGAACAGTTCCAGAAGAACATGCGCCTGGTGCGCACCGAAGTGAGCCGAGTGATCGTCGGCAACGACGCCGTGATCGACGGCGTGATGACCTGCCTGCTCGCACGTGGCCACGTGCTGCTCGAGGGCATCCCGGGCGTGGGGAAGACCAAGCTGGTGCAGACCCTGGCGGACGTGCTGCACCTCAAGTTCTCGCGCATCCAGTTCACGCCCGACTTGATGCCGGGCGACATCGTGGGCACGTCGATCGTGCGCGAGGACGAAGGCGGCAAGAAATACTTCGAGTTCCAGCCCGGGCCGATCTTCGCGAACATGGTGCTGGCGGACGAGATCAACCGCGCGACACCCAAGACGCAGTCGGCGCTGCTCGAGGCGATGCAGGAGAACAGCGTGTCCGCCGGCAAGACCACGCATCCGCTGCAGCAACCGTTCTTCGTGCTGGCCACGATGAACCCGCTCGAGATGGAGGGGACCTATCCGCTGCCGGAAGCACAGCTCGACCGGTTCTTCTTCAAGCTGAAGATGGGCTTTCCGGGCGTGGACGAGCTGCACGAAGTGCTCGACCGGACGACCCACGCGCGCGAGCCCCAGGTGGATCGGGTGCTGGCGCAGGGCGAGATCCTGGAAATGCGCGAGACCGCGCGCGAAGTGCCGGTGGCGCGGCCGGTGCAGGACTACGCGATCCGCCTGACGCTGGCGACGCATCCCGAATCGAACCAGGGGCACGAACTCGCGAAGAAGTACGTGCGGTTCGGCGCGAGCCCGCGCGGCACCCAGGCGCTGATCCTCGGCGCGAAGGTGCATGCGCTACTGCACGACCGCGTGCACGTGGCGAGCGAAGACGTGCGGGCGGTGGCGCTGTCGGCGTTGCGGCATCGGTTGCTGCTGAACTTCGAAGCCGAAGCCGATCGGGTGGATACGGATGCGATCCTGACGCGGATCGTGGAGCAGGTGGCTGCGGCTTGAGCGGCGAGGAATAGGACGAACTGGCAGAGGAAGAGCGCTCAACGCGGGGGACGCGGAGGACGCGGGGGAAATGCGAAAAGCATGATTGCGATCCAGGCCCTCTCGCCGATCCCTGGCTGCATTTCCGACGCTGCCGCACGATGCCCATCCAATCGATGTCTTTGAGTTTTCCCCCGAGTCCTCCGCGTCCCCCGCGTTGAGCGCTCCAGTTCCGATGCCAGCAGCCACCACCCTTTTCACCGAAGACTTCCTCCGCCGCCTCGAGCACCTGCGCTTCGCGACGCGCCGCCCGGTCGCGGGGCATCTGCGCGGTGTGCATCGCTCGCGCCGCACCGGCAGCGGCATGGTCTTCAGCGACTACCGGCCTTACACACCCGGCGATGACACCCGCAATCTGGACTGGGGCATCTATCTCCGCCTCGACCGCCTCATCCTCCGCCTCTTCGAAGAGGAGGCCGATCTGCCGGTCTACTTCTTCGTCGATGCCAGCGCATCCATGGGCTACGGCGAACCGTCGAAGTTCGACTTTGCCCGCAGGGTCGCCGCCGCGCTCGCCTACCTTGCCCTCCTCGATCACGATCGCGTCAGCGTCGTCGCGTGGGCCAGGGGCATCGCGCGCGAGCTGCCGGTCCGTCGCGGCAACGCCCAGACCTGGCCGGTCTTCCGATTCCTGCAGGCGCTGACGCCCGGCGGCGGCACTGACCTGCAGGCCGCATTGCGCAGCTATTTCGGTGGCCGTCGTCCGCGTGGACTAGTCGTCCTGCTTTCCGACTTCCTCGACGAAGGCGGCTTCGCGCCGGCGGCGAACTTTCTGCGCCAGTTCCGGCACGAGGTGTTCGCGATGCACGTGCTGGCTCCGCAGGAGGTCCGACCGGACCTCCCGGAGGAAGTGGTGCTGGTGGACTCCGAGTCCGGCATGGCCGACACCGTGCACGTCACGCCGTCGCTGCTCGCGGCGTACGCCGAGGCCCAGGACGAACACAGCCGCGAGATCGAATCGGTGTGCCGCAGTGCCGGCTGGACCTACCTGCGCGCCCGTACCGACGCACCCTTCGAGGAATTGATGCTGCAGCTCCTCAGGGAAGAAGGCGTGCTGAGATGATGTCCCCCCCCGATAGGCCTGCGGCCTCTCCCCCCGAGGGGGCCAGCCCTCTTGGGGCGGCCCGGCGAGGGCTGAGATGAGCCTGGTAGGAATGTCGCTCTGGTGGGCCTTGGCACTGCTGATCGCAGTGACAGCAGTGGTGATCGGGCTGTATCTGTTGAAGCCCGCACCGCGGCGTATCGTGATCGCATCGACGCTGATCTGGGAACGGGTACTGCATCGCAAGCGTCGCGATGCCGAGCGCTGGCGGTGGTGGCTGTCGCTCCTGCTGTCGCTGTCGATCGCGTTGCTGATCGCGATTGCCATCGCGCGCCCCGACACGGAGGCGACCGGGGCCGGCGGGCGTCGCGTCGTGATCGTCGTCGATGACAGTCCCAGCATGGGGACGTTGCGCAGCGATGCCCGTACGCGCCTCGAGCATGCGGTGGAAGAGGCACGGCGGATCATCGACGCGGCCGGTAGCGCGGGACGCACACGGGTGGTCGATACCATGGGTACTCTGGGTGCCCCGGCTTTCGAGGATCGCCGGCGGGCTTTGGCGGAGCTCGATCGCGTGGCCCTGGATGTGCGCGGCGCGCCGCGGTTCCCCGAAATCGCGCGCGCCGATGCGGCGAGCGGCGATACGCGGGTGCTCTTCATCACCGATGGCGTGGCCGCGCTCGACGTGCCGAAGGAGGCACAGGTGCTGTCCGTCTTCGAACCGGCACCGAACGTCGGCATCACGGCCTTCGACGTTCGTGCACTGCCGGGCGATCCGCGCCGTCATGAAGCACTGGTGGCTGTGACCAACGCCGGTTCTGTGCCGCAGAGCGTGAAGGTGACGATCGCCGGTGCAGCCAAGGCTCCGGTCGAGCGATTCCTCGACGTGAAACCGAACGACACGGCGACGTTGAATGTAGCGCTGCCGGATTTCGCCGGAGGACCGGTGCGCGCGTCGATCCGATCGGACGGCGACGCGTTCGCCATGGACGACGAGGCCTATGCCTTCCTGCCGGCGGCGAAGGTCGCGAAGGTCGCTCTGGTGACTGCAGGCAACCGAGCGCTGGAGCAGGCGCTGCGCCTCGACCCGCGGGTCGTGCTGACGGTGTTGACGCCTCACCAATACGCGACGCGAGCCGGCTTCGATGCCTACGTGTTCGACCGGTTTGCGCCGTCGTTGCCGCCGGCTGCGCCCGCAATGCTGATCCGGCCGCCGAAGCAGGCGTGGCTGCCGGCGATCGGAGCGACGCGCGCGGCACCGGTGGTCGAGTCGTGGTTGGACGGACATCCTGTGCTCGACAACGTGTCACTGCGCGACGTGCAGATCGAGCGCGCCGAGACCTTCGATGCGAACGGGACCGCGGTGATCGGGCTTGCGCGCGATGCCGGGGGCGCCACCCTGATCGCGGCTTCCGCCGCGCCGCCGCGCTGGGTCGCGAGCGGCTTCGCGATCGAGGACTCCAACTTCGCCGGTCAGGCGTCGTTCCCCATGTTCGTCGTGAATGCGCTCGCATGGTTGCTGGACGACCCGCCTGCGATCGCCAGACCGCTCGGTCTCGTGTCGGTGCCGGTTGCGAAGGCGCGGGTCACGGGTCCGGGCGGTTATCAGAAGGACGCCCGGTTCGTTCCGGATGCGACGTTGTTCGACGCCGATGTGCCGGGGGTGTACGCGGCGGAAGGCGAAGGTGGCCGGCTGCGGATCGTCGCCAACCTCCTGGACGCTGCCGTCACCGATGTGAACGCGAGCCGGCTTCCGCCGCAACGGGTGAGCACGGCGACATCGGCTGTGCCGTCGAGCGCGCCTCAACCCTGGATCGTGCTGCTGCTAATCGCGATCCTGCTGATGCTCTTCGAGTGGTGGACGTACCACCGCCGCATCACGGTGTGAGGGGACGGCCGTGAGTGCTTTCACCATCGAGGCGTGGTGGCCGCTGATCCTGCTTCCCGCGGGCGTGTTGTTCACGCTGTGGGTGGCGCGCCGCACCGAGACGGCCCTGTCGCCTGCCCGCCGACCCTGGGTGGCGGGGTTGCGGATCGCAGGCATCGCCGCCGCTGTCGCGGCGTTGATGCAGCCGATGTGGCTCGCGCGGACCGATGCGATCTCCGTGGTCTATGCGCTCGACGTATCGCGCAGCGTCGATCCCGCGTTCATCGACGCCGCGATCCGCTGGATCGATCGCACCGAAGCCAGGGGCCCGGCCCATGACGCGCGGTTCATCGCGTTCGCGGCATCGGCCCGGCTCACGGCCGATGCCGAGGCGATCCGGGCCCTGCCGGTCCGCGGCGCAGGTGGCGGCAGCGCATCCGCGCTGGATCAGGAGGCCACCGACCTCGAGGCCGCGCTCGACGCGGCGCGCGGCGCCTTCGTGCCCCATCGGGTCAAGCGGCTGGTGCTGATCAGCGATGGTGTGGCCACCACGGGCGATGCGTGGCGCGGCGTGGAGCGACTGCGCCGTGAAGGCGTGCGGATCTTCACCAGTCCGGCACTGGTCCGATCCGGCACCGACGCGTGGATCGGAGGTATCGACACGCCGCGCGACTGGCGCCGCGACGAACCCGGACTGGTCAAGGTCCGCGTTGAGGCGCAGGCGCGCACCCGAGCCCGGGTCATGCTTGCCCGCGACGGCCAGCCCCTCGGACAGAAGTCGTTGACGCTCGAACCCGGTGTGAACGTCGTCGCGTTCACGGTGAAGATCACCGCAACCGGTGCGACCGCACTGGAGACCTCGGTGACTGCCGAAGGCGACCAGGCTCACGACAACGACCGGTACACGCAATCGGTGTCGGTGCGCGGACGGCCGCGGATCTGGTACGTCGAGGGCGACAGCGCGTCCGGCAGTCCGCTGCGCGACGCGCTGGTGCGCGAGGGCATCGACGTGGTCTCCGGTTCGGCGGCGAACCTGCCGGGCAGGTCCGCCGGCTACGAGAGCTACGACGCGGTGATCCTGAGCGACGTGGCGGCGAAGGATGTCGACGCGGAGCGCATGCACGCTCTGGCCAGCTGGGTTCGGGACGACGGCGGCGGCCTCCTGTTCGTGGCCGGCGCCGCCACCTACGGCGAGTCCGGCTGGCGCGAGTCCGCGGTGGAGAAGGTCCTGCCGGTCACGTTCGAAGCGCAGGAGAAGCGTCGTGAACTGGCACTGGTGATCGCGCTCGACCGCTCCTACAGCATGAAGGGCCGCAAGCTCGATCTCGCCAAGGCGGCCACGCTCGGCGCGCTCGATCTGCTGGACGAGAATCACCGCTTCGGCGTCATCACCTTCGATTCCCAACCCGAGATGACGGTGCCGCTGGCGCCGGTCCGCAGCAAGCGCCGCGCCGAGGATCAGATCTCGCGCTTCACCGCGAGCGGTCAGACCAACATCTATCCGGCGCTGCAGTCGGCGTACCGCCTCCTGGTCGACAATGCTTCCAAGTCGAAGCACGTGATCCTGCTGTCCGACGGCGATACGCAGCCGGCGGATTTCCAGCGGCTGGTGAAGCGCATGGCGGAGGCGAACATCACCGTGAGCACCGTGGCGATCGGTGCCGAGGCCGACACCGCGCTGATGGAGAGCATCGCCAAGTGGGGCAAGGGCCGCCACTACTACACGGTGACGCCCGACCTGGTGCCGAAGATCTTCATCGAGGAGACCAAGCGGCTGGTCAACGAAAGCCTGGTGGAGGAACCGGTGCGCGCGGTGCCGCGACGCAAGGCCGAAACCATCCGCGGCGTCGACTTCGAGCACGCACCGCCGCTGCGCGGCTATGCGAGCACGAAGCTGAAGGACGGCGCCGAACTCACGCTCTCGACCCAGACCGGTGCGCCGCTGCTCGCGCGCTGGCAGTATGGTCTCGGCAAGGCCGCCGTGTTCACGTCGGACGCGAAGAACCGCTGGGCTGCCGACTGGCTCGGCTGGCCCGGTTACGGGAAGTTCTGGAGTCAGCTCGTGCGCGAGACCATGCGACGCGACGCCGGCGAAGACGTGAACTTCGAAGCCGTGCGGGACGGCGCGAACGCCGTCATCCGTCTGACCGCGCTCGATGCTGCCGGCGGCTTCCGCAACGAGTTGCGGCCACGGGTGAAGGTGACGCTGCCCGACGGCAAGACGCGCGCGATCGAACTGTCGCAAGCGGGGCCGGGGCGCTATGAAGCGCGGATGCCCATGGAGGCAATGGGGCGCGCGCCGTGGCGATTCGAACTCGCCGAAGGCGGCGGCGTCGGCAAGGCGCTTGTGGCGCGTGCCGGGGTCCAGGCGCTGCATCGCCCCTATCCGGACGAGTTGCGCCTCAAGCCGGCCGATCAGGCGTTGTTGCAGGCGATGGCGGAGCAGACCGGCGGCAAGTTCGCACCGGAGCCGGCCGACGTGTTCGCCTCCCTCGGCGATCACGCGACGCGGCCGCGGGCCCTCTGGCCATGGTTCGCCGCGCTGGCGTTGCTGTGCTATCTGCTCGATCTCGCGGTGCGGCGGGTCCCGCGGCCCGCGCCGCGCGGGACGGCACGATAACCCGGTGTTATCGTCGCATCGGCGCCTCGAGGGCGCGGGGGTTTCTTCGGGAGGGTGAGATGGTGCGAGGCATCCGGAACGGGTTGCGGCGGGCGGTGCTGGCGGTCCTGCTCGTGGCTGCGGGCGCGGCCGGTGCGGCCGACGAAGCGAAGATGAACTTCTTCGAGTACCAGCTCGTGGCGTTCGGGCTGGCCCCCGACAGCTTCATGGCGCAGCCGAAGAAGCTGTGGCGGGTCGCCGACAGCCACCTGCGTCTCGAGGAAGTGGTGAACAGCGAGATCAACGAACAGCGGCTCATCATCGTCGCGCAGCCGGACATCTGGATAATCGAGCGCATCGGGAAGCGCGGCAGGCACGAGCGCGATCCGGGCCCTACCTACAAGGTCCGGTTCCCGGTGTTCGTCGGCGACTCCAACGACGAACTGACCAAGCTCGAGATGGGCAGCGAAGTGGAGTACTTCCGCGAGCATGGTGCGAAGGACGTGGGCGAGAAGACCATCGCCGGTATCACGTGCAACGAAAGCGCCACGGAAGTGGGAGGACGCAAGCTGTCGCTCTTCACGCGCAAGGCCGACGGCGTGCCGTTCCAGGTGGTCCTGACGGTGGGTGAGAAGGCGCTTGCGATCCGGTATCTGCGCTATGAACACGGCCTCGCCGCGGACAAGTCGCTGTTCGTGCCGCCGGCGGATGTGAAGATCGAGGAAGCCCCGAAGGCCGAGGCAGCGCCGGCACCCGCTCCCGCGCCTGCACCCAAATGAACACGGCGCCCATGGGCGCCGTGTCGTGGTCGTGCGTGGGTCTCGGGCTTCAGCGTTTGAGATTGTCGCGGATCTCGCGCAGCAGCAGCACGTCCTCCGGTGTGGGCGGTGCGGGGGGCGGCGGCTCGGCACGCTTCAGGCGGTTCATCTGCTTGATCATCAGGAAGATGATGAACGCGAGAATGACGAAGTTGAGGGAGATGGTGATGAAGTTGCCGTAGGCGAACACCGGCACGCCTGCCTTCTTCACTTCCGCGAGCGTCATCGCCGTACCAGGGGGCACCTCCTTCAGCGCGATGAAGAAGTTGCTGAAGTCGAGACCGCCGAAGATGCGACCCACCACCGGCATGATGAGATCGCCGACGATGGAATCGACGATCTTGCCGAACGCGCCGCCGATGATCACGCCGACGGCGAGGTCGACGACGTTGCCCTTCATCGCGAATTCGCGAAACTCCGACACGAAGCTCATGCGAGGGATCTCCTGTTGTGGTTGAGCCAGCTGCGCTCCCGCGTGGTGCCGGCGCGAGGATGCTACGGTAATACCCTTTGGCCGGACAACGTGCCTCCAGTCCTGGTCAGGAGGCGGATTCGACCCGCCGGGCTTCGATGAATCGCCTCTGCCAGTGGGGCGCGTCGAAGCGCTCGACGCGCACCTTGCCGCCGCTCGAGGGCGCATGCACGAATTCGCCGTTGCCGACCCACACGCCCACGTGCAGCGCGCCCCTGCTTCCGAAGTGGAAGAACAGCAGATCGCCTGCCACGTACTCCTCGTCCGGTTCGAGCAGTCGCGTCACCTTGCGCTGCTCGCGCGTGTCGCGCGGCAGGGTGACACCCACCAGGCCATAGCTGTAGCGCACCAGCCCGCTGCAATCGAACCCGGCGGGCGAAGTGCCGCCGTACTTGTAGGGACTGCCGAGCTGGGCCATGGCGAAGATCGCCGCATCGCCGGCCCGCGATTGCGCGGGCGTCGGCTGCTGCGCGGGCTCCGCGATTTGTGCCGCTTCGTGCTCGGCGATCGGTTGCTGCGCACAGCCGGCGAGTCCCAGCAGGGTCGCGGCGAGCAGTGCGCAGCGGACGCTCATCGCCCGCGCTTCTCCAGCCCGCACCATCGCGCGATGTAGAGCGCCAGCACGCGGGCCACCTGAAGCGTGCTCGCGAGCGACACCGATTCGTCGATGCCGTGAATGTGCGTGGCTTCGGGACCGTAGCAGGTCGCTGGGGTGGCACCGTAGAGATTGAACACTCTCGCGTCGGTGGTGGCGGTGCTGGCAAGCCAGCCGGGCGGCGTTCCCATCACGCGCTCGTGGGTCTCACCGAGCAGCTGCATCATCGGCAGATCCTTCGCCACGACACACCCTTCGGACTGGAAGCCTGCGTAACGGACGCGGTGCTGCACGTCCACGAGCCGCGGGTCGGTCTTCAGCGTGCGTGCAAGCCGATCCTCGATGGCGGTCCGGGCGTCGGCGGCGGCCATGCCGATCGGCACGCCGCAGCGGACCTCGATCGTGCACTTGGTGGGCACCGACGAGGCCCATTCGCCACCGCGGATGCGGCCCAGGTTGAAATTGATCGCATGCTCGTGGTTTGCGAAGACCGGATGTCGCGCCTCGGGCCGGTTCCACTCGTCGCGCAGCGTGCACAGGCCTTGATACAGCGCGAATGCGGCTTCGATCGCGTTGATGCCGTTCTTCACGTTGAGCACGTGGGCCGGACGACCGTAGACGTCCACTGCGAGCCAGATCACGCCCACCTGCGCGTGCAGGATCGCGTGGTCGAACGGCTCCGGGATCAGCGCGGAATCGGCGCGGTAGCCGCGATGGAGGCAGGCCAGGGCGCCGTTGCCGGTGCATTCCTCCTCGACCACCGATTGCAGCCATACCGGCGCTGCCGGTTGCATGCCGACGCGCTGCAACGCCTCGAACGCGATGATGTAGGCGGCGATGCCGGCCTTCATGTCGCCGGCACCGCGCCCGTACAGACGACCGTCGCGCACCACCGGGTCGAACGGCGGATTGCTCCAGAGTTCCGCCGCCCCGATGGGCACCACGTCGATGTGGCCGTTCAGGATGAGCGAACGCCCGACGGTCGTGCGCGGCACGTGCGCACCGACGACGTTGTCGTGTCGTGCCCAGTGCCCGGTCGGGGGTGCGTAGCCGGGCATCCCCTTGAGATCGTCGTCGCGCACCTCGAAGCGATCGACCTTGAGCCCCAGCCCGCGGAACAGGCCCTCGATGTAGTCCTGGGCCGATGTCTCCTCGCCCATCAGGCTCGGAAAACGCACGAGCGTCGCGAGCAATGCGGTCAGATCCGGCTCGAGGTGGTCCACGGCGGTGAGCAGTTCGGCCTCGAGGCCGGCGTCGAGCGGTGCGAAGGCGGGAGCGTTCATGCGAGGGTTGTCGTGCGGAAGCGAAACGGGCGCCGCGAAGTCCGCAGCGCCCGTCGTCGTTGCATGCCGGTCTATTTCTTCAGTTGCCGATCGGCCGCAGTTCGACCCGGCGGTTCTGCGCGCGGCCGTCGTCGGATGCGTTGTCGGCGATGGGTTGTTCGGCACCGTAGCCCTTGGCGACCAGGTTGGCGGCGGGCACGCCCTTGGAGATGAGATACGACATCACGATCTCGGCCCGGCGCTGCGAGAGCACCCGGTTCAGCGTGGTGGTGCCGGAGTTGTCGGTGAAGCCGGCTACTTCCACCTTGGTCCCCGGACTGGCCTTGAGCTGCAGCGCGACGTTGTCGAGCACGGGGAAGGAGTCGCGCGTGAGCTTCGCGGAACCGGTCTCGAAGTTGACCCCCTTCAAGACCACGGCCTCCTTGATCGGTACGACCGGCGGCTTCTCCGATTTCGGCGCGAGCATCTCGCAACCGGTGGTGTCGACCTTCACGCCCGGCTTGGTGTTGGGGCAGCGATCGAGCGCGTCCGGCACGCCGTCGGCATCGGTGTCGAGCGCGCAGCCGTCGGGGCCGACCTTCACTTCCTTTGGCGTGCCCGCGCAGCGATCTCTGGTGTCCGGTACGCCGTCGCCATCGGTGTCCTCTTCGCAGCCGTTGGCGAGCACCTTGGCACCGGCGGGCGTGTTGACGCACATGTCGAGGTCGTCCGGCACACCGTCGCCGTCGGCATCCTTGTTCACCACGCAGCCGGTCGAATCGACTTCCACACCCTTCGGCGTGGCAGCGCACTTGTCGTTGCGATCCGGAATGCCGTCGCCATCGGTATCGACGTTGATGTCGCAACCGTTCGGCGTGACCTGGGTGCCCGACGGCGTGTCGGGACACATGTCGACCTTGTCCGGCACGCCATCCTTGTCGGCGTCGGGCAGGGGCTTCTCCATGCTGCGGCATGCCCACCAGCCGAGGCCGCCACCGACGGCCGCGCCGATCAGGCCCGATTCGGCGTTTTCGGTGGATGTGAGGCCTCCCGCCACCAGCGCGCCGGCCACGGCGCAGATCCACGGCTGGGCGATCTTCGAGTCCTGGCCGGTGCGATATGCATCCACCGCCGCGCCTTTGGATTCCTGAATGGAATTGTTGGTGGAGGCGCAGCCCGCCACGAGGGCGATCAGCAGGCCGGCGGCGGTCGAGTGCAACAGGGATTTCACGAAGTCGTCCTTTCTGGCGGGTCCGGGTCGGGCCACCCGGAATACGGGAATACGCTGAGCGGGCCGTATGGCCGCGATCGGCCCGGATTGTACCTTGGCAGGGCGCTCGAACCGGCCCTGCTGCGCTGCGTCGGTGTTACCCCACCCCGGGGTTTCGACCGTGGGCTTCCGCCAGCTTCGCTTCGAGGTCCGCGACCTGGGCGCGCAGCGAATCCAGCATCACCTCCACCTGCGCCCTCGAATAGCGCTGGGTGATGTGCTGCGGGCAGTTCCAGTCGAAGGCGGCGACGTCGATGATGGCCACGCGCTCGACCTTGGCGGAGTAGTCGGACGGCGACACCCGCCGCAGCAACTCGGCATCGGCCTGATCGGCGTCGACGAAATGCAGGTGGCCGAACAGCTTCAGGCGGTGGCGGTGCACGTAGTCCACCACGATGAGGGCGACGCGGTCGTTGGCGACGACGTTGCCGGCGCTCACGTACTGGAGGTTGCCGCGGAAATCCGCGAAGGCAATGCGCTCCGGCGACAGCACGGTCACGAATCCTTCCGGACCGCCGCGATGCTGCACGTACGGCCAGCCGGTCTCGCTCACCGTGGCGAGATAGAAGCTGTCGGCATGCTCGAGGAAGTCGGTCTCGTCCGGTCCCAGCCGGTCCGGTGCGCCACCGGCCGCCTGCATGCGGGCGTACTGCGAGCGTGAACCGTGGCGCTCCTGCTGCGCACGCACGTTCGGCGTGAAGGCGATGTCGGCGAAACGTCGGCTCATGGTGCTTCTCCCGGAAGCTGCGGGCGGGAACCGCGCGATGCCGCTAGCCGCGCCCCCATTCCTTGTCCTGCAGCGTGCGCCACTGGATCTTGCCGGTGCCGGACCGCGGCAGCGCATCGGTGAACTCGACCCGTCGCGGCACCTTGTACGCGGCCATGTGCTCGCGCGACCAGGCGACGATGTCGTCGGGCTGCACCTTGCCCCGCGCGGCTTCCTTGAGCACCACGTACGCCTTCACGGTTTCGCCGCGCCGGTCGTCGGGTGCGGAGACGATCGCGACTTCCTTGATGTCGGGGTGCTTGTAGAGCGTCGCCTCGAGTTCCGCCGGCCACACCTTGTAGCCCGAGGCGTTGATCATCCGCTTCAAGCGGTCGGCGATGTAGAAGAACCCGTCCGCATCCATGCGGCCCAGATCGCCGGTGCGCAGGTAGGTGCGCCCTTCGATGTCGAGGAACACCGCCCGCGTGGCTTCCGGATTGTTCCAGTAACCCTTCATGAGCTGCGGTCCGGCGGAGACGATCTCGCCGACTTCGCCCACCGGCAGCGGCTTCAGCGTTTCCGGATCGATCACGAACGAGTCGGTGTCGAACGTCGGGATGCCGAGGCATTGCTTGCGCAGCTGCTGCGGCGGATTGACGTGGGTCTGGGAGATGGTCTCCGTCATCCCGTAGGCCTCCATGTACTCGATGCCGCAGCGGGCCTGGAGTTGCGCCGCCACCGCCTCCGGCATCGAGGCACCGCCGCCGAACACGTTCTGCAGCGACGACAGATCGCGCTCGGCGGTGGACGGGTGCGCGAGCAGATCCACCACCATGGTCGGCACGTTGGCCCAATGGGTCACGCGATAACGCTCGATCAGGTAACCCGCTGCCGCCGGGTCCCAGCGCGGCAGGAATGCGATGGTCGCGCCGGCGTACAGGCTGGCACTCATGCTGTGCTGCATGCCGGTCACGTGGAACATCGGTGCGGTCGCGAGCACCACCGAGTCCTGCATCATCCCTTCCCACAGTGCACCGCCGACCGCCGTGCTCATCAACGTGTGATGGGTGTGCATGCAGCCCTTCGGTTTGCCCGTGGTGCCGGAGGTGTAGAGGATGGCGGCGAGATCGTCGGGCCCGGCGGTATGCGGACGCGGCGTGCGGCCGGCCGCGATCGCATCCGACCACGCGACGACACCGGCGTCGGCGATCGCTGCGCGCGGTGCGCGGATGAACTCCGGCACGGTGAGTTCCGTCGCGGCGGTGAGGTGATCCGAATACGCGGCCACCACGGCCCGTTTCGCGCGCGTGCCCATGAGCGGCTTCAGGTGGCTATACAGCTCCTGCCCGACCAGCGCGACCGCGGCGCCGCTGTCGTCGAAGTAGTGCTCCAGCTCCTCCGTCACGTTCATCGGCGAGACCGGCACCACCACGGCATCGGCGCGCAGGATCGCGTAGTACGCGAGCACGAACTGCGGCGAGTTCTGCATGTCGAGCAGCACCCGGTCGCCGCGCGCGACGCCGCAGTCGTGCTGCAGGTATCCGGCGAGCGCTTCGGCCTCGGCGACGAAATCCCGGTACGTGAGGCGCGAATCGAAAAACACGGACACCGCCTTGGACGGATAGCGTGCGGCCGCGATCTCGACGTTGGTCCAGAGGCTGGTGGCGGGCAGCGTGAGGTGATGCGGGAACTGTTTCGGCCAGTGCTTGTGGTGCGGGGCGGGCATGGGTCACGGCGGGCCGCGCAGGCGCGCGGCGGATGGATCGGGGTGAGAGAGTGTATTTCATCGCCGCGGTCCGATCAGGGCGCAAGGGTGCGGCCGGAATGGAAACGGGCACCGCGCGGGTGCCCGTTTCCGGTACTGCACGGATCGACTGCTTCAGTTCACGCAGCTTCCGTGATGAACATCGAGGCGATGCGCGCCTGGGCGCTCGCCATCGCTTGCGCGCGTACCTCCGGCCCCATGCCGAGACCTTCGGCGCGGACCACTTCCACGTCCGTGATGCCGACGAAACCGAGCAGCGTCTCGAGGTAGCCCACGTGCATCGTATCCACGGGAGAGCCGTCGTGCGCGCCGCCGCTGGTGGCAACCACGATCGCGCGCTTGCCCCGGAGCAGTCCCTCGGGCCCCTTGGCGGTATAGCGGAAGGTCTGGCCCGCGACGGTGACGCGATCGATCCACGCCTTGAGACCCGTGGGGATGGTGAAGTTGTAGAGAGGGGCACCGATCACCAGCGTGTCGGCCCACTCCAGCTCCTTCAGGAGGTCGGCATCCACCCGGGACTCGCGAGCCTGCACGGCATTCAGCACCTCCGCGGGCGTCCCGCGGGTCGCCAGAACTTCCGGTGTCAGATGCGCGATCGGGGCGGAACCCAGGTCGCGGTGCACGACGTTCACGTCGCGTTCCGCGGCACGCAGCCCATCGACGACGGAGCGGGTGAGCAGGCGCGACGCCGAGGCGTCGCCCAGGATGCTCGAATCCAGATGCAGTACGTTCATGACGATTCCTTTCTTCCGTTGGGTCGGCCGCCGATCGGTGGCCGTCGTCCATGGATTCATCATGAGAGTCGAGACAAATATGGAGTAGTGGGCAAAACTGGGCTAGATTGTCCTATTGACAGGACAATCGAGGCGCCCGTGCAGGATCTGAACGACCTCTACTACTTCGCCAAGGTGGTCGAAAAGGGCGGTTTTGCCGCCGCGGCCCGCGGCCTCGGACTGCCCAAGTCGCGCCTGTCGCGGCGGGTGGCGCTGCTGGAAGCGGCGCTCGGGGTCCGTCTGCTGCAGCGGACCACGCGCCGCCTCGCTCTCACCGACGTGGGCCGGCTGTACTACCAGCACGCGCAGAACGTGATGGCCGAGGCCGAAGCGGCTGCCGAGGCGGTCGATCGGGTGCGGCGCGTCCCGAGCGGTCTGCTGCGCGTCAGCTGTCTGGTGGGGCTCGCGCAGAGCGACGTGGGCGCGCTGGTGCCGGAGTTCCTGGCGGCGTATCCCGAGGTGGACCTCGATCTCATCGTGACCAATCGCCGCGTTCAACTGATCGAGGAGGGGGTCGACATCGCGCTTCGCGTCCGTGCCGCCGACGACGAGGAACCCGGCCTGGTGGTCCGGCGCCTGCAGCCGGCGCCGTTGATGCTGGTCGCGCACCCGGAACTGCTCGAGGGCCGCGGTCCCATCGAGGACCCCGACGACCTCATCCTCCTGCCGATGATGGGTTTCGGCAGCCCCGATGGGAAGACGCGCCTCGCACTGGTGGGTCCCGGCGGCGAGCGGCGTGACGTGGCGCTGCCGGCGCGCCTCACGACCGACAGCTTCGAGGTGCTGCGCAACGCCGCGCTCGCCGGGCTGGGAGCGACGCTGCTGCCGGCTCCCTTCTGTCTGGACGACATCCGCGCAGGTCGGTTCACGCCGCTGCTCATCGATTGGGCCCAGCCGCCGGCCACCCTGCAGGCGGTCTACGTCAGCCGGCGCGGGATGGTGCCGGCGGTGCGTGCATTCCTCGATCTGCTCGAAGCCCGGCTGGGCGCCGGGCAGGAGTTGACGTTCAGGCCTTCGTGAATTCCTTCTCCTGCAGCAGCCGCCACTGCACCTTGCCCGTCGCCGATTTCGGCAGCGTGTCGGCGAACTCCACCACGCGCGGGATCTTGTAGGCGGCCATGTGTTCGCGCGCCCACGCGATGATGTCCTCCGAGCGTACTTTCTCCTTGCTGCCGGACTTGAGCACGATGAACGCCTTCACCGTCTCGCCGCGATTCGCGTCCGGCGTGCCCACGATGCAGGCCTCCTGCACATCCGGATGCCGGTACAGCATGGTCTCCACCTCGGCCGGCCAGACCTTGTAGCCGGACGCGTTGATCATCCGCTTCAGGCGATCGACGATGAAGAAATAGCCCTCCTCGTCGCGGCGTCCGAGATCGCCGGTGCGGAAGAAGCGCTTGCCGTCGCGTTCGAAGAAGGCCGCGGTGGTCGCCTCCGGATTCTTCCAGTAGCCCTTGAAGATCTGACCGCCGGCGCAGACGATTTCGCCGACCTCGTTGACCCCGAGTTCCTCCAGCGTGTCCGGATTCACGACGCGCACGTCGGTGTCGAAGATGGGAATGCCGAGACACTGCTTCTTCGGACGGTCCGGCGGATTGATGTGCGTGGGTGCGATGGTCTCGGACAGTCCGTAGCCTTCGATGTAGTCGAGACCCACGAGATCCTTCAGTCGTTGTGCCACCGCCTCGGGCATCGCGGCACCGCCGCCGCCGATCCGCCGCAGGCTCGACAGGTCGTGCCGGCCGAGGTCGGGGTTGGACAGGAAGTCGATCGCCATGGTCGAGATGTTGGTCCAGGCCTGCACTCGATGGCGTTCGATCAGCCTGGCCGCCGTATCGCGGTCCCAGCGCTGCATCAACACGATGGTGCAGCCGCCGTAGATCGGGCTGTTCATGCTGCCCTGCATGCCGGTGACATGGAAGTACGGCAGCGTCGCGAGGATCGCGGAGTCGGGGATCATGCGGAACCAGAGGGCGCCGGCCACGGTGGTGTTCATCACCGTGCCGTGCGTGTGGATGCACCCCTTCGGGAGGCCGGTGGTGCCCGAGGTGTAGGGCATGACGCACAGATCGTCCGGACCGGCCTCGGCGGGGCCCGGTGCGAGCTCGGCACCCAATGCGTCGCTCCAGAGCGTGACACCCGGTCCGGCGATCGCGGCGCGCGGCGCGGCGCAATGCTCGGGGACCTTGAGGTCCGTGGGCTGCGTGAGATAGTCGGAGTAGGCCGCCACGATCACATGCTCCAGACCGCCCGCGCCCATCAACGGCTGCACCTGCGCGAAGAGTTCCTGTCCGACGATGGCGGTGGTCGCGTCGGCATCCTGCACGTAGTGCCGCAGCTCGTCGCTCAGGTTCATGGGGTTGACCGGCACGACCATCGCGTCCGCTCGCAGGATCGCGTAGAAGCTCAGGATGAACTGCGGGCTGTTCTGCATGAACAGCAGCACGCGGTCGCCGCGCTTCACTCCGCAGCGCGCGCGCAGGAACCCCGCCAGCTCGAGCACCTCGAGCCACGCCTTCCCGTACGTGAGCGGCGAATCGTAGAAGATGCACAGCGGCTTCTCGGGATAGCGGTGCGCCGAGACTTCCAGGTTGTAGTGCACCGACGTGCGCGGCAACTCGATGTGGCGCGGCAGCTCCCGCGGCCAGTGCGGGGATCCGGTCGACTCCATGTTTCTCCTCCCGGAAGGCGCTGCGGATGGCGCACCGGCTGTTCGATCTCGCGCGAGATTATTCGGAAAGCACGGCGGGAACACAATGCGTGCCGCATTGCGAACGCGATTTTCGTGTGTCAGTATCGACGCGGCATCAGGTTCCAGGTTGCGCACCGCAACATCGACAACGACAAGAGACCATGGCCTCCCTGCTCAGCGTGCGCAACGTCACCGTGCGGTTCGGCGGCATCGTCGCCCTGGAAGATGTCAGCTTCGACGTCGATGCGGGGCAGATCTGCGGCCTGATCGGTCCGAACGGTGCCGGCAAGACCACGCTGTTCAACTGCCTGTCGCGCCTGTACCGATTCGAGAAGGGCACGATCGACTTCGACGGCCGCTCGATCGCCGCGGTACCCCGGCACCGCATCGCGCATCTGGGCATCGGCCGCACGTTCCAGAACCTCGCGCTGTTCCGCACGTTGTCGGTGCTCGAGAACGTGATGCTGGGTGCGCACGCGGCGAGCCGAGGCGGCTTCGTCGCGAATGCCTTGCGCCTGCCCGTCGTGCGCCACGAAGAGCAGCGCGTTGTCGGCCGTGCAAGGGAACTCGTCGCGCTGCTGGACCTCGATGCCGTGGCCGCCACGCGCGTGTCGGACCTGCCGTTTGGCACGCAGAAGCGGGTGGAACTCGCACGGGCCATGGCCGCGAGTCCCAAGCTGTTGCTGCTCGACGAACCGGCCGCGGGTCTCAACCACGAAGAGGTGGAGACGCTCATGTCGCTGATCCGCCGCCTGCGCGACGAAGTGAAGCTCACCGTGCTGCTGGTGGAGCACCACATGAACCTGGTGATGCGGGTGTCGGACAAGGTCGTCGCGCTCGACTTCGGTCGCAAGATCGCCGACGGCCTGCCGGGGGACGTGCAGCGTGATCCCGGCGTGATTCGCGCGTATCTCGGCGCTGAGGCCTAGAGCGTGACCGTACTTCTCGAAGTCGCCGATCTGCACGCCGGCTACGGACCGACCAACGTGCTGAGCGGCATCGGGTTCAACGTGGGGGAGGGTGGCATCACCGCGCTGCTCGGTGCCAACGGCGCAGGCAAGACCACGACCCTGCGGGCGGTGTGCGGCATGATCCGCCGTCGCGGCAGCGTGACGTTCGCGGGTGAGCGCATCGATGGCCGGGCCACGGAAGACATCGTGCGTCTCGGCCTCGCTCACGTGCCCGATGGGCGCGGTACATTCGTGCAGCTCACCACGGAAGAGAACCTTCGCATCGGTGCGCTCACGCGGCGCGATCGCAAGGCCGTCGCCGCAGACATGGATCGCATGTACGGCTACTTCCCGCGGCTGCGCGAACGCGGATCGCAACAGGCGGGAACCCTGTCTGGCGGCGAACAGCAGATGCTCGCGATCGCCCGTGCACTGATGCTGCGGCCCAAGCTGTTGGTGCTCGACGAGCCGTCCTTCGGCCTCGCGCCGCTGGTGGTGCAGGACATCTTCCGCATCATGCGCACCGTCAACCGTGAGGAGAAGGTGAGCATCCTCCTGGTGGAACAGAATGCCCGGCTGGCACTCGAACTGGCCGATCAGGCGCTTCTGCTCGAAACCGGCAGGGTGGTGCTGGGGGGCCCGGCCGCCCAGATCCGTGACGACGAGACCGTGCGTCGTGCCTATCTCGGTTATTGAGACAGGGCGGCCCTTGTACTCCGAATACGACCAGTACGACGCCATGGCGCTCGCAGCCCAGGTGGCGCGCGGCGACGTGTCGCCCGCGGAGCTTCTCGAGGCGGCGCTCGATCGTCTCGACGAGGTGAATCCGGAGATCAACGCGGTGACCCAGGACCACCGCGAACTCGCACGCCGCTTCGTAGGCGACGGGTTGCCGCGCGGCCCCATGCACGGCGTTCCGTTCCTCATCAAGGATCTCTACGCGACCATCACCGGCACTGTCACGAGCAACGGATCGCGCTTCTTCTCCGACAACGTGGCGGATCACGATACCGAGATGGTGGCGCGCTACCGGCGCGCGGGTCTGGTGCTGTTCGGGAAGACCAACACGCCGGAGTTCGGGTTGACCGTGACGACCGAACCGCAGGCGTTCGGTGCGTCCCGCAATCCGTGGAACCGTGCGTTTTCCACGGGCGGCTCCAGCGGCGGCAGCGCAGCAGCCGTGGCGGCCGGTATCGTCCCGGCCGCGCACTCGAGCGACGGCGGCGGTTCCATCCGCATCCCGGCGTCATGCTGCGGACTCTTCGGTCTCAAGCCCACGCGCGGGCGCAATCCGGCTGGTCCCGATCGGGGTGACGGCTGGTCTGGCATGTCCACCGAACACGTCGTGTCGCGCAGCGTGCGCGACAGCGCGGCGTTGCTCGACGTCACGCGCGGACCGGATATCGGCGCTCCCTACTTTGCGGCGCATCCGCGTCGATCGTACGTGAGCGAAGTGGGCGCCGAGGCCGGCCGCCTGCGCATCGGCGTGATGGATTCCACCGCGGACGGCGTGCCGGTGCATCCGGAGGTTGCGCGCGCGGTGCGTGCCGCTGCGGCACTCGCGGAGAGCGCAGGCCACGCCGTCGAGGAGGTCTCGCCGCGATTCGTGGACGAAAGCTACGGGGAGGCCTTCCGCACCATCATCGGCGGCAATGTCGCGATGGCGATCCGGAAGCACGCGGCGCGCATGGGAAAGGACATCTCGGCCGAGAGTTTCGAGACCGTCACGTGGCTGCTGGCGAGCCAGGGACAGCAGAAGACCGCCATGGAATATGCGACCGCGGTCCAGACGATGCAGCGCGTCGGCCGCAACGTCGGGGCCTTCTTCACCGAGTTCGACGTGCTGATGACGCCGACGCTGCCGGATCCGCCGGTGCGGCTAGAGCATTTCCGCATGACCACGGACGATCCGGGCGCGGAGGGTCCGAAACTCACGCGCGCTACCATGTTCACCGGCGTCTTCAATGCGAGCGGCAACCCGGCGGCGTCGCTGCCGCTGCATTGGACGCCGGAGGGTCTGCCGGTCGGGGTGCAGATCGTGGGGCGGTACGGCGACGAGGCGACGCTGTTCCGTTTGGCGGCGCAGTTCGAGGCGGCTCAGCCTTGGTTCCGCCGGAGGCCTTCGATATGAGTCATGAAAGCGCTCAACGCGGAGGACGCGGAGGAATGCGAAAAGCAGATCTGATTAATGTGGCGGGCATGGCGGAAAGACGTTCAGGCTCTCAGCCTGGTTTGGTCTTGCTTTCCTCCGCGTCCTCCGCGTCCCCCGCGGTGAGCGCTTCAGCCCTCAAGGACTGAGTGCGCAAATGGAAGCCTTCCTCCACCAGATCCTCTCCGGCCTCGCGGCAGGCGGCATCTACGCCAGTCTCGCTCTCGCGCTGGTGATGATCTACCAGTCCACCCACCACATCAATTTCGCGCAGGGCGAGATGGCGATGTTCTCCACCTATCTCGCCTGGACCTTCATCGACGCCGGTTTCCCCTACTGGATCGCGTTCGTCGCCACGCTCGGCATCTCCTTTGTTGCGGGTGTCCTGATCGAGCGCATCGTCATCCGCCCGGTGGAACGGGCGCCGGTGCTTTCGGTAGTGATCGTCTTCATCGCGCTCCTGGTGATCTTCAACAGCCTCGCCGGCTGGATCTACACCTACACGATCAAGTCGTTTCCGTCGCCGTTCTCCGCCGGTCTGTTCCCGCAGAACCCATACATGTCGCCGCACGAGATGGGGACGATTGCCGTCACCTTCATCGTGCTCATCCTGCTCTACGCGTTCTTCCGCTTCACGCCGCTGGGGCTCGCGATGCGCGCGGCGGCGCAGAACCCCGTGTCGAGCCGCCTCGCGGGCATCCGCGTGGGCTGGATGCTCGCGCTCGGCTGGGGGCTCGCCGCCACCATCGGGGCGGTGGCCGGCATGATGGTGGCGCCGGTGGTGTATCTCGATCCGAACATGATGGCCGGTGTGCTGCTGTACGCGTTCGCCGCCGCGTTGCTGGGCGGCATCGACAACCCTTTCGGCGCGGTGCTCGGCGGATTCATCGTCGGCGTCGCCGAGAATCTGCTCGGCGCGTACGTCATCGGCACCGAGCTCAAGCTCACCGTGGCGCTCGTGTTGATCGTCGCCGTGCTGCTGTTCAAACCGTCCGGGTTCTTCGGGCGCGTCATAGTGACAAGAGTGTGAGATGACATCCCCCCCGATGGGCCTGCGGCCCTTCCCCCCGAGGGGGCCAGCCCGCTTGGGACGGCCCGGCGTGGGCTGTGCTGTATGGCGGGGCACGTGAAAGCGAAGGTCGGACTCGACGTGCGTCGCTTGGCCGGTGTCGTGCTGGTCGTGCTTGCGCTCGCGGCACTGCCGTTCTTCCTTTCCGACTATCGTACGTTCCAGTTCACCCAGGCCATCGTCTACGCGATCGTGCTGCTGGGGCTCAACATCCTCACCGGCTACAACGGTCAGATCTCGCTCGGTCACGGCGCGTTCTTCGCCATCGGCGCGTACACGGCTGCCATCCTGATGGACCGCTTCGGCGTGCCCTACTGGGCCACGCTTCCGGCGGCCGGCCTGATCTGCTTCGTGTTCGGTTTCCTGTTCGGGCTGCCGGCATTGCGGTTGCAGGGGCACTACCTTGCGCTCGCGACTTTCGCGCTGGCCGTGGCGACGCCGCAACTGCTCAAGTACAAGCGCCTCGAGGAATGGACCGGCGGCGTCCAGGGCATCGTGATCATCAAACCCGACCCGCCGTTCGGATTGCCGCTGTCGCAGGATCGCTGGCTGTACCTCTTCACGCTGGTCGTCGCGATCGTGCTGTTCGTGGTCGCGTGGAACATCCTCCGGGGGCGAACCGGCCGTGCGCTGATCGCCCTGCGCGACCAGCCCATCGCCGCGGAAGCGATGGGCGTGAACGGTGCCATCTACAAGAGCACGGCCTTCGGGATCAGCGCGCTGTACACCGGTATCGGGGGCGCGCTCGGAGCGATCGCCGTCCAGTTCGTGGCGCCGGACAGCTTCACGGCCTTCCTTTCCATCAGTTTCGTCGTCGGGATCGTCGTGGGAGGGCTCGCCACCCTGTCGGGTGCGGTCTGGGGGGCGCTGTTCATCCAGTTCGTGCCCAACTTTGCCGACCAGATCTCGAAGGCGGCGCCCTGGGCCATCTACGGCGCGGTCCTGCTGGCCTTCATCTACCTGATGCCGGGCGGCGTTGCCTCCATGTTGCGCAGCGCGGCGACCAGGCTCTTCCGCCGCTAGACCTGCTCCATCGGTGGTATTCGCAATCCGTAGGTCAACGGTAAGGCCTGCGGCGGCATAGTCAGGCCCCAGGCCGGTCGAGACCGACCCGACTACGGTCGCCCATCCCTCGGCGGTCTTGGGATTTCCTCAAACGTGGAGGGGACGACATGAGACAGAGCCTTGCAGTGTGCACATGGGTAGCGCCGGCAGCGTTCCTTGCGGCGGCCGCGTGGCCGGCACTCGCGATGGATTTCGTGGAGGCTGCGCCGAAGCAGACTAAAGTCCTCGTCGACAACGACAAGGTCCGCATTATCGAAGTGAAGATGAGCAAGGGCGACAAGATCCCGATGCATTCGCACCCGGATTCCGTCATCTACGTAGTCAAAGGCGGCAAGGTGAGGTGGACGTCCCAGGACGGAAAGACGTCCGAGACCAAGAGCAAGGACGGCGACACGACGTTCCGACCCGCCGTGACGCACGCCCACGAACATCTGGAAGCGAGCCAGGCAATACTGGTCGAGCTCAAGAAGTGACGATATTCACCTGAACCGCGGCCGGGGGGGGGCACGGGGGCCTTCCCCGGCGAACGGCGGTAGCATTACTGCCCGCGGGTCGCATACGAGGCGCCATGCCAGAGGCTCGTTTCGCGAAATTCGCCCGTCCTGGAACCGAAGGACTGATCCGGCGCGATCGTCTGTTCGCCCGCCTGGATGAGGCGGTGGGTCAGCCGCTCGTATGGATCGCGGCACCGCCGGGAGCCGGCAAGACTTCGCTCTTGTCGAGCTGGATCGAGGAGCGGCGCCTGCCGTGCCTGTGGTACCAGGTGGATGCCGGCGACGCGGACCCTGCGGCGTTCTTCTACTACCTCGGCCTGGCGGTGGTGGGCGTTCTCGGCTGCAAGGAGAGCCCGCCGCTCTTCACCCTCGACGCTCGCGACGTCGCGGCCTTCGCGCGCCGCTGGTTCCGCGATCTGTTTGCCCAGGTGCCGGACGAGTTCGTGCTGGTCTTCGACAATCTGCACGAGGCTGCCGAGAATGCCGCCGTGCAGGAGATCGTGGCCGAGGCCATGACCCAGGCGCCGTCCGGTGTGCACATCGTCGCCATCAGCCGCTTCGATCCGCCTGCGCGCTTTGCCGGACCAGCCGCCACGCGGCGCCTCACCCGGCTCGACTGGGCCGAGCTCCAGTTCACCCGTGAGGAGGCCGCGGAACTCACCGCCGTGCTGGGCGTGCCGCCGTCGGCCAATCTCCGCGCGTTGCAGGACCAGGTCGATGGCTGGGCTGCCGGTATCGTGCTTCTGGCTGAGAGCCTGCGGCGCACGCCGGCAGCGGCAACGGTCGCTTCGCCGGCGCACCTGGAAACCATCTTCGAGTACTTCGCGACGCTCCTGTTCGACGACGCGCCGCCCGATGAGCGCGACATGCTCATGCGCATGTCCATGCTGCCCAGCATGACCGCGTCGATGGCGCAGGTCATCACGGGTCGCCCCGAAGCGGCGAAGGTGCTCGGGACGATGGCGCGGCGCAATCTCTTCGTGACACGCCGGGCCGGGACCGAGCCGGTCTACGAATTCCACGTCCTGGTGCGCACGTTCCTGCGCGCCCGCGCTCGCGAGGCGCTGGCGCCCAAGGAGTATCAGCGCCTGACCGCTAGCGCCGCTGCGCTGCTGCAGACCACGGGCCAGATGGAGGATGCCCGTGTCCTGTTTGCCGAAACCGGCAACTGGGATGCATACGCGGAACTTCTCTGCAGGGTTGCGCCCCAGTTCATCCGCCAGGGTCGGCGCGAAACGCTGCGGATGTGGTTCGTCCCGATGCCCCAGTCGCTCATCGAGGCTGATCCGCGGCTGCTCCATTGGCTGGGCGTCGTGCGTACCGCGTCGGATCCGCTGACGGCGCGCGAGCTGCTCGCCCGCGCTTTCGATGGCTACGGTGCGGCAGTGGACACGGCCGGGCAACTGCTCGCCGCGGCGCAGATCGCGGACAGTTTCTACATCGATGGCACCAACTGGCGGCCGCTCGACCTGTGGATCGACCGCATCGAGGTCCTGCTCGAAGCCCGCGGATGGAAGCTCGCGGCCGAGCCCGCAGCGCGAGCCGCAGCGAGCCTGTTGCGCGCCCGGTTGTTCCGCTGTCCGCAGGACGCCGCGACGCTGGACCGCGTGCGGCAGGTGTCGGAGAACCTCGAAACCATCAGCGATCCGGATATCATGCTCGACGTGGGCACCGCCTTGATGGCCTGCCTGTGGTGGCGCGGCGATGCCGACGGCGTGGAACATCTGATCGCCCGCCTGCAGCCGGTCATGGAGTCGGGACGGCCCGAACCGCGCACTCGCAGTATCCATCTGTGGTGGAGCGGCCTGCATGCCGTTCACCTCATCGAGACCGAGCGGGCCCTGGACCTGTTCGAGCGCGGCCGGATGCTGGCGGACGATTCCGGGCTGGCGCCGCTCGGCGGCGAGTTCGAGCGCGGGCAGATCGCGCCGCTGGTGCAGGCCGGCAAATTCGGTGCGGCGCTCGCTCAACTCGAGCAACGTATCCGGCCGTGCATGGACGGTGCTTCGCTGCACCTGCGTCTCGGCTACTACCTGCACAGCGCCCAATCGCACCTGGGGCTCGGCGATCCCGAGCGCGCGCTCGACTTCATCAAGCGTGCCGAGGCGCTCTGCGAATCGTCCGCCTTCACCTTCTACCGCATCATCTTCGGCCCGATGCTGGGACGCATCCTGATCGCCCTGCATCGACCCGAGGAGGCGCGCGCGGTATTCGAACGCACGCTCGCGCTGCTCGGCGATCACGGCGGTCCCTGGATGCGCGGCGTCGCGCGCATCGGGCTCGCTCACGCGCTGCTCGAAGAGGGCGATCGCCTCGAGGCGCTGGAGATGCTGCAAGCGGGCTTTGCCGAACTGCGTTGCATACGCTACTTCTGGGGTTCGGGTTGGTACTCCACGTACGAGCCGACGGTGCTGATGGAGGCCTTGCGGCACCGCATCGAGCCGGAGTACGTGCGGCATCTGATCCGCCATCGCGCCATCGGTTGCCCGGAGCCGGACTTCGACGAGTGGCCGTGGGCTCTCCGCGTGTGCGCCTTCGGCAACTGGCGTGTGGACGTGCACGGCTCTCCCGCGCGCGGCAACGGCGGCAAGTCCGGGCATCGTCTGTCCGATCTGCTGAAGGCACTGGTTGCGCTGGGACCGGATCCGATCGATGCACGCCTGCTCGCTGACATGCTGTGGCCCGATTCGGAAGCCGACGCGGGCGTCAACTCGCTCCAGGTCGCCGTGTACCGGTTGCGCAAATGGCTCAAGCGCGAGGATGCACTGGTGGTGGCCGACGGCACGCTGCGCCTCGATGCCTCGATCTGCTGGGTGGACGTCTGGGCGTTCGCCCGCGGTATCGAGCGGCTGCGAACGATCGATCCGGGCGAGGCGGATTGGGAACCCATGGCGCTGCGCGTGCTGTCGCTCTACCGAGGCCCCTTGTTCGCGCACGAACTCACGCAGAGCTGGATGCTCGCGCCGCGCGACCAGCGGCATCGATCGTTGCTCTGGCTTGCGCGCCGACTGGGTGACCTGTTCGAGCGCCGTGGTGCCGTCGAAGACGCCATCCAGCTCTACCAGCGCGTACTCGACATCGATCCCGTCGCCGAGGAACTCTATCAGCGGCTGATGGCTTGCCAGAGCCGGGTCGGCAACCGTTCCGAGGCTCTGGACACCTACCGCCGGTGCCGCGAGCAGCTCGCCGCATCGCTCGCGGTGGCGCCGTCAGGCGAGACGGAGCGGTTGCATCTCGCGTTACGGGCCGGGGGGTAACGGCTCACGAAGAATCCGGTGCGACCGGTAAGGCGTTTGTAAGTACCGGGGGCGCAGACTCGTCTCACCTATTAGGGAGGTCGCGCCATGACCGACTACGTAGCTCTCAGCAGGCTGCTGATGGCCGCTGCGTTGATGTGCCTGATCGCCGCATTCGGAAACGCAAATGCCGGTGACATCGACGGCACCTGGCGACTCAAGAAGCGGGTTCTTCCGGACGGCACGGTACTGATGCCGCCGACCGTGGTGGGCATGGGCACGGCAATCGACGGCATGCGCCATCTCAATGTGTTCTGGACCCTGCCCGATGGTCGGACCGGGTCGGTCGGCCTGATCTCGAAGTACCGCATCACGGCGAACGCCTACTCCGAGACCTTGCTGGCCTCTTCGTTCGACGACGGCTCCGGCAGTCCGGTCGCGCGTGGAACGTCAGGGGAGACCAGGACCGTCCCGGTGACCCGCGAAGGCGGACGGGTGTCATATCAGTTGCCGTTCGATCCGCCGAAGGTCGTCTACGAAGGCGACACGCTGACGGCAACGCTCGAAGGCGCGTTCGTCGACTATTGGGAGCGCGTGAAATAGCTCGACGAAACCGGTCCGATGGGACAGCCGCGACTCTCACGGGCTGGGGTTCCGGTGGTGGGTGGCCTCATGCAGCCCGGACCCGCCATGGAGAAGCAGACGATGAAGACGAGCAACTGGATGCTGTGGGTCGGAACCTTTGCCGTGGGCACCATGCTGAGCGGCGAAGCGATGTCCAAGGAGTGCACCGGACGCTGGACCAATGTGGGGCAATCCGCCGAAACGATCGACCTCGGCGAGGGCCATACGCTGACGATCTTCTCGGCCCGCGGCAGCGCGACCAGCGACAACTCGCCCATGACGGGTATCGGGCAATGCGGCGGCTACGTCCTCACCACTCCGGACGGGAAGTCCCGCCTCGCGTATGCGTGCCTGCGGAAGACCAAGGACGGCGATTCGTGGAGCGACGCCGGCGGGATCGAGCCCGGTGCCGATCGCGGAACATGGACCCAGACCGGCGGCACGGGCGTGTTCTCGGGCAAGAACAACGGCGGCACGTGGCAGGCCGTGGTCGACGACGGCAAGGTCACCACGGGAACCTGGACCGGCAACTGTCAGTAGATCGCCAACTGTTTTCGCAGTCCCCTCCGCCCGCCGCTCGCGGTGGGCGGTGCCGTCCGGCAACGGATGCGGGCGGCGATGGCTCGCCTGCGTCGAAGCCGGTGTGAGAGTCGATTGAAAGGAACCTGGACATGAATCGAATCATCGCCGTACTCGTCGGTTTCGTGGTTGTTTGCGTCAGCGTCCCGAGTTGGGCCGGTCCCGCGGAGGAAGTGGCACAGATCGCCGTACCGCGCGCACAGGCGTTCCAGGATGGAGATATCGACGCCTTCGTGGCTGCCTACGCGGATGACGCCGTGTTCCATCCGTCCTTTTTACCACGTTCAGGATTGAGGGCAGAGAGGCGATCAAGAATTACTTCAACGAGTTGTTCCTGATCTATCCCCGTCGACACCTGTTCAATCGACAACCGGTCGTGCAGGTCTACAACGACGACCTTGTGGTCCAGGATGGCTATACCGTGCTGAGTCTGCAGAACGAGCGCGGCGATACGAAGATATGGGATACGCGCTACACGGTCGTGTGGGCAAAGACCGACGGACGCCGGCAGATCGTGGCCCAGCACGTCTCGAGGACTGCCTCTGCACCTTGACGAGGCAAGGCCGACACCGGTGCGAAGAGGAGGAACTGTTCCATGAAGGAAGCATCCACGGGCTTTCGTCGTGGCCGCGGTCTGCAGTTGTGCCGCATCCGAGCCATCGGCCTGCTCGGATCGGTCACATTGTTTGCATTTGCTTCGATTGCGAGCGCTGCGGTCATCGCAGCCCGCGGGACGCGGCACGACATTGCGCTAGCCAAGGATGTCTCTCCCGAGATCAACCATATCTTCTCGCAGCCGGAGTTCGCGGGCGCGCCGCCGTTGACCGAGGTGACGATCTACAACGACAATCGGTACAAAATTCGGAGCCCGGTCGGGACCGACCCTCCGCACGAGATCCGAGGCTACAACTACGGAACCTCGTCGAAGAGTCGGTCCGACGATGTGTACGTCTTCACCGGGTACAGCGTGCTCGACCCTGATGGCGGCTGGGCAGGCGGTACCGGGCCTTATGCGGGGGCCCACGGCTTCAATCCGTTCGCGGGCTTCGGGTGGTCGGCGTCGGCCACGATGAACGCGTACACCGCCACGGACATCGGATATCTGGTCGCTCCCGCCGTAGCGGCGCCCGCCCATATCGTCGGCGACATCTCGGACGGGAAATATCACGATACGTCGCGGCTGACCGCTGCTGCGCAGGGCTTCTACGACGTGAGCAGAACGATCACAGGCCAGGTCGTGAGCAACGATGACGGGCCTCAGATCACGCCGCTCGCGTTGATGTTGCCGTTCGCTCTGACCGAAGAGACCCTGGTGTTCCACGGAACCTCCGATTTGAGTGGAACGTTCCAATGGACGGGGCCCGGCAGTAACCGCGTCGAAGGTGTTTGGTTCATTGGCAACGAGTTTTGCGGAACGTGCGCGCCACCGCTGGAAATCGTTCCGCTGCCGGGGACCGTCCCGTTCGTTTCCGGCGAACAACGGCTGATCCTCACGGGCTACCAGGAGATCACGGGCGGTGCCGGCGAAGGCTACATCGTCACCGGCGGACGCATCGGCTTTGTTGCGATCGAGCGCTACGACAGCCCGACGGCAGCCACCGGTCCGCTGGATCTGAAGACGTACGGGTGGATTGAAGTGCGGGCAATACCGGAGCCGAGTGCGGTTGCGCTGGTGCTTGCTGGAGTCGTGATGCCGGTGACATTGGCGATTCGGGGAGGGACCGGGATGGTCCATACGCACCAAAAACGCGTTGACCCCGCGCGATTTTCATCATGTGTCTGATGCATGAGCCGCTGTCGCAGCATCCCAACCTCTGAAGGGAATTGCGGTCTTGAACGCAGCGTGTATCGAGAACGGCACGGCACACGAAGACCGTGCAGCGCTGATCAAGCGCAACGGGGTGTGGAAGATCGAACTCCCGCAGACGGACGACGCCACCACCGGATCTCGGTAACGACCGATGGCTGCTCACGGATGGATCCGGAGATCGTTGGTCGCAGCGGCGCTGGCGAGCTTCGTCGCTGGCTGTGCTCCGGCATCGGCCGGCGATGCATGGCCCGGCAAGCCGCTCCGCCTGGTCGTCCCTCAGGCCGCGGGCGGGCCTGCCGACGTTCGGGCACGTCAGATCGCGGAAGGCCTCGCGAAGTCGCTGGGTCAGCCGGTCGTCGTCGAGAACCGTCCCGGTGCCGGCGGAACGATCGGTGCCGACGTGGTGGCGAAGGCACCGCCCGATGGCTACGCCCTGCTCTACGGCACCATCTCCGATCAATCGATTGCGCCGGCGTTTTATCCGAACCTGCCCTACGACCCGCGCAAGGACTTCGCACCGATCACCCAGAACTCCACGATCCCGGCGGTTCTCGTCGTGCATGCTGGCAGCGGGCTCCGGTCGATTCAGGAGTTGATCGCCAAGGCGAAAGCTCGACCGGGTGAACTCACCTTGGCCTCCTACGACAACGGAACTCTAACGCAACCGCTGCTATTGCAGATGAACCGCGAGGCAGGCGTCGCGATCACCCACGTGCCCTACAAGAATCCGACGGCGGGGCTGACGGATGTAGCGGCCGGCCCGGTGACGATGATGTTCGACTACTACCTCACCAGTCGTCCGTTCATCGAATCCGGCAAGGTGGTGCCCTTGATGATTGTCGATGACCGGCGGATCGGGAGTCTTCCCGCCGTGCCTGCGGCGGCCGAGGTCGGATTGCCCAGCATCAAGCATATCGCCTGGAGCGGTATCCTGGCGCCGGCGGGAACGCCCAGGGCCATCGTCGCCCGGCTGCATGCGGAACTCGTGAAGACGCTTCGTTCGCCGGAACTTGCTCGCGTCTTTGCGGAGTCGGGTGGCGAGACGGTCGCCAATTCTCCGGAGGAGTTCGCTGCCTTCATCGCGAAGGAGCGCGCAGAACTGGCCGAACTGGTCCGAGCGACGGGGGCGAAGCCGGAATGATCGGCATGAAAGCGATGGCCGCTTCGACCCTGACGATCGCTGCTCCGGCGGACTCCTCTTTCGTTGCTGCGGATGATTGGCGGGCGTGCACCATCGGGATCGTCGCTCCGTGGCCCGCGAACGGCATGGGGGACGTCGACGCAAGGATCAACATCGAATGAGCAAGCCCTCGCCCTACGTCCTGGACACGGGCAACGCAGGCGCGGCGCGCCTGCATCTGCTCCAGCGTGTGGTGCAACCGGGGACCTCGCGCGCGTTGGTCGCTGCGGGATTGGTCAAGGGGATGACTGCCGTGGATGTCGGTTGCGGCATCGGCACGGTGACGCGGCAGATGGCAGATATCGTCGGCTCGAGCGGCCGGGTGAACGGTGTGGACGCAAGCGAGGATCAGATCGGACTGGCTCGCGAAGAATCGCGAGCCTATGAGCGCGTCGGGTACACGGTCGCCACCGCCTACGATACGAGGCTGCCCAAGAGCGCCTACGATTTCGCCTACGCAAGATTCGTGTTGTGCCATCTCGAGCGCCCCGTCGATGCGCTGGCGGAGATGTTGTCGCTCCTGAAGCCCGGGGGCAGGTTGCTGTGCGAGGACATCGAAGCTTCCACGCTGATGTCCATTCCCCCCACCGATCCCTACGTCACGACCGCCCGCAAGTCCATCGAGTTCGGGCAGCGGCGGGGCGTCGACATGGACTTCGGAGCGAAGATGCCGGGCGTCTTCCAGCAACTCGACTTGATCGACATCCAGATCACCGTCTGGCAGCCGGCCTTCTTCAAGGGCGAGGGTAAGCGCTTCTACGAGCAGACGCTGATGGAGTCGATGCCGTTTGCGCTCGCCTACGGCGTGACGTCGAGGGAAGAACTGCAAGCACGCATCGAGGCGATGCGTCGTGTCAACGACGACGAATCCGTGCTGGTGGTGCTGCCGAAGATCTGGCAGGTGTGGGGGAAGAAAGCATGAGCATCGATCGGCTGCTTCATCGGTCATCGGCGGTCGTGGCCTCCACGCTTTTTCGTGGTCTCCGTGGCAATGGCGACCGACTTTCCGTCGCGCCCCGTCACCATGGTCGTTCCGTACCCTGCCGGTGGGGTCGTCGACGTACGCGTGCGTGAACTCGGAGCGTTGCTGGAGAAGAACCTCGGCCGGCAGGTGATCGTCGACAACCGCCCCGGTGCATAGGGAATGATGGGAGTCGATCGGGTAGCCAAGGCGAAAGCCGATGGTTACACGGTCGTCGACCGATGGAACGTGGCGATGCGCAAGGCCGTGTCCGATCCTGACATCCGGGCCCGCTGGGAAGCGGCGGGTGCGGAAGCGATTGCGGCAACCCCGGATGAGTTTGCCTCCTTCTGGAAGGCGGATCGCGCCCGCTGGCAACGCATCGCGGACGCAACGAGGATCGAGGCCGAATGAGCCTCGGTTCAGACCCCTCGGGACCTGCGGCATAATCCCCCGTCCGCGCCGGAGAGCGCGTTGCACGGGAGGAGTCATGAAGCTGTACAAGTCGTTCGTCGCCGCGGCCCTGGTGCTCGGCTCGGTGCTTGCGGTCACCTCCGCCCACGCCCAGAAGAAATACGGGCCTGGCGCGAGCGATACCGAGATCAAGATCGGCCAGACCATCCCCTACAGCGGACCGGCCTCCGCGTACGGCACCATCGGCAAGGCCGAGGCCGCGTACTTCCAATGGATCAACGATCAGGGCGGCGTGAACGGTCGGAAGATCACCTTCATCTCGCTCGACGACGGCTACAACCCGGCCAAGACGGTGGAGCAGACGCGCCGTCTGGTGGAACAGGAAGAAGTGCTGCTGCTCTTCCAGAGCCTCGGCACGCCCACCAATTCCGCCATCCACAAGTACGTCAACGCGAAGAAGGTGCCGCACATCCTCCTCGCGACCGGGGCGACGAAGTGGAGCGACCCGAAGAACTTCCCCTGGACCATGGGCTTCAATCCCACTTACCAGTCCGAGGGACGCATCTACGCGCAATACATCCTGAAGAACCATCCGAACGCGAAGCTCGCAGTCCTGTACCAGAACGACGACTTCGGCAAGGACTACGTGATCGGCCTCAAGAGCGTCCTCGGCGACAAGGCGGCATCGATGATCGTCAAGGAGGCCACCTACGAGGTCACCGATCCGACCATCGACTCGCAGGTCGTCGCACTCAAGGCGAGCGGTGCGGACACCCTGCTTACCTTCGCCACGCCGAAGTTCGCGGCGCAGACCATCCGCAAGGTGTCGGAGATCGGCTGGAAGCCGCTGCACATCCTGACCAACGTGTCCGCTTCGGTGGGGGCGGTGCTGACTCCGGCGGGTCTCGACAAGTCGAAGGACATCGTGACGGCCGCGTATCTCGCCGATCCGACCGAGCCGGAGGTGCGCAAGGAGGCGGCGTTCAAGGTGTGGGAGAACTGGATGAAGAAGTACTACCCCGCCGGCGACCCGAATGATCAACTCAATCTGTACGGCTACGCCGCCGCAGCGAGCCTCGTTCACATCCTCAAGGCTTGCGGCGACGATCTCAGCCGCGAGAACGTGATGAAGGTCGCCGCGAACCTGAAGGACGTCGAGATCCCGATGCTGTTGCCCGGGATCCGGCTCAATACCAGCGCGAATGATTTCGGTCCGATTGCCGAGATGCGGCTGGCGAAGTTCGACGGAACCCGCTGGGTGCTGTTCGGCGATCTGCTGAGCGGTCGGTAGACTTTTACGACAACAAGAGGTAACCAGGCATGAACGGCAAATTTCTCGAAGGCCGCGTGGCGGTCATCACCGGCGGCAGCCGGGGCATCGGACGGGCGACGGCGCTCGCTCTGGCGGGCGCGGGCGCGCGCATCGCCCTCGTGGGGCGCGACACTGCCAAGCTCGCGGAGAGCCTCGAACTCGTGAGGAAGACGGGTGCGGATGCGGCCACCTTCGTCTGCGACGTCAAGGACGAAGCGCAGGTGAAGCAGTGCGCGGCCGACGTGGCCAAGCGCTTCGGCGCGGTGCACATCCTCGTCAACAACGCCGGCACCGCCATCCGCAAGAACGTGATCGACTTCACGTTCGACGAGTGGCGCAATCTGACCGACACCAACATCACCGGACTGTGGCTGTGCTGCAAGTACTTCGTGCCGCACATGAAGGGCAAGGGTTACGGCCGCATCATCAACCTGACCTCCATTATGGCGCACGTCTCGAGCACGGGCCGGGGCGTGTACTCGGCGACCAAGCATGCGGTGGCCGGTCTCACCAAGGCGCTGGCGCTCGAACTGGTCGACGACAAGATCACCTGCGTGGCCATCAGCCCCGGCTTCATCGCGACCGACCTCACGGCGCCGCTGCGCGCCAATGCCGAGAAGAACGCGGAGCTGATGGCGCAGACCCCGATGCATCGCTGGGGCACGCCGGAGGAGATCGCGTCGCTCGCGCTCTACATCTGCTCGGACGCCGCCGCGTTCATGACCGGCAACGACGTGCTGATGGACGGAGGGTGGTGCGCGCAGTAGGCGGCGACTGATACGCCGGAGGAGGCATTCGTGCGCGAGCGCCTCGTCCGCGCGTTTGGTCGCCCGCGTGAACCGCTGACATGGCGGTTCGATCGGGAAAATGTGTCGCGCACATCAGTCGATTCCAGAGATCGATGAGATGGCGACTGTCGGGGACTGCTAGCCTGGTGGCGTGAAGCGGTAGCCCGGGCAGGGTCAGACCGGACGAGGCTGACCCATCAGGCCGGGGGGGCGCAGCGGATTTCCGATATTCCCCGAATCCTGGCGCCTATCTGTTGGTGATCTGTAGCCGTCACCGCCCTAGCGTGGAACGCGCTGAGGGAGGGCCGGTCATGGATCTGCCGGAGAGCTATGTCGTGAGGGTTTATCGCCGCGAACCGAATGCCGTGGAAGGTGTGGTCGTGACGGTCGAAACGGGTGAGGCGGCGCCATTCCACACGTCGATCGAGCTCTGGTCGGTCCTGTGCCGGTACCCCTTGCCGAGGCCATTGCCGATCGATCCCATGGAGGAGAACGGAACATGAAGCTCGCGTCGTTCGTCGCGTTGAGTCTGTTGGCGCTGCCCGCCGTCGCCGGCAAGGTGAACATGCCCAAGGAGGGGCCATTCGAGTTCGACTATTGCTTGACCGGCGTGGGCGAGGGCTTCTCGTCCGGGGACCGGGTGGCCGTCAACCACTACCGGAACGTCGCCAACATCCGCACGGAACCCGCGGGCAGGCCGTTCGACCGATCCGGTTCCACGTGCGTCGGCACCTTCGCGAACCTCAATGGAAAGATGCAGGACTTCGGCGTCTGCGAGGTCACCGACCAGGACGGCGACAAGTGGTACCTCGAGTACCACGGCAGCGCAGACGGCACCGGGGGCACCTATACCGCGCCGCACGGGACCGGGAAGTACGAGGGCATGTCGCTCGAGGGGCAATACGTGCTGGACTTCTGGCCTGCAGCGTTGAAGGACGGGTTCCAGGGCTGCTTCCACAACCAGGGCACTTACAAGCTCAGATGAAGACTGTCGGCCGGCCATCGGCGGCGGCATACTGATCGCCACGGCCGACCGGTCAGGGTTGTCCGTGGCGGCTGGCGGCTCCTGGAGGATCCGATCGTGAACCGGCGGCGTACTTCGATAGCCAAGATCTGCGTTCCGCGGTTGTTCAACGTCGTGCCGCGGGAGCGGCTGTTTGCCTGCCTGGACGAGAATCGCGGCCGGCCGTTGATCTGGATCGAAGGGCCGCCCGGGGCCGGCAAGACATCCCTGGTGGTGAGCTATCTGGAAACGCGCGGTATCCCGACCGTCTGGTACCAGGTGGACGCCGGCGATGCGGACCCGGCGAAGGTGTTCGAGTATCTGTCGAGGGCGGCGGACGCTTTCGGTTCGACCGATCTGCCGCCGTTGCCCCGCCTGGTCTCGGAGCACCTCTCGGACGTTCCGGCGTTCGCGAGGATGTACTTCCGCGAGTACTTCGAGCGTCTGCCGCAGGGCGCGGTCCTGGTTCTGGACAACTGCCAGGAGGCGACCGACGCGCTGCACGAAATCGCCATGATCGCGGCGACCGAAGTACCGCCGCCCGGTTCGATCCTTTGCGTGAGCCGGAACCCGCCGACCTCGTCGTATGCGCCGTTCTCGGCGCGCGGAACCTTGTTCAGGCTGCAGTCCGATGAACTGAAGCTGACCGTTGAAGAGACGCGGTCGATCGCCCTGGCGCGCGGTCTCCAGGAGGATTGGCTGGTGCAGGCCCTGCATGCGCACGCCTCCGGGTGGGCCGCCGGCATCACGCTCATGCTGGAACGCCTCGGCCACGTGGACGAAGGGAGGCACGAACTCCCGCAGGGCGCCCGCGAATCCGTGTTCGACTATTTCGCGACGCTGCTGTTCGATCAGGCACAGCCGCACGTGCAGGACACGTTGCTCGCGGTGGCTTCGCTGCCGTACGTGACGCCCGCGATGGCTCATCACCTGACCGGCGACGAGGACGCCGGAGCGGTTCTCGAGGATCTGTTCCGACGGCATCTGTTCACCAACCGACGCGGTGGCGGTGAACCGATCTATCAGTTCCACGACCTGTTTCGGGATTTTCTGCGCTCTCGCCTGCGCGAACGCTCGAGCATCGCGGATATCCGCGCCCGGCTGTGTCGCTGCGCCGACCTTCTGGAGGCGAGCGACGAGATCGAGACTGCCGCGGAGCTGTGGATCGAGGCGGGCGAATGGTCACAGGTGGAGCGGCTCGTGATCGGGAATGCCTCCGATCTCCTGAACCGCGGACGTCGCCAGACGCTGGAAGCGTGGATCGGTGCGTTCCCCGACGAATTGATGCAGCAGCGGCCATGGCTCTCCTACTGGCTCGGGATGGCGCAGGCGGAGACTTATCCGGAGCAGGGCGTCGACACGCTGCGCCGCACCCTGGAGCAGTTCCGTCGTCGCAACGACGTGCACGGGCAGACGCAGTGCCTCACCAGCCTGCTGCGGATCGCATTCCTCGGTTACAACGCCGTTGAATCGATGCGGCCGTGGCTCGACGAATTGCTGCGACACCTGGAGGCCCACCATCGCTTCCAGTCGGTGAACGAGGAACTCGAGGTGTGGGGCGTGTTGTGCTCGGCCCTGCTCTGGGTGGAACCCTGGCATCCATGGACCGTGCTGGCGGTGGAAAGAGTCGAGAGTCTGCTCAAGGACGCAACCGATCCAGTCATCATGCTCGCGGCCGCGACGAACGCATTGTCCACCTGCTCCATCAGCGGGGACTTCGAGCGTGGCGATCGTTTGATGACGGCTACCTCGCATCTGCACCAGGCGCCTGGGGTCAGTCCCTCCGATGCCGCGTGGTGGTGCGTTCGCGGCGCCGGCCACCTGCGGTTCCTGCAGGCCGACTACGACGATGCGTTGCACTGGATGCATCGCGGCTGCGACATCGCCGACGGCAACAGCATGCGCAAGACCTCTACGATGACGATCTATGCGCGATACATGATCGAGTACCGTATCGCGCGGCCCAGCATCGCCGACGCCACGATGGCCGAGATGCTGGCGCTGCCCCGGCCGCGCAGCGCCGTCGGCGAAGCCATGTTCTTCATCTATCGGGCGCGGCAGGCGCAACTGAGTGGACTTCGCAGCGCGGCTGCCGATTTTGCGGAGCTCACGCAGGCGGCTATCGAGAGGACCAGGTCGCCTTATCAGGAGTTGCTGTTCGGGCTCGTCGACGCCGAGGTATTGATCGACGCGGGACGGTTCGACCGGGCGCCGGCGCTCATCGATCGGGCTCGCGAACTGGTCGATCGCTGTCCGATCTTCGATCAGTACCGCCATGTCGTGCCGCTGTGCGATGCCCTGCTCGCGCTCGCCCGGAGCGATCGACCTCGTGCCGTCGAACTGCTCAAGGAGGCGCTGGCATTGTCGCGACAGGGCAACCGTCGCTACTTGATGCGGTATTACGAGACCTGCATGCGGCGATTGTTCGTGCTCGCACTGGAGGAGGGTATCGAGCCGGATCTCGTGCGCGAGGTCATCCTGAAATTCCAGCTGCTGCCGCCACCCGGCGCCCCCGACGACTGGCCGCACCCGGTGGAGATACGCACCCTCGGCCGCTTCGAGATCGACGTGCGCGGCACGAAGCTCGAGTTCAATCGCAAGATACCGAGGAAGATGCTGGCCCTCCTGAAGGCACTGATCGCGCACGGTGGTCAGCAGGTGCCTGAGCACTGGCTGTGCGATGCCCTCTGGCCGGACGAGGAGGCCGACGATGCGCGGCAGGTCCTGGGGGTCACGGTACTCCGGCTGCGCAAGCTGCTCGGCCGGGAGGATGCCGTGATCCAGCAGGGCGGTCGTGTCTGGCTGGATCGGCAGGTGTGCGGGATCGATGCGTGGCGGTTCGAGAGCGGCATAGCGGCGGTCGGGGACGCCGGACAGGCGATGCGAGCGATCGAAGGCTATGGCGGTTCATTCCTGCCGAACGACGAGGACGAAGCGTGGAGCGTCGCGATGCGGGAACGCCTGCGCGGAAGATTCATCCACGGGCTCGCGAGCGTGGGCGAAGCGCTCGAGGCGCGGGCACAGCTCGAAGACGCTGCGGCGTTGTACCTCCGTGGAATCGACGCCGACGTGATCGTCGAAGCCTTCCATCGCGGGCTGATGCGGTGTTATCGGCGCACCGATCGTCTCAACGAGGCAGTGAGCGTCTATAGGCGTCTGCGCCAGACGCTCTCAGTCGTGCTGAGCGTCGCTCCGGCGGTGGAGACCGTCGAACTCTACGAGAGCATCCTCGCGGATCTCGCGTCGACGCGGATGTCCGTGTCCGAAACCCACCACTGACGTTCGCCGCGACCCGCGGGCGCGGGCCGCTGCGTTCAGCCGTGCTCGCGGATGAGCGTGTTGAGCAGCCGCTTCAGCTGGTCGGCGCGACGATCACCGATGCTGTCGAACAGCGACTCCTGGTAGGACTCGACCCGCTCGCGCAGCCGCGCGACGAACTCGAGGCCCTCGTCGGTGATGAAGACGAGCACCTTGCGGCTGTCGGATTCATCCGCCGCGCGATGCACCCAGCCGCGACTCACCATCCGGTCCATCATCTTGGTGAGGGCCGGATGGTTCATCAGCACGAGCTGCGCGAGCTCCCCCATGGAGCGGCCCTGCTCGTCGGACAGCACCTCGAGGATGCGCCAATGCTCCAGCTGGGCACCTTCGGCAGCGAGCGAGCGTTCCAGCGCGCCGCTCACCACCCGATTGGCCTGGGCGAGGAGGTAGGTGAGGGAAGACGTGATCGGTGGTTGTTCCACGCCGCTTGTCGTCTGCGAGTCGGGTCGGCAAGTCTTGTCTGGCATCCTGGAAGTTAGCCTATCATGCTCGTTCGTCGATTTCACGTCCGGCTGATGGGGAAATGCGCATCCCCTCGGGGCCGGCACCCGCAGACAATCATGATCGGACAGTGGGCATGGTCGGGCACCGGAAGCCGCGGCCGGGCCGGGGCAGGGCTTGCGTCAGGAAGGCTGGTACCGACGGCGGACGCGCGGCCGGCCATCAACGTCGGCCTGCTGGTCCCGACCAGCGGTGCCGCGGGCATCTGGGGGCCGTCGTGCATCGCCTGCGCACGGCTCGCAGCCGATGAGCTGAACGCCCGGGGCGGTATCCGCGGTCAGGAGATCCACCTGCAGGTCGTGGACGCGGCCAGCGAGAACGCCGCGCTGCGGGAGCAGACCGGTGAGTTGCTCGATGCGGGTGAGATCGACGCCGTGGTCGGCATGCACATCTCCAGCGTGCGCAATGCCCTGTTGCCGGTCCTGGGTGGAGAGATTCCCTACGTATACACACCGCTGTACGAAGGCGGCGAGCGCCATCCGGGCGTCTTCACCCTGGGCGAAACCCCGCGCAACCAGCTCGTGCCGGCGTTGACGGCCTTGAGCGGGAGCCGCTCCCCCACGCGGTGGGCGCTGGTCGGCAACGATTATGTCTGGCCGCGCGAATCCCACCGTTGGGCGCGCAGCGTATTGCGCAGGATCGGATGCGAAGTCGTGCACGAGGCGCTGATGCCGCTCGGATGCGACGATTTCGAGGCGGAAGTGGCGGCGCTCGCAGCAAGCGGAGCGCAGGCGGTCCTGCTCTCGCTGATCGGGCAGGATGCGGTCGCGTTCAATCGCGCTTTCGCGGCGCAGGGCTTGAGCGGCACGATCCGCCGCCTGTCGTGTGCGATCGAGGAGAACGAACTGCTCGCGATGGGTGCCGACTGCACCGAGGAACTGTACGTGGCGGGTTCGTACTTCGCGACCCTGCCCACGGAGGCGAACCTAGCTTTCAGCGAGCGCTATCACGCCACGCGCGGCCCGCGCGCACCGACCCTGAACGCGCTCGGGCAATCCACCTACGAAGGCGTGCACTTTCTCGGTGCCCTGCTCCTGCGTGGTGCGCATCCGCTGGCGCCCGGCGAGTCGCTACACTTTCACAGTGCGCGTGGCGCTTTGTGGCGCGGCAACGATCAGCCGAGCTGCCCGGTGTATCTGGCCAGGGCGGACGGCCACGCGCTCAAGGTGATGCGCACGCTGAGTACTGTCGACCACTGAACGTCCGCCGATGACCACGACCCTAGCCGCAGACCTGCACTATCTCGAACTGACCGAAGTCGCGCATCTCATCCAGACGCGCAAGGTTTCACCCGTCGAAGTGACCGAGGCGATGCTCGACCGCGTCGCCGCCGTGGATGGTCGTCTGCATTCCTATGCGCTGGTGACCCCGGAACTCGCGATGGAGCAGGCGCGGCGCGCCGAGGAGGAAATCTCCAGACGGCGCTATCGTGGCGCGCTGCACGGCGTGCCGATCGGGCTCAAGGACCTCTGCTACACGAAGGGCATCCCGACGGCGGCAGGCATGCCGATTCATCGCAACTTCCGTCCGACATTCGACGGGACGGTGGTGAAGCGGCTGTACGACGCGGGCGCGGTGTGTGTGGGCAAGCTGCAACTGACCGAAGGGGCGTTCGCGGACCATCATCCCGACGTCACCGTGCCGGTGAATCCATGGCATCCCGATCACTGGTCGGGAGCTTCGTCGAGCGGTTCGGGCGTGGCGACGGCGGCCGGCCTCTGCTACGCGTCCATCGGGTCGGACACGGGCGGGTCGATCCGTTTTCCGTCTACCGCCAACGGCGTCACGGGTCTCAAGCCCACCTGGGGAAGGGTCTCGCGCTATGGGGCCTTCGAACTGGCCGCATCGCTCGATCACCTGGGGCCCATGTGCCGCTCCGCCGCTGATTGCGGCATCGTGCTCGGTGCCATCGCCGGCGCCGACCCCAACGATCCCACGGGCACGCAGAAGCCGGTGCCGGACTATCTCGCCGGTGATGACCGGAGTCTCGACGGTGTGCGTATCGGCGTCGATGAGCGCTACATCGGCGACGGCGTCGAGCCCTTCATGCTGCGCTCGACACAGGAGGCCCTCCGGGTCCTGACCGGCCTCGGCGCTCAAATCGTGCAGGTGCGTTTTCCCGATGTGGACCAGATCCTGCGCGACTGGCTGCCCCATTGCGCCGTGGAGACGGCGGTGGCGCACGAAGCGACTTTCCCGTCGCGGCGCTCGGAGTACGGTCCCGGGCTGTCGGGGCTCATCGACCTCGCGCGCGGTGTCAGCGCTGCGGCGTACCAGAAGATCCTGCTGCGTCGGCGCGATTTCGCCGGCCGCGTGGCGGCGGTTTTCCAGTCGGTCGACCTGCTCGCGATTCCAGGGCAGTTCATCGCCTCCCCCACCAATGCGCAGATGGCAACGCTGGGACAAGATGCGAACGCATTCGTGGCACTGACGCGCTTCACCTCACCGTTCGACATGACCGGCAGCCCGGCCATCACGCTCACCTCCGGTTTCACGCCGAAGAACACGCCGGTCTCCTTCCAGCTCGTGTCGCGGCACTGGGACGAGGGGCTGCTGGTGCGTGCGGGTCGCGCCTATCAACGCGAGACCACCTGGCACCGGCAGCGGCCGAAGGTCTGATCAGGCGGCAGTGACGCCGACGCGGCCGACGATCCGCAGGTAACCGTCGGGTTCGATCGTCGCGAGGTCGCCGGTGCGGAGCCAGCCGGCAGGATCGAGCGCGGACTGCGTCGCTGCCCCGTCCTTCCAGTAGAAGGTCATGGTGAGATAGCCACGCACGTGGAGCTCGCCGCGCTGGCCCACCGGGACGATGCGACCTGCATCATCGACCACCTTCGCTTCGACGTGCGGCAGCGCGCGACCGATCGCTTCGGCGCGCCGGGATGCAGGATCGGCCGCGCTCGACTGGAACGCGAGCGGACTCGATTCGCTCTTGCCGTAGCCGATGACGAGTTCGGGCAGATGCAACTCACCGGTGATGCGGCGGAACGCCTCCGGTGTCAGCGGCCCTCCGGCCGCGATGCCGCCGCGCAGGTGCGTGAGATCCGTGGATCGGCGGGACGGATGATCGAGGAGGGCGGTCAGCATCGACGGTGCGGCGTGCAGCATCGTGCAGCGTTGCGAGCCGATCGCGGCGAGCGTCTTCGCGGCGTCGAAGTCCGGTGCCGGGAGGACCATGGTCGCTCCCGCCGCCACGCCAGCCAGTAATCCGGGGCCGAGGCCGAACCAATGATGCAGCGCCCCCGCGACACAGAAGCGGTCGTCGGCGGACAGCTTCATGCATGCGGCGGCGAAGGTTGCGTTGTTGGCGAGGCCCCGATGCGTCAGCGCCGCGCCGCGCGACCGATCGGCCGGACCGCTGGTGAACTGGATGACGGCGACGTCGTCGGGATCGACCGCAGCACTCATTCCGGAAACGCGCGATGTCTGTGCAGGACCCGCGAGGCGACGCAGTGCCTTGAAGGTCATCGCACCTGCCGGCGTCGCGCCCTCGCCGGGCAGCACGACATGGCGCAGCCGTGGCAGCCGCTCGGCGCGCAGCTTGCCGTCGGTCGGGGTGCGATCGATCTCGGGGGCGAGGTCGCGCAGCGTCGCCACGTTGTCGCGGTTGCCCGCGTAGCGGGAGAGCACTAGTGCGCGGCAGCCGGCGACGTTCAGCGCGTGTTCCAGTTCGGCTGCGCCCCAGGCGGGGTTGAGGGGTACGACGATCGCGCCGACGCGCGTCGTGCCGAAGAACGTGCCGAGCCACTCCTCGCTCGCGGTGGCCCAGAGTCCCACGCGGTCGCCGCGCTTCAATCCCAGCGCGAGCAATCCCGCCGCAACCTCGTCGGCGCGGGTGCGCAGGTCGTACCACGACCAGCGTCGGCCGGTCGCGGCAAAGTACGCCGCTTCATGGCCACCGTGGCGCTCGACGGCTTCGTCCAACAGCCCCGGCAGCGTGATGAACCGCAGCGGCGTGTCGGTGGCTCCGGCCACGTACGACAGGCCGCGCTGGGGCCGTCCGACGGTGTCGGTTTCGGCGCGCAGCCAGTCGGAGCGGAAGGGGTTGGTGGTCATGGGCGTCCAGCCCCCATCCCAGCCTTCCCCCGACCATGTCGGGGGAAGGATTGCCTGCGCTCGATAGCGCGAGGACGCGTGCATTCCCGTTCGTGTAGCGGGAGGAAATCTACCCTCTCGCAAGCTGCAGAAAGCGGGCACTCCTTCCCCTGCCGCAGGCGGCGGAAGGTGGGGATGGGGGCAACAAAGCCGCTCACATGTTCCGCCAGTCACCCAGCTGCTCGAACGCGTGCGCCGCGCGGTAGATCGTCGACTCGTTGTAGTGCCGCGCGATCAGCATCAGTCCGATCGGCAGACCCTGGCTCATGCCGCACGGAATGCTCATCGCCGGATGCCCGGTCACGTCGAACGGGCAGGTGTTGTTGACCATCCCGAGGCCGCTCTGCACGTAGAGCGACAGCGGCGCATTGGTCGGCGGAATCGGCATCGCCTTCATCGGCAGTGTCGGCATCAGCAGCAGGTCGAAGCGTGCGAACGCCTCGTCGTAGGTCTTGGTCAGCAAGCGCCCGAGGTTCTGCGCCTTCGCGTAGAAATGGCCGCGGTACTGCTTCATGAAATACTCGCCGACCATCATCGAGAGCTTGAGCGTCTGCGACAGCTCGTTGGCGCGGGCGCGCCAGGCGGCGTGGGCATCGAGCAGGCTCGTGGTGTAGAGACCCTTCCAATTGAACCCCATGCCGTTGCCGTTCATCATCTGCGCCTGCAGGCCCTCGAGGGCGATCGGCGTCCAGATGGCCGGGCCGTCGAGGTGCATCGGGATGGAGACCTCCTCGACCGATGCGCCGAGCGCACGGTAACGGTCGGCAGCGGCGCGCACCTTCTGGTCGACGTCGCTTTCGCTTTCCGGCCGGTTGAAGCCTTCGGTGACGATGCCGATGCGCAGGCCTGCGACGCCACGCCCGAGCGCAGTCGTGTACTTGTCCACGCGCACGTCGTACTGGCGCGGATCGAGACCGTCCGGACCTGCGAGCACTTCCAGCACCAGCGCGTTGTCGGCCACCGTCGTGGTCATCGGGCCGGTGTGATCGATCGTCGCCTCGATGGGCATGACGCCGGTGTACGGCACGAGACCGTGCGTGGGCTTCATGCCGTAGCAGCCGGACCAGCCGGCCGGCATGCGGATCGAACCGCCCTGGTCGCCGCCGATGGCGATTTCCACTTCGCCGGCGCCGACGAGCGCGCCGGAACCGCTCGACGAACCGCCGGCCATGTAGCCGTACTTGAACGGGTTGTGCACCGGACCGGCCGCGCACGTGTGGCTGCCGCCCGAGAGGCAGAAGTACTCGCAGTGCGCCTTGCCGACGATCGTGGCGCCGGCATCGAGCAGGCGCGTCACCACGGTGGCGTCGACGTCCGGCACGTAGCCTTCCAGCGTGGACGCACCGTTCATCATCGGCACACCTGCGAGGCACACGTTGTCCTTCAGCACCACGCGCTTGCCCGACAGCGGACCGTAAGGCGCGCCGCGTACCTCGCTTTTCACCGCCCATGCGTTCATCGGGTTCTCGGCGGCGCCGGGGCGATAGCCGGGCGTCCGCGGATAGCGCACCGGCGGCAGGTTGTCCGGCAGTTGCGCGATGCGGTCGTAGGCCTGCATCGCGCCTTCCATGACCTCCATGTATTCGGCCACTTCGCGGTCCGACATGCTCATGTGGAGAGAGGCGACGACCTCCTTCATCTGCGCGAGGGTGGGACGTTTGACGGTTGCCATGGTGACCCCTGACGAATGGATGGTGGGCTTGGCTGCAGCGGGAGGCGGACTGTTTGCAGCCGGTGCCTGTGGAAGCGGAGATGCATCGACGCGAGGTGCAGCAGCGCGCGAAGGCGACGTTGTCGCACGTGCCGGTGCGGCCGGCGAGCGTGCGGGCGCCAGCGCCGGGCGCGCCGTGCTGCCGCGCGTGATCCGCGCCGCGCCCATACCCAGCACCGTCGCGAGTTCGCCGCCGGCGAGCTTGTCGGTGTCGAGCACGCGTTCGATGCGACCCTTCTCGAGCACGGCAATGCGGTTGGCCACGTCGAGCACGAGATCGAGGTTCTGTTCCACCACGATCATCGTGAGACCTGTCTCGTTCCGCAGCGTCGAGAGCGTCTGGCCGATCTCCTGCACGATGGAGGGCTGGATGCCCTCGGACGGTTCGTCGAGCAGCAGCATCCAGGGGCTCGCCATCAGCGCACGGGCCAGCGCGAGCAACTGTTGCTCACCGCCCGACAGGCTGCCGCCGCGCCGATCGAGCAGCTGGGTCAACCGCGGGAACAGCGCGAGCACGCGGTCGAGCGATTCCTGTTCGGTCTCCTCCGTCTCGCGACTCCAGGCGAGCCGCAGGTTGTCGAGAGCGGTGAGGGCGGGGAGGATGCCGCGACCCTGTGGCACGTAGGCGATGCCGAGACGGCTGCGCGCGTGGGCGGGTTCGCGTGTGATGTCGACACCGTCCACCGAGATGACGCCGGAGGTGACCGGCAGCAGACCCATCAGCGCCTTCAGCAGCGTGGTCTTGCCCATGCCGTTGTGGCCGACGATGCCCAGTGCTTCGCCGGCGGACAGGGAGAGCGATACGCCGTGCAGGACCGGCACGTGGCCGTAGCCGGCGCGCACGTCGTTTACTTCGAAGACGGCGGTGGCTTCGGTTTCTGTTGGGAGTTGGGCTTCGGTGTTCATGGTGGTACTTACGCTGGCCCCCATCCCAACCTTCCCCCGGCGCAGCCGGGGGAAGGGGGGTAAGGCTCTTCCCCCGGCGTAGCCGGGCGAAGGGTGTACATCCCCTCCCCCAGCAAAGCTGGGGGAGGGCTAGGGGTGAGACGGGGATTTCGAGCTGCATGCAGCGAGCCCGTCGAACGGCGCCGGCATGCAGGCCGGCGCGCGCTCCGCAGGAGGGGGCAGAAGTGCCTCGAATTCACGCCCGGTTCCCGATGTAGACCTCACGCACCCGCGCATCGGCCAGCACGTCATCCACGTGCCCTTCGGTCAGCACCGCGCCCTGATAGAACACGGTGATGTCCGCCCCCAGCATGCGCACGAACTCCATGTCGTGGTCCACCACGATCACGGAAGCGGTCTTGTTGATCTGACGGATGAGGCTCACCAGGCGTTCCACTTCCGCACCCGTGATGCCGGCCGCGGGTTCGTCCAGCAGCACGAGCCACGGTTCCTGGGCCAGCACGATGCCGATCTCCACCATCTGCCGTTGCCCGTGTGCGAGTTCGCCGACCGTGCGGCGTGCGATCTCGCCCAGTCCCACTTCCTCGACGACACGCTGCACTTCGGCGCCGCAGCGGTCCCAGCCGTGCGTGCGCCGCGCGGCGAGCCACAGGTTCTCCATCACCGTGAGCCCGTTCATCACCGACGGCACCTGCGTCTTGATCCCCACGCCCATGCGCACGATGTGATGCGGGCGCAGACCACCGACGTCGTTGCCGCGGATCAGGATGCGTCCGCTGCCGTGATCGAGCGGATACTGGCCGGTGAGGCATTTGAAGAACGTGCTCTTGCCGGCGCCGTTGGGGCCGATCAGGCAGCGCAGTTCGCGTTCGCCCAGGCGGAAGTTGACGCGATCCACCGCAGTCACCCCGCCGAAGCGCTTGGTGAGTTCGATGGTCTCGACGACGGCTTCGCTCACGAGGGCCGCACCGGTGCGGCGACGCGCCTTCGCGCGCGCGTATGGGCCGACCGTTGCGTCCGGATGCGCGCCCGTCGTCCGAACCAGTATTGGAGCGCCGGCACGACACCGCGCGGAATCGCCAGCACCACGACCACGAGGATGAAGCCCAGGATCAGCGAGTTGTCGATGACGGTCTGCTCGCTCAACAGCAGCTTCAGCATGCCGAGCACGATGGCGCCCAGGATCGGCCCGACCAGCGTGCCGAGCCCCCCGACGATGACCCAGATGATGACTTCCGCGGCCGAGCGCAGGCTGAAGACGCTCGGCGTCACGATCTCGGCCCAGTTGGCGAACAGGCAGCCGGCGAGTCCGGCCATGGCGGCGCTGATCGAGAAAATCGCGGTCTTGTATGCCGGCACGCTGTAGCCGAGCAACTCGCAGCGGCCCTCGTTCTCGCGGATGCCCACCAGCACCCTGCCGAACGAGCGGGCGAGGATCCAGCGGCAGATGAGATAGCAGCCGAGCAGCGCGACGGCGGCGACGTAGTACATGGGGACGCCGAACAACGAGACGTCGGGCAGCCCAGGCACATTCAGCACCGCGAAGCCGGGAATGCCGTTGAAGCCGCCTAGACGCGCGTCGCCGATCGCGTACTTGTCGCCGGCGGTGGCGCTCATGAACTTGAACAGGATCAGGCTTACCACCAGCGTGATCACGCCCATGTACACGTCGCTGATGCGGCCGTAGAACATCATCGCCCCGATGATCGCGGCGACGATGGCGGGGAGCAGGATGGCCAGCAGCAACGGCACGGTGCTTTCGCCGATGTTGACGACCGCGATCGCATACACGTACGCGCCCAGGCCGAAGTAGGCCGTGTGGCCGAACGACAGCAGGCCCGCATAGCCCCACATGAGTCCGAGGGACAGCGCGAACAGCGCCCACACGAGCAGGATCGTGGGTGTGTGGGTATCGAAGAAGGCCGGCCAGACCAGGATGATGGCCGCGCCGAGCAGGAACCAGCCCCAGCGCATCTGCCCGATGGAGGGCCAGACTTTCATTGGCTGTTCCGGAAGAAGCGGCCGCTGATGCCGGTGGGCATCAGGCGCAGCAGCACGATGGCGAGCGCCAGCATGACGATGTCGCCCAGCACCGGTCCGGAGGCGAACGACACGATCTGGCTGATGGTGCCGAACAGCACCGAACTGGAGAGGGTGCCCGAGATCACGGCACCCGAGCCACCGGTGATCACGGCGATGAACGATTGGGCGATGTAGCCGCCGCCGGAAGCGGGCAGCAGGCCGGTGAGCGGCGCCAGCACACCGCCGGCGAAGCCGGACAGCGCGGCGCCGATGGTGAAGGTCACCATGTATACCGTGCGCGGGTTGTAGCCGAGGGAAGAGGCGACGTCGGCGCTTTGCATGGCACCGCGCGCGATCAGGCCGAGGCGCGTGTAGCGCAGCACCAGCCACATGCCGATATAGAGCGCGATGGTGACGCCGATGATGAACAGGTTGTAGCCGCCCATCTGGTAGGCGCCGAGCTGGTAGCCGGGAATGGGCGTGGGTACGTTCACGGCCGAGCTGCCGAAGATCAGCGTGACGATGCCGATCAGCAGCAACGAGAGGCCCCACGTCGCCAGCATGGTGTCGATCATCCGGCCGTACAGGAAGCGGATGACCAGCCGCTCGACGATCAATCCCACGAGGCCCACCACGATGGGCGCGATCACCAGCATGGAGAACCAGAGGTCGATGCCGGCACGCTGGCACGCGAGCGTCGTGTAGCCGCCCAGCATGACGAACTCGCCGTGGGCGAGGTTGATGACGCGCATCATCCCGAACACGACCGCGAGCCCGGCACTCACCAGCGCGATGAACGAGATCATGTACAGGATCTCGAGGATGACGACGGCGGCGTAGTCCACTGTTTGGAGCGAAGCGCGGTGTGCGAAGCGGGAGGGGTAGAGCGAAAGGAGTGAAGCGTGGGCGGACGGGGGCGGCACTTGCCGCCCCTTCCGCCCGTTTATATCTTCACTTCGTACTGCTTGTTGTCGTTCGGGTTCTTGATGAGGTCGCAGTACTGCGCCGTGTCCGCGGGCGGACGCTGCTTGACGGTGTTGATGATGGTGAGCTTCTGGTTCTTCACTTCCATCAGGTGGATGTCGAGCGCGGCGTGGTGGGTCTTGGGATCGATGGTGACCGTACCCGCCGGGCCTTCGATGGAGATGCCGGACTCGACCGCCTTCAGCATCGCCTCGCGTTCGAGCGAACCGGCCTTCTTCACTGCCGCGGCCCAGGCATAGATGCCCTGGTACTGCGACACGGCAATCTCGTGCACGATCTTGGTGTCGCCGAAGCGTTTCTTCCAGCGGGCCAGGAATTCCTGGTTCGCGGGCGACTGGGCCTCCTGGCTGTAGTTGCCGGCGATCACGATGCCGTCGCCTTCCGCCGGGGACAAGGCGAGATGCTCGTTGCCCACGCCGAACGTCGTGGAGGTGAGCGGGATCTTCTTGTTCATGCCCGATGCGGCCCACTGGCGGAAGAACGCCATGTGCGCGCCGCCCACGAGGGCCGCGACCACGAAGTTCGGATTGGCCTGCTGGATCTTGGCGATGGTCGAGCCGAAGTCCGCGACGTCCAGCGGGAAGAAGTCGGTGGAGGCGACCGTGCCCTTGCGCTCCTTGATGTAGTACTGCAGCCACTTGGCGGTGATCTGCCCGTAGTTGTAGTCGGCCGCAAGGATCACGACCTTGTTGCCCCACTTCTTCATCGCGTAGTCGACGATCGGTTCGACCGCCTGCGCCGGCGTGGTGCCGGTCACGACGCAGTTGCGGTCGCACACGCCGCCTTCGTACAGCACGTTGTAGAAGTACAGCGTGTTGGCGCGCTTGAAGGTCTGGCGGATGGCTTCACGCGATGCGGAGGTGATGCCGCCATGCACGACGTCGACCTTGTCGGTGCGGGCGAGCTGCTGCGCGAATTTGGTGTAGAGCGCGATGTCCGACTGCGTGTCGTACTGGATCGCCTTGATCTTGCGGCCCAGCAGGCCGCCGGCCGCGTTCAGTTCCTCCACCGCCAGCGTGGTGGCCATCACCATCGGCTTGCCGTAGATGTCGAGGTTGCCCGAGTTGTCGAGTACCGAGCCGAGCAGGATGTCCTTGCCCTGGGCGAAAGCCGAAACCGCACCGAGACTGCCGGTTACCGCGAGAGCGCCGGTGGCGCCCAGAAAGTCCCGCCTAGAAACCCTCATGTTGTGCTCCCTGTGGTTTTTCCGACGAAGCATGCGGAACGATTCAACGCCGTCGGCGCGATGAACGGACCTGGGACCACCTACTCCTTGGGATCGCTGCCGGCGGGCTTGGGCAGCGCGCCGGAGAAGTCGTAACCGATGGATTCGCCGATGCTCTTCAGCGCGGGCAGCTGCAGCGCCATGCCGAGGATGCTGTCCATGACCTGATTGATCGGGGGGCGGGGCGAGCCGCCGGCGTCGCCGACCGTCGTGCCGCCGGGCTGGCCCGGAGCGCCGTTGAAACCGCTCACCTGATGGATGCGGATGCTGTCGATCTTCTCGGCCGGCTTCATCATCTGCGCGACGATCTCCGGCAGCTTGTCGAGGCGATAGCGCTCCAGCTCTAGGTGCATGAGGCTTTCGGTGCGCGAGTTCTCGGCCTTGATGCGGGCGGCCGCGCCCTCGGATTCCGCGAGCAGCTTGGCGCGTTCGGCCTCGGCCAGGGTGCGGGTTGCCTGCGATTCGGCCTGCGCGCGCTTGATGAGCACGGCGGCTTCGGTCTCGGCATTGGCGGAGGCGGTCTCGCCTTCTTCCATGACACGCTTGGCGGCGATCTCGCGCGAGCGGTCGGCCACGGCGCGTTCGCGTTCGGTCTGCACGTGTTCCTGCGCGAGCACGATTTCCGTGCGGGCGATCTCGGCCTGAGCCTGCGCCTTCGCTTCCTCGACGTGCTTGCCGGCGAGCTGGATCGAGCTTTCCACCTTGCGCAGCTCGGAGTTCAACTGGGCTTCGATCTCGAGCTTGCGCAACTCGCGCTGCTTGGCGATCTCGAGCGCCTTGGTCTCGCGTTCGCGTTCGATGCGGGCATTTTCCGTGGCGACCATGGCCTGCTCGCGGGCACGGGCGGTTTCGGCTTCCGTGGAGGCCTTCACCTTCTCGATCTCGAGGCGCTGGCCGAGCTGGGCCTGCTCCTCCTCCTGAGCGAGCACCAGCCGGCGCTTGGTCGCGTCGAGCTGGGTCTGGCGCACCGCGATCTCGGCTTCGGCCTCGATCTCCGTGCGCTTCTTGCGGTTGCTGGAGATGATCTCGGCCAGCTTGCGCATCCCGACGGCGTTGAACGCGTTGTTCTCGTCCAGGGCCGCGAACGACGCCTGATCCAGCCGCGTGAGGGATACGGAATCGAGCAGCACGCCGTTGTGCTGCAGATTCTCGCGCAGCATCTCGGCCACGCGGCGCACGAACTCGCCGCGCTTCTCATGCAGGCTGTCCATGGTCTCGGCGGCCGCCACGGACTGCAGCGCGTCCACAAAGCGGCCTTCGAGAAGGTTGCGGATGCCTTCGGGGTTGAACGAGCGCGAGCCGATCGCCTGGGCGGCGGTGGCGATGCCTTCGATCGACGGCAGTACGCGCACGTAGAACTCGAGCTCCACGTCCACGCGGATGCGATCGGTGGTGATCAGCGACTTGTCGCCGGTGCGGCGCACCTCCACGCGGATGGTGCGCATGTTGATCTCGTCCACCTTGTGCAGGAACGGGAGCGCCAGGCAGCCGCCCGAGATCACGATGCGCTGACCGCCGAAACCGGTGCGGACCAGCGCGACGTCGCGCGAGGATTTCCGGTAGAAGCGGTTCAGGAAAACGACGATGATCGCGATCGCGACGATCGCGATGACGATACCGAGAAGCCAACCGAGCACGACCATCGCGACGCTCTCCCTCTCACCGTAGACCAGCGCGGGGAGTATGAGCGCGGGATATTTTCCATGTCAAGGAACGAACCGGCATGGTGCACGCGGGTCGCGAACGGTGCACCGGCGCCCGAAAAAAAAAGGGGTGCCGCTCGCGCGGCACCCCTCGGACATTCCCGCCCGGCATTTAGCTGAGCGGCACGGGAATGAAGATCCGGGCGTCGTCCCGCTGCACCAGCAGCGCCACGTGCTTGCCGGCCTTCGCCACGATGTCGCGCAGTTGCTCGACCGACTTCACCAGGGTGCCGTTGACCGAGACGATGACGTCGCCCTGCTGGATGCCGGCCTTCGCCGCGGCGCCGTCGACGTCTTCGACCACCAGGCCGTTGGTGAGACCCGCCTGGGAACGTTCCGCCGGCGACAGCGGCCGGACACCGAGGCCCAGCTTGCCACCGGCAGCGGACTCGGTCTTGTCCAGGGCAACGCGGTCCGTCGGCAGCGACCCCAGCGTCACGTCGACCGAGCGCACGTCACCCTTGCGCCAGACCTTGAGCGTGGTGTGCGAACCCGGCTGCATGCGTGCGATCTGTGCCGGCAGTTCGGTCGACGTGTTCACGGGGTCGTTGCCGACCTGCACGATCACGTCCCCCGGCTGCAGGCCCGCCTTCTGGGCCGGACTCCCCGCCGTCACGTCGCTCACCAGCGCGCCTTCCGGATGCTTCATGCCAAAGGAGTCGGCGAGGCCCTGGTTGACGTCCTGTACGGTGACGCCGAGGAAACCGCGGGTCACCTTGCCATGGGCCAGGATCTGGTCCTTGACCTGGTTCGCCACCTCGATCGGGATCGCGAACGACAGGCCCTGGTAGCCGCCGGTGCGGCTGAAGATCTGCGAGTTGATCCCGATCACTTCGCCGGCCGTGTTGAACAGCGGGCCGCCGGAGTTGCCGGGGTTCACCGCCACGTCGGTCTGCAGGAACGGGACGTAGGTCTCGTTCGGTAGCGCGCGGCTCTTGGCGCTGACGATGCCGGCGGTCACGGTGTTGGCGAGGCCGTAGGGCGAACCGATCGCGAGCACCCAGTCACCGACGCGCGCATTGCGTGCGTCCCCCAGCTTGACGACCGGCAGGTCGCGCGCGTCGATGCGCAGCACCGCCACATCGGTCTGCTTGTCGACCCCGATCACCTTGGCGGTGAACTCGCGGCGGTCGGTCAGGCGCACGGTCACTTCCTGCGCACCGTCCACCACGTGGGCGTTGGTGAGGATCACGCCGTCGCTGCTCACGATGAAGCCGGAACCGAGGCCCTGCCGCTGTTGCTGCGGGCCGGGCGCGAAGCGGCGGAAGAGGGGCGGCAGCCCGTTGTCGTCATCGTCGTCATTGCTCGCGGCACTGGCCTTGCCGACGACGCTCACGTTGACGACGGCGTTGCCGTACTGGGCGACGATGCTCGCGAAGTCCGGCAGCGCCACGGGGTTGGAGGCCGTGGTCGTGGCCGCAGCGCGGGCCGGCTCGACGAGCTGGACGTTGTGCGTCTCGGACGCGACGAGCTGATAGCCGCCCCCGATCACGCCGGCGAGGGCGAGGACGGTGACGATGCGTTTGAGGTTCGTTCTCATGGGTAAGGGCTCCGTTCGTTGGGATGCGGATATCCGCACGGAAGCCAATATGAAGACGCAAGCTTAGGGATTGCTTAAGGCGCCGCTCCCATCCCGACCTTCCCCCGCTGTCACGGCGGAAGGGGTGTACATCCCCTCGCCCAGCTTGCTGGGGGAGGGTCAGGGCGGGGGCCATACCGTTAAGGAACTCCTAAGGTTCCACGCTCAAGGTGCCGGCCGTGCCCGAAGCATTTCCTCGCTTCGCACGAACTCACGAGGAGTCGCACCATGAAAGGAACCTTCAGCGCCATCAACGCGTTTCTGATGGCATCCGCTCTCGCCGGTTCGGCCATTGCCGCCGATCCGGCGCCGACTGCCGGAACGCCTACCGCGGCAGCCGAGTCGTCGCAACCTGCAGGCGGCTCGACGCACGCGAGCCAGAAGCACAGGCATCACAGGGGTATGCAGCACGAGAAGGCGAAGAAGCAGGACTCGAACGGCTGACCTGCACGGCGCACGGACGCGGCGGCCCGTTCCGGCCGCCGCGCCATTCGCTATCATCGTTCGTCGTGCGCAGGGGAGGGGCGTTTGAGACTGCTGCTGGTGGAAGACGATCCGATGATCGGCAAGAGCGTGCAGACTTGGCTCAAGGGCCAGGGCTATGCCGTCGACTGGGTCCGTGACGGCGTGGCAGCCGATCTCTCGGTGCGCGACACCGAATACGATCTCGTGTTGCTCGATCTTGGCCTGCCGCGCAAGGACGGACAGGACGTACTCGCCGGCCTGCGCGCGAATCATCGCGACATGCCGGTGCTCGTGCTGACCGCGCGCGACGCCGTGCGCGACCGCGTGCGCAGCCTCGACGCCGGAGCGGACGACTATCTGGTGAAGCCCTTCGACCTGGATGAGCTGTCGGCGCGCGTGCGCGCGCTGCTGCGACGGCGATCGGGTCGGGCGGAACCCGTCATCGAGCACGGCGACCTCAAGGTCGATCCGGCGAGCCGCGAAGTGACGGTCGACGGCGAGGCGGTGCAGCTCTCGGCTCGTGAATACGCCTTGCTGCTGGCTTTGCTGGAATCCATCGGTGTACCGCTGTCGCGCACGCAGCTCGAGGAGAAGGTGTACGGCTGGGGTGAGGAAGTGGAAAGCAACGCGATCGAGGTGCACGTGCACGCGTTGCGTCGCAAGCTCGGCGTCGACCTCATACGCACAGTTCGCGGTGTCGGCTACATGATTCCGCGGCGGGCCGCATCATGACCTCGCTCCGGCGAACCCTGCTCCTCTTGCTGCTCGGGGTCGTGACCGCTGCCGTCGCCATGGGTGCCGTGGCCACCTATCGCGTCGCCTTGTCCGAGGCCGATGCGATGTTCGACTATCACCTTCGTCAACTGGCGCTGTCGCTGCGCGACCAGGCGTTCGCGAACGCCTTCCAGCCGAACCCGGCACTCGATCCTGACGAATTCGACTTCATCGTGCAGGTGCGCGACGCATCCGGGGTCCGGTTGTATCTGTCCCATCCGCACAAGGTGTTGCCGCTCGACGTACAGCTCGGTTTCTCCACCGTCGATACGCGGGAAGGGCGTTTCCGCGTCTACGCGCAGATCGTTCGTGGCCAGGTGGTGGAGGTCGCGCAACCATTGGCTGTCCGCAGCCGGATGGCGCTCGCGGCAGCGCTGAAATCCGTATGGCCCTTCGCGGCGGTGTTGCCGCTGCTCGGATTGGCGATCTGGTGGGTGGTCGGTCGCGGGCTGGCGCCGCTCGATCGTCTTGCGCGCGGCGTCGCGGCCCGGTCGCCGAGCGCGCTCGAGCCGTTGTCCGAGGCGAACGTTCCAGTGGAAACGCAGCCGCTGGTGCGCTCGCTCAACGATCTGCTGGAGCGGCTGCGCGGCGCGCTCGATGCACAACGTGCATTCGTCGCGGATGCCGCGCACGAACTGCGCACGCCGATCGCCGCGCTCAAGCTCCAGGCGCAGCTCGCGTCGAGAGCGCCGGATGAGGCAACCCGGAGGGCGGCGGCGGCCGATCTCGAAGCCGGTGTCGAAAGGGCTGCCCACGTCGTGGAGCAACTCCTGGCACTCGCTCGCGTGGAGCCGGGTGCAGCGGAACGGCCGTTCGTGCGCGTGTCTCTCGACGAGCTCGCCGCCAGTGTCGTCGCGGATCAGACGCAGTTCGCGCTGGCCAAGAGCATCGATCTCGGTGTCGCGGAGACGCAACCGACGCACGTCGACGGCGATCCCGACGGGTTGCGGACGATGCTCGCCAATCTGATCGGCAATGCGATCCGGTACACGCCCTCCGGTGGAGAGGTGAATGTACGCATCGGTGAGAGCGACGGGAGGCCCTGGGTGGAAGTGACCGACACCGGTCCCGGCATTCCCGTGGAGGAACGCGAGCGCGTGTTCGACCGCTTCTATCGCGGACAAGGCGCCGCGGACACCGGCAGCGGCCTCGGCCTCGCGATCGTCGCGGCGATCGCAAAACGGCATCAGGCCGAGATCGCTCTCGGCGATGCTCCGGGCGGTGGCCTCTCGGCGCGGGTCACGTTTCGGCCGGGAACGCGCTAGGCGAGCCCCGGGGGCTCGCGAGGTATCTCCCCTGCTGACTCCGGGAATGCCACAATCACGCCCTTGTCCGTAGAAGGGGGAAGTGTCGTGATCCGGGTTCTCAAGCAGGGCATCAGCGCCGCCGACGACGCGGCCGAGCAGGCCAAGGTCCGCTCGACCGTGGAGTCGGTCATCGCCGACGTGGAGCGCCGCGGCGACGCCGCGGTGCGTGAATATTCCGAGCGCTTCGACAAATGGTCGCCGGCGAGCTTCCAGCTCGCGCCCGGCGAGATCGAGGCCTGCATGGCGCAGTTGTCGCCGCGTGACGTGGACGACATCAAGTTCGCGCAGACGCAGATCCGCAACTTCGCGCAGATACAGCGCGATGCGCTGCGCGACGTGGAAGTGGAAACGCTGCCGGGCGTGATTCTCGGCCATCGCAACATCCCGGTGAATTCGGTCGGTTGCTACGTGCCGGGTGGCAAGTATCCGCTGGTCGCTTCGGCGCACATGACCATCCTCACGGCCAAGGTGGCCGGTGTGCCGCGCGTCATCGCCTGCGCGCCGCCGTTCCAGGGCAAGCCGGCGCCGGCCATCGTCACGGCGATGCATCTCGCGGGGGCGGACGAGATCTACGTGCTGGGCGGCGTGCAGGCGATCGCCGCCATGGCCGTGGGTACCGAGACGATCAAGGCCAACGACATGGTGGCCGGTCCCGGCAATGCCTATGTCGCCGAAGCGAAGCGCCAGCTCGCCGGGCGCGTCGGCATCGACCTGTTCGCCGGCCCGACCGAGACGCTGGTGATCGCCGACGAGACGGTGGACGGCGAGGTGTGCGCGACCGATCTGCTCGGCCAGGCGGAGCACGGCCCGAACTCGCCCGCGATCCTGCTCACCAATTCCGAGAAGCTCGCCCGGGACACCGTGGCGCAGATCGAGATCCAGTTGAAGACGTTACCCACCGCCGCGGTCGCGGGGCAGGCGTGGCGTGACTACGGCCAGGTGATCGTGTGCGACACCTACGACGAAATGGTGTCGGAAGCCGATCGTATCGCCTCGGAACACGTGCAGGTGATGACGCGCGATCCGGACTATTTCCTGAAGAACATGACCAACTACGGTGCGCTGTTCCTCGGGCCGGAGACCAACGTGAGCTACGGCGACAAGGTGATCGGCACCAACCATACGTTGCCGACGCGGAAGGCGGCGCGCTACACGGGCGGGCTGTGGGTCGGCAAGTTCATCAAGACCTGCACCTACCAGAAGGTGAAGCCGGAGGCCTCGGCGATGATCGGGGAGTACTGCTCGCGGTTGTGTGCCATTGAGGGGTTCGCGGGGCATAAGGCACAGGCGGACATCCGCGTCGCGCGCTACGGTCATCTCAAGGCGGCGACGCATCGGTGAACGCAGCCGCGCGCGCCGACGGAACAACACTTATGCGATGGCCGGCCGGGTTGCCGTGCATGCGACCTTAGAATCCGGCCACGTTCGAAGACACGACGACCCCGCGCGGGGTCGTCCTTGAAGAGGAGGCAGCAGCACCATGGCAAAAATCACATTCCTGGGTCTCGGCGTCATGGGCTACCCCATGGCGGGTCACCTGCTCAAGAAGGGCGGTCACGACGTGACCGTCTACAACCGCTCGGCCGCCAAGGCGCAGCAATGGGTGGCCGAATACGGCGGCAAGTCTGCAAGCACGCCGCGCGAGGCAGCGCAGGGCGCCGAACTGGTCGCCATGTGTCTCGGCAACGACGACGACGTGCGCTCGGTGGTGTACGGAAACGACGGTGCGCTCGCTGGCATGGGCAAGGGAACCATCCTGGTGGATCACACCACCGCATCCGCCAACCTGGCGCGCGAGCTGCATGCAAAGTGCCAGGAAGCGGGCGTGGGCTTCGTCGATGCCCCCGTGTCGGGCGGACAGGCCGGCGCCGTCAACGGCCAGCTTGGCATCATGTGCGGCGGTGAGGACCCGGTGTTCGCGAAAGCCAAGCCGGTGCTCGACATCTATGCCAAGAGTTGCGTGCAGATCGGCGGTCCGGGTGCGGGCCAGCTCTGCAAAATGGTGAACCAGATCGCCATCGCCGGTCTGTTGCAAGGTCTGTCGGAGGCGATCAACTTCGGCAAGCGCTCCGGCCTCGACATCGAGAAGGTGATCTCGGTCATCTCGAAGGGGGCCGCGCAATCGTGGCAGATGGAGAACCGCTGGAAGACCATGAACGAGATCAAGTTCGACGGCTTCGGGTTCGCGGTGGACTGGATGCGCAAGGACCTCGGCATCTGCCTCGACGAGGCGAATCGCAACGGTGCACGCCTTCCCGGCACGGCCCTGATCGACCAGTTCTACGCCCAGGTGCAGGCGCGGGGCGGCGGACGCTGGGATACGTCGTCGCTCCTGCATGTCCTCGCGAAGGATTGATCGGATCGCCCGGGGCGGAGGCGCGGGGTGAGCTCGATGCAGGACAAGGTGGTGGTCGTGACCGGCGGATCCGGCGGCATCGGCGCCGCCATCTGCCGCGAGTTCGCGCAGGCCGGCGCGCGGGTGCAGTTCAGCTGGCGTTCCGATGAGGCCGGCGCGAAGCAACTGCTAGCCGGGTTGCCGGGCAGCGGACATGGATCGCGCCGGCTCGCGGTGGAGGACACGCCTGCGTTGGCGGCCTGGGCGGCGGAAGTCGCTCGCGATCGCGGGCGTTGCGACGTACTGGTGAACTGCGCGGGCGTCACGCGGTTCGTGCCGCACGCCGATCTGGATGCGCTCGACGACGCGCTGATCGACGAGATCTTCCGCACCAACTGGCGCGCTGCGTTCGCTGCCGTACGCGCCTTCCGGCCGCTGCTCTCGGCATCGGGCGATGGCCTGGTGGTCAACATCTCCTCCGTCGCCGGCGTGACCGGCATGGGGAGCAACGTGGCCTATTGCGCCTCCAAGGCGGCGCTCGATTCCATGACGAAGTCATTGGCGCGTGCGCTTGCGCCCGAGATCCGCGTGCTCTCGGTCTCGCCCGGCCTGGTCGACACCGATTTCGTGAAAGGTCTCGATCGGCGTTGGCGCGACGAGCAGGCCATGCGAACGCCATTGCGGCGGCTGGCGAGCCCGGAGGAGATCGCCGCTGCCGTCCTGAGCGTGGCCACCGTGCTGCGCTACTCGAACGGCTGCATCATTCCGGTCGACGGCGGCCGGCCGCTCACGTAGTCTCGGCGCCGTACCGATACCGGCCCGTCCCGACCCATGAGCGCCTCCTACGAGATCACCCTGAGCGACGGTTCCCGGATCACGGTGCCGGGGGAGTTGCGCGTGCTCACCACGTTCGTGCTGCTGGAGCAGGAGCAGTGGTTCGAGCCGGACCTGGAGTTCGTGCTGCGCTTCCTCGAACCCCGGATGAGCGTCATCGACGTGGGAGCCAGCTACGGCGCCTATGCGCTGCCGATGGCACGGCGCATCGGTGCAGCGGGCAAGCTGCGCGCCTTCGAACCGACGCCGGACGTTGCCGCGTTTCTCGAGCGCAATCTCGCCGCGAGCGGCGCGGACGCGCAGGTGGTCCGCGTCGCGCTGTCCGATCACGCAGGGGAGGGGCGCCTCGCCCGCGGCAAGTTCGATGAGGTCAATCGCATCGTGCCGGCCCATGCCGCGCGCGCCGACGCGATCCCGGTGCCCATGGACACGCTGGACGCAAGCGCGGCCGCAGTCGGCGTGCCGTCGCCGGATTTCGTGAAGATCGACGTCGAAGGCCATTCCGGTCAGGTGGTGCGCGGCGGCGACAAACTCTTCCGCGAGGCCACACCGCTCATCATGTTCGAGATTCGCGACGGTGCCGGCGTCGTGGACCGGTCCAGCGCCAGAAGCCTGATCGCGGCTGGCTATGCCACCTATCGCCTGCTGCCCGGCCCCGGCGTTCTGGTGCCGTTCGACGCCGAAGGACCGGCCGATCCGTTTCTGCTCAACCTCTATGCGGGCAAGCCGGCCACCCTGGCGAAGCTGCGCAGCCGCGGACTGCTGGTGGATCCGGAATCCGGTGCCAAGGCACCGCCCCGTTCCTGGCGCCAATGGGCTACGCCGCTGGCATACGCCCGGCAGGCGCTGCGGCGTTGGAAAGGTTCGCCGGGATTGTTCGCGCGCGCCGGTCGCAAGGCTCTTTACGCAGCGCTCGACGATTTCGCGGCGTCACGGGCCGACGGCGGCAAGGTGACGTGGGCGCACGTCAACGCGCTGTTGAATGCCCGCGACCATGCCATTGCCGCAGCGGAGGCCGAGCCGGCCCTCGGAACTCTGCTTACGCTGGCCCGCATCGAGCAGGAATTGGGCAACCGCGGTTTTGCCGTTCAGGCGCTGGAGCGCGCGGCGGGTTTGCTCGGCAATGCTCCCCCGACGGTGCCGGACGCACCGTTTCTTCCGCCGCTTGCGCGCTACGACCACGTGGCCTGGGACGGGCGCGATCCCGACTGGCTCGATGCTGCGCTGCACGAGGCGCTGATACGCCTGGAAGCGTTCTCGAGCTACTACGACTACGGCAACCGCGGCCGCATCCTCGAGCGGATCGCCAAGCTTCCTTTTGCGTCGCCAGAGACGGAGCGACGCCGACAACTCATGCGTATCCAAGCTGCGCTGCAGCCAGCATCCGAAGCGACCGCACCGGTGGCTGTGGAGGGTCCCGAGAACCTGAACGCCAGCCTCTGGAGCAGGGCGGGCGCGATTCGCTGAACTTTGTTGCATTGCAAAAGCCGCGTCGGCGCGACGATTCCGATGCTGCATTGCAAGCGATTCGATCGCGACCTCGGAGCATAGTGGCTTCATACGACCCCCATGAATTTCACACCACAACGCGTGGAATCTTTTGCAGAAAAGTTCCTATTCGCACCTTTACAAGCCCGGCACCGATCTCCTATTCTCTTGCGCGCTGTTCATTTCCAAGCTTCGCCGCGGTCTTCGGCACGGGTCCGGCAAGAAAACAACATCCGCCAAAGAGGAGAGAGCAATGAGAAAGACAGGATTGGTCGCCGGCGTTCTCGGCGCATTGTGTATCGCTGCGTCGTCGGCTGCATTCGCCCAGGCGAAGGTGTACTGGACCACCAGCGGCATGTTCGGTCCGTTCGACATCCGTGGCCTGATTCCCGCGCTGCCCGCAGACAAGTCGCGCCAGATCACGATCCCGGTCAGCATGTGGATCATCGATCACCCGAAGGGCCTGGTGGTGTTCGACACCGGCAACAACGTTGCCGTCGGTGAGGACTGCAAGGCCTACTGGGCCCCGGGCAACTGCGACTTCCTGAAGCCGAGCCAGAAGCGCGGCGACGTGATCGACGAGCAGTTGAAGAAGCTCGGCTACTCCGCCGACAAGGTGAAGGTCGTCGTGACCTCGCACTCGCACCTCGACCACATCGGCAACATCGAGATGTTCCCGAAGGCGATCCACGTGCTGCAGAAGAAGGAACTGTATCAAGCCTGGTGGCCGGAGAAGTTCCAGGGCCGCACCAGCCCCGGCAGCTTCGTGATGGCCGATATCGACAACGCCCGTGAGTTCAACTACCTCGAACTGAACGGCGACTACGACCTGTTCGGTGACGGTTCCATCCTGATCCTCTCGACGCCCGGTCACACCATCGGCCACCAGTCGATGAAGGTGAAGCTCGCCAGCGGCCAGTCGATGATCATCTCGCAGGACGCGATCTGGATGCAGGAAAACCTCGACGGATACCCCGCCGGCCTGAACTACAGCGTGAAGGACTACACGGATTCCGTGAACCGCCTCAAGTTCATGCGCGATCTGGAAGGTGCCGACATCTACATGGCTCACGACGGCGACCAGTTCAAGGCCAAGGGCAATCGCTGGTACAAGTAAGCACCCAAGCAACACTTCTGTCGTCACGGAAGGCCCCCGTCACTGGGGGCCTTCTGTTTGTATAGGGCACGTTCCGCAGTCATGACTGTCTGACGCCGCTCAGGCGGCAAAGTCCAAGGTTTCCTCCGCGTCCTCCGCGTCCTCCGCGTTGAGCGCTTTTCGGTACAATTTCACGCTCGACCCGTGTCCGCAGCAATACAACTAGAGTCCGTCTCCAAGCGCTACGGACCGAAGACCATCATCCACGACGTCTCCTTCACCGTGGAGAAGGGCGAGATCGTCGGCTTCCTCGGTCCCAATGGTGCCGGCAAGACGACCACCATGCGCATGATCGCGGGCTTCACCACCGCGAGCGCCGGTACTGTGCGCGTGGCCGGGTTCGACATGGCCACGCAGAACGAAGAGGCCGCGCGCCGCATCGGCTATCTGCCCGAGACCCCGCCGCTGTACGACACGCTGGATGTATCCGACTACCTGCGCTTCGTGGCGAAGGTGAAGGGCGTGACCCGTAGTACGATGCGCAGCGAACTGGATCGCGTCGTCACCGCGTGCCGTCTCGAAGCCGTCGTCACGCGCGAGGTGTACAAGCTCTCGAAGGGTTATCGTCAGCGCGTGGGCTTGGCCCAGGCGCTGCTCGGCAAGCCCGAGGTGCTGCTGCTCGACGAACCCACCGCGGGCCTCGACCCCGGGCAGATCCAGGAAACACGCGAAGTGATCCGCGCCTTCGGCGCCGAGCACGCGGTGCTGTTGAGCACCCACATCCTGCCAGAGGTGACCCTGATCTGCCGGCGGGTCGCGATCATCAACCAGGGTCGCCTGCTGGCCATCGATTCGCCCGCCGGTCTGCAGCGTGCGTCGGAGCAGACCAACCGCGTCTCACTCGTCGTGACCGGTCCGGCCGATGCCGTACGCGCCGCGATCGCCGGCGTCGATGGGGTCGATGAGGTGAACATACACGCCATCGGCGGCAGCGATGCGCAGATCGCGATCGAATGCCGTACCGACACCCGCGAGGGCATCGAGGCCGACATCGCGCGCGTGGTGGCGGCCCGCTGGTCGCTGCACCGCCTGCAGCGCGAACAGCCCACGCTCGAGAACGTCTTCCTCCGATACATCGGTGTGCAGTCATCATGACCGGAACCCTCGCCGTCTACCGCAAGGAACTGCTGACCTATTTCCGGTCGCCCATCGCGTACTTCGTCGTGGCGGTCTACCTGATCGGTACCGGCTACTTCTTCACCTACAACGTGTTCCTGACGGGTACGGCGACCATGACCGAGACCTTCCGGAACATGAGCATCCTGCTGGTCACGTTGTTGCCCATCGTCTCCATGCGCCTGTTCTCGGCCGAGTACAACGCACGCACCATCGAGCTGCTGATGACGCTGCCGCTCAAGGCCTGGGAGATCGTGCTCGGCAAGTACCTCGGGGCCGTCACCATCCTGCTGCTGATGACGGCCGGGTCGATGATCAACCTGATCCCGCTCTATCTGTATGGCAATCCCGAGACCAAGACCATCATTGCCGGCTACGTCGGCTTCGTGCTGCTCGGCATGGCCTGCCTCGCAGTGGGGCAGTTCTTCTCGGCGCTCACCCAGAACCAGATCGTGGCGGCGCTCATCACCGTGTCCGTGCTGCTGGGTTTCTGGTTCGTCGGGCACCTGCAGGGGTTGCAGAACTCCGAGGCGTTGCGCAGCCTCTTCGGCTATCTGTCGTTCGCGCTGCACTTCGCCGACTTCGTGCGAGGCTTGATCCGCAGCGAAGGCGTGGTGTTCTTCCTCGTGGTGTGCGGCATCGCGCTGACGCTCAACACCGCCTATCTGCGTTGGAGGCGCTGAGATGGCTTCCTCGGCACGCTCCGGAATGATCCTGTTCGTCGGCATCGCGCTGCTCGCGACGGCGCTGGTCATCCATCTGATCCTGCTCGATCCCGGCGTGTGGACCTGGATACCTTTGGCCGCGGGGCTCGCGCTCACGGCGTACGGGGCCTATGCCATCCGCACCGAGCTGGCGGAACTGCTGCGGCATCGCCGCGGCGAGATCGCCCTGTACACGGTGGGCGTGGTCGGCATCCTGGTGGCGGTCGGTTGGCTGTCCACACGCTTCCCGCTGCGCTACGACATGACCACGCACGGCATGTACTCGCTGTCGGATGCGACCATCAAGATGCTCGACCGGCTCGAGCAGCCGGTGCGCATCACCTTCTTCCACGATCCGATGATGCGCGAAACCGTCGAGCTCTACGAGCTCATGGCCGCGCGCTCGCCGAAGATCTCGGTGCAGTTCTTCGACCCCATGGCCAACCCGGCCCAGGCCCGGATGATGGGCGTGCAGTTTCCCGGCACCGCGGTCATGGAAAGCCAGGGGCGCAAGCTCCAGGTGAACGGACCCACAGAGACCGACATCGCCAACGGGATCCTGCGCGTGTCCCGGGCATCGACCCAACGCATCTGCTTCCTGGACGGTCATGGCGAGCCCGATCCGTTCAGCATCGAGTCCCACGACCACACCGAGGGTGATGCCGGCCATTCGCACGGCCTGGGCGGGAAGTTCGTGGTGCATGAGCGCCACGGCATGGCGAAGGCGCGCAACTCGCTGGAGTCGATGAACTACAGCGTCGAGAAGGTGGCCCTGTCCCAGACCGGCGTGAGCCTCGACCAGTGCACGGTGCTCGTCGTCGCCGGGCCGCAGAGTCCGCTGCTGCCACCGGAGGTGGAGGCGGTGCGCAAGTACATCGAGGGCGGCGGCAATGCGCTCTTCATGCTCGACCCGTTCGTCACGACCGGTCTCGAGCCGGTCGTCCGCAGCCTCGGTGTCGTGCTCGACGACGACATGGTCATCGACGACGCCAGTCACTTCTGGTCCGACCCTTCGGCGCCGGCGGTGACGGACTACAACCGGCACCAGATCACGCGGGAGCTGCCGCTCTCGTTCTTCCCCGGTGCCCGGTCGCTCTCGCCAACGCCGCAGCGCGTGCCTAACACCTACGTCATGCCGCTTGCCAACTCCTCCAAGCGCAGCTTCGGCGAGACGACACGCGACCGTGCCGAGTTCACGGCGGGCAAGGACATGGAAGGCCCGCTCACCATCATGGCCGTGGTGTCCCGGCGCCTCGACGTGCACGACATCGGCGACGACAGCGCGCCGAAGGAAGGCGACGAAGCCGGCAAGCGTCGGTCGCGCATCGTCGTGGTGGGCGATGCGGATTTCGCGACCAATTCGTTCTTCCACATCATGGGCAACGGCAAGCTGTTCCTGAACGCGATCAACTACCTCGCGGCCCAGGAGAACCTGATCGGCATTGAGCCGCGTACGTTCGACCTGCCGCGCGTCAACCTCACCAACCGGCAGATGAAGGGCACGTTCTTCCTGTCGGTGATCCTGATTCCCGCACTGCTTGCGCTGATCGGCACCATCGTATGGTGGAGGCAGCGGTGACCGCAACGCGCACCCGGCGCAAGCTCGTCGTCGTCTGGGTGGTACTGCTGGTGCTGGTCGGAGTGATCGTCGCCGTCGAATGGGCGGATCGTACGGCGGAGCACGCCGATGCGCAGTTCGAGGCCAGAGGGGGCGACCGCTCGCGCATGGTGGTGCCGATACCGATGGACGAGATCGGGGCGATCGAGATCGCCCACGCCGGGGCGTTGCATCGCTTCGAGCGGGATGCGAGCGGCCTGTGGCTCTATCACGGGCCGCACGCCCCCGCCGCTGAGCCTGCGCAGGGTCATCGGGCCGATCCGGCGGTGGCCGAACGGATCGCGAAAGCGTTCGGCGGCCTGGGGCGCGCCAAGTTCGAACGGGAGTTCCCGTTCGACCCGAAGTCCCAGGATTACGGTGTGCTCAATCCGGGAACGCTGCTCCTGATATATCGCAAGGGCGAAATGCAGCCGTTCGTGCAGTATGCGGTCGGTGACATGGCGCCCGACGGCGTGAGCCGCTACGTGCTCAAGATCGGGGCTGCCCAGGTGGACACGCTGCCCGAGTACCACGTCCAGAATCTGGTCGGCCTGGTACAGGCCGTAAGTACGTCGACGGCGGGGCTCGACGCCACCATGGGCGGCGTGCGTGCCTTGACCGGCACATCGGGCTCGACCGGCCCATCGAAGTAGTTCGAGTAACATGTCCAGGCTGCTGAGGTTCCGCAGGCGAGGTCAAAGATTCCCCGAATGAAGCCGCCCGCCAAACCCGAGAGCGAAGTCGAGCGGATCGCGGCTTTGCAGGCGCTGCTGGTGCTCGACACGGACCCGGAGGAGCAGTTCGACGCGATGACCGCCTACTGCTCCTCGCGCTTCAACGTCGACATCGCCCTGGTGACGCTGGTGGACACCGACCGGCAGTGGTTCAAGTCCGCCTGTGGTCTCACGTCCCGCGAGACTTCCCGCGACGTGAGCTTCTGCGGCCATGCCATCCTGGAGGACGGCGTGATGGTCGTTCCCGATGCACGGTCCGACGAGCGCTTTTGCGACAACCCGCTGGTCACGGGGCCGCCCCACATCCGCTTCTACGCCGGCGCACCGCTCAAGCTCTCCAGCGGGCATAGGGTCGGCACCCTGTGCCTCATCGACGACGAGCCCAAGCGCCTTGAAGGTGAGGACCTCGCCCACTTACGCGAACTGGCCGCGGTCGTGGCACGGGAGCTGGAGGACCGGGCTGCCCTGCTGACGGGGAAACCGGCACAGGCCTGAGGATCACCGGCGCGCTCAAGGTGTGCCCGGATGTCCGTGGGAGAGGGCGTGGCCCCGCACCCGGGCAATCAGCCTGCGGTTGACGGGAAGCACCACGACGGCGGCAATGGCGAGGGAGCAAGCCAGACTGCCCCAGAACAGCGCTGTCGCGACCGATGCGTCCATGGCGCCCGGGATGCCCATCATCACAGCGTTGTCCACGATCTCCATGACGGCGATGGATACGGCATCGGTCGCGACCGCAATCCGTACCGCAGAGATCGGGGCGTACCTGGAGCGCAGCAGCGGCAGTGCAGTCAGGGGGAAGCCGGAAAGGTAAGCCAGCACGATCGCGAGCCCGATGGTGGCGCCGTTGCTCCACCCCAAGGTTGTCCCGATGATCGTGCCGGTGATCTCGCCGATCGCACAGCCCGCGAGGCAATGCAGGGTGGCCATCAAGGCCAGCCGGCCGGATGATGGTGACTGTGTTCCATGGCGAACTCCCTCGATGACGGGACGGACAGCCATGCTGAACCTTCCCACGGGAGGAAGGTCAAGCGCATTCGTTCGTGCTGGTACGGGCCGCCGGTCGGCGCCGCGCGCGTGTCCTCAGTAGACCATCGACTGCACGTAGACGTGCAGCACCCAGTCGCGCGGCGCTGGTCCGCGCTCGGCCAGCGGCAGCCCCAGCATGACGCGGCCGCTGAAATACTTGGTGAAGTTGTACAGGATGCCGCCGCCGGTGCTGGTCAGGGTATCCCCCCAGTCGAAACTCTGGCCGGTGACGCCGCCGGGCACGACGCCGCCGTGATCGAAGAACAGAACGGCGCGCAGCCGGTCGCCGGTGGGTATCCCAGCACCCGCCAGCTGGGTCGAGAGGATCGGCATCTGCAGCTCGCCGCTCACGAAGTAGCCGCGCGCGCCGATCAGCAGGCCTTCGGGGTAGCCGCGCACGGTCGCCATGCCGCCGATGAAGAACTGCTCGAACGAAGGCAGGCGCGGTTCGTTGGCGAGCTGGAACGAGCCGCGCACGATGGTGGTGAGGCCGTTGCGATACGTGTTGGTCCAGAGGCCGTCGGCGTTGTACTTGATGAAGTCGAGATCGCCGCCCCAGTTGCTGCTGCCCCGGGTCAGGAACTGGCGCGTGTACCAGAAGCCGTTGGCGGTGAAGCGCTGCGCGTCGAAACCGAGCGTGAAGGTGCGCGTGTCGGCACGCGTCAGCGGCACGTCCGAGAACTTCGTGATCGAGTCCTTGGTGTTGTAGCCGGCGAACACATTCACGCGCTGCAGGTTTTCCGCGATCACCGGCTGCGTGATGTTGAAGCCCGCGTTGGATGCACTGCCGGTCACGTCGAGCGGCTCGAACGGGCCCGACCTGATCTCGATGGCGCTCGCGTCGTACTGGAAACCGGCGCGCGTGCCCCACCGTGTGAAGGGCACGCTGTAGGCGATGGAACCGACCTTGGTGCCGTCGGCGCCGCTTGCGGTCACCGTGAGCGGATCGCTCAGCCCGAACACGCTCCTCGAGTTGAAGATGAGGCCCAGGCGGTTGCGGCCGATCTCGTCGCGGCCGGCGTTGTCCCCGAAGATCGTCACCCCGTATCGTTGGGGTTCCTGGGTGCGGACCACGGCGTCGACGGTACCGAACGTGCTGCCCGGCTTCAGGCTGGCCGCCGTCTTCACGTCGTTGGTGTTGTTGATGAAGGCGAGGTCCTTCTCCAACTGCTGGACGTTCAGCGTCTCGCCCGGTTTGGCGCTGATCCGCTCCAGGAAGAAGCGATCGCGGATGTAGGTCGCCCCTTCGATCTTGACCTCACCGAGCTTGCCTTCCACCAGGCGCACTTCGACGGTGCCGGCTTCCACCTTCTGCGGCGGGAGGAACGCCTGGCAGGTGACGCAGCCCTTCGCCTTGTACTGCGCGTTGAAAGCGGCGACGACGTCGAAGAGTTCCTGGATGGTGACTTCGCGGCCCGTGACCTTGGACGTGATCGCCTCGATCTCGGCCGGTTGCAGGACCTCCGACGGATTGGTCACGATGCGGTTGACCTGTACACGCGCGGTGCTTTCCGGCGCCTTGGGCGCGGGCTTCTTCGTCTGGTCCTCGATCAGGTCGCCTTCGGGCGGACGTTCCTGCAGGCGCTTCTGGAGCTGGTAGTACTCCAGCGTGCGCTGCTGCTCCTGCTGGATGCCGCCGGCATCGGTGGGTGTCTGCGCCAGGACGACCGACGGCAGCATGGTGAGAACGACGAAGGCGAGCAGGCAGGAGCAATTCGTGCGCATGGTCTTCCGCAGGACCGAGTGGGAGGAGGCGTCCGGCCGCCGATGACTGCGGGTACCCAAACCCCAAAGCTTACTGTGCATTGAATAGGGTGTCTGCCGGACCGTTGATCGCGTTCGGGTTCGGGCCGAGGCCGTCGGCGAGTGTCTCGACCAGGCCTTCCGGCACGTCGAGGCGACCGTTGCCTCCGGGCGAGTAGGCCACTTCACCGGGCGGCACGAGCGACGGATGCGTCAGCGTGAGCAGCTTCGGTCCGAAGGTGGCAAGGCTCGTCTCGCTGCCGCCGCCGTTCACCTCGAAGCCATCCGCGAAGTACACGACGATCGCGTTGGTCTCGAACTTCCGGTCGGCCTGGAAGTACAGGTAGAACGGCGGGATCGAGTAGATCTGCATGTCGTAGCCGGGGATCATGCCGCTCGGCGTGTTGTCGAGCACGACGCGGTAGAAGCGGTTGGCGAACGTCGCTTCCTGGCCGATCAGCGTCTCCATGAAGCGGAGGTTGGCCACCTCGCCGCGGAACGTCGCGCTCTCGGCCCGCAGCAGATCGACGCGGATGGCATCCGAAGCGAAGGCATGCACGTCGACGTTCTGCGCGAGGCCGCCGTAGCGGCCGGCCAGGTCGAGCACCAGGGTGGAGGCACCGAACGGCCGCACGTCGTCGATCTCGATGTGGTCGGAACGCACGTGCAGGGCGTCGGCGATCACCGTGGTCGTGCCGCCGGAGGAGAGGTCGCTCAGGTACAGCGTACCGAACGGGTTGCGCAGGTGGATGTCGCCGGCAGCGACCACGTCGAGCGAGCCACCTTCGTTCATCCGTACGTCGAGCGGGGTGCCGGCTGCGCCGATCGACCCGCCCGCGGTGAGGGAGCCATCGCGGGCCCGCAGGTTGATGCCCCCGTCGCCGATGCCGTCGGTGATGCTGCCGGCCGTGGCCTTGAGGTGCACGGACCCGGGCGAATAGACCGTGTCGAGGTTCATGTCGCCGCTCTCGGCTTCGAGCCAGATGCCGTCCAGGGCGCGGGCCGTGAGCTTCGCGGCATTCCTGAGCTGCAGGCGCAGCGGGTTGCCGTCGGCACCGAGGGCACCGCGGGCGGCTTCGAGGATCATGTCGCCGCCGCGGATGTAGGCACCGGTCAGCGGGTTGCCGTTGACATCCACGTGACCGATGGAGCCCTTGGCCTTGATGCGCACGGCGTCTTCGGTGGCGACGTTGGCGATGCGCAGATCGCCGCGCGAGCCCAGATAGATCTCGGACGGCGTGGTGGGCGCGGTCGCCTGCGCCGACAGCGACACCACACCGGTCGCGTCGATGTTGAAGTCCTCGGGGTTGGCGATGATGATGCGGTTGCCCACGATCCGGATGTCGCGCCGTTCGGCCGCGGCCAGCGCCAGGATCTGCTGCTCGCTCAGGTTGAGCGGCTGGCCCGCCGCTGGGATGATGATCTCCACTTCGCGGCCGGCGCCGGGACTGCCGATGCCGCCGTTGCCGGTGACCACCGTCACGTTCCGGCCGGCGATGTTCGGATCCTCCAGGCGCACGTTGGTGTCCGTGGTCTCCTTGAGCGCGCCGGCGCCGATGGAGTAGCGCAGTTCCGCTTCGGTCCAGGCCGCACCGGTCGTGAGCTTGGCCGGATCCGACGCGACGTCGTACACGTAGTTGAAGTTGGGGTTGTACGCGGCGGCGCCGTACTCATGGGCGCGGTCGAGCTCGAACTGCGCGATCTTCGCGTCGCTCCAGCCGAGGTTCACGCGGTAGTAGTCGCGCTCGGCGGCGGTCAGCGCAAACCCCTGGTTGGGATTGAATGCGCTGGCCGTGTAGGTCTTGTTGCCGTTCGCGTCGGTGTGTTCCTGCAGGTTGCGGACCGTGCGCCAGTAGGTCTGGTACTCACGTTCCTTCAGCGCTTCGTAGGCCTTGATCGTGGGCTCGGCGAGCGTCTTCTGGTCGCCGATCAGGCGCATGTCGCTCCACAGGCTCTGCAGCTGGGCGACCGTGCGTTCGTCGCGCGTCTCAACCGGGTTCACGTCGCGGATACCGCCGTTCGGCACCTCGATGCGGACATCGCCGGAGAGCGACCGGACCTTCTCGACCCACAGGTCGCCGGCGGTCTGGCGCAGACCGATGTCGCCCGCCGCTGTCGCCTTGAGGCCATCGCCGTCGGCCGTGCTGCCCGCTTGGATGCCGAGCGGGTTGACGAGGCTGCCGATGGCGCCGGCGTTGGCGGTGAGCTCGATGCGATTGCCCTTCACCAGCGAGTTGGCGTTGAGCGCCGTGATGCCGCCGTCGCTTACCAGGCGTGCGTCGCCCAGTTGCGAGGTGAACTTGTCCACCCGCGCCTGGCCTTCGATCTGGGTGAGGTACACGCCGCCTGCGCGCGTCTCGAGCTTGAGCGTCGTCGCACCTGCCAGGGTGCCGGTGACGTCGACGCCGTTGGCGGCCTGGTAGCCGGAACGGATCGCGCGGTCGGCGGTACCGATGCCCTGGTCCGCCTTGAGGTTGAGCGCCGAGGTGTAGGCGATCGCCGTGGGCGAGAGCTGCTGGATCGAACCCTGGGTGCTCGTGATGGAGGTGGCGCCGTCCCGGTTGATGATGCTGTCCCCGATATGGACGCTCTTCACCGAGTTCACGTTGATCGCGCCGGAGTCGTAGCCGAAGAACTCGATGCCGATCGGCACGTCCGCCTTGATGCTGTGGCGGTAGGTCTGCGTGACTGCGGTGTGGTAGGTCTCCGTGCTCTGGTAGATGGTCGAGAAGCACAGGTCGCCCAGGCAGTCGGTACCCCACGACGTCTGGGCCGGCTCGCCGATGCGCTGGCGCGTGTTGCGGTCCTGGAAGCGGTTGTACTCGAACATGTACTGCGGCAGCGAAGCGCCGCCGGGACCGACGTCCTCGAGGAACTCGCCCTTCATCAGTGCGACCGGGTCGACCACCTCGACGTCGCGGCGCGTGGGCTGCTGTCCCGGGTCCTTGCCGAGACCGTCGATGCCGATGGTCGACTTGCTCTGGTAGATCTCCTTCTCCACCAGCGTGGAGCGGCGTCCCGTGACCCACACGTAGCGACGGTTCTCGTCGGGCTGGTAGGTGGTCGAGCGCACGCGCTGGCCGTTGCTGTCGATCGTGCCTTGCGCGGTGACCACGGCGACCACGTTGGTCGGATTGCCGGCGCCGTCGATCGTGTGGTTGTCGGTCTGGACGATGGTGTCGCCGACCCGGGCGTAGATGGTAGTGAGCGGCGTGTCGGCGTTGATGCGCTTGTCCGGCGCCGTGTCGGTGATCTTGATCGTGCCGGCGATGCCCGGGCCGACGTCGAGGCGGTTGAGCATCATCTCGTAGCCGGTCTGGTTGTCGATCGAGATGCGGCCGTAGCCGTCGATGGTGCGCAGCTTGCCGGAACCGGTGCTGAAGATGTTGCCGTAGATCTCTAGGTAACCGCCCTGCACCTTGACCGGGTTCACCTCGATCTTCTGGGTGTCCGGATTCCAGAACGCCGCGATCTCGCCGGTGCCGGGGCTCAGCGTGTTGAGCGCGAGCTTCGCGGTGCCGGTGTAGCCCGCGATGGTTGCGTTGAGCGCAGCCGACAACGTGAGCGTGCGCATCGGCAGGCCGCTCTGGATCGTGCCGTTGATGTTGAGCTTCTCGGCCGCGATGAAGACGTTGTTGCCGGCGATGATGGCGGGGTTGGGCACGTCCGGATCCACCTCGCGCGTGCCCGGCAGGGCGGAGTTCGCTGTCGCCGTCGAGAACAGGTTGAACGGATCGCTGGTGATCCGGTTGGTGCCGTAGAGGTTCTCGTAGCTGCGTGCGAACGTGTTGTACTGCGCACGCGGGGCACCGCCCTGGTGGCTGAAGCCCCAGATGAACTGCTGGATGAAGTCGCCATCGGTGCGGATGTCGACCGTCTGCGCCTCGATGCGGCCACCCACCACGATGCTGCCGGTGCTCGCCACGGCCACCGTCCCGCGGATGTTGTTGATGTCGCCGTTCAGGTAGATCTCGGGGTCCGGTCGCGGGTCGCCGGCCGGTGCGGTGAACGTGTTCTTGACCGAGATCAGCGGCCGCTCGGGCGCGAACGTCGTCTCGAGCGTCTGGAGATTGACGGCGCTGCCGGCCTGCCGCACGTTGATGTCGTTGACGTTCGCGACGGCCACGCCGTTGAACGTCACGAAGCCGCCGGCTTCCTCGGGGATGGTGAGCTTGCCGATGCGCAGGAAGCGATCAGAAGCGTTGTTGATGATGATCTTGACGTCGCCCGGCGCGCGGATCACACCGTTGCCCACGAAGCTGTCGGCGGTGACGTTGACGTTGCCCGAACGAGCAAGGATGTCGGCGACGTCGATGAAGTTCACCGAGATGTTCTCGCCGCCCAGCCGCGCGAGCTTGCCTTCCAGGAAGGCCTTCTCGGCCAGGAAGGCGCCGGCCACGTCGGTATCCGACGCGTACTGCGCGGCGAGTTGCCCCAGCAGCACGATGCGCTTCTGGATCTCGCGCTGCAGCGACTGGTTGGCGACCCGGTTGGCGAAGACGCCCTCGCTCTGCAGGACGATGTTGCCGAGCGCGTCGATCGTGAGGTATTGCTCGTGATAGATGCCGGAGTCGACCGTGCCGTTGACGATGACCCGGTTCTGCGCGGTGACCGTGGTGGACCCGCCGTGGATGTCGAGATCCACGTCGCCGCCGCCGAAGGCGTTGCTGATCGCACTGCCGACCGCGGCCAGGGCTTCGCGATACAGGTCCTTGCCGATGCCGTAGCCGACCGCCTTGGTGAGGCCGTCGTCCGCGACCAGGTTCACGTCCTTGACGCTGCGCACTGCGGCGCCGGCGCGGATGTCCACGGTGTTGTGCTGGATGATCTCGCCGTCGGCGTCGGGTGAGGTCTCGATCGGGAAGGCGGTCTTGTTCCAGAGATCGGTACGGGCCGAGACGTAGATGTCGTTCTCGGCGCCGGCGGTGCTGCGACCGGCAGTGAGGTTGACGTCGTTCTGCGACTCCAGGGTGGCGCCGCTGCCGATGATGACCGTGTCGGCGATGTGGGCGCGGGCGATCGAATGACCTTCCGCAGCGCCGGCGAGACCGTAGGTCTTGGCGTTCGCGTTGGCGTCGATGCCCGCTGTGCGGTCACCGTTGAGGTCGGTACCACGGATCAGCGTCCGGGCGCCGAGATTGATGTCGCCCACGCTTGTGAGCGTGGCCCCGTCGCCGATCACCACCCGTGCTTCGTTGGCCTGGGGCGCGTTCGGGTTCTCGATGTTCTCATAGCGGATGATCGACTTCGCGCTGGCGATGGCGATGGCACCGCCGGCGTCTAGCTTGGCCCGGTCCCGTGCTTCCACGTCGTTCAGCGCGTTCACGTCGAACCGGCCGGGCGCGTCGCGCGACCCGGAAACGGTGATGTCCGTGTTCAGACCGATGGTCGCCGCGGTGTCGTTCGCGATGTTGGTTTCGCTCTTGGCCGCGGCGCCGTTCAGGAAGCCGCCGGAGCCCGACTCGACGTTGTAGTCGGACAGCAGCGGCTTGCGCGTGCGGTTGTTGGCATTGACCGTCAGGTCCCTGGTGTCCACCAGTGAGTTGTCCCCGATGGCGGACTCGACACGGGAGTCGACGTTGTTGGTGGCCCAGGCGCCGCTCAGTCCCAGTGCGGCCGCGTTGGTGCTGCTGGCGCGGCTGTTCACGGTCGCCGTGTGGTCGGCGGTGATGGCGAGGCTCTGGACGTCGATCAGCCTCCGGTTGCCGGCATCGTTGCCGGCAATCCAGGAGCGGGTCGTGGTGCGGCTCACCACATCGGCGCTCGCGGCGGCACCGGAGATCAGGCCGCCGCTGCCGGATTCGGCTTGGGCGTAGTCGTTGTCGAGGCCGACCGCCTCGATCCTGAGCGACCCGCCCGTGACCGTGACGCCCTTGCCGAGATGGGCCTCGGTCCGTGTCGTGGCCGTGGCGGTGGATTCGTTGGAGCCGACCGCGAGCAGCAGCGAGACGCTGATGCCCGAAACCGAAGCCGACTGCTTCGAGTCGCTGGCTGCGCCGATCCGCGTGCCGGCGCTCGGGTCGTGCAGCGTGTAGTCGGGTGAGCCCGGATCGGTGCCCGCCAGGGAGATCGGGACGATGTTGGGGGTGTTGGCAGTGCGAACGGCGTCGTCGCGGGTGGCGGCGAGCTGGATGGTCTTCGCGTCGCGCACCACCACGTAGTACACCTGATCGTTCTGCAGGTTCTGGATGCCGCTGCCGTTGAACGTGACCGCGGTGCCGGTGGTGAAGCCGTGATTGTTCGCGAACACGAGCGAATTGTTCGCGCCCAGGTTCACGCCGCTGTAGCCCGCGGCTGCGGGGTCGACGGCGTTGGAGATGGATGGTCCGGTGCCGGAGTTGTCCGTGAGGGTCAGCACGATCGGCTGGGTGCCGGCCGGCGTCGGCGCGAGCGTCACATCCGTGCGCGACAGGCTGGAGGCGAGCTTGAGGGTCTTCGAGTCGACCACCAGCGCGTAGTAGTTGGTGTTGTTCGCAAGACCGGTGATGCCGCTGCCCTTGAACTGGATCTGCTGGCCGAACGAGAACCCATGGTCGCTGGCGAACGAGATCGTGTCGCCGGTGGCGTTCACGGTCGCCGTCGCGCCGATCACTGCGGGATGGAACGCGTCCACCAGGCTGATGCCGCCCACGGAAGCAGCGCCGGTCGGTGCGATCGGCACGTCGTTGCGGACGATCGCCGTGGTGAGCTGCACCGTACGGCCATCGACCACCCGCACGAAGTAGTCGGTACCGCTCACGAGGCCGGGGATGCCGGTCGCGCCGGCGGGCCGGGTGTAGCGGATGTGCTGGCCGTCGGTGAACGCGTGGTCGACGTTGAAGCCGAGCAGCTGGGCGCTGTTGCCGGCGCCGCCTGCGATCACGCCCACCTGCGAGAGCAGCGCCGCGCCGGCGGTGGTCGTGAACGTGGCCGTGGTGGAAGCGGGCGTCCCGCCGTAGTTCACGTACGTGCTGGCGTCCGCCTGGAGCTGGATCGCGGTCGCGCTGACGCGCTGGACGTAGTAGGTGGTCCCGGTGGTGAGGCCGGTGATGCCGGTGCCGTTGTAGACCACGCGGTCGCCGCTCTGGAACGGATGGTTTGAACTGAACGTCAGCGTGTCGGTGGCGTTGTCGACGGTCACGGTGCCGTTGACCACGGATTTCGCCACGGCGCCGACGTCGAGGAAGCTCACGCCGCCGACCGTGGTGCCGCTCGGCAGGCTGATGTCGAGCGCGGTGCTGTTGTCGGTCTGCAGCTTGATGCGGTTCGCGTCCACCACCTTCACGTAGTAGGTCGCGTTCTGCGTGAGGCCGGCGACGCCCGAGCCGGTGGAGGTGTACTCGATCGCATCGCCGTTCTTGAAGGCGTGCGGCGTGGCGAACACCAGGGCCCCGCTGCTGTCGACCGAGGCGGAGCCGCGCAGCAGTACGACGTCGGTGACCGGATTGGCGAGCGTGATGCCGGCCACGACGCCGGCGCCCGGCACCGAAGCGATGCTCACCGCGACCGGATCGGGCGAGGTGAGCGAGGTGGCGAGGCGGATGGTCTTCGCGTCCACCACCTGCACGAAGTACGTGGCGCCGGTGATGAGGCCGTCGATGCCGACGCCGCGGTAGACGACCCGCTGCCCGTTGGTGAGGCTGTGGTTGCTGGCGAACGTGAGCGTCTCCGTCGATCCGTCCACCACGACGTTCACGTTGGAGAGCGATCTGCCGGCGCCGGTGGCGTCGGTCAGATTCACGCCCGGGACCGTCACGGAATTCAGGTTGCGGGCGATGTCGATCGCGTTGCCGGCCAGCGCGTCATTGCGGGTGGAGGCGAGCTTGATGGTCTTCGCGTCGACCACGATCACGTAGTACTCGTGCTGATCGGTGAGGCCGTTGATCAGCGCGCCGCCCTGGCTGTCGAAGAAGACCACGTCGCCGGTCTTGAAGCGGTGCTTCGCGGCGAAGGTGATGGTGTTCGCTCCGTCGTTGATGGCGCTCTGACCGAAGGTCTTGCGGTCCATCACCGACAGGCTGGAGCCGTCACCGATCCACGCGCGCACGTCGCCGTTGCTGCGGGTGTCGCTGCGGGTGGCCACCGCGCCGAACAGGGCGCCGCCGGCGCTCGCCTGCGCGTCCGACGTGGCGGAATTGCGGCCGCCGGGGCGCACCTGCGAAGCGTTGACCGCGATGTTGCGCGCGTCGATCACGTTGTCGGTGCCGATGTTCGCGGTGACCGTCGGTGCTGCAGCGGCGCTCGCGAGCGAGGCGCCAATGCCGGCACCCGCGCTGACGCTGGCGCCGATGGCCGAGGCATTGGCCGACGCGGCGCCGGTGGCGCTGGTCGTCATCCCCTCGTTCACGTCGATGGCCACACCCGCTCCGGTACGTGCTGCGACGGTCGGATCCGAGATGGCGTCCGCCACCGCACCGCTGCCGGAGAAGAACAGGCCGGCCGCACCGGCCCGCGCCTTGGCCTCGGTCTTGTCGTCGCTGTCGGCCAGGATGGTGAGGCTGCCCACGGTCGTGGTCGCGGCCTTGCCGATCTCGGCGCTGGCTCCCACTTCGGCGGTGGTCGTGCCGTTCGACTTGGCCCGAGCGAACGATCCACCGACCGCGACGGCACCGACGGCACCGCCCCAGGCTTCCGAGGCGAGGTCGGTGTTGGTCTCGGCCCGGATGAGCACGGCGTCGGCCTGCTCGATGCGGGTCGGCGTGGCCGAGTTGCTGAGGACGCGCGCGGTCGCATTGTTCTGGGCATCGAGGTAGGCCACGGCAGCCCCGAGGCCCACTGCGCCAGCTGCACCCGCATAGGCGTCGATGGAGCTGCTGTTGATGTTGCCGGTCGCGGACACCGTGATGTCGTCGCCGGCCTTCAACGCGCTGCCTGGCCCCACTTCCGCGATGGCGTTGTTGCGCACGTTGGCGAAACCCACGGCGCCGCCGATGCCGACCACACCCCCGGCGGCGGCGCCGGCGATGATGTCGATCTCCGCGGTGTCGGTGGCGCTCACGATGATGTCGCCGTTGGTGGCGGTCACCGTGGCGTTGGCGCCAATCGAGGCCTTGGTGGCGCTGTCGACTGCCGCCGTCGTGCTGAACTCGCCCGAGACCGACAGGGTGTTGGTCTTGGCGTCGCTCGCTGTCTTGGCGCGCGAGGCTTGGGACGAGTTGCCGAGCACGTCCTTCAGCTTGCTGCCCGAAATCTGGCTCGTGACGGCGGAACTGGTGTTCTTCGATTCCGAAGCCGCGTCGTCCGAGATGGTGGCGCCGAGGTTGATGACCGAGACCGCGCCCTGCACGCCGACGATGCCGCCGCCGACGGCCGCGACGATCGAGTCCGCCGACTTGCTGGCAGTGGCCGTGACGCTCACGTCGCGGCCGGCGCTTACCGTGGTGCCGTCACCGATGGAGGCTGCGGTGGTGTTGCGGACCGTGGTGACGTCGATGGAGGCACCGACACCGGCGAGCGCACCGACCGAGACCGCCCCAAGCTTCGCTTCCGTCGAGACCGCGTCGGTGGCGCTCACCCGGACATCCTGGGTCGTCGTGGTGAACGCCGCGTCCCGGTTGACCGCGGTCGTGCCGCCATTGCGCTCGTCGATCAGCGCCTGGGTCGTATTCTTCACCGTGTTCACGGTGACCGCGCCGCCGGCGCCGAGGTAGCCCCCGAGGTTGCCGCTTGCTGCGTAGGTGATGAGATCGGTCATGCCGTCGGCGCTGACCAGCGTCGTGCCGCGGGCCGCGGCGTCGACGTTGCTCAGGCGGGCGGTGGTTTCGTTCGAGACGGACGTCACCACCACGGAACCGCCGACGCCGGCGACCCCTCCGACGGAGACGTTGCCCGCGAGCACGCCGATCCGCGTGCCGTCTTCCTGGGTGCCGAGGCGGACCTCGTCGTCCGCGATCACGCGCAGGTTGCCTTCGGAGCGCACGGTCGAGCCTTCGATGTAGGCCTCGTTCTCGCCGTCGATCACCACCACGCCGACGGAACCGGCCACGCTGACCGTGCCGGCAGCTGCACCGCTGATCACGATCGAGTTCACCCGCTCGCGCGTCAGCGCTTCCACGGCGATGGTGTTGCGCGCCTTCATGTCCGAGGAATCGAGGATATACGCCCTGGTCGTGTTGGTGAGGATGGTGGTGTCGAGCGTCGCGCCGACACCCGCAGCGCCGCCGAACGCGAGACCGCCGGCCTTCACGTCCACGTTCGTGCTGTTGAAAGCCTTCACCTGCACCGTCTGCAGGGCGTCGGCGCCGGTGTTGTTCGCGTTGATGGTGGCGCCGTCGATGTACGCGAGCGTTTCGGATTCGGTGGTCGTGACCGACACCGTGGCGGCCAGCCCCACGGCGCCGCCGCCGGAGGCGTTGGCCGTGATGACGCCCACGTCGTCGGACGAGCGGGCGATCACGCCGACGCCGCGCAGCGTCGTCGTGCCGGTGCCCGCGGCGTTCGGCACGAGGATCGCGTCCTTGCCGAGTCCGGTGACGACGGCGCCGCCGCCGATGTAGGCCTGCGTGGTGCCGGTCAGCACGTTGACCGCGGCCGAGCCACCCAGACCCACCGCACCGCCGCCGGAGATGGTGCCGGCGTAGATGTCGGTGTGGTTGTTCGAGTCGGCCGTCACGGCGACACTGTCGTCCGCCGTCGCCGAACCGCCCGAGATGAACGACTCGACGGTATTGTCGATCAGGTTGATGGCGGCCGAGCCGGCGATGCCGGCGATACCGCCGCCGGAACCGCCGGCGGCGATGGTGGTGATGGTGGACGCCGACTCGGACGCGAGCTTGACGCTGCCTAGCGAGGAGGTGAGCGTCGAATTCGTGCTGGAGGCGCGGATCGTGTTGGCGATGTCGTTGTAGGCAGCCGATGCCCCGACGCCCACGTCACCGGCGACGGACACCTGTCCTGCGGCCGATTCGATGGTGGAGGTATCGCGGCCCGTGAGCGACACGCCGTCGCTACCCGAGACCGTGGCACCGCCGCTCACCACCGCTTCGGTGGTGTTGCGGATCATGTTGACCGAAGCGCCGCCGGCGATGGCGGTGCTGCCCGAAGCGGCGATGCCTGCGGCCAGGCTCTGGATCGATGCCGTGGAAACCGCGGAGAGATCGACCAGCCCGGCGCTGGAGGTCGCGCTCGAGCCTGCGACCGTCGCGCGTGTCACGTTGCCGATCTCGTTGGTGGCCACTGCCGCGCCGAAGGCGCCGCTGCCGGAAGCGGCGACCGATCCGGCGAGGGATTTGATCGTGGAGGTGTCGGTGGCGCTCAGCGTGAGCGGACCGGTCGCGGTGGCCTGTGCGCCGTTGCCGATGCGCGCCTCCGTCACGGTGTCGATGTTGTTCAACGAAACCGAGCCGCCCAGCGCGAACGTGCCTGCACCCGCGCCGGCCGCGGCGATCGACTCGATGGTCGAGCTCGAGGTGGCGGACAAAGCAACGCCACCGGCGGTGGCAATGGCACCGGATCCGGCGCCGTCCAGGTAGGCAGCGACACCCTTTGTGCCGTCGCCGATGTCGTTCTTAGCGACCGATGCACCGGCCGAGGCCGTGCCGGCGCCGGAGACTGCACCGGCGAGCGACTTGATGGTGGAGGTGTCTTTGGCCGCCAGACCCACACCGGTGCTGCCCTTCAGCGTGCCAGCACGGGTGTTGTCGATGCTGCGCGCGGCATAGGCTTCCACGGTGTTATCGATCGTGTTGACGGACGCTGCACCGGCGAGGGCTGCATTGCCGGCTCCCGCACCTGCCGCTGACGCCGACCGCACTGTGCCTGTGGATTCCGCCTTCAGGTCCACGCGATTGCCGGTCGATTCGACCGACGCGCCCCGCACGTACGCGCTGATGGTGTTGGAGATGGTGTTGACCGCCGCCGCCGCGCCGGCCGAAACTTTCCCGCCGCCGGCGACCGCGCCGGCCAGCGAGTCGATCGCGGATGTGTCGGATGCGGCGATCTTGATTGCACCGTCGGCAGTGACCGAGGCGCCTTCGTCGACGCGGGCCGACGTGGTGTTGTCGATCTCGTTCAGCGTCCCGGTGGCGGCGACGCCGACCTTGGCAGCACCGGCCCCGCCGACAGCGATGGCCTGGATGGTGGCATTGGAGACGGCGGTGATGTCGAGCGTCGCATCGCCGTCGAGCGGTGCACCGCTCACGTAGGCGAGCACGCGGTTGTCGGTGGTGTTCCACGCGAACGACGCGCCGAAGCCGGCATTGCCGGTGGCAATGCCGACACCGCCTGTGATGGACTGGATGAGCGACGTGTCGGCGGCCTTGATGGTGATCGCGCCGTCGGCGCTGCTGCCGGCCACGGTCTTCTTGCCGCTCAGGTAGGCCTGGGTATCGGCGCCGATGTCGTTCTTCGAGAAGGCGGCCGCAGCGGCCATGTTGCCGCTGCTCGCGCCGATGGCGGCCGTGACCGCGAAGATGTCGTTGTCGCTGGTGGCGCTGAGGCCCAGCGCGCCGGTGAGGTCGAGATCCGAGTTGGTGATGCGCGCGACGGTCTTGTTGTCGATGGTGTTGATGCCAACCGACGCGCCGAAGCCGGCCTTGCCGCCGAAGCTGAGCGCCCCGGCCACCGCGGTGATGGAGCGGCTGTTGGTGGCGGAGACGCCGAGGCTCGCGCCCTTGATGTCCGAGTTGTTGACGTAGGCTTCGGTCTCGTCGTCGATCGTGTTGAGCGACACCGAACCTGCCACGGCCAGACGACCGGCACCCGAACCGCCCGCGGTGATCGCCAGGATGCTGCCGTCGGACTTGGCGTCGATGATCGTGGTGACGGTGCCGGCCGACGGACGGACAACGGTCACGCCATCCAGGTAGGCGCGCGTGTTGTTCTCGAAGTCGTTCATGCCGAACGAACCGGCGATGCCGTTCGACTGCTGGCTGGTGGAGATCGCGACGGCACCCGAAACGGCCCGCAGGGTGGTGGTGTTGTCCGCGGTGACCGAGAGCAGGGTGCCCGCTTCGAGCCGCACACCGCCGTCGGCGTAGGCCAGCGTATCGCCCTGGATGCGGTTGACCGAGGCGTCACCGGCAAACTGGATGCCCGACTTGCTCTGCTGGCCGGTGTCCTCGCCGGCAGCCTTCGGCTCCTCCTTGCCTTTCAGCGCGGCAGCCAGGGAATAGGCGCCGATCTCGTTCTCGGACTTGGCGCTGATCAGGATGCCGCCCGCGCCGCCCGCGGTGCCGGTCGCGGCGTCCGTCGTGGTGGGCGAATTGCCGATGAAGGCCTTGGTGTCGGCATTCACCGTGTTAAGCGATACGGTGAAGCCGACGCCGATGTTGGCGCCCTTGACCACGCCGCCCGCGACGTTGATGTCGCGCACGTTGCCGGTGGACTTGACCGTGAGCGCTCCGCCGGCCTTGACGGTGGCGCCTTCGTCGATGAACGACACGGTGTCGCTCTCCAGTTCGGTCATGGAGAACGCGCCCGACACGCCGAACTTCTCCGCGGAACCGCCGGAGATGGTCATGTTGAACATCTTCTGCGTGCTGGTGGCCTCGACCGTGACGTTGCCGGCCGCCTCGGCGTCCGCGCCGTCGGCGATCCAGGCCTCGGCATCGGAGATGGACTTGATGCCGCTGTAGGAACCGCCGAGGCCGGCCTTGCCGCCGCCGGTGCCGCCGCTCACCGGTGTGGTGGACAGGATGTCGAGCGACAGCACGCCGACGATGTTGATGGTCTCGAGGACGTTCTCGGCCTTCACGGTGAGCGCCTGGCCGGCGTTGCGGTACGCGGCGTCCTTGTTGATGCGGGCAGTGCTGCCGACCCATGCGTGCGGGCTGTTGTCGACGGTCAGGATGTTGACGCTGCCGGCGATGGCGAGCTTGCCGCCTTCGTCCGCGGCTTTCGAAGCGGCGCGCACGTAGGATGTGAACAGCTTCTGCACGATGCCTTCGAAGTCGGTCGCGTAGTTCTTGATGCCTTCCCATACCGAATCGGGGACGAAGGAATCGAGATCGAACGGGTTCGGGATCTCGGTCTTCGCGTGCACGTCCACCAGGTTGCCGGCGGACACGTCACCGTCGATCCAGGCATTGGCGCGGTTGCGGAAATCGCCGACGGCGACGGCACCCGCGATGGTGGCCTTCGCATCCTCGGCCTCGGCGCCGGAGCGGACGCGGAAGTCGTCCTCGATGGTGGCATGCACCTTCACGCTGTCGCCGGCACGCACGATGGCGCCGGGTGCGATCGATGCGTTGACCGTGTTGGTGGCATCGGCGTAGACGACGGCAGCGGAGGCGTCGATGGACGAGGATTCCGACTCCTGGCTCTTGTCCTTGCTGTTGAGCGCGTTCTTGATGGGGTCGATCAGGCCGGAGATCGCGCTCTTCGGCTCGGCAGCGGCGGAGGTCTGGTTGTCGGTCTTGGTGTCGGCGATCACCGAGATGTTGCCAGGGATGGTCGTGGAAGCCGCGAGCGTGGCGGTCGCCGTCGAGGTGAGCCAGGAGAGCGAGATGGCCGCCCCTTTCGACTCACCCACCAGTTCCAGCGGCTCGGCTGCGGTTTCGATGGTGTTGGTGTTGGTCGCACCCACCTTGAGGTTGGCGCCGTTGACGACTGCCCCGGCGGCGATCTTCGCCTCCGAGGTGGTCGTTGTCTCGCTGATCGCGATGTTGGCGCCCGGCAGCGATTGCCCCAGGCCCACGGCCTTCGCCTCCACGGTGCTCTCGGCTTTCGCCAGGACCGACAGCGTGCCGCCGGCGGTGACCGACGCGCCGCTTTCCACTGCCGCCTTCGCATTCGCGTCGGTCTTCGCGTAGGTGATGGTCGCGATGACGCCGGCGGACATGATCTTGTTTTCCGACTTCGCCGTGGCGGTGAGGGTGACGTCGCCGCTGCCGTTGATGTTCGTGCCGCTGCCGACCTTGATCTCGGCCTTGGTATCCACGAACGAGAATCCCGCCAGCCCGGACAGCTTCAGCACGCCCATGTCCGACAGGGTCTCGGTGAAGGGCGTGTCATTGAGCGTCGTGGCCTTCGTGGTGTCGGCCGAGGCGGAGATGTCGATCTTGCCGCCCTTGATGGTGGCGCCGAACAGCTCGATCTTCGCGGCCGCGTTTTTGTCTCGGTACGGCAGCAGATCGATGGGCGTGAACGACGCGCTCGAGGTCGCCGTCAGCGTGACATCACCCGCGAGGAAACTGGTGCCGCCGGCATTCACGGCGTGTGCGAGCAGCATCGAGCCGTTCTGCAGCGTGATGGTGGGGGCTTCGAGCGTGAGCGAGCCGGAGTTGCCGATGGACGCTGCGCTTAGATGGTTGGCTCCCGTGTCGGGGCCGGCGACTGCACGCGTCGACAGGACGACGCCGGCACCGATGGTGATCGAGCCCGCCGCCAGGATCTTCAGGTTGCCGCCCTGGGTGAAGACGTTGAACGTCTGGTGCTTGTCGGCTGGCGTGGTGCCGATGTCGAGATATTCCGGATCGATGAGGATGCTGCCCGCGGCACCGTGGGCTGCCATGACCAGGAAGCTGCCGCCGTCGATCGCCACGCGGTTGCGGCCGCTGAAGTCGATGAAGCCGCCGTCGCCGGAGATCTCGCCGCCGCGCGCGTCGAGCTTCGCGTTGCCGCGGAGCAGGGCTTCCTGGTCGGCCCAGGTCAGGATCTCGCCGCCGCGCGAGTTGCTGCCGCGACCGCGCGCGGAGAGCACCGCATCGTTGGAGATGTCGAGGCGGTTGCCGGCGCGCATGACCACCTTGCCGCCGGCCAGGCCGTTGGCGCCTTCCGAGGCGACGGTGCCGGTGTTGGTGATGTCGCTGGAGGCGAGGATCTCGATCACGCCGTTCTCGACACGGATGGTGTCGGCGTTCCGGAGCCCCGCGACGTTCACGACATCGCTGAAGTCCACCTTCGCGTGTTCGTACACCGCGCCGGAAAGAATCGCTCCGGCGTTGATGACGTTGCCGGCATGGATGCGCACGTCGGTGCTCGCGTTGATCTTGCCCTGCACCCACACGAGCCCGTTCGCATTGATCGGCACCTGACCCGCCAACACCTGGGCGGTGGCGGCGCCGTTCGGCAGACCGTTCGCGTCGAAGAAGGAATCGGTGAACCCCTTGGTCGGCGTGATGAGTGTCAGCGCACCGGCGTTGATGACGCCTTCGCGGCCCACGATGATGCCGTGCGGGTTCAGAAAGAAGACGTTGCCGCCGATGTTGCCGCCCTGGACGGCGTTCAGGATGCCGTCGATGCGGGTGGTTTCGCCGTGAACCAGGTTGATCAGGTTCGAGGCGGCCTGCGGCACGTGCAGGTTGACGGTGTTGCCGCTCCAGACGTCGAAGCGCTGGAAGGAATTGAACGCGTTCGGTCCGATGACCGAGGCGGTCGTGACGTCGGTGACATGGCCCTGGACCGAGATGCTGGTCGCCGTGTGACCGTCGGGGACGATCTGCTGGCCGGCTGCGCCGAAGGGTTGAAGGGCGAAAGCGGTTGCAATCGCTGCGGCACAAGGGTTGAGGCGCAGCCCGCTGAAGCTCGAGGTTTCCATGTCTGGCTCCGACCGCGCCAGCCACCCGGTTACCATCGACCGGGAGCACCGAACCGCGGGTTGTTGTTGTTAGCGCCGGTTCGGGGGTGTCGGCGCCCGCCGGGCGAACGACGTTCACCCGGTACGGCTTCCCCCGAAACCATGGGCGGACCGCACTGCAATCCAAAGTGGGCACCGATCCATGCCGACACCCTTATGGACGTTGACTATAGAGGCCGTGTCGCCTTCAGGCAACATTAAATTTTCGTGGTGCGGAGAGGGTGCATAAAAATCATTAGAATGTTGTTTTATATGCTTTATATGGTCTTTCTCGGCAATCCTGAAAATTGTTAAGAGTGTTAGATTTTCTGACGTTCCGGCAAGGATGGCGGCTCCAGGTCGCGAAAGCCTTGCAGCAGCTCCCGGTGCTGGCATCATGGCGTTAGATGCCTCGTCCTTCGCTGATCGTCGTCGAAATGAGGAGATCCCGAATGCGCGTTTCCGGATGGGCAACCTGGCTTTTGATCGGATTGAGTGTCGCCGGCGTGCATGCCGAAGACTGGGACCACGACGCCAACATCGAAGCTGCGGTGAGCGTCGTGGTGTCCGCCTACCGGCAGGATGGGATGGCTGCCATCGAGAATCTGGTGTCGAACTGCTACGGCGTCATCGAACGCGCCGGCGACTCGGATGCCCAGCTGCGCCAGCTCGAGACTTGCGCCAGCATGGATTTCGCCGCGTGGCGCGTCGACCGGGCGAAGGCCTCGGCCGAGGGGCGGGACTTCACGCCATACTTCAGGACCGAGCTCGTGATAGGCCGGGTGGACCGGTTGTCCAGCTTCGTGACCACGCCACCGGTCGAGGAGCAGGTGCTGCGTGCCTGGTCGAATGCCGTGGCGAACGCGCTGGAGAAGTCGGGACTCTAGTCAGACACAGGGTGCGTCGCCGGGGGAGGGTGGCGGTGCTAGGGCCGCCTTGAGCGCGGCACGGCGCAGGCTGTCGCAACGTTGGCACCAGCGGCCTTCGATGGCCGAGTCGATACCGTAGAAATTCGGCGGGATCTGCGTGGAAGTCACTTCGGCGCCGCACAGGGCGCTCTCGGGCCGGGTGGTTGCCGCGAAGTGGAACTCGAACCCCTGCGGCAGCGACTTCACGCCGACGATCATTTCCGGAGCGATCATGGAGGCACAGTGAGAACGGAGGTCACCGTTAGTCTACCGGGCTTCGCGTTCGTTTCCGTTCGTAGTGTCGCGACGTGAGCGGACCGCGCATCGTCATACTCGGCGCGGGCATGTCCGGTCTGTGCATGGGCGTCCAGCTCGCGCGTGCCGGCATCCGTTCGTTCACCATTCTCGAGAGATCCTGTCACCTCGGCGGAACGTGGTGGGACAACACCTACCCGGGCGCGCAATGCGACGTGCGGTCCCATCTCTACGCTTTCTCGTTCGCACCCAACCCCGACTGGTCGCGCGTCTTCGCTCCGCAGCGCGAGATCCTGGCGTACATGGAACGGATCGCAGAGCGCTGGTCACTGCTCGATCACATGCGGTTCGACACCGAACTCGCCGCCGCGCATTTCGATGCAACGCGCGGCTGCTGGAATCTGCGGACTGCCGGCGGTGACGTACTCGAAGCCGACGTGCTCGTCTGCAGCACCGGGCCGCTGAGTAAGCCGCGCTGGCCCGACATTCCGGGCCTCGCGTCCTTCGGCGGGAAACTCATGCATACCGCACGCTGGGACCGCGCGTTCGACGTCGCGCGGAAATCCGTCGCCGTGATCGGCACGGCGGCGAGCGCGGTTCAGATCGTCCCGGAGATCGCTCCGCGAGTGCGTCGATTGCAGATATTCCAGCGCACGCCGAACTGGATCGTGCCGCGTCCGGATCGCGCCTACCGTTCCTGGGAGCGGACGCTGTCCCGCGTTCCGCCGATCGGACGCCTGCGCCGCTGGTATCACTACTGGCTGCACGAGCGCAATCGCCTCGGGTTCAACCAGGGGACCCGGATGGCGCAACTGGTCGAAGCGTTCGCGAAGCGCCATCTGCGCAGCCAGGTCGCCGATCCGGCGCTGGCGGCGAAGCTGCTGCCGGCGTATCCGTTCGGCTGCAAGCGGGTCCTGCTGTCCAACGACTACTACCCGACGCTCACGCGACCCAGCGTGGAACTCGTCGTCGACCCGATCACGGCGATCGATCGCGACGGCGTCGTGACGTCGGATGGTCGAGCGCACCCGGTCGATGCGATCGTCTGCGCCACCGGTTTCGATACCCTGCGTCCGCTGAGTGCGGTCGACGTACGCGGTCTGGGCGGCACAGCGCTGGCGAGTGTATGGCGCGATACGCCCCACGCGTATCACGGCGTCACCGTCGCGGGGTTTCCGAACCTGTTCCTGCTGCTCGGGCCCAATACCGGTACCGGCCACACGTCGACGCTGCTCTACATCGAGCCCCAGGTTCAATACGTGATGCGCGCGCTGGGTGAACTGCAGAGCAGGAAGCGCTCATGGCTTGCCGTGCGGCAGGAGGTCATGGACAGCCACAATCGCGCGTTGCAGGCGCGGCTGTCGACCACCGTCTGGGCCGGATCCTGCACCAGCTGGTACAAGAATGCGGCGGGAACGGTCGCGGCGATCTTTCCCGGCTATTCGTTCGAGTACACGCGAACGCTGCGGCGCCTCGGTTTCGAGGGCTACGACTTCGGCTGAACGTGGCCATGCCGGGCGACGTTGGTATCAGGGCGTGAAGGCCTTGCCCGGCGGCAAGCTCCGGGTGTCGACGACGAACCGCAGAATGTCCGGGATCGAGCCGGCGACGGTGAGTTCGACCGGCGCATGGGAACGACTGCGTGGACGCGTACCCAGCTGCGTGGCTTCCGAGGCCCAGCCGGAAGCGCTCCAGACTCGATACGGGACGAAGGTGGCTGTCCCGCGGATTGCCGGCTTGCGACGCGCATTGCCTGTGTTGAACGGTGTCAGTGCCACGTGGTCGGCGTATGCCTCGACGAGACGAGGGGCATCCAGGATCAGCACGACCTGGGGGCGTGATGAGCATGCGGCACGCTGGCGGTTGAGCCGTTCGCAATCCACCCAGAAGAACACGCGACCGTTGATGAGTGCATACCACTCACCCGGCGTCAGTCCGATCAGGCAACGGGCAAGTGCGTCCGGCGGCATGGGACGCTGGTCGCGTAGCCATGCTCCGGTGGGCAACGCAGCGTGCTGTGGCCGCTGCTCCTGCTCCCAACGCCGTCGTTCCCGACCTGCGAGGCCCGCACGGTCCAGCAACGCGCTGGCGCAGTGCAATCCCTCCCGCTGGATCGCGGGCCAGTTCGATGCTTCGGCAAGGTGGTACACCGTTTCGGGCAACCTGCCGGACGTCGACGTCATCTGCTGCCGCGGGAGCCTGAGATCGCCGTGAAGATGCCCAGACCGATGAACGCACCGCTGGTCAGATAGCGCCCCAGCGCACGGAGGCCTTGCGCGCGGCTCAGGACCGGCGCCACCGCGCCCGCGGCCAGCGCGTATCCGGTGTCCGTGACGGCTGCGATCGCCACGAAGATCGATCCGAGCATCATGCTCTGCCCGATGCTCACCGATTCGAGATGCATGAACTGGGGCAGGAAGGCCGCGAAGAAGACCGCCGTCTTCGGGTTCAGCAGTGCCACCACGAATCCGTCACGGAAGATCCGCCCGAGCGGCGCGGGCTCCGGTCGCGCGGCCGGTCCGGAATGCGGTGCAGCCCGCAGAGCCTGCACGCCGAGATAGATCAGGTAGAGGGCACCCGCGAACTTGACCACGGTGAAGGCCAACGCCGAAACGGCAAACAATGCGGCGAGCCCGATCGCTGCTCCGAATGCGTTGCCGAGATTGCCGAGCGCGACACCGGCGACCGATGCCAGACCATGGCGCCGCCCCTGCAACAGGCTGCGCGTGACGATGTAGAAGACACCCGGCCCGGGAGTGATCGCAAGCACGAAGCTGGCGATCAGGAAGGCGGACAGCAGGGGCCAGTCAGGAAGAAGTCCGGTCAATTGAGGGGTCTCCGACGCCTAGAATGCCAGATGGCAACCCATCGCGTGGACCAGCCTGACCGGTGAACTGCCCAGTGCGTGTCTGCGACAGCAGTGTCGCGAAACCTCAATCGGTATGGGATAGGTAAGTCGGTCCCTTATACACTCTGCAGGATCGACATCTTCACCATGCGCGCGCTTCCAGCGCAGCTGAAGGAGGGCAACGTGAAACGGACTCGTTCTTCATTTGCGATCGTCGCCGCAGTTCTCGCCAGTCTTGCGCTGTTGGGATGCGCGCGGAGTACGCCGTACCGCTACCTCGCGCCGGAACAGACGCACGGGTGCAAGGAGAACTGGGATCTCAAGATCGAGGAGTGCGCCGCCGTCACGCCGGAATCGACCCCAGCCTACCAGCTGCACTTCGTGGAATTCGACGATCAGGGCTGGTTGGCTCCGCAATCGGCGCAGGGCAAGGAGGCGACGCCGCCGTACGGCAGTGCGTCGGGCCAGATCGAGGCGGTCCTCGCGGCGTTGAAGGCGGCAACCGCCGACGGTGGAGGCGTGAACCTCGTTGTCTATGTGCATGGGTGGAAGCACAACGCCGCCTTCGACGATCCGGACGTCTTGAAGTTTCGCCGGATTCTCAGCGGCGTTCGGGCCCAGGAGCTTGCGAACTCGGCCGGGAAGGCATCCGAGCCGCGGAAGGTGATCGGCGTCTACGTGGGATGGCGCGGAAAGTCCCTGACTCTGGGCAGCATCGTCGACAACGCGACCTTCTGGGACAGGAAGGCAACAGCCCTCAGGGTGGCTCAGGGTTCGGTGCGCGAACTGTTCGCGCGCTTGACGGCATTCCAGCGCTCGTTCAACGAGGCTGACAATGGTTGCATCCCTTCCTCCGACGGCACGAGTCAGCGATGCCGCGTCAGGATGCTCCTGATCGGTCACAGTTTCGGGGCGTGGGTCCTGTACTCCGCGATCTCCGAATCGCTGATCCAGGCCGTGACGCGGTACTACGGCACCGAGGCCGATACCAAGGGGGCGATGCGATACGGCGACATGGTGGTGCTGCTGAACCCTGCGTTCGAGGCTTCGCGCTACGTTCCTCTACGCAACGCCGCACGCCCGCCGGCGGGAGTCACTGCACCGAGGTACCAGGCGCCGATCCTCGTCGTCGTCACATCCAAGGCAGATTGGGCTACGCGTTACGCCTTTCCCGCCGGCCGGCTGATATCCACCGTTCTGCAACGTCCCACGTCGTCCGGCGAGCAGGGCAAATCGATCGGCCATACGCCGGGTCATATGCAAGACCTGATCACCCACAATCTCGTGGCCATCAACAAGAGCGACGCGCCGTTGTGCGAAGGATGGCAGCTGCCCGACGTGGAAACGGACCCGCAGAAGCAGAGAGCCATCATCAAAGCGAACTACGCGATCGAGGAGCGCAACGAGCGTGCGTTCTTTGCGAAGTTCCAGAACGGAAACGAGGGCCCCACACTGAAACCGGGTTGGCATCGGGAATTCTGCGGAGGCACGAGACTCACGCACCTGGCCGACAGCGGTGCAAGATCGGAGCCGAACGCACCCATCTGGAACGTGCGAACCGACAAACTCGTCAGCAGCGGCCACAACGACATCACCGGCCCGCTTCTGAGCAGTTTCGTGAGCCAGCTGTATCACGACGTGACCGCAATTCAGCCGTCGGAAGCGTCGTCGTCGGGCACACCGCCCGAGACCGCGAGCCGCTAGTCAACGAGCGAGCTGCGCGGCCCCTCGGAAGTCCGTCGGGGCGGGCAGATCTTTTCGCGCAGCAGACTCGAGTGCTTTCTCATGATTCGTGTCTGCCGCGATGAACCGCACGTTCTTGCCGAAGCGCTTAGCCTGGAGCATCTCGTTGCGCGCGTTCGATCAACCGGCGAAGCAGTAGGTACACCCCATCCGCTGTGCACCGTTGATCGCCAGCACGCCGGACGGAACCACCTGAATGCCGGGCAGCACCGCCGACAGGAAGTCACCCTTCACGACTTCGTGCGCGACGTCGGCCTGCTGCGCGATGCGCATGCTCTGGAAGTGGATCGCCGTGTTGCAGACCGCGACCCGTACGCCGCGGTCGATGAGCTTGTCGAGAGCGGCCTCCGCGAACGGCAGGTCGCCGGGCTTGGTGAACGCGAACGGATTGCGCAGCGCGGGCGCCTTGGTGACGGGGTCGTTGATCCTGTAGAACTCGCCCAGCTTGTACTTGGCCCAGACGTCGTCGCGCAGCGCCAGCGGAATCGCGGCAAGGCGCAGCACGATGACCACCCCGAGTTCGCTCTCGGGTACGGCGTAGCCCTCGACGCCGGTGGTCAGGTAGACGTGCGACCAGGCCAGCGCGTAGCCGTTGTTGGCGGCAGTGGCGTCATAGACCTGGCGGTACTTGCCGTGGATGCTGTTCAGCCACGCCTGGAAGCTGGTGCTGCCTCCCGTTTCGGCAGCGGCGGTCGGAGCCGCTCGGCCCAATCCGACGGCGGTCGCTGCGGCGGCGAACGTGGCAATGAAGCTGCGGCGGCGGATGGGAGCGACGATGTCCGACATGGTGGCCTCCTCGAGAGTAGTGGATCGGCGGTCAGGGTTCGATGGAACGATGCTGCGTGTCTTCGCCAGGCGTGATGAACAGCATGGTGGATGGTACGCGCACCCTTGCCGTGTGCCGGGTGCCCCGCGGGACGACGATGAACGCATCGGCACGATCGAGCAGGATTTCCTCGTTGCCGCTCGCGCGCTCCAGTACGAACGTCACCGAGCCCGAGAGCAGGCACACGACCTCGTCGCCCTTTGGATGCATTTCCCACGTCGACCAGTCGGCGTCGAAGGTATAGCTCGACACCAGATACTCGTGGTGAAACGAGCCGAGCTGTCCGGCGGTGATGCGCGGCCGGAACGTCTCGTCGACAGAGAGGGTTTCCACACTGCCGTCGCTGCGCAGTCGGACAAACGTGGAGCTGAGGTCCATCAGTCCGCTCAACCAGGTCCGACGGGCGGCCTCAGGCCGCCTGCGTCACGATCCTCTGCATCCGCTGCAGTTTGGGCGTCACCACGGGCACCGTGAGCATAGTGCTGGCCACCGCCATCAACAGCAGCGCGGTGAACGTTTCACTCGTGATGATGGCCTTGTCCATGAGGATGTTGGCGAAGATGATCATGATGAGTGCCTTGGTCTGCAGCAGCCACCCGATGATGGACGCCTCGCCAGGTTCCCAGCACAGGATCCGGCCCGCGATGCGCACGCCGAGCAGCTTGCCCGCGATGGACGCTGCCAGCAGCAGAGCAGCGGTCACGAACACCGCTTCGCCGCCCACCTGCCAGTTGGTGCGCAATCCCGTGCTCAGGAAAAAGACCGGCATCACGATCAGCAGCACGTTGTGGCGCAGCCCGTCCATCTGTTTCTGGTCGAACCAGTCGCCGTCCATCACGGCGCCCGCGAGGAACGCACCCACCATGAAGTGCAGGCCCGACCAATCGGCTCCGAACGCGCACAGCGCCAACCAGATGAGGCCCACATACCAGCGGTCCCTTTCGGGCAGGCGCGCCATCAGCTTGCGGAAGCCGTAGCTGCAGACTGCGAAGGCGGCGAGAAACGCCACCTGCATGCCCACGCGCTGCCAATCCATCAGGATCAATGCGAGCACACCCCAGATGGCGACATCGTCGAGGCTCGCATACCGCAGGATGCGCTGGCCCACCGGCTGCCGCAGGATCTCGAGTTTCTCCATCAGCAGGATGAGGATGGGCAGCGCCGTCACTGCGCAGGCCATGCCGACGCCGAGCACGAACTGCCAGTGACGTGCACCCGACCCGACCCAGCCCTGCTGCATCGTCAAGCCCACGGCGACGATGCTGCCGAACAGCAGCGGCGTGATCAGTGCGAAGCCGGCCGTGACGGTGCTTTCGCGTCGATGGGTCCACGCCTTGCGCAGATCCAGTTCGATCCCGGCGATCCATACGAAGATCATCACCGCCCACCAGGCGACGCCGTTGAGCGACTGGATGACCGGTTGCGTGAAGACGAACGCGTAGTAGTCCGGAAACACGCGGCCGAGGATGCCGGGCCCCAGCAGAATGCCGGTGACGATCTGCACCACCACCAGGGGCGCGAAGTAGTCGGTCCTGCCGATGCGCCAGATCAGGTAGGGCACGGTGAAGATGATGCCCAGCGCGATCAGGTAGATCTCGGTGACGCTGAGAGCGGAATGCATGAGCGGGCGACCGGCGTATGCAACGCCCGGCATCTTAACTGCACGGGGTTCGTGGGAGCGGGCGGCTAGCGGGAACCCCCCGAACCGTTCGTTGCGAGGTCCTGCAGCAGGGACTTCAGATCGACGGTTTCGATGGCGCCGACGGCTGCCTCCCAGCGCCCCTCGGCGCACAGACCCTGGACACCCGCGTCGTCATAGGCCTGAACGGCGGCTTCGCGGCATCGGTCGCGAATGCGGGCGGCCAGGCGATCGAGGTCGAGGCCGGCGGCGCCGGTGGAATGCAGCGGGGTCATGGAGCGTGTCCTCGTCGAGGGGTTCGTCGCGAGCATGCTATTCATTGGCCGCAGTCCCGTCGAGGGCGTGAAGCTCGCTACCCGCCGTCGAGGAACTCGCGCACGATGGGATTTATGAGGTCCGGGCGGGTGAGAGGCGCCATGTGGCCGCCCTCGGCAATGGTGCGATAGGACCAGTGCGGGCAGGCGGCAGCGAAGAGGTCGACGATCTCCCGAATGGGCCGGCGCGTTGCGCGGTCGCTTACTACCAGGGTCTTCGCGGGCGACCGGCCCCACACGTCGATGGTGGCGTGCTCGCCCATCACCGCGTCCCATTCGTGGAAATTGGGCGGCAGCGACTCGGCGAACGCCGTGCGGCGCTTGTCCGGCATCGCGGCCCACGAGCCGTCGCCCAGCCAGTAATCCGCGAAGCGCTCGGCCACCTTGGCCCAGTCTCCCAGGGCGCCATAGCACTTCACGTGGTCGCGCAACGCGCGCGCTTCGAGGTACGCGTCCGCGCGTCCGGCCTGCTGCAGCAGATGGAACGGGTTCGGTTCCAGCAGCACCATGCACTCCACGCGCGTCCCGAGGAGTTCGGCAACCTTGAGAGCCACCGAGCCGCCGAAGGAATGCCCCACGAGATGCAGCGGGCCGTCCAACTCTTCACACAGTGCGAGAACCAACTGCGCCTGGGCGTACAGCGATTGCAGCGTGGCAGCGGGCCAGGCCGTGGTTTCGCCATAGCCGAAGAGGTTGAGTGCCAGGACGCGATAGCGATCCTTCAACGCTTCGGTAAGCGATCGCCATTGCCGATTGGCGGAGACCGAGCTGTGGATCAGGATGACGGGCGGACCGCTGCCTTCGTCGGTGCAGTCGACCTCGAGACTTCCCTTGGCGAGGGTGGGCATGATTGACCTCCGGGTGAGGCAGCTGTGATGTCGATCAACCGAGCCGCATCTCGTGCGTTGGTTGAGGCTGAGCGATTCTGGACGTCTCGGTGGGCTGCGAACAGATGGCCTGCTGCGCATCCGGACAGCCGAGCAAGAAATGCGGACGAAGCGCAAGCTCCCCGAGGTGGATCGCCGCCGGCGGCGGGACGAAGCATCGAGGGGAAAGCTCAGGGAGAGGATCCGGACATGTCCAACCGTTCACGCCGTTTCGTCGCCGCAGTCCTCGCGATTGGCATGGGCACGGTGGTCGCGCAGGCGATACCAGGGCTTTCCGCGCCCATCCGGTTCCTCGGCGACGCGGGTCGATCGAGTTGCGAGTCCCTGCGCGAGCGGTGGAAGAATCGTCGCGCGGACGGCGGAAGCGCCTCGACGATCGATGGACCGGGCGACTACACGTTCACGATACCGTACGGTGGCGAGACGCGCCGATATCGCGTGCACGTTCCGGCCAGCTACCTCGCCTCGCGGCCCACGCCGATGGTCCTGTCCCTGCACGGTGGCGGCGGCAACATGGACTATCAGGCCGACGACCACTATTACCGCCTCATCTCCAAGTCCGACGGCGCCGGTTTCATCGCCGTGTTCCCCAACGGCCATAGCCGCTTGCCGTCGGGCAAGTTCGCGACCTGGAACGCCGGTATCTGCTGCGGCAAGGCGCGCGACGAGAACGTGGACGATGTCGGCTTCATCCGCGAGGTGGTCCGGCGAATGAAGGCACAGCTCAACGTCGATCCGGACCGCATCTTCGCGAACGGCATGTCCAACGGGGGGATGATGTCCTACCGGTTGGCGTGCGAGATGCCCGAGACGTTCCGCGCCATCGGCGCGGTGGCGGGCACCGATGGCACGAAGAGCTGCAATCCCTCGAAGCCGGTGTCGGTTCTCCACATCCACGCGAAGGACGACGACCGCGTACTGTTCAACGGCGGCGCCGGCAAGCAGTCCGAGCAGATGGCCGATTTCGTGTCGGTCCCCGACACCGTCGCGAAGTGGGTCCGGCTGAACGGCTGCACCGCGACGCCGAAGCGCGTGCTGGAACGTCCGGGCGCCACCTGTGACGCCTACACCGGATGTCGCGGTGGTGCCGAAGTGAAGCTATGCGTGACGGAGACCGGCGGTCATTCGTGGCCTGGCGGCATGAAGGTGCGAACGGGTGAGCCTGGATCGACCGCGATCGATGCGACGGATCTGATCTGGGAGTTCTATGCGACCCGGTGAAGTGTCGCGGTGTGGGCTCGGCAGCGACCCTGCGTGCGCATCCGCGCGCAGCCTATGGCTTCGTACCGGAAGCGGGCGATTCGGCATCCATCGGACCGGGATGCCGCCTTACCAGGGCTCCTGTTTGGTGGCCATGCCCTTGGCGTAGGTGCCGGCCGAGGGCGGCCAGGCGTACACGCCTTGCACGGCCGGACATCCGAACAGCGTCCGGGAGACTGCGCCGAAGTTCGCGGGCGGCGTCGGCGAACCGGAAACTTCGCCCCGACACGCGGCCAGGAGGGCGCGTCCGACTACTGTTGCGGCCGTGGCAGCGAGGCCAGAGATCCGGCTTGGCGCAGAGCCATGAGATGGGTACGTGTCGCCTTTGTGCCGCCGCCGAAGCACTCGAACCACCTTCCGTGGAGACTGGAGGGCCCGATGGGTCGATCGGGTCGCGTATTCAGTGCTTCCACGGCAGATCGGGCGGGTCCTGCAGGACGAACCTGCCGGCGGGCGGTGACGGCGGGAGGGTCGGCAAGGCGGTTGGTGAGTGGCGGGTGGATGCCTGCGGGTAGAGCATTTCTCCATCCTGCCCCTCTTGCCGTGACGATGTCGTGTTGCGACCCACCGCGGCCCCCAACCCCAGCCTTCCCCCACCAGCGGTGGGGGAATGTTGGGATGGGGGCAGCGAACAGCGACGACTGCTACTGCTTGCCCGTGATCGCCTTCACGATCTCGCCGAGTTGCTGCAGGGCTTCCTTATCCTCGGCGGACATGGGCGGCTGGTTCTTGCAGCGCGGGTCGGCCCGTTGCAGCGCACCGAACATGGCCCGGGTCACCGGAATCGGGTCACAGCCATGGCCGGTTTCACAGACGAAGTCGTACTTCGGTTCCGCCTTCACGTGACAGGTGAAACAGTTCAGGTTGAGGCGGTTGTTCACGTCCGTGTAGCCGCGCTTGTAGATCTTCGAGCCCTCGGGCGACACGTCGATGAAGAAGAACTCCCAGTCGCGCGTAGCCGGGCTGGTCCCCTTGGCCTGCTTGATCATCACCTCGTTCGGCATGAGTTGCAGCACCGAACCTTCCGGATAGTCGCCCTGGCCGGCTTCCGCCACTTCGACCGTCTCCCGGACCCTGCCGAGCAGGTTGTCGACGTAGAAATGCCGAACCTGCGTCATGTCCAGGATGCACTTGAACGACGAATCGTCCACGGTGAACTTCGAGTCCGCGCCAGCGCCGCCGCTCAACGGCCCCACGATCGCCGCCAGGCTGACTCCCACCAGCATCTTCAGTGCTTTTCGAACCCGGAAGCGCCGAACGCGGCCACCTCCGGAAGATTCCAATGCAGGCCTCTCCATGATTCCTCCCCGCTACGTTAACCAGGCTCGAGGTTTGCTGCAGGCCGCGTTGAGCCGGACGCACCTGCCCGATCGATATGACACACTTCATTCCACTGCGATAGTACGCACAACGCAACCCCTCGGATGGCGGGGGTGTCGGCAGGTTGGACGGGTGGGGGCTGTCGAACGTAAAGTACGTCGACGCCGAGCCGGAAGCGACCGGCGATGGAGCGCACTCCTTCCCCGGGCGCAAGCCGGGGAAGGCTGGGATGGGGGCGGACCGCCGCCGAAGTACTGCACCGTGCGGCAATCTGAAGACCGCCTTCACGGATGGGAGGCGGGCTCTTTTCGTGTGACGTCCACTGCAACGGAGTCGATCGCACCCGACAGCTGAGGCCAGTAGGACTGCATCACGTAGGCGAGACGCAGCAGGGGAAGCACCGTCAGAACGATGATTGCTGCCCACGCGAGGTAACGCCATACCTTACGAGCTGTATTGCGGGCGCAACGCCAAGCGCATAAGGCCCCCGCCTGTTGGATGACCAGGCAGGCGGAGTACGCCATCGATGTCAGGATGGAGTCCGGTATCGATGCTGCGCGGATGATGCCGGCGTTCCTCAGGAGACTGAGCATAGCCTGCGTCACAAGCAACGTCGCCAGGCTCCCACCGACATACCTGAGACCCGGCAAGCTGAAGCCGATCGCCACCATGATGCCCCATGCCGAATAGAGTGCTGCTCCGAGAGCCCAGGCACAAAGGGCGATGAAGATCGCAGTGGCACTTTGCCGGGAGAGATAGGCATCGTTCAGTGGCGCGACCTGAGAGACATCGATCGGCGCTATCGGGACATCGTTCGTCGACGATGAGGTAGGGCAACAGCGGACTGGCGGCGGGGCGGATTCCGCGAGCGCATCAGTCCAGCACAGAGCAGGTGACGAAGGTGAGCTTTCTCTCGATCGCGTCCGTTTCCTGCCGGAACCGAGCGACGGACGCCCCATTGCGATGCGCCTCGAACGCCGTCTCGTTCTCGTACACCTCGTACAGCATCAGGTTCTTCCCTGGCCGCAGGATGTCGAACTGGAGCGTGCCTGGTTCATCTCTCAGGCAGCGATCGCGATGGGCCTGCAGGTGCGGCAGGAAAGCGTCGATCTTGTCCGATGCGATCTCGTACGTGGCAACGACTGCGAAATTCCCCATCCGGTTGCTCCCCTCGACTGTCGCAGAACGCTGCGTGTCGCTGATCGTACTTCATCGCAGTCAAGGTATCCGCGCGCCCCGGCTCGGCGGCACAGGAGTATTCCAGAAAGGAGTGCTCCTGCACCCTGTGCAGTCCGATGCAGCTGACGCGAGTGCAACCCGATAACGTCGCTCTCGGTGTCGTACGCGAGGGCGCTGATACCGTCAAGGCTTCGCCTTGCCGCCGGCATTCGCCGAAGCAAGCTGGAACGATTCCACCACCTTCTGGAACGTCGGCAGATCGCGCTCGAAGTAGAGGAGGGACGGCGCGAAGTAGTCGAGGGCATAGCTCGAATTCTTGTCGACGACGCCATAGATCACCCGCTCGTACCGTAGTCCCCGCTGACTCTTGTAGGCGACCTTGAGGCGATAGCCTTCCTTGCCAGCGACGATCGCCGGTTCATTCTCGATAACCTGCAGCGCGGCCAGCTGCTCGTTGGTGGCCTTCAGTTCGGCGATCCGCATCTCGGCCAGCTCTGCCGGCAACGCGGCCTCGGTGGCCGCCTTTTTGGTTTTGGGGAAGGCTTCCTTGAGCGGGGCCTTGGACACCATGATGGTCTGGAGCAGCGGGCCATCGTGGCTCACGATCAGCACGCCGCCCTGGGTCCATTGCTTGATCCACCCGACCGGGAGGTCCACCTTGTAGGACTTTCCGCTGTCTTCCGTGAGCGGCGTATCGACCCGTGCAGGCTGCGGCACGCAGGCGGACAAAGCCAGGACAACCAGGAGGAGAGAAATCTTCTTCACGGCGTGGTTCCCTTCTTGTCGATCATTCGCAGATAGGACTCGACGTACTTGCGATCGCCCGCTTCGGGCGCCATCTCGAGGTAGCGATTGAAGAACTGGCGCGCTTCGTCGAACTGGTTGCGCTTCATGCTGACGAAACCGAGGGCCCGATAGGTCTGCGCATAGTCGGGTGCGGCGGTGAGGGCCTTGCGGTAGGCAGCCTCGGCCCGATCCAAGTCACCGGGGTCGCCACGAAGACGATAGGCCTCGCCCAGGATGTAAGGGGCTTCCGCCGGCAGCATCGTCAGGTTGTCCTGGTTCTCCAGGACGATGAGCGCGCTCTTCGAGCGGCCCATCGAGAGTTCGTTCTGCAGCGTTGCCATGCGGATCTTCTGCATCTGCCTGGAGTAGTCCATCCGCGAGTTGCCGTCCTGACCCGCACCGGGCTTCACAGCCAATCGCGACAGATTGTCGAAACGATCCTTGAGCTTCGGATGGGTCGCGAAGAAGAACGGCTCCTTCGTGTCGAGCGTCTTCACTTCGATCATCAGATGTTCGAATGCGCGGGGCGCCTCGCGCACGTCGTAGCCGGCGCGGCTCAATCGCTGGAACCCGGCCACGTCCGCCTCGGTCTCGAGCTCGCGCGAGTAGCCATACACGGACGAGGTCGCCAGCAGGGCGGGGATGAGACCCACGAGACCCATCATCAACCCGATCGTCGCCATGGCGGTGTTGCTCTTCAGGCTGTTCTGGCTCCGATAGCCGTGCCTGTGCGTGAAGTGCGAGCCCTCGTGCGCGAGCACGGTCGCGAGCTGCGCTTCGTTCTGGAAGCGAGCGATCAGACCCGCGTTCACGTAGACGTGGCCATCGGGCACCGCAAATGCGTTGAGGTGCGGCGACTTCAACAGCGTGATCTTGATCCGCTCGGGGAATTCCGGAAAGAGCCGCAGCATGACCCCCTGCACGTATGCGGTCAGTTCCGCGTCCTCGTAGATGACCCCGCTCCTGTGGATCATCTCGTCGAGTTCCTTCGACTGGCTCCAGACGCGCTGCTCCTCTTCCGAGCCCGGCTTGGCAGCATCGTCACTGACGTAGGGCGCGATGACGCTTTGTGCAGCGACCGTCGCCGTGAAACTCACGAGGACCGCGAACGTCGTGGCGCGGGCCGCCAGAGTACGACGCGCGTTCCACCCCGTGTTGTCCAGGGACTGACAGGACACTGGTGCATCGCGCAGCGACAGGAGATCCATCGCGGGGACGATCAGTTCGTCTGGGCGGTCTTCGCCGGTTTGGCGGGCTGCGGTGCGGGGCCGATGCCGGGATAGTCGTTGAACAACTTCTCGATCATACCGCGCAGATCGCTCTCGGATCGGAAGTCGGTATTCCCCGCTTGGTCGGTGCCGTACCAGATCAGATTCCCGGTGCGCAGATCCACCACCCCCACCGAAACGAACGAGATACCGCTACCGGGCACGATGACCACGCCGGTGAACGCTCCGAGCACGGCGCCCATCAGCATCGCGGCCTTGCGTCCGCTGGAGGAGATGTAGTCGCTGCCGCTCACGATCAACGCAGCGTCGACGTTGGTGCGATCGGCCAGTGCCTTGAGGCCGGGACCGAGCGTGTAGTCGAAGGTCTTACTACGCTCGCGCCATGCCTTGAACATCGACGACCGGGCAAGGTGCGCACTGCCGGCGACGCTGTCGTAGAGCGCGATGTGCTCGTCGAGAACGGCTTTCTCCTCCGGCGAGAGCGTGGGGCTCTCGGTGAGCTCGAAGGGCTTGCGGCTGGTCGAGATGTCGTAGACGACACGGGTCGCGGTGGCCGACGCCTCGGTGGTCCAGGCGTCCACCTTCTCGGCGACACCGCCCGCGGACAGTTCGTGCAGCCGGATGTCGGCCGGCAGGAACAGCACCCGCCTGGGCATGCTCTGGCCGTTCTTCGTAACGCTCTCGTGAACGACGGTCTTGCTGGGTTTTGCCGCACAGCCGGCCAACATGGCCATCGCGACGCACAAAGCCATCCATCTCTTGCCTGATTGCATCCTGGTTTCCCCCTCACCTGAATGGCATTCGGCCCGGTACTTCGTAGTTGCCAGTGTTATTGGTGGCTTTATATCCCGGGACTCGGCCGCCATGCAACGCGTTCGCGTGCGTTCCCAAGCAAGCGCCCACGACTCTTCCGGGCTGGGGTCCGCTTCGAGGCAATATGACATCAGCGTCGGACGGAGGCGACGGTGCAACCGGCGCCACGTGCTAATGTTAGGGGGTGAGTTCCGCCGGAAACCGCTCGACGGGTTACAACCCGGGGCGTCGCGAGTGGTTCCTCGCGGTCAGCGCGGTCACGTGCGTGGTCTTCCTCCTGGTCGGCAAGGGCCTTGCGGCGAGGCTGGAGAGCCCGGTGCACCTTCCGCCCGTCCTGACGGTGCTCTTTGTCGTGGTGCTGGGATCGGCGCTCAATGTGGTGCGGCACGCCGAACATCTGGCCAAGCAACTGGGCGAACCTTACGGCACGCTGATCCTCACACTCGCTGTCACGGTCATCGAGGTGACGAGCATCTCCGGCGTCATGCTGCACGGCGACAACAATCCGACCATGCCACGCGACACCCTGCTGGCGGTGGTCATGATCATCCTGAACGGCATGGTCGGGATGTCGCTGCTCATCGGCGGTTGGCGCTACCGTGAGCAGCAGCACAATCTCCAGGGCGCAAACATCTATCTGGGGGCGGTCATCCCCCTGGTCGTGCCGAGCCTCGTGCTGCCCAACTTCACCCAGACCACCAAGGGGCCGACGCTGTAGTTCGCACAGCAGATCTTCCTGATCGTCGTCTCGGTGGGGTTGTACGTGACCTTCCTTCTGGTTCAGACCGGGCGGCACAGCAACTACTTTTCCGTCGGCGAGGAGCAGGGAGTGCACCGGCGCAAGGAGCCGATGCCCAGCCGGGCCATCGCGGCCCCCACCATATGCGTGGTGGCGTACCTGGTACCGGCCCTGTACCTGGCGGAACGGCTCGCGCATCCCATCGACTACGCGGTCGAGACGCCGCAGGCGCCGACCGCGGTGGGCGGTGTGATCGTCGCCGCGCTGGTGGCAACGCCGGAGGCGATCGGCGCCATGCGCGCCGCCTGTTCCAATCAGCTGCAGCGGGCGATCAACATCTTCCTCGGATCGGTGCTGTCGACCATCGGCCTCACCGGGCCGGCCATGGTGCCGATCAGCGAACTGGCGGGCCACCAGATCATCCTCGGGGTCCAGCATGCGGAACTCGTGCTGCTCATTCTCACGCTCATCGTGAGCATCGTGACCTTCTCCAGCGGACGCACGAACGTCTTCCAAGGTCTGGTGCACCTGGTGCTGTTCGCGGCGTAGGTGATGCTGATATTCCAGGGCTAGGCGCAGGTCCGGTTCAGCGGGACGCGCGGGCCAGATGTTGAGATCCAGAAAGACCGCCGCATGGTCGGAAGCCTGTTCGCCGGAGTCGGTCATCTCCTCATAAGTTTCCCAGGCTGTCGGAAGGCTGACGCGGCTGCCCCAGAGACCCTTGCGAAACAGTCCTCCCCGTTCGAACGAGGGCTGCAGGTTCTTCGAGATGAGGATGTAGTCCAGGCGGTTGCGCAGACCGCAGGAGTCGTAGGTGCCGGGCTTGCCTCCGTCGTCAAATCCATCGAGCGAATAGCAATCGACCAACGGGCTGTTGTTGTCGAAAAGCGGGGCGAAGTTGAGAGCCTGGCTGCCCTCGGCAGGCGGCCCTTCGTTCAGATCCCCCAGTACGACCACATGCTTTCCCCATTGAACGAGCCCGTCGTCGATTTCCCTCACCTGGCTGGCCTGACGTTGACGATTGTCGCCGCCACCGCCGGATTGCGACTTGAAGTGATTCGCCGGAACGTGAACCTCGCTGTCGGCCGGCGTCCTGATCTCGTACTGGGGACAATCGCGGCTGAAGATCGTGCCCCGATCGTCCGTCGCATCCACGTTGGATCGGATGGTCTCGATACCGAACCCGGCGCGGGTCATGATGGCCACGTCGATACCGCGATCGTCGTTGCCATCGATGAGCATGACGTGACCATAGCGGTTCTGGAGAAGCTCTTCGTTGAAACATACGAGCGGCGGACGGCACCGTTGCCGTTGACGAAGTAGATGTCGAGCGTCACCAGCAGCTCGACGATCTTGGCCTTGTCGGCGTCGGTGTAGGTGCTCTTCTTGAAGATCTGATTCACGCTGCGATAGGCGTCAAGCACGGGCTTGCCGACGGTGAGATCGGTGGACCGGAAAGCCTTGGGACGCGCGAACGCTTCAGTTGAGCGAACGCCGTCGCGCAATGCACGACGGGTACTAAGCAGCGGCTGCGCTGTTTGGCGCTCCGCTCGAACTGACGGTTGGGCGGCATTCTCTTCCTGCCTCAAGGTCCTTTCCCAAAGGGGCTTCCTCAACAACCATGCGGTCCACGAAGCGAGTGGCTTTGAGGCGTCGCCTGCAGCCACTCGTTGGACTGTACTGTTATGGCACCATCGGCTTAAACCACGCAGGAGAGAGACCGCCCTGTTTGACCCAGCCATCCTTCTGCATCCATTCGCAGTAGGTAGTCCTAAGCCAAAGTCTGTCATCTCTTGGATCCCACCAGCAGGTTTCCGGTTGGTCGCCTTCTTTGGCTACCACCCGAGTCACGGTGTTAAGACGCCCGCCATCGCCATGTTGGGGCGGGCGCCCAACCCTGACCTCAACGAAATCCCCTAACCCGACCTTCAGCCCTGCCGGCACATACAGCATGCGCCTATCGGCATACTCTGAACTGGCTTCTTTGGTTACGCCCCCGCAACAGTAGATTCGCGCCATCACTATGCTACCGTCGACCAGATCGGAGTCGGAAACACCTGCGGCAATGATGCCTTTGTACGCTTCTGCTTTAAGAATATCGTTGCGTTGGGCAATTAGAACTACCTGTGCAACGCGCAGCGACCCTGCCGGAACCAGATCGGACTGAATGCGTAGCGGAGGAGACGAGCACGCGGCCACGAAAATAAGCGGCAACACTGATGTACAGATTCGAAGTAGGGTGGACATTGTTTCGCCTATGCAGCTCAACAGGTTCTCGACGTTGAAGGACGCGCAGCATGGACGCTTTGGGTTTCGAAGCAACGAGAGATGCCCGCGACCTTTCTGAACGTCGCGCGGACCGACACCGAAAACGATAAGGCCTTCGACGTTACGGATCGCCTACCGATTTCGATCGTGCTTCACGGGCGCTGTGATCGAAACGAAGTCGCCAGGGGAGGGGACGAGGGTCACCCTGGCGATGACACGCGCCTTGTTCGGTTGTCCGAGGGCCGACCTTGTCCTCCGCGACAGGCCCTTCCTGCCTTGCGTGCGGCCGGGGTTAGTTGGCAGCCACCGGCACGGCAGGCGGCAGCGGTTCCGGCACCCGGTTCTTGATCGGCGGGATGGATTGCAGGTAGGTGAAGAGCGCTTCAGTGTCCGCATCGGTGAGGTTGCGGTACACCGGCACCGGCATCGGCGGCAGCACCGGTCGGCCTTGACCCATGTGACGGCCGGTCCGCAGCATGTCGCGGAAGTTGCGCAGCGTCCATTTGCCGATGCCGGTTTCCTTGTCCGGGGTGATGTTGGCCGTGAAGCTCACGCCCCAGGGACCAGACCACGCGGTGTTGGTGGCGGCGACGCTCACCAGCCAGGGCCCGTCGGGCTTCGGCGCCGGCGGCACGGCCATGCCTTCGGGATGGCCCGAGAGCATGCGGTCCATGTCCGGTGCGGGGCCATCGGGTCCCATCTTCCACGGCGTGTGGCAGTCGTGGCAGCCGGACGTGGCGACGATGTACTTGCCGCGCGCGATCTTGTCGGTGACGTTCTTGTCGTCGGCGGCGTGAGCGACCGACGCCGCGAAGGTGAGCGCGGTGAGGGACGAAGACAACAGCAAGACGGCGTACGTACAGCGGCTGCGCAGCAGATTTGTGTTCATGGCGTGACCTCCTTCGTTGGGGTTGGCAGTTCGTGGCGGATCCAGCGGTCGATCAGGGCAAGGCCCTCATCGTCCGCAAGCTGAGTGCCGAGCGGCGGCATCTGGGTCATCGGATTGCGCGAGCGCGCACGCAGCATGAGGACGCTCGAATCCGGACGACCCGGCACGACGCGCTGCGTGACGGGTTGCGCTTCGCGCGGTCGGAAGCTGCTCGAATGCCCGAGCGTGGAGTACAGGACCTTGGAAGCGGTGTCCGACAGGGCCGTCTCCTGCGTCAGCGAGAGTTCGAGCGAGGCGAGCGGCCCGACATCGTTGTGACAGTGCCCGCAGTTGCCGTGCATGTAGCCGAGCGCGGCGCGGGCGACCGGAGAACTCGCCGTCACGCGAGGCGGCCGATCGATCAGGGTGCGTGGCAGGTTGCGCAGGATGCCGCGGGCGACCAAGCCCGGCAGGTCCACCTGCGCTTCGGACTTCGGTTCCGCGTGCGGCGCGAGCGGATCGCGATCCGGCGACAGTTGCAGGGCGCCGACACCCAGCACAGGGGCTGCACCACCTTCGTGGCACGTGCGGCAATCGTCTCGCGACGGCACCGTGTAGGTGCCGCGTGGAGCGCTCTTGGCCGCGAGTCGCGCGATGCCTTTGGCGGGGGCGAGTTCGGCGTCGGTGCCCTCGGCATTCCACACGTACGCGGCGAATCGCCAGGAGCCATCGGCGAGCCGTTCGATGAAGCGGGTCTCGATGGGACGATCGTGACCGAACTCTTTCCACAGACGGGTACCCGGCGGAAATACCCAGGCGTCGGGATTCGACGCGTCGATCGTGGCGCCGGGAGGCACGTGCAGCCAGCGACGCTTGATCGCGCCGTCGGACCAGAGCGGATATTGCGGCGAGAAGGAGAGATGCTTCGGGTCGACCTGCGTCGTGCCTGGAGAGAACAGTCCGGTCTCGCTCAGCCGTTGAGGCAACGGCGGGCCGTCTTCAGCCTCGGCGTGCGGCATGTCCACGCACACGCCGATGGCGCAGGCGGCGACGATCCCGTGCAGCGCGATCCATCCTCGCGGCAGCGCCGCCGGCTGCGATGCGCAGTCGGCTTCAGCGATGTCGCTGCGGTGGGCGCTACGAGGTGGAACGAGCATGCCGGGTCTCCCGCGAAGTCCGCCGGGTTCGGGCGGTTTCGGATGACGGCATTCTCGAAAAAGATCCGGAAGTCGTTGCTTAAGACTTTCGGCAGGAAATCGTAGAAATTTCTTAAGGGGCTCCGGCGGACCCTGGTGCGGTGTGTGATACGGCCCGGGTCGGTCAGTGGCTGGAGGCGTCTAGCCCACCTGCCAGCACACGCCGGCCAGATCGATGCGCATCGTCTGTTTTCCTATCGAGGTTGGGTCGGGAGCCGGGCGAATAACCGCGGCTCAACCTGAACGACGGTCGACGGCCAGGAAAATCGACAACTCATGCCGGTGCCACGTCAGGCGGAGTTCGTGGCCTGCGGTGCAGGCAGCTCGTAGCGAAGCTCGGCCAAGCCCGAGTTGACGTGACGAACGGAGACCAACTTCCAGGGCGGACTCGTCACGCGGCGGGGGAACAGCGGCTTGCCCTTGCCCAGCGTGACGGAAGCCACGGTGATGATCGCTTCCGTCAGGAGGCCGGCGTCGTGGAACTGGGCTGCGAGATCGCCGCCACCCACTACCCACACATTCTTCGATCCGGCGGCGCGAACCATGTCCGCATGAACCGGGCGTACGTCACCCCGGACGAAGCGCACATCGGCGTTGGGCGCGGACGGCAGGCCGCGGTGCGTGAAGACCCACGCGGGTTGCGAGTACGGCCAGGCCGAACCCGTTTCCGCGGCCACTTGCTCTGCATGATTCAGCAGCCACAGGTACGTGGACGAGCCCATGGCCAGCGCGCCGATGTTGGCGATGAATTCCGAATAGCCCGTATGGTTCAGCTCGCCGAGCGGGAACAGCCACTCGATGGAGTCGTCCTCGGCGGCGAGGAAGCCGTCAAGGCTGGTGGCGGTGTAGTACTGGGTTTTCACGATGGCTGCTCGAGTGAGTGAACTCTCTTCTCCCGAAGAGCGAAGGGGCGGGGATGCGGGAAACGACGCGACCATGTTGGGCCGATGTCTCCATCGCTCCGAACCTGTTGGGGAAGATACCGTGTGGGAGATCAAGTGCCACCGCGGGCCCCCCCCTGACCCTCCCCCAGCCAAGCTGGGGGAGGGGATGTACGTTCCTTCCCCCAGCTTGGCTGAAGGAGGGGGTGTACGTTCCTTCCCCCAGCTTGGCTGAAGGAGGAGGTGTACGTTCCTTCCCCCAGCTTGGCTGAAGGAGGAGGTGTACGCCCCTTCCCCCGGCTTGCCGGGGGAAGGCTGGGATGGGGGCCAGCGATGCGCCTCGCTATCCCCACCCTAAATAGCATCCAGAAACGCCAACAACGCCTCCCGCTCACCCGCCGTCATCTTGGCAAACCCCTCCCGCGACCCCGCCGCCTCGCCGCCATGCCAGAGGATGGCCTCAGTCGCGTTCCGAGCACGCCCGTCATGCAGCATCGTCGTATTGCCATTCACGACCCGCGACAACCCCAGCCCCCAAAGCGGCGGAGTACGCCAGTCACGCCCGCCCGCGGCGAACTCGGGCCGGTGATCGGCCAGCCCCTCTCCCATGTCATGCAGCAGGAGATCCGTGTAAGGGTGAATCGTCTGCCGCGCGAGCTGCGGCATCCGCGGAAAACTCTCGGCAGTGCGCAGCGTCGGTGTGTGGCAAACCGCGCACTGCAACCGCTCGAACAGCGACGCGCCCCGTTGCACGTTCTCGTCGCTCCAGTTGCGCCGAGCCGGTACGCCCAGACCGAGGGCAAGAATCTCGAGATCGTCCCAGGCCGCATCGCTCAACTCCGGATCGTTGCCGGGAACCTCACCCAGGCACGCCGTCTGGACATCAGGACAGTTCTGCTTCGGAAACAGATTCGACGTCACACCCATGTCTGCGATCGCCGCCGAGGCGATCTGCTGACGCATGCTCGGCTGGCTCGCCTTCCATCCGAAGCGTCCGAGCGACATGCGCTGCTCGATCGCGTTCCAGACGAAGTTCGGTCGGCCGGCAAAGCCGATCTGCCTTTGTGCTGCGGCCAATTCGTGGAACGTGTCTTCCGGCACCGCCTCGAGCAGGCCGAGGCCGAACACGGGCGGCGCGACGCGCAATGATGTGATGGTGTCGGCGCCGAGCTCTCCGAACGCAAGCTGCTCGATGTGAACACGTGGCCGGCGCAACGGAACTTCAGTACCGTCCGATAGAGTGGCCGTGTGCTCGTCCCATTCGATCCGGATATCGGCCTCGTGCGGTACGGGCACGGATCGGAACAAGAGCTCCGGCCGCTGGCCTTGCAGTGCGCGGTTCTGCAACTGATCCCCATAGCGCTCATGCGGGCGCGGCCCGCCATGAGCATCGGTACCCGGCACGCTCAGCCTCACGACAACCGACACCGGCGGCTCATCAGGTGTTTCGGGCGGACTGCCACGGCCGCCACGCATGTGACACGCGCCGCAGCTATCCGCGACGAACGTGGGGCCCAGTCCCCAATCACCGGTGCTGACCGCGAAAACCACCCATGGGCGATTGAAGCCGGCCCGCCCGCGCAGAAACGACTCGCGCTGCCGCTCCGAGAGCGCCAGGCCCGGTTGCGTGTAGGCCACCTTGTCGGTGGTCGACACCGTGAAGGCGCCGGCGGACAGAGTGTCTTCCACGTCGTTGGCAGTGGAGACAACGCTCGGTGCCGCGACGGCGACCACAAGCAGGGCTTGGCGGACCTTCGTGCGCATGGAATCGGTTGTCGAGGGTGAGGGGCAGGTCGGAGTGCTCCCGCACCAACCGGCCGATGCGGTGAGCCGCTTGGTGCGTTGCGACCAATGACTTTCTCCGCGCTTCTGGTCGAATGGTGCCACGTCAGCGCGCGCGCTCCCAATCTCGTCATCGGCGATGGCATCGATGGCCGAGGCGGGCTGTCGATGCGAGCGACAGCGGAGGACTAGAATTTCGCGTCGCTGCATGAATGCAAGCCTCCATCCGATGCGCGCGGATAGCCAATAGAGAAAGAAGCCAACTCTCTCATGTTCAACATCCTCGCACCGATCTTTGCCTTGATTGCGCTGGCTTACGCCAGCCGCAAGGTGAACATCCTCGGTCCAAACGCCTACCTCGAGCTCAATCGATTCGTGGCGAGCCTGGCGCTGCCGGCGTTGATGTTCGACAACGTCGCCCACGTTACACCGGCGCAACTCCACCAGCCGGGATTCGTCGCTGCCTTCGGTATCGGCGCGTTTGCGGTGATGGTCGTGCCGATATTCTTTGCTCGGGGTACGCGCTCATTCGGCGATCGCGCGCTCGATGGACTGAGCGCGTCGTATCCGAACACGGGCTACATCGGCCTTCCGCTTGCGCTCCTCGCATACGGCGCGCCCAGCGCGCCGGGCGCGACCATCGCGGCCGTGTTCACCACGTGTGTTCTGTTCGGGTCTGCGATCGCGCTGCTGGAGTGGGATCTGCATCGCGGCCACGCTTTCGGCGCCACCGTCGTGAAAGTCGGCTCGTCGTTGCTGCGCAATCCCATCGTGCTGGCGCCCATCGCCGCGCTCACGGTGACGTTCGGGTGGGTCGAGGTTCCCGCTGCCGCCGATCGGGTGGTGAAGCTGCTCGCCGGCTCGGCCGGACCGTGTGCGCTGGTGGCCCATGGTCTGTTTCTCGCCCGAGACGATCCAAGCAATGCACACCCCTGGGCGGCGGCAATGCGGCCGCGGCCACTAGCTCTGGTGACGTTGAAGGTGCTGGTTCAACCGGTGATCACTGCCCTCATCGCGTACTACGTCTTCGGCTTGAGGGGAATGGATGCCCAGCTCGTCGTCATCCTGAGCGCGCTGCCCACCGGCACTGGCGCCTTCATATTGGCTGACGTGTACAAGCGCGACGTCGAAGTGACCTCCACTACGATCATGGTCTCGACGATTGTGTCGGCGATCACTCTTTCGATCTGTCTCGTCGTATTGCCGCGAGTGCTGTGAATAGGGAGGGCGGAGGCCGGGTCGCCAAGCGGAATCGTACGCTCACGGACCCTGGCTCAAGTGGAAGGCCTGGAGCTTCGGAGTGGTACAGCCCATGTCGGTAGAATCCAGTTCCTTGCCCGCGGAGCCCGGGGCAAATGATTTCCGACTCGAGGAGGACAGGCTATGGCACAAGCAGTGGTGATCGAGCAGTACGGCGGGCCCGAGGTCCTGAAGCTGAAAGAGGTTCAGGTGGGCGCGCCCGAGCCGAATCAGGTGCGTTTGCAGCACACCAGGATCGGCGTGAACTTCCACGACGTGTACGTCCGATCGGGCCTGTACAAGACGCTGCAGTTGCCCGGCATTCCCGGCATCGAGGCCGCAGGGGTCGTGACGCAATGTGGCTCCGACGCCAAGCGGTGGAAGGTGGGTGATCGCGTCGCGTACGTGACGGGGGCGTACGGCGTGTACGCTACCGAGCGAGTCATCGATCAGGCGCAACTGCTGCGCGTGCCGACCGGCGTGACTGACGAGGTCGCGGCATCCGCCCTGTTGCGTGGGCTCACGGTCGAAATGCTGCTGCGGCGGGTGCATCACGTCACCCCGGGTTCCTGGATTCTCGTGCAAGCGGCCGCGGGAGGCGTCGGCCAGCTGTTGTGCCAATGGGCGTCGCACGTCGGTGCCAAGATCATCGGGACCGTGGCCGATGAAGAGCAGGACAGCGTTGCCAAAGCGGCGGGATGCCAGTTCACGATCAATTTCAAACGAGAGAATATCGTGGAGCGCGTGCGCGAGATTACCGAGGGTCGAGGCGTGGCGGTCGCGTACGACGGCGTTGGCAAGGAAAGTTTTGCCGGATCGCTCGACAGCCTCGACTACTGCGGTCACCTGGTCAACTTCGGCCAGGCTTCGGGCTCCGTGCCCCCCTTCGAGGTGTCACGTTTGGCGGCGAAATCCAGTTCACTGTCGCGCCCCATCGTCTTCCACTACGTGCGTGAGGCGGCACAGCGGGAGGAAATGGCCGCCAATGTCTTCAAGGCTCTGGAGGAAGGTTGGCTCAAGGTCAAGCCGGCCCGCACGTTCCCGTTGGCCGAGGCCGCAGAGAGTCACCGCGTGATCGAGACGGCGGGAGCTACGGTGCCTCTCGTCCTTGTGCCCTAGCGGTTAGTATTCATCCCAATCGTTGCGGCTAACCGGCGCGCGGAGGGAGGCGAAGCCGACTGGAGCGCGTCCGGTTGAGCCGCGGGTTAGCCGTCACTGACCGTCGTTTAGGGACCAACCTCCCTCGTCCTTGAGCACCAAACGAATGTTGCCGTGCTCGTCTGTACGCTTGAGCTTGGTTCCCTTGTTTGAGCCACGCGAGTGCGTCTCATAAAACTCTAGTGCTTTTGATTCGGGATGTCCATGCGGATTGTCTCCGACTGACACGATCGTCATAGCAGGAGAGACAGCCTTCAGGTGGCCCAAGTAGTAGTGCTGGTCGTCGGCCGGATCGTCAAAGAAGGAGAGCGAACCGTGGTGGCTTGCGAGGAGAATGTCCGAAGACAGGTCGGCAGAGGTGTAGTGCTTTTGTATGGAGTAGCGCCAAGTTGCCGCATCGGTATCACCGGTAAGCATGGCGCTCGCAAGAACGGCGCCCTGAGCGGATAGGTGTTCAGTCTTGATAACAATGCTCTGCGCATTCGGCTCATCCGCAAGCTCATCGTTCTTGGCGTTCAGAACGCGGAGTTTGGTTTGCCCAAAGGACCAGAACTTCGGACTCTCGACCTCTGCATACCCGACGGTGCGGCGCAGCTCCATATACTCTCGATACTCTGTGCTGTCCGGAGTGTTTCCCGTAACACCCGAGTCCCACACCTTCTGCACAGGAAAGCGCCGATGAACCTTTTTGATTCCACGCATGTGATCTGCATCTCGATGTGAGTTGACAAATATGTCAATTCGAGTCCCCCAGTCGATGGTGCGGCCCAAATAGTTCAGCACGGAGGCCTCGTTGGCCGCGGTAACGTTGCAGTCGTAGAGGAGTCGCGTGCCGTTTGCCAACTCGCAGAGCACCATGTTGCCCTGTCCGACGTTCAGGAAGTGAAGTGTCGTAGGCATCTACGTGCGTCCAGCATATGTGTTAAAGAGTTCGTAGGTGTATTGACGAAAGAACTTCAGATATCGGTAGGTCAGGAGCAGGCCTGCAGCGATACCCATGAGACCATAGCGAAGGCGGTCGCTCCCCAGATCGGGTGGCGCGGAAATGACTGTGATCAAGCCAAAGAGCAGACTGGAGAAGGCGAGGTTTCGGCTAAAGCCGTACTTGTTGAGAAATGCGCCCAGCCGCGCCGAGAGGGTTTGGTCAGCTCTCATGTAGTCTCTGAACCGAATGTGGAGGAACAGAGCCTCACCCTCGCATAAGGACAGCCCCTCAGCTCGTACCTTCTCGATAATCTTCGCGCGCACCAAATCTGGCAAGGGCTCGAAGTATCCCGGAAACACGAAGCGCCAAGGGGACTTCGCGCGAACGGCCATGAGCGTTTCGCTCGGCGGACCGAGGACTTTTCGCACCAAGACGGTTTCAAGTAGAGCGCGTGAAGGTGTGGCAATCAGCTGGCCCGCGATGTAGGCCGCGAGTAGAGCAACGACAAGATCGAGAGTCTTCAAGTCCCGTCCCGCGATGCTAGGCACGCCGAACGCGAACTCAAGCCCAAACAGCACCAGAAGCCCGGAGGCCAAGTAGCCGAAGAAGTCGTACGGATCGAAAGGAAGGTCTTTCACGGGAACGGTAGAGGTGAGTTGTGACGGCTAACGCCCGCGCTCAGGGGCGCAGGTAAGCAAGAACGGCGCCGCTTGCCTGCGTCCCCGGGGTTGTCCGGAATTCTGTGTGTGAGGCGATTGGACATCGTCAGTGAACGGGATTGGTGAAGCGTTCGCCGTAAGCGATGGCGAACTGGTTCATCGCCTGTCGCCACTCCTTGGCCGCCCGTCCCCAGTCGGCCGTGATGTTGCGCAGCGCCAGCCAGATCAGCTTGGTGGCCGCATCATCGCTGGGGAAGTGCCCGCGCGTCTTGATGATCTTGCGCAGCCGCGCGTGGATGCTCTCGATGGCGTTGGTGGTGTAGATCACCCGACGCACCTCGGGCGCGAAGGCGAAGAAGGGAATGACCCGATCCCAGGCCCGGCGCCAAGCGGCCACGACGGAGGGGAACTTCTGCCCCCAGGGACTTCGCTCGAAGTGGTCCAGCGCCTCTGCGGCAGCCTCGGCACTGGCGGCGGTATAGATGGGCTTCAAGGCCGCGGCCAGCAGCTTGCGCTCGCGCCAGCCGGCGTAGTCCAGGCTGTTGCGCATCAGGTGAACGATGCACGTCTGCAGGGTGGTGGCGGGGAACACCGCTGCCAGCGCCTCGCCGATGCCCTTGAGCCCGTCGGTGAGCGCGATCAGGATGTCCTGGCAGCCGCGGGTCTTCAGGTCGTTGAACACCTTCAACCAGAACTTGGCCCCTTCGGTGTTCTCGATCCACAGCCCCAGGATGTCGCGGGTGCCGTCGGGCAGCACCCCCAGGGCCAGGTAGAGGGCCTTGTTGCGCACCACGGCTTCCTCGCGGATCTTGACCCGCAGGGCGTCGAAGAACACCACCGGGTACAGCGGCTCGAGCGGCCGGCTCTGCCAGGCACTGACCTCGGCCATGACCGCCTCGGTGACCGAGCTGATGAACTCGGCACTGACCTCGGTGGCGTACTGCTCGGCCAGGAAGCCCTGGCTCTCGCGCACCGTCATGCCGCGGGCGTACATCGCCACGATCTTGTCGTCGAAGCCGGTGAAGCGCCGCTCGTGCTTGGGGATCAGCAGCGGCTCGAAGCTACCCTCCCGATCGCGCGGCACTTCGATGGGCACCGGCCCGTCCTCGGTGAGCACGGTCTTGGCGCTCACGCCGTTGCGATGATTGGTGGCTTCTTCGGGCTTGGCGCTCCCGGGCGTGTAGCCCAGGTGG